>CDZN01017983.1_pt1 | contig 455532 bp, 356 predicted proteins | sample 557701 | NCBI WGS metagenome assembly CDZN01 (sample SAMEA3182089, study PRJEB8094) | gut metagenome | biome: human; feature: gut; material: Stool; isolation source: human stools | place: Canada | collected 2013-02-04 | reverse complement strand
ATGGAGACTTTTCGCAGGTTAGCAGATGAGTATGGGCTCTGGATCATAGAGGATGCTTGTCATGCTCCGGGTGGATATTTTGTAGATGGTAATGGGCAGAAACAGTATTGTGGGAATGGTTCTTTTGCCGATGTTTCAGTTTTCTCATTCCATCCTGTAAAACATATTGCTACGGGTGAAGGGGGGATGGTGACTACTAATAACAAAGAGTTATATGACCGACTGTGTCTTTACCGTACGCATGGCATTACAAAAAATCCTGATTTACTTCAAGAGCATCATGGTGGTTGGTATTATGAGATGCAAGAATTAGGTTATAATTATCGGCTCACTGATTTTCAGGCCGCTTTAGGCATTTCTCAACTGAAGCGTGCTGATTCAGGTCTAGCACGTCGTCAGGAGATAGCTCAACGCTATACTGAGGCTTTTTCCCAGCTAGAAGGTATTTGTACACCTCATGTGGATCGTGACATTTTCCACGCTTATCACCTTTATATTATCCAAGTGGCAGATCGTTTTGGATTATATAACTATTTGCATGATAATAATATCTATGCACAGGTCCATTATGCTCCTTTGCATTTGATGCCTTATTATCAGCAATTCGGAAATAAAAAGGGAAGCTTACCTGTTGTTGAAGAATATTATGAGCATTGTTTAAGTTTGCCTATGTATCCAACTTTGACAGATGAAGAACAGGAATATGTGATAAGCTGTGTTATACAATTCATAAATAAAACAGGATGCTGACAGCTATATCTGAAGATCAAATTGCTAATTTGTTAATTAAGCAACTGTCTGCAATATTTTTTGTTGATGATCCCGAAAAATACTTAATAGAATCTCAACTCAAAGAAGTACTTTTACGTTGTGAATTATGCTTCTCTAGAAATATGAATAAATATTATTCATTGAAGGGGGAAACTTATTTTAGTCCATTTCAATCTGCACAATATACAATTTTCTTATATTATTTTTCTAATCAAATATTTAGGACAGGAATATGCCGTCTACTAGCAGATAAATTATATTACCTTAATAAGATAATGAATGCTTGTGATTTATTTTATGAGATAGAATTACCCTCATATTTTCAATTGGATCATCCTGTAGGTAGTGTAATGGGGAGAGCTAAGTATGGAGATGGTTTTATATTCTCACAAAATTGTACTGTTGGAAATAATCGTGGTATATACCCTGTTATTGGAAAAAATGTGAGGATGTGTGCGAATTCTTCTATTATTGGCAATTGTCTTATCGGTGATAATGTTATAATTGGTGCTAATTCGGGAGTTAAGGATGAGGATATCCCAAATGATAGCTTAGTATTTGGCTATTCTCCTAATCTAGTGGTAAAGAGAATGAGATAATGAAAAATTTGGCTATTATACCAGCCCGTGGAGGGAGTAAAAGAATTCCTAGAAAGAATATTAAATTATTTATGGGTAAGCCTATTATTGCTTATTCTATAGAAGCTGCTATGGACTCAGGAATTTTTGATAAGATAATGGTTTCTACTGATGATATAGAGATAGCGGAAGTCGCAAAATTTTATGGTGCTGAAGTTCCTTTTCTGAGATCTCAATTAACATCAGATGATTATTCAACAACGGTTGATGTTTTACTTGAGGTTATTTATCAATATGAAACGTTGAATATGTTTTTCGATAATGCCTGTTGTATATATTCTACAGCACCATTTGTTACTTGTGATAATTTACGGGCAGCTTTGAATTTGCAAACTGAAAAAGATTATGATTCAGTTTTTAGTACAGTACAATATTCATATCCTATACAGAGGGCTTTAAAAAAAGAAGGAGAAAAGATTGCTATGCTATGGCCTGAGTATCTAAATTCACGTTCGCAAGATTTAGAACCAACCTTTCATGATGCTGGACAATTCTATAGCTTTAATGTTGTTAAATTTAAGAAATCAAAAAGATTGTGGACTGATAATTCTGGTACAATTCTTCTATCAGAATTGCAAGTACAAGATTTAGATACTTTGACTGATTGGGAGATTGCGGAGATAAAATATGAATTAATAAGGAACCGTGTTAAATCAATTTGATTGTTATCAAATAAATATCTTGATGATTATAATTCAGTATGAGGCGAATTGTTTTTAGAGCAGATGCGAGTGAAAGTATCGGATATGGACATTTTATTCGCACTTTGGCACTTGCTGATATGTTAAAGGAAAACTTTGATTGTAGTTTTGCAACAGTTAATCCTACTATATACCAACAGAATGAAATAACAAAGGTCTGTTCGTGTATTTCTTTATCAATAGATTCTCATTTTAAAACATTTATGGAATTGTTGACAGGAGAGGAAATTGTTGTGTTAGATAATTATTTTTTTGATACAGAATATCAGCGCCATATAAAGGAGAAAGGATGCCTGTTAGTTTGTATTGATGATGCTCACAATAAGCATTATGTTGCTGATGTGGTAATAAATCATGGTTTGCATGATATTCTGTTGTTCTCTGTTGAACCATATACAAAATTATGTCTTGGATTCAAATGGGCTTTATTGCGGCAACCATTTTTAGAAGAATATGATAGAAAGGAGTATCTTTTTGATGAGAGACTTTTACGTGTTGTAGTCTGTTTTGGGGGAAGTGATTTTAATAATTTCACGGAAAAGATAGTAAGTGTGTTAGATACTATCCCATCAGTTTCTGAAATTGTGGCAATCGTTGGTGATCAATATAATTCTTCTCAATTGGTGAAAAGCGAAAAGGTTAAATATAAATATAGGCTTTCGGCACAAGAAATAGCTGATATTTTTCATTATTCAGATATGGCCTTTGTGTCAGCTAGTACGATTTGTTTAGAAGCTTTGGCTTGTGGTATCCCTGTGGCTGCAGGGTATTATGTTGATAACCAGATTGAATTTTATAAAGAGTTGCTAACTTTGGATCTTATATTTCCTTTGGGAGACTTATCTTATTTTAATTGGAAAGAGATCTGTGCTAAAATATTGAAAAAACGGGAGGAAAGTAGAGGACTATTCCCTTTGAATTTTGTTAGAGAACGCTATAATCATTTATTTAGAAGATTGTTTGATATAAGAAATTATTTTGTAGATGGACTGGCTTTTGTTGATTACAGAAATCTGAGTAAAGAACAGAGCTACTTAATGTGGAAATTAAGAAATAATGATAGAATACGCTGTTGGATGGAAAATCAGAATTCTTTTTCTTTAGAGGAACATTATGCTTTTATAGAAAAATTGGAACAGATGAAAAATAAAGTTTATTGGTGTATTTTTAGGGGAACAGAAATTGTTGGATCTGTCAATGTTTCCTTTGTTGGTCTTCTAAAGGTGGAAAGAGGGATACTTGTTTCTCCATTATATTTTAACACTTCTTTAGGAACTAAATTAGAATTGGCAATGGAGAAAGTATTGATACAAATGAATATTAGATATGTTTGTGCTAAAGTATTGAGAAAAAATGTACGGTCATTATATTTCCATTTGAAAAACAATTATGAGGTACAGTCTCAAGATGAACAATATTATTTTTTAGAGAAGACAATAAATGGATAAAACTTTAATAGTTGCAGAGCTTTCTGCTAACCATCATGGTGATAAAAGAATTGCTATTGATACAATTAAAGCGGCAAAAAGGGCTGGTGCTGATGCTGTAAAATTACAGACATATACGGCTGATACAATTACTTTAAATTGTAAGTTAAGTGATTTTAAAATAAAACAAGGCACCTTATGGGATGGTAAATATCTATATGACTTATATAAGGAAGCTTATACTCCTTGGGAATGGCATCAAGAATTATTTCAGGTAGCTAATGAAGAAGGACTTATTTGTTTTTCTTCACCATTTGATAGGACTGCAGTTGATTTTCTTGAATCTTTAAATAATCCTATTTATAAGATAGCTTCTTTTGAGATAACAGATATTCCTTTGATCGAATATGTTGCGAAAACGATGAAGCCTATTATTATATCCACAGGTGTAGCACTGGAAGAGGACATTCAATTGGCTATAAATACTTGTAGAAATATAGGCAATAATGATATTACATTATTGAAATGTACCTCTTCTTATCCCGCTCCTATTGAGGAGGCCAATTTATGTATGATAAAAGATTTGGCGAGTCGTTTTGGTGTAAAAGCTGGTTTATCTGATCATACACTGGGGAGTTTGTCGTCTATTATTGCTGTTTCTATGGGAGCTGTTATGATTGAGAAACATTTTATACTGAACCGTTCAATAGGTGGTCCCGATGCAGCTTTTTCTATGGCAGAGGAAGATTTTAAACAAATGGTTACAGATATAAGAACTACAGAGTCCGCGATCGGAACTATTTCATATAAACTGACAAACTCTGCCAGGAAAAATCGTGATTTTTGTCGTTCTCTTTACGTTGTTGAAAATATAAAGGCGGGTGAGAGACTTACAGATAGAAATATACGTTCTATAAGACCAGGATATGGATTGCATCCACAATATTTGGGAAGTGTAGTAGGGCGTATAGCAAAAGTTGATTTAGAGTTAGGAACTGCATTGAATTTTGAAGACTTAGAATGAGTATTATATGCTGATGCGTAAAATATACATACTTTCTTTCTTACTTTTGCTGGTTATTTGTAGTTGTGAGAATGAGAGAGAAAATTTGTTTTCAAGAACATTTTTGTTAAAACATGAAGTTAATAATCTTGATAGCATTTCTTATTACATCTCTCAAGGTTATGATGGAGTCGAGTTTGATTTACATATAAAGTGATACGTCGCTTCTAGTTTATTATAATGATCCCCCAAAAGCAATTTTATTTGCTGACTATTTGAGTTTTATAAAAAAATCCTAATAATTTATTTTGGATAGATCCAAAACATTCTACAAAGGATGGGCTTGTGTCGTTTTGTAGAACAATGCCGGCAATACCCAATTGCTTTGTTGAAACAAATGTGGAGGAAGTTGTTGATTTTTTGAGTATTAAAGGATATAATTTGATATATATAATTAGGCATGTAAGTGATTGGAATGAAAGTGATAGCCTTGCTTTGAAGCAAGAGATTGATCATGCCATTCAACGATATCTTATAAAAGGATTGGCTTCTAATTATATAATGTATTTCCATATGCGTAGTGCCTATTCATCATTTTCTAAATATATATGGTATTTGCGTTCCTGAAAATACAGATAATATATTGGTTACAAAACAGATATTGGTCGATCCGTCAGTGGCTGTATTGTTGTTAGATTATAAAAATGTATACTATCTGAAAAATGAAAAAAATAATTAAAATTGTTTTGTTTTTTCTATGTAATTTTTTTAAGAAAAAATTTGTGGAGTATCATTATTTCCCATTTGATACACTAGAAGTAACTCTTTGTGAAGAAGCAGTACTTTATATGGAGAGTGTAAAAACATTATTGAGTAATGCTGGAATCTGTTATCGATTTACGGATGGTACTGCTTTAGGGCTATATCGTGAACATGGATTTATTAAGCATGATAACGATATAGACTTAGATATCCTTAATATAGTGGATGAAAAGATTATTATAAAAAAAATGCGAGCATTAGGTTTCAAGATAGGACGAATCGTCTATTTTAAGAATCAGATTCAACAATTAGTTTTTTATAATAATAAAAAAATTATAATTGATTTTGTTATTTGGAGTCAGAATGGGGAGGAGATATTTAATTATTCAGAAAGAGGATATAAAAGATCTCAAAAAGTAAAATATTTTAAAAGTTTAACTTCAGTAGTAGCTTTTAATCATTCCTATTTGATTCCAGGTTATATAGAAGAATGGTTGTGCTTTAGGTATGGCATAGATTGGAAAGTACCTAAGACCTATAAGGGTGATTGGAAGGAGGAATGTGGTGATATTAGTTTGCTCTCATGTTAAGAGTTTTGTCCATAATTAAAAAATCAGTATTTGTTAGGAATAGTGGTATATATGTACTATCATCTATTATTTCTTCTGGTTTTGGATTTCTAACGTTAACAGTATTAACACAAAGTATTACACCATCTGATATTGGTAAAATAGAGTCATTTCTTACTTTATCCACATTATTTTATGCTGTGTTACTTTGGGGAAATGAGTTGCTTTTAATAAACTATTATTCTAAATATGGATCAAAAAGTGAATTTAAAATAGCTTTTTATGGTATTTTATTTCAATCGTTTTTATTGATAATTGTCTCATCTTTTATTCCTTTTTTCTTTGAGGATATTGGCTTTGATATTACTTATTGTGCTTTTGCTTTTGCTTTTTTGAATTCTATTGTATCTTTGATAACGGCTAGCTTCCAGTTAGAAGCAAAGGTTCTGCAATATGCGATTGTTACTATTTTGGTTGCTCTGGGAACTTTTATATTTTGTATATGCCTATTGAAAATAGAGGCAACTTATATAGCTAGATTATTAGGGGCTATATGTTCTTTGTTTTTTGTTTTAATATTTTGCTTTCCAAAGTTTTATAAAGAGAAATTGTCTTTAAAGTATCCTTATATTAAAGGAGTTCATACTTTTTATTCAAAGGGTACATTACTGGTAAGTTCTCAATTATCGTCATGGGGCATTGAAAGAATAGACCGTTTGCAGATTATTTCCATACTGGGTCTTGAACAGCTAGGGGTTTACTCTGTTGCAGCCCAGTTCTCTTTAGGAGCGATGGTAGTTGAAGCTGCTATATCTCGAGCGTGGCAACCATATGTTATTAAGCATTCTGAAAATCATAGGAATGCTATGAAATATCAGATATTGAAAGTCGCTTTAGCTCTTTTTTTAGTAATTATGATTTTGTCTTTATGTGTTGGTGTCTATATAAAATTTTTCTTACCCCAAAATTATCTTAATGCTATCTATTTATCGATTGTTTTGTGTTTTGGATATTTTTTTGATGGTATCTGGAAACTATATAATAATATAGTGATTTATGAGAATAAATATAAATTTTATTCATCTACTGTTGTTACATGCGCAATATTGAAATTTTGTTTGAATTTTTTTCTTATACCGTACTACGGGTTGATGGGAGCTGCTATGACTTCTTTAGCTGTATTTATAATCGGCTTATTATTAAATATATATTATGTCCATTATCAATTAAATTGGTTTAGTAAATGACAAAGATAAATTTTAAAAAGGTATTATTAAGTAATAAGAACTACTGGAAGGCGTGTAATATAAACACATCCGATAAGATATTGTTATATGAAAACTTCTATACAAGTTCCCAAGTAAATTATGGAGTGAGTAAAGTTGCTTTGTGTATAGCTAATATTTTAGAACTCAAACCCTATGTTTTATTACCATGGAAGAAAAGTGAACTTTCAGAATCTATGTGTCTTAATAGATTTGATTTAAGGAAAAATATATTAAGATTATTAATTTTTCATTCTTTTACTCTACTAAAAGTCTTTATTGAGACTAATAAAGGAGAGGATATACTGAATTTGAATCTTTGTAAGTGTCATATTGGGTACTATATGTATGATTTAATACTTCGTACTTATTCAGTTCCTACGATAAAAACACTTTCTTTTAAACAAAGAATGAGAGTAGTATTTGAGTGTATATATTTTCTTTATTTTAGTGATATATTTGCTAAATATACTATTGGAGCTGTTGTTTTAGGAGATATTGTATATAGATATGGATTTATTTTTGAGTTATGTCGAAAATATGAAATTGATTGTTATGGGCCAATAAATCTCAATTCTTTTTCATTGAAGAGATACTCTGTGGAGAATCAATATTCTAATAATGTAATAATAGAAGAGAAATATGAAAAGTTGTCTCTTATCGATATAAAAAATGAAATTGATGATTATTTTATTCGGAGATATTCTGGAAGCATAGTCCAACATGATGTGTTGAACGCATATAGGGAAAAACATGTATCTACCTATGACGATTTTATGAGAAGATATTTATTGGATCCTGATAAAAAAACTGTGGTGGTGATGGCTCATGTTTTCTGTGATGCTCCACATGTAAATGAGAATGTCTTGTATAAAGATTATTATGATTGGTTCTATAATACGATAAAATGTTTATCGCAAAATGCTAACATTAACTTATTGGTAAAAGAACATCCTTCATCATATCTCTTTAAAGAAAATGGTATAGTAGATTCCGTAATGCAAGATTTTAATTTAGTAGATAGAATAATTACTTCTGATGAAAGTACATACTCTATTTTGAATAACGCGGATATGGTTGTTACTTGTGGAGGAACTATAGGACTTGAGTTTAGCTCATTTGGTAAACCTGTTTTATTGGCTGCTAGACCGCCTTATTCGGAATTTGGTTTTACTATTAATTCGGAGAATCGTGTGGAATATGAAAATAAATTGTGTTCAATTGACCATTTTATAGAGCCTTTATCTCCTGAACTTAAGTCCATTGCTCGTAAAGTTGCTTATATTTTCTTTGTATTAACTGCTAACACTGAATTGAAATTGGAAATAGGAGATGATGTTTTTTTGTTGGGTAGAGAATGTGATAATAGTAATTTGTATGATTCAATTATAAAATATAATTCTGTAATATTAGAACAACAAAATATATATAAACTATTATCTGATTTTATCAAAAGAAGACAAGATCTGTTGTGTAATTGAATATTTGTATGACAGTTTCTAGTATAAATGATAAATTGTTCATTGTATTTATTTTTCTTAATACGTTTGCGTTTAATCTTAGTTTTTGGGGGATAGAGCTTCGTTATGTAATATTGCTTTTGTTTTTCTTTATAACATTACTGACTAAACAAGGAAGGTGTTTGTATCGTAATAGCCTATTCTATTTACTGCTTTTACTCTTTGGTTATACTTTATTATTTATATATAGTCTATGTAGAGGTAACACTTTTGATAATATTATTCCTTTTTTGATGTCATTATTAATGGTATTGCAAATAGGTCCTATCTCTTTATTGATATCAGAATATGGACTCAATCGTTATATTGTATGTTTTTGTATTTCTGTATCTTTGTTATTGGTGTATTTTTTATATATCCATTTGTTGGCAGTGACAAATCCAAATGCTGCTTTTGATTTAATTGATTCTAACTCTTTGGTAATATTAACTGTTTTGGATGGCATTCCACGTGTGGTAATAAAAACTTTTGTTTTTGTAGTACCATTGTTTGCCTATTTACTTCTTTTCATAAAGAATAGAGCGCTGAGGTATATTTTAGTTGTTATTTGTTTTTTTGTAGTAATTTTATCTCAAACATATGGAATCTTGTTGGGGATTTTAGGGGTGTATCTTATCTATAAATATATTTTAAATCAAAAAGTGCAATTGATTGTTATATTGTTTCTGTTCTTAATGACTTGTATGTATATAATATGGGGGACTGATTTTCTGGATGAAGAAAAAATGGGGTCTATTGATTTAAAAATAGAACAAATAACTAATGCACTTTCTTCAGTTGGTTTAGCTACTTTTCTATTTGGAGATGGTATTGGGGCGCTTATTTCTTTAGACAGTAGGGGTAAAATGGATATTATGATTGAAGTTGCTCCCATTATGCTGTTTAAAATTGGTGGAATAATTTTTTCTTTAGTGTTATTGTTGGCCTATTTCTTTCCATGTATACCTCCTTTATTTAGGAAAAATGTGGATAGAAAATTATTGTGGCTTTCCTTGAGTCAAGTTGGAATTATCTCAACTTCTTTTTCTAACCCCTATATCTGGAGTGGAGGAGTAGGATTGTTTATGCCTATGATGATTTTGGCATATTATGATAGTGTAAATAGAAAATAATATGTGTGATATCTCGATAATATGTCCTACATTTAATGCGGGACAAGTCATTGAAAGGATGATTTTGAGCGTATTGAATCAAACGTTTAAGAGTTATGAGTTAATTATTGTTGATGGAGGATCAACTGACAATACAAAAGATATATTGAGTAAGTATAGTTCTTCTTTGATTTATATATCTGAAAAGGATCAAGGCATTTATGATGCAATGAATAAAGGAATAAAAAAATCTGTAGGTAGATGGCTTTATTTTATTGGTGCCGATGATATTTTATTTAATAACAATGTTTTAGAAGATATTTCCATATATTTAAATGGGCAATGGGACGTTTTGTTATGTAATGTTTATGTTTCTCGGAAAGATATATTTGTGTCGTGTTATTCTAATAAAATATGGTTGAAAAATACAGTTTCCCATCAGGGTGCTATTTATAATAGAGGTGTTTTTGAGGATTATTCATATGATATTAATTTAAAAATATCTTCTGATTATGATTTAAATTTGTATTTATGGAATCGTAATTGTAAAGTAAAGTGTATAAATACTATCATTTGCTCTTATTCTGGTACAGGTCTTTCCAGTAAAGTAATGTTTGTAGGCTATAAAGAAGAAATTTTGGTCCGGAATAAATATTTGAAAAATTCGTTGTTGAAATATATCTTGGCATTATTTACTTTATTGAGATATTTTGTGAAAAAGATACTGTATATAGTAAAATTGGTTTAATATGGATTTGACTGTTGTAATTGTTGCGTATAACAATGATACTGTTTTGCTTGATTGTTTGAAATCAATATCATTACATAATGATATTGGAGGACGATTAGAAGTTATTGTTGTAGATAATTATGTGAATTCATTTTTAGGTGATATTATAAATACTCTTGAGTATAATTACGAGTTGTTGTATTTCAAAAATGAATCTAATATAGGTTTTGGTGCTGCTAATAATATTGGGGTTTCATTGGCTTCATCAGATATAATTTTGTTTTTAAATCCAGATACTATTTTAATTGAACCTGTCTTTGGGGATGTGTGTCAAAAAATCATTAGTGATAGACGTATTGTTTATGGATTTACTTTGATTGACAGATTTAAAGAAGTAAATAATTCTTATTCTATCTTTTTTGAGCATTATTATCTTCTTCCTGTGGTGAAACTTTGTAAAAAGATTGATTTTTATTTTCCAAATAAATTGAAATGCTTTAATAAGATAGTTTGGCCGTGGGGGGCTGCCTTTGCGTTGTCTAAATCATCTTTTATTGCTGCAGGGGAATTTGATAATGATATTTTTTTATGTAATGAAGAACCTGATCTTATGAAAAGAATTCCTTCTCGTACAATATTTATCTCTAATAAAAGGATAATTCACTTAGAAGGTCACGGCGAGATTGTTTCTGAGGAGAGATATTTTCAATATTTTAAATCTCTAAATTATTATTTTCATAAGTATAAATTGTCTTTTAGTGGGTTTTATTTTATTATAAGATTGAAAATATGGTATAATTATGTTGTTTTACATAATCATGCATATCATAATATATATAATGCTTTCAAACGTTTCTCTCAAAATATCTAATAATATGATAAATGGTAAATTTTTTATAATATCTTTGTTCGATGACTTTTTAGATGAAAACTCTCGTGCCTCTGCCATATCTCGGAGAATTGTTAATAATCAGCTTATAACCTCTAATTTTGATCACTCTCAGAAAATATTTAAAGAAGAAATAGCTCAATATAATACCATTTGTTTAAAAGTGCCTTCATATAAAAGAAATTTGGGAATTGGAAGAATTTATAGTCATCTTGTATTTGCTTTTCGTTTAAATAAGTTTTTATCTGAGTGCAAGGATCCTATAAGAGCGGTATATTGTTTTATGCCTACTTCAACAGCTGCTTTTATATGTGGGATCTTTTGTAAGAGAAAGAAAGTTAAGTTTATTATTGATATCATTGACATCTGGCCGGATTCATTGCTTCCTGTATCTAAATGGTTTGTTATTGCTTATCCTTTTCTGTGTATTTGGAAATTAGTTACCGTTCTTGCTTATAAAATGGCAGATTATATAGTTGCTGAATCAAAGCAATATGCGCAGATAGCGCATCGGTTTAACCTTTCTGTTCCTTATCAACATTTTTATTTAGGGGTGGACAAGGCTTTAGTCCATCGATTGATAACAAGTAGTAATTTGAAATTGGATAAACCTGTAGATCAAATATGGGTATGTTATGGTGGCTCCTTAGGAACCAGTTATGATTTTGATGAAATTCTTCAGGTTCTGAATGAGACCCAAAAAATCTATAATTATAAATTCTTTTTTATTGGAGATGGAGTAGAAAGGAATCATATAGAAGATATGGTGTCACTTTATAATTTAGACGTTTTTATAACAGGTTTTCTTAGTTATCAAGATTATTTATGCTATTTATATCATTGTGATATTGCAATTAATATTTTCCGTAAGAATACAAAGGTTGTACATAGTTATAAATTTAATGATTATGTTGCAACTAATTGTTTTATATTAAACTCATTAGATGGTGAAACTTCTGAATTGATAGAAAAATATAAGATAGGTAAAAATTTCGATTTTGATGATAACTCTTTAAAAAATGTTTTGGTAGATATACTCGATAATTGGTCTTTTTATGAAAAATATAGAAATAATAATCAAATACTGCTAAATGAAATCTTAGATAAAAACAAGATTTATTCAAGTTTACCGAGTTTTATTGATGAAATTGAATGTTAAACACTTTGATGTATGTACCGTGCTTTCTTTAAAAGATTTATAGATTTATCACTTTCCATTGTTTTATTGTTTATACTATCTCCTGTCTTTTTATTCATAATTGTATTACTTTACTCTTTTTATGGTAAAAGAAACGTTTTCTTTTTGCAGGATCGACCAGGAAAGAATAGTAAGGTTTTTAGGGTTATTAAATTTAAAACAATGTCTGATGAGTACACTTCTGATAATAAATTATTGAGTGATTCTGAGCGTATTACTATAATTGGGAAATTTCTTCGTTTGACTTCTATTGATGAATTACCTCAATTAATAAATGTTTTAAAAGGAGATATGTCCATTATTGGGCCTCGTCCATTACTTGTTGAATATCTTCCGCTTTATAATAAAGAGCAAGCTCGTAGACATCAAATTCGTCCAGGAATTACTGGGTGGGCACAGGTGAATGGACGTAACGCTATTTCATGGACTAAGAAATTTGAACTTGATGTTTGGTATGTTGATAATATGTCTTTTTTCTTAGATTTAAAGATAATTTATTTGACTGTGATTGAGGTACTTAGATGTTCTGATATTGAGGGGCACTCGACAGAAGAAAACTTTAATGGAATTAATTAATATAAATATGTGTGCGATAGAAGTTTATACTTTAGAACAATCCGTGATGTGGAAGGATATTGTGGAAAAATTTCGTTTTTGTGATGTGTACTATCTGCCTGAATATGTAAAGGCATTTGAGATTCATGGAGATGGTTGTCCACTCCTGATTTATTATAAGTCGGACACTTTATGTGGAATTAATGTCGTTGTTAGGCGCGATATCGCAGATATTCCCTTTTTTTCGCAGTTTATACAGCATAATAAATATTTTGATTACATAACTCCTTATGGTTATGGTGGATGGTTGTTTAGTGGAGGTATAACAGAAGACAATATTTCTGTCTTTTATATAGAATATAAAAAATTTTGTGAACTGAATAATATAATATGTGAGTTTATACGATTTCATCCATTGGTTCATAATGTAAACTATTTGAGAAATTATATTGAGATTGTAGATTTAGGGGATACAATATCATTAAATTTAGATTCTCAAGAATTGATTTGGAATAATATGACAAGTAAAAATCGTAATGTGATAAAAAAAGCACAAAAAAATGGTGTCAAAATCTATTCTTCCAAAGATGTTTCATTGATCGATGATTTTATGAAGATATATAATGCTACTATGATTCGAGATAGTGCGAATAAATATTATTATTTTAGTCGTGATTTTTATGAATCTATTTTTAGAGATTTAAAAAATAATTTTGATTTGTTTTATGCAAAATATGAGGATAAAATAATAGCTGTATCTATAATTATATACTACGGGGAGTATGTACACTATCATTTATCAGGTTCATTATTTGAATACCGTTATTTAGCACCAACTAATCTTTTATTATACGAAGTTGCATGTCGATTTTGTGATTTAGGATATAAAAAATTTCATTTAGGTGGAGGAGTCGGTTCTGGTAATGACAACCTTTATCGATTTAAAAAGTCTTTTAATAGAAATTTTACAAATCAATATTCTATAGGAAAAATAATATATGATATGGCTTGTTATAATCAATTAGTTACATTTTGTAAGGATTATGATTCTAATTTTAATATGGAATCAAGTTTCTTTCCTCTTTATAGAAATTTGAATATATAGAATAATAGTTTATTTATGAACAAACGAATCTGGCTTTCGCTTGCTCACATGGGTGGCCGTGAGCAAGACTTTATAAAAGAGGCTTTTGATACGAACTGGGTTGTCCCTTTGGGACCTAACGTGGATGCCTTTGAGCAATCTTTGGTTGAATATTTGCATGAAGACCGCTATGTAGTGGCTTTGAGTGCCGGAACGGCTGCACTTCACTTGGGCTTGATTCTTCTGGATGTGAAGCCCGGTGATGAAGTGATCTGCCAAAGCTTTACTTTTGCCGCCTCTGCCAATCCGATTTCTTATCTGGAGGCCAAACCTGTTTTTGTGGACAGTGAGAAGGATACCTGGAATATGGATCCGGTATTGCTCGAGGAGGCTATAAAGGACCGTTTGCGCAAGACGGGTAAGCTCCCGAAGGCTATTATCCCCGTTCACCTTTACGGTATGCCTGCCAAAATGGACGAGATCATGGATATTGCGGGTCGTTATGGTATCCCCGTATTGGAGGATGCCGCGGAGGCTTTGGGTTCGGAACTGAACGGACGGAAGTGTGGCACATTCGGTGAACTGGCTGCTCTTTCTTTCAATGGCAACAAGATGATCACGACTTCCGGTGGAGGGGCTCTGATCTGTCGCACGGAAGAGGAGGCCCGACAGACAAAGTTCTATGCGACGCAGGCTCGTGATGCCGCTCCGCATTACCAGCATACCCATATCGGTTACAACTACCGTATGAGCAATATTTGTGCGGGTATCGGTCGTGGGCAGATGTTTGTCCTCGATGAACATATTGCCCGTCGCCGTGCCATTCACTCTTTGTATGTTGATTTGCTGAAAGATGTGGCGGGTATTACGGTCATGGAGAACCCTGATTCGCGGTTTGCTTCCAACTTTTGGCTTACTTGTATTCTGGTTGATCCGAAGCTTGCGGGTAAGAGTCGTGAGGATATCCGTTTGAGGCTGGACTCCGAGAACATAGAGACGCGTCCTTTGTGGAAGCCGATGCATCTTCAGCCTGTGTTCACGGATGCTCCGTTCTATGGCAATGGTACGAGTGAGAGGTTGTTCGATATCGGCTTGTGTCTGCCTTCGGGACCTACATTGACAGATGAGGATATCAGGAGAGTGGTGGATACGATCAGAGCGATATAAATAAAATAAATCTAATTACTCATGGGAAACTTAACAGAAAATGATTTTCAGCGTGTGGCGGATTTACTTGGCATTGAGGTAGCAGTGGTAAAAGCTGTACAGGCAGTTGAGACCGGTGGGCATGGGGGCTTTGTGGCTCCGGGGCGACCGATGATCTTATTCGAAGGTCACATCTTTTGGCGTGAACTCAAGAAGCGGGGACTAGATCCGGAGAGGTATGTTGTGGGCAATGAAAATATTCTTTATCCTAAATGGGAGAAGGGTCATTATTATGGCGGGATGAAAGAGTATGAACGTCTGGAAAAGGCCCGGGAAATACATAAAGAAGCTGCTGATGCTTCCACTTCATGGGGAATGTTCCAAGTGATGGGCTTTAACTATGCGATGTGCGGGTATGGCAGTGTGGAGGAAATGGTGAAAGATATGTGTGTCGGAGAAGATAAGCAACTGGAAGCTTTTGCGAGGTTTGTGAAACTTGCTAAGTTGCAGTCCTATCTGGAGCAGAAAGACTGGGTCGGGTTTGCCAGGAGGTATAATGGACCCGGATATGCCCAAAATCAGTACGATAAAAAACTGGAAGGGGCTTATCGGAAGTTTACGAAGGAATAGAAATGTAATAGATAGGAGAAAATAGGTTTTACTGAAAATATCAGGAAAGTCATAGATGTAATCAGATATAATGAGTGAAAATATACCCAAATGGGTATAGATTCCTGTCTTGCTCCCACTTTTATACCATATCGGGTATAAAAGTGGGAGTCTTTTTATTGTATTTGTACCTAAACGGGTATAATATGGGAAATCAAACAATAGCAGAGTATGTGAAGCGGATGCGTAGGGAAACAGGGCTTACGCAGGTGGATTTATCAGAGAAGGCAGGTGTCGGATTGCGTTTTGTACGAGAGCTGGAGCAGGGAAAAGAATCTCTCCGGCTGGATAAAGTAAATCAGGTACTTAGCTTATTTGGTAGTCAGGTAGGAGTAGTGCCAACTAGAAAAGAAGAGTTATGAAAAAGGCTGAAATTTATGTTAGCAATCAGTTAGCCGGCATTTTGATTGAAGATGAAAATGGTTTTTCTTTCACTTATACAGACGAATATATTTCAAAAGGGAACCGACGACCTGTTAGTCTGACGCTTCCGATAACTCATGTCCCCTATACAAGCTCTGTGCTGTTTCCTTTCTTTGATGGATTAATCCCTGAAGGATGGTTGCTTGATATTGCGGAACAAAGTTGGAAGATAAGTAGTCGGGATAGAATGGCTTTGCTGCTGGCTTGTTGTAAGGATTGCATAGGAGATAGTACTCTTCTCTTGGATTACGGGAAATTCTGATATGCATTTGAAGAACTTTTCTTTATATAGTACGAAACCTGTTAATTATATTCTGACACCCGCTTATGACTTACTGTCAACGAAGTTAGTCCTTCCTGCCGATTCTGAGGAATTGGCATTAACCCTTAATGGGAAGGAGAAGAAAATAAAGAAGTCGGACTTTGTTGTTGCAATGAACTCGATCGGCTTGGAAGATAAGATTATTGAAAATGTTTTTAATAAGTTTGATCACCTTCAGTCTAAATGGGAAGAGTTTATAGATGTTTCTTTTATACAAGAAACAACCAAAGAAAGGTATAAGGAACTTATACATGAAAATTGGAAAAGGATTAAGTGATAGCTCAATAAAAAGAAAGGCGACTTGATTGCAAGCCGCCTTTCTTTTTATTTAATCTCAAATTCTTCCTTCATATCAATCTCTTCTCCATGTGAATCGTAGAATACGTATTCAAGAAAAGCGAGTTTCTGACTCGGAATAATTTTAATACCAAATCCGTATTTCATCTGCCATTTGCGTTTCAGCGACATAAGTCCCTGATTCAAATAAGCAGCCACATACGGGTGGATGTGCAGTGAGAATTTCTTTATCTTCAGTTTATTGACCAGATAATCAATTTTACTCTCCAGTGTGTCCGTAAAGAGGATGGACGATTTGATGGTGCCTTTACCAAAGCAAGTCGGACAGGTTTCTGTAGTGTTCACGTCCATGGCCGGGCGAACCCGTTGGCGTGTAATTTGCATCAGTCCGAATTTGCTTAAGGGCAGAATGTTGTGACGCGCCCTGTCTTTTTGCATATTGGCACACATACGTTCGTAAAGCTTCTGACGATTTTCGGCTTCATTCATGTCGATGAAATCCACCACAATGATACCACCCATATCCCTTAGTCTTAACTGGCGTGCCAACTCATCGGCAGCTCCCAGGTTAACTTCGAGTGCATTACCTTCCTGTCCGTTGGCATTCTTGGTGCGGTTACCGCTGTTCACGTCTACTACGTGAAGCGCCTCAGTGTGCTCAATAATCAGGTAGGCACCACTCTTGTAGGATACTGTTTTACCAAAAGACGATTTAATCTGTTTGGTGATACCAAAATTGTCATAAATGGGAAGCTGACCTTTGTATAATTTGACAATGCCTGCCCGTTCGGGGGCAATCAGTGTCACATAATCCCTGATTTCGTTGAATACCGCTTCGTTGTTGACGTAGATATTTTCGAACGAGGGATTGAAAAGGTCGCGTAACAAGGCTACGGCACGGCTGGTTTCCTCATAAATCAGTGTAGGAAACTTTGTAGCCTTTTGTACCTTGGTGATACTTTCTTCCCAGTGCTTCAGCAATACTTTAAGCTCTCCGTCGAGTTCGGCAACACGTTTGCCTTCTGCCACTGTGCGTACGATCACTCCGAAGTTTTTCGGTTTGATGCTCATCAGTAACTGTTTCAGGCGCGCACGTTCTTCGCTCGATTTAATTTTTTGAGAAACGGAAACCTTATCATTAAAAGGAATCAGTACCAGATATCTTCCTGCAAACGAGATTTCGGAAGTCAGGCGTGGTCCCTTGGTAGAGATAGGTTCCTTTACGATTTGCACCACTACTTCTTGTCCTACCTTTAATGTATTGGCTACAGTGCCATCCTTGTCAAGGTCGGGAAGCAGGGTTGCTTTCGAAATGGGATTAAGCTTTTTTTTGTCGCTTAAAGTCTGCTTTACGTACTTTTCGAGTGAGTTAAATTGAGGACCCAGGTCTAAATAATGAAGGAAAGCATCTTTCTCATAACCGACATCCACGAAGCAAGCATTCAGTCCGGGCATCAATTTCTTGACACGGCCTAAATACATATTGCCCACCGAAAAAGAAATATTTCTTCCTTCGCTTTGAAGTTCCACCAGACTCTTGTCCTCAAGTAGGGCGATGGATACTTCTTTGGGCTGTACGTCTACTACTAGTTCGCTTGTCACCTCTATTTCCTATATTATTTAATTTTGTAAAAAATGAACGAATAACTCAATGGGTTTGTTCATTCAATCGGGCATTTAAACAAAGAACAAACTCGAAAGACATAGCTTCACAAGTTTGTTCTTTATTTCTGTCCAGATTCAGACTAAAAATTACTTTTTGCTTTTATGTCTGTTCTTTCTTAGTCTTTTTTTACGCTTGTGCGTAGACATTTTATGTCTTTTTTTCTTCTTTCCGCTTGGCATAGCTTCAAAATTTTATGGGTTAATACTCTTGTTTATTATTTCTTTACCGAAAGGGTGAATGTCTTAGCTGGCTTGAACGCCGGAATGTTGTGTTCCGGAATGATGATAGTCGTATTCTTAGAAATATTACGAGCGGTTTTTTGAGCTCTTTTCTTTACGACGAAGCTACCAAATCCACGGAGGTAAACATTCTCGTCCTTAGACAAAGAATCTTTCACTGCATCCATAAATGCCTCAACTGTTGTAAGTACTGTTACTTTGTCAACACCGGTGTTCTTTGCAATTTCGTTTACAATATCTGCTTTAGTCATTTTTCCTTAAAAAAAATATTATTACTATGTTCTTTCTAATTTTTTGGACTGCAAATATATAGCTTTTTAGTCTCCCAAAAAAATATATCCCGAACAATTTTCTAAAAAAGTCGCTTCATTAAGCTTTCTTAGTTCGTAATTAAACGAAAATGACTACTTTTGTGCAAGGATAAAGTTAACAAAAAGTAGAATCCGTCCAAAAAGCATGAACCGGAATTTCAGCAATGCAATAGAGAATTGGTACAAGGAATATAAACGTGAACTTCCCTGGAGGGATTCGGCAGATCCGTATGTAATATGGATATCGGAAATCATTCTTCAGCAAACGCGTGTGGTGCAGGGGTACGATTATTTCGTCCGCTTTATGAAACGTTTTCCCGATGTCGCCACTTTGGCCGAGGCGGATGAAGACGAAGTGATGAAGTATTGGCAGGGACTGGGCTATTATTCGCGTGCCCGTAATTTGCATGCCGCCGCCAAGAGCATGAATGGGGTATTTCCGAAAACTTATCCTGAGGTGCGTGCCCTCAAAGGGGTAGGGGAGTATACAGCCGCTGCCATTTGTTCTTTTGCGTATAACATGCCTTATGCGGTGGTCGATGGAAATGTATATCGAGTGCTGTCGCGTTATTTGGGCATCGATACTCCGATTGATTCTACAGAAGGGAAAAAATTGTTTGCGGCTGTGGCGGATGAATTGCTGGATAGAAAGAACCCCGCATTATACAATCAGGCTATTATGGACTTCGGAGCGATCCAATGTTCTCCTCAAACTCCCAACTGCATGTTTTGTCCATTGGCTGACAGTTGTGCGGCGCTGGCAAAGGGGACAGTGGCGGAGCTTCCGGTCAAGCAGCACAAAATAAAAACGACCAATCGTTATTTCAATTATATATATGTACGCATGGGCGTGCATACTTTCATAAATAAAAGGACGGGAAATGATATCTGGAGAAATCTGTTCGAGCTTCCGTTGATTGAAACTCCGGTTGCTGTTTCGGAGGAGGATTTTTTGGTACTGCCCGAATTCAAGGCATTGTTTGCCCCCAAGGAACTTCCGGTAGTACGTTCGGTTTGCCGGGACGTGAAACACGTGCTTTCCCACCGGGTGATTTATGCCAATTTTTATATAGTAGATCTTCCGGAAGATAGTCATTCGTTTGCTGCTTATCAAAAAATAAAGGCTGAAGAGCTGGAACAATATGCCGTCTCAAAACTGGTGCATGCCTTTATAGAGAAATACATCGATTGAAATAGAAACTGAATATATTTTGTTGAATTATAAATATCTAAAATTATGAAACGACCTTACTTACTATTAGCCTGTCTTTCTCCCGTAGCTTGCCTGATGGCCGCAAGTGGACAAAAAGGAGGAAAAAACAAACAGAAGGTGAATGACCGACAGCTGCCGAATGTGGTGTTTATCTATGCAGATGATTTGGGATATGGCGATCTGGAATGTTATGGAGCTAAAAATGTACAAACTCCTAATGTTAACCGTTTGGCATCCGAAGGTATTCGCTTTACTAATGCGCATGCTACTGCGGCTACCAGTACTCCTTCACGTTACTCCATGCTTACGGGAGAATATGCCTGGCGTCGTCCGGGAACGGATGTAGCAGCCGGAAATGCCGGAATGATTATCCGTCCGGAAGATTACACGATGGCCGATATGTTTAAAAATTCCGGTTATGTGACTGCTGCTCTCGGTAAATGGCATTTGGGACTGGGGGATAAAAGCGGAGAGCAAGACTGGAATGCTCCACTTCCCGCTGCATTGGGGGATTTGGGATTTGACTATTCATACATTATGGCTGCTACTGCCGACCGTGTGCCCTGTGTATTTATTGAAAACGGAAAAGTGGCAAACTATGACCCGAGTGCCCCTATCGAAGTCAGCTACCGCAAACCTTTTGAAGGAGAACCTTTAGGGAAAGATCATCCGGAGCTGTTGTATAACCAGAAACACAGTCATGGACATGATATGGCTATCGTAAACGGAATCGGCCGCATCGGTTATATGAAAGGAGGAGGCAAGGCTTTATGGAAAGATGAAAATATTGCCGACTCGATCACTACACATGCCATCAACTTTATTCGCGAACATAAGGATGAACCGTTTTTTATGTATTTTGCAACGAACGATGTGCACGTTCCACGCTTTCCACACGAGCGTTTCCGTGGTAAGAATCCGATGGGGTTGCGCGGAGATGCCATTGTACAGTTCGACTGGAGTGTAGGGCAAATCCTGGAAACACTTGACAAGCTGGGGCTTTCTGAAAACACATTGATTATTCTTTCCAGTGATAACGGTCCTGTTGTGGATGATGGTTATCAGGATCGTGCAGAGGAGTTGCTCAACGGGCACAGTCCGGCAGGTCCGCTGCGTGGCAACAAATATAGTGCTTTCGAAGGTGGAACCCGTATTCCCGCCATTGTGCGCTGGCCTAAGAAAATTACTCAGCCGCAGGTGTCGGATGTATTGGTTTCACAAATCGATTGGCTGGCCTCTTTAGCTTCCTTGGTTGATGCAAGGGTTCCCAAAGGAGCGGCTCCCGATAGTTTTGACCGTCTGGGCAACTGGCTGGGAACGGATTCTACCGACCGTCCTTGGGTGATTGAGCAAGCCTCTAACCACACACTGTCAGTACGTACCAAGGACTGGAAATACATTGAACCTAACGACGGTCCTCACATGATAACCTGGGGACCTAAAATAGAAACGGGTAATCTGAGCATTCCGCAATTGTATGACATGACTAAAGATTATGAACAGGAGAATCTTGCAGAGAAGAATCCAGCCAAGCTTTTTGAATTGCAAACCATTTTGAGAAAAGTGCGCAATAAAACTTATAGAGCTTTATAAAAGTTGTAACAATTCTTGCATTCTATTGTTATTCTATTTAATTTTGGCAACGAAATTCGGTATTTAGAAACATAAAATTCTGAGAATATGTCAGTAAATAAAGTGATATTGATAGGAAATGTCGGAAAAGACCCTGAAGTGAGATATTTGGATACAGGTATTGCTGTAGCCAGTTTTCCTTTGGCTACGACCGACCGCGCATATACTTTGTCGAATGGTACACAAGTGCCCGAACGGACCGAATGGCACAATCTTGTCCTTTGGCGCGGACTGGCAGAAACTGCCGAAAAGTATGTACATAAAGGTGATAAGCTCTATGTGGAGGGGAAAATAAGAACCCGTTCTTATGATGACCAGAATGGGGCTAAACGCTATGTTACCGAGATTTTTGTGGATAATATGGAAATGCTCACTCCGAAAGGTACCGGTTCGGGATTGTATGCTCCGGCACAGCAGCAGGCTGCTGCTCCCGTGAGACCTCAATCGCAACAACCGCAGCAACCGGTGTCTTCGCAAGATAATTCGGCGGATGACCTGCCGTTTTAATGGTTAATGGCTACAAGTTAAGAGTTAGAATTGCCATCCGGCATCTAACCTTAACTTGTAGTGATAACTTTTAGCTGACAACTTGTGGCACATGATTTGCATGTAGCTACTTATTATTAACTTAAAACCAATATTTTGGACCCAGACGCTTATTTATGCCAATTGGCAGAAATTTTTAACGGAATATCCGTAAACACACCTTCATTATCGGCAATAATAGCCATTATTCTGGCAGGTTTGCTCCTGCTCGCCTCGGGCTTTGCTTCGGCATCCGAAATCGCTTTCTTCTCACTTTCGCCTTCCGATCTGAATGATATAGAAGAAGGCAATCATCCTTCTGATGGGAAAATCAGCAATCTGCTCGCAGACTCCGAACGTTTGTTGGCAACCATTCTTATCACAAACAACTTTGTGAATGTTACCATTATCATGCTCTGTAACTTCTTCTTCATGAATGTCTTTGTCTTTCATTCGCCTCTTGCAGAGTTTTTGATACTGACTGTTATCCTGACTTTCCTCTTGTTGCTTTTCGGAGAGATTATGCCTAAGATCTATTCGGCCCAGAAGACATTGGCTTTCTGCCGTTTCTCCGCTCCGGTCATCTATGTGTTGCGTAAAGTATTTGCTCCTATCTCTGCTGTGTTAGTACATTCTACGGCTTTCTTGAATAAACATTTTGCCAAAAAGAATCACAATATATCGGTTGACGAACTTTCTCATGCCCTTGAACTGACCGACAAGGCCGAACTTACGGAAGAAAATAATATACTGGAAGGCATCATTCGTTTTGGTGGCGAAACAGCCAAGGAGGTTATGACTTCCCGCCTCGACGTGGTCGATCTTGATATACGTACTCCTTTTAAAGATGTAATTCAATGTATTATCGACAATGCATATTCCCGTATCCCCATCTATTCGGGCACACGTGATAATATCAAGGGGGTACTTTATATCAAGGATTTGTTGCCCCACCTTAATAAGGGTGACAATTTCCGTTGGCAGTCACTGATCCGTCCGGCGTATTTTGTGCCGGAAACTAAAATGATCGATGATCTTTTACGTGATTTTCAGGCAAATAAGATTCATATTGCCATTGTTGTGGATGAATTCGGGGGTACATCGGGAATTGTGACAATGGAGGATATCATTGAAGAGATCGTTGGGGAGATTCATGATGAATATGATGATGAAGAGCGTACCTATACGGTGATTAACGATCATACCTGGGTGTTTGAGGCTAAAACGCAGTTGACCGATTTTTATAAGATTACGAAGGTCGACGAAGATGATTTTGACAAAGTAGATGGAGATGCCGATACACTGGCCGGACTGTTGCTCGAGATAAAGGGAGAATTTCCGGCACTCCATGAGAAGGTTCTCTATCATCGATACGAATTTGAAGTGCTGGCTATGGATAGCCGGAGAATCCTGAAAGTGAAGTTTACCGTTAACGAGCCTTCCACAGAGGAAGAAGCTTCCTGATATCAGCTTTTGCCATGGCTTTGTTACGGGAATATAAAGAAATTGCTTATCAGTGGGGAATCTGGAAAACAGAAGAGTCCCCGGAAGAACTTTTGGCACTGTTGCCCGATCCGGAAAGATATGAGCAACAGTTGACGCGCTTTTCTTCACCTCATCGTAAATTGGAATGGCTTTCCGTACGTGTATTGCTATATCAGTTGCTGGGGGAGGAAAAGACAATTGAATATGCTCCCAGTGGCAAACCCCATTTGGCGGATTCTTCTTATTTCATCAGCATTTCTCACACTCGCGGCTATGTCGCAGTTATACTGAGTCCCGTGTCCGAAGTGGGAATCGATATCGAGCAATACGGGCAGCGGGTGCACAAGGTCGCTCATAAATATATGCGTCCGGACGAGTTGATTTCTGAATATCATGGAGAAGATACCTGGTCTTTACTTTTACATTGGTCAGCAAAAGAAGTGATGTTTAAGTGTATGGATACTTCAGAGGTCGATTTTAGGGAGCATCTTCGCATCATGCCGTTCCAGGTATGTGAACACGGGGAGTTTCCGGCGGAAGAATACCGTACGGAACATAAGAAGAAGTTCATGATCCGCTATTTGCTGCATCCGGACTTTGTGATGACGTGGCAAGTGACATCTGCGTATTCCGTGAATGAATGTGATATTATGAAGAAAATGCAATGATAAAGCGTATCCTATTATTGGCGATCGTTATTGGGGGTGGTATGACAACCGTTGCTCAAAACAGCATAGATACTTTGTTTATGTCTGTCAGTCAACGTTTGTCCGGGCATCCCTCTGAACTCATCTATTTGCAGACCGGCAAAGATATATATGAAACGGGAGAAGATTTATGGTTTAAGGCCTATCAATTGGATGCCAAATCGTTCGCGCTGTCGGAACAAAGCGAAACGCTCTACTTGCAGATGCTTAATGATAAGGATAGTGTGGTTTGGGCCGAAAAGTATCCCATAGAGAAGGGGATTGCTGAGGGCCATGTATATATAGATACAAAATTATCGGAGGGCAATTATCGGTTGGGAACCTATACCCGCCACTCATATTATAATGATACGACCGGAATATCTCCGGAACGTAAAATCAGGATAGTCAGGAATATCGCTCTTGATTCTTTGCCGGAGCATCGAGAGAAGCCGGGTGAGTTCCGGTTCAATCTTTTTCCCGAAGGAGGAAATCTGGTCTCAGGTTTACCGTTCCGTTTGGCGTTTAAAGCGACGGGCAGCGGAGGATGTCCGGTCTATGTGGAAGGAACATTGTATCAGGATGAAATTCCTGTTTTGTCTTTTAAAAGTAGCCACGATGGGATGGGAGTCATACCTTTTACTCCTTCCTCCGGCAAAGAATACCGGATAGAGTTGGCGAACGGGTATAGTTATGCTTTACCTGAAATCTATCGGCAGGGGATGGGGCTCCGGTTATCCGGGCGGGACGGGAAACAGCTTGAATTCCTTATTTCCCAAACGGAAGGATTGTCCGATCAGGAGGTATATCTCGTAGGACAAATACGAGGAACCGTCTGCTGTGTGGCAAAAGGGTTGCTGAAAGATCGTTTGAAAATGAAGATACCTCTTTCGGAGTTTCCTTATCAGGGCATAGCGGAGTTTACCTTGTTCAATGCGGCTATGCAGCCTGTGGCGGAAAGGTTGGTATATGTGCATCCGGAAAAGAAGCTTCATATTGATATTGTACCGGAGAAAGAGAGCTATGTTCTTCGGGAAAAAGCTACATTGAAAGTAAAAGTGACAGATGATAATGGACAGCCTGTGAAAGCCGATTTGGGTATCAGTGTGTTTGACAAAGCATACAGCAATCCGGATGACCGGGTGAACATGCTGGCTTATTGTTATTTGTCATCACAGATACGTGGTGCTGTCTGCCGGCCGGCTTATTACTTTGACGAGAAGAATGTTGATCGTATGCAGGCAATGGATCTGTTGTTGCTGACTCAGGGGTGGAGGCGATACGTCTGGGAACTTAACGGAGCGGTCCGTCATGGCGAGATGTTTTTGAGGGATGATGTAACGGGAATTCAGACCTTGGGCAGTAAGAAGAAAAGTAAAGGAACGGGAGGTGCTAAACAACTTATTCAGGTTTCGGGCGCCGAAGGAAATTCCACCTATCTGATGACGGATTCCTTGGGGCGTTTTACGGTCGATACTGATTTGATGAAGACACTTCGTGGCGGGTATGTGTATCTGAAACCCATGTTGTCGAAAGAGTTTAAACCTGAATTGGAGATTCAGGATTACTTCCCTGCCATCGATAGCATACGGAGAATGAAGTCTTTTGACTGCTCGCTGATAAATTGTACACAGAGACCCAAAGAGGAGATTTACGATGTACCGGTCGTGAGTGGTGACAGTACCATTCTGCTGGATGAAGTGGTCATTGCCCGCAAGGCTCGTAAGCCGTTCAGAGATAAGCTTATGGGACGTCTGGATAGTTTGGCTCAAATGAATCTGAATAGTGTCTATGTTTGTACTTCGTGTGGGCTTTTATTGAATTATAATCCGGATTATCAGGGACATCATGCACTGGTGGGAGAAGGTGGATGTCCGGCTAAGGGAAGGAAACAACCGGTTGACGGAGAAACTTATAGGATAGCCAAGTATAAATATTATGGGGACGCAAAAGGTGGGGGAGTCTATTTTAGTGTGGTCGATGCACATTCCGTGGTTTATCATGCTGCTGAATTTACCGAAGAGGAATTGCTCCGTATGAATAATATGTGGCGGGTGAAAGGGTATTACGGTAAGCGTGAGTTTTACCAACCGGATGAAATAGATATGCAGTTGCCTGTACCTGATGCCCGCAATACATTGCTATGGGCTCCGTCCGTAGTGACTGACGAAAAAGGTGAGGCTACCGTTTCTTTTTATTGCTCCGACATTAATACCGGTTTTATTGGAGTGGCAGAGGGAGTAGATGGAACAGGACTTTTAGGGACTGATCAATGTGAGTTTAGAGTGATCAGGAGAGCAGACTAAATCTTATAACCGCACGCAGATTCCGGCATGCCGGCAGAGTTCCGGTTGCCATACAATGGTCAGTTCGCCATTGCTGTATTCTATTTGTTTTCCCATAACTGTTTTTATATTATTGAATGTGAATACCACGAAGTACAATACGCTTCCATTCCGGATGCTTATGTATATATCCCGTAACGAACGGACAGAGAGGAACCAGGCGCAATCCCTGCCGTTCAATGTCAGTGAGAACTTTCTCTGCAAGTTGTGAACCTATTCCGTGTCCTCCCAAGGCGGCCGGTACTTCGGTATGTGTCAGATAGATCTCGCCATTTAAGGATTTTATGTATTCTATCCGGGGAACATAACCTTCAACATGAAATTCATATTGATGTTTTTCTTCATTATCTATCAGTTCATAATTTTCAGTCATAATCTTCTTACTTTTAAATCTTGTTTTATTCTACAACATTTAGAGGATAAACTTTGTTTCCTCCTCTTGTTTATTTATGAATCATTTAAACAATTGGATGACGGGATATAACTTTAACAGATAATAATGATTCATGGCAAAACAAATGTATAATCTTTCTGTTGATATTTGACTTATGCGGAGCAACGGTGCCTCGCTTAAAAAACTACCATAGGGAAAGTATCTCGGTTTTAGGATACTGATTTCTGAGTGATTGAACGAATTGTTTTATATTTAAACTTTAGAGATTATGAATAGAAGAGTAATACAGATCTTCTGCATGGTAGTTGGCATGGTACTTGCTTCCTCTTGCGGAGACGAATGTCCGGTAGAACAACCTTACTCGGTTAGGGTATCTGTTAAGGACAAGAACTATTTGAATATATCGCAGTTTCCACAGTTGAGCCCGGTAGACGAAAATCTGCCTTTCCGGACTTATGCGGGAACTCTCTATTACGCCCTGTACGATGCATCTACCGGAGCATTGATCAGAGAGTCGGCGGTCGTCTCTACGGAAGGTGAAGAAAAGGAATACACCCTTACTTTCCCGGGCGTACCCGACGGTGACTACAAATTGGCCGTATGGGGAAATCTGACCACGGACTATCCCGCCGGTATCTTGCATCAGGATGGGAAGGAACATACGGATATTTATGTGACAAGCGGGGACTTGCATTTCTCTCCCGATTATCAGACAGAAGAATTGACACTGGAACGCACGAAGGGAAAGTTGTTACTGCTCTGTTCAAATTTCCCGTCTGAGATAACACGCATTGAACAGAATGTAAGTCATGTTTATCAGTCGACGGATGCCGGCCTCAACTATTCCGGAAGCACTCAAGTTGACAAAAATGTGCCGTTCACCAGTGTCCTGGAGACATTGCTTGCTCCTACTTCGGCAGAGGGACATTCCAAATTAACTTTGACTTTCTATACCGGTGGTACACGTGCATCAGAAACTCCATATCTGAAATTGCCGGTGATGGAGATGGATATGCGGCGTAATGAAATAACTGCTGTTTCTATAGACTACAATACATCAGAAGGAATCTGGGAAATCAAGATGTTCATCCGTGGAGAATGGATCACGATACATCGCCTGGATATTTTCTGATCACTTTTTCTCTTATCTATTTATTAAACTAAACTTTGCTATTATGAAAAAATTAATGTTTCTGGTGGCAGCAAGCTTATTTGTGTTTGCTGCTTGTTCCAGCGAAGATGATTCTTCACCCGAAGTGAATCCTGAAAATGCTGCAATTACATTTGAGCTGTCTGCGGTTAATGGTCTGACAGACGGAATTGGAACCCGGATGCCGGTGTATAGCCAGGAGGCCACACAGCATGTCACTCGTGTCAGTGTTTATGCTTTTGTGCAGAACGGCTCGACCTATCTGCATCAAAAGACTTATGATATCACCGGCTGGACCGATGGTACTACCTTTAAACGTTTCGCTGTTCCCGATGCGGATAAACTTCCTGTCGGCGTATATAAGTTTCTGGCCGTAGGACGTGATGCAACTGACCGCTTCTCTGTGACTACACCCACTTCCGGCAATACCAATTATACGGATATGCTTGCTTCTATTGTGAACTCGGGCGATGAATCGGAAATCTTTGCGGGTTCGGCCGATGCGGAAGTGATGGCCCAGGGAGGAACTCGTGTCAGCATTGAGATGACCCGTAAGGTGGCCGGTGTGCTGGGATACTTCAAGAATGTTCCTCAAGTGCTAAACGGAAGTACCGTGAAGTATCTGCGTCTGAAGGTCAGCAACTCCAACCAACAGGTGAACCTGACTAATGGTGTGGGGATCAATACAGCGCCTACTCCTTATAATATAATAGACATGGATCTTTCCGGGCAGGCTGTTTCCAACGGTGTGTATGTAGGTAACGATCTTTCCGGTCAGGGAGTGGTAAAAGTACCTAATTCGCAATTGGGAGGTTCTTTCTATATACCGGTTAGTGGCGTGAGCATGACTTTGGGACTTTATGACGCAAGTGGTGTAGCTATCAAGGAGTGGACCGTGAGTGATACTAACAGTTCGGGAGCAACACAGTTCAATCTGATGGCCAATCATTTTTATTCATTGGGTGTGAAAGGTGCTACGGGCAGTGTAGATGGTGGAACACCGGGGAATCCGGGTGACGATGACGCTCCGGTAGATTTATTAACCGACCAGAACATTGTAATCACTATCAGTCCGGCATGGGAACTGATTCATAACCTGGTGATCCAGTAAAAGTAACTCAAAAACAGAATCATGGTATGGCTATAAGAAAGACAGGCTATATAACTATCCTTCTGACGGGATTTCTGGCAACGCTCTTGTTGGGTAGCTGCTTAACAGATGATGTTGCCGAACTCCCCTTGGAAGAAGGGGTTCCGGTTCGTTTTGAAATAAAGCGGGATGGGATCATGAGTCGTGCGCCGGGAGATGCAGCTCTTTCTGTCAACAGGATATTGATTCTGCCTTTTCGGAAAACGGATGAGGCATCGTCCAACGATGCAGCTAATTTCATTCCGGAATATAGTGCAGCCCGACAATTGGACGTTAACTCGTTTCCGGCAGTAGTCACGATGCTTACTCTTTCGGCAGCCTCTACCTATCAGTTGTTGGTGATCGGATATAATCGGAGTGATTATGATTTTACCGGTGGCGGGGGTGCGACGAAACGGTTTAATATCGGTTCGACAGATACTCCGGCTACATTGGCTAATCTGTATTTGCAACCGGTCAATCCGATGGTAGTTCCGGAGTTCTTCTCGTGTTTCGGAAACGGTTACCGGGGTGCAACGTTGGTTGGTCCCATTTTTAAACCTTCACAGATCAACTATGTGACGGGTACGCTGAAAAGGCTGGTTAGCGGTTTTACACTTGAAGTGACCAATGTTCCTACGTATGTCAACTCTATGACATTGATAGCCGAGCAACTTGTGACGGCTACCCGTGCAACGGATGGGACGGCACTGACATGGCAAACAGCCGGTGACGGCGGTACGAAGACGTTGGCTACTCAGGCACCGGTTTCGGGAAAAGTCAGCTTCAACCAGTTTCTACTGGCTATTCCGGATAGTAGAAAGACTCTGTTCTATCTGGATGTGTCCTATGGAATCTTCACCGAACGTTATACGGTGAAACTGCCGGATACTCCGGGTGTGGTTTCGGGAAACCGGATTATCTTTACTCCTAATCATTGGGTGAAAGTGACCGGAAGTTATGCGAATATCAATATAGGTTTCACTTTGGCAGGAAACATCAATCTGGATGACAATGCCTGGGATGGCCTTCAATAGAAACTGAAAGCAAAAAGAACCGGAGATGAAAACGAAAGTGATAATAATGATGAGCCTTTTTATTTCTCTCTTCCTGACGGGATGTGAGAAAGAACTGGTCGAAGTACCCGGTGAAGTTCCCGGGCAACTTCCTCCGGAAGGTAAGCCTTCGGACTTGCCCGACGGATATTTTGAAGTAACCTTCTCAGCCGGATACGGAGGAGGAGATACCCGTACACCCGTCACAGGGACTGATTCACGGGTTCGCCACCTGCGTTACGTCATTTATAAGTCGACAGGTGAGTTTGTGAAAGAAAAGGTGGTGCTGAATACTACGGATGCCGCTCCTTCCTGGCCGATGGCGGCCTTGAAAGATACGCTTCCGAAAGGACAATATACAGCTGTATTTCTGGCCAATGTAGAGAAAACACAGTTCCCGATTCCCGTTTCGGGCGGAGGAACCAACTATGCGGATGTGCTGACGAACTACCAGATAACGCGTGCGAATGCCCGGATCGTGTTACCCGGTGCCGAGTTTACCGACACTTCGGAATTTTATCTGGCCAATGTATCTTTCTCGGATACCTCTGCTCAACCTTATGTATTGTTGCAGCGTATTATCAGTATGCTGAATTTGCGAAGAGTGTTTGTGGATGCACAAACCGCTTTGAATTCTCTGACCAATAATATTGTGACGCAAGTAGGGTATAAGAATATAATCCGGACGACGGTACAAGGCATTTTGCCCGGGTTACTGAAAACGGCAATGAACTTGGGGCCGGTTGGTAATCTTGTCTATGACGTTGTTGGCGGACTCGATGCCGCAGTCAATCTGGTGGTGGCAGCATTGGTAGAACCGGTCGTGGATGCACTGTATGCACAACTTTTGCAAGGGCTGGTCAATCAGATAGGGCTGACTCTTTCCGGTAATGCCACGCAGAACGGTGCATTGGGAGCGTTGGGCGATTTACTGAATCCCTGGCGGGGCAGTGATGCTGCTTATGCTTTAGTGACTATAAACAATTTCCCGAAGACTATGGACTTAGACCTGAATGTAAAGGATTTCTATACGGGCAATCATCGTTTCCGGTATGGATTCACACCCACACCCGGTACGACAAATAGTGAGAAAGATATTCTGATCAGAGGTTTTCATGGCCTATATGATGTGCGGGAGATTCATGTTGCCAAACCCGGACTGATCTCCGGACTATTGGTGGATGACGTGATTGACGGTCCGTTGTTACTGAACGGAGTGTTTGTGAATATCACAGATCCGATACAAGCAACAGTCAATACGAATTACCGATATCGTTCGAACTATTCGTTTGTCAGCCTGGGGCTAAAATCGTATGCACAGCAGAGCGACGGAAACCATTCGCTGACACTCTCTGTACAGTTGAAGAATATTGCTAACCTGGATGGTATCTTGGGAGGAATTCCTGTGCTCGGTCCTGTGTTGAATGGAACCGTTAGATTATTGATTGGCAATATAACGGTTACCGTTCCGGTGAATCTTCCTTTGCTTGGAACCGATAACCTGACGCTGTCCGGTAGCTGGAGTACACCACCGGTACAATATTAAAAATGAATCGGTGCAATAGTAAAAAAACAAAAGGAGATGTGTCGAAACTCGTACTCACCTCCTTTTGATAGTATGGCTATACCTCGGTATGCCGGGGACTACACCTTTTTACTTTTATTCAAAGTCGTAAGTGAAGAATACTCCCGCAGGGAAGCGAGTTGCATTTTTGTAGTCCTGCACCAGTTTAGTGGTACCACTTGTGAAGTTAAATACACCGATGCTGTTAGTCAGGTAATCGTTACCGTAACCTTTGATTGTAGTGACGTATACATCACTGTTTTTCGGATTTACCGCAAGGTTATTGTAAGTCATTGTGGCATTTTGTATGTAATCACCGATTTTAGCCAGCTCTTTGGTCTGATTCTTCGCGAAATCATGGAGATAGATAGTAGTGCTGTTGTTACCAAAATAAATGCTGTCACCTTTGGCGCTGATTGCCGGAGTGGCTCCCCAGCCGGCTGATACTTGGAAACTTCCTAATTCGTTTGTTTTCAAGATTGAGTAGTCCTTAGACGATACTTTCATAATCTTTGCCGGAGTGCTGTTGACAGAGACCCATACATTGCCATCCGAAGCTTTTACAACTCCTGTCGGTGTGCCTTCCAAAGCGATGGTTTTTATCACTTTGTTATCTTTAATCACCAGCAGACTGTTGTTGGTTCCTGCGAATACTTTCTGGGCTGTTACCGCCATTCTGTTTTTTATCGCTCCGTCTGTTCCCTCTATTAAACTCAGGGAGGTTGTTGTCGGATCGAACAAGTGCACGCCGTTATTGTCGCGGATGTATACGTGTGAGTCATCCAGAGCGGCTACGTGGGTAGGCCAATTGAGGTCGGCCAGTTGATCCTTGCTGAATCCTTTCTCTTTTTTCAATGTTTCGGCATTGGCAATTACAAGCATACCGTCTTCGCCGCCATTCTGAGAAATGATATACATCTTATTGTTTGCAATGAACAGGTCTTGTGATACAACTCCCAAGTGTGTACCGTTTGCTTCGAAGTATGCTGCTTCCGTCATTTCATTTTCCGGAGAAATGAAGATGAGCGAGCTGGGAGGATTGCCGAAGTTGCCTTCATTCAGAACAAAGGTCCCATATTTGTATTTGCCGTATACGGTGACCGGAAGGTTTACTCTTTTCTCTCCTACATCCGTAGATACCACCAGAGTTACATAGTATTTTCCCGGTTCGGCTTCAGTAAAGCTGAACTCCTTATCAGTTGACTTCACCTCTCCGTTGACTTCCCATCTCACTTCGGGGTTCACGTTGCTTGTATAGTTGGCGGTCAGTGCAAGTGTTCCACCTTGGATAACTTCGGTTACTCCGCCTTCACTTTCGATGGCGATACCCGTCAGGTTAGGGATGGTTTCGTCATCCGAGCAAGAAGCAAATCCTAACGCTAACGCTGCCACAAATAGCAATAGATACTTTTTCATTTTCATTTTTTGAGTCATTAAATTAAGTAATTGGTAAATGTTCATTTCTTATCTCTTTTCCACTTGGTTTTATTTCTTGTAGTGTAAATCTTCCACCGCCTGTATCTCCGTAGAGGCTTCACCCAGCCAACCGCAGTTCTGGTTGACCGCTGTATAAATTTTCACGAAGTCGATGCCGTCCAGATGAACCGGCTTTCCGTCTTTATCTACCGCCCAGTCTATCTTGAATTGAGAATATTCCGTATTGTTCGGATGGTTGTCGGCATATCCCCAGGCATAACAGTAGCCTACCCAATGCTCGGGCATGCCCGGACGCGGCTCGTTGATGGAGTTGTCCGCCAGGCGGCTTCCGCGGAATGTGATTTCAGCCGGCATCCATGCCGGATAATAAGAACCCTGGGTGTGATACGTGTTCCGGTAGATGTATCCCTCTTTGCCTTGATTGTCTTTCCACTTCACATCCCCGTCTGCCGGAGTGGGACGGTAGTAAGTGATTTCGTAGTTGCGGATGGTGGCAGGCGAGTTATATTCGCTTCCTGCCAATTCGTACCACTCATCATCCGGCAATCCGTTGCCATTCGTGTCTTTGGATACAAGCACGATTCCCGGTTCGGAGTTTCCTCCGGGTTTATCCAGCAGAGTGCCATACATATCATAGTAGGCGTTGCCGTATATCTTGAAGTCATATTCACCGGGGACGTTGGGGATGGTATGGTCGAATCCCACGGTAATGTTACCTCCGAATCCTCCGAGCGTGAAGAGACAGGTGGTGCGGTCCTGCAGCAGTTCGGTGGCGCGTGCCAACACTTGAATACCGGTGAATCCCTCTTCGTAAGCAGTATAAGAGGTATTCATATATTGTGATGGCGCCGGATTATACTCCAATACTTTATTGGCGAAAGCGCCTGCTTCCGGGTCTGCGGGATTTTCGTCAGGATTGCCTTGGGAGGCTTTGTTCCGGAACAGGACGGTATTGGAGTTGATTCCCACATTGGGCAGCTTAAATATAAGTTGTCCCTGCGGACTAAAGCATAACACATCTCCTTTCACCTTATAGTCGTAAGCGTCGGTGATGTAGACGTTTCCACTGTAAGGGTTGACACTGATGCTGTAAGGAGTGCGTATCGTGGTGCCGTCTGTGATGAAGTTTTCCCGCTCTGTCTTTCCGGCTTTCAGATTGAAGACTTTGATTTGAGAATCTTGGGTGCGGTAGTCGTAGTTATACAGATAGGCCATGTTGTCGTGAATGGTGAAGCTCAACACCTTTTCGTCGAAAGTCCGTACCACTTGATCGGTATGACCGTCTATTTGTACGAAGTGATAGTCACCCGCCTCTATGTTTTCGCCGTGCGTGGCTACATAGACGCTGCCATCCGGCCCGGCCTGTATATCTCCCGGATTGGGACCTACTTCTATCTTCTTGATTTCGGTGAAAGAAGGGATGTCGATCACAGAGACCGTGCGGTCTACCCCGATGCCTTCCCAGTCCAGTCCTCCGGAATTGGAAACATACAGCTTTCCGTTCTGCACGCAGATGCCGTCAGGGTTTCTGCCCGCCCGGGTCAGTGCGTCGATGGAAAGAGAGGCAGTATCTATTCGCGCCACTGTTCCGTCGAAGGAACACACGTATGCCTTGCCTCCGTCGAAAGCGATGTTGCGGGGTTGCCGGGAACTTCCGTTTTCTGACAGCATGGGTATCTGCTTGACAGACTTGCCGCTTTGCAGGTCGACTACTTCTATCTGGCTCGATACATTGACCACGATATAGAGTTTGCTTCCATAAATGCCCATGTCATTGGCGGTATCTCCCAGGCCGCGTCGGTTGATGCTGCGGAAGTAGTCGGTGTTCAGCTGATTGTTCTTGAAGGAATACAAAGCCAGCGAGCTGTTGTTCAGGTTGAAGAGTCCTTCGCTGAGGATGTAGAGTTCGGCTGTTCCGGTTTCGGCGGGCATACCGTCGTCGCCACCCGAAGGGGTATCCGTGTCTTCCAGGTCATCGCACGAGGCGAAGAGAAGCAGGAAGAGGAGGAAAAAGAAGGACACGCCTCCGATACCTCTCCGAAAGAGGGAAGAGGAATTGCTTCTGCCGTTATTGAATGAAGTTGTTTTCATATTGCTGATTCTTTTGATAATTACTGATTCAAATGTCTGGAGTATCTTTAGTATCTTACTTTCATCGTCGCTCTCACCGAGCGTCCCGGCATGGGGAAGTTCTTCACTATCTCGTAATTCTTGTCCAGTAAGTTCAGCACTTCCACTGTTAGAGATGTGTTTACGTTACGGATGCGCAGATCGCGGCTGACGGATACACTGTGGTCGCTGTAACTGTCCAGCCGGTTTTCGCGAAGGTTCTGTCCCAGCATATAGCGCTTGCCCGAAAAGAGGAACGAGTAGGAGAGGTTCACCCACGGAGTCTCGATGCCGGCTTGTCCCGATCCGGATACACGGGGAGTATAGGCGATTTGTTGCTTGTAGGTTTTCCCTCCCGGTTCGGTCATATCCAGTGCACGCTGATAAGTGTAGTTCCCCGAAAGGTTCACCCGTAGTTTCTCCCAGGGTTGCAGGCTGATGTTTCCGGCAATGTCTATTCCCTTGATGTCCACTTTGCCGAGGTTCACCATGCTCCATATAAAGAGGTTTTTGGTGGGGATGGCGATGATTTTGTCTTTCACCTTATTATAATAAGCATCTGCCGTGACGGATACGTAGGGGATCAGTTCATTGATCGATCGGCTGTACGTCAGTCCCAGGTTGTATTGTGTGGTGCCTTCCGGTTTCAGGTTCGTGTTGCCCACCTGCCCGTAGTACAGGTCGTTGAAGCTGGGCAACCGGAAGATGTCTTTATAGAACAGGCGGATGCGGAACTCTTCGCCGGCAAAGGGCTTGAACGACGCGCTGACGTACGGAGAGAGTTTCCGCCGGTTGGCTGCGGCGCTGCCTTGGCGCACCTCTTCGTTGATGACCGTTGCCAGTACCGAGGCGGATGCCGTCAACCAGTCGTTAACGTATTTTCCGGCAAAAGCCGTCAGCCACGAATAACGGGTAGGATATGCGAAATCTTTCAGGTTCGCGTTCAGCCGGTTGATGCTCGCGTCTGTCGAAAGCGAAAAAGAGAGGTTGCTGAGCACCCGGTAGAGCGCCGAAGCCGAGAGGTAATACTCTTGCTGGTAATAACTGTTCTCCGTTTTGCCTTCCGAACCTTTATAGTCGGGGTCGAGATAACGTTGGTAGCTCCAGTTCCATTTGGCCGAAGTCTGGAAGACCCATTGGCGGCTGAATTCTTTTTTGTATTGGCTTTGCACGAAGACATTCTTATCCCAGAGATGCTGTGAAGAGTAGTCGTAATAATAAGTCGTGGCATTGGGCAGTCCGCGGGACGACTGATAGTAATAGGCCTTTAGCCGCCATTGTTCCGTATCCGAGAAGTTGCCGAACAATCCCGCTTCGGCACGGAGGTTTTTCACTTCCGTGTTTTTCCGTTTCTCACGGGAGGTCAGGTCATTGTTCTCGCCATAATGCAATGTGAAAGGATAATGACCATCGGCCGACATCCATTCGCCGTTGGCGGAGAGCACCCATTTACGGCTCAGTTTCTGTTCGAGCAGGAGAGACGGATTGACCAGTCCCCACGAACCCGTTTTGAACGAGGCACTCAGGTTGGTACGCCGGTTGTCTTTGAATTGCGGTGTCAGTGTCTGTATGTTCAGTATCCCGGCAGAAGCGAAAAACCTTGCGGGCTGAAAGATGTTGTCGCTTTGTCCGTTGCTGAGTGACAGGCGGTCTACATTGTCCAATGAGAAACGTCCGATGTCTATTTGTCCCGTCTGGCAGTCGCTGATCGTTATTCCGTCATATCCCACGGCGGTATGCTCGGCTCCGAGACTCCGCAATGAAACGGTTTTCAGTCCGCCGATGCCGCCGTAGTCTTTCACCGTAACTCCGGCAAAGTGTTTCACGGCATCCGACACTTGCAATACGTTGAGGCTTTTGAGTTCTTCTTTAGAGAACACCTGAGTGGGAGCCATGGCTCTCACTTCGCGGGTGTGGTATGCTTCGGCAACGGTTACTTCGGGGATTGAATAAGTACGGGCGGTATCTACTTTCTGCTGCTGGGCGGAAAGCGAAACGGTAAGAGCCTGGCAGCAACAGAAAGCAACACAGGAGTATAATAGCTTAGGTAATCTGAGTATATTCATCTTTGTTTTTTGTTGTTAAAATGTCCGGACGAACTCACTTCGGCCGGACACACTAAATAAACTTGGCAGAGTTTATTATCATAACTTACTTTCTCTGAATCAGAGTGATGAATAAAATGACGGATGGAATAGTTCCGGCTCATTAGACTCAACGCTTTTTCCTCGAAAGCAATGAAAAAGATGCACAGGCAGGTCTTCTGACTCGTTTCTGTTGATAAGCGCCTTCCCAGGAAACGTTTCCCAGTGGCAAGTGGTGGTTGCTTACAACAATCTGATGTGAAACTTACAGCAGCGGGACTGTTCAGGATTTGCACCTGATTCCCTTTTAATTGCATCCCCGGAACACGGAGAATACAAACCAATGCACTGCAAAGATAAAAAGAATATTAGAAATAGCATACTAATTTGTGATTATTCTTTGTGCATCGCAGAGCGGACGGAACAGCATCGGGCAGGTGATCGGAATAACGTAAACAGTCGGTGTCATTTGTCTTGACCCCGGACGATAATGATGTCAGAATGACGGATAATCGCTCTTTGGGCTGACACACTCTTTCTCTAAAACCGGTGAACCGGAAGAAAAAACGGAGGAAAGCCGGGCTTTTCTGCCCCGAAAGCCGGGTTTTGAGTGGTGAAGAGCCGGGCTTTTGCAGAAAAGAAGCAGGCATTCACTCCAAAAGACGGGTACATTTGCTCCGAAAGAAGTAAGCATTTTCCAAAAAGGTTTACTTCTTTTTCAAATATCTCTATATGTTATGCTCCATTACATATATTGTCATGAAAACCGGGACTTATAGCTCCGGGTTTTGTTCCGGTTGCTTACCGGATATGATCGTTCGGGGAGTGTCGGAAAGAGCGGGTTTGTCTCTAAAAACCTGCTTTATGGACGGAACATTTCCAGATAGCTTTCTTCCGGTGGATAAAAGGAGGTAATTACTGTCGAATGGATGAACGGGCAATCGAATAGGGAGCGTTTTTCAGAACCTTGCCGTGTATCGGCCCGAAAGAACGGAAAATAGAGAGGTCGGATTATCATTCTGTCAAAATGATAACCCGACCTTCCGTATGTCTCCGGAGTGAAATGCCCCGCTTCGGTATGCTTGTTCAGCCGCGTTCTGCCAGATACTGCTCTACCTTTTGCAGGGTGGCGTCTTTCAGCAATACGGTTTTGTTCTTATCCAGTAAATAAAGAGTGGGAATGGCTCTCAGGTCATACAGGTTTTTGTTTTTGATGACCAGTTCTTTATCATATCCGTTGGTCCATTCTTTCGCAAAGTCGTTACGGTGCTTTTTCCATTCATCCAATTCTTCATCCGGATAGATGGACAGGACTTTCAGTTTCTTGGCGGCTGTGAATCCGTTGATGACCGGAGAAGCCTTTAACCCCTCTATCATCTCCGCGCACGCATGGCAACCCGGATTGTTGATAAACAGCAGTGTGTATTCCGCAGGGAACTGATAAAGCGTACCCTTGGCGCCCGAATCCAATGTGTAGGTGAAGTTGAGTGCCTTAGTGCCTAACCGGTTCTTCTGTGCCAGCTCCAACCGTGCCTGCGGACGTATCTTTGCCGTTTCGTCCAGTGCGGGAGAGGCAATCAGGGCTTCCAGTACCGGGATATAGAATTCTTCGTTGCGCATAGGCGAGTTGGGATCGTACAGATATTTATCGGCCAGCTCCTCAAAGAAATGAAGCATCTTCCGGTTCTTCTCCGCCCGGTTGAAAGTTTCTTTCATGGCAGTTTGTGCCACAGGCAAGGGCACATGTTCCAGCAGGTCACAATAGTCTACCCAAGCCTGTTCGGGCACTTCGGCCTGATTGATGTAGGTGGTGTCCGAGAAGTCGAAACGATCCCAATAGTGTTTTACCATATAGTCCGTACGTTGTTCTACGGTATTCAGTACTACAGGTATCTGGGGTAAATTGAAAATTTTAACCGTATCTTGCTTTTCGGAAGGCTCCTGACTAGAGGCGGAACCGCTTTTACAGGCACTGAATGCCAGTATCAAGGCAAATGAAAGGTATTTTACATTGTTCATCATAATCTTTTGTTTTGATATGGGACAAAGATAGTATTTTTATTCTATATTTGTACTTAGTCATGAAAACGTCAGACACACAACAAGCAAATTGAACATGGAGAATAAAAAAGGACAACCTACTACAGAGGCAATCTTTAGGGGAATACAGTCAGGAAAAGTATTAGAGCTTTTTGACAAACTACAATATCAGATCGCCATTCATGGTGATCTGACTTATAGTGATCCTTGGGGGGAAGTACACCGATTCAGGGATCAATTTGAAAGTGCGAAACACGACTCGGATTCACCAACGGCGATAGGGCGCTATCCGTTTGCCGATGTATGGATACAATTTTACGAGACGGAAGTGAAGGATTATTCGCTTCTACTGGAAATGTGCCTGATGGCATCCCATTCACGGACTAGTGTCTGGCGTAAAGGTTTCGGGACGTTACTCGATAAATTATACGGAAAAATACCTTTGGTGGAGTACGAACAGGCATTGGAACATCTGGAACCCCCCTATGCCCTGAGTGAAATTCTCTGGGCTTTGGAGTGGGACTATCGGGACCAGGAGGTGTATCTGAAGTTTTCACATTACATCCTGCTCCATCTTTTGCCCTTGCTTACTCCCCGGAATATCACCTTTCTGTATAGCGTGCGCGAGTGGTTTGGTTCCACCAGTGATCATCGTGTCGTGCTTGTTCATTGTTATTGGATAGACTGCTGGCTGAAGCACCCGAAACGTTTACTGACCGATGATGAATTTACGGCCGATTTCAAGATACGTTACGAACTCTATCGTTTGTGTAATTTCTTATCCTATAAGGAAGAGCCCTATCCGCTTAAGTTCCCTATTCGTGCTGTCGACTTCGGGAGAGCCTGTCAGATGGGGCTTCTGTCCGAAGATACACTGATGGTCGAACTGATGGATCGTCCCCTGTCGCCTGTGCTGATAGAAGAGGCTGTGGACTTTTTCTATAAGAAAGACCAAAAGGAGAAACGGCTGTATACCGATTGCCGGGATTATGATTTCAGCCGTTTCAAGAAAGTATTGGAAAAAGTAACGGAACGTATCCTCGACATCGAGCTGGAAAGGGGAGAAGCCTGTACCGATGTCACTTCGTTGGCTCGGAAGCTGGACGGGGTGACCGGAGCCGAACTGATGATCCGCTTGTTGAGTCTGATGGGTAAGGAGAAATTCATACGGCTCGATAAATGGTACTACGATACCGGCGAAAGCCGTACAGGTATGTTCTGTCATCTGATGTTGCATTGCGCTCCCTCGCCGACAGATACGCCGGACTGGTTGAAGATGCTCGTCGAACGGGCGGGTATCACTCCGAAGCGCCTGGTGGAGATGGCCGTGTATTCTCCCCGTTGGCTGGAGATGGTAGAAGAGGCTATCGGATGGAAAGGTCTGACTTGTGCGGCAAATTTGTTTTATGCTTACACAAGGGAGTGTTATGATGATGTGGATGAGGCAAGAATCACGCCTTATACACTCTTGTCACCTTTGGAGATCTCGGTGGGAGTGGTGGATACGGCATGGTTTTGGAAAGCCTACAATGCACTGGGACGCGAACGTTACGAAAAAGTTTTCGCGGCTTCCAAGGCTGTTACGGAATCTTCCGGTGTATATAGCCGTTTCCGGAAGTATACGGATGCTCTTGTGGGAAAGTATACGATAGCACAGTTGGAAAGCCTGGTGATGGACAACCGGAATAAAGATTGGGTGCGTGCCTATCCGCTTGCCCCGTTTGCCGGAAAAGCCCGGAAGAAAGAGGTAGATGCGCGGCTTCGCTTCCTCAAAGCTTTCTGGCTAAGCAGTGACACCCTGTCCGGACGTCATACTGCTGAAAAGGAGGCCGTACAGGTGGCTCTTGACAACCTTACCGGAAATTCCGGACTGGGGAATCTGGATACCAGGTGGTTTAAAAAGAAGGTCTGGTGATGGCTCTACCTCTCCTTAGCCAGGGTGAATACAAACTCCAGACCGCCTCCCTGGCTGTTTTTGGCCGATATGTTTCCGCCGTGGAGGATAACGGCATTCTTGACAATGGCCAGTCCTAACCCCGTGCCTCCCAGTTTGCGAGAGCGCCCTTTGTCCACTCGGTAAAAGCGCTCGAAAAGACGGTTCAGGTGTTCGGGTGACACTCCGACGCCTGTGTCGGCAAAGCTGAAGTAGTAGAACTTCTCGTCTTCGCGGAAACAGTTGATGTGGATTTGGATATTGTTTCCGGCGTAAGCGATGGCATTGTCCATCAGGTTGCGGAAGATGGAGTAGAGCAGCGAGTAGTTGCCCCGTATCTGAATCTCTTTCTTCAGTGAATTGACCACCGTGATGTGTTTCTCTTCCAGTTCCAGGGATACCTCGTTCACGATGTTGGTCACCAGGACACTGATGTCCATCTTTTCCATGTCGATCATGTTGGCGGCCTCGTCCATACGCGTCAGTACGGAGATGTCACGCAATAATCGGCTCAGGCGGTTACTCTGTGCATAACAGCGTTCAAGGAACACATTCATCTTTTCCTTCGGGAGGTTTTCGTTGTTGACAATGGTCTCCAGATAACCTTGGATACTGCTGACCGGAGTTTTCAATTCATGCGCGATGTTTTGTGTCAGTTGCCGTTTCAGGCGGATCTGCTCTTCTTCCTGAGTGACGTCGTTGATGCTGATCTCAAAGCTCATATCCTGGAAGATGATGCATTCTACGATAAAAGTTTTCCCGTTTTTATTGATAGTGATGGACATTCGTTTCTCCTCCTTGCCGACGGGACGTTTGGGAGCTTTGTTGATGAAGTCCGTTATCTCTTTGAGCTCGCTGATATTGAATACCTCTTCTGCCGTTTCCAGGTTTGAGTCCGATATCAGATTGCTGTATTGGGTAAACAAGTTGTTGACCAGGATCTCTTTTTTGTCTTTATTGAATACTCCCAGCCCTTCATGCGAAATCTGCAGGTGTGTGATCAGCTTCTCCCTCTCGATGTAGAGTGCCTCTTTCGTTTCGTGGAGACGTTTGTATATCTGAATGATGTGTTGCGAAATCTCACCCAGTTCATTGTGGGGGAAGGCCGACTGCATCGCCATTTCGATAGGTTCATTGCGGTCGGCACGCATAGCGAATTCGCGGAGCTGGCTGATGGAAGTGCCCAGCTTGTTGGTAAACTTATAGAAGATGATCATCAGCAACAGGGTGACGATAACGGTGAACCAGATGTAATGCGGGTCCGCTTTCAGGTTATTGATCAGGCTGACACTGTAGGGCAGAGCCGAGCGGATGATGTAGTCCTTATATAAGGTGGCGGAGTAGAAGTAGGGGACTCCGGTTGTTTCGGAGGTGCGGCGTACATCGAAGCCGACCCCATTGTACAAGGCCTTTTGTACCTCTTCCCGGTCGAGATGATTGCCCAATTGCTCCACATTCTGTTCCTGACTGTCGAAAAGCACTTTCCCATCGAGGTTTACTACAGTGATGCGCAAATCTTTCAATACGTTATGTTGCAGGTAATCGGAGATCACCTCAGTCATATCCTGTGGGTGATCGTACAACTTCTCGTACAGCAGATTATTGCAATCCTGTAACTGTATATTCAGTAACTCTACTTTATACTCTTTCTCCCTCTGATACTGATAGGCCATGAAGCAGGCGGCAAACACCAGGAACAGGGAAATGACCGAAAGGAATAACTTCCGGCTGAAAGAGAGAAAGTGCTTTTGGGTGACAGGTAGGTTCATATATGTAATGTTTTTGAGTTTTGATTCACCACAGAGTAACAGGAGTCTCACAGGGTTTTAATCTCTTGTTTATAGGATATTAAGAGAAAATAATCTTTGTGGAACTCTGTGCTACTCTGTGGTGAAGTCCGATTCGCTTCTATTCCGTTTCGAAGCAATAACCGTATCCCAGGCGGGTGACGATACGTTTACCGTAGGTACCGATCTTTTTCCGTAACCGGGTGATGTTGACGTCTATGGTGCGGTCCAGTACATAGACTTCGTCGCTCCAGATCCGGCTCAGAATATCTTCGCGCGAGAAGACGCGTCCCTTGTTTTGTAACAGCAGGAAGAGGATTTCGAACTCTTTCTTGGTCAGGGGTACTTCTTCGCCGTCGATGCTTACTTTCTTTTTGGTAATATCGATCACCAGAGACTGGTAGCAAAGTTGTTCGGGTGCTTTTTCCGTATCCGAGGTAGCAGTACGTCGGAGTACGGCCTTTACACGGGCAATGACCTCACGCAGGGAGAAGGGTTTTGAAATATAGTCGTCCGCTCCCAGGTTGAATCCGGTGACGGTGTCATTTTCCGTATCTTTGGCAGTGATGAATATAATGGGAACCTGCGCTGTCTTTTTATCCTTTTTCAGCAGATTGGCCATTTTGAATCCGGAAATTTCCCCCATCATGACATCCAATAACAGCAGGTGATAGCTGCTGATATTCATTTGCAGGGCCTCTTCCGCAGAGTTGGCAGTATCTACTTCGTACCCTTCGTTCTCAAGATTGAACTTCAGAATCTCACAGAGGTCTTCTTCATCGTCGACCACTAAAATACGGTAATCGTTCATTGTATTCTTTGTTAATGTAATACTACAAAGTTAAACTTTATTTCTTTTCTTTTGCAAAGATGGAGGCTTTTTGTTACGAGGGGATGAAACACGTATTACGATTCGATTACATTTCCATCCCGTCTGCAACCCTCTGTAGGCATGATTCCGTTGGTTCTAAACCGACCGGACCTACCTTTTAAACCAATGCCCTTTGGGTTTAAAACCAACGGGGCTTTGCTTTCAAACCAACAATCCCGAGGTTCGGGAGACACTTTATCAACAAAAATGTTGTATCTTTGTTATGTCAATAAATTGAAATATCAAAATGATTAAGATAGATTTCAAGCAACGCAAACGTGAGGTGCTTTGGACGGTTGTCGCTTTGTTCTTTATAGCTATAGGAGTGTCTGTGTTCAAGTTCTCTTCCGCAACTTCCGGCTTTGAGATAACTGACGAGCTGGGAGGAAATATTTTTCCTTCTGCCATTCTCTCGGTGGCTACGACCGATGCCCAGGTCATTCAACCGGCCGACTCCATATATCTGGGTAACCCCAAGTCGTGCATTGCCATAAAAGTAAAATCACGTTCGGCTTATAGCCGTGTGCGGATCGATGTTGCGGAAACACCATTCTTTTCACGTTCGGTGTCGGAGTTCGTGCTCAATAAGCCTCGTACGGAATATACCATTTATCCCGATATCATTTGGAACTACGAAGCGTTGAAAAACAATAACCAGGCGGAACCCATCAGTGTGGCCGTTACGGTAGAGATGAATGGGGAAGATCTGGGACAGCGTGTACGCACTTTTTCTGTACGGAGTGTCAACGAGTGTCTGTTGGGGTATGTGACTCATGGCATAAAATTTCACGATACGGGGATTTTCTTTGCCGCATATGTCAACGAAGAGAATCCGATGATCGACCAGTTGCTTCGCGAAGCATTGAACACACGGATAGTCAATCGCTTCCTGGGCTATCAGAATCCGGCTCCCGGAGCTGTGGATAAACAGGTATATGCATTATGGAATGTTTTGCAGAAACGTAAATTCCGTTACAGTTCGGTGTCCAACACCAGTCTGTCCAGCAATGTGGTTTATTCTCAGCGTGTACGTACGTTTGATGACGCATTGGAGTCATCACAGATCAACTGTGTGGACGGCAGTGTCCTGTTTGCTTCCTTGCTCCGTGCCATCAATATCGAACCGATTCTGGTACGTACTCCCGGTCACATGTTTGTGGGGTACTATACCGACAATTCACATAAGGATATGAATTTTCTGGAAACAACGATGATAGGTGATGTCGATCTGGACGACTTCTTCCCCGATGAACAACTGGACTCCACTATGGTAGGCAAGTCACAGAATCAAATGTCCCTGCTCACCTTTGAGAAGTCGAAACAATATGCCAATAAGAAGTATAAGGAAAACGAGAAAGGCATTCATTCCGGCAAGCTGAACTATATGTTCCTGGAGATTTCGAAAGATGTACGCCGGAAGATACAGCCGATAGGAAAGTGATCTGGAGACGCCAAAGTAAAACGAAGGCGGGGACTTACTTAAAAACCGATTTGTACGGCTCGTAGCTAAATAATCCTAATAAAACTCTAATATATAGATTAGTTTCATGTCTTTGTTGTACTTTTGCCGTTCAATATTTGGATGTATTCCAAACACACGTTAGAATGAAACGAAGAAACTATTTCATATTCAGCTGTTTGATGCTGATGGCTCCTGCGGCTGTGCAGGCGCAATTTGACAAAGGCCTAAACTATAAGATTGAAACCAGTGCAACCGTAAGTGGTGGGCACAACACGCCTTTTTGGCTCGTGGCAAATAAGCACGGGCTTTCGTCTATTCGAAAAAACAATGCTTATTTGGATGCGGGTATCTTTCGGGATTTGGAGAAGGATAAAAAGTTCTCTTATGCCTTTGGGTTGGAAATGGTGGGTGCAAGTCGCTTCACTTCTAAATTCTTCATCCAACAGGCTTATGTGGATTTGCGTTATCGGGGGATGGAAATAAGTGTCGGCAGTAAGGAGCGTGGCAACGAAATGAAAAATGATCAGTTGAGCTCCGGTAGTATGACTTTTTCTACCAATGCCCGTCCTATTCCGCAAGTTCGGGTTTCTATACCCGAGTATATTCCTTTTCCGTGGACCAAAAACTGGTTGCATATCAAGGGACACGTGGCTTATGGGATGTTTACGGATGAAAAGTTCCAGGAGCGTTTCACTGCCGGGCGTTCTAAATATACGAAAGAGACTCTGTTTCATTCGAAAGCAGCTTTCCTGAAGGTGGAGAATCTGCAGAAGTCACCTGTTTCGGTGGAATTGGGTATCGAGATGGCAGCTCAGTTTGGAGGCGATTGCTATTATCCGGACGGGACGGTATTGCGTACACCGGACAGTTGGAAAGACTTTTTCCGTATTTTCTTTCCAAGCAACGGAGACAGTGGAGCTTCGGAGAGCGACCAGATAAATATTCTGGGAAATCACGTCGGAAGTTACAGTGCCGCTGTGGGATATCATTTTCCGACCTGGAAAATAAAGGCTTACTGGGAGCACTTTTTTGAAGACCGCTCGGGAATGACACTGACTTATGGTATGTGGAGAGATTGTCTGGCCGGATTGGAGGTGACGTTGCCGGAGAATCCTTTTGTGAAAACGATTGTCGGAGAGTTTTTGTATACGAAACACCAATCGGGAGCTTTCCATTACTTTGCTACTCCGGCCATTGATCATTCGTTTACCGGAGCTGATAATTATTATAATAATTCGCAGTATGCCGGTTGGGAACATTGGGGACAGGGTATTGGTAATCCGTTGGTTACCTCACCTATATATAATAAGGATGGAAACCTGGCTTTTGAGAGTAACCGTGTGAAAGGATTCCATATCGGTTTGAATGGCAGTCCTACCTCAGAGATAGATTACCGCATTCTGGTAAGTGTTGCTAAGCATTGGGGAACTTACAGTAGTCCGTACCGGAATATCAGAAGAAACCAGAACGGGTTGTTAGAAGTGACTTATAAACCCGAACAGATTCGGGGATGGAGTTTCACGCTGGCCGGTGCGGTAGACGGTGGCAATATGTTAGGAGAAAGTTGGGGAGGTATGCTCACCATTCGTAAAACAGGTTTAATTGGTAAGAAGAAATGAAAAAAGAAATCCTATTGTTGTTTGTCGTCCTGATGGGTTTCACGTCGTGTGGAAAGAAATTCGGGCATCGCTATCTGGATGGAATGTGGCAGATGCAACGTATAGAATATAAAGATGGTAATATCGATACTCCACTGGACACTTATTTCAGTTTTCAGATGGATATCATCCACTTGAGGAAGTTGGGTAATAGTGAGTTCTATGGAAAATATGTCTACGAGAACGACTCCATGCACATACAAGTACTCGACGCTACGGCGGAACAGATGAAAGTTTTCGGCATGGATGGCCGGGTACAGGACTTTGCCGTAGAGAAGCTGAACAGTAACAAATTGGTTCTTCAGTCGGACTATGCCCGGTTGGAATTCAGAAAATATTGAGGACGCTAAAAAGCTGTCTTCATTCATAGATGATGATTGGAACAGCCGGTTCGTGAGAATCGGCTGTTTTTTTATGCTATTTTTTGCATATCAGCGATGGGATTGTTACTTTTGTAAGGTTATCAACATTCAGAAAGCAATATGATACAAGGCAAGAAATTTATCTCCCCGGGGACATGGTTCTCAATGATATATCCGTCAGACTGGAGCGAATTTGAAGACGGCGAAGGCTCCTTCCTTTTTTATAATCCCGAACATTGGACGGGTAATTTCCGTATATCAGCCTATAAAGAAGATGCTGCCGCACCTGGCGGTATGAATTATGGAAAGGATTCCGTCCGTCAGGAACTGAAAGAAAACCCTTCGGCCTCCCTGGTGAAGGTGGGACATCTGGAATGTGCCTACAGCAAGGAGATGTTTGAGGAAGAAGGTACCTATTACACCAGCCATCTCTGGGTGACAGGCATTGACAATGTTGCTTTCGAATGTTCGTTTACCGTACCGAAAGGAGAACATGTGTATGAGGCGGAAAAGATTATATCCAGCCTTGAGATCCGTAAAGACGGGCAAAAGTATCCTGCGGAAATCATTCCTATTCGCCTTTCTGAGATTTATCAGGTGAACGAAGCCTACGAGTGGGTGACAGATACGGTGAAAACGCAATTGAAAAAAGACTTTCAGGGACTGGAAGAAGACCTGCAAAAGATACAGGATGTGATTGACAGTGGCGTTCTCTCTCCTAAGAAAAAAGAACCCTGGCTGGCGTTCGGTATCGCCATCTGTACGATTCTGGCTAATGAAGTGGAGGGTATGGAATGGATGACGCTGGTTGACGGTAACCGTGAAGTGCCGGTGTTGCGGTATGAAGGTTCGGAACAGTTGATTGATCCGATGAAATTGCTGTGGAGCCGGGTGAAAGCCGGAGAAGCCTGCGAAGTGGCAGAGGCATATAAGCAGGCACTGATACACTAACCACCTATTATCACATTCGATTATTATGACCCCTTATTTACAAGTAGATAATCTTACCAAATCTTTTGGCGATTTGGTTCTTTTCGAAAATATTTCCTTCGGTATTGCCGAAGGCCAGCGTATCGGCTTGATCGCTAAAAACGGTACGGGCAAAACCACCTTATTAAATATACTCTCCGGAAAGGAGGGATATGATAGCGGCAATATTGTGTTCCGCCGTGACCTCCGGGTTGATTATTTGGAACAAGATCCGCAATATCCCGAAGAATTGACTGTGTTGGAAGCCTGCTTTCACCATGGTAACAGTACCGTGGAGTTGATAAAAGAGTACGAACGGTGCATGGAAACCGAAGGACATCCGGGACTGGATGACCTGCTGGTACGTATGGACCATGAAAAGGCCTGGGAGTATGAACAGAAGGCTAAACAGATACTTTCGCAACTCAAGATACGGAACTTTGACCAACAGGTGAAGCATCTCTCCGGAGGACAGCTTAAGAGGGTAGCTTTGGCCAATGCTTTGATTACCGAACCGGATTTGCTGATTTTGGACGAGCCTACCAACCATCTGGATCTCGACATGACCGAATGGCTGGAAGAGTATCTTCGCCGTACGAACCTCAGTCTGCTGATGGTGACGCATGACCGTTACTTTCTCGACCGTGTCTGTTCCGAAATCATCGAGATAGACAACCGCCAGGTTTATCAATACAAAGGAAATTACAGTTATTATCTGGAGAAACGCCAGGAACGCATCGAAGCGAAATCGGTCGAGATAGAGCGTGCGAACAATTTATATCGTACCGAGTTGGACTGGATGCGTCGTATGCCTCAGGCACGCGGACACAAAGCCCGGTATCGTGAAGATGCTTTTTATGAACTGGAGAAAGTTGCCAAACAACGATTTAACAATGACAATGTGAAGCTGGAAGTGAAAGCTTCTTATATTGGCAGCAAGATATTCGAGGCTGATCATCTCTATAAGAGCTTTGGTGACCTGAAGATATTGGAAGATTTCTCTTACATCTTCGCCCGTTATGAAAAGATGGGAATTGTGGGGAATAACGGTACGGGGAAGTCTACTTTTATAAAAATATTGATGGGACAGGTGCAGCCTGACAGTGGTACACTGGATATTGGAGAGACCGTACGTTTCGGATACTATTCGCAGGACGGATTACAGTTTGACGAGCAGATGAAAGTCATTGACGTTGTGCAGGATATCGCCGAGGTCATTGAGTTGGGTAACGGCAAGAAGCTGACGGCTTCCCAGTTTCTGCAACACTTCTTATTTACTCCCGAAACTCAACATAGTTATGTATACAAATTGAGTGGGGGAGAACGCCGTCGACTTTATCTCTGTACCGTGCTGATGCGTAACCCGAACTTCCTGGTACTTGACGAGCCGACGAATGATCTCGATATTATTACCTTGAATGTGTTGGAGGAATATTTGCAGAACTTCAAGGGATGTGTCATTGTCGTTTCGCACGACCGCTACTTTATGGATAAAGTGGTCGACCACCTGTTGGTATTCAACGGACAGGGAGATATTCGTGACTTTCCCGGTAATTACAGCGATTATCGTGATTGGAAAGAAGCCAAATCCCAAAAGGAGAAGGAGGCGGAGAAACCACAGGAAGAAAAAACAGCCCGTGTCCGCCTGAACGAGAAGCGCAAGATGAGTTTCAAAGAGAAACGGGAATTCGAACAACTGGAAAAGGAAATAGCCGAGCTGGAAACAGAGAAACTACAGATAGAAGAACTGCTCTGCAGTGGTACGCTTTCGGTGGACGAACTGACGGAGAAATCGAAACGATTGCCCGAGGTAAACGATCTGATAGACGAGAAAACCATGCGTTGGCTTGAACTTAGCGAAATAGAATCATGAACCTGACCAATTATCATAGTCATACCCTCTATTGTGACGGCCGTGCCGGCATGGAGGATTTTATCCGTTTTGCCATCAGCCGGGGATTTACGTCCTATGGTATTTCTTCGCATGCCCCTCTGCCGTTTCCGACTCATTGGACGATGGAATGGGATCGTATGGACGACTATCTGGATGAATTTACCCGGATGAAAAAGAAATATGCTTCGGAAATCGAACTGGCTGTCGGGCTGGAAATAGATTACCTGAACGAAGACAGTAATCCTTCCGTCCGGCGTTTCCAAGAGTTGCCGCTCGACTACCGTATCGGTTCGGTACATCTGCTTTACAATGACCGGGATGAAGTAGTGGATATCGATGTATGTGCAGAGGTGTTCCGGGATATCGTCGATCAGCATTTCGGCGGTGATCTCGACCGTGTGATTCATCTGTATTATGACCGTCTGCTACGAATGGTCGAACTGGGAGGCTTTGATATTCTGGGACACGCCGATAAGATGCATCACAATGCAGCCTGTTACCGTCCCGGTCTGTTGGATGAGTCTTGGTACGATGCATTGATACACGACTATTTCTCCGCTGTTGCAGCCAAAGGATATATTGTAGAGATCAATACAAAAGCTTTGCATCATTTGAATACTTTCTTCCCGAACGAACGGTATTTCCCGTTGCTGAAGGAGTTGGGAGTTCGTGTACAGGTGAACAGTGATTCGCATTATCCCGAACGGATCAATAGCGGACGTCCCGAGGCATTAGCCGCGTTGCAGAAAGCAGGCTTTGAAACAGTGACCGAATGGCACGGGGGGAAATGGATAGAGATGCCACTTTAAACCAATATATCATGAAACACAAAAACTTATTGTTAGCTTTGCCGTTTGCTTTCTTTGTATTTGCCGGCATATCATTGTCCTCTTGTAAAGACACTCCTGTCCGTAAACTTTATAAAAGTGATATAGACTGGAAACTTACCTGGCAGGACGAGTTCGATAAAGACGGTGCGCCCGATCCCGAAAAATGGGTATTCTCTCCCTGGCACCCTTTCTGTCGGGATAATAACTTTGTCACCTTTGTAAAAGACGGCAAGCTCGTCTTGCGTGCTTTGCCCAATAACGATCCGAATGACACGATCCGCTATATGGCCGGCTGTGTGGAGACTTTGGGCAAAAAAGATTTTTTGTACGGGCGCTTTGAAGTATGTGCCAAATTGGGCAGTGCTAAAGGTTCCTGGCCTGCCATCTGGTTAAAACCAACCGATTCGACCACATACGGGGCATGGCCCAAATGTGGAGAGATCGATATTATGGAGCAGCTGAATAAGGATACATTTGTCTACCACACCATGCATACGGAATATATTAAGGTATTAGGGCATAAAACAGATCCGGATTATTACACCACTGCGTCCTATAATCCGCATGAATTTAATGTGTTCGGCATGGAATGGACACCGGACAAAATAGATATGTTTATCAACGATTCCCTGACCTTCAGTTATCCCCGTATTCAAGAAGAAGGTTCTGTGCAATGGCCTTTTGACGTTCCGTTCTTCCTCTTGCTCAACCAGATACTCGGAGGATGGGCAGGCGAGATAGACGACACAGAACTTCCCGTACAGATGGAGGTAGACTGGGTGCGTTATTACGAATTACCGGAAAATAAAAAATAGACTGTAAGAAGGCTTTATTGTATGCCTTTTTTGGGGAAAACTGCTTGGGACACCGGGGCTCCGTCTGCACGATACAGATAGGTTCCCGGTGTTTTTATACATATCTCTTTATTGCCGGACAGTCTGATGGTTGCAGCCTGCCAGGCAGCAATGTAATACATTCCACCAGTAAAAGCCACCTGTGCCTCTTCATCATTTCGCAAGATCTGTATTCTCGAAGTATCGAATGTGGCTGTCTTCTCCTGAGTAGAGCCCGGAAGAAGTAGGTACCGATAGCTGGCAGGGGCTCCGGGCGAATGTTTTATGTAAATAGAGAAGATATTACTTTCCAGCATTTTGGGAGCATACATTCCCATAAAGTCATGCCATTGTCCTTTCTTCTTTTCTGTTTGTACCGGACAAAGTTCGTCTTGCAGGAGGATATATCCGGTGTTATCATGAAAATACCGGCGGTTTCCTTCCGACCATACTTCTCCTTTCTTAAAACGCTGGTCGATGGAGGTGATCAGTGTGGCTGTGCTGTCTGTGTGGATATTGCTGCCCAGGCACAGGATAAATTCATCGGTAAATATCCATACTTTGTTTGCAGACAGTCCGTTACGGTTCAGGTGCATGGCTGTGATTCCATGTTTCCCATCCGTTGTTCCGCCTACGAGATTGGTTTGATTGCGTGAATCCGCTCCGCTTTCTGTTGGAATAGGAGCGTCACTTTCATAGGTTGTAATACCGGGTATCCGCCGCCAGTCCCAGAAAGGAAAAATATTGTGGTATTCATCACCACGAATGTATGTATAGATAGCTCCGTCTGCCATATAATAGCCTTTCAGGTTATCTTCATTTACCAGCTCCGTCCCGATCACCCTGTCGGATGCCATGCGTACGGATGCCATCCAATGGGGGGTGCGGTGGATGGTGAGGTCCGAATCTCCGAAGAACTTGTTTCCGGTAAACTCATTGTTCGTATCCGGATGGAGGAAGTTGCGTGCAATCAACTCTTTTATCTCCCGCGCTTGTTGATCATTGCTTCCTTTCATCAAAGAACAGGCTGCGAAAAGTAAATTGAATGATTTATGAATGTCAGCACTATGGAAGAGTTGTCGGTTCAGTCCGTTCACATCCCAGTAACCCCTCCATACAATCCATTGGTACCCTTTCAGGAGCAGAGATACGAGAATATCCTGCTGCCGACGGTCGAATGCCAGCGGCGTATCGGCAAATAGTTCGGAGTAAAAACTCATATTACAGAGAAAAGAGAGTCCGTAATTGCCGAACTGTTGCTGGGGACCGTGCTGATGAAAACTCCAGTCCGGTTGAATCCCCTCTTTCTGTCCCAGTACGATTTCCGAGCATATATTTTCCCGTGCTTCCTTTATCAGTTCGGCATCGTTCAGAAGTAATCCCCGGATCAGTACGTTGCCTGCCAGCCATACCTTATTTTGTCCGGTCATGCCAAACTGTGATTGTTCCATCACCCGGATGGCCTCTTGTTTTTCTTTCTCCGTCATTTCGGTTTCGAAAAGGAGGAAGGCCGGACCCAAGGTGCGGGGAATACCTATCTGATTGTACCACCAGTTTTTGCAGACCGGCTTTTGGACAAACCAGTACTTCATAGCCTGATGGATGATGCTGACTACTGCGGAAATCTCCTGTGCAGATACGTTCTCTTGTTCACGGGCATAGTATTTGGTCAGTTTCAGTATTCGTTCGGTATGTTGTTTCGGTTCCCATCCCGAGCGTTTTGTGTCAGCGTAATTAATATCCGGCCATGAACCGTCTCCCCGGATCGTGCTGATCAAGCGATGTATCTCCTCCTGTCGGATGGGATAAAGTTGTTGTAGTTCGATAACGTTCTGGTCGGAAACCTCTTTTTCGGGAGGAATCTTCGACAATAATTGTAAATAGGGTTGTTTCTCTTCATCCATCCCGATTATAGACCGGATGTAGTTCTGCTTGATACGTTCATTCTCTTTGCCGGTTTGTGCAGAAAGGCAGGAAAAGATCGTGCAGATAAATAGCACGAACAGGGAGATTCTTTTCATATATCGAGTGTGTTTTTCATTGTATATATTAATAGGGCCGAACGAATCAGAAAAAGTTTCTGACCCGTTCAGTCTCTGTGTGGCTATTCTGTACGTTTACAAGAGTTTGCCATTAGGAATTCATTCAGGGAGTTTTCATAATTGCCTTGTAACAGGATATGGTGATTACCCAGTGGGTTTTTCAGGAAATAGTCGGCCGGTGTATTCATCTTTACACGTACTTGTGTACGGCACATATTGATGTAATTGGTGTTTTCGGTCAGAGTTCCGGTAGACAGGTAATATTCGTCCAGGCATTCGCCACCACATTTCACAATGGTGACATCTCCTTCCGGTAGCAGTCCTTGAATACCGATGCCGCTTTCTGTTTCAAAGTGATTGCGAATGATGTAACGTTCGGTCTGTTTCATTCCGATTGTGCAATGGGCCAATATAATTTCGTTGTTACGGGCGTTTATCATCGAAGGATTTGCCATGAAACCCACTTTCCCGGTCAGTGCTTTAGCCACTAATAATGTAAATACGGATTGTAAGTCGCCTTCACATCCGGCAATGATCCCTTCGTCGTTCAACATGGCAAGGGCAAGACAGCCTGTAGTGCCTGTACGCTCTATCAGTTTGAAGCAGCTCACTGTCACTGCACTTAGTTTTTCTTCTTTACAGATTCGCTTAATGGCCCGATAGAGACGCATGGCTTTAATCATATCTTCGGGAGTGCCTTCGCGGCAAGCCAGTGCCTGTGAAGCCACAGCGGCACACGAAGCGCCGACTTCGTTATCCTTAATCCGGTCATATACATCATAAATCCGTTCCAACGGGATGTCCAGATACTCGATCCCCCAACGTCGTTTTGCGAGCAGGTAGTCCACATTGCTTGCAATCAACCAGGAAGAGGGAGTGCCGATCACCCCGATGCGGAGTCCTACCAACGAACGCTGCGCCTTGAAATTGGTATATAGTACCTGTATTCTCTGGACGATACTCATAAAGTCCCCGTGGAGGATCTCACTCTTCATGCCCCGGCCGCGCAACCAGGAAGAGATTTCAAGCGCCGCCGCCAAGGAGTTTTGCATTCCGTCGGCCAGAATAATGGCAGGGCGGGGGAGCGATTCAAAGCATTGCATGACCAATCTTTCTACCCCTCCGGTAGCTATGAAGATGATGCTGAAATCATCTTTTGTCAACTGGTGGATGTCCCGGTAATCGACAAACTTCACGGTGAAATATTTTTCCAGTTCACTAAGTACGGCTTCGTGCGAACTACGTATAGTTACCTGCTTATGCAGAATCGATGCAAATGTGATTAGGTTTATGGTCATTATGTTATCGTTTTAGGTTTGTAGTTATACAAATGTATCGTTTTCCGTTGAGATTATCATAACGTTTTTAACCTTGATAAGGTTTTTAAAGTTTTTATGTCTTTGTGTCCGATTTATTATGTACATTTGCCGCTCATATTTATTAATTGACCATTATATAATTAAAGATTATGCCAACCATATCGATTCGCGGAACAGAGATGCCTGCATCTCCTATCAGAAAGCTGGCTCCCCTGGCAGATGCTGCCAAACAGCGGGGAATCCATGTATTTCACCTGAATATCGGACAGCCAGACCTGCCCACTCCTCAGGCCGCGATTGACGCGATACGCAACATCGACCGCAAGGTGCTCGAGTACAGCCCCAGTGCCGGTTATCGTAGCTATCGCGAGAAATTAGTAGGATATTACGAGAAGTTCAATATCAACCTGACGGCAGATGATATTATCATTACTACCGGTGGCTCCGAAGCGGTGCTTTTCTCATTCATGTCGTGCCTCAATCCGGGAGATGAAATCATAGTTCCCGAGCCGGCATACGCCAACTATATGGCTTTTGCCATTTCGGCGGGAGCTAAGATCCGTACCATTGCCACGACAATCGAAGAAGGGTTTTCACTTCCGAAAGTAGAGAAGTTCGAAGAACTGATTAACGAGCGTACCAAGGGGATCTTGATTTGTAATCCGAACAATCCGACCGGTTACCTGTATACCCGCCGTGAGATGAACCAGATTCGTGATCTGGTGAAGAAATACGATCTTTTCCTTTTCTCCGATGAAGTCTACCGTGAGTTTATCTATACCGGTTCACCTTATATTTCGGCCTGCCATCTGGAAGGAATTGAAAATAATGTAGTGCTGATTGACTCCGTATCCAAGCGTTATTCCGAATGTGGTATCCGTATCGGTGCCCTGATCACGAAGAACAAAGAGGTGCGTGATGCTGTAATGAAGTTCTGTCAGGCACGTCTGAGTCCCCCTTTGATCGGGCAGATTGCTGCTGAGGCCTCGTTAGATGCTCCCGAAGAATACTCGCGTGAAACCTATGATGAATACGTAGAGCGCCGTAAATGCCTGATTGACGGACTGAACCGTATACCGGGTGTGTATTCTCCTATTCCTATGGGTGCTTTCTATACAGTAGCCAAACTACCGGTCGATGATTCGGATAAGTTTTGTGCGTGGTGTCTGTCTGAGTTCGAGTACGAAGGGCAGACTGTGTTTATGGCTCCTGCTTCCGGTTTTTATACTACTCCGGGTTCCGGAAAAAATGAAGTCCGCATTGCCTATGTGCTCAAGAAAGAGGACTTGACCCGTGCACTCTTTGTTTTGCAAAAGGCATTGGAGGCTTATCCGGGAAGAACAGAATAATACTTGTACATGTCGTTCACTCATCCACATAATCAAAGCAATTCAGTTTCCTCTTCCGGAGCGAAGGGGAAATTGAGGCTTTCTTATTTTCTTGCTCGTCGGATTTATCGTGATACGGATGGTGGAAAACAAGTTTCCCGTCCTGCCGTTGTGATTGCCATGATTGGTATTGCCATCGGTCTGGCGGTGATGATCATTGCCGTATCCGTTGTGATTGGATTCAAGAGTGAAGTACGCAATAAAGTAATCGGATTCGGTTCGCATATCCAGATCAGTAATTTCGATGCGGTAGGTTCTTACGAGACCCACCCGGTTGTGGTGAATGACAGTATGATGGTCGCACTTTCTGCCCTTCCCGAGGTAAAGCATGTGCAGCGGTACTCCACGAAGCCGGGAATGATTAAGACAGACGATGCTTTTCAGGGGATGGTGCTCAAGGGAGTCGGCCCGGAGTTTGATCCCACCTTTTTCCGTGATCATCTGATAGAAGGAGAGATCCCGGCTTTCAGTGATACGGCCTCTACCAACCAGGTAGTGATATCGAAAGCAATAGCCGACAGGCTGAAATTGAAGTTGGGAGATAAAATCTATACCTACTTCATTCAGAAAGACGTGCGTGCCCGCCGGCTGACGGTGAAAGGCATCTATCAGACAAACTTTTCCGAATATGATAATCTCTTTCTGCTGACCGATCTGTATCTGGTGAACCGTTTGAATAACTGGGCTCCCGGTCAGGTGAGCGGGGCGGAATTGCAGGTGCGTGATTATGATAAGCTGGAAGATATCACCTATCGGATTGCTACCGATACGGATAATAAGCAAGATATCTACGGAGGTACTTATTATGTTCAAAGTATAGAGCAGATGAATCCCCAGATATTTGCCTGGCTCGATCTGCTCGACCTGAATGTATGGGTGATTCTGATTCTGATGGTCGGCGTAGCCGGTTTCACCATGATTTCCGGGTTACTGATCATCATCCTTGAACGTACACAGATGATCGGCATATTGAAGGCATTGGGAGCAAATGATTTCACTATCCGTAAAGTATTCCTGTGGTTTTCTGTCTTCCTGATTGGCAAGGGGATGTTGTGGGGCAATGCAATCGGTATCGTTTTCTGTATTTTGCAGTCACAGTTCGGACTGTTCAAGCTCGACCCCGAAACCTACTATGTAAGTATGGTGCCGGTCTCTATGAATATCTGGCTTTTCCTCCTGATCAATGCTGGCACCTTATTGACTTCTGTACTGATGTTGGTCGGACCTTCTTACCTGATAACCAAAATTAATCCGGCCGACTCCATGCGATACGAGTAATGGGGTTATCTGCGCATGAAATCACCCTTTCCGCGATAGAGGCGGTAAAGCTTCAACTTCAAGGTCTGTAACGGACGGATTATGTCAAAAACCGGCAGCGTAAAGTAGTAAGAACGGTTGTCACCCATCTCACCGGCTGTTTTGTTGATGACGTAGGCTTGTACCGAATAGCGGACGAACCACAGTAACAGGGATAACCCGACAACCAACCAGTGGAAGCTGAGGATACCGAATACAATCCCCGCCAGGCAAGCGGCATAAAACAGCAGTCGCGTACCGGTTTCCAATCCCAGGAGCCAGCGTTGCGAGCCTTTATAGAACCGGGAAGTTGCCATGTAGCTCACCTTTTCTTCTTTCCAGTCCTTATAGCGTTCCACGGGTTGCATCCGTATCACGGCATCCGGTGAGGTCTCTACCCGGGTGTTGTTTTCATTAGCAACCTGGTTGATGAACAGATCGTCTTCTCCGCGCTGCATATTCAGATGGGTAGAGAATCCCTTGACTTTGAAGAACAACTCTTTCCGGTAGGCCAGATTGCGTCCGATGCCCATATACGGTTTACCTGCCAGGGCAAATCCCAGATAGCGGAGCGAGGTGAAAAGCGAGTCGAAAGATGCCCGCTTGTGCAGCCAGCCTTTTCCTCGTTCGTAGCCGCTATATCCCAGTACGATATCTGTACTCGATGTAAAATTACGCGCCATTCGCCGGAGCCATTGGTTGCTGACCGGAGCACAATCGGCTTCTGTGAATACCAGCCAGTCGTGTTTGCTGGCTTTGATTCCCAGTGTCAATGCCAGTTTTTTCCGGCTGATGTACCGGGCACTGTCCGGAGTAAAACTGTGATACAGGTTGGGATATTCTTCCTCCAATGCCGATAGCAAGTCTTCGCTTTCGTCTGTGGAGCCATCATTAATGACGATTACTTCAAAGTCCGGATAATCCTGTTTCAAGATCGTGGGCAGGTTGCGGCGTAGGTTTTCCGATTCGTTTCGTGCACAGATCACCACAGATAGGGGAGGCAGTTCCCGTCCGAAGTGTACTTCGTCTTTTCCGACAGAGAGGTTGTGGGTGTGTATACGGTTGTACAGTCCGAGATAGTAGATAAGTTGAATGATTAAAAGAACACCTGTAGCCGACAGTAGTATCAGTTCAGTTGTATTGAATGTGAATGCTTCCATTTACTCTTACAAGATTTTTATGTCACAAAAGTACATAATTTTTTCAGAGATTCGTCGATTTGTATCCCTCTTATTTCTTATTGTCCAGATATTCTTTTTTAAACATATCGACAAACAACAAGAACAGCGACAGCACAAGCGGTCCGAAGATGACTCCCATGAATCCGAACAAGGATAATCCGATGACTACGCCGAAGATGGTTATTAGCGGATGGGTGTCTGCCATTTTCTTCTGGAGGATAAACCGTATCAGGTTATCACATTGCGAGACGACAATTCCACCGTAAGCCGCCAGTCCGATGGCGTTTGCCCACTCGCCGGTCAGTGCAAGATAGGCGGCTACCGGAAACCATACCAAGGCTGTCCCCACCATCGGGATGATTGTGGCGAAGCAGGTCAGCACTCCTATCAGCCAGGCATTCGGTGCTCCGAAGATGAAATAACCGATCAGGGCTACCCCTCCCTGAATGACTGCAAGCAAGGGAATGCCAATGGCATTGGAACGGACAATCATATTGATTTCATGGGTTACCTCCCGGGTATTCTTTTCGTTGAAAGGCAGGATGTCGTCGATGTAGGCTTCCATTTTAGTTCCTCCTATCAACATGAAGTACAGTACGAAGACCAATACAAACAGGTTGACGGCAAAACTGCTGATGCCTCCCATCACTGCCTGCCCTATCTTGGGAAGCAGGGAGACGATGAATGAAAGTGTGTCGCTGCCCAGCACATCATATCCTGTTTTTGCTTTAATGATTCCCGCTAACTCTTCGACAGGGGTAATGATGGCCTGGGGATCCAGGTTGATATCCTGCAATTTATTGACCAGCATCCATACAATCAGCGAGATGGGAACCAGAAAGCATAGAATGGCTTCTCCTGTGATCAGCAGTGCTGCGAAGCTTCGTTTCATTCGTGCACCGAGATAGATCATCTGTTTGCGTACAAGGATGTAGATAGTGAGTGCCCCCAGTAATCCGCCGAGGAAGGGAGTGATTTGCCGGAACAAGATAATGCCCAGTCCGATAATGATAATAATCAGAGAATACTTCCAATATTTTTCTTTCATAATAAATAAAAAGGAGAATAGAGATTCCTCTCTATTTATAACATTACACCAATTAAAATGTTTCGCTCCTAAGGCAGATCGAGACTGAAAATAGTTTGTCCCGGACGGCTTTCCCGGATGGATAAGTGTCCGTCATGTTGCCGGATGATCTGTTTGCAAAGACTGAGCCCGATTCCGCTTCCTTCCGTTTTCGTTGTGAAGAACGGAATGAAGATCTGTTCCCGTATCTCTTCCGGTATGCCGGGGCCATTGTCTTCTATCTCGACCTGCAGACGGTCTGCCCGCCGTACACGGAGAATGATTCTTCCGTCCGCCTGTCCCTCGAGTGCCTGCATCGCATTTTTCAGCAGATTAAGAAAGACTTGTGACAGTTGATTGGGATCACCATCTGTTTCTATCGGGTCCGGCACGCATTGCAGCATGAACCGGATGCCGCGTTCCCGAAAGTCGCTTTGCAGCAATTCTTCAAGATTGCGGAGCATCTCGGTCAATGCGAAGCGCCTTTTTTCCGGATGGGGGAGATAGGACAGATGCCGGAATGACTCCGTAAACTCCATCAGCCGTTCGCTCTGAGCCTGTATAATCCGTAGTCCGCGGGCCGATTTTTCGTTGATATCCGGACGCTCGGACAAGGTTTGTGAGAGTGAAAGGATCGGTGCGATGGTATTCATGATTTCATGCGTCAGCACATGCGTCAGTTTGCTCCATGATTCGTTCTCCTTATCGCTCAATTCATCGCCGATGTCTTTGATGGACAAGATGGTGATGGTTTCACCGTCCAGAATCATCTTTTTCTCCGATATGCTGAGACTCTTGCGGATACCGGTTACATTCAGCAGTTGTGCCAATTGGGTTTCGGTATAGAGACGGTTGCATTTCAGCAACGAGAAAGCGGCACTGTTGGCAATAATGATTCTACCTGAGTCGTCCCAGGCAAGCACGCCGCTGGGCACCTCCTCGAGCAGTGATTGATAGAAATGTTCTTGTTTGTGACTTTCGCCTTTGGTGCGGGCAAGGAGGTCGTTAAGCCGGTTGAGGGAGCGGTTCAGCTGTGCCTGCTCTTTGCCGACATTTGCCTCCGGAAAGTAGAGCATATTATCCTTATCCTGCACGGCGTCGAAGAACAGTCTGATTTTCCGGTTAAACGTATTCAACTGCCGGGTCAATGCACCGATCTGGAACAGCGAACAGAGCAGCAGTATACCGCCGATGATGTATCCCGTATGCGACACGACCAACCATAGTCCGGTGCCTGCTGTGACCAGTATCAGCAATACGTGAAACAGTATGATGAAATAGATGCGTTGACTGAATATCATTGGGGTCAGAGTTTGAATCGTTTGAGTTTATTGTATAATGTTTGCCGGCTCACTCCCAATTGTTCGGCTGCGGCAGTCAGGTTACCGTTGTTTTGCAGGATGGCAGTTTCGATGGCCCTCCGCTCCACCTCTTCCAGATTGGGGACAGTGGCGGCTGCCTGCGGTTGCCAGGTCTGTTTCACCAGGATATCTTTGGGGCGGATTACGCTGCCTTCACACAAGATGACCGCTTTTTCGATGGTGTGCTGCAACTCCCTTATATTGCCCGGCCAATGATAACTGCGTAATTTTTCGACAGTCTGCTCGTGTATCCGTATTTCCTGCCGTTGATATTTAGAGGTGAATTTACGTAAGAAGCAGTCGATAAAGAGTAGGATATCATCTCCCCGTTCACGTAGGGGAGGCAGTTCCAGATGAATGGTGTTGATGCGGTAGAACAGGTCTTCGCGAAACATGCCCTGCTTCACCATTTCCGGTATATCTTTGTTCGTTGCCGAAATCAGGCGGATATCGACCGGAATCACTTTGTTACTGCCCAGACGAGTCACATTCCGGCTTTGCAATACGGTGAGGAGCTTGGTTTGGAGTGGGAGAGGGAGGTTGCCCAGTTCGTCCATGAACAGTGAACTGCCGTTGGCCGCTTCAAACTTTCCGGGACGGCTTTCGTGGGCATCGGTGAAAGCTCCCCGTTCGTGTCCGAACAGTTCACTTTCGAACAGCGACTCGCTGATGGCCCCCATATCTACGTTCAGCATCGGACGTGCGCCACGAGGTGAGAGGCGGTGTATCTCCCGTGCCAGTATTTCTTTGCCTGTTCCGTTTTCTCCCGTTATCAGGATGTTGGCGTCCGTGCGTGCCACTTTCGATACCACTTTCATCAGTTGCAACATGGCAGGCGAACGCCCCACCAGCATTTCGAATCCCTCAGCCCTGTCAACTTTTGCAGTATGTTCCGGAGCTTTGCGGCTACGGTAGGCTTCCGTCACCTTGTCGATCAGGGTCTGGTTGTCCCATGGTTTCAGCAGGAAGTCGGCTGCACCGTTTTTAAGTGCTTTAACGGCAAGTTCCACATCTCCGTAAGCGGTCAGCATCACTACGGGTAGGGTGGGAGCCATCTGCCGGATGTGCCCCAACCAGTAAAGTCCCTCGTTGCCATTGTTGATACCCGCCGAGAAGTTCATGTCCAGGATGACTACATCGATGCGGCGCGTTGTCAGCAGGGCGGTGATCTGGTTTGGATTCGAAGCTGTCAGTATCTTGCTGAAGTAGTTTTCGAGCAGAAGTTCGAGTGAGGCCAATACTCCTTTGTTATCGTCTACAATCAGAATGGTTCCTGTGTTCATAGCATCTCCTTTTGATTCGCTTCCTTTTTTAAGTTCGTGGTAAAGATATTTGTTTTTGTAACTCCCTGCAAGAGAGTGTCCAATATTTAGACGTTTTCGGATTGAGAATTTATGCCGGAGAAGTATCAGAAAGTATTCCAGTGGGAAACAATCGTCAAGTGTCCAATATCTGTACACGGTGGCGTCCAGATATTGGACACTATTGTATATGGTTGAATTGTATCTATTTGATTATAAGGTGATTGTTGCTTTTGGCACAGCGTTTGCATATTAGATTGACATGAAACATTTTATATCATTTTGTACCTTTCTTCTTTTTTCAACTCTCTTGTTTGCACAAGCAGAGAGGTCGCTCGACGAATGTATCCGTATTGCATGGAAACAGAATCCGTCTTTACGGAATAGCGGGATAGATATCAAAGAAGCCCGGATGGATTACATCTCTTCTGTGGCGAGTTTCCTGCCCCGTGTCAGTGTATCGGCCGAAGCCGGACGTAACTTCGGGCGTTCCATCGACCCGAATACCAACGGATATACCAACGATACCTTTGATGAAGGAACCGTCGGGCTGGACATGACCCTTTCGCTCTTTGAGGGTTTCACCCGTATCAACCGGGTACGTTTTGAGAAGATGAACCGCAACCGGAGTGAGTGGGCTTTGAAAGAACGCCGTAACGAACTGGCCTGTCTGGTGACGGATGCCTATTATAAACTTCTGCTTGAAGAGCGGATGCTCGATCTGGCTTTAGAGCAGAGCCGCCTTAGCGAGCGTTATCTCAAACAGACCGAGGCTTTCGTCGAGTTGGGATTGAAGTCGGTTTCTGATTTGCAGGAAGTCAAAGCCCGTCGCGAAGGTGATATTTACCGCTATCAGGCCCGTCAGAATGGTTGTCGTCTGGCATTGCTCCGCTTGAAGCAGCTATTGAATCTTCATGACGAGGATACGCTGGCCGTACAAGATACTATCAACTACGAACTTCTTTCGGCCTATCCGCTGCCACAAACGGAAGAACTCTATACGCAGTCTCTGGTGGCGATGCCTTCGATGCGGATGATGGAACTCAGGCAACGTGCAGCCCGTAAGGAGTATGCCATGGCAGGAGGTAAATTTTCGCCAACCGTCTTTGCCCGCTTTTCAATGGCTTCCCGTTACCTCGATGGTTTTTCTACCAAACAGTTGAACGACAATTTAGGCAAGTATATCGGTATCGGTATTTCCATCCCTCTGCTGAGCGGGCTGGAACGACTGACTACCCTGCGCAAACACAAGTTGAATATATTCCGCCTCCGGAACGAGGAAGAACTGCAAAAGCAACAACTCTATACGGAGGTGGAGCAAACGGTTCTTTCTCTCCGTTCCGGTTATGATGAATTCCGGCAAGTGTTGCAGCAGTTCAGAGCCGAAGAGCTGGTACTGAAAGAATCCGAACGGAAATGGGAAGAGGGGCTTATCTCCGTCTTTCAGTTGATGGAGGCCCGCAATCGCTTCATCTCCTCCAAAGCCGAGTTGGCGCGGGTGCGCTTGCAGGTAGATATGACTTTGAAGATGGAAACCTATTATCGCACGGGGAGCTTCTGCACGTTGCCCGGTGAAGAGTGATGGACGAGTTGTACAACTCGTCGTATACCAGTTGCTCAACTCGTCATGTACCAGTTGTACAACTCGTACACCGTTTCTCTACGGCCCGATGATATGACCTTATAAACAAACGTGAATTATATATAAAGCAATAATTATCTATGGATACAATGATCGAACGCAAGCCCGGAATGAAGCGGAAGCATTATTATGCCGTCGCCGGAGCCGTGGTATTGGTGGGACTTGTTTTTTACTTTATTTTCAGAGACACTTCCTCTTCTATGAATGTGGAAAAAGACCGGCTGACCATTGCTACAGTTACCCGGGGAGAGTTCAGTGATTACATCCGGGTTATCGGACAAGTGATGCCCAACCGCATCATTTATATGGATGCGATAGAAGGAGGCCGTGTGGAAGAGCGCCTGAAAGAGGAAGGAGCCATCGTCAAGGCAGGCGATGTGATTCTTCGTCTCAGCAATCCGCTCCTGAACATCGGAATCATGCAGAGCGAAGCCGATCTGGCCTATCAGGAGAACGAGTTGCGCAATACCCGCATCAGCATGGAGCAGGAACATCTGCGGCTGAAACAGGAACGCATCGGCCTGAATAAGGAACTGGCAGTGAAACAACGGCGTTACGAGCAATACAGCCGCCTTATCAAAGAGCAGCTGATAGCGGAAGAGGAGTTTCGGCTGGCTGCCGAAGAGTACGAAGCGGCAAGGGCACAACTGGAAGTCATTGACGAACGCATCCGGCAGGACAATTTTTTCAGGGAAAGCCAGATCAGCAGCCTCGACGAGAATATCCGTAACATGAAGCGCAGCCTCGCCCTGGTACGCGAGCGGGTGGAAAACCTGAAGGTAAAAGCTCCCATCGATGGACAGGTGGGCAATCTCGATGCCCAGATCGGCCAGTCCATTGCTGCCGGCGAACATATCGGACAGATCATCACCCCCGACCTCAAAGTACAGGCTCTGATCGACGAATACTACGTGGAGAGGGTAGTACCCGGACTTCCGGCGGATTTCACCCGTGACGGAGGCAACTATAAACTTGAAGTGACCAAACCCTATCCGGAAGTAAAAGAGGGACAATTCCGTACCGACCTTCAGTTTACTGCCGGACGTCCCGAAAACATCCGTGCCGGGCAGACGTATCACATCAATCTTCAGTTGGGAGATCCTGCCCAGGCCATTCTTGTACCTCGTGGAGGATTCTTTCAAATAACTGGGGGCCGCTGGATGTATGTTGTCGACGAAAGTGGTAAATTTGCCACGCGCCGTCCCATCCGGATCGGACGGCAGAATCCGCAATATTATGAAGTGACTGAGGGATTGAAACCGGGCGACCGGGTGATTGTATCCGGATATGAATTGTTTGGGGATAACGAGAAACTTATATTGAAATAAGAACCGAATACTATGAACTACATTTCGCAAGTGATACGAAGCCAGCGGGTTAAAAAGTCTCTGACGCTGATAAACATAACAGGGTTGTCGGTCTGCATTGCAGCGGCACTTCTTATTATGCTTTATGTCTGGTCGGAGTTAAGTTATGATTCATTTCATGATACCGACCGTGTGTATCGTGTTGAAAGCAGACTGTATGAGGGCGAGATGCTGACGGATAATTGGGCGACTACGGCTTATGGGCATGCTCCTGCCATGAACAGGGAAATAGCGGGAATTGAGAAGTACGTCCGTGTTACGGCTCAGGATCGCGAGCAGGTGGTGAATTACTTCGACAGGAGATTTGCCGAGGAACATTACTGCTATACCGAGCCTGCCTTTTTCGAAATATTCAACTTCCCCATAGTTAAAGGAGAAAAGACCGGGCAACTGGTACGCCCTAATACGGTGGTACTGACTGAAAGCGCTGCAAGCCGCTATTTTGGTGAAGAAGACCCGATAGGCAAGATACTGACCTTCAGTACCTCTTCATCACAGCAAAACTTTGAAGTAACGGGCATTATTGCCGATATGCCTGTCCGTTCGCACCTGCATTACGATTTCCTGCTTTCCTACAATACGATTCCCAAGGAACGGCAGGACATCTGGTACATTCACGGTGTATATACTTACGTCCGCCTGATGCCCGGAAAGACTCCGGGAGAAATTGAACAGGCTTTCCGTGACATATCCGACAAGTACAAGACTGATGCACTGAAACATAAAACCTGGGCTGTAGAACTGATCTCGTTGAAAGACATTCACCTTACTCCGCAAAAAGCATACGAGAAAGAGGTGAAAGGAAGCCGGACGGCGGTTCTTATTTTGTTCGTAATGTCCGCCATTCTGCTGCTGATAGGTTGGGCAAATGCCTTGAACCTGACCGTAGCCCGCTTTTTGGAGCGTGGACGGGAGTTCGGACTCCGTAAAGCTTTTGGTGCTTCGCGCCGTCAGATTATTATTCAGGGACTTCTTGAGTCCGGTTTCATGAACTTGCTGGCTACGTTGATAGCTTTCGGCTGGCTGGAACTCCTCTTACCCCTTGTCTATCGCTGGGCAGGGCAAAACTTCGGGACAGACATACTTATGCAACCCGCTTTTTGGGGGATTGTAGCCGGAGTGGTTATCATCGGTACGTTGGTTGTAGGGCTTTATCCTTCCTGGCTGATGGTCACTATCCGTCCGTCGGAGATTATGCGCGGTAAACTGTTGCACGGAAAGAGAGGCAACCGGATCAGAAAGGCGTTGATTGTTGTTCAGTTCCTGGCTTCTTTTGTTCTGATTGCAGGTACGTTTACTGTGTTTCAACAGGTCCGTTACATGCAGCGTGAGGCCGAATCGGATCTGAATACCCGCATTCTGGTCATTAAATATCCTTCGTTCACCGAGGGACTGTCGCTGCGCATGGAGAGTTTCACCAAACGTTTGAAGCAACGGGCGGATGTAAGTCACGTGACAGTTTCGGGAGCTGTTCCCGGTGTGGAAGTTGCCAACTATTTTACCAATCGGCCGTATGGAAGTGATCCCTCACAAGTAAAATTGATACAGATGTTTTCTGTAGACTACGACTATTTGTCTGCCTATATGCCTCGTATGATTTGCGGACGAAGTTTTTCCGAAGATTATGGTGGCGATCTTAACCGGGTGGTGCTTAACGAAGAAGCTGTCAGGCTGTTGGGCTACGAATCGGCAGAAGCGGCGTTGGGGCAACAACTTAAAATGGAAGTGGTTAGTGACCCGCTTGAGATAATAGGAGTGGTGGAGAACTACCACCAGCAATCGCTTGCCGTGGCTTACAAACCTATCATTTTCTTTTTGAAAGAGCGTGTTCCTTTTATTGCAACGCCTTATATTTCTGTCTGTCTGAAAGGAAAGGGGGATGCCGGCGTCTTGACGGAAATTGAACAGATGTATCGTGAATACTTCCCGACTTCTTTATTTTCTTATTTCTTTTTGAATGATTTTAATGAATTCCTATACAAATCCGATCGTAATTTTGGCTGGATATTTGCCAGCGCCTCATTGCTTGCCGTATTTGTTGCTTGCCTTGGATTGTGGATTGTAACCCTGTTTTCCACCTTGTCACGTTTGAAGGAGGTGGGTATCCGCAAAGTGCTCGGCGCAAATAAAACCAGCCTGTTCTTTGTCCTGACCAAAGAACTGTTGTTGCTTACCGTATTGGCATCTGCAATCGGTATTCCTGTATCGGCAGTGCTGATGAATGCTTGGCTGGAAACGTACGCTTTCCACATTTCGCTGTCCTGGTGGATATATGCAGCCACTTTTGTACTGCTGATGCTGATAGCCTTTCTCACTGTGCTCCAACAGGTATGGCGTACCATCCGCCAGAAACCTATGCGCATTTTAAAATATGAATAACTAATATAATATATAACGATTATGATTAAAACAGAAAAACTGTCTATGCTCTTCACCACCGAGGAGGTGCAGACCAAAGCGTTGAATGAAGTGACTATGCAAGTGGAGCGGGGAGAATTTGTAGCTATCATGGGCCCTTCCGGGTGTGGCAAGTCTACTCTGCTGAATATCCTGGGTACACTCGATTCACCCACTTCCGGCTCTTACTTCTTCGAAGGCAAACAGGTGGATAAGATGAACGAGAACCAACTGACGGCTCTGCGTAAGGGAAATCTGGGATTTATTTTCCAGAGTTTCAACCTGATTGACGAACTGACCGTATACGAGAATGTGGAGCTTCCTCTGGTATATCTGGGCATGAAACCTGCCATACGGAAAGAAAAGGTGAAACAGGTACTTGAGAAAGTAAATTTGTTGCACCGTGCCAATCATTTTCCGCAACAGCTTTCCGGTGGACAACAACAGCGCGTCGCCATAGCCCGTGCCGTGGTGACGGACTGTAAATTGTTGCTTGCCGATGAACCGACCGGAAACCTCGACTCGGTAAACGGTGTGGAAGTGATGGAGCTACTACGGGAACTGAACCGTCAGGGGACTACCATCATCATCGTTACTCACTCGCAGCGTGATGCGACTTATGCCCACCGGATTATCCGCCTGCTCGATGGGAAGATCGTAGCCGAGAATATCAACCGTCCGCTGGACGAAACTTCCGGGACTAATACAGAGAGCGTATGATAGGGAATTATTGGAATAGTGCCTATCGTAACCTGATGAAACGGAAAGGATTCAGTTTCATCAATGTTTTCGGATTGGCAGTCGGCATGGCATCTGCCTTGCTGATATTGACTTATGTCACTTTTGAGTTCAGTTTCGACAAGATGCACGAGAAGTACGAACGCATTTTCCGTGTGGAAAGCACTTTCTATGAAGGCGAAGTACAAACCGACTATTGGGCCAGCAGTTCGTTTGGTTATGGTTCGGCTATGAAAGAGAATCTGGCCGGAATTGAAGACTATACCCGGGTGGTCTCTTTGTATCAGCCCGAGCAGATAGTGAAGTACGGTGAACTGACTTTGCGCGAAAACCAGATAGCTTATGCCGATCCCGGTTTCTTCCGCCTGTTCGATTTCGAGCTGGTGAAAGGAGATAAGGCCACTTGCCTTTCCATGCCCCGCCAGGTGGTCATCACCGAACGTATTGCCCGGAAGTATTTTCAGGACGAAGACCCTATCGGAAAGATACTTATCTTTACGGGACCGTATGACAAGGTGGTTTGCGAAGTGACAGGGGTGATGAAAGAGATGCCTTCCAATTCGCATATCCATTATAATTTCCTGATTTCCTATAAGTCACTCGGGCAATATCTGCATGACTATTGGTACAAGCACGAGGTTTATACTTATGTGCTGCTCGATTCGCCCGAAAGGAAGGAAGAGATAGAAAAGGCGTTTCCGGCAATGTCGGAGAAGTATAAGACGGACGAGGCGCTGAAAAATAAAATATGGGGTGTGTCACTGACACCGCTTGCCGATATTCATCTTAAACCGCAAGTTGGTTACGAGGCCGAAATCAAGGGAAACCGTACGGCCATGATCGCCCTGATCTTTGCTGCAATTGCCATTTTGGCTATTGCCTGGATCAATTATATCAACCTGACTGTGGCCCGCTCGATGGAACGTGCCAAGGAGGTAGGAGTACGCCGGGTAATAGGAGCTTTCCGCAAGCAGCTTGTATCTCAATTCTTGTTTGAGGCCTTGGTCATGAACCTGGTTGCATTGGTACTGGCAGTGGGACTGATCGAGTTGATCTTGCCATACTTCAATCAGTTGGTAAGCCGTGCGGTAACTTTCTCCGTTTGGCTGACGGGATACTGGTGGCTTTTGCTTTTGATCGTATTTGTAGGGGGAATTTTCCTCTCCGGTTACTATCCTGCATTGGCGCTTCTCAACCGGAAACCGATTACGTTGCTGAAGGGAAAGTTCCTGAACAGCAAGTCGGGCGAAGGCACTCGCAAAGTATTGGTAGTCGTTCAGTACACGGCATCTATGATTCTGCTCTGCGGCACATTGATTGTGTTTGCGCAGTTGAACTTCATGCGCAATCAGTCGCTGGGAGTGAAGACGGACCAGACTCTGGTTGTCAAATTTCCCGGACGGACCGAAGGCATGAACACGAAACTCGAAGCCATGAAGAAGGCCATTGCCCGCCTGCCTTTGGTAGATAAAGTTACCTTCTCGGGTGCCGTGCCGGGCGAAGAGGTGGCTACCTTCTTGTCTAACAGGCGAAAGAGTGATGCTTTGAAGCAGAATCGCCTTTATGAAATGTTGGTATGCGACCCGGATTATATTGATGCTTATGGACTGCAACTGGTGGCAGGGCGCGGATTCTCCGAAGATTATGGAGACGACGTGAATAAGTTGGTGGTCAACGAGTCTGCTGTCCGTAACCTGGGAATCGCCTCTAACGAAGAGGCTCTCGGCGAGGAGATAGAGGTGGAATGTACCGATGCCCCGATGCAGATTATCGGAGTGGTGAAGGACTACCATCAGCAGGCACTCAACAAGAATTATACCCCGATTATGCTGATCCACAAAGATAAGATCGGTTGGCTGCCGCAACGCTACATCTCCATTGTGATGAAGTCCGGCGACCCGAAGGAATTGGTTTCGCAGGTGGAGGAGATCTGGCATCGCTATTTCGAGGATTCCAGTTATGACTTCTTCTTTCTCGATCAATTCTTCGATCATCAGTATCGTCAGGACGAGGTGTTTGGTGTCATGATCGGTTGCTTCACCGGACTGGCCATCTTCATCTCATGTCTGGGATTGTGGGTATTGGTGATGTTCTCCTGTACTACCCGTACCAAGGAGATGGGTATCCGGAAAGTATTGGGAGCTACCCGTTGGAATCTGTTCTATCAGCTGGGTAAAGGCTTTTTCCAATTGATCCTGATAGCGGTAATCATTGCGTTGCCCGTTGCCTGGTTCAGTATGAATGCCTGGTTGAGTCATTATGCTTTCCGTACCGATCTGAAGATATGGTTCTTTGCAGTTCCGGTAGTGTTGATGCTGTTGATTTCGTTTGTGACGGTAGCCTGCCAGACGGTGAAGATTATCGTAGGCAAACCGGCACGGTCATTGCGGTATGAGTAAGATTCCGGAATAAAATAAGTCGCATTCGGCACAGAGTGCATGAGGGTGTCATAGTTCACCACAGATTATACAGATAAATATTATTGGTTATCAGTAGATTAAAAATCTATCTTGTAAATCCGTGTAATCAGTGGTGAACTATGACACCCTCAGTGCCTTTTGTGGTGAACTTTAGCCTTTGGGTTGTTGCGTCTGGGTTTCTTCTCCCCAATGCGTTTTCGCTTCCAGTTCTTCCCGGTCACGCACCTCTTTCGCCTTCTTTGCATAGACAATCATGCGCAGGGACTGGTCGTAAGTAAAGTAATTCCATACCCAGTTCAGTAGGACATTTGCTTTGTTGCGTACTCCCAGGATCGAACGTAAATGGACGACCAGCCACATCACCCAAGCCAGCCATCCGGCGGTTTTGAAACTACTGAACTCTGCCACGGCGCGATTGCGCCCTACGGTTGCCATCGATCCCAGGTTCCGGTAATGGAACGGCTGCATCGGCTTGCCTTTCTGTAGTCTTTGCAGGTTCTTGGCAAGCAGTTCGCCTTGTTGGATGGCCACTTGTGCCAGTTGCGGGTGTCCGTTAGGATAGTTCTTGTCCGTAGTCTGAATACATTGGTCCCCGATGGCGAAAATAGTGTCTGTTCCCTGTACACGGTTAAATTCGTCTACTTTGATTCTTCTTCCGCGTCCCAGTAACTCTCCGTCTATATTGCCGAAAGTGATGGCTGCCACGCCGCTCACCCAGATAAACGTACGTGTCGCTATCTCTGTACCGTCTTCCAACATCACTTTATGATCTTTGTAATCCGTCACCCGCTTGTTCAGCAGGATGTTGACTCCCATTTCACGCAGAAACTGTTCGGCATGGCGGGATGAATCTTCAGACATTCCCGCCAGGAGACGGTCGCCCGCTTCAATCAGGTAGATGTGCATCAGGCTGCTGGGCATATCCGGATAATCGTTGGGCAGTACGAACTTCTTCATTTCCGAAAGCACTCCGGCTATTTCCACTCCGGTGGCCCCTCCGCCTACAACAACGACATTGAGCAACTCCTGCCGTTCACGTTCCGTACTGCAAGTGATCGACCGTTCAAAGTTTGCCAGTAGGGCATTTCTCAGTCCCATGGCTTCCGAAACGGTTTTCATAGGCATGGCCTCTTCTTCAATGTGCTCGTTGCCGAAGAAGTTGGAGGTGGTGCCGGCTGCCAGTACCAGGTAGTCGTATTCTGCTTTACCGATGGAAGTCTGAATCATATTTTTTTCGGGGAAGATGGCCCGTACTTCTGCCATACGGAAGTAAAAGTCCTTTCGTTTCTGAAAAATCTTCCGGAACGGGAAAGAGATGGAACTGGGTTCAAGTCCGGCTGAAGCGACTTGATAAATAAGGGGAGGAAACTGGTGATAATTGTTCTTATCGACTAAAACAACCTGGAAACCAGACTTTTTTAGCTTGTTGGCCAATTTAAGACCGCCGAAGCCACCACCTACGATGATGACACGCTTCTTGTCGTTTTTTACAATGTTGAAACTCATACTGAAAACTTCTATTTAACCTGATGTGTCTAAAACCTAATGTCATGGTTATAAACGCTTGTCATAGGTAAAAAGTTCAGCTAAAAGAACGGTTTCAGAAGATGTTTCAAGAGGCTTTTTCACCATAGATTATACAGATTACCGCAGGTAGTTTGTGCTGACAATCGGTCGTTCACTCTTTTAGAGCCTGTTTTAATTTTGCTTGAGATTTGTTTTCAGGGATGTTTTCCGGTTTTTGCAAGGAGCATAGCGGGCTATGTGACGGGTAAAAACGGGGAAATAGACCGAGAAAAAACTCAAAACAGGTCAATAAAATTCCTGTAAATTTATTCAAGGAAAATTTAAACAGGGCACTTAATCTGCGCTAATCTGTATCATCTATAGTGGTTTCTGATGTTCCCTGTAGACTTTTTATAATTCCGGTACCATGCAGAATTTAGTCTCCGGAAAATCTTTCTTCAGATACCGTTGGATGAAGAGTTGTGTATCCTCCTGTATCGTCCGGTCCTCTACCGTCGGGTAGAGGTTGTAGAGAACGGTATCCAGTTTGATCCCCCGGTTTTTAATGGCTTCCAGGCTGAGCAATGTGTGGTTGATACTGCCCAGTTTGCCGGAAGTGACAAACAACAGCGGGTATTCCTTCTGCGCAATATAGTCAATCGTGAGCAATTCGTCGGTAAGCGGCACCATCAGGCCTCCGGCTCCCTCGAGCAGGACAACGTCGTAACGGCGGCTCAACTCTTCTGTAGCACGTTCTATTTTGTCAAAGTCGATGGGACGTCCGTCTATGCGTGAAGCGAGGTGTGGAGAACAGGGGTAAGAGAAGATTTCGGGCATGGTCAGTCCTTCCCGGTCGTCATCAGTGGGGGCGATGCCCATGATGCGGCGGTGCAGGTCGATGTCTTCCGAGTGGCCTGTATTGCCTGTCTGGATAAATTTCTGAGTAATGGTGCGTTGCCCTTTCCGGTTCAGTTCGCGTGCCAGGAATCCTGTGGCATAACTCTTGCCTGCATCTGTATCGATGCCGCTGATAAAATACACATTCTTTTTCATACTTCTTTTGTTTGAGACCCGCAGGTCGTTTTTCTTATCTCTTTTTTGCTATTATATAGATGGGGTGGTAGGTCAGTGAAACAGAACCTTTGCCGGGACTGAACAGACGCTCGTATTCCTGACAGAAGAGGTTCAGTTTGCTCCGGGTCCAGCTTTGGTTACAAGTACCTGTCACTCCGGTCTGCTTCAGATGATAAAGCACCTCCATCGGATTGTTGAAATTCAGTGAGATGACTTCTTCCTCCGTGTGCACAATGTCGTATAGTGCCGAGAGCGAGGCAGTCAGCTCTTCTCTTGAACGGTAGGCGAGTCCCTGTCCGGTCAGTTGGCGAATCTCCTTCATGTTTTCTTTTCCGAAAGTACTGAAGGCAATGTATCCCTGCGCATTCAGGATGTTTTCACATTTCCGGAAAAAAGCATCGGGATGTTCGAACCATTGCAGGACGGAACAGGAAGTGATCAGTTCCGTTCCGTGTGGGAAGTCAAGTGCTTCGGCATCTCCGGGCAAGAAGGAGACCCGCTCGTTCAGGATATCTCTGCAGCTATGGCGCATCTCTTCGCAAAGGTCGTTCAGCAGCAAGTGTTCCGGGCGGAACGAACGGAGTAGCAGACGCGAATAAGTACCCGTCCCGCAGCCGAACTCTACAACACGGCGGAGGGAGTGCGCAGGGAGGTGTTGCTGCAACAAACTGCACATTTTCCGGGCGATTTGTTGTTGTACCCGGGCTTCGTGCGGATAGGTGCCGATTGCTTTCGTGAAGCGTTGGGCGATCAGTAGTTTAGAGGAAGCAGCGGCAGGAGCGAGATTTTCTTTCAATATCTTTTCGTCATAATGTGCTCCGTCATATCGCTGAATTTCATTGCAATATTTTTGCCAGGCCTGTTCCTGGTTCTTCGGTGGGAAGATATGATCGGATTCTCCGATGATTGCTTTATTCCAGACAAAGGTGGATGGGGGCAGTTCGCTGTATTGTCTGCCGATGGCCGCCAGTTCTTCTTTCAATTCTTCTACCGGTCGTTGGGGAGCTATTTCCAGGAAAGCTTGAAAGGCACTTCCCGATCCGCACATTCGCCGGCGGAACTTCTGTAGGGTCGCTTCATTGAGATTATTGAGTGTACCTTCAAATATGGCGGGAGGAATTCCCCGCATATCATCGATAGGGAAAGGTGTCCCGTTGATGGCAATGCTTTGCTTGAGGGGGAGGTTGCTGTCCGGCAACACTTGGGAAGCTGCCCATACCCCCATGGACCAGGCAACAACATAGATTCCCTCATACGTGGAGAGCAATGTGCTGTCAAAATCGAGAGAACGGTAATCATAGCAGATTATCAGATCTTTATTTGGGGGGAGATTGTGCATGAAGGGAGTTTCATCCATTCCCCATCCGGCAAAGAAGAGGAGAGCCTCTTTTCGGAGGGGAGGGCATCCGGCGACTTCACATCCGGTTCCTGTCTCAGAGTGAAGGGAGTTTACAGATTTTTGGGGTGGATATAGTCTTTTCAGTTTCATAAGTTTATTACTTTGATGATACAGGCCGTATTGTTGCTATCACTCTTTTCACTTCCTTTTCCGTTACGTCTGCCGTTAATGAAAAACGGATACGGGAAGTTCCTTCCGGTACCGTAGGCGGACGGACAGGCAACGCATAAAATCCTTTGCGTTGCAGCTCTTCTGCCATACGGACGGCGGAAGAACTTTCACCCGCGATCATGGGTACGATTTGGCTGGCCGAGGCAGAAAAGTATCCTTTCTCCTGGAGGCCGGTCCGCAAGTTGCTGCTGATGGCTGCCAGGTGTTCCCTCTTCTCCTGATATTCCGCCAGATGGCGCAGTACAAATGAGGTCCATTGCAGGGTGACAGGCGGGAGTGCAGTGGTGAAGATAAAGGGACGCATTTTATTTATCAGATAGTCCCGTATCACCTGCCTGCACACGATATATGCCCCAGAGGAAGCCAGTGCCTTTCCGAAAGTGCCCACCAAAAAGTCGATATCCGATATGCATCCGTATGCTTCGGCACATCCCAGTCCGCCGGTTCCCCGGACACCGACAGCATGGGCTTCGTCTAAGTAAAGCAATACGTTCGGATACTTGCGTTTCAGTTTGACCAACCGGGGTAAGTCTGCTTCGTCACCATCCATACTGAAAATACTTTCGGTAACGATAATAACCTGTTCATATTCTTTGTGGTAAGTCTCTACTAGTCTTTCCAACTGGCTGTATTCGTTGTGCCGGTAGCGGATACATTTGGCATCTGATAGCCGAATGCCGTCTATCAGGCTGGCATGTATCAACTTGTCGGCCAGAATCAGTGTTTTTGTGTCGCATACGGCAGGTAGGATTCCGGTATTGGCATGATATCCGCAATTGAATACCAGTGCCGCTTCTGTTCCAAATAAGGAAGACAAGGTAGCTTCCAGTTCATCGTATGCGGCAAAATTGCCGGTAAGCAGGCGGGAAGAAGAGGAAGAGAACTTAATTTCTTCCGGCTTCACTGTCTGCCAGAAAGCTTTTAACAGTCCACTGTCGTTAGCCAACCCCAGATAATCATTTGACGAAAGGTTTAGCATCCGTTGTCCTCCGATGATTACCTCTTTGCCCTGATGTACCAGGGTAGGAAGGGTGCGGAAGTTATCTTTCTTTTTAAGGAGTTGCAGCTCGTCAAGGAAACGGGTGAGTTCACCTCTTTCCGTTTCTTGGTTTTTATTCATATTTGTAATGTTTTTGAGTTTGATTCACCACAGAGTAGCACAGAGTTTCACAGAGATTATTTTCTCTTAATATCTTATAAACAAGAGATTGAAACTCTGTGAGACTCTTGTTACTCTGTGGTGAAGTTTGATTCGCCTCTATTTCGTTTGGGAACCGGGAAGGCCGTTACTTATGATCCTTATCATCCCTTCCGTGAGTTTGGTCAACTGTTCGGGCGTAATGATAAACGGAGGCATTACATAGATCAGTTTGCCAAACGGACGGAGCCAGATGCCTTCCTCCACAAAACGGCGTTGCAGGTATGCCATATTCACCGGTTCTTTCATCTCGATCACTCCGATGGCACCCAGTACACGGACGTCCGCTACTTGAGGGAGCTCACGTGCCGGAGCTAATTCACGGTTCAGTTGAGCTTCTATTCGTTTTACCTTTTCTTGCCAGCCGGAAGTTAGAAGTAACCGTACCGATGCGCAGGCTACGGCACATGCTAACGGGTTTCCCATAAATGTAGGCCCGTGCATGAATGCTCCCGGTGCATGGTTGGAGATGCAGTCTGCCACTTCATTGGTGGTCAGTACTGCCGATAAAGTCATGTATCCACCTGTCAATGCTTTGCCGATGCACATGATGTCCGGCTCTACTCCGGCATGTTCCCAGGCGAAGAGTTTTCCGGTACGTCCGAATCCGGTTGCTATTTCATCGAAGATCAACAGTACCCCATACCGGTGGCAGAGGCGCGCAGCTTCTCTTAAATATTCCGGATGGTAGAAACGCATGCCTCCCGCACCTTGTACAATGGGTTCGAGGATGAAAGCTGCCAGTTCATCGGCATGTTTCTCCAGCAGATGCTCCAACGGACGGATGTCTTCCGGGTTCCATTCATCTCCGAACCGGGAGGAGGGAGAAGGGAGGAAGTGGCGGATGGGAAGTGCCGAACCAAAGATACTGTGCATCCCCGTTACAGGATCGCATACCGACATGGCATTCCAGGTATCTCCGTGATAACCGTTACGGATGGTGACGAAATTATTTTTCTCCGGTTTTCCGGCTGCATACCAGTATTGTACGGCCATCTTCAGTGCAACTTCGACAGCTACGGAGCCGGAATCGGCATAGAATATCTTTTGCATAGAGGGCGGGACCAGCGGAAGCAACAGTTTGCCCAGTTCGATAGCCGGATCGTGCGTCAGTCCGCCGAACATGACATGCGACATCCGGCTGAGTTGATCTTGTACAGCCTGGTTTAATATCGGGTGATTGTATCCGTGCACCGCACACCACCACGATGACATTCCTTCGATCAGTGTCTGTCCGCTTTCCAGGGTGATGGTGGCACCGTCAGCCCGTTTCACCTTATATACCGGGAGCGGATTCGAAGTTGAAGTATACGGATGCCACAAATGTTCGCGGTCAAATTGTGAGTCGGCAAAGTGGTATCCTTCCGAGAGAATCATCTCTTTATCATCCGATACCTTGGAGCCGAGTGTTGTCAGCAGATCGCCTACGATGGCGGAGTTGATGCCGATATAGAGGGATTTCCGGACGGCCTCTGGTGTCAGTTGCGAGCGCCCTCCGGCAAAGCGCAGGTAAGCCGCAGGGTTAATGAACCGGAAAAGAGCCACAGTGGTCAGTATCTCTTCTTCACTGAGAGGAGACTGATGCTCGAGCGGAGTGCCGGGTATGGGTTGCAGCAAGTTGATCGGGATGGATTGGATGTTGAGATCGCGGAGTGTGAAGGCAAATTCGATCCGTTGTTCCACAGTTTCACCCATGCCGATGATGCCTCCGCAGCAGAGGTCCATCCCTACTCGTCGTGCGGCATGCAAGGTTTTCAGCTTTTGTTCCTGTGTATGCGTGGTACAGAGCGAGTCGAAGTGGGAAGGAGCCGTTTCGAGGTTACAGTGGTACCGGGTCACTCCGGCATCATACAATGCCTGCAACTCTTCTTCGTCCAACAGTCCGAGCGAAGCGCACAACCGGATAGACGAATGGCGACGCATCCGCCGGGCCGCTACACAGAGCTCTTTCATGTTTTTGGGAGAAGGTTTGCGTCCACTAGTCACCAATGAAAAGCGGTTGACCCCTTGTGCTTCGTTGTATTTTGCTTGTCGCAGGCACTCTTCTGCGCTCACCAGATCGTATACATCGGCCTTGGTCTTGTAGTGAGACGACTGGGCGCACCATTTACAATTTTCCGGACACCGTCCCGAGCGGGCATTGATGATGGAACACATGTCGAACTCCTGCGAAGCGCAGGCGGTGGTGATGTCGTGCGCGGCATCATACAACTCTTCTTTACGGGGATAGAGCGCCAGCCATCCGGCCTGCTCTCGGCTGATAGCCGTTCCTTGTAATACTTGGTTTTTTATTTCTTCGATAGTCATAGGGTGGGGATATTAAAAAAGAGGTTGCCGGTCCCATCGGGATGGGAGGCAACCTCTTTAGGTGTAATGTATGAGGCGGATGTCACAACAGTTGACTGTGCGGCACCGGCATAAGAATATTTGGATGATTGGAGTTGAGTAAGAAGCAAGAGCAATGGTTCGGGAGATAGCGTGAGGTTCTCCCAATCTTCTTCCGGAACGGAATCTTCTGTTTCCCGTTGCGGATCAAGTCCGGTCGTATGCGGAGTTTGCTGCTTGCACAACGCACATTCGGTGATGTTCTTTCTCAACTGTCCGATGGTGACACACAAACCCAGAGTGGCAAATATAGCATAAGCCTTCCGGCTCCACTGGCGGAAGCGGATAAACGAATGTGATATGTACCTTTCTTTTTTCATAAGCCGTATGGTGATATCGGGTCATCGGACGGCGGCAAAGCTACAAAGAATCTACGGAATGACCAAGGGATAGCATCGGTTTGTAAGCAGGGACCTCTCCTCTACCACAAAGACGGTATAAGAATCCCTTATAAAGGGGATTTCAAGAACAATCCCCATACTCTACTTTTGCAGCAGGAAATGATCCGTGAAAATTAATTAAAAAATGTAGGTGGCTTTTGACACACCTTCAAGAATAAGATAACAATTTCAAGGCTTTTAACAACAATCTGCCGGATTGTGTGTTAAACAAAAGATTCTAATTTAAACATAACTAAACTTAAGGTATGAAGACCAATTTACGTCTATTATTTACGTTGCTCTTTGTCGTTTCGGTTGTTGCATTACGTGCCGGAACAATGAATGACATACGTGTTTCGGGTACTGTTGTGTCCGAAGGAGACCCGTTGCCCGGTGTGTCGGTATTAGTGAAAGGAACCGGCGTCGGTACTATTACCGGTATTGACGGCAAGTATTCCATCAATGTTCCGTCCGATGGTACGCTGGTATTCAGTTTTATCGGACTGAAATCTGTGGAACATAAAGTGGGAGGACGCTCAGTGATCAATGTCGAGCTGGTGCCCGACAGTAAGCAATTGGAAGAAGTAATGGTAGTAGCCTATGCCACTGCCAAGAAATATAGTTTCACCGGTGCCGCCTCTACCGTTAAAGGTGACGAGATAGCGAAGTTACAAACCTCGAGTGTATCACGTGCCCTTGAAGGAACCGTAGCCGGTCTGCAGGCAAGTGCCGCAAGCGGTCAGCCGGGTACCGATGCCACAATCCGTATTCGCGGTATCGGATCCATCAATGCATCCAGTGCACCTCTCTATGTAGTGGACGGTGTGCCCTATGACGGTAGTGTGAATTCTATCAACCCCGAAGATATCGCATCGATGACCGTTCTGAAAGATGCGGCCTCAGCTGCTTTGTACGGTTCGCGCGGAGCCAACGGTGTGATTATTATCACCACCAAGCAGGGACAAAGCGATTCGAAGACTACAGTGAACGTGAAAGCCAGCTTCGGTGGTTCCAATCGTGCGGTACGTGATTACGACCGGATCGGCACCGATCAGTATTTCGAACTTTATTGGGAGGCTTTGCGTAACCAATATGCACTGGATACAAAGAATTATACTCCTCAGACAGCAGCTATCAAAGCTTCTAAAGACTTGGTAGGAAAACTGATGGGGGCCGGCCCCAATCCTTATGGCTCTAAATATCCTCAGCCGGTAGGTACGGATGGAAAATTGGCGGATGGGGCCGTTCCGCTCTGGAACTTCGACTGGCAGGATGCCATGGAGCAGCAGGCACTTCGTACGGAACTGGGACTGAATGTTTCAGGAGGCGGCAAAACCAATCAATACTACTTCTCTGCCGGATACCTGAATGATAAAGGTATTGCGTTGGAGTCCGGTTATGAACGCTTTAATCTCCGTTCGAACGTGACAAGCCAGATGACCAAGTGGCTTCGGGGAGGAGTGAACATGAGTTTTGCCCACTCTTTGCAGAATTATCCCGTATCATCGGATACGAAAACAAGTAACGTCATCAATGCCGGCCGTTTGATGAACGGATTCTATCCCATCTATCAGATGAACGAAGATGGAACCTATAAACTGGATTCCGAGGGACAGCGGATGTATGATTTCGGTTCTTACCGTCCGTCCGGTTCGATGGCTAACTGGAACCTTCCGGCCACATTGCCCAATGATAAGTCGGAACGTATGAAAGATGAATTTTCAGGACGTACCTTCCTTGAAGTTACCTTTATCGAAGGGCTGAAGTTTAAGACCAGCTTCAACTTTGACCTGATCAACTATAATTCACTCGACTATACCAATCCTAAAATAGGGCCGGCTGTTAACACCGGAGGTTCATCGAGCCGTGAAAACGACCGTACTTTCTCGTGGACCTGGAATAATATCCTGACTTATGACAAAACCCTCGGAGAGCATCATTTCAATCTGCTGGCCGGACAAGAAGCCTATTCCTACCGTTACGATGTGCTGCGAGCATCCCGTTCGAACATGGCATTGCCTGATTTTCCCGAACTGGCTGTCGGTTCGTTGGTAACCGGAGGGACAGGATACCGCGTAGATTACTCGTTGGTGGGATATTTCCTAAATGCCCAATATGACTATCAAAGCAAATATTTCTTCTCGGGTTCGTATCGGCGGGACGGGTCTTCCCGTTTTGCTCCCGAAACCCGTTGGGGTAATTTCTGGTCCGTCGGTGCTTCCTGGCGTATCGACCGTGAAGATTTCATGGTAGCTGCGAGCGACTGGCTTTCTGCCCTGACTTTGAAGGTCAGTTATGGTGCGCAGGGTAACGATAACCTGGGAACGTATTATGCCAGCAGCGGACTTTATTCGGTGGTAAGCAATAATGGGGAGAATGCGTTGGTATCCGATCGTCTGGCTACACCAAAACTGAAATGGGAAACCAACCTGAACTTCAATGCCGGCATAGACTTCTCGTTGTTCAACAACCGATTCTCCGGTTCGTTCGATTTCTTCCAGCGGCGTTCGAAAGATTTGCTCTATTCCCGTCCGCTGGCTCCCTCGCTCGGTTATAATTCAGTGGACGAGAATGTAGGCGAACTGAAGAATACCGGTGTTGAAATCGATCTGAAAGGTACCTTAATCCATACCCGGGACTTTATGTGGCGATTGGGGCTTAACCTGACACATTATAAGAATGTCGTGACCGACCTTCCATTGAAAGATATGCCTGTAAGCGGAGTTCATAAACTGGCTGTGGGGCGTTCTGTCTATGATTTTTACATGAAGCAATGGGCGGGTGTTGATCCGGAGAACGGCGATCCGTTGTGGTACAAAAATGTGAAAGATGCCAATGACAAGATCACCGGACGTACGACTACCAATGACTATGCCCAAGCGGATTATTACTATACCGGCAAATCATCCTTACCCAAAGTGTACGGAGGATTTAATACCGCTTTCTCGTATAAAGGCTTTGAACTGTCCACCATTTTTGCCTATAGTATCGGTAATTATATTGTGGACCGTGACGTAACTATGCTGTGGCATAACGGAAGTTCTACCGGACGTGCCTGGTCGACAGAGATTCTGAACCGTTGGACACCGGAGAATCGATATACTGATGTGCCGGCTCTGAAAACCGTATCGAACAGTTGGAATGCAAATTCCACCCGTAACCTGTTCAATAACTCGTTCCTGCGGATGAAGAATATCACATTATCGTATAACTTCCCGCAACCGATGATAAAGAAAATCAGCCTGAACAGTCTGCAATTGTTTGTGCAGGCCGATAATCTGCTTACCGTTTCGAAGAATCAGGGACTCGACCCCGAACAGGATATCAGTGGACTGACGTATTACCGTTATCCGGCCATGCGTTCCATTTCCGGAGGAATCAATGTTTCGTTCTAAGGCTTTAATCCCCGGAAAAGGGCTGTTGCAATCGTATGCTCCGCCCCGGTTTAATCATGCATAAATCACATATAACAGATATAGTAAAGTATAAAATAACAGATGATATGAGAACAATACGATTTAACAATAACAGACATATCTCTTCTTCTCCTCTTCTTCGGACAGAGGGTGGGAGAGAGGCTTCCGTGAGTAATACCTCCGGAGATAAGATCCCTAAAGGTAAGTTTTCCTTTCTCCTTCTCTTCTTCCTTTTGTTCCTGGGGAGTTGCAGCAGCGACTTCCTCGACAATAAGCCGACAGATGCCGTAGATTCCGGCCTCGTACCTGTACCTTCGAATGCCGAACGCATCTTTAACGGTGCGTGGTACAATCTGTTCGAATATGGTACCACTTATGCCAACATCGGCTATCGTGCTTTGATGTGCCTGGACGACATGATGGCCGACGACGTGGTTTCGCGCCCTATGTATGGGTTTAATTCTTCTTATCAGTTCAATGACGTGGTGATGCCTTCCGACGGACGTACCACTTTCGCCTGGTATCTGATGTATAAGACCATTGACAACTGTAATACGGCCATTTCTATTCAAGCTACCGGAGACGATGATACACCTGAGTTCCGGCATGCCCAGGGACAGGCACTTGCCGTACGTGCTTTCTGTTATCTTCATTTGGCACAGCATTATCAGTTCACCTATCTGAAAGATAAGAATGCTCTTTGTGTACCGTTGTATACTGAACCGACCAATCCGAATACCAAACCTAAAGGAAAGGCAACGCTCGAAGAGATCTATACACAGATCATCAGTGACCTCAACCGTGCCAAAGGACTTCTTGACGGTTATGTGCGTCCGAATGACAAGTCGAAATACAAACCTAACACCGATGTGGTAAACGGACTTCTGGCCCGTACTTATCTGCTCACCGGACAGTGGGACGAAGCCGCCAAAGCCGCATTGGAAGCTGCCAAAGGTTACACTCTGATGACGGATGCCAAAAACTATATGGGCTTCAACGATATATCGAATACCGAGTGGATCTGGGGACATCCGCAATCTGTCAGCCAGTCCGATGCCAGCTATAACTTCTATTATCTGGATGTGGTAGAACCCGATTCATACAATAGTTTTATGGCCGATCCGCATTTCAAGGACACCTTTACCGAAGGTGATATCCGTCTGGAACTGTTCCAGTGGATGCGTGAAGGTTATCTGGGATACCGCAAGTTCCGCATCCGTTCCGACCAGACGGGCGATATTGTCATCATGCGTTCTGCCGAAATGTATTTGATAGCTGCCGAAGCCTTGGCGCGTAAAGGTCAATTGGGCGAAGCCGTAAAACCGCTCAATACTTTGAGAAACGCCCGCGGACTGGCCGATTATGATCTTACTGGAAAAAACCAGGAGCAGGTGATTGATGAAATTCTGATGGAACGTCGCCGTGAACTTTGGGGTGAAGGATTTGGCATTACTGATGTTCTCCGTACACAACGTCCTGTGGTACGTGTCGCTTTGACCGAAGATGAAGCTGCCAAAGAATATGATTGCTGGCAACAGAACGGTACTTATAAAAAATATCATCCGGAAGGTCATTGGTTCACCAGCTTCCCCGATGGAACGAAGTTTGTGCCCAATAGCATATATTATTTGTATTCTATTCCTGAAAAAGAAACGAATGCAAATACGAATCTGAAATAAGAAATCATAGTCAACTGATTTTATATGAACTGTTTCTGAAAAATCAGATAGATTAATATAATAGACGAAAGGTGTGTCATAACTCTACGGTGAATAAGAGTTGCGACACACCTTTTTTATCAATATCGTTAATAGTTAACTGAATATATACACAATGATTCCCGTTATGACTACATAAGCCAGTGCATAAGGAATGGCTGCTTTCAGGATCTCTCCCTCCTTACCTTGCTGGTTGCCTGCTGATGTGGCGATAGCAATACTTTGAGGAGAGATGATTTTACCTCCTGTCGCACCTACCGTATTGGCGGCCGATAGCCAGTCGGGACTGACATTGATATGCCCTGCTACGCTGGCTTGCAGCTTTCCGAAAAGGATGTTCGAGGAGGTATCACTTCCGGTGATGAAGGTACCCAAACAACCGATAACCGGAGCAAAGAGAGGGTAGAGGCTTCCGGTAGCTGTGGCGAGTGCAGTGGCAATCACGGAAATCATGCCTGCCGTATCCATAATGGTAGATAAACCCACCAGGCAGATAACGGTAACGAATGTTTTTTTCAACTGCTTTACAGTGTTCCATAATACAATGAACAGTTCTTTCACTTTAGCTCCCTGTATCAGACCGCCTACAAACGTGCCTACAAAAAGCAACACTCCTGCATGTGTCAGCCAGGCGATGGTATAATTCACGGTGGAGTCATTGATGGGGAGGCTGATGCGTGTCACCCAATTGTTTTCGAGCGTACTTCGGAGGCCCGGAAAAAGCGGGCTGGTGAGTATGATCAACAGTAAAATGAGCAGATAGATGCTCCAGGCATTCAGGATATCTTTCCCTTTCAGTGCGTTCTGCTGCGCTTTCTCTTTTTTTGGGGCAGTCAGTTTGCCATAAATGACGATAACGACGATAGACAAGATGCTGCCGATGATAGCCGGTGATTCGGCCCCCATATATCGGGCCGCAACGTACTGGCTACCTAAAGATACAGCGCCTACCAGCAGTGCCAGAAATAGGTTTTTGGGTAATGATTTTATTTTCGGGTCGGTCAGGAAGAGCAGTACCAACGGTATCAGGAACATTAGTACGGAAAGTTGCAGTACGACGTTCGTACTCAGCACCTGTACATCCAGATTGGTTTCTTTGGCAAGTACCAGTACCGGTGTACCTATGGCACCGAAAGCCGTAGCCACACTATTGGCTATCAAGCTGACGGTGGCTGAAAAGATGGGCTTGAATCCCAGGCTGATCAGGATAGCGGCGGGGATGGCAACAGCTGTACCAAAACCTGCCATGGCTTCAAGTAACCCTCCGAAACCCCAGGTAAGGAGCAGTACCTGGATACTTTTATCGGTAGAGATGGAAGAGAATTGTTGTTTGATAATCTCCATCTTCTCTGTTTTCAGCAATACATTGTAGCTGAAGATAGCCATCAGGATGATAATCAGGATGGGAGAAACCGCTTTCAGTGCACCGTATACGAATGAAAATACCAAGTTGTCTACCGCATAATGGAATCCGAAAAGAGCTATCAGTATAGTTACTATCAGGGAGATGACGCTACTTTTGTCACCCGGCATTTTAAAAAATGCCATTAATACAATCAAGAGCAATACCGGAACGATGGCAAGGATCAGTGTCATAATTGTCTGTTTTTAATAGTTGATGTTTAAGTTAAGATATTGATATAACAAAACCGGAACCTGTTTTGACGGATGAAATAATTATTTTTTTGCTGTATAGCGTTAAATAAAAAAAGGTGTAGCCCTCCGCATGGAAAGGCTACACCCTTTGGTCCGGATAGCTACACCCTTTTTATCGGATGGCTACACCCCAATGCCGGGGATTTATTTTTTCTTCATATTCAAGATCTGTTGCAGTTGCTGTAGGTTGGCTTTAGCGGCCTCGTTACCCATCTGGGCAGCTTGGTTGAAGGCAGCGATGGCGCGTTGTACATCTCCATTGAGGAAGTTGTATACACCTACGTTGTTGATGAATTCTGCTGTTTGATGGTTGGCTTTATCCATATATTTGATTGCGTTTTCCAGATCTTTCTTGGTCAGTGATACGGCTGCGGCATTCAGGTTGGCTACTTCATCGTTCGGATACATGCGTACGGCAATGTCGAATACATTCACAAAATCGTTGCTTCCTTTCGGATAACTGTTGGCCACCTGATACATCTCGTTCAGACTCAGATATTTCGGGTTGACTTTTATCACCACCCGTCCTTGTTCTACATCGAAGTTGGCTACGGTGTAGTCTATCTTGCAGTTCACTTTGCGGAGTCCCGGATAAATCTCTTTCAGCATTGTGCGATAAGGAGCACCGCCGTCCACGCGCATGATTTCCTGTTTGCGGCGCGCGTCGTCAGTCGTATTCTTGATGATACCGATAAATTTATCTTTATCCTTCATAGACGATTTTTCCAATGCTTGTACCAATCCGTCCCAATTTTCACCACCAAAAGTTACTTTGTAAAGTTTGCCGGGAACTTTTTCGTTGGTAGTCAGATAATTCTTCAGAGCTTCGGCACGTTTCTGCGACAGTTGTTCGTTGAATTTCAACGGACCCTCCGGTGAAGCGAATCCTTCGATACTGATTCCTGTTACTGTCAGGTTCTTGTCATTCTGAATCTTGTCGAACATAGCATGAATGTTCATCAGCTCTTTGTGGTTATTCATGAATTCCGGCTGGATCACAGCTTTGCTGACAGGAAAGTCGAGGTGAGCTTCATACTGTTCGCTACGGTTTTTCACCACCTCCACAGTCGGCTGAATATAAGCAACCACCGGTATCATGGCACTCAGGCGTTTCGCTTCGGTAGAAACGTCGTTTGTTATCAGCTCCTGAGCAAGCATCTCTTCGTTGTTGCCGCAGCCGCATAGATTTTCTACCAGATTCAATGAAGCATTTGCCATCCAAGGTTCGTAAGGGATCACCTGGGCATAGTTGAGCACTTCTCTTTTATTATAAGGAATTACGATTCCTGCAGGTAGTTCGCGGCTGATGGCTAATCCGCGCAAATAAGCCTTCTGACGGCGTTTGCCGTTGATGATGATCTCTTCCAGCGCTACGTTGTGCTGTCCGTCTGTCAGGAGCGGAGTAAGTGTGAGCATACGTTCGGGACTGACTGTCAGATTTTTCATATCGATCTTCATGTCTACATAAAGCGAATTGCCCTGTTGCCATAATGAAACATCGGATAGACTGATGGCATCTTTAAAAAAATTCTGGGCACTGGCCGGCATTACTACTGCGAGGGCCAAGAGGAAGTATATGATTTTTCTTTTCATTGTTACTGTTGGTTTAGTTTTTTATAATTGGTTCCGGTGAATGCGGGACGTTTACTTGATGGTATAAATGATGCTGAGTCCGACTTTGGTCGGTCCGAAATAATTCTTGTTGTTGTGCCCCAGCTTTTCACCACACTTGCCACATGCGTATTTGTCATAGTCCAGGCGGGCATATCCTGCACCGATAGTGGCTTCCATACTCCAGCGGTTTTTCAGTATCCAATGGTAGCCGTAAGAGATACCTGCACCATAGATCTTGCCGTCATAGCGGTAGTTGCCCAACCCGAAGATGTCGAGATTGCTCATGTTAACATCGGCATAATGGCCATGGAGACCGAAAAAACTACCGTTGAAACGTTCGCAAAGCCAGTAGCGGAGTTCAGGTTGTACCAGCCAGTGCTTGATTTGTCTGTCTTTGGAAAATTTCCAGGGATTGTAGTTGCCCGATACATCAAGAGTGAGTTTTTTCGCCAAGGCTACTTCAAATCCCAGGTTCGGAGTACTGGTGGCCCAGTAGAGGGCATTGGTTTTGATGGCGAACTTGGGAAGATAAGTTTTTGTTCCCTGCTCTTGTGCATGTATGCTTGTGGCAAATACAAGCAGGAAGCATGCTGCTAAAAAATGTTTGATTGTTCTCATTTTCATTTTGGTCTAGGTTTTTACATAAACTATTTGCGAGATTAAACGTCTGAGAGGGGGACTTTGTTGACTCATACTCAAAATAATGTTATAGGACATGCACGCTAACATTTTTAAGCAAATAATTGTTATCTTAATAAAGTCAGGATTCCAAACTTTTCATTTTCTCCGGGAAAGAGGGTGAAAATAAACAAGCAATTGTAACTTGGATTACATCTATTCTCTTTTTTACATGCTAATTTTACATATACTTTAAAATAATAGCCTATGAAAGAGCTTATCAATCGCCTGGAAGAGTTGAACAGGCAAGCCGAAAAAGGTGGTGGAGACGCCCGTATCGAGAAACAACATTCTGTCGGAAAATTGACGGCACGTGAACGTATCGACCTGCTTCTGGAGAAAGGATCGTTTATTGAACTCGATAAACTGGTGACCCATCGTTGTACGGATTTCGGCATGGAGAAACAGAAAATATCCGGTGATGGAGTTGTAACCGGATATGGTATGATCGGCAAACGGCTTGTGTATGTTTTTGCTCAGGACTTCACCGTTTTTGGCGGTGCATTGTCCGAAACGTATGCCAAGAAGATTTGTAAAGTGATGGATATGGCTATGCAGATGGGAGCACCCATCATCGGGCTGAACGATTCGGGAGGAGCCCGTATTCAGGAGGGAGTCCGTTCGCTGGCCGGTTATGCGGAGATATTCCTGCGTAATTCTTTGGCTTCCGGTGTCATCCCTCAGATCAGTGCCATCATGGGTCCGTGTGCGGGTGGGGCGGTCTATTCGCCTGCATTGACCGATTTTATCCTGATGGTGAAAAATTCCGGTTATATGTTTATCACCGGTCCCGATGTGGTGAAGAGCGTGACACAGGAAGAAGTCAGCAAAGAAGATCTGGGAGGGGCGGATGTCCATACCATGAAGTCGGGGGTGGCACACCTCTCTGCCGAAAATGATATTGAATGCATCAATTACATTCGTGAACTGATTTCTTATCTGCCCGGAAATAATATGGAAGAGCCTCCGTTTGTTGCTACTACCGATTCTCCGACGAGGCTTACGCCCGAACTGTCGGATCTGGTGCCTACCAATCCTAATCAGCCGTATGATATGAAAGAGATGATCCGTGCAGTGGCGGACGATAACAGTTTCTTTGAATTGCAGGAAGAGTTTGCCCGTAACATCGTTATCGGTTATATTCGCCTGAACGGGAAGACGATAGGGGTGGTGGCCAATCAGCCGTTGGCATTGGCCGGAACGCTCGATATCAATGCCTCTGTTAAGGCAGCCCGTTTTGTCCGTTTCTGCGATGCGTTCAATATTCCATTGCTCACACTGGTAGATGTACCGGGATTCCTTCCGGGGGTAGATCAGGAGTATGGCGGCATCATCCGCAACGGTGCCAAGTTGCTTTATGCCTATTGTGAAGCTACGGTGCCGAAGGTTACGGTGATTGCCCGTAAAGCTTATGGCGGAGCTTATGATGTAATGAGTTCCAAGCACATCAGGGGAGATGTGAATCTGGCTTATCCCACTGCCGAAATAGCCGTGATGGGCCCCGATGGAGCGGTGAACATTCTTTTCCGCAAAGAGATTGACAAAGCTGCCGACACTGAAGCCAGGCGTAAAGAGTTGCAGGATGACTATCGCAGCAAGTTTGCCAACCCCTACCGGGCTGCCGAGTTGGGCTACGTGGACGAGGTGATCGATCCGGCCATAACCCGTATGCGCCTGATACGCAGTTTTGAGATGCTTGCCAACAAGCGGCAGTCTAATCCGCCTAAGAAACATTCAAATCTTCCACTTTAAAGCAGAGGAGAACATCGTATGATAAAAAAGATATTAGTTGCGAATCGTGGCGAAATAGCCATGCGTATTTTCCGTACCTGCCGGGTAATGAATATTGCCACAGTGGCTATCTACACCCGGGTAGATCGGGGTGCCTTGCATGTGCGTTATGCCGAAGAGGCTTATTGTATTTCCGATTCTCCGGAAGATACGTCTTATCTGAAACCGGAAAAGATTCTGCAAATAGCCAAAAAGACAGGAGCTGCCATCCATCCGGGATATGGCTTTCTGTCTGAGAATGCGGACTTCGCCCGTCGTTGTGAGGAAGAAGGGGTAATCTTTATTGGTCCGAGTGCCGATATTATTGCCCGAATGGGTATCAAGACTGAGGCCCGCCGGATTATGCGTGAAGCCGGTTTACCGATCGTACCGGGCACGGAAGATCCGGTGAAAGGCATTGCCGAAGCCAAAAAGGTGGCTGCCGAAGTAGGCTATCCCATCATGCTGAAAGCACTGGCTGGGGGTGGTGGAAAAGGTATGCGTCTGGTACGCAGTGAAGAAGAAATGGAGACGGCATTGCGCCTTTCACAGTCTGAAGCCGGAACGTCGTTTGGCAACGATGCTGTTTATATTGAAAAATATATCGAGAATCCCCATCACATCGAAGTACAGATACTGGGAGATAAATATGGAAATGTAATTCATCTTTATGAACGGGAATGTTCCATTCAGCGACGCAATCAGAAAGTAATTGAAGAATCGCCTTCTCCTTTTGTGAAGCCCGAAACACGTGCCAAGATGCTGAAGGTTGCAGTGGAGGCCTGTAAGCGGATTAATTATTACAGTGCCGGAACGCTGGAGTTCATGATGGATAAAGACCAGAATTTTTATTTTCTGGAAATGAATACCCGCCTGCAGGTGGAACATCCGGTGACGGAAGAGTGTACCGGGGTCGATCTGGTACGCGACATGATACTGGTAGCTGCCGGCAACCGTCTGCCTTACAGGCAAGAAGATGTCGAGTTCCGGGGAGCTGCCATTGAATGTCGCATTTATGCCGAAGATCCCGAGAATAACTTCATGCCTTCTCCCGGGGTGATAACCGTTCGTGAAGCTCCCGAAGGACGTAATGTCCGTTTGGACAGTGCGGCTTATGCGGGATTTGAGGTTTCGCTGCATTATGATCCGATGATTGCAAAGCTCTGTTGTTGGGGACGTAATCGTGATTCGGCTATTTCGAACATGGCCCGTGCGTTGCGCGAATATAAGATTCTGGGTATCAAGACTACGATTCCTTTCCATCAGCGTGTGTTGAAGAATGCGGCTTTCCTGAAAGGAGAGTACGATACTACCTTTATCGATACGCGCTTCGATAAGGAAGACCTGAAACGCAGGCAGAATACCGATCCGACAGTAGCGGTGATTGCTGCTGCGCTGAAACATTACGAAGAAGAGAAAGAGGCTGCTTCACGCGCCACTACGCTTCCGGTAGTAGGAGATTCGCTTTGGAAATATTACGGCAAGTTGCAAATGACTGCCAATAACTATTAAACTCAGAATGCTTATGACAACAATATTAGCAACTTATTATGCCAAAATACAGGATGTGCCCGACAGCGAGTATAAAGTGGAGATTCTGGAAGACGGGCCGGTGAAGAAAGTGGCTGTTAACGGGAAAGTGTATGATGTGGACTACAACGTAGGGGGTGACTCTATCTATTCCATTATCATCAATCATCATTCGCACGGAGTACAGATATCTCCGACTTCCCATTCCTCTTATACCATTATGAATAAGGGGGAACTTTATCAGATCGAGCTGAAAGGAGAACTCGAGAAGATACATAATGCCCGTAGCGGAGCAGATGCCGTAGGGCGTCAGGTAGTTGTAGCTCCCATGCCGGGCGTTATCCTGAAAACTTACGTCAGGAAGGGAGATGAAGTGAAGAAGGGTGATCCGCTGTGCGTACTGGTTGCCATGAAGATGGAAAACGAAATTCGTTCGGTGGCCGATGGGGTGGTGAAAGAGATTTTTGTGGAGGAGAATACGAAAGTGGGGCTGAACGAACGTATCATGGTGGTTGAGTAGTAAGAATAGAAACCGCAAGGGCTCTGGAAGTATGATCTTTCAGGGCCCTTATCGTATGATGTATCAACTGTCTCTATAAAGTGACATTTGCGAAGAGCAGGGTTGTCAGACTCTATTCTTGTATATTTCTCCTCCTTTCATGATCATTATGAAATTCTTTTCCGGATCTCCCAATAGGGTAATGTCTTTCAGTACGTCTCCATCTACCAGAATTAAGTCTGCCCAGGCATCTTCTTCTATAACACCCAATTTCCCGGGATAGGGATTTCGTGCACCGGACAGAGCCAGCAATTCCGCATTATCATGTGTTACCATCTTGAGAATTTCAAAGTTACTGAACCATTGTCTTAATTTAAGGATTCCCTGATTCTGATTCTTCGTGTTGGCAGGATTGAACAGTAAATCTGTTCCCCATGCCAGCTTGACGTTGTATTTCTTTGCCAGTTGATAGGTTTGGTCCGTACCTTGAACTACCAAGGCATGCTTCTCCTGTTGTTCTTTTGTCGGGAATTGATTATCTCCTAAAGTGAAGGGTTGCATACTGAGCCATATCTCTTTTTCTGCGATCAGCTGCATGGTGGGTTCGTCAATCAGATGGCCGTGCTCGATGCTTTTTACACCTGCATGGATAGCTCGTTGAATAGCTCTGGGCACATAGACATGCACCATTACGTATGTTCCTGCATCTTCCGCCGCTTTAACGGCAGCATGAATCTCTTCCTCGAAGAACTGTGTATCTTCCAACCGATCATACAAGGAAGCTACCCCGCCGCCTGTCATCAATTTAATCTGGCTGGCTCCCAGGCGGAGATTATTGCGTGCGGCGACGGTCACGGCGTCTATTCCGTCGGCGATAATGGCAGCTCCCATCTCTTCGGTATGCGTCAGTCCGCAACAGTCAAAGGGACGGGGTTCGTCATATACCGCCCGGAAATCTCCATGCCCTCCTGTCTGGGAGATAAGAGAGCCACTGGGATAAATGCGTGGTCCGGAAAGGATTCCTTCGTCGATGGCCCGTTTAAGCCCGAAGACCGGACCACCTGCATCCCGGATGGTTGTGAAGCCGCGTAGTAGGGTAGCTCGAGCTTCTTGTCCGGCTTTGAACTGCGTATAAGCGGTGTCTGCAGTAAGCAGATCCATCATCGTATTGCATGACATATAAGCATGCCAGTGTGCGTCGATCAGTCCGGGCATCAGGAATTTTCCCTTTCCGTCAAGAATGGTAACATTGGGAATTCCGTCCGTAGGGATCGGACTTTCTGAAACGGTTTTAATCCGGCTGTTTACCACCAGCACATTTCCCCGGCCGGTCTGTTCGCTGCTTCCATCGAAAATTTGAACGTTATTGATTAAAATACTATTGTCCATGATACATTATTAATAGGTGAATACTGTTGGTATAACCCGTCTGAGGATTATTAGTTTAGCTGCAGGACTGATAAACTTCGTTAAGTGAGAGATTTATTCCGGTCTCTTCCTAAAAAACTTTACTCAATATGGGATGACTTTCTGTCTGATGATTTCTATCAATGTATTGGGCGTTTTATTTCGTATCGTTAATCAACAGAAATCTTCCGTCCGGTCAGGATTATTAAAATGAAATAATTAGAAAGTTCTAATAACTTTCTACATTGCAGTGTTTATAGGGATTCTAGGCATAGATTGCTTCCATTTGATAGACTGTATTTTAAGCTCGAATGATATCGGGTTGAACCTATTCTTTTTGCTATACGTTCTCTTTTTATAGACGAAGTAACTAAACCCGTCACATTTCAGCCGGTAAATGTGGCATATTGTCTCACTTTTAAACATATATGAATATGAAAACTTTATTCATTTTTCTATTTGTTTTGCTTGCATTTTACTCCTGCGATACGGATGAACCGATCAGCGCAGAAGACTTATCGGCTGCAACCGGTACTAATACGGATGAGGTCGATGTAGCTTCCAGGTCGGGCAGCTATCTGATCTGGCTTAATGGAATGAGTGCGGAAACAAAGAAAGTTGCAGATCAACTGCAAACCGTGAACCACTATGACAAGATGGTGGCTTTTAATGATTTACCGGGGACAGACAAGGTGGAAACCTTGGAAACCATGGCAAAAGATTCTTTGAATGATCTGACAATTGTAGGCAGTGTTGCCGATTTCATAGCAGGTACTTACAGTCCTGAGATGATACAGGACATCCGTCACAATCGTCAGGGAGTCATCTTAATTGCCAAAGACGGTAAGGGAGAAGATTTGAAGGCGCAAATGCTTAAACTTTTCGGGCTTTATGTAGATAAGGGATATTATAAAGTCAGCTTTCCGCGTGAACAGCGCTATGCCTATTATGACGCAAACGATCCGGATGCTTTGAAGAAGCTTTGCGGAACGGGTGGTCTCAATCCTCACACCCGTAGCATGTTGGGCTCTCCCGGACCGACGGATGATCCTTCGGCTCCGGAAGTTACCGAACGGGCTTTGCATGCTATGAAGAAGATCTATATCAGCAATCGGTATTATGTATATACCAGTGATTATAAATATCACATGACCGGATATGAGACGCTATTACCCTATACGGCTGATATCAGGGAGTATCTCCCGCGGGATGATAAAAGGTATGATGGGATGGTTGATCGCGAATGGACCATTGATGCTTATAATCTGCGTATTTACGCACCGACCAATGGAGATAATATGCTTGCTGTTTATAGTTCGGGTGGAAATGGTTTTTCCAACAGGCTCGACCATTCATTGGTATCTTTGAATAATGCACCGATGTATGAACTTTGGGCATTGATATGGGGATTGCGAAACAATGCTTATACGAAGATTAATATCCGTGACGACCAAAGTTCACAGTTGAATCTCAAACTGATTGACTTTGCGCCGGGTTTGCCGGAGACAGAGAGTACCATTGAGCATGCATACGAAAAGAGCGTGGGATTTGATTTGGGAGCGACTCCGGTTTTAAAGGGTGAGTATCGTTGGGGTAAGTCCATTACATATCAGTTGGCGGAAATGACCCGTGAGGTGACTCGTACCATTACCGATGCCGAGATGAGTTATTGCTGGAAGTGGTATCCTGAAACGCTTTTCCGGGGTAGTAAGGCTATGAATGCAGAGGGGATGATCGATGCTGTTACTATGATTTCGCCTGCATGGTATGATATTCTCTATGATCATGTGGCGGGAACTCCGGGTACGGATAATCCTTTCTGTGACTATGACAACGACTTGCAGTTTAACCAGAATCTGCTCAATTACGAGCAGCAATGCGCCATTACTGCCCGGACAACCGGTGCGTCGGCCGGTGTTGTAGCCATCGAGATAACCGATGGAATGGTCTTACAGCGTGGAGGAGCTTGGTTTACGAGTTGGGGAGCGGCGGTGATTCATTCTTTGCCGAGCAGTGCCGGAACAGCTTACAATACCACTGTGGATGTACACAAAACCACTACAGTGTGGATAGACTATAATAACTGGTAAAACGAACCATTAAAAAAGATTATGATGAAAACAAAAATGATATATATGATACTTCTGTTCTCAAGTATTCTTTTCGGGGGATGCGTTAGGGATGTCATTGATGATGTTCCGGGGACGGATGAGGACTATGCGGCAGATAAGAAGGACGTGGTCCTGATACGTATGGGAACTAACGATGCGGAAGTGAAAGATATTACATCCCGCTTGTTCAACAACATTCCTTCTTCCTGGGAAATAGGGAAGAAGACCATTGTGGACTATGACAAGATGAAAGATCCTGAGACGGAACTTAATGCCGACATCAAGAATCCGAAGATTTATATGACGGTCATTTTGAATATCGATGATGTTATCTCCGGTAAATATCCGATATCTCTGTTCCGTATGTTGAAGTTCTATAAAAGGGATTTTTATGTGATTGCCACTCAATCCACTCCGGAACAGAAGGAGGAGATGCTTTCACTGATAGGAGTCTATATGGAAGCAGGTTATTACGCGATCAACTATGATAACGTACAGCATTACCGTATTTTTCCTTCTGCCGATCCGTATGCCAAAGATAATATGATTGGTAAGGGAGTGGCTTCCTTCAATCAAAAACTGTTGACCCGCTCTGCCGATACCTTACCCGAAGGTAACGATCCGGATCCCGGATATAATGCACAAATGGCGGATAAGGAGGCTTTGAAGAGGATTGAGATTTACAACCGTATCTATGGCTATGCTCAGGGAGACATGAACTACTCCATGCAGGCGGTCCCTTATAAGATGAAACCGGGTGCCGCACCCGATGTGATTATAGATAACTCCTGGGCGATAGATGCCTATAACTTCCAGATATACAGTAAGAACAACAACTGTATATTGAGTATCACGAATAATGCCGGAAATGGCTTCACTGCCAATATCAAAGACTATACCACTCCCAAAGGTGCCAATGTCTATGCTTACATCTGGAATTTGATGCGGGAGGCTTCCAGTGAGATAACCGTTCATTCGGACGGAGGAATTTTCAGGGAGATCAGTTATCAGCCGCAGACGGTGAATCACGGTGCCAGCTATACCGAGAACTCTTTCTGGAAAGTGTCTGTCTCTGTATCGCCCACCAAACTGGAAGACAAACCTTGGGAGGCGTTCAAAGTGTCGTTTGGTAAAGAATCGTCTACCGAAGTGTCTTACAAGACTAAATCGATGGACTATTCCTGCAAGGGGCAGTTTGGTAACGGGCTGTACAGCAAACTTTGGCAGTTTATTCCCGGAGAGTTCTACGACAGGGCGGAAGCCTTTGTTTACGAAACGAGTCAGGGATTGCGTTGGATAGACGCTGCACAAGCGATGACACCCAATTATGTGACATGGGGAGGCTGGACCCTTCGCCAGAATTATTTAAATCACATCAACAACAGTATGAAGTTGCATCAACAGCAGTGCATTTACTCTCTAGAGTCGGACGCACAGCCCGGAGTCGTTTCTGTGGCTATCACAGACGCCATCGATTTACAAAAGACGTATGTACACTATAACTGCGGCATTCGCTATGGGCACGATTCGGCTAGGACGGATCTCAAAATGTCGAAGATGGTGTGGATTGATTTCAGGCAGTGGGACAATTGACCTGCACCCTTAACTCTACGGCTATATGAGGTTTTTATCCATGCCTAAAGCCTGCTTCATTACAGATTGAGAGATTACACAACTATATAGCAAGAGATAAGTGATAATAGTGTTTCTCTGTGTAATCTGTTAATCTGTGGTGAAGTTTTGGCTTATTAGCACAGGATGGTGGCGTATCGCTTAGAATCTTGTCAGTTGTTTGGGCGATCCATGCCAGGAACAGCCCAGACAATATACTTCCGTAAAATCGAATCCTTCGATTGGGATTTCCGGATATTTGGGTACGACTGTTCCATCTTGGGCAATATATACTAACAGACGTTCACCCTGATCGTTTTTTACATACATACCGGCTATTTTACACTGGGGACAAAGCAATTTCTTCATATTACTAAAATGGATTCTTTATACTGTTTTATTTTTATAGTTAGCTCTATCTTGATATTATCCGTTCATATCAGACGGATGATATCCTGAAAGCTTTTTGTATCCCGACTTTCCGTAAATACAGATAGTAGGTTTCAAAAGTGCGCAAATATGCAGGCTTGTCGCTTAATAGACAAATAATTTATCAGAAAAATATCTTCCCTTATCTAAAATTGATTAATAAGCCCTGTTTTCTATACGGGTAAAGGGGGACAGAGTAAAAGGAAACGATCATATTGATAAAGATGAATGAGGTGTGACTGCTTATTCATTCTATAATAGAATTTGCCTGTAGATAATCTTTTTGTTTGGAATGTCATCGATCTTCGTAACCGGCTCTTTGCTCTTTCCCTGTAGCGGTAGGTATTTCTTTATTAGTGAACAGTTTTATTATGATTTATACTTTGTGTAGCAAAAGTAACTGTTTTACCTTATGAGGGCCATTGTAAAAAAACGGTCTTTTAAAACTAAGCTCTATCTTTTTTTGTTGTTAATCATATGAATAACTAAAAAAAATATACGATTATGAGATATGATATAGCTATTATCGGTGGTGGACCTGCCGGGTATACTGCTGCCGAGAGAGCAGGAGCTAACGGTTTGCGTGCTGTTTTGTTCGAGAAAAAAGCAATGGGCGGTGTGTGTCTTAATGAAGGATGTATTCCTACCAAAGCCCTGCTTTATTCCGCTAAGGTGCTGGACGGTATCAAGAGTGCGCCGAAATACGGTGTCTCGGTAGAGGGGGCTCCTGCATTTGATATGGAAAAAATCATCGGCCGGAAAAACAAAACGGTGCAGAAGTTGACGGGCGGAGTGAGAATGACGGTAAACTCTTACGGAGTGACTATTGTAGATAAAGAAGCGGTGATAGAGGGCGAAGGTGAAGAAGGATTCCATATCCGCTGTGATGGAGAGGTATACGAGGCAACCTATCTGTTGGTTTGTACCGGATCGGATACCGTGATCCCTCCGATAAAGGGGCTTTCGGACGTGGATTACTGGACCTCACGAGAGGCGCTGGATAGCACTGTTCTTCCATCATCGCTCGCCATTATTGGAGGCGGAGTGATCGGAATGGAGTTTGCTTCATTCTTTAACAGCATGGGCGTTAGGGTGAAAGTGATCGAGATGATGCCGGAGATTCTTGGAGCAATGGATAAAGAAACCAGTGCGATGTTGCGTGCTGACTATACTAAGAAAGGGGTTAATTTCTATCTGAACACGAAAGTAACCGAGGTGAGTGATAAAGGAGTAACAGTGGAAAAGGATGGAAAGAGTTCGTTTATCGATGCCGACCGGATTTTAGTGAGCGTAGGCCGTAAAGCGAATATCACCCAAGTAGGATTGGATAAACTGAATATTGAGTTGCACCGGAATGGGGTCGTTGTAGATGAACACATGTTGACCTCTCATCCACGTGTATATGCTTGCGGTGATATTACCGGCTTTTCTTTATTGGCACATACGGCTATTCGTGAAGCAGAAGTTGCCATTAATCATATTTTGGGAATAGATGACCGGATGGATTATGATTGTGTTCCGGGCGTAGTCTATACCAATCCCGAACTGGCCGGTGTGGGTAAAACAGAGGAGGAGCTGATAGCTAAGGGTATTTATTACCGGATACAAAAACTACCGATGGTTTATTCGGGGCGTTTTGTTGCCGAAAACGAGTTGGGGAACGGACTGTGTAAACTGATTATCGATCATAATGATCGGATTGTCGGCTGCCACATGTTGGGCAATCCGGCTTCGGAAATTATTGTTGTGGCAGGCATTGCTATCCAGAGAGGATATACGGTCGATGAATTCAGAAAGAGTGTTTTCCCGCACCCGACAGTCGGTGAAATTTATCACGAGACACTGTTTGCCTGATGCGGTTTATAAATAGCTCTTTTACGGATGCCGGTTTCAATCTGGCGGCTGAAGAGTATTTGTTGAAGCAGGGTACAGAAGATGTATTCATGCTTTGGCAAAGTGCTCCGTCCGTAATTATAGGCAAGCATCAGCGGGTGGAAACGGAAGTGAACCGGACGATGGCGGAACAAAACAAGATTCCTGTATTCCGGCGGTTTTCCGGTGGCGGTGCCGTATATCACGATTTGGGCAACATCAATCTTACGTTCATTGAAACTACCCGTCTGGCGCGTTTCGAAACTTATCTGGAGCGAACGGTTGAAATGTTGACTGCCGCCGGAGTTGCAGTGAGAGGCGACGAACGATTGGGTATTTATGTCGACGGGCGAAAAGTCTCGGGCAGTGCGCAATGCGTACATCGCAATCGTGCAATGTATCATTGCACACTGCTGTATGATACAAATCTGGTGTTGTTGAATAAGTTGCTTGAGGTAGAAGGACTTGAGGAAAAGGTTGCCGTACATCCTGCTGTCCGTTCGGTACGTAGCGAAGTGACGAATCTGAAAGAGTATATGCATCCGGCTCTATCTACAGATAAATTCCGGGAGTGGGTTTTTCGTTATTTTGCAGGTCCTTCGGTTGCCGAAGCGTTCAGTAAGGAGGAACTGGCTATTATCGAGGGGTTACGGGAAAATAAATACAACACTATCTGTAACTGACGTGAATATCACCAAGCAGTCTGATTATTCAGTATCCGATGGAGGAGAACTATTTTCCTTTCAAAATTCAGCCTTCTCATACGAAAAGTGTACTTCCATCTTCCACCCTCGATTGGGCAAGCTCGATTCATCGTTTGTGTTTGATATACAGATAGATGTATCTGTTTCCCTATCTGTTCATACCATTTAAAGCAGTTTGTTTTTCTTAGTATCTTTAGTGAAAATGGTTAGGTTCTTATCTCGTCCCGCATACTCGGGTTGAGATAAAGATACTTTAGAAAGAAGTAAAGTAATTATTGATAATGTGTTATGCTTGCTATGGAATCTGCTTGCTTTCTTGCTAATGCGTGAGAACGGATATTTAAAGGATGCGCGAGATTGATTTATGTTTTTAGCCACTAAACGGCTTTCTTATCCAGGCGATTACTTAAAAAAACATTAACTTAAAACTTTCTTTTTCACAATCTTGTTCTACTTGTACAAGTGAAAGAATAAATAATTGTGTATATGGCAAGATTCGAAATAAAAATGCCCAAGTTGGGCGAAAGTATTACCGAAGGAACCATTTTATCATGGTCGGTGCAGGTAGGTGACGTGGTCAATGAGGACGACGTACTTTTCGAGGTGAATACTGCTAAGGTCAGTGCGGAGATCCCTTCTCCCGTTGCCGGAAAAGTGGTGGAAATATTGTTTAAAGAAGGCGATACGGTACCGGTAGGTACGGTAGTTGCCATTGTAGATATGGATGGAGAAGGTTCCGGAGAAGCATCGGAAACCGCAGGCTCTGTAGAAACGGCGTCTGCTCCAAAGGCTGCCGAGGTGTCGGGCACTGCGTCTGTTCCGAAAGTTCAGGCGGAAGTAACCGCTCCCAAAGTGGAACGTTGGTATTCGCCGGCAGTACTTCAATTGGCACGGGAGGCGAAGATTTCTCAGGAAGAACTGGATTCGATTCCCGGGACAGGTTATGAAGGTCGGCTGAGCAAAAAAGATATCCGCACTTACATCGAGATGAAGAAAGGTGCTCCGGCAGCCGACGTCTCTACTACGGTGGTTTCGACGGTTTCGGCAAATAATTCGGGCTTTTCTCCTGTTCCTTCTGCAGAAGTACAAAAGAAGGCTGCCGCTGCGGCTCCTCAGGCTCAGCATGGACAATCTGCTTCTGCCGTTTCTTCAGATGCATCGGTAGAAGTCAAAGAGATGGATCGAGTACGTCGCATTATCGCCGACCATATGGTGATGTCGAAAAAGGTTTCTCCGCATGTGACTAATGTGGTCGAAGTAGATGTCACCCGGCTGGTGCGTTGGCGCGAAAAGACCAAAGACGCTTTCTTCCGTCGTGAAGGTGTGAAGCTGACTTATATGCCTGCCATTGCTGAGGCCACTGCCCAGGCGTTGGCTGCCTATCCTCAGGTAAATGTCTCGGTGGACGGATACAACATCCTGTATAAGAAACATATCAATGTGGGCATTGCTGTTTCGCAAGATGATGGAAACTTGATTGTTCCCGTAGTGCATGATGCCGATCGTTTGAATCTTAACGGACTTGCCGTAGCTATCGATTCGTTGGCGAAAAAGGCACGGGTTAATAAGCTGATGCCTGATGATATCGACGGAGGAACATTCACAATCACCAATTTCGGTACGTTTAAGATGTTGTTCGGCACTCCGATCATCAATCAGCCACAGGTGGCTATTCTCGGAGTGGGTGTCATTGAGAAAAAGCCGGCTGTGGTGGAGACTCCCGAAGGAGATGTGATAGCCATTCGCCATAAGATGTACTTGTCACTCTCTTATGATCACCGTGTGGTGGATGGTTCGCTGGGAGGTAACTTCCTGCACTTCATTGCCGACTATCTGGAGAACTGGAAAGAATAGTTGCCATATCGGAGATTTACAGAATAATAAATCAGTCTCACCACAGATCTCCCGGATCGTTGCGGAACTTGTTTGGGGATCTTTATCCTTAAACTGTGATCATCTGTGTGATTTGTGGTGAAAATCCTAAACCCACTTTAAATATGAAGAAATACGATATAAAAACCACTGACGAACAGACTCTCCGCAAGTGGTATCATTTAATGACTTTGGGGCGTGCGCTCGACGAGAAGGCACCCGCCTATTTGCTGCAATCTCTTGGCTGGTCCTATCATGCTCCTTATGCCGGGCATGACGGCATCCAGCTTGCTATCGGGCAGGTTTTTACTCTTGGTGAGGACTATCTTTTTCCTTATTACCGGGATATGCTCACTGTGCTTTCTGCCGGAATGACTCCGGAGGAACTGATTCTGAACGGTATCTCAAAAGCTACGGACCCGGGTAGTGCCGGACGTCATATGTCCAATCACTTTGCCAAACCGGAATGGCACATCGAGAATATCTCTTCTGCTACCGGTACGCACGATCTTCATGCGGCAGGCGTAGGGCGTGCCATGGTTTATTATGGGCATAAGGGGGTTGCCATTACTTCACATGGTGAGTCTGCCACATCCGAGGGATTTGTCTATGAAGCTATCAACGGGGCCAGCAACGAACGTCTTCCGGTTATTTTTGTATTCCAGGACAACGGTTATGGCATTTCCGTCCCTAAAAAGGATCAGACTGCCAATCGTAAAGTGGCCGATAACTTCTCTGGTTTTAAGAACCTCCGCATCATTCATTGCAATGGAAAGGATGTATTTGACTCGATGAATGCCATGACCGAGGCCCGTGAATTTGCTATAGCCAACCGTACTCCGGTTATAGTACATGCCAATTGCGTACGTATCGGTTCGCACTCCAACTCTGATAAGCATACTCTCTATCGCGACGAGAATGAGTTGGCATACGTGAAGGAAGCCGATCCGCTGATGAAGTTCCGCCGGATGCTGTTGCGCTACAAGCGCCTGACCGAAGAGGACCTCCAACAGATAGAAGCTGCCGCCAAGAAAGAACTGGCTGCCGCCAATCGTAAAGCGTTGGCTGCACCCGATCCGATTCCGGAGAGCATTTATGACTTTGTCCTTCCCGAACCGTATATTCCTCAAAAGTATAAAGACGGACTTCCGGGGCCTGTCGAAGGTGAGAAGAGTTTCATGGTGAACGCCATTAATGAAACGCTCAAAGAGGAGTTTCGCCGCAATCCTGATACCTTTATCTGGGGACAAGACGTGGCCAATAAAGATAAAGGAGGCGTATTCAATGTTACCAAGGGGATGCAACAGGAGTTCGGTGATGCCCGTGTGTTCAGTGCTCCGATAGCCGAAGATTATATTGTGGGAACGGCTAACGGAATGTGCCGTTTCGATCCTAAAATACATGTGGTTATTGAAGGCGCTGAGTTTGCTGATTACTTCTGGCCTGCTGTCGAACAGTACGTTGAGTGTACACACGAGTATTGGCGTAGCAATGGTAAGTTTACTCCCAATATTACACTTCGCCTTGCTTCGGGTGGATACATTGGCGGTGGATTGTATCATTCGCAGAACCTTGAAGGGGCTCTTACGACTTTACCCGGTGCCCGTATTGTTTGTCCGTCGTTTGCGGACGATGCTGCCGGGCTGCTCCGCACCAGTATGCGTTCCAAGGGATTCACTCTTTATCTGGAGCCCAAAGCGCTTTACAACTCAGTAGAGGCTGCTGCCGTTGTGCCCGAAGAGTTTGAAGTTCCCTTTGGTAAGGCCCGTATCCGCCGCGAAGGAACCGATCTGACTATAATTACTTATGGCAATACTACCCATTTTTGTCTGGATGTTGCCGAACGTCTTGCCCGGGAAGGGGTGGGGAGTGTCGAAGTTATCGATCTCCGTTCGCTGATTCCGTTGGATAAAGAAGCGATTTTTGCTTCCGTACGGAAAACCGGTAAAGTGATGGTGGTGCATGAAGACAAAGTCTTCTCCGGATTCGGTGCCGAAATTGCAGCGCAGATTGCCGGGGAAATGTTCCGTTACCTGGATGCCCCGGTACAACGTGTGGGCTCCACCTTTACTCCGGTAGGTTTCAATCCGATATTGGAACGGGCTATCCTGCCGAATGATGAAAAGATATATAAAGCAGCCAAAGAGTTGCTGGAGTTCTAATTAAAAAAACGATCAATCATGAAAAAGATAGGAATATTCTATGCTGCCAAAGCCGATAAAACCTCTTGGGTGGCTGAAAAGATTCAAAAAGAATTTGGTACTTCTGCCGAGTCTGTAGCTATCGAAAATGCCTGGCAGAATGATTTTGAAGCCTATGATAATTTCATAGTCGGTGCTTCCACCTGGTTCGATGGCGAACTGCCTACTTATTGGGACGAGCTTCTGCCCGAACTCCGCACCTTGCAGTTGAAAGGGAAGAAAGTGGCTATCTTCGGGCTTGGCGATCAGGTGAAGTATCCCGAGAACTTTGCCGATGGTGTCGGACTGCTTGCCGAAGTCTTTGAGAATGATGGAGCTACTCTTGTCGGTTTTACTTCTATAGACGGATATAGTTTCGAGCGTTCCCGGGCTCTGAAAGGTGATAAATGGTGTGGATTGGTCATTGACATCGAAAATCAGTCGGAAATGACTGATAAGCGAATAAAAGACTGGTGCAGGCAGGTGAAAAAGGAATTTGAAGTTTGATCCGGTCATACCGCAGAGTAGCACAGGACTGACTGTTATGTCGTTCGTGTGTTACTCTATGGCAGGCCTGTGTGTGTTAAAGTACGAACTTTACTGCTGCCCATCGGTTTTTCTCTTGATGGTGTACGAAGGTGAGTCCGTGCTTTTCTGCTTCCCGGCGGATAGCCGGAATATCATCGATATAGAATCCGCTCATAAATAACTCCGATCCCGGATGCATGCATGCTACATACTGCTTCATATCGTTCAGTAAGATATTGCGGTTGATATTGGCTATTACTACATCGAATGGCCCTTTCCCTTGCAATGCCGAAGCATCCCCCTGCGAGACGGCAATATCTGTCACTCCGTTCAGTTCGATGTTCTCTATCGAGTTGCGTACACACCATTCGTCGATATCGATGGCTGTGCAAGGCTTAGCTCCCCGCATCCGTGCGAGAATAGCCAGTATTGAAGTTCCGCAGCCCATATCCAGCAGCGACTTGCCGGTCAGTTCGCTATCCAACAATTCTCCGATAATCAGGCTTGTCGTTTCATGGTGTCCTGTTCCGAATGCCATCTGCGGATTGATCAGGATATCATATTCTGCCTTAGGCACGTCCTGATGAAATGTGCTATGAATCACACAACGGTCTCCGATCACAATCGGTTGGAAGAAATTTTTTTCCCATTCTTCGTTCCAGTCCTTGTCTTCGGCCTCGGCAAACGTATAAGAAATTTCCGTATCCGGCACAGGAAAATTTGCCAGCTCTGTTTTCAATGTCTCTTCGTTGTAAAGTGATTGCTGAATATAAGCGGTCAGTCCGCCTTCCCGTTCGACAAAACTCTCGAATCCGGCTTCGCCCAACACGGCAGCAAGCACATCATTCACCGTTTCGGTGCAAGGATGTGTATCAAAAGTGAACTCAAAGTACTTCATAGGTGTTTTTATTTGCAAAAGTACGATTTAAAGGGATAGAAACAAAGTAAACATTGTTTTTATCGGGTTGAGATTTGTTAAGTTAAAGAACGGCAAAATAGGGAAATCCCTATTATTGTTTGGGGAAAATCTATCCGGCAGCGTGAATACCTTGCTTATCTTTGTAACGTGAATAAAAAGATTAAGAAACCAATAAACCACGGAAATATGAAAAAGATTGTGTTATTATCGCTGTTTGCCCTGTGCCTCCCACTGCTTGTGATGGCGCAAAGCAATAATGACGACCTTTATTTCGTACCTTCTAAGGAAAAAAAGCAGGAAGCCAAAAAGACTCCTGTGAAGAAGGAACCGGAAAAAAAAGTTGTCACCACGAACATTTATACGTCTCCGGGTACTACGGTAGTAGTTCAGGACCGTAAAGGAAACAAACGCGATATGCGTGATGTGGATGAGTATAACCGCCGTTACGATGCCAAAGATAACGAGTTCGCAATGGAGGACGATACATTATACGTAAAAGAAAAAGCTGTCTCCGATCCGGATGGTGAATGGGTGAACGGGTTCAATGGCTCACAGGATGACTACGAGTACGCTGAACGCATCATTCGTTTCCGTAATCCCCGTTTTGCGGTAAGCATTAGCAGCCCGCTTTACTGGGACATTGTTTATGGAACCAATTCCTGGGATTGGAATGTTTATACAGACGGTTTCTATGCTTATGCATTCCCGACATTTACCAACCGCTTATGGTGGGATTGGCGTTACAACTCTTATGGTTCCGGATGGGGCTGGGGCTGGGGCTGGTCTTCACCTTATTATGCTTGGGGTGGCTATTATCCCGGTTATTGGGGTGGCTATTGGGGTGGTTACTGGGGCGGCTGGTATGGCGGCGGCTACTGGGGACACCATCATCACTATCATCCCGGATGGGGTGGCGGCGGCAGCTGGGCAGGAAGATATAATACCTATACCCGTCGTGGTTCGTCTGCTGTGAGAAGCAGTTATGGCAACTCTTCGACCGTTCGCCGTTACAGTTCAGGTGCGGTACGCTCCAATAGCGGTTCTTCCGTTCGTTCGTCAGCGACATCTTCTTACAATAGAGGAGAGAGCTCTGCCAGACGTGTGATAGGAACGCGTGTAGTCGGTGAACGTCCGGGATCTACTACGCGTACAGATGCTTCTTCTTCACGTCGAAGTACCTATACCCGTCCAAGTAGTACACGCAGTAGTTCTTCTTATGAAGGAACTCGCGGCGGAAGTACTACTACAGGTTCTCCGTCTTACTCGGAAGGAGGCAGAAGGGCAAGTACAAGAAGCAGCTCTACTTATACTCGTGGCAGTTCTACGGCTCCTTCGCGTAGTTACAATGAGAGTACCACTCGTCGTTCATACAACAGTACTCCTTCTCGTAGCAGCAGTTCGTCTACGCGCAGTTATTCTTCACCTTCAGGTAGCAGTTCACGTAGTTATTCTACCGGTGGCGGTGGTGGTTCTTCCCGTTCTTCCGGTGGCGGTGGCGGCTCTTCAAGGGGCAGAAGATGATAATGGAGGTATTAACTTAAAAAAGCATTTGACGATGAAAAAAATAATTACTTTAGCAACTTTGGGGCTGTTGGTAGCAGCAGCCCCGATAAGTGCACAGACTGTGTACGATGCTGCCAAGATAACAGGAAAGGACTTGAACGGAACCGCCCGTTTTGTCGGTATGGGTGGCGCCATGGGAGCTTTAGGAGGTGATATCTCTACAATCGGAACGAATCCTGCCGGTATCGGTATCTATCGCAGCAATGATTTTATGACTTCTTTCGGCTTTTCTTCATACGGGACGGAAAGCAAATATTTGGGAGATAAATTTAAGTCGGATAAAATACAAGGTTCTTTTGATAATCTGGGGTTTGTATTTGCATCTAAGATTGGCAATGAAACTTCTTTGCGTTATGTGAATTTTGGATTTAACTACCATAAAGCCAAGTCTTTCTATAAGAATATGAATATGAAGGGAGGACTCGGTAACAGTTCGCAAACCTATCAGATGGCCCAACAAGCCAGTGGCATAACCAAATGGGGAGATTATCCTTATGATGATCCGGAGATAGGATGGCTTTCCATATTGGGATATGACGGTTGGTTGATTAGTGATATCACAACTGATAAAATGAATGCAGCCGGCAAGCCGAATTCTCCATATGTGGATAAGGATGGAAATCAAAGATACGATGCAAATGGTAAACCTCTGTATACGACACCGGGTAATTATTATGGTATGTATGATGACGGTGTCGCCAATTTCCACTCGCAAGAGCGTGGCGGAATCGACCAGTACGACTTTAATGTTGCTTTCAATTTCAACGACCGGTTCTATCTTGGACTGACTCTCGGAGCATATGCGGTTGATTATAGCAAGTACACTTATTATTCCGAAGCGTATACAGGAGCAAATGCACCGCAGAATTATAATCTGAGGAGTTGGAATAAGGTAAGAGGTTCGGGTTTCGATCTTAAGTTGGGTACGATTATCCGTCCGTTTGAAAATTCGCCCTTCCGTATCGGTCTGGCCATTCACACCCCTACGTTCTATAATCTGGATTATAAGACCAGTGCCCGTGTAGAATCGGATGTGTTGAACGTTGAGACAGGAAAGATAGATCAGTGGTCGGTGGATACGCGTGATAAGTTACCCGGAAATGGAGATATGGTGCGTGAATTCCGGTTACAGACTCCGTGGACTTATAACGTAAGTTTAGGCTATACCATTGGTACAAGTCTGGCATTAGGTGCCGAATACGAATATCAGGATTATTCAACGATGAAATTCCGAGGACCGACCGGTTCAAGCTCTGAGTTTACGTTTGAAAATAGCACGAGACCTATGATGAAAGGTGTGAATACCCTCCGTCTTGGTCTTGAATATAAAGTGATCCCGCAGTTTGCGCTGCGTGCCGGATATAATTATACTTCGGCTATTTTCCATGGAGATGCTTTCAAGGATCTGCCTTATTATTCTATCCAGACAGATACTGACTGGGCAAATACGAAGGCTCTGAGCAACTATACTTTGGGTATCGGGTATCGCGGTTCTGTATTTTATGCAGATCTGGCTTATAAGTTCTCTACTTATAATGAAGATTTTTATCCGTTCGTAAATAAGTATGAAGAAAACAATGCAACTACGGTGCTGACACCGGAAACAACCAAAGTGACTAATACCCGTAGCCAAGTGCTGTTTACTTTAGGTCTCCGTTTCTAATTAGATTCCCAAGCAATTAAATTATAACTTTTGTGTGTATAGAAATCCCCGAAGGACGATGCAGTGTTCTACGGGGATTCTTGTTTATCAGTATTCTATCTTATCTTCTTTTTCCATCCACTCCTCAAAAGCTTTGATTGCTTCGTCGTGGAGTAATACTTCGGAAGGCAGCTTGCGGTTCTCCGGTTTCAGTTCCAATTCATCGTAGATAAACGAGTCGTCGAATCCGATGTTTTTGGCATCTGTCTTGTTATTGCCATAGTACATCTTGTCTAATCGGGCCCAATAGATAGCACCCAGGCACATGGGACAGGGTTCGCAAGAGGTGTAAATCTCGTAACCGCTCAGGTTAAAAGTTCCCAGTTTTGAGGCAGCCGCGCGGATAGCGCTTACTTCTGCATGGGCAGTGGGATCGCATGAGGCTGTTACGCGATTGACGCCTGTGGCCACTATTTCTCCATCTTTTGCAATGACAGCTCCGAAGGGGCCTCCTCCGTTTGCTACATTTTCTCTGGAAAGTTCGATGGCTTTCCTCATTAGTTCTTCTTTGGTCATGTGATATAAAAAATCTATCGTTAATATTGTTATACGTTTTTTGCAAATATAAACAATATGAACGATAGATTGTTTCTTACGGCAGAGAAATCAGCTTATTCTTTTTGAATAGTCGGACTGTTGATGCCGTCGGGCGGGTATATGGTTGCCATCCGTCGGGCTTCCTGTTACCAATACCAGCACAGACCGAAAGAGTAGGGATAAAGTTCGGGACCTTTTTTGTGTTCGAAGAGGCTGTAGGTAGAGTAGCGCAAATACACTCCGATGTCACCGTAACCTGCTTGTGCCAGGAGGTTAATGCCTACCGGGTGGACATTCAGGCCGCTGTCCAGATTCTTTTTATGTCCGTTGACCTTTGCTTTCGACTTGGCTCCATGACGGATTTCCGCTTCAAGTCCGGCTGAAAAGAATAGAGGACCGTGAGCATTGCTGTGGCTGAATCTTTTTTGCCATTCCAGGGCTACCGGAATGCGGAAGTAGAAATAGCGTAACCGGCTTTTGGTATACACTTCCTCGTCGGGAACACCCGGAACAATGCCGGTGACTCCATCTATTTGTCTGAAAGCATAGTTGTTGCCCAGGCGGAAAGAGCGGTATCCCCAGCCTAAACCGGTCGTTATGCCCCATTGGCGATCACGTGAGAGTGTCAGGGAGCCTTGAAACAGATTGAAACCGATTTCCCAGGACTTGTTGGCGTTTATATTCAGTCCGTCCGGAGTATTGAAGTTGATGCCGTCAGAGAGCCGTGTGTATCCCATATAGAATCCGGCAATATGCGGGTCGAACCGATAATGGTTCTTTCTTTTGACGAAGGGGACGGTGAATGCCGTGCGGCGTTCGGTAGTTTGTCCGTCCGTATAGATTCCCTCAAAAATCTGATCGTTCTCTATCGTATCGCCGTGCGAAGACTGTTCGTAAAGTTTTACCTTTATTTTCCCTTCGTTTTCTTTAATCAGGATTTTGCGTCCGTTGACGTAAAGAGTCGTGTCTTGCGAAATGCCTTCTTGAGCCATTCCCGCCATCGGGATCAGCATAAACAGTAATAAATAAATGTGTTTCATATTCTTATAATGTTTAGTTTTTTTTCATAAATAACATGGTTACCAGATCGTCTGCATCCAACTCGCCCTCGATGTAAATCAGGGTAGCCGAGCCTTTTTTACCGGTTTTGAACAGGATGAACCGGTTGACATCTTCTTTTAGCTGGGGCAATTGATAATAGCCGGACTGGATTTGTCCGCCTGCCACCACTTCCTTCACTTTCTTTGCCTTCTTTTTGTCAGCATCCAGACAGTTGAGAATGGTGGGCAGTGCTTCTTCAACGTCTTTAAAGACAAGGCTTTTATAGAGAGTCATCTGGTAGGTTTCCAGCATTTCGTTGGACAGCTCTACCATAGTCACTCCTTTTTGTTTACCGTATTTCTGGAATACGGAAGCTATTTGTAGTCCCTGTTGTGCTCTTGCCATGCCGGAGGCGACAGTAAGTAGCAGGATAATCCATGTGGTGCGAATGACTTTATTCATACTTCGTTTCTTTTATTATTTTCTTTTTTTATTCGGAGAACAGCGTAGCGAATACTTCCTCCTCGCTGATACTGACATCACGAAACGCGATCATGGCTTGTTCGCGTACCAGCTTGGCATCGGTATAGCATTTCCCGTCAATGATTACATAATTAGCGGTTGAGGTGTTGAAATGTCGGTTGAGACCGGCAATACCCAATATAAGCAATATTCCGGCAGCCATTCCGCTGAATATGTAAAGTAGACGGCGGCGCAGAGGGACAGAAGTTTTGGGAACTTCGGGGACGGCAGTCTTGCTCTGCCGGTTCTCTTCGTTGAGGAAAGCAAACATCGGGCGGTACATCTGCAGATGTTCCGGTACGATGCCCCGGGTGAAAAAACGGCGGAGCTCACGTTCTTCTTCGCAGGTGGTTTCCCCTTCAAAATACTTGTTCAATAATTCTTCTATATTCATGCTTCGTTTCTCCTTTTTCTTTGTTGTATGGTTTGCAGGTAAATGTCTCTTACTTTTTTCCGTGCCCTGGATAAATTGCTGCGGATGGCTTCGGAGCTGCACCCTGTTATCTCGGCGATTTCTTCGGTTTCGTACTCTTCTACATCTTTCATCCGGAGGATGGTCTGTTGCAGAGGTGGAAGTGTACTGATGATATGTCGCATCAGGCTGAATTCGTCTTTCTCTTCAAGCAAGCGTTCGGGGGTGGCGACCGGACTGGCAGCCTGTACGCTGTCGAGCGATAGGTTGTCGGGATGTTTCCCTCTGAGGATATCCATGCAGGTATGATGGGTCATAGTCATGGCAAGGGCCTCAATGCTATGGTATTCGTCCAGTTTCGGACGAAGGTTCCATAACTTCAGCATCACTTCCTGCACGGCATCTTCGGCATCCGAGTAGTCATCTGTCAACTTCCGCGCATAGCTAAGTAGTTTGTCGCGGAGTGGAAGAACGGCTATTTTGAATTGTTTTAGTTCCATTTACATAAGCAAGACGGAGAAGGAAGGAAAACGTGACATGGAAAAGATAAAAAAATGATGAACGATCAACAATAAGTAGTGTCCTGATAGGTGGAATGTAGTGTGGGGTAAGACGATCTCTATCGTTTATGGTTGATCGTTCATCGTTCATTATCAGATCTTTCCCAATATTTTATCCATCACCCAGTTGGTCGTTGTGGCACTTTCGCCATCACACGAACAGGTGGATTTTCCAAGAAGATGGTCTACTACGGCCTGAATCAAGGGCTGCTGTACGTGTTCAGGGTTTTCTACCACTATTTCTTCACGTCCTCTTTCAGTATGGAGGGCAATCGGGTCATAGGTAAATACGGAGAAGCAGATCATGCCTTTATCGCCGATAATTTCGATACGGTCTTCGCGGGCCGAATCATGGGCTACAAAGCACCACGAACCGCTCCCTACCAATCCGTTGTCGAACTGGAAACATGCGCTCAGTGTATCTTCTGCCGGATAGAGTCCGCCACGGTTGCTTTTATAGCCACTGGCTTCGAGTATGCAGCCGAACATCTCCTGCAGGAGGTCGATCTGGTGTGGTGCGAGGTCATAGAAGTATCCTCCTCCGGCAATATCGGCCTGTACACGCCAGGGCAGATTCTCTCTGTTATAGTCCAGATCGCGAGGGGGCTGTGCAAAACGGATCTGTACGTTGATTACATTGCCGATCGTACCTTTGTCCACCAGTTCCTTCACTTTCATAAAGTAAGGCAGGTAACGCCGGTAGTAGGCTACAAAACAAGGGACTCCCGTCTCTTGTGAGATGCGGTTGATGCGGGCACACTCTTCGTAAGTCTGTGCCATTGGCTTTTCGATATAAACCGGTTTTCCGGCTTTCATGGACATGATGGCATAAGTGGCGTGTGAAGAGGGTGGAGTGGCTATGTATACGGCATTTACTTCCGGATCGTCTATTAACTCTTGTGCGTCGTCATACCACTTCGGTATGTTCCGCTCTTTAGCATAGGCTTTGGCTTTTTTACCGTCACGGCTCATGACTGCCACTACTTTGGAGCCTTCTACTTTCTGAAAAGCAGGTCCGCTTTTGTAGTTGGTCACCTCTCCGCAACCAATGAATCCCCATTTTATAATCTTATTGCTCATATCTTTTTATTTATCGTTCCGCAAATATACTCAATTCTGCCGAAAGCAAAGAATGATTTACAGTTATCCTGATAGAGATCGTTCGCGTTCGTTCCTTAGTGTGATAGCATCGGGTGTACAACTCATGCACGACGAGTTGTACAACTCGTACTGTACCAGTTGTACAACTGGTAACTGTTATCTTTAAAAGGGACGGGAGGAGGGAAGAAAGCCGGTTATTGTTTCCCGTAATATTTGCGATAAACGGACTGGTATTCTCCTTTTTTCCGGAAGTCGGATAGCCATGTATTCAGGCTGTCGAGTAGGGCGGGAGATTGCTTGCTGACTCCCCATGAATAGAATTGCGTGAAGCTGATGGCGGTATTGATATCGAGTTGGGGTAGCGAGTCCACAGCCATCCGGGCGATGCCCTCGTCACATACGGCATAATCGATGTCTCCGTGAGCAACCATTGCGATCAGTTGCTCGGAACCATATTTCTCTATTTCGTTAACATAGATCGTATCGCCTATTTCGTTGCTCAGGTTGCGGATACGCAGGATGGAGGGAGATCCTTTGACGACATTCAATGTTTTGCCTGCCAGGTCGAGTTGGCTTCTGATGGCAAGTGAATCGTTTTCTCCGACTTTGCGTTGCACCAGGACTTGTTTGCTTAAAATGATGGGGGAGGTGAGGAGCAGCGAGTCTTTCAGTTCACTCGTAGCCGGTATGCCATAAGCCACTACATCATACGTTCCGTCGGCCAGCCCTTCCAGCCGTTGATTGAAGCTCATCACCGGAGAGACCTGTACCTGTAAACCTTTGTCGCGCGCAAACGCCTCTATCAGTTCGTAATGGAATCCCGAAACCGTATCTCCATCCACATAGAAGCTGATGGAGTTGTATTCTGTTGCAGCATGAAGAATGCCGCTTTCTTTGATCTCGGCATAATCCCGCGGATGTCCTTTGGGCTTCTCTTTGCGGGGCCAGCAGGTGACAACAAGGGCTGATATCAGTCCCAATACAACGTATTTCAGATACTTAGGTCTCAGTAGATTCATGGCGGCGGTTAGTCATAGAAGTTCCAGGAAACACCAATCTTAAACAGGCGCGGGTTGATGGGGTAATGGGGTGACAAGAAATAATTTGAGTTACCCATTCCCTGATTGACGTGGTACATCATCGCAAAAAGGCGCGTACGTTTCAATTGCAGGTTGGCATATACATTGATGATCGGATAACCGCCAATCTTTACCTGGTCGTCTTCCGGTTGCAAGTGGAACTGCTGGATGGCGGGAGTATATGCCGGAGCATAATATTTGGTGAAATAGCGTACATCGGCTCCCAATTGTACGTGAAGCACTTTCTTAGCCAGTGTTGTCTGGATATAGAGGTTATGGTATAGTGAAAGTTCGGGCAGGGGCAACACGGTGTTGTTGCTCGACTTTTGCCAGGTCACTTCATTGTCCAGATGAAGAATGCCCAGGCGGAAGTTTTGTGACAGAGTGGCGGAAAGCACTTGGATATTACCTCCATTCTGTTGGGGCAATGCTTTTTGATTGAAATACGTATAGTTCTTGATGTTTTCCACTCCGGCTTTCAGGTTGGTTTGCCAATGTTCTATGTTCAGCTCACCTTCCAGTCGGGTACGGAATTCCTTTTCCATATTGTCATTGTCCCAATAGAAGTACTTGGAGTGATAATGACGCATATAGAATGCGGGAAGAGTGTTACTGATGGATCCGCGGGCAATAAAGCTGACCGTGTCTTTCCATAAGCGGAAGTTCAGGTCGAGGTCGGCGTTGACACGGAATTGCCCGATCGCTTTATCCAGGATTCCCACTTCACCCATGGCGCGGTAGTGGAGCGTTTTTCCCTGGCGTTTGGCCAGTTCACCTCCGACAAAGACTTCATGTTCGCTGTATTTATCCACGCTTACAGAGTCCCGGTCCATAAGCCGGTAATTGCTTAACTTATGCGAGATGAAAGCTGTCAGCCCGGCTTTGGCATATTTATTGAAACCCTCGAGCAGTGCGATTCCCAATGTGTTTTTGACTCCGATATAACTGGTAGAGTCATTCACCAATTTGTTTCCGGGTTGGATATAAGCCTCCGGATAAATTTTGTACAGTTCGTCCTCCGAAGTAAACTGGTGGCGGCTGCGTTCCACTTTCATCGTGTGGATGAAACTGGTGACCGGAACGAACTCTGTCTTTTGAGTGTTGGTTGTGTCATCTTTGGCTTTCTCCACTTCACGCGTGAATCCCAGTTTATAGCGTTGGGTGAGGAATATGTAAAAGTCTTTGTTACGATTGGCGCTTTTGCTCAACAGGGTAGGGATATTCTGCGATTCGTATTCCTTTTTTCCCTCCGCCATCTCTTCCGGACGGGTGATGTAACGGTCGTCGGTGATACCGCCATTCTCGTTCATCTTCAGATAGTTGTTGCTGTACAGTAAAGTGGCTTCGTAGCGGTCGCCTATGTAACTTCCGAAAAGTGCGGCATTAAAGTAAGAGGTATTCTGGTTGTTATAATATCCCCGTCCGTACAGGTAATCGAAGTTGAAACCAAATGCCAGCCGTTTATTCACATTAACAGAAAAGTAAGACTTAAACCGTTCTTCTCCATTGATCTTATTACCGGCTTTATAGTAGGTAAGATTGGTGAAGGGCACGTTACTGTTGGTGAAGTTGAATTCGTCGGGACGTATGAAGAAGCTTGAAAAAGGTTCCATAAAGATGGTCGGTTCCGCGTCCCGACGTTCAAAGAAGAGGCGGGACAGACGGGGAGAACCTAAATTGCCCAGATAATTATAATGTCCTGTCAGACCTTCTACCAGGTTGGTGTTCTGAAACATGTGGGTTGCGGTATCAGCCGGGATTCTTTGAATCGTCCCCAGGTTTTCGCTGACGTGCCACATATAAAGTGTCGGAGGAAGTCCCTGTATCTCAACGTCTGTACTATCTTCCTGAACCCGCATGGCCGGGTCTATCTGGTTGCCGTTGGCATCTCTGCCGGTACGGGGATCAACTTGTTGTGTAGGGTTGAACTGTGCCTGTGCGGTCAGCAAACCTACAACAAGGAGTATATATGTAAGTAGGATTCGTCTCATAATTAGCCGCAAAGATACTTATTAAAATGAGAATTGAGAATTGAAATTTAAAAATTATCCGCTATCTCTGCCTGTGGCATAGCTAATAATTTTTAAATTCCGATTCTCAATTCTCAGTCAGTTTAAGCTTCTCTGATCAGTTCCATCCCTTTTTTGATGGCCTCTTCGTTCATCGGGATCAGGTGATGGTGGCGTTCGGGCAAAGTTTTCTTCAAACCTTTCACTACATTTTCTAAAGTGACAATGGGGCGAAGTTTCAGCAATCCTCCCAGCACGATCATGTTGAATGCTTTAGCATTGTTCATTTCATTGGCCGCATCCATTGCATCGATGCGGTACACCTTGATATCCTTGCGGGTAGGCGGGTTGATAATGCCGTATCCGTCGTAGATCAGGATACCTCCGGGTTTCACACGGCTTTCGAACTTTTCCAGTGAAGGCTGATTCAGAATGATAGCTGTATCATATTTGCTCAAGATCGGTGAAGAGATCTTGTCGTCACTTACAATGACTGTAACGTTGGCTGTTCCGCCACGTTGCTCAGGACCATAAGCCGGCATCCAGGTCACTTCTTTGCCCTCCATCAGTCCGGAATAGGCTAAAATCTTTCCCATAGACAGTACACCCTGTCCACCGAATCCTGCTATAATTATTTCTTCTTTCATCTTAATAATATTAACTTATTATTTATCTTTCAAGTCGCCAAGAGGATAGAAGGGGAACATGTGTTCTTCCATCCATTTGTTGGCTTTCTCCGGAGTCATTTTCCAGCCGGAACTACAGGTCGAAACGATTTCTACCAGGTTGGAACCTTTTCCGTTCATTGAATTTTCAAAAGCTTTACGGATTGCTTTTTTAGCTTTCCGGATAGCCGGAACGGATTGTACCGACTGACGGGTTACGTAAGCTGTACCTTCCAGTTGGGCAGCAATCTCAGTTATCTTCAACGGATATCCGTGGAGTTCCGGATCACGTCCATAAGGACAAGTGGCGGTTTTCATTCCCATCAGGGTAGTAGGAGCCATCTGGCCTCCGGTCATACCGTAAATGGCATTGTTGATAAAGATAATCGTAATATTTTCACCACGATTCAATGCGTGGATAGTCTCTGCCGTACCGATGCAGGCAAGGTCGCCATCTCCCTGATAGGTGAACACCAGGCGATCCGGCCAAAGACGTTTGATGGCAGTGGCTAGTGCCGGCGCACGTCCGTGTGCAGCTTCCTGCCAGTCAATGTCAAGGTAATTGTAGATAAATACAGCGCAACCTACGGGTGAGATACCGACTGCTTTGTCTTCCAGTCCCATCTCCTCGATTACTTCGGCAATCAGTTTATGTACAACGCCGTGGCTGCAACCCGGACAATAGTGCATGCCATTGTCGTTCATCAGAGTCGGTTTCTTATAAACCAGATTCTCGGGCTTGATTATTTCTTCTTTCGTCATAACTTCTTTTTTTTATCTTTAAGTGGCCGGGCTTGCTTGTTCTAAGTTCGGGTGTCTTAAACTACGCAGACTTAAAATGCTTCAAGGCCCGGATACTTATCTGTTGGTGAACCGTATAAAAAACTCCATCAGCTTGACAAAAATTGCCGCGCCGCATACGTAGATAAACACCTTAAAGTCGTCCTTCGCAACGAAGTAGGTGATAATAGCTGCCAGAGCCAATATCATAAACAGTATGTTCAATACGTTTCTTATTTTATCGGGATTCATCGTACTGTAGTTATTTGATTAATTGTTCTTTCAATGCAGTTACTATTTCGTCCGGATCGGGAACAATTCCTCCCAGGCGGCCGAAATGTTCAACTTTCACTCTTCCGTTCACTGCTAAACGAACGTCTTCTACCATCTGTCCGGCATTCAGCTCGGTTACCAGCATACCTTTTACTTTATTGGCATACTCGGCAATCGCTTTCGTCGGGAACGGCCATAGAGTGATGGGGCGAAGCATACCGACTTTAATCCCCTCTTCACGGGCCAGTTCCATTGCTTTCTGGCCGATACGTGCCATTGAACCGAAAGCTACAATCAGATATTCTGCATCTTCGCAGTCAATTTCTTCAAAACGTACTTCGTTTTCTTCAATTACTCTGTACTTTGCCTGGAAGCGGAGGTTGTTTTTCTCCATCTCTTCCGGACGCAGTTCCAACGAAGTGATGATGTTGGGCTTACGGTCTTTTGTCTTTCCGGTAGAAGCCCATGGACATTGTGCTATGACTTCCGCATCCGTACGGCGGGCTTTTGCGGGAGGAAGAACCACTTTCTCCATCATTTGTCCGATAACACCGTCTGCAAGGATGATGGCCGGATTACGGTATTTGAACGCAAGTTCGAAAGCGAGTCCGACAAAGTCTGCCATTTCCTGAACAGAAGCCGGAGCCAATGCGATGAGTTTATAGTCACCGTGTCCTCCACCTTTTACAGTCTGGAAATAGTCGGCCTGGCTTGGTTGGATAGTACCCAAACCGGGGCCGCCGCGCATCACGTTTACGATCAGACATGGAAGCTCGGCACCTGCCAGATAAGAAATACCTTCCTGTTTCAGGCTGACACCGGGACTTGATGATGAGGTCATCACCATTTTGCCGCTTCCGGCACCACCATAAACCATATTGATAGCTGCCACTTCACTTTCCGCCTGGAGGACTACCATGCCGGTAGTTTCCCAAGGTCTCAGTTCGGCAAGAGTTTCCAACACCTCCGATTGCGGAGTAATAGGATATCCGAAGTATCCGTCGGCACCACAGCGGATGGCCGCATGGGCGATGGCTTCGTTTCCTTTCATTAATACAACTTCTTCTGCCATATTCTTTTCTTTTATTCTACTTTTACTTTATAAACAGAGATACATCCGTCCGGACATACGGTTGCGCATGAACTGCATCCGTTACAGGTATCTTCAAGAATCTGCTGGGCATAATTATACCCTTTCACATTCACCTCTTTGGCGAGGGATATTACGTTGAGCGGACAAGCTACCACACACAGGTTGCACCCTTTGCAACGCTCTGTGTCGACTACGATTGCTCCTTTGATTTTTGCCATAATCTATTTTTATTACGTTTATTGATTATACATATCTTTATTGTAGAAGTTCAATATATCCATCACCATTTTGCGTGCCTGGAGAGCCGGGCTGTCGGGATTGAGTTCAATGGCGGATTGATAATGATTGAGGGCTTTTTGCCAGTCTCCTAACTTGCGGTAAGCATTTCCCATCAGATAGTAAGCTTCGTCTTTACCGACGGGTTCAGTCTGGAGAAATTCTTCAAGTGCTTGAAGCGCATTTTCTATATCTCCTTGATTAATAAGCTCTTTGATGGTTTTCAGTTGATCCATATCTTTTGATTTTCCGGATTATTGAGTCACAAAGATAGCTTTTTATCTTTTAACCTGTTCATCTCTACTGTGAAAAATAGGAAAACAGAAAAAAATAGAGGGTGGAAATAAAATAGGTATTTGTCAATCTGGTACTGTTCTGAGGATGAATAGAGGCTATTGTATCCTTCCCGGGCATTTGCGAGGGGGCTATAAAAAGGGGAGTGTATCAAAAGTTCGCTAATCTGCAGTGAACCCTTGATACACTCCCATGTTGTTATTAAAGTCAGTCTTCTATCGATGTGATATGGAGGTCGATAGGGGAGACTCTCACTTTACAGGAATTTTATCAATGCGTTTCTGGTGGCGTCCGCCTTCAAACTCTGTCGAGAAAAATTCCGTCATAATCATATCCGCTTCTTCCGTGCTGATATAACGGCCGGGCATAACCAATACGTTGGCATCGTTGTGCAGGCGTGCCATATGTGCGATTTCTGCTGTCCAGCAGAGTGCGGCACGAATACCCTGATGTTTGTTTAATGTCATGCTGATACCATTACCGCTACCACAGATGGCAATTCCCGGATAGCATTCGCCGGCTTCAACAGCCAGTGCCAATGGATGGGCAAAATCGGGATAGTCACAGCTGTCTGTCGAGTAAGTTCCGAAGTCTTTGTATTCCCAACCTTTTGCTTCCAGCCAGCCCCTTACGTATTCTTTCAATTCGAAACCGGCGTGGTCGCAACAAATTCCAATTTTCTTCATGTCCTTTTTAATGTGCTAATATAATGAATGTGCTAATGCACTGATCCTGCCGGATTAGCGCATTAGCACATTTAATGATTGATCAGAGCATTGCTTTTACCTGATTGTATACGTTTTCTGCGGTGAATCCCAGTTTCTCATCCAGCACTTTGTAGGGTGCCGAGAAACCAAATGATTCAAGACCGAACACTTTACCGTTGGGACCTACCAAACCTTCAAGATTCACCGGAAGTCCGGCTGTCAGACCAAAGATTTTGGCTCCTGCAGGAAGTATGGATTCCTGATACTCTTTGCTTTGATTACGGAATAACCCTTCGGACGGAGCGGAAACAATACGTACTTTCACACCTTCTTTGCGCAGAAGTTCGGCACCGGCCACCAGCGTTGAAACTTCCGAACCCGAAGCTACCAGGATCACATCCGGGTTTTCATCGGCGTCGGCAATGATATAAGCACCTTTTGCGGCTTGTGAATAATCGGTTCCTGCGGGTAGGTTAACGATATTCTGACGTGAAAGGATCAGTGCTGTAGGAGTCGACATGTTTTCCATTGCAAGCTTCCACGCAATGGTTGTCTCTTCCACATCCGCCGGGCGAAGTACCAACATAGAGTTGTGTCCTTTGTGGTTCTTCAGTTTTTCAAGCAGGCGTACTTGTGCTTCTTGTTCTACCGGTTCGTGAGTAGGTCCGTCTTCTCCTACACGGAACGCATCATGAGTCCAGATGAATTTTACCGGTTGCTCCATCAGGGCAGCCATACGCAGGGCCGGTTTCATGTAGTCTGAGAACACAAAGAATGTGCCGCATGCAGCAATGATACCTCCGTGCAGAGACATACCGATACAAATACAAGCCATACTTAACTCTGAAACTCCTGCTTGAAGGAAAGCGCCGCTGAAATCTCCTTTTTTGAACGCGTGCGTCTTTTTCAGGAATCCGTCTGTCTTGTCTGAGTTAGACAGGTCGGCTGATGAAACGATCATATTTTCTACCTGAGTGGCCAATGCTCCTAATACGGTTGCAGATCCGGCACGGGTTGCGCCGCCGGCTTTCTGTTCAATGGCATCCCAGTTTACTTTCGGGGCTTTTCCAGAGAAGAATTCGGCCAGTTTAGCTGCCTTTTCAGGGTTTGCTTTTGCCCATTCTGCTTTTGCTGCATATTTGTCAGCAACAATCTTCTTCAGTTCTTCCGCGCGTTTGGCATACAGTTCGGCTACTTCGGGGAAAATGGTGAATGGATTCTCCGGATTTCCACCCAGGTTCTTGATTGTATTTACATATGCGTCTCCGCCCAATGGTGCGCCGTGTGTCGCGCAGTCGGCTTCATAGCTGCTTCCATCGGCCCGGCGTGCTCCTTTACCCATGGTCGTTTTACCGATGATCAGGGTCGGACGGTTCTTTTCAGCTTTGGCTTCAGTCAGAGCTTTGCGTATCTCGTCAGGATCGTTACCGTTGATTGTGATTACTTTCCAGTCCCATGCTTCATATTTCATGGCTACGTTTTCGGTTGTTACATCTTCTGTGTTGGTAGAAAGCTGTACGTCGTTTGAATCGTAGAACATGATCAGGTTGTCCAGTCCGAGTGTACCGGCAATGCGGCCGGCACCCTGAGAGATTTCTTCCTGGATACCTCCATCGGATATATATGCGTAAATAGTCTGGTTCATTACTTCGCCAAAGCGGGCTTTCAGGAATTTGGCTGCAATGGCTGCGCCTACTGCGTAAGTGTGTCCCTGTCCCAGCGGGCCGGAAGTATTTTCAACGCCACGGTCTACATTCACTTCAGGGTGTCCTGGAGTAGGGCTGCCCCACTGACGGAATTGCTTTAATTCGTCCAATGTATATTTTCCGGTGAAGGCCAATACGGAATAAAGCATCGGTGACATGTGTCCCGGGTCGAGGAAAAAGCGGTCGCGACCTTCCCAGCGTGGGTTTTGCGGATCGTATACCAAAAACTCAGAGAAGAGTACGTTCACAAAATCAGCACCGCCCATGGCGCCTCCGGGGTGTCCCGAATTGGCTTTTTCCACCATCGACGCAGCTAATATGCGGATATTATCAGCCGCACGATTCATAAGTTTACTATCGTTCATATCTATTGATTAATTTAGTTTTTTCAGATTTTTCGCAAAGATAACCTTTTAGTGGGACTTATCTACCATAAAAAGATAGCTTTTTTACATAACAAAAAGAAAGGCACATCTGTTTAGGATGTGCCTTGTCTTCTGAATATTAGTTTTTGAATCTTTATACCAGTCTTCTTGAACCGTCACTGATAACTACATCATACACTTTCGGGCTTCTGCCGAATTTAGCTTTGAATGATTCTTTAGCTTTCTCGATGAAGTTGTCATACAATTCGTCTTTCACCAGGTTGATAGTACAACCGCCGAAGCCGCCGCCCATAACGCGTGAACCGGTTACGCCACACTCTTTAGCGCAGTCGTTCAGGAAGTCGAGTTCTTCGCAGCTTACTTCGTAAAGTTTGCTCATGCCATGATGAGTTTCGTACATTTTCTGACCTACCGTTTCGTAATCTCCTCTTTCCAGGGCATCACATACATCGAGTACACGCTGAATTTCTTCGATTACGTATTCGGCACGCATGTAATCTTCTTCACTGATATCAGCTTTTGCCTCTGCCAGCATATCCATTGTACAGTCACGCAGGAATTCTACATGAGGATGTTTTTTCTGGATGGCAGCCACAGCAGCCTCACAGCTCTGACGACGTTTGTTGTATGCCGATGAAGCCAATTCGTGTTTAACGACCGAATCCAGCAATACCAGACGATAACCTTCCGGTTTGAACGGGAAGTACTGGTATTCCAAAGAGCGGCAATCCAAACGAATCAGGCTACCTTCTTTACCGAATACAGAAGCGAACTGGTCCATAATACCACAGTTTACACCGCAATAGTTGTGTTCTGTAGCCTGACCGATTTTAGCTAATTCGAATTTGTCTATTTTGTTTTCACCAAACAGGTCATTCAGCGCAAAGGCATAAGTACTTTCCAAAGCAGCCGATGAAGACATTCCGGCACCCAATGGCACATCTCCGGAGAATGCGGTATTGAATCCTTTCACGTCAACGCCACGTTTGATCATTTCGCGGCACACACCGAATATATATCTTGCCCAGCTGGCGCGTGGAGCATCTTCTTCGTTCAATCCGAAAGTTACATAATCTTTCAGGTCGATAGAGTAAGCGTTTACTTTATCTGTGCCGTTAGGCTTGATTTCGGCAATCATACCTTTATCGATAGCTCCCGGGAAAACAAATCCACCATTGTAGTCGGTGTGCTCACCAATTAGGTTGATACGGCCCGGAGAGGCATATACAAATCCTGTAGTTCCATCAAAATGTTTGATGAAGCGACTTCTTACGTGTTCTATATCCATGATCGTTTATATTTTAGAGGTGAATAATTTAAATCTTTTATCTATTGTTTTTCTGTGTTTACATTTTTTGATCCAACCAAAGCGTAGAACAAAATATAAGCAGCACAGAAAAGAACTATCCAATAACTGTCCATATAGGTAGTAAGGTCAGCCAACCAACCTTGAATAGCCACCATAACTGCGCAACCGAATACCATTGTCATAAAAATTCCGCTGGCGATAGCGGTGTATTTGCCAAGACCTTCAACTGCCATATTGAATATACCACCCCACATAACGCTAGTGCAAAGCCCAACAAGTAAGAAAGCGAAAATGCCGATAGGAACTTCGGCCCAAATAAGTTCCAACTTCGCCCAATCAATACCCGGTACACTTACTGTGATGTCTGTGGGAGCAAACATACCGAAAGAAACAAGGATAATGCTGGCGATAGAAACGGTTGTGATCATTTTTCTACTTGAAATTTTTCCAGCAATAGTTCCACCTACGAAACGGCCTACAAGCATCATTAACCAATAAACAGCAACAATCAGACCTACAATACCGGCATCCATGCCTAGCCCCGGAGTGGTTGCATCGGGTGCAGAAGATAAATATTGAAGAATATAGGTAGGAGTTCCTACTTCAATTCCCATATAGAGAAAAATAGCAAGAATACCCAAGACGAAGTGGCGATATTTCATGGCGCCCTTGATAAGGCTGGTGTCAACGGGAGCCTGTTCGGGTTCTTGGATTTTAGTGAATAAGATAACGATAAATCCGATAATGAAGATGGCAAGGGCAATCATTAGCGCAGGAGTAGCATCAGCAATATGTGCTTTAGAAGCGTCACCGATTAAAGCGCCCATTATGATATATACGGCCACAGCGGCACTACTGTTAAATACTCCACCGATTTGAATGAGCTGGTTGCCTTTGTTTCCACCTCCTCCAAGGAGATTGAGCATAGGATTAACTACGCAGTTCAGGATACACATGGTAAAGCCGGTGATGAAAGCTCCGATTAAATAAACGAGAAATGCACTCTCTTTGCCTACATGACCGCTAAGCCATTGTACCAGAATGCCAATGATTCCTACGAAAAGACCGATAAGAGCTGTCTTTTTGTAACCGAACTTAGCTATAAGCATACCGGCAGGGATACCCATAACAAGATAAGCGATAAAGTTTCCATAGTTACCTATCTGAGAAAGTACATTGCTGGCTCCGAAATCGTTCTTTACGATGACAGCCATTGGCGAGCAGAGGTTGGTAACGAAAGCAATCATAGCGAAAAGCGCAATCATAATAATGATGGCTCCCCATTGTTTTTTTTGTTCACTCATAAGTAAATTAGATATTATTTTTATGTTAATATTTCCTTGTTTATTTTTCAACTCCGAATTTATAGATGGTTACCTGCTGGTATTCATCGCCCGGCAGTAAAGTAGCTGACGGGAAGTGTGCTTTATTCGGTGTGTCGGGGAAACATTGAGCTTCGAAGCAGATAGCGCTTCGTGCGGGGAAAGTAGCTCCGTTTGTTCCTTCGAAGCCGCCCAGCCAGTTGCCTGTGTATAATTGTACGCCGGCTTCTGTGGTATATACCTCCATGGTGCGTCCGCTGTTGGGCTCTTTGCAGGTAGCTGCTAGGTCGAGAGAACCTGTTTCTGCCTTGTTCAATACATAGCAATGGTCATAGCCGGCACCGTATATAAGTTGCTGGAATTTGTCATTGATTCGTTCGCCAACAGTATGTGGGGTACGGAAATCCATCGGAGTTCCTTCCACTTTGGCTATTTCTCCTGTCGGGATGGATACTTCATCGATCGGAGTATAAAAATCTGCGTTGATTGTGACGATGTTATTTTCTACAGTCGGAGTAGGATTGGCTGTTCCTGCCAGGTTGAAGAAACCGTGATTGGTCAGGTTTACGACTGTTGCTTTGTCTGTAGTGGCACGGTATTCGATGACAATCGCATTCTCTTCTTCTTCAAGGCGATAAGTCATTTCAACTTCCAGATTACCGGGGAAGCCCTCTTCTCCGTCGGCGGAAGTATAGTTGAATCGGATCACCCCTTCTTCAAGTTGCTCGGCATCCCATACTCTGGCGTGAAATCCGGTGGGGCCACCATGAAGTGAGTTGGGACCGTTGTTGATCGTGAGACTATGTTCTTCGCCATACAGGGTGAATTTACCTTTGGCGATGCGATTGCCATAACGTCCGATAGTGGTACTTAAGAAAGGTTCCGGTCCGTGCATCAGTGCATCCAGTGTACCATAGCTGAGTACGACATTGGCATATTTTCCGTCTTTATCCGGAACCATGATAGATAGAATGGCGCATCCGTAGTTTGTTACGGCAACTTCCATTCCTTTCTTGTTTTTGAGGATAAACAAATCGGTTTTCTTATCGTTTATATCCTTTTGAAAATCTTTCCGGCTGAGCCCTGACCGATTTCCTTCAGTTGGGAATGTGTTAATCATGTCTGGTATTATTAAAATTTCTTGCAAATAAAGGGAAATTCTTTCGTTCTCCCAAATTATTCTTTGTAAATCTGTTCGGCGATTTAGGAAAGTTTAGCGTTTTCCGTGAAAGCATCCTAAGTTGTAATGCGAAGATAAAAAATTCATGTTAGTTTTAATTAAAAGCCTGGATTTTGTGTATTATTTGATATTTTTCGTATGTTTGTCCCTTGATTGTTAAAATCATGAGTTTTTAATCTAAGTTTATAACAAGAAAAACAAAAATGTATCCGTTAAAATTCGAACCCATTCTGAAGCAGACGCTTTGGGGGGGCGACAAAATTATCCCGTTCAAGCATTTGAATGATGATTTGAAGGGAGTTGGGGAAAGCTGGGAAATATCCGGCGTAGAGAACAACGAATCTGTCGTAGCTAACGGCCCGGATAAAGGCCTTACACTGACCGATATGGTGAAAAAATACCGTGAGGAACTGGTAGGCGAAGCAAACTATGCCCGTTTTGGCAATGAGTTTCCTTTGCTGATAAAGTTCATTGATGCGAAGCAAGACTTGTCTATACAGGTGCATCCCACTGATGAACTGGCTAAAAAACGCCACAACTCAAAAGGTAAAACTGAAATGTGGTATGTAGTGGGTGCTGACGAAGGAGCCAAACTGCGTTCGGGATTTTCTGAACAGATTACACCGAAAGAATATAAAGACCGCGTGCATAATAATACAATTACAGATGTTCTTCAGGAATATGAAATTCATCCGGGAGATGTTTTCTTCCTGCCTGCAGGGCGTATTCACAGTATTGGTGCCGGGGCATTTATTGCCGAAATTCAGCAGACGTCGGATATCACTTACCGTATTTATGATTTTAATCGTAAAGACGCTAATGGAAAAACACGTGAATTGCATACCAGCCAGGCACTTGATGCGATCAACTACGAAGTGCTCGATGACTATCGTACCAAATATGAACCTTTGAAAGATGAACCGGTTGAGTTGGTGGCATGTCCTTATTTCACGACTTCGGTTTATGATATGAGTGAACAGATCAGCTGTGATTATTCGGAGCTGGATTCATTCGTAATCTTTATTTGTATAGAAGGCTCTTGCCTGATGACAGATAATGAAGGCAACGAAGTGCGACTGGGTGCAGGAGAAACTGTTTTGCTTCCTGCCACTACTCAGGAATTGACCATTGTGCCTCAAGAAGGGAATGTGAAGTTATTGGAAACATACGTGTAAGGACATTCTTCAACGTATTTATATTAGACGCCCGGATATGCAATGATGTATGTCCGGGTGTTTTTTTAATATCTTTTTCGGAAGAGTCCGCGAACTTTACGGATCATTTTCATACCCAGCATGACACCGTCAAAAATGGCCATACCGGTACTGAAAGAGCGCATTAACGCATTACCACCGGAGGCGGCAGGTGCAAGGGGGGCGAAAATTCGGCGGGTGGTATCCGCCATGGCTTGTTTCTGGTCACAGATTTCCTGCAACACTTCTTGTTTACGCTGAGCAATGTCTTCCAGCGTAATTTTCTTTGGAGTAGGTGTGCTGTTGTTCATTGCTTCATTTTTTATTGGAGTCGTTGAGAAATAGGTTTGCAAGGAAATTTACCATCGGCGAAATGATAAGTTGCCTGCGGAAAAAATAAATGATGGCAATCAATAAAACATTGATGCCTGCTATGATGCCGAAACTTACCATCAAACCGCCTACTAACGGCTCAAGAATATAAGCCAGGGCAAAAAGCAGATAAAACAGGGCTACCATACCTAAGATAGTGAGCACTAAAATCATTATTAACGTGGATAAGAGTATAGTTAACTTTTCCGTTAATTCCAGTTTGGTATATTCTTTCTGGAGTACAAGGAACTTCTTGAACTCAGCAAACAGCTGCTGGATATTTTCAATGCTTTTATCGTCTGTAAACATGATAGCTCTGTTTTGATCTTGTTCATTTAGTCAATTACTTCGCCTTTGATTTCAGCTGCAATTTCATCAACGAGGTTTTCCATTTCGTTACGATTCAGCTTGATACCTTTTTTGCGAAGAATCTCTGCGATTTTGTGACGAGTATCTTCTCCTTTTTCAGGAGCGAATAAAATACCCAGGGCTGCACCAACGGCTGCACCACCCAGAAAAGCTGCTAATACATTAAGTCCTTTCATAATCTTTTGTTTTTAAATGATCATATTACAAAGCTAACATTTTTATTGAAAACTTGTTCTGTTTGCCTTAATTTTTTTAGAAAAAAAATACTCAGCCTAAAATCAGAAGTAATCTTAATGTAAATGCCGGGCGGCGTTTGGGAGGATGTGCCGAAACTCTCATTCACCACAGATTATACAGGCCTATGCAGATAAATGTTATTAGTTATCAATAGATTAAGCTTGATCTGTACTACTTTGTGGTGAATGATGGCATACCCTTCGGGCAGGATTGTTTTTGTCTGAATCCGAGAGTATCTATTTCCTTTTTTCCTGTTTGGTGGAAGACGGTTGATTTGTTTTTTGCTTTTTCCGTCTCCAGAAGTCGCCATTAGCCCGGCTCCCGCGGTATGTTTTGTTGGCTTTGGCTTTAACCTTGATTTCTTCCTGCTTTTCTTCCTGGGCCTTGATACCTTCGGTCGTGACAAACGGGTGGTCTTTTACCACCGGGATGTTTTTCCCTATCAACTTTTGGATATCTTTTAAGTAGGGCAGTTCTTCTGATTCGCAGAAAGAGATGGCCACTCCTTCATGTCCGGCACGTCCGGTACGGCCGATGCGGTGCACGTAAGTTTCCGGAACATTGGGCAACTCGTAATTGATTACGTGTGATAATTGGTCTACATCGATGCCGCGTGCAGCAATGTCGGTTGCTATCAAGGCGCGAAGGGTATGGTTCTTAAAATTGGTCAAAGCACGCTGGCGTGCATTTTGAGTTTTGTTACCATGTATCGCTTCAGCTCCGATACCGGCTTTAGTCAGTACACGTGCCAATTTGTCGGCTCCGTATTTTGTACGCGTAAAGATAAGTACCGATTCGATTGATGTATCTTTCAACAGATGGATCAGCAAGTCCTTTTTTTCTTTTTTCTCGACGAAATAGACCTGCTGTGAGATGATGTCCACAGTCGAAGAGGCCGGGGTCACTTCCACTTTCTCCGGTTTAGTCAACATCGAATTTGCCAACGTTTCTATTTCCGGTGGCATGGTCGCCGAAAAAAACAAAGTTTGTCTTCGGGCCGGTAGCAGTTTCAGGATGCGTTTGATGTCATGGATAAATCCCATGTCCAGCATACGGTCTGCTTCGTCCAATACAAAAAAATCAAGTGAACTCAGGGAGATAAATCCCTGTGATATCAAATCCAATAATCTGCCGGGAGTGGCAACCAGTATCTGAATACCGCTCCGTAGAGCGTCAGTCTGTGGTTTCTGTCCTACTCCTCCAAAGATTACGGCATGTTTCAGACCGGTATACCGTCCGTATGCTTCGAAACTTTCACCTATCTGAATTGCAAGTTCCCGGGTTGGCGTCAGCACAAGTGCCTTGATACCTTTACGATGGTCGGTTTTATACAATTTTTGCAAGATAGGGATAGAAAAAGCAGCTGTTTTACCGGTACCTGTTTGAGCACAACCTAATAAATCTTTTCCTTGAAGTAAAATGGGGATTGACTGTTCTTGTATTGGGGTGGGAGAGGTGTAACCCTCTTGTCTTAAAGCCTTTAAGATAGGCTCTATCAAATTCAAATTTTCAAATGTCATGTACAATAATTGAATGAGCCTCTCGGCTCTGTTATGTTATATAGCACAAAGATAGGGCAATCGTAAGACGTAAATCCTTTTTTCTGTAATGCTTTAATCTTATTTAACTAAGGTGAAGGGCATATCATCGGAGGTTTAAGCGTACTTTTGTCTTTCATTATATAGGTAATCTAAATTTGTATAAGAAGAAATGAAAGGTAAAATCGTTTTTATAACGGGAGCAAGCAGTGGCATTGGTGAAGGATGTGCGCGTAAGTTTGCTTCGCAAGGTTCGGATTTGATTCTGAATGCCCGTAACGTGGCAAAACTTGAAGAGTTGAAAGTAGAACTGGAAGCTAAATACGGAGTACGTATCTGCCTGTTGCCGTTTGACGTACGTGATCGGAATGCAGCGACCATGGCGCTGGCTTCTTTACCGGAAGAGTGGAAACGTATTGATGTATTGGTGAACAATGCCGGTCTTGTGATTGGTGTGGATAAAGAATTTGAGGGAAACCTGGACGAATGGGATATTGTGATTGATACTAATATAAAAGCCTTGTTGGCTATGACGCGTATAGTGGTTCCCGGAATGGTGGAACGCGGACACGGGCATATCATCAATATCGGTTCGATAGCTGGTGATGCGGCTTATCCCGGCGGAAGCGTATATTGCGCCACTAAAGCCGCTGTCAAAGCACTTTCGGACGGTTTGCGTATTGATTTGGTAGATACTCCGCTTCGTGTGACAAACATAAAACCGGGAATGGTGGAAACTAATTTTACGGTTGTCCGTTATCGTGGAGATAAGGATGTTGCCGATGCTTTTTATAAGGGTATTCGTCCGTTGACTGGAGACGACATAGCTGAAACAGTTTATTATGCTGCCTCTGCTCCCGAACATATACAGATAGCAGAAGTGCTGGTGATGCCCACTTATCAGGCAACCGGTACGATTTCTTATAAGAAAAAAGACTGCTGAGGTATCTAAAAAAGTGTTTTTTAGGAAGATTGTTTTGTGGGGTGATAAAAATTCTATTATTTTGTCCCCTTCAAAAGAATGGATACAAGATTATTAACTAAATGTGTATAGATTATGAAAAAATTAGTAGTATTAGGGATGGGCGTATGCGTTGCCTTGGCATTTGCTTCATGTAAATCCAGCGAAAGCGCTTATAAAAAGGCATATGAGAAAGCTAAACAACAGGAATTGGCTGAGCCTCAGGTAGAAGCTCCCGTAGAAGTTACTCCGGTAGTTGCTGCTCCGGTAGAAACTAAAAAGGCTGTTGATAATGCTGCAGGCGTTCGTCAGGAAAAGGTAACAGTTGTTTCAGGTGCTGATGGATTGAAAGATTATAGCGTAGTATGCGGTAGCTTCGGTTTGAAAGCAAATGCAGAAGGTCTGAAAGATTTTCTGGACAAAGAAGGTTATAATGCAACCATTGCTTTTAATGCTGAGACAGCTATGTATCGTGTGATTGTAAATACATTTGCCGATAGGGCTTCTGCTGCGCAGGCACGTGATGCTTTCAAGGCTAAATATCCTAGTAGAAAAGACTTCCAGGGCGCCTGGTTGTTATATAGAATCTATTAATAAAAAATCTTTTTGGTAATTTCGGGAGTGACGGATGTTGTCTCCCGGTAAAGAAGGTATCCTGTGAAGGATGCCTTCTTTTTTGTTTCACCACTTGGGTAGATACACTTTTTATTGATAACATTAAAACAGGTTCTCAAAATATTATGTATCTTTGCGGCATGACAAATACTCTTAGATCGGATTTGGTTTTGTAAACAATCTGTTTTTTGCAACAGATTGTCCTTTCGTCTTCTCTCGGAAAACTCTTTTCGGGAGCAATTCTTTATTATTATAATTCAAGTTTAATCTGCATGCAATGCTGAAAGTATTACTATGCTTTTCGTGTATGCGAAATATATTAAGATAATGAGTAACGAAAATAAAACAATTCACGATTTCGAACTTAATTTAATCTGCGATTTTTTTTCCAATATGGAACGACAGGGTCCCGGAAGTCCTGAGGTAACATTGAAAGCATTGAGTTTTATAGATAATCTCACTGAAAAATCCCTTATCGCCGATATCGGCTGTGGAACCGGGGGGCAGACCATGGTATTGGCCGGTCATGTGGCGGGGCAGGTTACAGGACTCGATTTTCTTTCCGGCTTTATTGATATTTTCAATCGTAATGCAAGACAGTCGGGCTTGCAAAACAGGGTGACAGGCATTGTCGGTTCCATGGATGATCTTCCTTTCCGAAATGAAGAGTTAGACCTGATTTGGTCGGAAGGGGCTATCTATAATATTGGTTTTGAACGGGGATTGAATGAATGGCGTAAGTATTTGAAGAAAGGAGGGTATCTTGCAGTTTCTGAATGTTCATGGTTTACGGACGAACGTCCGGCGGAAATCAATGACTTCTGGATGAATGCATATCCCGAAATCGATACGATTCCTAATCAAGTAGCCAAAATTCACAAGGCAGGCTATCTTCCTGTCGCTACATTTATTCTGCCTGAAAATTGTTGGACAGATCATTACTTTACCCCCAAAGTTGCAGCTCAGAAGATTTTTTTAACTAAATATGCCGGAAATAAAATTGCTGAGGAATTTAGTATGCTTCAATCCATTGAAGAAGAACTGTACCATAAGTATAAAGAGTATTATGGCTATACATTTTTTATTGCAAAAAAGATAGGGCTGTAATTCTTTTCATGCCTATACAAACAGTTGTTTTAAGTAGGGCAGGGGAATCTGATCTAAAGGATATCGCCCTATAAGGCATCAAGCATATCTGTCGGTGCAAAGGTAAAGTCATAACTCTTTTCACCACGGAGTAACACAGAGTATCACAGAGTCTTTTTATTAACAATCAATAACTTAAAATCGGCTCTGTGTTACTCTGTGTCTCCTGTGGTGAGTTTTGACACATTTCTCCTTTAGTAAATAGGAATATGATTACTTTTTCTCACCGAACTCTTCCTGCTGTTGCTCTACTTCTTTTAGCTTGGCAGCATTTTCAGCTTTCTGTAGTCTTTCTTTTTCCAATGCCGCCTCTGATTTTGGGGCCAGGGCGTTTACTGCCTCTTGTCCGGTGAAGTTCGGAATAAGTGCTGACTCTTCCCGGTCGTATATCTGGGGGAAGTCTCCCGGTTTACTTTCCAATTCCAGCACGGCACTGCTTGGCATCTGCGAGCCTTCGAACAAGACACTGGCTGTGATTTTTATTTTTCCGGGTTTCAAAGTAGACTGAACTAATATCGGGGCTGTTCCCCAACGGACAGGGGCCGGGTTAGCCAAATTGCCTGCTCCGCCTAAAATACGTCCTTCACCTTCTATTTGAAATTTGATGGTATAGTTGTTTAGGCGTTTGATATTTCCATCTTTGTCGGCAACGGCAGCTATGACTGTGACGAAGTCAGAACCGTCGGCTTTCAGGTCTGTTCCTTCATTGTCTACCCCAAGGAGCAGCTTTTCGGGACGTCGTGCCGGAGCCACTTTGTGGGTAGCGACTACTTTACCGTCAATCAATCCTTCCGCCAATAAGTAAACGTCAGCTTGTTTACCATGGCGTGAAAGTGCTTTATCTTTCATGAAGTCGTATACATTCTCGAATGTGATGACGGGGTGGGGCATTCCTTCTTTTTCCTGTTTATGTACATAGGTTTGCGTTTGTCCGCCTTTGAGATAGGTGAGTCTTACTTCGTCACAGTTCGAATAGACGGTGACATCTTTGCCGGAGAACGGTGTCATTTCATGGGCGATATAAACCATTGGACCGGTTTGGAAAAGGCGCTCTTCTTTTATGGGCGACCGTTGTGCCATAAACATGTAATAAGAATACTTCGGTTGGCGGAATACGTCCATGACACCTCCGTAGAAGGGATCGGGATGATAGCCGCGCTGATGATCGAACGAGTGCCAGAGGCAGCCTCCTACATGTTGCCGCGGAGTGCGGTAAAGAGCATCATAGCTGGTGTATTTGTAGGATGGGCGGGCATAGTGCTGTGCTTGTATAAGCATGGCCTGCTCTCCCCAGTTGCGTGCTACGCGACTGGGAGAATTGTGCGAGTTCCAGTCATCCACATTGTCACCCCATTCACGTGTGAAGTAAGTCAGCTGTTTCTTGATATCGTTAGTCGAATAGGCTCCTCCGTCTCCATTGAGCGGATGGGTAAAAAGTATCTGGAAATGTTCTTTCCCTTTGGCTTCGCTATCGCATCCGCTATAACAATAGGGATATGGATATTCTGCCTCTACAATGTCATGTGCGTTCCGGGCGAAATCTGCCGGATACCATGTCTCGTTCAAGATCGGTTCCCACATCCATACGCAAGGATGATTGCGGTCTCGACGAACCAGGTTACGGATATCGCTGTATACCCGCTGTGCAAAGACCGGGGCATCATTCCAGAATTGCCAGCCCGGGGTATTGACGATTACAAATAATCCCAATTCATCACAAGCATCCATGAAGGCCGGGTCTTGCGGGCAGTGAGCATTACGAATTACTTTCATTCCGGCATCTCTCAGCTTTTTGGCATCCCGCCAGTGAATGCTGTTAGGTACCGCATTGCCCACAATTGCGAAATCCTGGTGCCGATTGGCTCCGATTAACGGAGCTTCATAAGGTTTACCGTTCAGCCAGAATCCATCTTCTCCTTTGAATTCGATACTGCGTATTCCGATCCGGCGCCGGTAACCATCTATCGGATTGCCCTTTTCGTCACGGATACGAACGATCAGGTTATATAATGCCGGATTTTCCGGACTCCATAGCATCGGACTTTTTACGGTCAGCTTATCTGATGAATAGGTTGATTTTCCGGGCTTGATCCGGATGACAGAGTTTAGAGAAGCCACTTGTTGTCCGTCCGGTTGCTGAAGTTCGTATTCGACTACACCTTTGAAAGCTTTTTTCCCGGAGTTGCGAATCTGTATTTTCAGTAATACTTCGGCAGAGTGGTCCGATACATTGTTATAAGCGACAAATAGTCCTCCGCCTGCTTCTTCGTTCTCATAATTCGGATCGGTGATGAATACCTGATTGTGTGCTATCAACCAGCAATCCCGATATATTCCTCCGAAATAAGTGAAGTCCAGCACTTCCTGTTGTTTTCCGGGAGGATAGTTGGGGTCATTGCTATTGTCAGCCCATACGGCGATCAGGTTTTCCTTTCCAAATTCCAATGCATTAGTTACATCGACGACCACCGGCAGATAACCACCGAAATGTTCGGCTAGCAATTTACCGTTTACGTATATTTTGCTTTTGCCCATAATTGCCTCAAAATGTAAAAAAAGTTTTTTACCTTTCAATGCCGCATCCGGTGTAAAGTGTTTGCGATACCAGACTTCGCCTTGGTAATTGATACAGCCGCTTGCTTCTGTAGGCAGGTATTCGATACCATGAGGCAGAGAAACTACTGTCCATGACCGGTCGTCGAAATTTCCGGTTTCAGCTCCGGGGCAATTTCCTTTATAAAAACGCCACGCAGGATTCATGGAATAGACGTCTCGTCCGGAGTCTGCCAGCCGGAAAAATCCGGCAGTGGAGAATTCGGGTTGATGTGCCTTTATGCATAGCGGGGATAAAAGTAAACTGATGAATAACAGAATAATACTTTTCTTCATTGTGGTAGGGATTATGATTAGTTATTATTGATGGTTTTGAATTTTATAGTCCTTTTTGATAGAATGATGTAAAGTTATGAAAAAAAAATATATTCGCAAGGATATGTGAATGCTTTGTATGCATAATCTGAAAGATTAATATAAAAACGGCATGACTTGAGATAATTTTATACTATTGGAAAAATATTGAAAGAGTATATGCTTACTTAAATAACAACTGTCTCTTTGGGAACCTGAGGAAGAAAAAACTCGAACGGAGAATGATTTGATATTCTATTTGTCTTGGAACCAGATATTTACAATTGTTTGTTTGAAGCTTTGGAAAGCTTAGGTTTAACATTGTGTTAAATCTGCTTCTTTACATTCAAAAGACTTGTTGTTTGAATGTAAAAGAGGTGTTGTTTGTGTATGGAGAACCAATAATAGGGAGCAAAGACTTAACAATGTTAATTAGTGATGTACTCAACCGCCATCAGCGATGAAAGGTTTTTTAGAGTTTTGCCCTTTTCTACTAAAAGAAGTTATAATTAGCTGTTTAAAAACTTTTTAAAGAGATAAAGTTTTTACTTTTGTACCTCTATTAAATGGGGGATATTATGCCTTGTAGGAAACAAGGTCGTTAAAGCGTAATAAAATGGAACATAAATACTTATTTGTCGCTGTTGATGCAGCCCTGAAGGCGGGGGAGGAGATATTGTCTATTTATACCGATCCGGCTTCGGACTTCGAAATAGAGCGGAAAGCGGATCACTCTCCTTTGACTATTGCTGACCGGAAAGCACACGTAACAATTGCCACCATTCTGAACGAAACTCCTTTTCCCGTACTGAGCGAAGAGGGGAAACATTTAGAGTATGATACCCGTCGCAATTGGGATGTGATGTGGATTGTCGATCCATTGGATGGTACGAAAGAGTTTATCAAGCGAAACGGTGAGTTTACGGTAAATATTGCGTTAGTGAAAGCCGGAGTTCCCATTATCGGAGTGATTTATTTACCGGTCAAAAAAGAACTTTACTTTGCCGGTCAGGAAATCGGTGCCTACAAGCTGTCGGGCATTACGACTTTAGAAGACGATGCAACACTCGATAAGCTGGTAGCTGCTTCCGTACGGTTGCCGCAAGACCTGCAGCGGGACCGATTTGTAGTAGTGGCTTCCCGTTCACACCTGACTCCGGAGACCGAAGCGTACATTGATGCGGTGAAGCAAAAACACAAACATGTCGAGTTGATTTCCAGCGGCAGTTCTATTAAAATATGTTTGGTTGCCGAAGGTAAAGCGGATGTTTATCCCCGTTTTGCTCCTACGATGGAGTGGGATACTGCTGCCGGGCATGCCATTGCGCGCGCTGCGGGAATGGAAATTTATCAGGCGGATAAAAAAGATGTTCCTTTGCAGTATAATAAAGAAGATTTGCTGAATCCCTGGTTTATTGTTGAGAAGAGAAGGTAAACCACTAATTGTTTGCGTTTATGACATTTGAAATTGCATTTGTGCTGTTATCCTTATTAGGGATGGTAATTGCTTTGATCTTGGACAAAATGCGTCCCGGCATGATACTTTTCTCTGTAGTGGTGTTGTTTCTCTGTGCGGGTATTTTGACTCCGAAGGAAATGCTCGAAGGATTCAGTAATAAAGGGATGATAACCGTGGCCCTGCTTTTTTTGGTCAGTGAAGGTATCAGGCAGTCGGGAGCGTTGGGGCAGGTTGTCAAGAAGTTGCTTCCTCAGAAACGGACGACGGTCTTCCGGGCACAATTACGCTTATTGCCTGCGGTCGCTTTTATTTCCGCTTTTCTGAACAATACTCCGGTAGTTGTCATTTTTGCCCCGATTATTAAACGATGGGCACGGACAGTCCATTTACCTGCCACTAAATTTCTAATTCCTCTTTCGTACGTAACTATATTGGGAGGTATCTGCACTTTGATCGGTACATCTACCAACCTGGTTGTGCATGGAATGATATTGGAATCCGGTCATGAAGGATTTACCATGTTCGAATTGGGCAAAGTGGGTATCTTTATTGCAATAGCCGGTATTATTTATCTGTTTGCTTTTTCTAAGAAACTGCTTCCGGATGCACGCCCCGATACAGCTGTGCCCGATGAAGAAGTAGAAGAAGGCGATAAGCTTCACCGCGTGGAGGCAGTACTTGGTGCCCGTTTCCCGGGTATCAACAAAACTTTGGGAGAGTTTAATTTTAAACGTCACTATGGTGCCGAAGTTAAAGAAATAAAGAAACGTAACGGACAGCGGTTCATCAACAACCTTGAAGAAGTGATCTTGCGTGAAGGAGATACGTTGGTGGTAATGGCGGATGACACGTTCATACCCACTTGGGGAGAATCTTCCGTGTTTGTGCTGTTGGCTAACGGAAATGATAATGAACCGATACCGGGAAAAGGAAAACGTTGGTTTGCATTGATTCTGCTGATCCTGATGATTGCCGGTGCTACTATCGGTGAGCTTCCGGTAGTGAAAGAAATGTTTCCGGACATGAAGTTGGATATGTTCTTCTTTGTTTCTGTCACTACCATTATCATGGCTTGGACTAAAATTTTTCCGGCACGTAAATACACTAAATATATTTCCTGGGATATCTTGATTACGATTGCTTGTGCTTTTGCTATCAGTAAAGCAATGGTAAATTCGGGTGTGGCCGATAAGGTTGCAGGATTTATAATCGGCATGAGCCATGACTATGGCCCGCATGTATTACTGGCAGTTTTATTTATTATCACCAATTTGTTTACGGAGCTGATAACAAACAATGCCGCTGCTGCATTGGCTTTTCCGTTGGCTCTGTCGCTTTCGGTCCAGTTGGGTGTCGACCCTACACCGTTCTTTGTGGTCATTTGTATGGCTGCATCTGCCAGTTTTTCTACACCGATCGGTTATCAGACAAATTTAATAGTACAGGGTATCGGCAACTATAAGTTTATGGATTTTGTCAGGATCGGATTGCCATTAAATCTTATAACATTCCTGATTTCCATATTTCTGATCCCTTTAATCTGGCCGTTTTAGTAATTGAAACAACATCTAACATATTATAATGGAAGAAAATAATAATATATATCCGATATTCGACCGGATGCTGACCCGGCAGGATAAAGAAGAACTCTTGAAACAGCGTGGTGTGATGATCTGGTTTACCGGGTTGAGCGGATCGGGTAAGAGTACCATTGCCATCGCTTTGGAACGCGAACTGCATAAACGCGGATTGTTGTGTCGTATCTTGGATGGAGATAACATCCGTACAGGCATCAACAATAATCTGGGCTTTTCCGAAACTGACCGGGTAGAAAACATACGCCGTATAGCCGAGGTTTCGAAACTTTTTATTGATACAGGCATTATTACAATTGCTGCTTTCATCAGCCCTAACAACGATATCCGTGAGATGGCTGCCCGCATTGTCGGACCGGATGACTTTCTGGAAATATTTGTCAGCACTCCGCTTGCCGAATGTGAAAAGCGGGACGTAAAGGGATTGTATGCCAAAGCTCGTCGGGGAGAAATAAAAAACTTTACCGGAATATCCGCCCCTTTCGAAGCTCCCGAACATCCGGCTTTGTCACTTGACACTTCCGTATTGTCACTTGAGGAGTCTGTCAATCGATTGCTGGAAATTGTGTTGCCTCGGGTAAGCAGACATAAATAAAATATAGATGAAGAAATAATCATAAAAATGAAAGAAGAATATAAGTTAAGCCACTTGAAAGAACTCGAAGCCGAGTCCATCCATATTATCCGCGAAGTGGCGGCGGAGTTTGAGAATCCGGTCATGCTGTATAGCATCGGGAAGGATTCTTCGGTTATGGTACGCCTTGCCGAAAAAGCTTTTTATCCGGGCAAAGTACCGTTTCCTTTGATGCATATCGATTCAAAGTGGAAATTTAAGGAAATGATTCAGTTCCGTGACGAATATGCCAAAAAGTATGGCTGGAATCTGATTGTGGAAAGCAATATGGAAGCTTTTCATGCAGGGGTAGGGCCTTTTACGCATGGCAGTAAGGTGCATACGGACTTGATGAAAACGCAGGCTTTGCTGCGTGCGTTGGATAAATATAAATTTGATGCTGCCTTCGGAGGTGCTCGCCGCGATGAAGAGAAATCGCGTGCTAAAGAGCGTATATTCTCTTTCCGTGATAAGTTCCATCAATGGGATCCCAAAAACCAGCGTCCCGAATTGTGGGATATCTACAATGCCCGTGTACATAAGGGTGAAAGTATACGTGTATTCCCGTTGAGTAACTGGACCGAACTGGATATCTGGCAGTACATTCGTTTGGAGAATATTCCGATTGTACCGTTGTATTATGCCAAAGAGCGTCCTGTGGTGCAGATGGACGGTAACTTGATTATGGCTGATGATGAACGTCTGCCGGAAAAATACCGTGATCAGATCGAAATGAAAATGGTACGTTTCCGTACATTGGGATGTTGGCCGTTGACCGGTGCTGTCGAAAGCGAGGCCGACACCATTGAGAAGATTGTTGAAGAGATGATGACTACCACTAAGAGCGAACGTACGACCCGTGTTATCGACTTCGACCAGGAAGGTAGCATGGAACAGAAGAAACGCGAAGGATATTTTTAAACATTACAACTATGGCAGATAAATTAGATATAAAAGCATTTCTGGATAAGGATGAACAGAAGGATTTGCTTCGTCTGTTGACAGCAGGTTCGGTAGATGACGGAAAGTCTACATTGATCGGACGTTTGCTGTTCGATAGCAAAAAATTGTATGAGGATCAGCTTGATGCATTGGAGCGTGATAGCAAGCGGTTGGGCAATGCCGGCGAACACATTGATTATGCCTTGTTGCTGGATGGCTTGAAAGCAGAGCGTGAACAGGGCATTACGATTGATGTGGCTTATCGCTACTTTTCTACCAATAACCGTAAATTTATCATTGCTGATACTCCGGGGCACGAACAGTATACCCGTAATATGATAACCGGCGGTTCGACCGCCAATCTGGCTATTATTCTGGTAGATGCCCGTATGGGAGTAATTACTCAGACAAGACGTCATACATTTCTGGTATCTCTGTTGGGAATCAAGCATGTAGTGTTGGCTGTCAACAAGATGGACCTGGTAGATTTTTCGGAAGAGCGCTTCAATGAGATTGTAGCAGAGTATAAGAAGTTTGTAGCTCCCTTGGGGATTCCCGATGTGACTTGTATTCCACTGTCCGCACTCGATGGAGACAATGTGGTGGATAAGTCGGAAAGAACTCCGTGGTATGAAGGACTTTCCTTGCTCGATTTTCTGGAAACAGTCCATATCGACAGCGATAATAACTTTAGTGATTTCCGCTTTCCGGTACAGTATGTACTTCGTCCGAACCTCGACTTCAGGGGATTCTGTGGTAAGGTGGCATCCGGAATCATACGCAAGGGAGACAAAGTAATGGCTTTACCTTCCGGTAAAGTATCTCATGTGAAGAGTATCGTTACTTTTGATGGTGAGCTGGATTATGCTTTTCCTCCACAGTCGGTCACACTGACACTTGAAGACGAGATAGATGTCTCAAGAGGGGAAATGTTGGTTCATCCGGATAATTTGCCTATTGTGGACCGTAATTTTGAAGCAATGTTGGTGTGGATGGATGAAGAACCGATGGATATCAACAAATCGTTCTTTATTAAGCAGACAACGAATGTCAGCCGCACGCGTATCGACAGCATAAAATATAAAGTGGATGTCAATACGATGGAACATTCGTCTGTTCCCTTTTTGTCTTTGAACGAAATTGCACGTGTGGTGTTTACTACAGCTAAAGAACTGTTCTTTGATCCGTACCGGAAGAATAAATCGTGCGGTTCGTTTATCCTGATCGATCCGATAACCAATAATACCAGTGCTGTGGGAATGATTATCGATCGTGTGGAAAAGAAAGACATGAATATTGCCGATGATTTTCCGGTTTTGAATCTGCCTGAACTGGGCATAGCTCCTGAACATTATGAAGCTATTGAGAAGGCGGTAAAATCATTAAGTGAACAAGGTTTCGAAGTCAGAATAGAGAAGTAAATGATTATTCGGTGTGCCGATATGCCTGCTGCATGCAGTTTGTCGGCACATTAACAATGAACACATTATTATGGGATTACTTGAATTTAACAAACTTCCGATAAATACTTTAGTAGGGGCAGACTGGCGGACATTTAAAGCTATTACCGGAGGAAGGGAGATCGATGCGGCTTATACAGGTAAATATCGTCTGACAAAGGCAGTTTGTCGCTTACTGTCTACTTTGGCTCCACTTCAGGATAAACGTTATGAGAAGCTGTTGGCAAACAAGCCGTTGGAACACGATCCGGTCTTTATCCTTGGTCACTGGCGTAGTGGAACTACTTTTGTACACAATGTTTTTTCGTGCGATTCACATTTTGGCTATAACACCACTTATCAGACTGTATTTCCGCATTTAATGATGTGGGGACAGCCTTTCTTTAAAAAGAACATGAGTTGGCTGATGCCGGATAAGCGGCCGACGGATAATATGGAGCTGGCTGTCGATTTGCCGCAGGAGGAAGAGTTTGCCCTTGCCAACATGATGCCTTATACCTATTATAATTTCTGGTTCTTGCCAAGATATCAGCAGGAATATGCAGATAAATACTTGCTTTTCGATACTATCAGTGAAGCGGAATTGAAGGTTTTTGAGGAGACTTTTACCAAATTGATTAAGATCTCTTTGTGGAATACGCAGGGTACTCAGTTTCTTAGCAAGAATCCCCCTCACACGGGACGCGTGAAGGAATTGGTGAAAATGTTCCCCAATGCGAAATTTATTTATCTGATGCGTAATCCGTATACTGTATTTGAGTCTACCCGTAGTTTCTTTACTAATACGATTCAACCCTTGAAGTTGCAGGATATCACTCCGGCTGAGTTGGAGAACAATATACTCTCTATTTATGCCAAATTGTATCATAAATACGAGGCCGATAAGCAATTCATTCCTGAAGGAAACCTGATGGAGGTGAAGTTTGAAGACTTTGAGGCAGATGCTATGGGAATGACTGAGAATATTTATCATGCTTTGGATATTCCGGGATTTGCCGAAGCGCGCGGCTCGATAGAGAAATATGTGGGAGGTAAAAAAGGATATAAAAAGAACAAATATAAGTACGATGACCGTACTGTGCAGTTAGTGCAAGATCATTGGGACTTTGCACTGAAACAATGGGATTATAGTTTATAAAAAAAGGAGGAAAAATGATTCAGAAGACATATCGCCTGTGGGTGGCAAGTCTGCTAACTTTGTGTTCAGCTTCTGCTGTAGCGCAGCAGAAAGTAGAGATACTCCCTTTTGGGAATATGGATCAATGGGTGACGCGTGAAATAAAAGAGTCGGGCATTATTGGCGGAAATACCAAAAAAGTATATGCCATTGGCCCTACCGAAACCATTGTGGGTGCGAAGCCTTATGCAAATAAAGGTGGTTCACCCTGGGGAACTTCTAACGTAATGGCACGTGTGTCGGGTATTACCAAAACCAATACTTCGGTATTTCCCGAAACCAGAGGAGACGGTTTCTGTGCCCGTCTGGATACTCGTATGGAGAGTGTAAAAGTACTTGGTATTGTAGATATCACCGTACTTGCTGCCGGATCTATGTTTTTGGGAACGGTTCATGAACCGATTAAGAGTACCAAGAATCCGAATAAGATGTTGCAGATGGGAATACCGTTCACTGACCGTCCGTCGGCTATTCAGTTCGACTATAAAGTGAAAATGTCCGATCGTGAAAACCGTATACGTGCAACGGGATTCAGTAAGATAACGGATGTGCCGGGTAAGGATTTTCCGGCTGTTATTTTATTGCTACAGAAACGTTGGGAAGATGCCAAAGGCAATGTGTATGCTAAACGTATCGGGACAATGGTGAACTATTACTATCATTCGACTGATTGGAAAAATGGTTCAAAATACGATATCATGTATGGTGATATCACGAAAGATCCGGCGTATAAAGCACACATGATGCGACTTCAGGCCTCTGAATATTTTACGGTAAACAGTAAGGGCGAAAGTGTGCCGATTCATGAAGTGGCGTGGGGGGAAGCTGATGATGTGCCGACGCATATGATACTTCAGTTTACATCCAGTCATGGTGGTGCTTATATCGGTTCACCGGGAAATTCGCTCTACATTGACAATGTAAAACTGATCTATTAAGTCCCTGCTTAAATTTTTCTAGATTAAATTTTATATGGGTTTATTGACCCGTTTAGAGTTTCTTTCTGGTCTCTTTCCGGGTAAAATTTAAACAGGTTTTAAGTTGAGTTCAAGCTAACAGTAGTTATGGTAGCTTTATGTGGCAACCGGACTTTCAGCCTTAGGAATTAAGAGTTTAATATACTTTTCTATAAATCCGAATCTGGCTGCTGCGGTTTTGCCTGTCTGTGCAGTGCATCAATAACTACTATAACTACTGTTATGTCGACTTATTCTATTTTAATCTTAAATCGATTTGTCCATAGCAGGGCAGAGCTTCCTGTGTTTTACAATAGTTACCCCAGGCTATTTCCGGATAATCCCAACGGTTATTGGTATACAGTATCAGTAGTTCGTCGGCTCTTTTGCTGAGGCGGCAGGCAACGGAGGCATCGGTAGAGATAACTGATAATCGGTGGCCGTCTTTGTCGCCGGAAGATAGTGAATAATAATAGATGTTCTCCTTCATTCCTTTCGCCGTTTGCGTAAGAGGCTGTTGACAGTTTGTTCCTGCATCAGCCCAATAATAATAATTATGAGTGTCAGCGTGCCAAGGTTGTGTCGGTTTCTTGCCATATGCAGCTTGTTGTGACTGGTAGAGCGGAGTGTTGCCTTCGTTTCCGGCAAATTCTCCTTCGGGATAATAATTCCAATATCCTTTACGTTTCCAGTTCAGTTGCTGAATTGCATCAGACAGATAGAAAGACAGGCCCGTTTCACGCAGAAATCCGTTGGGTACACCTGTAGTCCGATAATGGACGGACAATTCCCCTGAAGGAGTTATTTTTAGGTTGAAGTCTGCGTTAACTTCTTTGTATGTTCCGGAAAGTGTGATATATACTCCGTCTGCCTGTTGCCGATAGCTGAAAGATTTCTTTTTCCAGTCTGTATCTGCGGTAGCAAAGTAATTGGCAGCTTTACGTATTTCGGCTCCGGTCAAGTGATTCAGGTTGATATATAGATTCAGGAAAGGGCCTTTCTCAATAATAACTTTGCCGCCTGCTGTGGCATTTACGATTAGCCCGGTGTTTTTGTCAAAGGGGATTTCAAATCCTTCACCACTGACTGTTACCTTGTCTTCATTGTCTGTGATAGATAATTTTTGTCCGGAAAGGGAAGAGGGGTAGTCTATCCTTTCCGTGCCTAATATCGGGCGGTAAGCATCAATCAGTTTTCCTTCGGTGGTGAAGAACTCGATCAATACAGGTTCATTTTCTTCCCATTGTTCGGCAGGTAGCATTAGCATACCTTTCTGATGAGGTTTAATTGGGTCCGGCTGGATATTCTTGGTTACCCCTTTATAGGTATACGAGGCTTGTATTTCGTTTAAGTCAGTGTGGTCAAAACGGTTGTATACGGTCAGTATCAATGGTTGTCCTGCTGTAAATGGAAGATTGTCTCCGGCAAGTAACCGAATCGGGGAATAGGCCTTTTTAGTGGACCAGAACTCTGGTTTGGGACGACGCCATACGTCTACGATTCCCCATTCTCCATAGCCGACACAGTTCCCCTGATAGTTTTTAGGTTTGGCTGTGTGTGCGAACTCTTTCCAGAAAGAAGTTCCTTCCTTAGGTTCGGGCAGAGCAAAAGTTTCGTCTATATACCCCCAGATCGCACCTCCCAGTCCACCGGGAGCATCAAATAAACCACTCCACATCATGTCGATGGATTTACCCCAGAATTCACGAATGTTAGGGTCGGTCTGTAAGGTGGTGTAGGTATAGCAAGCCGGATGTGCCCATTCATCATAAAGCGTCGGGATACCGTGTCCTTGGAAGTTTCGGGTGGACATTCCCCATTGGTTGATATTTCCGTATACATCTTGGTAGTGCATACTTAAGATATCAAATATCCTTGCCTTTTTCTCTTCTGCCGATCCGGGATAACTGAAAATGACAGGGCGTGTGGTGTCGGTAGCTTTCACCCAATCCCAACAAAGTTGGAAATTCTTGCCGTATACACTTTCGTTACCGATACTCCAAAAGAGAATGGATGGATGGGAACGGAAACTCTTAACCATCTCCTGGCACTGATCCAGATAGCGGCGGGTATAAGTCGAGTCGTCTTGTGATTTGCCCGGAGCATAATTTTTCTGTCGATAAGTGTCTACAAAGCAAACAGCAGTTTCACTCTCGACATAGATTCCATAGCGGTCGCAGAATTCCAGGAAACGTTCGGTGGGAGGATAGTGAGAAGTACGGACAAAGTTCATGTTGGATTGTTTGAAGAGTATGACATCCAGACTGTCCAGCTCGGCAGTAGTGGTACGTCCTAGAGTGGGATGGATATCATGACGACAGGCTCCGCGCAGTTTTACCGGATGACCGTTGACCAACATGCGGTTTTTCATTATTTTTATATCGCGGAAACCTATATGGCGGTTGAATGAAGAGATTACTTTTCCTTGTTGCTGAATGGCTATTTCCAGTGTGTATAAATTAGGGTGTTCAGCGTCCCATTTCAATGGATTCTTTATAGGTAAGGAAAAGATGTTTTTTCCGGGGATCAAATCAAAGCTGCTTTCTTGTAAATTTACTTTTTTACCTTCGGCATCTATCAATTTGAATCTTAGTTCTGTTCCATTTTGTCCGGCATACTCGCAAGTAAAATGTAAATCGGCATCTTGGTATAGTGAATCGAGACGGGTCTCTACGTTCACATCATATACATGAGATTCGGATAATGCAAATAGGGTTACATCTCGAAGAATACCTCCGATTGGATGATGTGCGTATCCGGAAGCATAAGAGATTTCATCCAGGCGGTCGGTTACTTCCAGTTGGATTTCATTCTTTCTTCCAATGTGTATCTGTGGAGTGATATCTGTCTCCCAACGAGTAAAACCACCGTGATGTTCACGAATAAATTTTCCATTAACACTCAGTCTGGCATGACTGTATACACCGTCAAAACGTAAAATAACCCGTTTCCCTTTAAAGTCATCCGGTATCATGAATGTCTTTTTATAAAAAAATGGTTTGTCATGTTCGATGGCGAAACCTTGCATCGCAGCCTCGCCCGGAACTTGGATAGTGGTCCACCTGCTTCTAGGAGAATATTTAAAATCCCAGCTCCCGTTTAACGAAAAGATGGATTGACGAACTCCTTCCAGGCGGGAAGGCAAAGTGTAAACACGTCCTGAGGCGGGTGTGGCAATAGCCCGTATGTTTCCTGATAGTAAAAGCAGACAAGCCACTAATGCGAGTAATGTAGATTGGATTTTCATATTTCTATTTTGTAATTATATGATGGTGAATTTATCGAATATATTCCGGATATGTATCCACCGATGGATTGCTTTATATTCTTTCATTTCAGAGTGTTGTTTAAAGGGTGTTATTATCCTTGTTTAATAGTGGCAAAGTTAATTGGCCTTTGCGAAAAGAAGAGTCGTTGGCGGAGATAATACTTGTGTAAAAAGGATAGAATAGAAAGAAAAAATGCACAAAACGGAACGGTGTGCCTCTTTACTTAAATATAAGATTGTTTTTTTATCATTTGGTCATTTCGCGGGGAGTGACTCCCATTTGTTGTTTGAAGATGCGGGAGAAATATTGCGGCGACTGGAACCCACATTGAAAACATACTTCTTTTATAGACATTTCTGTATTGCGCAATAGTTCGACGGCTTTGTTGATTCTAATCTGGTTTAGATAATCCAGTGGAGAAAGATTCAGGTACTGTGAAAATAGACTTCTGAGATAGCGCTCGCTGATACCTGTATGCTCTGCTACATTATTGATATTAATCTCCGAATGATAGTTCAAACGGATGTAGGCAATGGCTCTTTTCAATGCTTCGTTGGTACAAATGGGCAGATAGGCTTCGTCTTTATAACGGTAAATCAGGATAAGAAGTTCTGCATAATACATGATCACGAGATATTGATAATATGAACTTTTTTCTTCCAGTTCATTAACGATACGTTGTACTACACGCATAATCCGTATGTTATTTACGATTTTTATCAACCTGTTCTCTTGTGAGAATAAAAAGACGGGAGTAAGGGCAGAGCCGTTCGAATCGACTGTGGCATTCAAGCTGAAATGGGAAAAGATTTCGGGTAGGAATTCCAATTGCATCAAGGTCGTACCATCTGCTCCGGCTTCAAACAGATGACTGATGTCCGAAGTGATAATCATAATTTCTCCTTCACGAAAAGTGATACTTTCATTATCCAGATGGAGAATGCAGCTTCCCTTTTTCACATAGTTTATTTCGATACGTAAATGCTGATGTGGTCCATACGTCTCACCGGGATAGAATGAAATGAAGCGAAAAACGTCAGCCAGGCGCTTGGTTTTAAGATTTTCTGTGATGCTTTCTAACAGTTCCCAAAGAGAATATTGCTCTGTCCGATTGTCCATGTTATTGCTTTAAGGTTTTATATACCGGATGTAAATTTACAATTTCTACTTTTACAATAAAAACAAATGATGGATAAAATTTGGGGGGATAATTTTCTTCTTTCAAATTCAGAAAGAACGTATAACAGTGATGGCGGAAGAATAAAAAAGAGTGCGTCTCAGCGACGCACTCTTTAAAGTATAGGGCCAAAAACTTTCCCGCCCTATTGGGAATCGAAACCCTATTATTCTAAAATTACAACACGGTTCAGGAAGTTCTTGCCAAACATGTTGGCTGTTCCACCAAAACCGACGAGTTCCAGTTGATCTTTGCTTACGCCTTCTTTGATAAGAGCGTCATAAACGGCTTGAGCACGGGCCTCAGACAGTTTCTGGTTCCACTTGGCACTACCTGTAGCCTTATCTGCATAACCGGCTATTTTGTATTTCTTATCGGGGTTGGCTTTCAAGATCTTAGCGGCCAGTTGGATGTTAACCATACCATAGTCGTCGATCTTGGATTTACCAATCTGGAAGAAGACTGCGCGAGGGCCGGCTACTTCGATTTCTTTCACCACTTCTTTCGTTACAGGTTTTACGTTAGCCAGTGCGTTTTTAGCATCGGCTAAGTCCGATTGCGCTTTTGACAGTTCACTTCTGTAACGATTCAGCTCTTCGTTGATAGCGTTTTGGTCTACCTGCGCACCGCAAGAAACGAATCTCTTGCCACCGAATGTGTAAGTCACACCTGCTGTCAGAGAAACGGCACCGTCGGTACGAGCAGAACTATAATGTCCGAAGACAGAAGGAGAGACTTCACCTCTTGCTTCTACATTGATATCCAAATATTTGTTGATGTTGAATTGTCCCATCAAACCGACAGAACCATTAATCAACGCATTCAGTTTATCTTGATTGCCATAGGCCTTGGCAAACGTAAGTCCCGGACCTGCGAATACGGATACAGTGAACAAGCGATCGGGATTATAGCCTCCGATAGCGTTTGACAAGTTGAACAATCCGTCGGCACGTAGAGTGAAGTATTTTTTATTCTTCATCTTATTGTATTCGCCTTCCGGCATTCCATATTCGGAGTATAATGTACTCCAACACCCGGCTACCTGGCCACGGATCCCCCAAATAGGGTTGAACAGTTTACCGACTGATGCGTGTATCAGTGGAGTTATGGCATGTCCAAAGCCATAATCAAAGTTGTCAGGGTTGACACATCCCTGTGCTCCTACACCCACGCTGATAAAGATATTATCTTTAGCTTTTTCGCTATAATAATGCTCTTTTGTCTGCGCTGAGGCTGAGACGGCTGCGCCTGTCAACAGTAAAGACAATATTGCTATTTTACTTTTCATGTTATTTCATTTTTTGTTTTAACTCTTTGTTTCGTTTCTGCTTTTTCATTCCATCTTTTCCGGACAAGCGGAACTGGAAAGTCAATCCACCTGTGAAATATTTCATTCTTTGGAGTTCCACTTGTGCATGCAAATGGTTGAAAAGCAAATAGGTGGCACCTAACGCAAAATCTTTCGAATCATATTCGGCAATTAATCTCAATTGCGGATGGAAAGATGGGTTATAACTGATACCTGCCGCGATCCCATTCAGTTTGTACTCTATCCTTTTGTTATAAAGATAGGAGAGGTGTACTCCCACTGTCTCTCTTCCTAATTGGACATGCCTGGTGGCTGCGATGTAGAAACGACTGAAGTATCCGTTACCTTCCGTCGGAGCCACAACTCCATTGCCGGACGAGGTAAAAGGATCGGAAGTGCCTACTACAACAGCGGGCATGTATTTCCAGAATTGCCCTTCTTTCAGTGCCCGTAATCTGAGAGAAAAATACCGGTCCTGATTCGTAAAGCCTGAGTAACCATAAGGTTTTAATCCAAGAGCTTCCGCCTTAAATAAAGTACAGGTATATGCTACTTCCATCCAAGGTAAAATGGTTACATTCAGGTAGTAATTGTACGTGTGGTAGTACCACGTTGGAGGAGTTATCTCCTTATTCATAAAGTTTGCACCCAGCATGACTGTTTTGTCCTTCTGCATTTCTGCCGAGGGAGCATGCAGCAATCCTGTAGTACCGTAGGTCAATTGAGCCGAAAGCATAAAGGGTATAGCTATAAATAGCGATACTATGAAGATTCGTTTTAAATTTACTGTATACATTCTCTACGCTTTCGGTTCAATGATTTCAATTACTACATTTTATTCTCTCGGTTATTCAGAGATGATAATACCACCACCGGCATTCAGGTCATCGCCGTGACCATGACCATGTCCGTGACCGATAGCTTCAATCGTTCTAACAACTACTGAAGAAATCTTGCTGATTGTAACTTCAGCTGTTTTCTTTTCGATTGCTTTAGTTGCTTTATTATAAACAGCAAACGGCAATACATAGGTAGTCTTGATAACGTTTCTTGTTACGTCGAATCCTGTCAACTGAGTATAAGCTGGTACTTCAAGTTCATATGTGAACTTTTTGTCTGTAAATGCAGCTCCCGGAGTAACATTGGCATTATCGTCTTTGATAGCTTCTTCCAAAGCTGCGCTGACCATCTTGATAGTAGTTGTAGTTAGTGTGGAATGTGCTTTCTTGATAATTTCTTCTACAGAAGCACCACCTTCGCACTTGATACCACCCTTCCAGTTGATTTCTATTTTTACTTTGGCAGTTTCACCTTCAGTGTAGCATGCTTTGTCGAATTTCATAGAATCCAAGGCTGCTTCAGCCGTAGCTTTGCTGTCGGCTTCTTCGAAACCGAATTTGAATTTAGAGAAGTGGTGAACATTGCCAACAAATACTCCGTTCTGGTAAGTAGCATAGTTTTCTTCAGCTTCCCAAGTATTAGTCTTTTCATTGAAGTAAAGAGTAGCCAATGCAACTTCAGGAGTTTCTCCTTGAGCTACGACAACAGCAGGAGTAAATTTCACTTCCATCGGAGTTACGAAAATAGTTCCGGTTGGAGTACCGTCGTATTCACGGACAGAAGCACCTTCTTTACCTTCGTCAGTACGGCTGATGTTCAGGGTGCTTGCTACGCCACTTGTAAAAATGATTATAGTGTTAGCCGGAAGAACGATTTCGTCAATAACGGTTTCTTCTTTATCATTATTAGTATCAATTACTTTAGATTCCAGTTTGAAGGTCGTTTCTTTCTCAATCGGAAGAACTGCTACCTTATCGATTTCTGTCAAAGTACCGTTGGCTACATATTTTTCCATAGTGTTAACCACCTGTTCTGCTTGTGCCGGAGTAATCTTGATGTCCGATCCAGCAGCTTCCAATACCTTGTTAATTGATTCTTCTACAGCAGATTTACTTGGAACTTTTTCACCTTCTGCTTTTTCCGGTGCGGCTTCAACAGCATTCTCTGTTGGAACTTCAATCTCTACATTGCCACCGATAAATACATTATCGTCATCATTCGGTTTTTCTGTATCCGGTTTCAGTATCAGAGTTACATTGACTGTGGTGTTAGATACTTGGCCATTGTCTACCGGTGCTATAAATGCAGTATATACATAGATCTTATAGCTGTTATGACGGATTGTTACAGTTGCTTTAGTCAGACCTTTTACTTTGTCGGCAGGAATCTCGAATTTGTAGAAACCGTTGGAAGCAGTAGTTGTTACTTCGTATCCTGACATGTTCAGTGTTACTTCAGCCTTAGTAACCATACCACCATCCTGATTGTAGATATTTCCTGCCAAATAGTATTTAGGGGCAACCTCTACTTCTTTTTTCTGCATAGCAACAGTTACCGAAGTTTTTGCAATGAAAATACCTTCACCTTCCGGGCCGGCTACTTCACTGATCACAACATCGGCAGTAGCCGGTTTGTATCCGTCAGCAGTGATATATATAGTGTGCTGACCCAGACCTACATTGGACATAGTGAATTCGTTACCATTCTGAATGGTTGCTGTCAATATGCCTGGCATAGTTGCGGTTTTGATAGCTACAGGCTCACCGCTTTCCGCATCAAATACAGAACCTTCAATTTGATATTCTACATCTTTTGTCGGTTTTGTTTCTTTGCCTTTTTCCATTTTAGCGTCGATGGTATAGGCTACGATAGAACCGTTTTCCTGTTTAGTAACGAATACCGAGCTTGTCACTGTTTTATAACCGCTCTTTGCAAAAGTTACTACGTTGGTTTCTCCCACTTTAGCTTCCAGAACATACTTACCGTCTGCTGCGGTAGTCATTGACTTTGAGTTTGTGACATTGGTTACTGTGACACCGTCCATTACAGCATTGCTTTCAGCATCTGTAACAATACCTGCTACTTGGTACGTCGTAGCTGTAGGGTCGGTCACTTTGGGAACATCAATCTCGTCTTTTTCGTAGCAACTTGCGAACATACCGCACATTGCCAACAGGGTTAGCGCTAACTTAGCGCCATTACCGAAAAGTCTACTTTTCATTTTCATCTCAATAAAATTAAAAATTTAATAATTCAGATTTTATAAAATATGGATTAAAACTATTGTTCTTCATTATGTTATCGTCAGGTGCTGAGCGATAAGTCTTATAGTAATATTGTTCATTTCCCGCATTATAGGACATTCCCATATTATTGGAAGGAATGATCCGAGGAATATACCCTTTGCGTTTATATCGGTAAGGGGGTAAAGCTATTTGGAAACGGAATCCTCCATTGGCTTTCACGTCTTTGGCTTTCATTGCATAGAATCCAATGGAAGCATAGCGAAAATGCCGGATTGCTTCTACTCTAACCGCTTTCTCCTGTAATAGATATTGTTCAACTCTTGCATTTAATTCTACATTATAGCGTGGCCAATAAAAACTTCCTCCCAATGACCATGTAGCCCGCATCTTTGTTCCATAATGCATAGTAAAACCTTCCCAATATCCTGTACCGGTATACCCGATGCGGCCTTCTATACTGAAACGTTCATCTTTAAAGTGGTGGATCAGGTTGAAGTCGATACCATATCGGCTATTATTAAAGCTACCGATAGCCAATGTTGCCCAAAAATTATAGGGCAGACGGACTGTTTGCGATAGTTCGAGGAAACCCGGATGTAGTTTATCGTATCTGCTGGCATATCCGTCATTATATACCGGAATCACCATTTGAGCCGTGAATTTCATCCCTTTCCAGAAAGAGACTTCTATGGCGGGTGATAAATTGAAAAGCACTTGATAAATCTGTGTGATTACCAAGTTTTTTAGTGATAATTCCGGATATATTGTGATATCTACTTTGTACAAAGAGCTATTTGCTTTTTTATTCCTTTTTACTTTGTTCCAGCTATTTCCCAGATTATAACTAACTTCCCAGTCTTGTCTGCTAATATTTACTGTACTATCTTTGAAAGATGGCTGATAATAAAGAGATATTTGCGGCACATTGTTATTCAAAACGATAATACGGCATGGCTTTCTTTCGGGTAATCAGTAGTTTGATTTGTAGAATATCACATCACTTACTTCGTTTTCTAATGTATTGATATACATTGGATTGATGTTTTAGTATATTTTTCGGTTCTATTAGGACTTTGGCTGGTTGCTTCTATATGGAAGTATCTCTGTTACTGAGCTGCTACTTTAATTAAGATTCATAAAGAATCTTTGTTTTATTTATAATATTTTGGTTATCAGAATTATAGTGGATTTTGAAAACCGGTTTTTGTCTGATCGCTTTTTATTAGAAATCTTTTTTCATGGACTTTTGTTACCTGTTTGTTACTTATAACAGAATAATGTCTATATTTATAACTAAAAACATACAAACAAATAATATGAAAAAAGAAGTAAGGATTAAAGAACCGGTCAGGATCAGGACTAAACGTCTGTCGAACGGTTGTGAGTCTATATATTTAGATATTTATATGGATGGAAGAAGACGATATGAATTTTTAAAGCTATATATAATACCCGAGCATACACGGACGGATAAAGATTTAAATCAGAGCACCATGAAACTGGCCAGTGCAGTGAAGGCACAAAGGATTATAGAATTGCAGAATGGAGTATACGGCTTTAACCATCAACAGGAAAAGAAAGATATAATGCTGATAGATTATATCAAGTATTTGGCAGACAAGGATATAGAAAAAACTTCAAGGAAAGTGTCTATGTATACACTGATACACCATCTTCAGCATTATGATAAGATGGGTATCAGGCTCAGACAGGTAGATAAAAAGTATATACTTGGCTTTGTTGAATACTTGAAGACGGCAACTCAGAAACACTGTAAAAGTGTGAAGAATATAAGTGCCAATACTCAAGTTCATTATTATAAGGTTTTTCATCATTGCCTGAATAGTGCTGTAATTGATGAAATTATAACTTCAAATCCAATGGATAAGATAAAAAATGAGGAAAAGCCTAAGCGGAGAAGGACTGAACGGGCATTTCTGACTATTGATGAATTGAAAATATTGTCACAAACAGATTTTCATAATGCGACTTTAAAAAAGGCTTTTCTATTCAGTTGTTTTTGTGGACTGAGACATAGTGATATAGTGGCACTTACATGGGGAAATCTGAAAAAGGGAAAAGTCGGTAAAATGGAGCTGCATATGACGCAACAGAAAACTCAGGAAATCCTCTCTCTTCCTCTGAGCAAGGAGGCTTTGAAACAACTTCCTGTCCGCGGAAAAGTACCTGATACAGAGAAAGTGTTCAAAGGTCTTATCAGTTTAGGAAGAACCAATGAAATATTACCCAAATGGGCTGCTAAAGCCGGTATTCAAAAGCATATTACTTTTCATTCGGCACGACATACCCATGCCACAATGATGATTACTCTCGGTGCCGATCTTTATACGGTATCTAAACTCTTGGGACATACCAATATTCAAACAACTCAGATTTATGCCAAGATAGTGGATGAAAGTAAAGAGAAGGCTATCGATTTAATTCCGGATATAACTTGAGAGGATGATGTACAGCAAGGTTAGATAGTTGCTAAAAAACGAATCTAAAAAAGATGCAGGAGGCTAAGAAAATGCTACAAAAGAATTTTTGTTTTGTAATATGTTGAAAATGAATATTCTATATGTTAATATCCTGCATTTACAAAGTTAACTTTAAACCTGTGTTAAAGTTAACTTTGTAAATGCAGGATATTAACTTCGTAGATGTATCAAGTTAACTTCGTAAATCGAGAAATATGATTATCTCTTTGGATGATTAACATTGTTAATGCGATAATTTCAATCTTTGTGTTATTATATATAAGAAATACATTATTATATGTATTGATGTTTTTTATCTATTTTTTATTTGGGTGGTTAATAAATATATATTTGGTTAGATTAGCTACTGCCTGATTTTACCGGAATTTAGTAAATTTGTAATATAGTAGATATACTATTGAAAATTTGATCTTACTATATAATACGATTTGATTTTATTAATTTGTTAGCCTTATAACTCTCTCTATTAGTGATTCTAAAATAGGAGGTGGATATTATTTAAGATTACAAGCGGATTTTCTGGTCCATTTTTAAGCAAACAGGTATTTGGATGAAAAAAAACTGATACAAATGTGCGAAAAAACATGTAAAACTCTTTGGTATTATTAAAATTGTGTCTATTTTTGCACCATATTTTGCATCCATAAATTTAGATGCTTAAGTTATAAAGCAAACAAATGAATCACAAAGGCCCTTACATGAGGAAAAACATAACAATTGGCACTACTTTGCGCAGAATTTCACTCATATTATTCTGTTTACTTCCTTTGAAGGGGATTTGTCAAACAGGAGAGGCCACTGTTGACGCACTTGTTAAGATGGGATTTGAAAATGTAGGGTGGACGGAAGATACTGAAGAACGGGTTTTTGTGATACAGAACTCAGCCTATCGCCTTGAGGGAGTTGGAATAGGTAAAGCGGTTGATTTGATCCAGAAGATGGGTTTACCCGAAAATAAGCCATGTAGGTTAATAGTTTTAGACAATAATATTCCTCAGATATCCCTCTATTATCAGCCGATGAAAGGAGATAGTGTTGCTGAAGTCAGTCGGGCTGATTGGAGTGTAAGTTATGATTTGGGAGAAGGATGGAAACAAGCGAGACGGATTAAGAAGCAAAATAGCTCTTTGTTTAAAGTAGATATAGTGGTGTATCCGGAGTTGTTGTTTAGAAACTATATTTTATCTAAGGTCTATGAAATAGTGGTTAATGTTTCTCCTGCCATAGAAGTTTCTTTGTGGAAAGGAATGAAACTGACTGGACAAGTAATTTTTCCTATCTATAATGATTATGGACAAAGGTATAAGCAAATCCGTCCAGGTTTTGTGACTTTGTCGCAGACAGTACGTTTACCACAGCGTACATTCCTGACTGCTTCGGTCGGTTTTTTTAATAAATTTCGTTGGGGAGGAGATTTGAAAGCAAAGCACTTCTTTAAAGATGAGCGCTTTTCGGTAGATGCACGTATCGGATATACCGGAAGAGGATACTTTGAAGATTGGGCTTTTTATCATGGAACCAAATGGACCTTGACAGGTTCTATTGGGGCGAATTTCTATTGGCCAAAGTATAATACGCAGTTTAGTTTAAAGGGGGAAAGATATTTAGAAGGAGAGTATGGTGCACGTTTTGATATGATTCGTCATTTTCGATACGCTTCTATTGGCTTTTATGGAATGAAGGTGCAACATGCGGGTAACAAAGGGCTGAATGGCGGCTTCTTGTTCCAGATAGCATTGCCTCCGTATAAATATAAGAGAAAGGGTTATATCCCAAGAGTGATACCCAATAATTTCGGATTCCAATATAATGCGGGTAATGAGCGTATATATGGTAAAGGATATAGTCCTCAGGCAAGTGATAACGTGATGGAAAATAATAGTTTTAATCCATATTTTATAAAATCAGAATTATTAAATTTTTAATTTTATTGAGATGAAAATGAAAAGTAAATTTTTCGGTAATGGCGCTAAGTTAGCGTTAGCCGTTTTGGCAGTTTGCGGTACACTGTTTACAAGCTGCTATGAGAAAGCAGAAGTTGATGAAGCAACAAAGCCAGCCCCTGCAAAGTATTATATTGCCGGTACTATTACTGACGCAACTACAGGTCAGGTATTGACTACTGCTACAGTTACATTGGGTGGTGAATCTGTCGGAGCTACATTCAACAAAGAAGTTTCTTATAAGGCAGAAGGATATAGCCTGGAAGTTTCTGCAACAGGTTATTATACTGTATCAAAACAAGTATACTTGAATCAGGTTAGTGATGGCCAGACAAGTGTTGCAACTGTAGATGTTGCTTTGGTTTCTGTTGAGGCTACAACTATTCCTCCGGTAGTTCCTCCGACTGATCCTAAGACTGATGTAGCTGAATCTGAAGCTAAAGCACTGGAAGCTAAAGCTGCCGAAGAAGCTAAACCTTCTACTGAAACAATTAAGAACATGTGGGATGGTGCAACAGCTACAGCTGACGAAAAGGCTAGCCTGGAAACTACTAAAGAATTGACTGGTAATGTTACTACCGGTACTACTACTGCTGAAGCTCAAGCTGATGGCTCAATCCTGGTTACTACTCCGTTTGAATTTGCAAACTCTGTTAAGGATGCTGCTATTTTGGTTCCTTATTTCTATAATGAAGGTTGCGAACTTATCGGTGATGTGAAAGAAGTTGCTGCTCCTGTAACAAGAGCTGAAGGTACTGTTTCTGCTGATATTCAGGCTGCTTTCATTGCAAATGCTGCTAAAGCTTTGAATAAGAATGCCGGATTCGTACAGAAGATCGGTTATGCTAAAATCAGCGTATTGAGCGGTTATGGTATTATCGGCTATAGAGTTCAGGGACAATTGGTTTCTAAGAAACTGACATTCTTGATCTCTGGCAAATATTATGAAGGTATCGTTTCTTATCAGAAGGGCGTAATGATCTATCCTAACTATTACAGCCACGATACTCACGATTCTCATGATTCTCACGGTTTCAACCCGAATGCCGGTGGTGGATCTAACGACTAATCAGAGTAAAGTAATTGTTGAGAATTGAAAAGTACGAGTTGAACCGAAAGTATAGAAATTGCAGATAATGATGAAAAAGATACTTCTTATAGGCTTGTTCCTTTGCTGTCATTTGGCACTTTCGGCTCAGTTGACGTACGGAACTACCGGTCTGCTTCATGCCCCGTCAGCAGAGATGCAACGGGATAAGACGGTAATGATCGGTGGAAATTTTTTAAATAAGGAGATAACTCCTCCTACATGGGATTACCATACGTATAATTACTTTTTGAACGTAACTATCTTTCCCTGGCTGGAAATAGCTTATACATGTACGTTGTTTCAGTCGCAGACGATAGGGATTGATTGGAAGGTCGGAAAGAAGAAGTTTACGAATCAGGACAGGTATTTTTCTGCCCGTTTGCGAGTTTTGAAAGAAGGACAATTGTGGAAGTACATGCCGGCTGTTGTAGTGGGAACTTCGGATCCCTATACCGAGTCTGGCGATGGCCAAGTAGGTTCTGCCGATGGTAATGGCTATTTCTGCCGTTTTTATGTCGCAGCCACCAAGCATATCCCGATTGGAAAGGAGAAGATAGGTGTACATCTGTCATATCTGTACAATCGAAGAGTGGATTACCACTTGAATGGATTAGCCGGAGGTCTTACTTACGCTCCATCTTTTGCCCCCGATCTGACAGTAATCGCGGAATATGATGCGAAAGACTTTGCGTTTGGTGCTACCTATTTGCTTTTCAACCATTTGCATGCGCAGGTAGAATTGCAAAGAATGAAGTATTTTACCGGCGGACTTACTTATAAAATCTATTTGAAGTAAGCGAGTGGGTCGGAGCAAATAAGAAACTAAAAGAGTTGAAAATATTTAAAAACAAAAAACAATGAAAAGTAAATTAGTAATATTATCTTTATTGTTGGCCGGTGCTACTGCAGCTACTGCTCAGACTAAAGAGACGTTCTACAGCGAAAGCTTCAAGGACAATATCTTTGTGAGTGTAGGTGTTGGCGCTCAGGGTTGTGTAAACCCGGACAACTTTGATTATGGCTTTGGTAAAGCCATAACTCCGCTGATCAATGTGTCAGTTGGTAAACTGTTCAATCCGGTTTGGGGTATCCGTGGTCAGGTAGCCGGTGCATGGACTACTTTGTATTCTAACTATGGACAGCCTGCCGATACTTATATTAAGAGCAAGAATAAACATTACTTCACTATGCGTGCAGACGGTATGTTTAACTTGTCCAATGCTATTGGCGGTTACAACCCGGATCGTTTGTTCACCGTTTCTGTTTTTGCAGGTCCCGGTTTGACGTTTGCCAAAGCTTATGGCGATCAGGATAAAGTAAATGCGTTGATTAACGGTTCTGTTGGTTTGGCTGGACAGTTCAATATCAACAAATACTTGGATATCAACATTGAAGCAAGAGGAGAAGTTTCTCCGTCTCCGTTTGGTAATATCAGCTCTGCCCATACCGACGGTGCTGTTTCTCTGACTGCCGGTGTGACTTACACTTTCGGTGGCAAGAGATTTGTTTCTTGTGGCTCTCAGGTAGATCAGAACGCTATCAACGAAGAGTTGAATCGTTACAGAAGCGAGTTGGCTAAAGCTCAGTCTGACCTGGCTGATGCTAAGAACGCACTGGCTAACGTGAAACCTGTAACCAAAGAAGTGGTGAAGGAAATCGAAGTAGCCGGACCTCGCGCTATCTTCTTCCAGATTGGTAAATCTAAGATCGATGACTATGGTATGGTTAACATCCAGCTGGCTGCCAAGATCTTGAAGGCTAATCCGGATAAGAAATACAAGGTGGCAGGTTATGCAGATAAGGCTACCGGTAGCGCTAAGTGGAACCAGAAACTGTCTGAAGCTCGTGCACAGGCTGTTTATGATGCACTTATCAAAGAAGGTGTAAGCAAGGATCAGCTTGAACTCGTCGGCTTCGGTGGTACTGCCAATATGTTTGGCAAGAACTTCCTGAACCGCGTTGTGATTCTGGAATAATACAACTTTATAAGGACGATAGTCCGATAAATTTTAGAAAGGGTATCCGAACAACGGATACCCTTTTTGTTGCTTAAATAGGCGATAATCCAAATTTTAATCGTATTTTTGCAATCCAAATATGAGTAGAATAGTAGCAATAGATTACGGACGGAAACGTACAGGGATAGCTGTGAGTGATACGATGCAGATCATCGCTAACGGTTTGACAACTGTGCCTACACACGAGCTTCTGGATTTCATTACTAATTATGTGAAACAGGAATCGGTGGAACGTATTATTATAGGTCTGCCCAAGCAGATGAATAATGAGGTCTCTGAGAATATGAAGAATATAGAGCCTTTTGTGCGTTCGCTAAAAAAACGTTTGCCCGATATGCCTGTGGAGTATGTAGATGAACGTTTCACTTCTGTCCTCGCACATCGCACGATGCTTGAAGCCGGACTGAAGAAAAAAGACAGGCAAAACAAGGCATTGGTTGATGAGATTAGTGCAACTATTATTTTGCAATCTTATTTGGAAACTAAGCGTTTGTAAAAAGAGAGAATAATTAAAAAGAATAATTTTAAGATATGATTTTACCTATTTATGTATATGGTCAACCGGTTCTCAGACAGGTAGCGGAAGATATAACTGTGGACTATCCAAATCTGAAGGAACTGATTGAAAATATGTTTGAAACGATGGATCATGCTGACGGGGTAGGACTTGCCGCTCCTCAGATTGGTCTGCCTATTCGCGTCGTTGTTATTAATCTGGATGTGCTTTCTGAGGATTATCCCGAATATAAAGATTTTCGCAAGGCTTATATAAATGCTCATATTGATGTGGTAGAGGGTGAGGAAGTATCTATGGAGGAAGGTTGCCTCAGTTTGCCGGGTATTCACGAGTCTGTGAAGAGAGGCAGCAAGATACACGTAAGATATATGGATGAGAATTTTGTAGAACATAATGAGGTGGTAGAAGGATTTCTGGCGCGGGTTATGCAACACGAGTTTGACCATTTGGATGGAAAAATGTTCATAGACCATATCTCTCCTCTGCGTAAGCAAATGATAAAAGGAAAATTGAACACGATGCTGAAAGGTAAAGCGCGCAGTTCTTATAAAATGAAGCAGGTGAAGTGATATGCCTGACTCTTTGAAACATTTGAAATAAAAGTAACGGGTAAAGTTGATCGTATCGATCTGTTTTACCCGTTACTTTTTTAGGAAATATCCTGAGTATCTGTCCTGCTCGGAAGTGTTATGGTTGTTTTAAATATACTATCATCATTACCGGGTTATCGTCTTCATTCAATCCTTTTAATGGTTCGATTTGGAGGATGGAAGGAGTCTTTTCAGCCTTTTCAAGAATCTCTGCCGCATCCCACATACACAACAGTGTATGCTCGTCAAGTGCCGTTACCGGGCGGAAAGGTAAGCCGGGAGTTAAGTCATTTTTTATATATCCGTTGGCTACCTTAAAACAGCTTCTGCCTTTTTTGTCATAGATTGCCAATTGATTTTCACGTGCTTTCTCTCCTGTCCAGTTTGAATAGGGCATGAATACGTATGAATCGGTTTCTATCGTATTATATTGAAGGTAGGGTGCCGCTAATTCCTGAAAGCGTTTTCCATCTCCGTTCAGATACTCAAATCTGCATTCCATCGGTAATGCGTATTTGCCCATTTGAAATATGTATCGGGGTTCTAAAGAATCCGGAGTGATGGTAAACAGGGTATCGTTGTAATACTCTTTATAACAAGTGTTGTTTTTGTAGTGGAACATGTAGCGATCTTCATCGCTGCTCATCATCCAGGAATATGAGCTGTTCAGTTCGAATAGATCCCAACGATTGAAAATTTTCAGTGTATCACCCTTTAAGTCGGAGAGGTAAATGCGCTCTTTACGCCTTCCGTTATTGTTGCGGATAAACGTTGCGGCAATCGTATCCTGGGTACGCAGCATGGCAAAGTCACCTGCTTCCATGCTGGGAGTTTTCATTGCTCGAATGAATTTTCCTGTTTCTATGGAATAGATATTGATTTTAGCTGACGTTGTCAGCATATAGACCAAGCCTTTTTCTTCGTCTACATCTATCTGCATAATCCAGTTAAATTCACCCGGTCCATTCCCTTTACGTCCGATTGTACGTACGAATTTACCGTCTCTTGTATATTGAAATAATTTTTCAATCCAAGGCAGGAAGAAATAATCTTTTGTTTGTAGGATGTTGGTGGTCCGTAACCTTTTCATCAGGCATTTATTGTTCGTTTCCAACGGGATGTACCGAATCGAATCGGCGATCTCACTCAATAGTATCTCTTGTTCTGTTTCGATGCCTGTTTCAAAAGGTACAATTTGTGGAAATTCGGGTTTAACGATTTGGACTGCGGTGTCAGACAACTGTCCGCTGTTCTTTTTTCCTCCGCAAGATAGTAGCAGAAAGAGTAGCAGTAAAAGAAGTGATTTTTGTCTCATGTTGATTATGATTAGGTGTATAAAAGGTATAATTCGCAATTAGTCTTTTTTATTCAGTGTTTTCCATCTTCGTATGATCTGATTCGTTTCTCAATTTATGTCTATGTTACAAACGTACGTAATAATCGTAATTAAATAAGGAATAGGTCGTTAATTCATGTTAAGGATGGTTGGGAGGTGCTGAATTTTTTTATCAAACGGACTTATAAAAAAATCAAAAAATATAAAAAGTTGCCCGTAATACCGGTTTAATAGATGAAAAGCATTACTTTTGCTCTACTTAAAAAGTAATCAAAAGCCGATGATTAAAAAGATATTAGCAGCATTATTGTTGTTTCCTACATTTGCATATGCTCAGATAAACACAGACAGGGTGATGATGATTGCCCGAAACGCGTTATACTTTGAGGACTATGTCCTTTCCATTCAGTATTTTAATCAGGTGATTAATGCGAAACCCTATTTGTATGAACCCTATTTTTTCAGGGGACTTGCCAAAATCAATCTGGATGATTACCAGGGGGCTGAAGCCGACTGCGATGCGGCTATCGACAGAAATCCTTTTGTAGTGGGGGCTTATCAGATTCGTGGGTTGGCAAGAATTAAGCAGAATAAATACGATGGTGCAATTGAGGATTATAAAAAAGCGCTCCACTTTGATCCGGAGAATATTACTCTTTGGCACAATCTGACTTTATGCCATATACAAAAAGAGGATTACAAAGCTGCTGAAGATGATTTAGGCAAATTGCTTGCAGTCGCTCCGAAGTATACAAGGGCTTATCTGATGCGTGGAGAAGTCGCTTTGAAACAGCAGGATACGTTGCGTGCCCTGAATGACTTTAATACGGCCATTGAGATGGATAAATATGATCCTGATGCCTGGGCTTCCCGGGCCATCGTCAGGTTGCAGCAAGGGAAGTATGCCGAGGCTGAATCGGATTTAAATCACGCGACACATTTGAATGCTAAAAATGCCGGAAACTATATTAACCGTGCTTTGGCACGCTTCCACCAGAACAATCTGCGCGGTGCTATGAGTGACTATGACCTGGCTCTCGATATTGATCCGAACAACTTTATCGGACACTATAACCGGGGCTTGCTCCGGGCGCAGGTAGGGGACGACAACCGTGCTATCGAGGACTTTGATTTTGTACTTCAGATTGAACCGGACAATATGATGGCTACATTTAATCGCGGATTGCTTCGTGCCCAGACAGGTGACTACCGGGGCGCCATCAAGGATTATACAAAAGTGATCGATGTATATCCAAACTTCCTGGCAGGGTATTATCAGCGTGCCGAGGCACGGAGAAAGATTGGCGACCGCAAAGGTGCTGAAATGGATGAATTTAAAGTTATGAAAGCGCAACTCGATAAACAGAATGGCGTAAGCAATGCTGATAAATCGGTGGCAGACAATAAAAACGGTAATAACAAAGACGAGAATAAAACTCGTAAAAAGTCTGATAAGGATATGAATAATTATCGGAAAATCGTTATTGCAGATAATTCTGAGGTGGAACAAAAATATAAGAGTGACATTCGGGGCCGGGTACAGGATCGTAATGTGAATATTAAAATGGAACCGATGTACGCTCTCACTTACTACGAAAAGATGAGTGATGTGAAGCGGGCCGTGCATTATTATAAATACATTGATGATTTAAATCGTGCCGGTGTTTTACCCAAACGTCTGTATATCACTAATATGGAATCGCCACTTACCGAAGAACAGGTAAAGTTCCATTTTGCACTGATCGATACACATACATCGGCTATTGTTGAAAATCCCAAAGATGCGCGCACACGGTTTTCTCGTGCTCTCGACTTTTATCTGGTGCAGGACTTTGCCAGCTCTATTGAGGACTTGACTCAAGCCATTTTATTGGATGACAGTTTCTTCCCCGCTTATTTTATGCGTTCTTTGGTGCGTTGCAAGCAATTGGAATATCAAAAAGCGGAAGAAGCTAATGCCGCTTCGGCAACACCGGCCACATTGCCGGGTATTTCCGCTCCGCAAAAATCGGAGGTCAGTGCATTGGATTACGACATTGTGAAAAGTGACTTGGATCATGTGATCACTTTGGCTCCTGATTTTGTTTATGCTTATTATAATCGGGCAAATGTGTTGGCTATGCTGAAAGATTATCGTGCGGCGATTGCCGACTATGATAAAGCTATTGAATTGAACAAGGAGTTTGCGGAAGCTTATTTTAATCGTGGATTGACACATATTTTCTTGGGTAACAATAAAAACGGAATAGCTGACTTAAGTAAGGCCGGAGAGTTAGGTATTGTTTCGGCATATAATATTCTGAAACGATTTACAGAGGTGCCGGAATAACATTTTTTAGACAAAAAATAGTAAACTCAAAAAGAAATCCTTATTTTTGCGTGCAATAACGAAAAATATAACATAACATTATGATAAAAATAACATTTCCTGATGGCTCTGTTCGTGAGTATAACGAAGGAGTAAACGGACTGCAAATTGCAGAAAGTATCAGTTCGCGTTTGGCGCAAGACGTACTGGCGTGCGGAGTGAACGGTGAGATTTATGATTTAGGACGTCCCATCAATGAAGATGCTTCGGTAGTACTCTATAAGTGGGAAGATGAACAGGGAAAGCATGCTTTCTGGCACACGAGTGCCCACTTGCTGGCTGAAGCTTTACAGGAACTGTATCCGGGCATTCAGTTTGGTATCGGTCCGGCTATTGAAAACGGTTTCTACTATGATGTTGATCCGGGAGAGGCTGTCATCAAAGAGGCTGATCTGCCTGCTATTGAAGCGAAGATGGCTGAGTTGGTTGCAAAGAAAGAGGCTGTCGTGCGTCGGGATATTGCAAAAGGCGATGCTTTAAAGATGTTTGGCGACCGTGGAGAAACATATAAATGTGAGCTGATTTCCGAATTGGAAGACGGACATATAACTACATATACACAAGGTGATTTTACGGATCTTTGCCGTGGTCCTCACTTGATGACAACTGCTCCTATTAAGGCGATAAAGCTGACTTCTGTGGCAGGAGCTTACTGGCGTGGCCATGAAGATCGTAAGATGCTGACCCGTATATATGGTATCACTTTCCCGAAAAAGAAGATGCTGGATGAGTATCTGGCTTTAATGGAAGAAGCTAAAAAACGTGACCATCGTAAAATTGGTAAGGAGATGCAGTTGTTCATGTTCTCTGATACGGTGGGTAAAGGATTGCCTATGTGGTTGCCGAAAGGTACTGCTTTGCGTTTGCGCTTACAGGACTTCTTGCGCCGTATACAGACTCGTTATGACTATCAGGAGGTGATTACTCCGCCTATCGGTAACAAGCTGCTGTATGTGACTTCGGGACATTATGCGAAATATGGTAAAGATGCATTCCAGCCCATCCATACACCGGAAGAGGGTGAAGAGTACTTCCTGAAGCCGATGAACTGTCCTCATCATTGTGAAATTTATAAGAATTTCCCGCGTTCGTATAAGGATTTGCCTTTACGTATTGCCGAATTCGGAACTGTTTGTCGGTACGAGCAGAGTGGTGAGCTTCACGGGTTGACTCGTGTGCGTAGTTTTACTCAGGATGATGCACATATTTTCTGTCGTCCGGATCAGGTGAAGGGAGAATTCCTTCGTGTAATGGACATTATTTCGATTGTGTTCCGTTCTATGGATTTCGATAACTTCGAAGCACAGATTTCTTTACGCGATAAAGTGAATCGTGAAAAATATATCGGTAGTGATGAAAACTGGGAAAAAGCAGAGCAGGCCATTATTGAAGCATGTGAGGAAAAAGGATTGAAGGCAAAGATAGAATATGGTGAAGCTGCTTTCTATGGCCCTAAATTGGATTTTATGGTGAAAGATGCCATCGGTCGCCGCTGGCAGTTAGGTACTATCCAGGTTGACTATAATTTGCCGGAGCGCTTCGAACTGGAATATATGGGATCGGATAATCAGAAACACCGTCCGGTAATGATTCACCGTGCTCCGTTTGGATCTATGGAACGCTTTGTCGCTGTATTGATTGAGCATACTGCCGGTAAATTCCCGTTGTGGTTGACTCCGGAACAGGTAGTTATTCTCCCGATTAGCGAAAAATTCAACGAATATGCAGAGAAAGTGAAAACTTACCTGAAGATGAAGGAAATTCGTGCTATTGTAGATGATCGTAATGAAAAAATCGGGCGTAAGATACGCGACAATGAGATGAAACGTATTCCGTATATGCTGATTGTCGGTGAGAAAGAAGCCGAAAATGGGGAAGTTTCTGTTCGTCGACAGGGCGAAGGGGACAAAGGAACCATGAAATTTGAAGAATTTGGTGAAATTTTGAACGAAGAAGTTCAGAATATGATAAATAAATGGTAACTTTGCGCCCAATTGTAAAAGCACAGCATTTTGGTAATGTTCTAAAGACAGCTTTTACTTTAATACATAATTAAATTTGGTAGACAATAAAAAACAAACTGGAAGTAAACGTTATTTAATGAAGAATGACAGCATGAAATCGCAATACCGGATCAATGAACAGATCCGTGCGAAAGAAGTCCGCATTGTAGGTGATGATGTAGAACCTAAAGTATATCCCATTTTTCAGGCTTTAAAATTGGCTGAAGAAAAAGAACTGGATCTCGTGGAGATTTCTCCCAATGCCCAACCACCTGTTTGTCGTATTATTGACTACTCTAAGTTTCTGTATCAGTTAAAGAAGCGTCAAAAAGAACAAAAGGCTAAGCAGGTAAAAGTAAACGTAAAAGAGATACGTTTTGGTCCGCAAACAGATGACCATGACTATAACTTTAAGTTGAAACATGCCAAAGGATTTTTGGAAGATGGTGACAAGGTGAAAGCTTATGTTTTCTTTAAAGGTCGTTCCATTCTTTTTAAAGAACAGGGTGAGGTGCTTTTGTTACGCTTTGCCAATGATCTGGAAGATTATGCAAAAGTAGACCAGTTGCCGGTGTTGGAAGGCAAACGTATGACCATTCAACTTTCTCCGAAAAAGAAAGAAAGTGCAACGAAAAAGCCTGCAACTCCCAAACCAGCTACTCCGGCTGCAGTAAAAGCTGAAAAACCGGCTGGAGATAATGAAGAGTAAGAAAAATGCGTAACGCGCAGGTATAGTGCGTTGCCATATCATTTAATAATTTAAAAACAATTAAGATGCCAAAGATGAAGACTAACTCCGGTTCTAAAAAAAGGTTTGCCCTTACCGGAACAGGTAAAATCAAAAGAAAGCACGCTTTTCACAGTCACATTTTGACTAAAAAGTCTAAGAAAAGAAAAAGAAACCTGTGCTACTCTACAACTGTTGATACAACAAATGTAAGTCAGGTTAAGGAACTCTTAGCTATGAAGTAATCAAAAGCGTACAAAGTATTATTAAAGTTATTAACCGAATGCTTTAGCTTTAAGTTCGTTACGTGAAGTAACGGCGCTAACATTCAAAAAAGAGAAAACTATGCCAAGATCAGTAAATCATGTTGCTTCAAAAGCAAGAAGAAAGAAAATTTTGAAATTGACCAGAGGTTACTTTGGTGCAAGAAAAAATGTATGGACCGTAGCTAAAAACACTTGGGAAAAGGGTTTGACTTATGCGTTCCGTGACCGTAGAAACAAGAAGAGAAACTTCCGTGCTCTTTGGATACAGCGTATCAACGCTGCTGCACGTCTGGAAGGAATGTCATATTCTAAACTGATGGGTGGTCTGCACAAAGCCGGTATTGAAATTAACCGTAAGGTTTTGGCTGACTTAGCTGTTAACCATCCGGAGGCTTTCAAGGCTGTGGTTGCTAAGGCTAAAGTTGCTTAAGTTTCAACAGTTTTAAGATTTAGAAAATGCCGGGTACAATAATGTATCCGGCATTTTTCGTCTTAAAGACTAAGTTTACATTTCAAAAAATAGTCTAAGAAAGAAACAAAATTTCGCTTTTCCTTGTTTATCTCACAAAAACTATCTATATTTGTTGTAGTAAAATATTAGCCGCATTGATTGGATCGGGAAACTCATCAATTAAACTGAAAACCGAGACAAGCTTCGCTTCTCAATGGCGGGCCACATCCTTCGGGATAACTTTATAGTCGGTGGATTACAAAGAGGACGGGCACTCAAATCATGTCATTCGGAGTTTCATCACATCATCGGTGCGGCTTTTTAAATAAAAGGAAGAGGGCGGTAATCATCTAAAGACTACCGTCCTTTTTTTATGCTGTTTTCTTTAATACATATACATTATAGTTATGATATTCTATTTTTCAGGAACTGGAAATTCTAAATGGATTGCGGAGCAGATCGCTAAGGCACAAAACGAAGTGCTTGTTTTTATGCCGAATGCCATCAGAGACGGAATAGAAGAGTTTGTGTTGGCGGATGATGAAAAAGTAGGTTTTGTTTTCCCTGTTTATTCATGGGGACCTCCGTTGAGCGTATTGCGGTTCTTGGATTGGATTACTTTATCTAATTATCATTCCCAATACGTCTTTTTTGTCTGTTCCTGCGGAGATGATACAGGGCTGACGGAAGAACTCTTTCGCCGGGCATTGTCTCGTAAAGGAATGGAGTGTAATGCCGGTTTTTCAGTGGCTATGCCTAATAATTATGTTTTGCTTCCCGGATTTGATGTGGATAAGAAGGAACTGGAGAAAAAGAAGTTGGATGAAGCAGTTGGCAGGGTAGAAGAGATTAATGATTCGATAACCGGAAAGAAAATAGGTTTTCATTGTAATGAGGGAAGTTTTCCATGGTTTAAAACCAAAGTACTCAATCCGCTCTTTAATCGTTTTATGACCTCGGCAAAACCATTTTACGCCACTGATGATTGTATCGGGTGTAAACGTTGTGAAAGGATATGTCCGGTTGGGAACGTGGTGATGATAGGGTGGAGGCCTGTGTGGGGAATGGATTGTACATCCTGCCTGGCTTGTTATCATGTTTGTCCGAAGCATGCTGTGCAGTACGGAAGAAGGACTAAACGTAAAGGACAGTATTTAAATCCCAATGTGAGTATTTCACATGAGGCGGGCGCCCAATAGTAATAAGCGTATTGATAAGTGAAAAAACCTTTGTATGATCTGTTTAGAGAAAATACAAAGGTTTCTTAGGATAGTTAATCTTTTATTGTAATCCGGCAATTGGATAAATCTTCGATGATGGCAAGAGACTCTACTCTTACTCCTCTTTCTTCAAGTGTTTTACGCCCATTTTGAAATGCTTTTTCAATGATGAATCCCATTCCAACCAGATTTGCACCGGACTGTTTGATCAAATCAATGACACCTAAAGCGGCGTTTCCATAAGCTAAAAAATCATCGACGAATAATACGTTGTCTTTCGGAGTGAGGAAGTCGGAACTGATGACTACTTCATAATCACGGTCTTTGGTGAAAGAGTGTACTGTGGTACTTAGCGCATTCTGAATTGTTCTGGGCGATTTTTTTTTGGCAAAAACGACCGGCAAGTCCATTAAATATCCCGTCATTATGGCCGGAGCTATTCCGCTGGCTTCAATGGTCATGATCTTATTGACGTTTGTCCCTGCAAAGAGACGTACGAATTCTACGCCAATTGACTTCATTAGCACTGGGTCCATCTGGTGGTTGATGAAACTGTCTACTTTGAGAATTCCCCCCTCATAACATTTTCCGTCCTGTAGGATTCTTTTTTTTAATAATTGCATGATTTATAATGATAAATTTAATGTGCCCAATATACCAATGTATTTATGAATGGTGTACATTGGTATATTTAGGTTCATTGAATGATTATTTATTGTTTCTCAGATCTTTTACTCTGACAGCTTTGCCTTCGCTCTGAGGTAAAGAGCCTTTTTTTACCAACTTGAGTTTAGGCGTAACAAGTATCTCGTCTTTTAGCTGGCGGGTAATGTCTTTGCGTATCTTTTCCAGTTCGATATAATTGTCGGTAGAAAGATCACTCAGTTCTACTTCTACAATCATCTCGTCTTGATTGTTCACAGTTTCGAGCGTAATGAGATAATTGCTTCCTAGTTCGGGGAATTGTACCAATATCTTTTCTACTTGCATGGGGAATATATTTACTCCCTTGATAATGAACATATCATCGCTACGGCCTTTAATACGGTCTATCCGGATATGGGTACGGCCACAAGGACAGTTACCCGGTAAAATGCGGGTAAGGTCACGTGTGCGATAGCGTATCAATGGCATCATTTCACGATCAAGAGTAGTGAGTACAAGTTCACCGATTTCTCCTTCGGGTACAGGTTCACCTGTCTCGGGATTAATGATTTCCACATAATAGCAATCTTCCCAAAAATGCATGCCATTCTGCTCGGTACATTCAAATGCAACACCCGGACCATTCATCTCAGTCATGCCAAAGCTATTGTATGCTTTCACGCCAAGCATACGTTCGATCTTTTTCCGCTGTTCGTCTGTATGCGGTTCAGCACCGATTACGAGCGTTTTAAGGGTGGTACTGCGCGGATCGATACCTTCCTCCTGAAAAACTTCGGCTAGGCGAATGGCGTAGCTGGGGATCGCATGCAGAGCTGTTGTCTTAAAGTCGGTGATAAACTTGATCTGACGCTTACTGTTGCCGGCAGCAGCGGGTACGGTCAATGCTCCCAGTCGTTCGGCTCCGTATTGGAATCCCAGTCCGCCGGTAAACATACCATAACCTGAACTGTTTTGAAAAACATCCGTATTACGTATACCTACACAATATAAGCATCGCGCAACCAGATTGGCCCATGAATCTAAGTCATGCTGTGAATGGACAATGACTGTCGGTGTTCCCGTTGTGCCGCTTGAAGAGTGGATGCGTACTCCGTCTTCTTTCATATTTCCTGCAACAAGTCCGAAAGGATAATTTGCCCGCATATCCGCCTTTGTGGTAAAAGGCAATTTACGGATGTCGTCTAGAGACTGGATACTCTCCGGAGTAATGCCATGCTCTTGAAATACTTTCTTATAATAAGGGGCATTGGCTGCTATATTTATTGTTTTTTTAAGCCGTTGGAGTTGTAATTCCTGTAGCTTCTTGCGACTCATGGTCTCTATCTCTTCTTCCCAATATTTTGTATTCATGGCTTCTGATATTTATTTAGATAGGGGGGATAATATATCAAGGTGATAATGCGACGATTGTTTCAATCACATTATCACCTTTTCCCATATTCAATTATCTCTGGTTATTTCATCGTTTTTTCTGCGATCTCTTTTCCGGCAGCCAAAGCTTTTAAATTCAATTCGACTATTGCATCGCCTTTCCGCTGGAATATTTCACGGATACTATCTTGTATCTTTTCATAATCAATGCCTAAAAACGGGATAGTGGCACCTAATAGAACGATGTTGGCAACTCGTGTAGACCCTAATTCTTTAGCTACTTTATCTACGTTCAATACGACTTTGTGTGGCAGTTTATTAATTTCTGCCATAACATCTGATTCAGCCGGATAATTGGGGATATTGACGAACGGAGTTTCATTCGTGACCAACCAACCCTCATGACCGAGGTAGGGCAGATATCTGAGTCCTTCCATGGGTTCGAGTGAAATGATTAAATCGCATTTACCCGAAGGAATCAAGTCGGAAGCAATGGGTTGATCGCTTATTCGGAGATTTGACTGTACATCTCCACCTCTCTGGCTCATGCCGTGTACTTCTGCCTGTTTCATATACAGACCATCTTTAAGAGCGGCCTTTCCGATTACTGTGGCGATAGACAGGATGCCTTGTCCGCCTACACCTGATAATATGATATCTTTTTTCATGGCTTACTTACTTCTTTTTTTACGTGCTAATGTTTGTATACACTCTCTGCGCGGGATGATAACGGATACTCCCTTATAATTAATTTCTTCGCGTATGATTTGCTTCATTTCTTCATAGTTCTTTTTCAATGGAACTACTACGCGAATGTGAGCCGGATCTACACCTAATCCGGCGCAAATGGCTTCAAGGCGACCTGTGCCGGCAGAATCTTGTCCACCGGTCATTGCTGTTGTTTCGTTGTCCGAAATGACGATGGTAACATTGGCATTTTCGTTGACACAGTCCAATAGTCCGGTCATGCCCGAATGAGTAAAAGTTGAGTCTCCGATTACGGCAACAGCAGGATGGAGTCCTCCATCGGAGGCACCCTTGGCCATGGTAATAGAGGCTCCCATGTCCACACATGAATTGATTGCGTTGAATGGGGCGTTTGCTCCTAAAGTATAGCAACCGATATCGCTGAAAACTTTGTGAGTGGGGTATTCTTCTTTTAGCACTTGAGTCAGTGTAATATACATGTCTCTGTGCCCGCACCCTTCACACAATGCCGGCGGACGCATTTCTACAATATTCGGAACATTGAATTTCGAGCTGTTTTCTTTGCCGAGCGCACGTGCAACCGTGTCCGGATTCAATTCACCGTCTTGTGATAATGTACCGTCAAGACGGCCTTTTACTTTTAATCCGATACCCAGATATCCTTTCAATTGTTTTTCAACAAATGGTTGTCCGTCTTCTAAAACAAGGATTTCGTCGCAAGCGTCGATTAATTGCATCAATTGTTTCTTGGGAAGCGGATATTGTCCAACTTTTAATACCGGATATTCGCAACCTTCCGGATAATTCTCCATTAGATAATTGTAACCGATTCCACAAGCTACAATACCAGTTTTCTTGTTGGGGCCATCGATGTATCTGTTATATGGTGACTCTTCTGATGCTTTGATGAATTCTTCCTGGCGTGTGAGTAGTACTTTATAACGTTTGCGTGCGTTGCCCGGGAGCAGGATAAATTGGCGCGGGTCTTCGCTGAACGAAATTTCGTTTTGTGGCTTTTGTGCTTTGTTTTCTACACCTGAACGAGAGTGAGCCAGACGTGTCACCATACGCATTAGTATCGGTTCACCTATCTTTTCAGAAAACTCAAAACCGTTGTACACCATGTCATAAGCTTCCTGCTGGTTGCTCGGTTCGTACATCGGGATCAAAGAGAAATCGCCATAAAAACGGCTATCCTGTTCGTTTTGCGATGAATGCATGCTGGGGTCATCTGCTGCTACTACAATTAGTCCGCCTTTTACACCTGTGATGGCCGAATTGATAAAACAGTCGGCGGCTACGTTCATTCCTACATGTTTCATGCAGACTAATGCACGTTTGCCAACAAAAGACATACCTAAGGCAGCTTCCATTGCCGTCTTTTCGTTGGCACACCAACGGTTGTGTATGTTACGCTCGCTCGTAATAGGAGCCATTTGAATATATTCGGTAATTTCTGTAGATGGAGTGCCGGGATAAGCGTAAACGCCTGAAAGTCCGGCATCCAATGCTGCTTGCGCAATGGCTTCGTCGCCAAGTAAGAGTTGTTTGCTCATATCTTATTTTCTTTTGGTGTTAATCACGTATTTTGTTATAATATCGGGCAAAGATACATTTTTAAGATCATTTTATCACGGGATTACTTAAAAATCTTTCTTTCATTCAGCGCTTTCCAGTATTTTCTTGCATTAACCATGTGATCTGCATAGTTGGAGGCAAAATTATGTGTACCGGAGAAATCTTCTTTTGCGCACATATAGATATAGTTATGCTTTACATAATTCAAGACACTGTTCAGCCCTTTGGGTGATGGTATCCGGATAGGGCCCGGAGGCAGTCCCGCATTCAGGTAAGTGTTATAGGGAGACTGTACGTCTAAGTGTTGATTGGTGATTCTGCGTAACCCGAAATCTTGTAGTGCGAATTTGATAGTCGGGTCGGCTTGCAGGGGCATGCCGGCATGTAATCGGTTGATGTACAATCCTGCAACCATAGGCTTTTCTGCATTGTTGTTGGTTTCTTCTTCTACGATGGAGGCCAGCGTGCAAACTTCTTCAGGAGTCATCCCTATTGCTTGGGCCTTTGAGAGTCGGTCTTTGTTCCAAAATTTATCATGCTCTTTCTTCATTCGGGCTAAAAAGTCTGCTGCACTGACATCCCAATATACCTGATATGTTTCGGGAATAAATAAGCAGGGGATGGTGGCTTCTGTGTATCCCATTTTTTCCAGAAAAATAGAGTCGTATAGTGCCATGGCAATTTCAGCGGAATCTATCATTAACTGTTTCCCTACGCTGCGGACTAATCTGTCAAGTGTTCGGACACTTCCAATTGTCAGGTTGACAGGAGTTTGATAGCCTCTTGATAATCTACTGTATAATTGATAAGTGTTATCTCCGGGTTTGATGGCGTAACGTCCGGTATGGATATTTTTACTATATTCACGGAAATGGGACATCCATTTGAAGCCATTAAAGCTATGAGGGTTTCCTTGCTTTTTTATTTTATTGAAGATGGAGTCTGTAGTATCATCGCGGTCTATATAGATATAAGTTGTCTTACTTGGATGAAACTGGGGGTAAAATAGGTAGTAATAGACTGTTCCTGCACCGGCGATACAAATGAAGAAAAAAGTAGCCAGTATGCTGAGAAATATTTTCTTTCTTTTCTTATTCATATAGAATATCTAATGGTTATAAAATCGTGCCAAAGTTAAGAAGATTTCAATGATGATTGCTCTTGGATAATAAATGTTTTCTATCTGTTTAGTTATTATTTGCTTTTGGGGACTGTTGGTTTTTTCAATTCTTATCTTTCAATTGATGTGTTTGGGTTTAGATGCTCCATAAGGTGGTATCTATCCGACTTTCTATTTCATTTTCTAAAGAATCGGGGAGTGAAGAAAAGAAATCCAGTCCGGTGAGTTGTTCAATGCTGTCAATAGAGACGGCATAATTTCGTAAAGGTGCTATTGCGCGTTCATTCTTAAAAATAAATCCGATAGCTTTGGGAGTGGAACCGTGAAGAGAGAGAATGACCTTAAAGAACTTTGATGGAACAGTCACCCGGTTTTTGCCGATTACCGGAGATTTTTTATTCGTGACCGGGCCGCAAATAATAAGGATTGCACTATCGACTACAGCCCATTCGCGGACCTTGTCCTCCAGTGTTTTCCATTTCCGACGGTTAAGTTCGGGATGTTGCGGACATACATTGCTGAAATAAAAGGATTCTTTCATGGCTTCATTACTCCATTTCATGTCGGCAGCAGGTGCCATATGACCTTTGTCAAATCCGGAACGGGAATAATCAGAATTGTTTGCCATACCTCCTTTCACGACAGGATCGGCGATGAATCGTTCGTTTCTTTTTATATTCCCTTGTGTCTTTTGCTTGGTGAGTTCGTAAGCTACCCAATTGGGGATCTTTTTATCCTTATTATAAGACACAGTATAACCTTTGTGATGAATTATCTGCTCTGTTAATGGGAATTGGGAAACCGGAATCTTCAGATTTTCATCGTGAGAATAATTGGGACGTGCAACATTCGGTCTTGATACTTTGGTTGCCTGAAAGAATACAGCTTGAATTTCCGGTGTGCAGAGATAGACTCCGTAGATTAATGGTAAAATCGCAAATAGAGCTATTATCCAAAAGCTCTTAAACGAATTGTGGTGTTGTTTTTTAGATGGTCTTTTTCGCTTATTTTTCATGATATTGAAAATTTAAAGCCGGGCGTTTCGAATAATATATTGAGCGAGTCATTGTTGACACTCTCAGAATAACTATTGGGGATGATTTTTGTCGCATCAAAATTAATCAATCGATCAAGAAGTAACAAATTAAACAGGTAGAATTATGAAAGCGGCCATTGATTACAAAAAAGCAAATAATGAACTAACCGGGGGTGACACATTCGAGGGTATATTGGGCTATATTGTAGCGACAGTTATTTCAAATAAGAATATTCAAGCTCATGAAAGGAGCGGGAAGATATATGAATGAATTTGATTATATGGAAGTATAGCATAAAACGAGGAACTAATAGAATATAGTTATCTGCCTGCAAATGATACCGCCTTTGTAAAACTTTTACGCAGACGGTTTATGCATTAGCGGATATTATGACTCTGTTTGAACTTTTTTTGAATAAACTTTTATATAGATTTTATCGATCTGTTTTGAGTTCCTTTTCGATTTATTCCCTCGTTTTTATTCGTCACATAACCCGCTATGCAGCTCACAAAACGGGAAAATATCTTCGAAAACAAATCTCAAAACAGCTTCGAGCGAAATTTAAACAGACCTCAAAGGGCAACGATTTTTTCAGCGAATGGCTTCCAGGCTTTGTTCTGCTTGTATGTTTCGACAAGGTTTTGGGGAACTCTTATCTTTTGAATTCCTGGCGGTACGGGGTAATAGTCGGCAGTAACCATCGTAGGCGACATTAATGAAATTTCGTCCAGCGAAACAGCATTTCCGAAAGCATTGAAGTCTAATGCCTTCACACTTACGGGCAAAATAAGAGTTTTTACTTGACACTTGTTCAGAGCACTTATTCCTATTTTAACTATGCTTGCGGGAATTTTAAGAACAGTGAGTTTAGGAGAATGGTTAAAACATTCGCTCACTATTGCTGCCGTCCTGTCAACAGGCGAAGGTGTTGTCCGGGTTCCGTAAGTTTCGATGGTAGTAAGTTCGGGACAGCTGTAGAAAGAGCGGTCAATGTGGTAAATAGTATTCGGAAGGGTTACTTTCTGAATGGAACTGCCGGAAAAAGCTTCCAGGTCAATCACTTCACTTCCTTCGGGCAGAGTCAATTCTTTCAAGTTCTTTGTCTCTATGAAAGCCGATGCACCTACAATCTTAAAAGTGGAAGGCAAAGATATAGAAGATATACCGGATTTCCCGAAAGCTCCGTTCTGTAGTTCTTTGACGGAAGTATGGCTTATGTCGATAACATTCAGATCAGTACACCCGTAAAATGCCTCCTTTCCAACAATTTCCAAAGAAGCAGGCAGTGCTATTTTTTTTATTCCGGAAAATAAAAAGGCCTCTTCCGGCAATTCCTTAATCGATGTGTGGCTTAAATCGACGATTTTCAGATTTCTGCAATAAGCAAATGCTGCCTGCTCAATCGTACTCAAAGAGGCAGGGAACAGAAGTTCACTCGCTTTGATATTCTTATTTTCAAAGGCCTTTGATCCTATTGTGCGAATACCATCCGGGAAGGTTATTGATGTAAAGTCGGAATCAATGACACTTACAACTTTATCTCCGTCTACTTTTACAGGTAATATTTGCACATCAAAAGATACTTGTTTACCATCCAATTCAAGTGTCACTATTTGAAGTTGTGCCGGTACGGAAGAATTGAAACCTTGTACCCAATCAGCAGATGGAGATGAATTTTCTTTTATCGTACCATCGGCATAGTTTATTTCAAGTACCATATTACTGAGGGAGAGAGGCTCTCCTAATGTATATACGGTTTTTGAAGGTAAAGTCTTAATTGAAATCGCTTGAATATCATTAATCAGCACTTGTATTTTAAAAGTAACGGTAAAACTGCCTTTGTGTACCTCTAAAATCTGATCGTTTTCGGGTACCGTATTGTTGAATCCAGTGATTTCGTCTTTTTTTACAGGAACTATTTCAGACGTTTCGTTTGAATAAAATACTTTCAATGTCATATCGGATACATCCAATTCTTCTCCTATGAAATATATTCTTTTTCCAGGTAGTTTATCAATCTCGATTTTTACTATTGTATTAGGAATTAATTCGTTTGGAGAGTCTTTGGAACATGCACCCAAGAAAGTCATTGACAGAAGGAAAACATAAATAAAGTAAAACTGCTTTTGCTTCATCTTTTTCTATTTTTTTTAATGCGGACATAATTATCCTTAAACTAAAGAACAAGAACAAGGGAGGAAATGTTCTTGCTGCCATTGAGCACAAAATGTTTTTATGTAATAGTAATATTGGTAATGTTTTGGTTACCAGTGAACTTTTCGATTGATGCTTTTCAGGAATCTTTGGAAAATCGTTTGCTGACGATAGGCTTTTACTGTGTGTTACGTCGTTATTGATTCTTTTTCTGGCACTTTCTACGCTCAGATCTATTTTCTTTCTGTCAGATGTCGGAAGTGTTGTATGAGCAAATGGCTGTATCTCACATCAGAGTAGTCCGTTTTTGATAGCTTCATTTATTCCTGCTTTAATAGGATATAGGCGGATCCGATACCCTGCATCGCTATAGCCGTTTGCTTTCATCTATTTGTCAAAATGCTCTATAGTAATAGGATTCATTAAGTCATGGATAAATTGCCTTCGGCTGTTTCGAATACTTTTAATGTATCTTTGTTCATTTGGGCATAACTTTTCCATTCTTCTACTGGAAGTTACTCTATACGATTGCATATAAAGTTATTAAAAATGAATATATAGGATGGATGTTTTTTGTTGAGATACACAACAAGATAGGAAAATATTTCCTGCTGTTGGTTTTGCCTTTAGAATAGTAAAGGATAATATTGCCATAAGCTATACTTTTGTGACACTCCATCGGACACTTCCAATGATTTAGATGTAGTTCGGTTTCACTTTTTTATAGCTTTGTAAACTGCCCTATATATGATGACCCTTTTATATCTCTTATAAAAGAGCCGCTAGCCAGACTTGAACTGGCGACCTACGCGTTACGAATGCGTTGCTCTACCGACTGAGCTATAGCGGCGTGACACTTTACCGTTTACGGCGTGCAAAATTACAGCTTTATTTTTAAAAACAAAATGAATCTATACTTTTTTCGTGATAATTTCTCTGAAATGTTTATAAAATAAAAAGGTTAGGGATTAAATTAGAAAATAGTTGTAGATTCAAATATTTAAACTCATATTTGCATATTTACTGATAAATCTACTTTTATATTACTATGAATATACGATTTTATTATAAGTATCTTTCATCGCGAGTTGCTTCAAAATGGCTGATACTTGCTGTCGATGTTCTTTTAGTGATCTTTTCAATGTTTCTGGCAAGCCTTTTGCAAATAGGTCTGTCGGCATTAGTCTTTGAGTTTTCGTTGTGGGTGTGGACAACACTGTTTTGTGTAATATTCAATGTGTGCTTCTTTCATCTGAATCGTACTTATGTAGGGGTCATTCGATATTCTTCCTTTATTGATATTTCTCGTATTTTCATTTCCTTAACTTTGGGATATTTGGTTACCTGTGTAGGCAATTTGCTTTGGATGGGGTGGAGTGGACGAGAAGTATTGCCGATTAGTGTTATTCTTACAGCTTATATCGTCAATTTCTCCTTGATGGTCTGTTTGCGTATTTTGGTGAAAATGATCCATGAGTTGATGACTTTCGATCGTAGACATAGTATTCGGGTGTTTGTTTATGGTTCGAAGGGAGCTGGTATTAATATTGCTAAATCATTACGAGTTAGTAGAAGTAATCATTTTAGATTAAAAGGATTTATTTCAGACGATACAGGCTTTATAGGGAAGCAGACGATGGGGTGTAGAGTATATGCGAATAATGAATCTCTGTTTGATATTTTAGAAGAAGAGAGAATTGAAGCTATTATTGTTTCTTCTGAGAAAGTGCACCGACTTGAAACCTCCGGTATGATTGACCGGTTGATAGCCGAGGATATTCGTATTCTTACAGTTCCTCCATTCAATGATCTGGGAAAGGAAGGTATGCAAATAAAGGATATTCAGATAGAAGATTTGTTACAGAGAGACCCTATTCATGTAGATATTCGAAAAATATCTTCCCATATAGAAGGAAAGAGAATAATGATTACGGGAGCTGCCGGTTCAATTGGGCGTGAAATGGTGAGGCAGATAGCCGGATTGAATCCATATAAATTAATTTTGGTTGATCAGGCAGAGTCACCTTTGCATAATGTACAATTGGAACTGTTGGATAATTGGCGGGATATTGATGCTAAAATGCTGGTTGCCGATGTGACTAACCAAACGCGAATGGAATCAATCTTTAAAGAGTATCGTCCGCAGTATGTTTTCCATGCTGCTGCCTATAAACATGTGCCCATGATGGAAGATAATGTATCTGAAGCCATACAGGTGAATGTGTTGGGTACTCGTATTATGGCTGACTTAGCTGTAAAATATGGTGTGGAAAAGTTTGTGATGGTCTCTACGGATAAGGCTGTCAATCCGACTAACGTAATGGGATGTAGTAAAAGACTTGCTGAGATTTATGTTCAGTCTCTCGCACATCAATTATCTAAATATGCCAATGATGGGGCATTAGTGAAATTTATCACAACTCGTTTTGGGAATGTGCTTGGCTCGAACGGATCTGTGATACCTAGATTTAAACAACAGATAGAGAAAGGAGGGCCGGTTACTGTAACGCATCCTCAGGTTATACGTTATTTTATGACTATTCCGGAAGCGTGCCAATTGGTATTGGAAGCGGGAAGTATGGGTAATGGGGGTGAAATCTATATTTTTGATATGGGCAATCCTGTGAAGATTGTTGATCTAGCCAGAAGAATGATCTATTTGAGTGGGCAGAAAAATATAAAAATAGAGTTTACCGGCTTGCGGCATGGTGAGAAGCTATACGAAGAGTTATTGAATGTGAAAGAGTTCACTTGTCCTACCTACCATGAAAAAATAATGATAGCCAAAGTTCGTGAATATGATTATGAAGAGGTTAAGCAAGAAATTCAAAAGTTAATAGATTTGAGCTATACTTCTGACACCATGGGAATTGTCGCTTCTATGAAAAAGATAGTTCCTGAATTTGTAAGCAAGAATTCGGAGTTTGAGATATTAGATAAAGCCTCTTTTTAATCTATTTTCGAAAACTTAGGAATGAAATAAATGTATATTATGAAAATAATATATTACCTTTGTGGCCGATTTATAATTTATTAGAGGAACACTAAAGATTAATCAGAATATCTTATGCGTAGATTTATTACACTATTCTTCTTGATTTTTACCTTGTCCGGAGTGGCTGTAGCTCAGCAAATGTCCGATGATCAGGTCGTGCAGTATGTAAAAGATGCTCAAAAGATGGGTAAAACTCAGAAGCAGATTACAACAGAGTTGATGAGAAGGGGCGTTACGAAAGAACAAGTCGAACGCATTCAGGAAAAATATGAAAATGGAAGTGGCAGTACCGGTACACAGAGCAACCAGAACTCAACAAAGTCGCGTACGCGTACTCAGCAAAATGATGAAAGTGGTTACTCAAATCGCTCTCAAAAAAATCTGAAAGATCAGAAAAATCAAAAGAACCAGAAGAATATAAAAGGGCTTCGTCAGTCGAACAACCAGAAAAACAAGCGTGGAATGGGAGATGAGAACCAGGAAATGACAGATGAAGACATGATGAATGAAGAAGACTGGTCTGACGAGTACACCGTGAAGCCGGAAGAGGATCCGACTCAACAAATTTTCGGACATAATATTTTTACGAACGAGAACCTTACATTTGAACCCAATCTAAATATAGCAACTCCTGTAAGCTATCGTTTGGGACCTGGAGACGAGGTGATTATAGATGTGTGGGGAGCTTCTCAGACTACAATCAGACAAACCATTTCTCCGGAGGGTAGTATTTTAGTCGATAATCTTGGTCCTATTTACCTAAGTGGAATGACTGTTCGTGAGGCTAATAATGCGGTACGTCGTGAATTTGCGAAAATCTACGCAGGTATATCCGGCCCGAATCCTAATACTTCAGTTGATCTGACGTTAGGCAATATCCGTACTATTCAAATTAGTATTATGGGAGAAGTTGCTGTTCCGGGTACTTATGCGCTCTCGGCATTCTCTTCTGTATTCCATGCCCTCTATCGTGCCGGTGGTGTTAATAAGATAGGTAGTTTACGTAGTATTAAAGTTGTGCGTAACGGCAAAAAAATAGCAGATCTGGATGTTTACGATTTCATAATGAAGGGGAAACTGAATGACGATGTTCGTTTGCAAGACGGTGATGTGGTCATTGTTGATCCATATGAATCTTTAGTGCAGATTACCGGTAAGGTAAAACGTCCGATGTTTTATGAGATGAAGCCTTCTGAGACAATGGCTACTATTTTAAAATATTCAGGTGGTTTCACCGGGGATGCTTATAAAAAAGCTATACGCTTAATTCGTAAAACAGGTCGTGAGCATCAGGTTTATAATGTAGATGAAATGGATTATTCGGTATTTAAACTGGATGATGGAGATGTGCTGGCTGTGGATTCGGTATTGGAGCGTTTTGAAAACCGTGTTGAAGTCCGTGGTGCTGTTTATCGTGCCGGTATGTACCAAATCGATGGAACTGTAAACACAGTAAAACAATTAATAAAGAAAGCTGAAGGAGTGAGAGGGGATGCTTTCTTAAACCGTGCTATCATCGATCGTGAGAATGATGATCTTACTCATGAGATGATTCAAATTGATTTAAAGGGATTGTTGAATGGTACTGTAGCTGATATTCCTCTTCAGAAAAATGATATCCTTTATATTCCGAGTATTGAAGATTTGAAGGAGGAAGCAACCCTTACGATTCATGGTGAAGTAGCCAATCCGGGTACTTATTTGTATTCATCCAATATGTCGGTTGAAGACCTTGTTCTACAAGCCGGAGGATTATTGGAGGCAGCTTCGACAGCCCGTGTGGATGTGTCCCGACGAATAAAAAATTCAAAAAGTACTGAATTGAGTAATGTCGTTGGTAAGACTTTCTCTTTTGAATTGAAAGATGGTTTTCTTGTAGGAGGTGATCAGGATTTCCATTTGGAACCTTTTGACGAAGTATATATTCGTCGTAGCCCTGCTTATCATCAACAACAAAATGTTACAGTTGGAGGCGAGGTCTTATTTGGTGGACGTTATGCGCTATCAAAGAAGAACGAACGTCTTAGTGATTTGATTTCTAAAGCGGGCGGTATTACTCAAGATGCTTATGTGAAAGGTGCTCGTTTGATTCGTAAAATGACAGAAGAAGAGTTGCGCCGCAAGGAGGATGCACTTCGTATGGCTAATAAGGGTGGAGCTGATTCCATTTCTGTTAAGACCCTTGATGTCTCTGATACTTATTCTGTCGGTATTGAGTTGGAAAAGGCTTTGGCTAATCCGGGGTCAGACTTTGATATGGTATTACGTGAAGGCGATATTTTGTTTGTGCCGGAGTATGTAAGTACCGTCAAAATCAATGGTGCTGTGATGTATCCCAATACAGTATTATATAAGAAAGGCGAAAGTTTGAAATACTATATTAATCAGGCCGGTGGTTTTGCAAGTCTTGCAAAGAAAAAAAGAGCTTTTGTGGTTTATATGAATGGAACAGTGTCTCGTTTACGTACGGGAAATTCCAAAGCGATAGAACCGGGTTGTGAGATTATCGTGCCAAGTAAAGATCCGAAGAAGAGAATGTCGGCAGCCGAAATTATAGGAATGGGTACTTCTGCTGCTTCATTAGCAACTATGATTGCAACGATGGTTAACCTCTTTAAGTAATAACTATGACTGAAGATAAGAATATAAATAAAACGACTCCGCAATCTGAGGAACAAGAAATTGATCTGATAGAGTTGGCTCAGAAAGTTTGGGCCGGTCGTAAACTAGTATTAAAGGCTTGTGGTGTTGCCGTGTTAGTAGGACTTGTAGTGGCTTTTAGTATTCCTAAAGAGTATTCTACAAGTGTAACACTGGCACCGGAAACAGGTAGCAAGTCTTCTACTGGAGGCATGGGGGCATTAGCCGCTATGGCCGGTATTAATCTTGGCAGTTCAACCGGAGAAGATGCACTTTCTCCCGAATTGTATCCTGATATTGTTAGTTCCACACCTTTTCTATTGGAAATGTTCGATGTGAAGGTTGCTGATCAGAAAGGCAAGATTAATACAACTCTGTATGAGTACTTGGATAAATATCAACGGGCTCCTTGGTGGGGAGCGGTTGCATCAGCTCCTTTCAAAGCATTAGGTTGGGTTGTATCTTTGTTTAAAGATGCACCGGAGGAACAGGGAGATGCAAAGATAGATCCTTTCTATTTGACTGCAGATCAAGCTGGAATAGCGGATGCTTTGAGTCATCGTATATCTGTTTCGGTAGATAAGAAAACAGGAGTGACTACACTTACTGTGACAATGCAGGATCCATTAATTTCTGCAGCATTAACAGATACGGTAATGCATTGTTTGCAAAATTATATCACAGATTATCGTACCAATAAAGCGCGTCATGATTTGGCTTTTACTGAGAAACTATTTAATGAAGCTCAGGAGAACTACTATGAAGCGCAGCAGAAATATGCTCGTTTTATGGATGGTAATCAAAATATCATTATGCAAAGTTTTCGTACAGAGCAAGAGCGTTTGCAGAATGAGATGAATTTAGCTTATGGAGTATTCACTCAAGTGTCGCAACAATTGCAATTGGCGAAAGCTAAAGTACAGGAAATAACTCCTGTTTATACTGTAGTACAACCTGCTACAGTCCCTTTGAGACCGGCTAAACCTAATAAAATCATGATTTTAATTGGTTTTGTATTCTTAGCGGGTGTAGGTAGTATAGGATGGATTCTCTTTGTTAAAGATTTATTGAACGGATGGAAGAAACAGCCAGAAAAATAAAAGAAAATGCTTCTTGCTGGTATGCTGTATATACAGCACCGAGAGCAGAGAAGAAAGTGAAGGAACAGCTGGATAAGATAGGCGTTGAAAACTATTTGCCTCTTCAATCGGTAGTTCGTTTGTGGAACAATCGCAAGAAAAAGATTTTCATTCCTGTTGTTCCGGGATGTCTATTTGTGCACATCTCCTCTGAGGAGATTGCTCATGTAGCCGGTATTCATGGAGTAGCTTTTTTACTGAAGGAAAAGGGACAATATGTTTCTATACCGGAAGTTCAAATGGAGACTTTCAAGACTATGATAGAGCACTCTTGCGAACTGGTCGAGTTTGCGCCAAATGAGTTTGTTCCTGGAACCATAGTGCGAGTAATAAGTGGACAATTACAAGGATTGGAGGCTGAGCTAGTTGAGTGCCAAGGAAATAATAAGTTGTTACTGCGAGTTGAAGGGTTGGGATGCGCTTTGGTTACAGTCTCAACGGATTGTGTAGCTTCAAAAGAGGAATAATGAAACTGATTACCGAAGGGCTTCTTGATAAAGTGACTGATCAGGCAAAAAAGAATTCACGCCTGCGGATGAATTACAATTTCCATGACTCCATGGATGCTCCTATTCACAGGATGTTGAATGCTTTGGAGCCGGGAACTTACTTGCCGCCACATCGTCATAAGAATCCGGATAAGGAAGAAGTTTATCTTGTATTGAGAGGTAGCTTGTTGGCTATCCTGTTTGATGATGAGGGTAATGTAACGGAAAAGGTTCATTTGAATCCAGCTGAGGGACATTATGGAATTGAGATTCCTCCCTGTGTATGGCATACTATCGTTGTCTTAGAATCTGGAACCGTTATTTATGAAATAAAGCAAGGGCCTTTTGCTCCTCTTATTCCTGAAAATTTAGCATCTTGGGCACCTCCTGCAACTGATGAGGAGGCGGCCCGAGTATTTATACAGCGAATGCTTGAGCTTTAACACTCAAACATTCTGCTCCTTGCAAGCATGCAAGCTCCGACAATACCGGCTCTGTCTTTTAGTTTTGAAGTGACGATTGCCGAGTCTTTATTGACCAGATTAAGTGAGTACTTGCGGACAGCTGTTTTTATTGGTTGAGTAATGTAGTCTCCTGTCAGCGAAATTGTTCCTCCGATAATGACAAGTTCCGGATTAAAAAGATTGATAAGTCCGGCAATTTGTTTGCCTAATTTCTGCCCGATTTCTTCCACTATTTCAATACATAAAAGATCTTCCTTGTTTACAGAAGCAATGATTTCATCCAAGGTTATAGGATTGTTAATGTCTCCTATACGATTGGATAAGATTGAGTTTTCACCATTTTGTATACGTTCCAGCAAGATGCGGTGTAGCGCAGATCCGGAAGCTTCTGTTTCGAGACAGCCTTTTTTGCCGCAGTGGCAAATAATTTCATTGTCAAAGGTACTGGTGTGGCCGAATTCTCCGGAAAATCCGGATTTTCCTGTATAAATTTTGCCATCGATGATGATTCCAACACCTAGCCCCCAACTGATATTTACGAAGATAATATCTTTTTCGCCATTTACACACCCCTTTAGGTATTCTCCATAGGTCATGGCGCGCGTATCATTATCTATTGTTACCTTATACCCTAATTTTTCAGCTAAAACTTCAGATAATGGGCGTTCTTCAAAATTGAATTGACTAAAACTATATCCGGATTCCGGATTAACGCGTCCGGAAACATTTACATTGATATTTAATATTTTGTCTTTAGCTATTGTCAACTTCTTGATAAAATTTGAAATGAGTTTGCATAACTCATTCAATCCTTCTATTGAATTTTCAAATTTATAAGGAATATTCATTTTAAGTTCCATCATATCACCTTTGAAGTTGATCAAGCCGATATTAATGGCAAATCTTTTGATATCGACTCCTATAAAGTAGCCGGATTCAGGGTTTAAGCCATATAGGTTAGGGTGCCGTCCTCCACTTGTTTCCAATTTACCATAGTCGTTGATATAACCTTCTTCGCACATTTCACTGATAAACTTAGTGACTGTAGGGACACTAAGATCCAATTCTTTAGACAGGTCGGTAATTGTTGAACTGCCATTATATATATAATGTGTAATAATTTTCTTTTTGAGAAGAGCGCTTTTGGTACCTAGTTCTATTTCTTTTAAAAGATGTTGTTTCATATAGATTAATAATTTTGGTAATATCTACAAAGATAGTTAATTTGTTTATTAATTTAGGGTTTATAAGGTGAAAAGATGTTTCTCTATTGTTTTTAATTAATAATAATAGTGAATGAATTTTATTAAGTAGATCTTTGGAATCTCTTTTTATTAATAAAATATTTTATTATATGATGATTGTTTAATAAATATGCGTATATTTGTAGCGATATACTAAGGATATCAAGAGTGTATTATGAAAAACTGTTCCCAATCTATATTAAAAATCTATATCATTAATATAAAAACGAAATTATCATGGAAAAGATTATTGGATTGATCAATGCCCCTTTTACTCCGTTTTATGAAAATGGAGAGGTTAATTATGAACCAATTGAAGCGTATGCTAAGATGTTAGTAAAGAACGGACTGCAAGGAGTATTTATTAATGGATCTTCCGGTGAAGGATATATGTTGACCGATGAAGAACGTATGAAGCTTGCTGAACGTTGGGTAGAAGTTTCACCTAAAGGATTTAAGGTGATTGTACATGTAGGTAGTTGCTGTGTAAAGTCAAGTCGCAAGCTTGCCGAACACGCTCAAAAAATCGGTGCATGGGGAATTGGCGCAATGGCTCCTCCTTTTCCTAAAGTAGGTCGTGTCGAAGAGCTGGTGAAGTATTGTGAAGAAATCGCTTGCGGTGCTCCCGATCTTCCTTTCTATTATTATCATATTCCTGCATTTAATGGAGCATTCTTGTCAATGGTTGCTTTCTTGGAAGCAGTAGACGGTCGTATTCCTAACTTTGCCGGAATAAAATATACTTTTGAAAGTATGTATGAATACAATCAGTGTCGTTTGTATAAAGGGGGTAAGTTTGATATGCTTCATGGACAAGATGAAACGATCCTTCCATGCCTAGCTATGGGAGGTGCCCAGGGAGGTATTGGCGGAACTACCAACTACAATGGTGTAAATCTGGTTGGTATTATAGAAGCATGGAAAGCAGGTGATCTTGAGAAAGCACGTGAATTACAGAATTTCTCTCAGGAAGTTATTAATGTCATTTGTCATTTCCGTGGAAATATCGTAGGTGGAAAACGAATCATGAAGTTGATAGGATTGGATTTGGGTAAAAATCGTACTCCTTTCCAGAATATGACGGACGATGAAGAAGTACGTATGAAGGCTGAACTGGAAGCTATTCATTTCTTCGATCGTTGCAATAAGTTTTAAGATAAACTAATACTGCGATTGTTATGAATACTACAGAATATTTACAGACTTGGTCTGACTCTTATAAAAATGACATGATAAGCAATATCATGCCCTTTTGGATGAAATATGGTTGGGATCGCAAGAACGGAGGTGTTTATACCTGCGTCGACCGTGATGGTCAGTTGATGGATACCACCAAATCTGTTTGGTTCCAAGGGAGATTTGCTTTTACATGTTCATATGCATATAATCACATTGAGCGTAATACTGAATGGTTGGCAGCTGCGAAAAGCACTCTCGATTTCATAGAAGCACATTGTTTTGATACGGATGGACGTATGTTTTTTGAAGTAACCGAGACCGGATTACCTATTCGTAAACGTCGTTATGTCTTTTCTGAAACATTTGCTGCTATTGCAATGTCCGAATATGCCATTGCATCAGGAGATCATAGTTATGCTGTAAAAGCTTTGAAATTGTTCAATGATATCCGTCACTTCCTTTCGACTCCGGGAATCCTGGAGCCCAAATATTGTGAACGTGTACAGATGAAGGGACATTCTATTATTATGATTCTTATCAATGTAGCTTCCCGTATTCGCGCCGCTATTAACGATCCGGTTTTGGATCGGCAAATAGAGGAGTCTATAGCGATTCTACGCAAAGACTTTATGCATCCGGAGTTTAAAGCTCTGCTTGAGACCGTAGGTCCCAATGGAGAGTTTATAGATACGAACGCCACTCGTACCATTAATCCCGGTCATTGTATCGAGACCTCATGGTTTATTTTGGAAGAAGCCAAGAACCGCAATTGGAATAAGGAAATGGTTGATACAGCACTTACGATTCTGGATTGGTCGTGGGAGTGGGGCTGGGACAAAGAATACGGGGGTATTATAAATTTCCGTGATTGTCGAAACCTGCCTTCACAGGATTATGCCCATGACATGAAGTTCTGGTGGCCACAGACCGAAGCAATTATCGCAACTCTATATGCGTATCAAGCTACTAAAAATGAAAAATATCTGGCTATGCATAAACAGATCAGTGACTGGACTTATGCCCATTTTCCTGACGCAGAGTTTGGTGAATGGTATGGGTATCTCCATCGTGACGGAACGATTTCTCAGCCTGCGAAAGGAAATCTGTTTAAGGGACCATTCCACATTCCTAGAATGATGACGAAAGGCTACGCACTTTGTCAGGAATTACTGTCAGAAAAATAACCTCTTATTTTTATCATGAAAAACTCAAAAATTTATCCTTGGATAGTGGTTGCCCTCCTTTGGGGGGTAGCCCTACTCAATTATATGGACCGACAAATGCTTAGCACAATGAAAGATGCTATGCAGGTAGATATTGTGGAACTTCAGTCGGCAACCAATTTTGGTCGTTTAATGGCTGTTTTCCTTTGGATTTATGGCCTTATGAGCCCGATTTCCGGTATGATTGCCGATAGATTGAATCGTAAGTGGCTGATTGTCGGCAGTCTTTTTGTCTGGTCTTTTGTAACCTATTTGATGGGTATTGCAGAAACATTTAATCAGGTTTTTTGGCTGCGTGCATTAATGGGAGTGAGCGAAGCTCTTTATATTCCGGCCGGTCTTTCTCTTATTGCCGATTATCATACTGAAAAGTCACGTTCTTTAGCGGTCGGTATCCACATGACTGGTCTTTATACCGGACAAGCTATTGGTGGATTTGGAGCTACTGTTGCCGCTGCTTTCTCATGGCATACCACATTCCATTGGTTTGGTATTATTGGTATTGCCTATGCTTTGGTTTTGGTATTATTTCTGAAAGATAAGAAAGAACACGTTAAAACAGAACGTTTGAAACCTTCATCAAAGAATGGTGAAAAAGCTGGCTTGTTTAAAGGTTTGTCGTTGCTGTTCAGTAACATAGCTTTCTGGGTGATATTACTTTATTTTGCAGCACCTAGTTTGCCGGGTTGGGCTACTAAGAATTGGTTGCCTACTCTGTTCGCTGAAAATCTTGATATTCCAATGTCACAGGCCGGACCTATGTCGACTATCACGATTGCATTATCTTCATTTATTGGTGTGATTCTAGGTGGTACCCTTTCTGACAAATGGGTACAAAAGAACATCCGTGGTCGTGTATATACCGGTGCAATAGGCTTGGGATTGACTATTCCTTCTTTATTGTTATTGGGATTCGGGCATAGTTTTGTTGCTGTTGTGGGAGCCGGATTATTATTTGGTATAGGTTATGGTATTTTTGATGCTAATAATATGCCTATTCTTTGTCAGTTTGTCTCTTCAAAGTACCGTGCGACAGCATATGGTATCATGAATATGACCGGAGTATTTGCAGGAGCGTTTATCACGGATTTGTTGGGTAAGTGGACCGATGGAGGAAATTTAGGTTTAGGTTTTGCCATGTTAGCTATCATTGTATTTATTGCTTTGGCAGTGCAACTCTACTTCCTGCGTCCGAAGACAGATAATATGGAATAAAAAAATAAAAGGAAATGATTGTATCTAATTTGCAAAACAGTCAACGGGTGGAAGGACTCCACCCACTGTTTAAAACTCTGTTTGATTACGTAAAAACACATGATTTATTTCATGCCGAATTAGGACGAATTGAGATAGATGGTGATAATTTATTTATCAATAACGTGAATCCTGAGTGTGTTGCACGTGACAAGCAAGTTTTGGAACTACATCGCGATTATATTGATGTACATATTTTGTTGGAAGGTACTGAGACTATTGGTTGGAAGGCTATCGAAGATCTGAAGGATGAAGTGAAACCTTATGAGGCGAACGGTGATTGTGCTCTTTACTCTGATGCACCTACCACCTTTGTTGATTTGCTTCCTGGGCAATTCATGATAGTATATCCGGAGGATCCTCATGCTCCTCTTATAGGACAAGGTAAGATTCGTAAATTGATAGCAAAAGTTAAATTGTAGTTAGTTAAAACATATAGTTGAGTTATATAATTACCACCCTAATTGTTAAATATTAATAATTAGGGTGGTTTTTTATTGTCACTCATGCTGTAAACTTATATCATCATTACTGGAGTTGTAATCTGATATCTGTATAAGGGGGAGGGGAGGAGGAAATGTTTTGGTGTTGCAAAATACTACATTGATGTTATATATGACTTATAATCAGCATTATCCTGCTTTTACAATGTTCATGTTTTAAGTGGGGAATGACTATTATGATACTGTTCTAAATGAATTAAATTCGTACATCATACATTGATAATTAATGTGTTGATATGGGGTTAAGTTGATGATTTATAGGTATGTAATGCTATTGCTTATTTAGTAATTTGAGGGTGATAATTTGATGTGGTTCCGATAGAACTTAGTTTAAATAACCAAAAACACATATAAACATCTTTATTATTAACTCAAAAAGCAATACTTATGAAGAAAACCATCTTCTTGATTTTGTGCATTTTATGTTCTCTTGGAGCCATGGCACAAAAGAAATCAATCACAGGTGTGGTTACGGATGCTAGCGGTGAATCAGTCATCGGAGCAAGTGTTGTCGAAGTCGGTACCACCAATGGTGTAATTACCGATATTAGCGGCAAGTTTACATTAATGGTCGATCCTAATGGAAAGATCAAAGTTTCTTATGTTGGGTATCAGCCTCAGGTACTCGATGTAAAGGGCAAAAATTTTTTTAATATTAAGTTGAAGGAAGATTCTGAAATGCTGGATGAAGTGGTAGTTACCGGTTATGGTGGTAAACAGCTACGTACGAAGGTTACGAACTCTATTTCAAAAGTAAAAGAAGAATCGTTAAAAGTCGGTTTGTTCTCTAATCCTGCACAGGCATTATCTGGGGCTGTTGCAGGTTTGAAGGTAACACAAGCTTCAGGTAGTCCGGGAGCAACTCCAACAATTGTATTGCGTGGGGGTACCAATCTTGACGGAACAGGATCTCCATTGGTTATGATTGATGGTCAGCTTCGCGATGGTTTGAGTGATATTAATCCTGAAGATATTGAATCAATGGAAGTCTTGAAGGATGCAGGTGCTACCGCTTTGTATGGTGCACGTGCTAGTAATGGTGTTATCTTAGTCACAACTAAAAATGGTAAAGCGGGTCACCGTGAAATAAACTTTAAAGCAAAATTAGGTCTTAACTATGTGAATAATCCATATGAATTCTTAGGAGGTGAGGATTATATCAACATTTTGCGTACCACCTATGCTAAATCTGGCTATAAGTGTTCTGATGGTGAATACGTGTCAATTGCTCCATTGAGTAATCTAACGGGAGCCTCTCCTTTTGGTACAGGGAATGTATTAGGTAAATCTGCTTGGAATATTATGGGAAAAACAGCAGATAATGCTTACTTGTTGCAGAAAGGCTGGAAGGAAATGGTTGATCCATTGGATCCTTCAAACATGATTATTTACAAAGATATTAATCCTGCCGATTATAATTTAAATAATCCTTCTTTCTCACAAGATTATAACATTAATATGTCAGGAGGTAATGATCGGGGGAGTTATTATGCCGGTCTGGGGTATAACCGTCAGGAAGGTCTTCCTGTTAGTACTTTTTATGAGCGTTATAGCTTTGTATTAAATGCCAGCTATAAAATAACAGATTGGCTGACAAGTACTTCCAATTTTAACTATAATCGCGCCAACTGGAAAAACATGCCGGGGTCAAATGGAAGTGAAGGAAACTATTTTGGTCGTATCATGTCAACTCCTCCTACGGCTCGTTTTGAAGACGAAGATGGAAATCCGACTTTAGGTCCCAACGTTGCTGATGGAAATCAGGCTTTTCAACCTGAAAAATGGCAAACCTTTAATCAAACAGATAAGTTTACCATGATTCAAGGATTTCAGATTGATATCATGAAAGGGCTGTTTATCAAAGGTACAGCAAACTGGTATTATTCTGAAGGCTTATATGAATCTTTCACTAAAGATTATATGGATAATATGTTGACTGAGCATTATACTAAAACACGCACAAGTACTGCCAAGTTTGAACGTAACTTTGCACAAACGTATAATGCGGTCCTGAACTTTACTCATACTTTTGCCAAAGACCACAATGTTAATTTAATGTTAGGTATGGAATATTATGATAACTACAAACGTGGATTTGAAGCAAAAGGAAGTGGTGCACCGACAGATGATTTCTCAGATCTGAGCTTAACAGATAACGGAGAAGGGAAACGTACTATTAATTCTTGGCATGAACAATATCGTATTCTTTCATATTTCGGCCGCCTAAATTATGACTATAAGAGTAAATATCTTCTATCTGCAGTATTCCGTCAAGATGGCTATTCGTCATTATTAGGTGATAACCGTTGGGGATTCTTCCCGGGTGTATCTGCTGGTTGGATTTTCGGTCAGGAGAATTTCATAAAAGAAGCTATTCCATTCTTGTCATTTGGTAAATTGCGTGCTAGTTATGGTGTTAACGGTAATGCTTCTGGTATTGGCGCCTACACTTTACAAGGCTCTTATAACACAGCCGTATATAATGGAAATACAGGTTTCCTAATTGGGACTTTACCTAATCCGGGATTGAGATGGGAAAAAACGAAAACGGCTGAAGTTGGTATGGATTTGAGTTTCTTTGAAAACCGCTTGAATGCAAACTTTACCTATTATAATCGTTTGACATCTGATAAGTATGCCGCTTTTAGTTTACCGTCAACGACCGGTTTTTCTTCTATTACTAATAACAATGGAAAATTCCGTAATAGTGGTGTTGAAATTGAACTGTCTGGAAAAATTCTAAAAACAAAAGATTGGAGTTGGGAAGCGTCCGCAAATATTTCATTTAATAAGAATAAAGTAGTTGCGTTACCTGATAACGGACTGGAACTTAACCGCCAGGGTGGACAACAAATCTATACAGGAGAGAAGTTCACCAATGAAAAAGGTGAAATAGAATATGCGAAAAAATGGGTTGGTGGCTATCAGGAAGGAAAAGAGCCGGGAGTAATGGTTGTTTATAAGTCAGAAGGAATTTATCGTAATTGGAATGAGATTCCCGGGGACTTGGTTATTACTTCCGGTAATTATTATGGTAAGAAAATGTACGGTCCTGAAGCATGGAAAAAATTGACTAAAGAACAGCAAAAGAATGCGTTGCCTATTATGCCGGGTGACATGAAATGGAAAGATATCAATGAAGATGGAATTATTGATTCTTATGATCAAATCGTAGCAGGTAATACAACTCCTCACTGGATCGGTGGTTTCAACACTACTTTGCGCTGGAAGAATTTTCAACTTTATGGTCGTTTTGACTTTGCTTTGGATTATTGGATCTATGACCACACTTTACCTGAGATATTCTTAGCTTGCGCTCAAGGTACTTATAATACAACTAAAGAGGTATTCAATACTTGGTCAGAAGAGAATCCCAATGCAAAATATCCCCGTTATGCATATGCAGATGTCTTAACGAACGCCAATTATGCACGAAACTCAACTATGTTTGCTTACAAAGGAAACTATTTGGCTATCAGGGAGATTTCTTTGAGTTATTCACTTCCCAAAGCATGGGCAAACAAAGCATATTGTCAAAAAGTAGATGTGTCAATCACCGGTCAGAATTTGGGATATATTACTTCTGCCAATGTAGCGACACCTGAGGTTTCTAATGCGGGATCAGGATATGCATTGCCAAGAACTCTCTTATTTGGATTGAATGTAACGTTCTAATGGTTAACTGATTAAAAAAAGAAAAATATATGAAAAGAATAAAATCTACAATATTATATGGCTTATTGGCAGCGTCTTCCGGAGTACTTTGTACTTCTTGTGCCGATAAATTAGATCTTTCCCCGATTGATTACTACGGGAGTGGTTCATATTGGAAAACAGAAGCACACGTAATAGGATATATGGATGGTATACATAAGCATTTACGTGATGCGGCCTTTCAACATACTTTTATTTGGGGAGAAGCCCGTGGCGGCGCTTTAATACCTTCCGGTACCAGTGCCGATGGCATGGGTATGTTATATGGTGACATAAAATTACAGAATTTTGACGAAGACCATACTGGAGGCATTAATAAATTTGGTGATATTTTTGGGCGGTTGACCAATATAAACCTTTTTATCGCCAGAGTAACGGATGCCACCTATATGGACGATACCAAAAAAGGATATTACCTTGGACAAGCTTATGGTTTAAGAGCCTTTTACTATTTCGACTTGTATCGTACTTATGGTGGTGTACCTTTACGTCTTACTGCAGATGTAGTAGAAGGAGTTATTGACCCCAATAAACTATACATGGCGCGTGCTACTCCCAAAGAAGTCATGGATCAAATAAAAAAAGACTTGGATAAATCCATGGAGTATTTTGGTGATAATAACTCATTTGATCCAAATAATCGTGGAAATAAAAAGGGATATTGGTCCAAAGCCGCTACTGAGTGCTTGATGGGTGAGGTTTATCTTTGGATTTCCAAGGTATCTACTGGGGATGATTCTGCGAATGAATCGAATCTGGAAATAGCAAAAACACATTTGCAAAACGTCTTGAGCAATTATGGACTGAAAATGTTAGATGACTTTTCATCAGTATTTGATGCCAAAAATGGAAAAGGAAATTCTGAAATCATATTTGCAGTTAGATATGCAGAAGGTGAGGCCACTAATAACAATAATTTGTTCACCTATGCAATGGCTACTGGAAGTACTAAAGATAATTATTTAGCTAATGGTGAAAAATTTCTTGATGCATTGAATATTGCCAATACTGGTAGTCAGCAGTTGGAATATAAACATGAGATTTATAATAGTTTTGATGTAACAGATACGCGACGTGAAGCTACATTTATTGCTTCATATAATAAAAATGTTGAGACAAATGAGCTGACCTTAAGAGGAACGCATGTTCGTAAAAACATTGGTTATGTGAATGCTCAGGGAAGCCGTATCTATTGTGGTGATTATATTATTTATCGCTTGCCACTTGTCTATTTAATGCTTGCCGAAATTGAGAATATGCAAGGAGGAAATGTTGCTCAATATATTAATATTGTTCGTAAACGTGCTTATGGCACTAATTGGAATGAGGCAATATACGGATATAAAAACTCTGATTATACGACAAATGAATTAGCGATTCTTCATGAAAAAGATAAAGAGTTCATTCAAGAGGGACAGCGTTGGTGGGATATTCGTCGCATGACATTGACTAAAGGAGGAAAACATCTCGTTTTTTGTAAAGAGGGAAGCATTGGAACAGATACGCCTACTTTAGACGAAACAACTGAGGCTCATAAAGTGCTTTGGCCGGTTGACAAAACCTTATTGGGTAATGATCCTTTGATTTATCAAACTCCGGGGTATGCTACTTATAAAAAACAAGAATAGGTATTATTAAATACGATTAATCTTGATTGCCAACATGCCGTGTACTTTGTTTAGTATACGGCATGTCCTTTGTCCGTCCATTAAGACGAGAAAGAGCTCGATAACTATCTATTTGCATAAAGGTAGATCCCGTTTATCCGTCCTCTGATTTGAATCATGACAAACTGAGACAGGCGAAATATCCCACTTTGGTGAAGTATTACAGTAAATTGTATCATAGATAAAGAATCGCCATGTACCGAACAGTATACGTGGTGATATGAGAGGGCGGATAACAAAATTCTTTTCTTCCTGTTTTTGTTTTCCGTCTACTCAATTAAAATTGATTGTTTATTTAAGTTTCAATTACTACATTTCATCTTTCTTCCAATAATTTTCTCAACCAAGGTACAACCAGTTCTGATTTAAAATAATGATTGGGACCATCTACATTTACCATCCGAAAATATTCATTACGATCTAGTCCTTCAGGTAAATATTCTACATTTTTTCGTGTATCCGGATCTGAGAACTTCTTATAATGATATATTTTCACGTTATCGGGGGTGCCTGCTATAGCATACGCTTTTCTCACAAGGTCCAAGTCTCGATCTAATCCTCCTTCAGTCAGTATGATAGGACGGGGTGCCAAAGCCGCTACGATGTCCGGAAAATTAAAATTTTTCCAGAAATCAGGTATTAAATGGCGTATAGAATTAGGGAATGGACGACGTCCGTTTTTGTCAGGCATAGTCATTACTTCCGCCCGTTCTTGAGTTTGACATAAGAAATCATTGTAAACAAAAGCATAAATTGAAGTATCAAGCGTACCCAATACCATCATTGGTTCGGTTCCCAGAGAAAATCCACTTACTACAATGCGATCTTTACGAATATGCTTCTGGGTCTTCATCCAATTTAAAACCTGCATATCCAAATATGAAGCATATCCCAAATAACTCCATCCCAACTCTAAAAGATAGCGAGATACAACATCGTAATCATAATTAGAGCCCAATGTATATCTCTCAAGGTCTGAGGCTTCTCCGGCAGCCGGGTTATCTACTGCCACTGCTATATACCCTTCTTTTACAAAGTTGAGGGCTTGGGTCAGTTTCGGATCTTTGTACCGGTCATTCAATTTGGGAGCTATCCCCGGTTCACCTGCAAGTCCCTCCTTATTTCCTCCGGAACCGGGAATACACAAAATGGCAGGTACGGGCTTGTTTATATTATCAGGTATTAAAACAAGAAAAGTAGAAACGCATTTGGGAAGCGGATAAAATTCCCATTTTTCTAATCGATACCCTTCCCGCTGTTCTCTTTTTATACAGACAGGAGCTGGAGAGTTTTTTATTTGAGGAAATTTCATTATTTCTTCCATCGCATGGCGAAGTCCCTTTTGCCATTTTCGAAATTCTTTGGGAGAAAAGTCTCTATGAAAAGCATAGCGTGGCTCAGTATTTCTGAGCATGGCATGCACTACACCATAAGAACTTAAGAATCGTCCGTCCTCACGTACAGACTTAATTAAATTATGATCCTTAGGAGACCAGCCATCGGACTGAGCATATAGGCTGCCATTAAAAAACAGTGATATTCCAATTATTAAAAAAATATTTTTCATTTGATTTAAATTTTATAGATATTACAAATATAGTTTTATTTTTTCGATATACTCCTTTTTAATTGTCGAAATATACAATTAGACATATAGTAAGTGACAGGATAAAATATGATGCAAAAAGATAGCATTTTATTTGTTTGGGAATCCTGTAATTTTATCACTTATCCTACAAATAGAAGATAATATGAATAAATTGGGGAATAATATACTGTATTGGCGAAAGTAATGTATATAAATTCATTATAACTACCGGAAGATATTAACTTACTAAAATCAGAATGTTAACTTTGTGTTTTCAAGAAGTTAACTTCGTGCAGATACGAAATTAATTTCTTGAAAACAAATTGTTAGTTCTCTGTCAACAGACGCTCTGAATCACTGTTAAGAGTGAGAAAAGAATCTTTTATATATTCTATCTGACAATGAAATTAAGAAAGAAGAAATATGTGATAATATTCCTTTTGTGAAACTTTTCCAAGTAAAAACAAACCGTGAACCGGTAAAAATATTCTATTTGGCAGAAGAATGATAATTTTACTTTCCCTTTGATTTTGTGAAAGGGTCCAGATTTTGTTTTTTCTATTACGGTTCCGGTCACCCCTCTGATTAGCACGATACAGGGACATCAAGATATACAAAATGTCAGCTCTGTACCAATATAGCAAATTGATAAAAGGAGCATTTTAAAAAACAGGCTGTATATATCAACATACACAGCCTGTCTAAAATCACTCTTTAATCGTATTTTAAAATATATTGCACAATCGATTATTTTTCATATCCCGGGGTTTGTTCCAATAATGGGTCAGCGTTCAATAAGGACACATTCAAAGGCCACAGCAATTTGTGTTCCTCATTTGACTTTAATATCGGATTGGCATCTTTATATGCGGCCTCTGCAGAGAAAGCAAGTGGTTTTCCATCTTTTCCGTCTTTCATACGAACGATATCAAACCAGCGTTTTCCTTCATTTACAAACTCTTTGTCACGTTCGTGAAGAATAGCCAATTCGTTCGTTTTAAAGTCAGAGTTTTTATATCCATAAAGTGTTTCATCCCAGTTACTGCCATAAGCACGTTCGCGAATGCGATTGATATAGGCAGCTACATCACCCCCTTCCATGTTCGCAACTTCGGCCATCATCAATATCGCATCAGCATAGCGATAAACAGCTTCGTCTCCACAGAACACGCGCTTATTAGAAGAGTTAACATATCCCAGATTCTTTTTCAAGACTGTACCTTTCAAGCTTCCATCTTTATTATAGTATTCAAGGAACGTTGCGTCACGTCGTGTATCGGCAGCATCAAACGATTTCCATAATCCCAAATCGTATTCATTTCTTTGCCAACCGCTACCTTTGAGCTGCAGCGTATCACCCGCGATGATTTTGCCGTTACGTCCGTATACGGTATTGATAAAGAAACCATTCGGATCGGCATATACAAACTCACCAACACTGCTGGTCGCTTCACCATCAGCATAACGAATGGCCATAATCATCTCTTTGTTTCCCTTATTGCTAACGTTAAAGATGTCAGTGAATTTATCGCATAATCCAAAACGAGAATCACCTAAGATCGTGTTTAGATAGGATTTAGCTTTAGTTAAATCGTCTGTGGCAGGTGTTTGATCTTGGCAACTTACTTTGGCAGACCACAAATATACTTCAGCAGCAAGCATAGTGGTTGCAGCTTTAGACCAATACGCTTTGTCTCCCTTTATGGTTTCATTACTTCCGAAATACTCTAAAGATTTTGTTAAGTCAGATTTAATAAAGTCCATGACTTCTTTAGGGGTAGAGCGTGCCGTATACAAATCCTGTGCACTTACTTGCCCATCCAAAACCTTTACACGATCAATTAGAGGTACACCACCAAAAGTTCTGTAAAGTGTGAAATAGTACAAAGCACGTATTCCGTATGCCTGACCTAGGAAATAGTTGATTTCGCTTTTGTTACTTTCTTGTAAAGCACTTCCTTCAACACTTTGAATAAGCAGGTTGCAATCAAATATATAAGAATACAACCCATTCCAGTTAGTAATACCCGTATTGTCTTTATCCAAATTGTTCTCTTTGATACGGTCATAGTTCATAGATGTATTCAATGATGAAGTACCCGATTTACTCGTACCTCCACGGGCCTCTCCCAATACAAATTGTCGGCTGAAGTTGGTAGAGCGTAAATAAGTATGCATACCATTCATAAAGGTTTCAACCTGTGATACCGTATTCCAGTAGTTTTTGCTTCCATAATAATCTATTGGAGCCAAATCCAGATCACAGGAAGTATAGATAGGCGCTGACAACAAAGTCATACCTAAAATTATAATTGATTTTTTTAGTTTCATATAAATCTAATTTTATGGTCTTCAATTTATTATAATGTAACACTAATACCAAACAGGAGAGTGCGTGGCAATGCGTATCCAGAACCTGCTATACCGCTCAACGTTTCAGGAGTGGCTACCATGTCACACTCTGTGATGTAACCTAAATTTTGTCCTGTTACCGAAACTTCTACATTTTGAAGTTTTGCTTTATTAACCCATGCTTTCGGCAGAGTATATGATAATGAAATCTCACGAATAGAAAGATAACTTGCATCGTAACAGAACATCGTTGAAGTTCTATTATAATTTGATTTACCTAACTGATCAGCCCAATAATATTTAGGGAGACTTCCTCCAGGATTATCTTCAGACCATGTTTTTTTGACATCGGTAGTCATATTGTAAGCGCCTTGCATACATCCCAGAAACCACAAATTGGTTTGATCATAGATCTTATAGTCAAGCGCATAGTCAAATGCTGCATAAAGTTTCAAGCCTTTCCAGCTCAAAGTGGTATTAATGCCACCTGTAAAGTGAGGTTTGGTATTTCCTACTTTTACCATATCGTACAGATCAATAATCCCATCACCATTGATATCTTTCCACTTTACATCACCCGGTTGAATCGGCAATTTTTTAACTTTGGAAGCGCCGTCTTCACCTACGCCTTTTTGATTATCGGGAAGTTCCTCCCATGATTTCTTACCATAAAGAACACAAGCTGAACTGCCACCACCTCTGTCAACCATATAATCAGGAATTTCGTCCCAGCTTCTGTAAATACCTTCTGCTTTGAATGCATAGAGCACACCCGGCTCCTGACCCTCTTGATAGCCACCTACCCATTTCTTTTCGTAAGTTCCATCAGGCAATTGGCGACCGGTATATACTTCATAGGCATCCTGTTGGTTACGAATTAACCCATTCTCCGGTAACGATACGATGATGTTCTTATTATATGCCATATTGGCTCCTACAGTCCAGTTCCAGTTTGTTTTTTGGATAATTTTTGCACTCAGATCCACTTCAAGACCCTGATTGCGAATCTTACCATTATTAGTCAGGATAGAACTGATACCAGAAGATACCGGCAAATTAATATTGGCATATTTGTCTGAAGTCAAGCGGTTATAATAAGTAAAATTACTGCTTAGACGGTTTTCAAGGAAACTTAGATCCAAACCTAGTTCGAATGTTCTTGATTTTTCCCATTTCAAAGCTGGGTTAGGCACGTTATTGAGTGCGTAACTTGAGTTACCATTATAGTTAGTGGTAGTGGCATATGCACCTTGCAGAGTATAATAGCCAATTTGGTTTTTATCGACTTTACCATTTAAACCGAAGCTGGCACGCAGTTTCGCGAAAGAAATTGCTTTTGACAAACCTTGCATAAAGTTTTCTTTACTGAATACCCATCCGGCTGATACACCCGGGAAAATTCCCCAACGATTATCAACCAAGCGCGAGTAGCCGTCAGCACGCATAACCAAAGAGAGAAGATATTTACTCTTATAGTCATAGTTGATACGTCCAAAGTAAGAGAGAATACGCTCTTTAGAGTGAGCCGTATCTATGCTGCGTTTATTTTCCCCTTTATCCGTCAATTCTAGATCAGCAAAATCATCGGTAGCTGCACCTTGACCTGCCGCATACAAATAACGGTAATATGAATCATAGTATTCTGTTCCCAACATTATGTCAATGTAATGATCCGGAGTAATCTGATTATTATAACTCAATACAGCATTATAAGTTTGCTCGAATTTGCGCCACCATGATGAAGAAGATGAACGCACGCTATTGATGACTGTCGGGGTTTGATAGAAGTCTTTATTAAATGCTTCTGCCAATTGCTCTTCATAATACCAGTTACCTGTCACTTTTAATGAAAGTCCTTTTATGATATCAAAAGTCAGAGATTGATTCATCGTGAATTTATCGCTCTGATTATCACGATGAAATTTATCCAACTGATAAGCTTGATTTCCATCCTGATAGTGAGGGCCTAATAACAGGTTCCCTTCTTCATCTTCGTAGCGTACGGTTGGAGGAGTTGACAGAATACGGCCGAAATAATTGTATTCTGACGCTGCAGAAGCCGGAAGTTTTTCCCAGTTGGCACGTGCAAAATTAAAACTGGATGCACTTGTCAACCAATCTTTGATTTTATAGTCACCGTTGAAAACGAATGTGTAACGTTCATAAAATGAGCTTAAAGGCAAACCTTCCGATTTATTATATCCCAACCCTGCATAGTAATGTCCTTTCTCGCTACCTCCGGAAACATTAATATTGTAATCTTGAGTTAAAGCCGGAGTATTAAAGTTATAAGAACCCACATCCGTGTTTTTGAAAATCAGTTCTTTCCCTGTGACAGGGTCAATCATTGTTTCCCAGCCTTTTTGTAATAAGAAGCGATTCGTGTCGTCAAGATACATAGTACTATAAATTGAAGCAGAGTTGTTTTTCATAGGAGTAACTCCATCAGCCTCAAAATATTTGTTCCCAGTACCAAACGCGGTAGCTCCCGACAGGGAAGAAGAAGAAACATAGCCAACACCACTTCCGTCTGCCCGTTGCCACATGTTGGAAGAACGAGCGTATGCAGTGCGCATCCAATACAAGTAGTCAGCAGCATCACAAAATTCATAAGGGTTATTTAGGTAATTCAAACCAACTTTGGCTTTAAAGTTTATTTCAGTTTTACCTGTTTTACCTCTTTTGGTAGTAACAAGAATTACACCATCATTAGCACGTGCACCATAGATAGCAGTTGCACCCGCATCCTTCATAACTTGAAGATCCTCAATATCTTCAGGGTTAATATCATTTAATCCTGAGCGTACTTGGCCATCTACAATGACTAATGGGGAACCACTACCATCCAAATTAGTACCACCACGCAAGATAATCGTTGGAGTAGCACCCGGATCACCAGAAGTTTGTGCTACACGCAAACCTGATACAGCACCAGATAATGCTTGTGCTGGGTTGGTGTAAGAGCCAATTGTAAGTTTCTCATTACTTACTTTAGCGATAGAGTTCGTAGATTTTGTCCGGAGTTGATTGCCACCATAACCTGTAATTACAACTTCGTCCAGCATTTCAGAATCTTCCTTCATTTTAATATTGAAAGAATTCCGACCCTTTACATCAAGTACCTGAGGTTGATACCCAACAAAAGAAACTTTGATCTTTCCGTTAGGATCGACCGACAATGTAAACTTACCGTCAATGTCAGTAATCACACCATTGGTGGTACCGACTTCGACAACACTCGCTCCGATGACTGATTCACCGCTAGCATCCGTAACCACACCTGTGATTGATTTCTTTTGTGCCATGGCTCCAAGAGAACATAAAATGCACAAAATCAAGAAGATGGTTTTCTTCATAAGTATTGCTTTTTGAGTTAATAATAAAGATGTTTATATGTGTTTAAAAATACTAACTAAGTTCTATCGGAACGGTAGGCGAAAATGAAGAGAAAACACGTAATAGAATTATCGAATAACACATTTATAATCAATATATTGAATCTGTAAAAACCAAAAACAAATGAAGATTTCAATACTTATTTCAGCTAAAAAGCGATGGTATCATAACAGTATAAAATAATAAAGAAATACTCCATGAAAAAGGAAAAAGGTATAAATCCATTCAATGAAATAATAAAAATGCTCTTCTTGATAGAGTGCGAAAAAGAAAGACAAGGAAAGAAGCAAGTATAGCAATAATCACAATAATGCATTTAACATTATTATACAATATTCAGAAGATATGTGGAGTTGAAGATTCTAGCAATATAATCTAAGCAGGTAAATTAAGGAATATATTGAAAATAAACATTATAATAATATCTAGAGACTTACGAAAAGATGGAAAGAAATATCTCCATTACCAGAGATACCTCTTTCAATCTTTTATCATTTTACCAATGGACATTTATCTACTACATATCCTCTAATGATAAACAGACTGTGTTTATTTGATATTTAGCCAAGACTTTATTCTCTAAGTGTTCCACTTTCTTTTGGAAAAGTTCTGGCTTGAAATTCTTTTTTTGACGTTTGACCTCTGCTACAATTGCACTTTTGTTATCTAAATAAATAGCTACAATGTCAATTTCGTTTTGATTGCCTTTAGGCTCCCACCACGAACCAATAAGACGGAACTCGTAACTTTCAGCATATTTTTGTTTGAAATATTGTTCCAGGATTTTTCCTGAATATGTCGGATAGTCAGCTTTTATTAATTTCCTTAAGCCAACGAAATTTTTTATTTCAATGAGTGAACGATTTCTATCGAAATAATTAAACCAGAAATGAATAAAGTTATCGCATATCTCATATCTGACAGTTTGAGAACCCTCTTTTGAAAAGACAGGACGTTGGCGCACTACTATGTTATAATCTTCAATTAATCGCTTTAGATAACCGCCCAAGCTCTTTTCGCCAAGCAACGCTTCTATTTCTGTCTGAGTATTATATCCACCAGAGATAGCACTTAGGATTGAGAAATAGGTACCATAATTCTTGCCGAATTCTTCTATTAACAGATTTTTTCCTTCATCTGTAAAAGGGGAGTTGTCTCTGACCATGAAATCAATCATTCCATCAACGGTTAATACTCTGTTATCACAAAATAATTCAACGTATTTAGGAACCCCACCGGAAAATGAGTATAATGCCAATAAATCATCATTTGTATATTGGGGATGATAGTCTTTCATGATTTTCTTTAAAACATTCAGACTGAAAGCTGAAAGTTTTATAATATTGTCAGCACGGCCAAAAAGAGGTTCCTTTTCATTATGGAAAATCTTTTCCATTAAAGAATAAATAGAACCACTTACAACGAAATTCATGTGAGTTTTTTGTCTATACTGATCCCAGATATCTTGTATATCACTATAAATCGACTTATTGATATTATAGAATTCTTGAAACTCATCTATAACCAAATTGAATGACTGTCTGGTAGCAACTTCCATAATATACCGAAAGAGAGATTTGAAAGTCGATATTTCTTCTGGCACATAAATATCAAGTGCTTGGGAAACTAAAGTTATGAATTCCCTACATAAAGATGCTTCATTTTTTCTCCCCACAAATAAATAGATAGTAGGAGTTTTTTCAAAAGCTCTCATAATAAGACTTGTTTTACCTATTCTTCTCCTTCCGGTAACTACTGTCAGACGAGAGTTCTCTTCAAAAGATAATTCTTGTATCCTTTGTAATTCAGCTAATTCATTCTCCCTATTGTAAAACTTCATATCCTTTGTTTATTAAGTCTTGATTCTGTAACGATGGTTACTGTAACCACGGTTACAAAGATAATCCTATTTTTATTATTTCAATTACAATATTTTATAAGATTCTTCTTACAGTTTGTATAATAATGTTAATGGCTAATTGTGTACTTCTCGATATATCATTTTATGCATGTCAACTATTATACGATTATTTTGTTACTGATACGGCTAACATCATAGGTCTTCTTAATTCATCGTTCATACCCGGAATAGTATTTACCATTTCAGCGGTTGGTTGTGGCTCTATAACGTCTTTTATAATGAAATTATTCTTAAGAAGAGATTGGAATACAGATGTTATGGTATGATGATATTTGACAACACTTTCATTTAAGAAATTCGCAACTCTTTTCCCTTCCGAAAAATAGTTATCAACAGGCCAGTATATAGGATTATGATTTTTATCATAAATCCATTCTTGTGTTCCTAGAGCCGTAAAAATGGGATGTTCGATTGTAAATACAAATACTCCATTCTTTTTAAGCGTTTTGTATATCAAAGCAAATATTTGTGTCAGATTTTCAATGTAGTGTAGTGTTAATGAACTAATTATAATATCGTATGTCTCACACGGGTAGTCATAATCTTCTACTGCAAGAACTTTATAACGTATGTTGTCGGAATTGTTTCTCTCTAAAGCTGCTTTAATCATTTTTCTCGACAAGTCAATGCCTAAAACAGATTTTGCTCCATTCTGAATAGCGTACATGCAATGCCAACCATAGCCACATCCCAAATCTAATACTACTTTATTTTTGAAATCAGGTAACATTGTTTTTAATGTGGGCCATTCTCCGGCTCCCTCTAATCCTTTTTGGGATCTTGCCATGGCACTATATTTGTCAAAAAAGGGTTGGTTATCGTAAAAATTTTCTTTCATGCTAATAACGTTTTATATTATTTTTTAAATATATCGTAGCGACATTTCAGTTTACAAGTAAGATATATAACCCACTCCCCAATAAAATGGAATAAGCCATATTCTTAAAGAGCATTTGGATGATTATCACACATATACCCGATATAATTTCCGAAATACCGTATGAGGGCGTTAGAAAATCCACGTCCTTGTAACAATAGACCACCAGCATGGCGAATATGGCCGGGGGAAGTACCCTACCCAAATAGTTTACAAACAGAGGGGTGTGCGCAGAAGATCTGAAAGCCCAAAAGGGAACCCAGCGTGTCAGTTGTGTAGCAAATGCCACAACGAGTATGGTAATGATTTGTTCTGTGACTGTCATAGTAATTTCTCCTTATCCTTTGTTGCGAACCAACGCACTGTAAAAATAGCGGTAATAATCAATATGGTAGGAAGCATGAAATATGTCTTGCCAAACAGTGGTAGGCATACTCCTGCAACCGCTAAGCCCAATATAGAACTACCGTGTGTTGTTTCTTTTTGCCACTGGCTAATAAATATCACGATGAATAGGGCGGTCATTACAAAGCCTACTCCCTTTATGTCCGTAACAGCCTTACAAGCGGAAACCGCTCCGATAATAGTCCCCCCTATCCATGATATGTATAGATATATCGAAACAAATAACATGAACCAACTCCGGTCTGTGCCCGGCGGTATATCTGTCATATAATTTATTGAAAAGGCTTCATCTATCAATCCGGAAATAGCCCAAGGCTTCTTTCTCCCCATTCCTCTATACTTCTCCAGCATGGATATTCCATAAAACAGATGCCTACCGTTCACGATCAACGTTAGAAGCAGGGCGTAGCCTGGATTGAACGTACTCAGCAGTAAGCTGACGGTAATAAACTCCATTGAACCGGCAAATATAACAGCAGCCGTAAAAATTGGCCATATTATATCAAATCCACAGGAACGCATATACACTCCGTATCCGACACCAAGAAACGCTATACCGAGCATTACCGGAAATGCTTTCGTTAGTGCCAGTTTACGTGCATTACAAACACTTTGATTCTTATTATTCATCATATAACCACATCTGTAACTTCATATTTACTTTTAATCAATAATATGTTTAAAAGAGTACAAATATACTGAAAGTGCCGTTCATGTGGAATGGTGAACAGCATTTTTATTGTTTTTCAGCAAGATAAAATAGTTATAGTTTGACACCTTACTTTTCCTTTGAGGTTGTACTGGTTGGCATATGTTCTGCCTTAGCTTCTCGAATTGCTTTTTGAACCAATCACCTATCAGCTACTCATTGATACAAAGCATCAATTTCGCTTTATCCATCGGGGCTTTCGCCACTTGAACCCCTGCCTTTTCGGTTGTGAATTTCTATTCGTGTTCTTCCGAATAGAGTTTTCCTACGTACTCCAACGGCTTTCCCTTGATGTGTGTAGCGGTCTGCCCGTCGCTAACCCCGACAAGGCGGCAGAGTTTTTCCATGCGTAGCATTTCATGGAAATAGAGAACGTCAGTGGAGATGCAATCTTGAAACAAACTGTTGATCCCGATCCGGGATATGCAGTGAAAGAGGTGTTTTTTACGAAAAAAGGGAATAATATATATGCTATCATGCCACGATACCCCAAAAATAAAATTGTGTTGAAGGACATACAGACAACAAGTAGGACTAAAATAGCCCTATTAGGATCGGACAAAAAAGTACAATGGAAACAAAAAGGTAATGATATTGAAGTAATCATGCCTCTTCTATATGTTGATGAACTACCTTGCGATTATGCTTGGGTACTTAAACTGGAAAAGATTTCAGAGTAAGTTTTTTTATGTTCTTTCATACACTGTCTGGATATATCGGGGTATGAAAGGTATGAGTATTGATTTTTACAGGCTGTATATATAGAATATATACGGCCTGTTTTGATCTATCGATAAGTAGGGATATTTATATTTCTCCAATAGCTTTTGTGCTAATATGGTTTTCCCCGTATGTGTATCTCCTGCAATAAGATTGTATAATAATGTTAAATGTATTATTGTGATTATTGCTATACTTGCTTCTTTCCTTGTCTTTCTTTTTCGCACTCGATCAAGAAAAGCATTTTTATTATTTCATGGAATGGATTTATACCTTTTTCCTTTTTCATGGAGTATTTCTTTATTATTTTATACTGTTATGATACCATTACTTTTTAGCTGAAATAAGTATTGAAATCTTCATTTGTTTTTGGTTTTTACAGATTCAATATATTGATTATAAATGTGTTATGCGATAATTCTATTACGTGTTTTTTCTCCATTTTTCGCCTACCGTCCCGATAGAACTTAGTTAGTATTTTTAAACACATATAAACATCTTTATTATTAACTCAAAAAGCAATACTTATGAAGAAAACCATCTTCTTGATTTTGTGCATTTTATGTTCTCTTGGAGCCATGGCACAAAAGAAATCAATCACAGGTGTGGTTACGGATGCTAGCGGTGAATCAGTCATCGGAGCAAGTGTTGTCGAGGTCGGTACCACCAATGGTGTAATTACTGACATCTCCGGCAAGTTTACGTTAATGGTCGATCCTAACGGAAAGATCAAAGTTTCTTATATCGGGTATCAGCCTCAGGTACTCGATGTAAAGGGTAGGAATTCTTTCAATATTAAATTGAAAGAAGACTCTGAAATGTTGGATGAAGTAGTAGTCACAGGCTATGGAGGAAAACAGTTGCGTACCAAAGTGACGAATTCTATTTCCAAAGTTAGTGAGGAATCATTAAAGGTTGGTGTCTTTTCTAATCCGGCACAAGCATTATCCGGTGCGGTTTCCGGTTTAAAAGTGACGCAGAGTTCCGGTAATCCAGGAAGTACGCCGACCATTGTACTCCGTGGAGGTACAGAATGGGATGGATCAGGTTCTCCTTTAGTAATGGTCGATGGACAGCTTCGTGACGGTTTAAATGATATCAATCCGGAAGATATCGAATCTATGGAAGTTTTGAAAGATGCAGGTGCTACTGCTTTGTATGGTGCACGAGCCAGTAATGGTGTAATATTGATTACAACCAAAACGGGTAAAGCCGGTAAGGCGGAAATTAATCTTAAGGCTAAAGTAGGTATGAACTACATTAATAATCCCTATGATTTTCTAGGAGCTAAGGATTTTATCACTGCCATACGTACAGCTTATGACACAACACCATGGGCCAGTAAATCGTCATTGGATGGTGCTTCCGCTTATGGAACAGGAAATAAATATGGCAGCGATTTGGTTTGGAATTTACTGGTAAAGGACAGCGAAAACGAATTCCTGTTGAATAAAGGCTGGCAACAAATGCAGGATCCGCTTAATTCTTCAGTAACCCTTCTTTATAAAGATATCAAGCCTTCCGATTATAATTTGAATAACCCTTCTCTAACTCAGGATTATAATGTAAATATGTCAGGTGGTAATGATAAAGGAACTTATTATGCTGGTTTAGGATATAATAAGTCAGAAGGACTTCCCATTTCTTCTTTTTATGAGCGTTATAGCTTTATTTTCAATGGCAGTTATAAGTTGGCTGATTGGATTACCGCAAGTTCTAATTTTAATTACAATCGTGCTAATTGGCGTTCTATGCCCGGTTCGCAAGATAATGAAGGGAACTATTTCGGACGTATAATGTCTTTGCCCCCTACTGTTCGATATGAAGATGAAGACGGAAATCCTGTCCTCGGCCCTAATCATAGCGATGGAAATCAGTCGTATCAACCCGAAAAATGGCTTGTAGATAACCAAACGGATAAATTTACAATGATCCAATCGTTGGAAATCAGACCAATGAAGAATCTTGTAATTAAAGGTACCGCCAACTGGTATTATTCGGAAGGTGTCTATGAGAGCTTTACCAAAGATTTCGAAACAGCTCCGGGTAAATTCAATACAACTAGATCTTCTTCTGCCAAATTTGAGCGTGACTTCTCTCAAACTTATAACGTAGTATTAAATTATAATAACACTTTTGCTCAAAATCATAATATAGATGTTATGTTGGGTTCTGAGTACTACGATAAAAAGACAAAAGGATTTAGTGCATCAGGTTCCGGTGCTCCCACTGACGATTTTGCAGATCTCAACCTGACAGATAATGGGGAAGGGAAACGCACAATTGATTCATGGCATAGCCAGTACCGTATTCTTTCTTATTTTGGTCGTTTGAATTATGATTATCAGGGGAAATATCTGTTATCAGGGGTATTCCGTTATGATGGTTATTCTTCGTTGCTTGGAGATAACCGTTGGGGATTTTTCCCGGGAGTATCTGCCGGATGGATTTTTGGAAAAGAGGACTTCATAAAAAATGCCGTTCCTGATTTGTCTTTTGGTAAGTTACGCTTTAGCTATGGTATGAATGGTAATGCAACAGGTATTGGAGCTTATACTTTACAGGGTTCTTATAATTCTCAGAAATACAATGGTAATGTAGGATATTTGATTGGCTCTCTCCCTAATCCGGGATTAAAATGGGAAAAGACCCGTACAACTGAAGTTGGTTTGGACTTAAGCTTCTTTGATAACCGACTGAACGCAAACTTTACTTATTATAACCGTTTAACGATGGATAAATATGCTGATTTGAGCTTGCCTACTACTACCGGTTTTTCATCAGTAAAGAATAATAATGGAGATTTCCGTAACAGTGGTGTTGAGATGGAGCTATCTGGTACAATACTCAAGATAAAAGATTGGACTTGGAAAATGGGAGGTAATATTTCATACAATAAAAATAAAGTTGTTACTTTACCAGACAATGGTCAGCCAAAGAATCGTATTGGCGGTCAGCAAATTTATACCGGACGTAAAGTTTTAGATGAAGCGGGGAATCAAGTAGATGAAGTCATTTTTGTGGGTGGCAAACAAGAAGGGCAGGAACCGGGTATTTTAGTCGGATATAAAGCGGAAGGATTATATAAAGATTGGAAGGATATTCCCGGGGATCTGGTCGTAAAAACAGGAAATTATCAAGGAAAATATCAATATGGTCCGAAGGCATATGCGGCATTGTCAGATGCAGAAAAAGCGAAAGCTCTTCAGATTGAACCCGGTGATGTAAAATGGAAAGACATTAACAATGATGGTACGATCGATGCCTTTGATCAGATAGTAATAGGGAATACGACTCCTCATTGGTTCGGTGGTTTCAATACTACATTGACATGGAAAGGTTTGACGCTGTATGGACGCTTCGACTTTGCATTGGACTATTGGATTTATGACAATACGACTCCCTGGTTCTTGGGATGTATGCAAGGTGGATATAATACAACAACCGATGTATTCAATACTTGGAGCGAAGAAAATCCTAACGCTAAATATCCAAGATATGTATGGGCCGATCAATTAGGCACTGCCAATTATTATCGTACCTCTACCATGTTTGCTTATAAAGGTAATTATCTGGCAATCCGTGAAATCTCTTTGTCTTATTCTTTACCTCAGAATATCGCACGGAAATTTTATTGCCAGAAATTAGATGTATCTGTAACAGGTCAAAACTTAGGATATATTACTTCAGCCAATGTAGCAACTCCGGAAGTTTCAAGTGCTGGTTCTGGGTATGCCTTACCGCGTACTTTACTCTTCGGTATTAATGTTACATTTTAATAATTTGAAATACAAGAAATATGAAAACAATAAAATCAATAATTATATCAGGTATGTTACTGGTAATATCTGGTGGCATAATGACTTCATGCAGTGATTTATTGGATTTATCTCCAATTGATTTTTACGGAAGTGGTTCTTATTGGACCACTGAAGCACAAGTTACCGGTTATATGGATGGCCTTCATAAACATCTGCGTGATGTAGCCGAACAACACATTTTTACCTTCGGAGAACTAAGAGGAGGAATCTATAAAAGTGGCAATGCATCTGATGGTAACGCACTGTATTACGGCAGTATTATATTGCAGAATTTTGATAAGAACAATACTGGTGTAACCGGTTTTGGTGGTCATTATGGACGTTTGGCTAATATCAATTTATTTATTGACCGTGTGACGAAAGCTGATTATGTAGATGATGCCAAGAAGAAATTTTATTTAGGACAGGCATATGGTTTACGTGCTTTTATCTATTTTGAACTTTATCGTATTTATGGCGGTGTACCTTTAAGATTGGATGTAGAAGTAATTGATGGAGTACTTGATCCCAATAAATTATATATGGCTCGTGCAACCCCCAAAGAAGTAATGACGCAAATCAAGAAAGATTTGGATCTTTCAATGGAGTATTTTGGCAATGTGACAGCTTTTGATCCATATAATCGCGGTAAAAAAGTATATTGGTCCAAAGCAGCTACTGAGTGTTTGATGGGAGAAGTTTATCTATGGACTTCCAAAGTTACTACCGGTGACAATGAGGCTAATATTGCTGATTTGGCAGTAGCAAAACAACATTTACAGAGTGTCATTGATAATTACGGTCTAAGCATGATGGATAATTTTTCAGATGTTTTCGAAGCTAAATCCCATAAAGGTAACAATGAAATAATATTTGCGATTCGTTATCTTGAAGGAGAAGCGACCAATAGAAATGTTAACTATACATACATGAACCAGGGAGAAATAGATAAGGGTGGTTTTCTTGCAGATGGAACGCCATGGAACGATCCTTTAGGATTAAAGAAAAGTGGTGCTCAATGGTGTGAGTATATTCCTGAACTCTTTCAATTATTTGACGTGGAAGACACTCGTCGTGATGCGACTTTCCTGGCTTCTTATAAAAAAGATAAAGATGGTAATTTAAGTCTTTGGGGAACTCATGTCCAAAAGAATATAGGTTACATAAATTCTGAAGGCAATCGTGTTTTTTGTGGGGATTATGCATTCTATCGCCTGCCTTGGGTTTATCTTTCATTAGCCGAAATTGCTAATATGGAAAGTGATAATTCTGGTGTTGAGAAATATATCAATCTGGTTCGTAAACGTGCTTATGCTTCCAATTGGGATGAAAATAAGCATGGGTATAAATCAGGAGATTTCACTCAAAATGAGTTGGCCATATTACATGAAAAAGATAAAGAATTTGTTCAAGAAGGGCAACGTTGGTGGGATGTGTTACGCATGACTCTGACAAAAGGAGGTAAGCATTTAGTATTCTGTAAAGAAGCTAATTTGAAAAATAATGGAGTGCCAATCTTAAATGAAGCGACAGAGAGTCACAAAGTTCTTTGGCCTATTGAACAAAATATGCTTGATAAAGATCCGTCAATAAAGCAAACTCCAGGGTATGAAGAATAACACAATATCTGCATACTTAATATGTTAGTTATATCAAATGTAATTCCTATTAATTTTTGATACTCTTTTCTTAGTAATAGCATGCCGAAACATGCTATTACTAAGAATCTTTTTTATTAGTTTGTATAAATGAATCTTTTTTGCTAACATTGTGAGTGAGTGTAAAATAACTTATTTAATATAATTATATAATATGAAAAAATATTGCTTACTTCTATTTTGTCTAATATGTATTCCCTTAATGGGGCAGTCTACTTATAAGCCGGATTGGGAGTCTATAGATAAAAGGCCGGTTCCTGCATGGTTTGAAAATGCGAAATTTGGCATTTTTATACATTGGGGATTATATTCTGTACCGGCATGGTCGCCCAAAGGAACTTATTCGGAATGGTATAAATATTGGCTTGATAAAAAAACATTGATGGGTAATGGAAATTTTACAGGAACAGAAATATATGATTACCATCGGAAAATGTATGGAGAAGATTTCACTTATGCAGATTTTGCCCCCATGTTCAAAGCTCTTAGTTATGATCCCGAAGAATGGGCTGATTTATTTGAGCACTCAGGTGCGAAATATGTAGTGCTGACAACGAAGCATCACGATGGATTCGCCTTGTGGCCCAGTAGAGAGGCATCAATCAGCTATGGCAGACCATGGAATAGTATGGAAATTGGAGCACATCGTGATTTAGTTGGGGAATATGTAAATGCATTACGTAAAACTGATATAAAAGTTGGATGTTATTTCTCTTTGAGAGAGTGGGATAACCCACTATATAATAAAGAAACAATGGATTTGTTTTATGAACGCCATTGGTTTCCGCAATTACAAGATCTGGTAAATCGTTATAAACCGGATCTGATATGGGCTGACGGTCCCGATCAGATAAATGATAAACAGTGGCAGGCCGAAAGAACATTAGCTTGGTTATATTCAGAATCTCCGGTAAAAGACAGTATCGTTGTCAATGATCGTTGGGCTAACAATACCGGTAAAAAACACGGCGATTATTACACGCGAGAATATAGTAATACTAATAGTTCTTACAATAAGCCATGGGAAGAATGTCGTGGTATAGGCTTGTCGTTTGGTTATAATCAAAATGAAGATTTGGGAGATTATACTTCGCCGAAGGCTTTAATACTGACACTTGTCAATATTGTAAGTCAAGGAGGGAATTTATTACTGGATATAGGGCCGAATGCCAATGGTAAAATACCTCCTATCATGCAGGAACGTTTGTTGCACATTGGACAATGGTTGAAAGTAAATGGAGAAGCGATTTATGGCACACGTGCTTGGGTCAATTCTTGTCAGTGGTCCAAAGGAAACAGAGAGTGGAAATCAAAAGAAAAACACTACGTCAGTGGAGATGCAATCTTGAAACAAACTGTTGATCCCGATCCGGGATATGCAGTGAAAGAGGTGTTTTTTACGAAAAAAGGGAATAATGTATATGCTATCCTGCCACGATACCCCAAAAATAAAATTGTGTTGAAAGACATACAGACAACAGGTAGGACTAAAATAACCCTATTAGGATCGGACAAAAAAGTGCAATGGAAACAAAAAGGTAATGATATTGAAGTAATCATGCCTCTTCTATATGTTGATGAACTACCTTGCGATTATGCTTGGGTACTTAAACTGGAAAAGATTTCAGAGTAAGTTCTTTTATGTTCTTTCATACACTGTCTGGATATATCGGGGTATGAAAGGTATGAGTATTGATTTTTACAGGCTGTATATATAGAATATATACGGCCTGTTTTGATTTATCGATAAGTAGGGATATTTATATTTCTCCAATAGCTTTTATGCTAATATGGTTTTCCTCGTATATGTATCTCCTGCAATAAGAATAGTCATAAAACTTTAAATTGGTAAAAATATACAATATCTTGTATCTGAGTAATCCATACTCTCCGAATATGTCTTGTTCACACAAATTTATAAAGATTTCAAATATACAAAAGTGTTGTTTGGTATATGTTTTAAAATAGCGTTTTTTTATTGAGTTTCAAGAATCTTTGAGATATTTTGGAATAATAGCTTACATACTAACTATGACTAATCGTATAATTCTACTTTCGATATTACTTTATAGCTTTATATCTGAAGATTGTATAATAATGTTAAATGCATTATTGTGATTATTGCTATACTTGCTTCTTTCCTTGTCTTTCTTTTTCGCACTCGATCAAGAAAAGCATTTTTATTATTTCATGGAATGGATTTATACCTTTTTCCTTTTTCATGGAGTATTTCTTTATTATTTTATACTGTTATGATACCATCGCTTTTTAGCTGAAATAAGTATTGAAATCTTCATTTGTTTTTGGTTTTTACAGATTCAATGTATTGATTATAAATGTGTTATGCGATAATTCTATTACGTGTTTTCTCTTCATTTTCGCCTACCGTTCCGATAGAACTTAGTTTAAATAACCAAAAACACATATAAACATCTTTATTATTAACTCAAAAAGCAATACTTATGAAGAAAACCATCTTCTTGATTTTGTGCATTTTATGTTCTCTTGGAGCCATGGCACAAAAGAAATCAATCACAGGTGTGGTTACGGATGCTAGCGGTGAATCAGTCATCGGAGCGAGTGTTGTCGAGGTCGGTACCACCAATGGTGTGATTACTGACATTGACGGTAAGTTTACATTAATGGTCGATCCTAACGGAAAGATCAAAGTTTCTTTTGTTGGGTATCAACCTCAGACAATCGATGTGAAAGGTAAAGGTTCTTTCAATATTCAGCTGAAAGAAGATTCTGAAATGTTGGAGGAAGTTGTTGTAACGGGGTATGGTGGCAAACAGCTGCGTACGAAAGTGACAAACTCTATCGCTAAAGTAAAAGAAGAGACCTTGAAACAAGGTATGTTTACTAATCCGGCTCAAGCTCTTTCGGGTGCCGTAGCGGGTTTGTCAGTAAGCCAAACTTCCGGTAATCCGGGCAGTGCTCCAACCTTAGTACTTCGTGGTGGTACAAACTTTGATGGTTCTGGTTCTCCACTTATTTTAATTGATGGTCAGGTACGTTCTTCTTTAAGCGATATTAATCCTGATGACATTGAATCTATGGAAGTTTTGAAAGATGCCGGTGCAACAGCTATCTACGGTGCACGTGCAAATGACGGTGTAGTACTTGTAACAACCAAACGTGGTAAATCTGGTAGAGCAGAGGTGAATCTGAAAGCTAAGTTTGGTTTAAACTATTTCAAAGATTCCTATAACTTTATGAATGCCGGAGATTATCTTTATTGGATGCGTACAGGTTATATGAATGCTTACGTTGGAGATATGAAACATCCGGACGGTGCCGGTATAAAAGGATGGTCTTCTTTAAGTGGACTAACGACTGCAACTCCTTACGGAACAGGTAACCTGTATTTTGACAAAGATGGTGTAACGCCATTAGACGGAAATAAGACAAGCTCTGCTATATGGAGTCCGATGCTTTATTCGGATAATTTATCATTCCTGCTTGATCAGGGATGGCAAACCATGATAGATCCGATATATGGTGATAAAATTATCTATAAAAATACCAATATTGCCGACTTCAATATCAATACCCCATCATTCTCTCAAGATTATAACTTGAGTGTCAGTGGTGGTAATGATAAAGGTAACTATTATGCAGGTTTAGGTTACAATAAAAGTGAAGGTACGGCAGTGGGAAACTGGTACCAACGAATCACCTTTACTTTTAACGCAGATTATAAACTTAAAGAATGGTTGACTTCTAATTCAAGTTTCAATTTTGCGGATGCGACTTGGAATGGACTTCCTGCATCACAAACAGCTGAAGCAAACTATTTCTCACGCTGTCTTTCATTACCTCCTACGTTCCGAGGCTACAATGCAGATGGTGATATGTTGTTAGGCCCGAACTCCGGTGATGGTAATCAGCAATACAATTTCAAGCAGTTTGTCCGTGATAATAATACGGATAAGTTTACAATGAATCAGTCTTTCACAATCGATTTCATGAAAGGTCTATCATTGAAATTAGGGGCTATTTGGTATTATTCTGAAGAAAAAACAGAAGCTTTCAATAAAGATTATTTGAGTTCTCCCGGTAATTTGATTACATCTCATTCTACTTCTGCTTCATACGCACGCACTCTTGACCAAACATATAATGCAGTGTTGAACTATAATTATCAGATCAACAAAGATAACTTCTTGGATGCAATGGTTGGTTTTGAGTACTATGATTCATACAGTAAAGGATTTAGTGCTTCAGGTTCCGGGGCTCCCACTGATGACTTTATGGATTTGGAATACACTTCCAAAGAGGAAGGTAAGCGTTCCATAGACTCTTCACATTCTCGTCAACGCATTATGTCATTCTTTGGACGCGTTAATTATGACTACCAATCCAAGTATCTGCTTTCTTTGGTTTTGAGACGTGACGGATATTCAAAACTGGCCGAAGAGAACCGCTGGGGAGTGTTCCCGGGGGTATCAGCCGGTTGGGTATTCAGCAAAGAAGAGTTTATGAAGAATACAGCATCTATTCTTTCATTTGGTAAATTACGCGCCAGCTTTGGTTTAAATGGTAATGTAAACAAGAACTTTGTTGGTAACTATACAGTGCAAGGTGCTTATGGAAGTAATCGTTATAATGGTTCAACCGGTTTCTTATTGAGTAACATTCCTAATCCCTATTTGATGTGGGAAAAATCGAGAACTTTTGAAGTAGGTTTGGATATGGGCTTCTTAGAAAATCGAATCAATGCCAATTTAACTTATTACAATCGTCTGACCAGTGATAAATATGCTAATATCACAGTTCCTTCCACTTCAGGTGTAAGTTCGGTTACTTCAAACAATGGTGAGTTCCAGAATCAAGGTTTTGAGTTTGAATTAGGTTTCCGGATTATTGATGCTAAGGACTGGAAATGGAATTTAAACTGGAATGGTGCTTTGAACAAAAACAAGGTTGTTTCTTTGCCGGATAACGGACTTGAAAGAAATCGTCAGAGTGCTTATCAAGTTTATACAGGAAACGGAGATGAAAAGAAATGGGTCGGAGGATACCAGGAGGGCCAACGTCCGGGTGATCTCTACATGTTTGTTGCAGAAGGACTGTACAAATCTCAAGATGAAATACCCGCTAATCTGATTGATTTGACAACAGGTAACAATGGTTCTAGCGGCCGTCCTCTGTATGGTGGCGCTGAAGGTTACAATAAACTGACAGATTCTCAGAAGTCGAATGCTCTTCCCATTCAGCCGGGTGACGTAAAATGGAAAGATGTTAATAACGATGGAGTCATTGACAATTATGACATGGTAAAGGTTGGAAATACTGTTCCTAAATGGACCGGTGGTATCAATACAACTGTAAGTTGGAAGGACCTTACCTTGTCGGCACGTTTCGACTATGCTTTGGGATTCACTGCTGTAGACTGGAAAACGATGTGGATCATGTCATGTGCTCAAGGTACATACAATACTATTGAGGAGACCAAAAACACATGGACTCCGGAAAATCCGAATGCTAAATATCCGACTTATGTATGGGCCGATCAATTGGGTAAACGTAATTATTGCCGTAGTTCATCCATGTTTGCCTATAATGGAAACTATATAGCATTACGCGAATTATCACTGTCATATAAATTGCCTTCAATATTGGTTCAGAAAGCTAAGTTATCTAATGTAGAACTTTCAATAACAGGTCAGAATTTAGGTTATTTGACAGAAGCAAAGCACTTATTCTCACCCGAAAAAGCTGATAATAATGGAGGATATCCATTGCCTCGCACAGTGATTTTTGGTATTAATGTTTCTTTCTAAATATAAAAATATAAATTATGAAAAAAATAATATATATCATTTCCTTATTTGTATCATCTGTTCTTTATACGTCATGTGATGCGTTGGACCTTGCTCCCGAAGATTATTTCGGAAGTGGTAATTACTGGAATAATGAAGCCCAGGTAGAAGGATTCATGTACGGAATGCACTCTCAATTGAGAGGAAACTATAACATGTTTTATTGCTTGGGAGAACTGCGTGGTGGTACACAACGCGTTGGCAGCTCTTCTCAAAATACGAGTTTGGACTACGCTATACTGCGTACCAATACCTTAAGTCAAGATAATCCGGGATTCACTAACTGGTTTGGACTATACAGTCCTATTATGCAAGTAAATCACTTTATTCAAAAAGTTGAAAATGAGTGTGCTTTCCTAAGTGAAGCAGATAGAAAAACCTACTTAGGACAGGCATACGGTTTGAGAGCACTTTATTATTTTATGCTTTATAAAACTTATGGTGGTGTACCTATAGTCACAACTGTGGAGTTGTTGGATGGTAAAGTTACCGCAGACAAATTCTACGTTGAACGTGCTACCCCGGAAGCTACTTTATCTTTCATAAAAGAAGATATCGGAAAATCAGAAAGTTATTTTGGCACAACGGAAATAAATAACAAGCATGATAAAACAATGTGGTCCAAAGCTGCAACCTTAATGTTAAAAGCCGAAATCTATATGTGGGCTGCAAAAGTTTCCATTAATGGTTATACTGCTTCCGGAAAATCTGATTTGGAGATCGCCAAAAACGCCTTAAATGGGATAATTGGTAAATTCCAGCTATTGAATAAGTTTAGTGATGTGTTCAGTACTTCCAATAGAAACAATGCTGAGGTTATTTTCACTTTACATTTTGCAGATGGTGAGGCAACCAATTGGGGAGGTATGTTTCTTTATCAGGATGCGGTGTTCATTGGACAGGTTTACGGTCGCGATGACAAGAAAATCGAAACAGATACATTAAATCTGAAAGGTACAGGCGGCGTTTTCCGCCATGAATACACAGAAGATTTCTGGAAAAGTTATGATGAAAAAGATACTCGCCGTGATGCGACATTCTTAGAGTATTATACTAAAAAGAACAAGGAAGGTTTTGGCTGCGTCATGCAGAAAGCTATCGGTTCTATCAATTCAAATAATAACCGTATTTACGATACCGATTTCATTGTCTATCGTTATGCTGATGCTCTGTTAATGATGGCTGAAGTCGAAAATGGTCTTGGAAATCCATGTGCCGGCTATATCAACGAAGTACGTAAACGTGCATATGGCTCCGATTATGAAGCTAATAAATATACTGAAGGAAATTATGCGGAAAACGAATTAGCCATTCTCCATGAACGTGATAAAGAGTTTGTTTGGGAAGGTAAACGTTGGTTTGATGTGGTTCGTATGCATGATGCCAACGGTAAGTCTCTGGCATTTTCTGCTACGGCTAATTATCCGGCAGACAAATCGATTTTGGATCCGAGTGAAGAATACAAGCTGTTATGGCCTATTGATGTAAATGTCATGAGTGTCAACCCCTTGCTGAAACAGACCCCCGGATATGAAAAATAAAACTTAGTCAATAGGTTTTAAATACGATTATTTATTACATGTAGAAGCTGCCCCAATACTCTTGGAGGCAGCTTCTTTTTTCAGTCATATCTGATAAGTTGATATGCTTAATAAAGATTAGCGGATACTTTCACACTAATCAATTCTGATATCCCGGAGTTTGTTTTAATGCCGGATTATCTGTCAATACACTTTCGTTGATCGGCCATAATAAGCGGGTAGCAACGGCTGAAGTACGTTTAGTCACATAGTCTGCACCGAGCAATCTTAAGTCATACCAACGTTTTCCCTCAAACATAAACTCACGCATACGTTCTTTCAAAATAGCTTCCAAAGGATCTTCGTCACCGGACATATATTTATTATCTGTATAGAAGTCTCCTTTATCATTGGGATAAGCCAATGTAGCTTTGTTGGCTTCAAAGAATTCTTTTCCATAAGCACGTTCACGGACCTGATTAATTTCGGCAGTCGGATCCTCACCTAACAATGCTTTAGCCTCAGCAAGCAATAACAGGCAGTCGGCATATCGGTAGATTGGATAATCATTCAAGAAGCTACGTTGTGAAGCTCCATCAAGTAGAACTCCCTGGTATTTATTACAAAATGGAGCAATATATTTAACTGTACCATCCTGCTGTTTCTGGTAGACTGCCGTCATAGAAGCATCTTTACGGGTGTCTCCATCGCGGAATGCTTTATTGTACAAATCATATCTTATCTGTAGACGAATCAAACCGTTCAATTGTCCTTCGGGCAAATCTTTAAATGACACTCCCTCTTTATTGCAATAAGTAGAGGTCATATATGCTTGTTGGGGCACCAGGTTCTGTCTGAATCTATCGTCCCACATATTATACTCGTCTTTAGCGTTGCGTATTGAGAAAATGATTTCAGAGTTGTCTTTATTGTTATAAGCAAATACTTTTGAGAAATCATCTTGCAAACTAACATTTGCATTGCTGACGATTGATTGCAAAGCAGTTTTGGCTGTAGTATAGTCGGCTGTACCGCCACCCATTTGGCGACCACTCCATAAATAAACCTCACCTTTTAACATCTGTGTAGCAGCCATCGACCAGTAATATCTGCCATATTTGAAAGAATAATCGCTGCCAAATCCTTTTTCGGACGCTGTAATGTCTTCTTTGATTTGTTTCATCACCTCCTCCGCAGGAGAAGCTGCTTTCGATAGATTGCTTAAATCCAAAGAAGCCCCATTCGTATAGTCAAGATAGAGGATAACATCTCCCCAAGAGCGTAGCAAATGGAAATAAAGATAAGCACGCATTCCATAAGCTTCGCCTAAGTAATAGTTTTTACCAGCTTCGGAGAGTACTGTCGTTTCCTTTGTTTTGGCTATCATCAGATTGATCTGATTGATCACTTTGTACATTCCTGCGAAGTTGCTTATTCCTGTATTCTCTTTATTGATTGTATTGAAAGGCAGACGCTCCATACCTTGAGTTGCTTCTCCTCCGAAAGGAACATCTCCGTAAATATCTGCACGAGGCTCACCTAACAAGAAAAAGTTAAAGCTGCATTCTCTAAGCAATGCGTGCAACCCCACATTAAAAGTGCTGAACTGGGCCTCTGTCTTCCAGTAATTACTATCTGCAATAGAACTGGTAGGATCAATATCCAGCGCATCACATCTTGAAAACAGCAGGAGAGAAAGCCCTGCTAACATATATGTAAATATTTTCTTCATAATGCTATTTGTATTAGTCATATATAATTAGAATGTCACTGACAAACCGAATAAAACTGTTCTCGGAGTAGGATAACGGCCGTTATCTATTCCACGGCCATAAGTCGTATCTACAGCCGGTTCAGGTGAAACGCCTGTGTATCCGGTGATATAGAATAGATTCTGACCTGTTACATAAACTGAGGCATCTGTCATGCCTACTTTACTAATCCATGTTTTAGGCAGATTATAGTTCAATGTCAGTTCACGAAGGGCCAAATAGTCACCTTTTTCATAGAAACGTGAACTGTTATTGTCAATAGCCGTAAGACCATTATTTGAACGTGTTATATTCTTCTTACTTAACTGGTCGGCATAATAGAATGCAGGCAGATCAGTATCGGTATTTGTTTCACTCCATGTTTTTTTAACTTCTTTAATGATGTTGAACGAACCTTGATATTGCCCCAATGAACGTGCTGCAAGGTCATTATAAATCGTATGTCCTAAAGCATAATCGAAACGGGCATATAAGGAGAGGTTTTTATAACCCAATGTAGTAGAGAATCCACCGGTAACTTTTGGGAATATATTTCCTACTACTTGACGGTCGTATCCATTAATAACACCATCGCCATTAATGTCTTCCCAGCAAACATCACCCGGTTCGATAGGTTGCCATCCCTCTTTTCCGGCATATTGGGCTGCAAGTCCCGGACCATATAAGTTGGCTACCTCATCGATACGATTATTGGCATATTTTTTCACATCATCCCAATCTTTGAATATGTGGTTTTGTTTATAGGCAACTAGTTCTCCCAGTTTACCACCTTCCTGACGACCGGCGATCCATTTGGTTTCATCTGTTCCATCGGCTTTTTTACGTCCGGTTGCTACTTCATAACCACCAACACGATTATTGGGATTACCATTGTAGGGCAATTTTACAATCTTGTTTGCAACAGAAGACAGGTTGGCTGTTACATCCCATGTTAACCCTTTCGGATTATTCAGAATATTAGCTCTGACTTCCATTTCAAAACCATAATTACGCAGAGTTCCCATATTGGTCATGATTTCCGTGAAACCGGTATATCCCGGAAGAGCTTGTTTGGTTAACAAATCCTTTGTAGTACGGTTATAATAGTCGAGGATAAAGCTCAAACGATTATTTAAGAATCCGATGTCAAGTCCTGCTTCAAATGACTGACTTTGTTCCCAACGTAATCCAGTGTTTACCAAACCTGAATTGTAGAATGCGGTTGAACCTCCGTATGTTTTTGCGCCTACTTGTGAATATGCACCATATACATCAAAATTTCCGATTCCATTCACATTTCCATTGACACCATAGCTCAAACGGGGTTTCAAGTTAGAAATAACTCCTGATATCTTAGAGTCTTTCCAGAATCTTTCTTCCATAATATTCCAACCGACAGACACACCCGGGAAGAATCCCCAACGATTATCTTTCAGTTTCGAAATACCGTCATAACGAGCAACAAACGAAATTAAATATCTCATATCGTAGTTATAGTTAATACGTCCGAATCCGGAAAGAATACGATATGCTGTTTTGGTTGTTGAAGTATAGGTTCTTGTAGAGCCTGCGTTTAAGGTAGGAATATCATCAGTCGGAGAATTTTGAGTTTTAGCTTCAAAATCGAACTGATCATAAGTGAAATATTCGGTTCCTAACATTGCTTCCAGATTATGCTTTTCTGCAAAAGTCTCTGTGTATGTCAGTGTTCCGTTCAACTGAATTTGATTGTATTTCTGGACATAAGCCTCAGCCTGGCGTGTATTGTCAGGAGTTGCGGAAGATTGAGCTTGATAAGATTTATTAAACTTCTCTCTCTGCCAGTCATAACGATAAAGTGAAGCATTGCCATTTAACACTAATTTTTTAGGTAAAATGTCAAGGGCAAATCCAACACTGTAGGTTGATTTATTAGTGCTGTTCTCGCTCGTCAACTTATCTCTGTAATAATCGGGATTACCGTCTCCTGTACCGAAACCGGAGGCCGGAGTTCCATCTTCATTCCAAGGATTCCATGTCGGACGTTGAGAGCGTGTACGGTAGAAAAATTCATATTGACCGATCCAGAGTTCCGGTTGAGTTGACCAAGAGTAAGTCGCATTTGCCTTTACCGTCAAAAAAGGGAATACTTTATACGAACCGTTCAATGCTCCATTGAAACGTTCGTATCCGGTACCTCTAATCTGACCATCTTCTTTGTAATAGCCTAGGCTGGCAGAGAAGGTTCCTTTATCGTTACCGCCTGTAATGTTTACATAATGGTCTTGTGTCAAAGCGCTATTATTGAAAACAACATCATCCAACTCACCTGAGTAGTCTTTATATAGAATTGTTTTTCCATCATAAAATGGGTCTGCCATAGAAGCCCAACCTTCATTCTTTAAGTTAGCGTTTTCATCTGTCAAATAACGGATGTCAAATAGATTGTTACCAATACCATATCCCATTTGTGTATCTACATTGGTACGTCCGGTTCTTTTGTAACCTAAACGATTGTAGTAGATGTAGTCGTGCGCATCGCAAAAGTCATAACCTTTACGAGCGAAATTCACACCCATTTTGAATTTATAGTTAACAGATGCTTTACCTTCTTTACCACTTTTAGTCTCAACCAAAATAACACCGCCATTGGCACGCGCTCCATAAATAGCGGTTGAAGCAGCATCTTTAAGGACTTGAATCGACTCAATATCGGAAGGATTGATATCGCTCATACTATTGCGGACAATACCATCGACTACGATAAGTGCTTTACTATTATCACCTGTAATAGTGGCACCACCACGTAATGTAATATCCGGTTCACTACCGGGTTGACCTGTTTTGTTAACAACACGGAGTCCTGTTACAGAGCCTTGCAAGGATTGTCCTGCGTTGCTGAAAGCCGCATTTTTAAGTACCGAGTTATCCAATTTAGAGATAGCAGTAGTCAAAGTAGCACGCTTTTGTGAACCTCCATATCCAGTTATCACTACTTCATCCAACACTTCTGTGTCTTCCTTCAGTACTATCTTATAGGTATTTTCAGCACCAACAGTAATCGTCTGAGATTTATACCCAATATAGCTAACTGTAAATTTAGCACCAGTAGCTATCGTTAAAGAGAACTCGCCGTCAAAGTTAGTTATGGTACCATTAGTTGTACCGACTTCAACGACACTTGCACCAATGATTGACTCACCGGCACCATCTGTAATCACACCCGTGATAGATTTCTTTTGCGCCATGGCCCCAAGAGAACATAAAATGCACAAAATCAAGAAGATGGTTTTCTTCATAAGTATTGCTTTTTAGTTAATAATAAAGAAAATTATAATTGTTTTTACTAAGTTCTATCGGGACTTATCCTTTTAAATAGTAATCCCAGAATCAGATAAAAACATAATTGTCTATAATACAAATTATTACGTCTTAATAGTGAATCAAAATAACAGGGTATTTTTAGTAAAAAAACACTCATGAATTAATAATGGTGAAAAGTAGTGAAGCACTAAATATTTTTTTCTCGCCCCAATTCCTCTAAAATCTACTTTTCAATAAGCCAAGAAGAATTATCTATATTTCAACATAAAGAAACACCTTATAACATATAATAAGGTTTTTGAATATATTCTCTCGCCCTTTTCAAGTCAGTTCAATAGCTTTTTAAAACAATAATATATTACATATACCTATTCTAAGGTGAATCGCTATATATATAATATAAGAAATCAATATTATATGAGAGAGGATACCCCATAAACAATCTTTTGTGAAATTTCCAAGTGGGTTATCTTAGTTTTTCAATATTATTTCGTCTATATAAAAAATATATTTAAAATATGCTTGTGAGTTTTTAATATAATATATATATTTGCAACGGTTTGATAGTATATAAATGAAAAGAAATAATAAATTTAACCTTTTTCATTTATTATTTAGGTAATGAAAATACCAAGTACCGATAGGACTGTACTCATTTTCAGGTATTTATATTTATGGAGTTTAGAAGAGATAATTTTCCTTTTTTATTAACTAAAAATCAATTTATGAAAAAAGTCCTTTTTATTTTGTTGGGCTGTTTGCTATCGTTTAATGTGATGGCACAGGTAAAGGCGATTTCGGGACTGGTAACAGATGTTACCGGGGAGCCCGTTATTGGGGCAAGTGTTGTAGAAGTGGGAACCACTAATGGAGTAATTACTGATTTAAACGGTAAGTTCTCGTTAAAGGTGGCACCTAATTCACAATTCTTGGTGAGCTATATTGGCTACAAGCAACAAACAATTAAAGTTGGCTCTGAAAGCACTTATAATATTGTGCTGAAAGAGGATGCGGAGGTTTTGGATGAAGTTGTTGTAGTCGGCTATGGTTCGCAAAAGAAGGTGAACGTTACAGGGGCTGTAGGTATGGTTAGTGCCGAGGCGTTGGAAGCGCGTCCGGTGGCAAATGCTTCACAAGCATTGCAGGGTGTTGTTCCCGGCTTGAACCTTACTGTTGGTAATAACGGTGGTGCCCTTGATGGAACGTTAAACATGAATATTCGTGGAGCCGGAACGATTGGTGATGGATCGGGTTCTTCTCCATTGGTTTTGATTGATGGCATTGAGGGTGATCTGAATACTGTCAATCCCAATGATATCGAATCTGTTTCGGTATTAAAAGATGCTGCATCGGCTTCTATTTATGGTGCAAGAGCTTCGTTCGGTGTAATTCTTGTAACAACGAAGAGTGGTAAGAGCGGTAAGACCAATGTGTCATATAGCGGTAGTGCTCGTTTCTCAGACGCTATTGGTATTCCGGACATTATGGATTCTTACACTTTTGCTCAGTACTTCAATCGTGCTTCTGCCAATAAGGGTGGCGGTGATATTTTTGCCCCTGCTGTAATGGAACGTATCAAAGCTTATCAAGAAGGAACGCTGAAAGCTACTACTGTTGATAATGGAGCAGGTATTTGGCAAAAATGGGCTAACGCGAATGGAAACACGGATTGGTTTGAAGAATTTTATGATCATTGGGCGCCATCTCAGGAACATAACCTTAGTATTAATGGTGGTACGGACAAAACTCAATACTTGATTAGTGGAAGTTTTCTGGATCAGAAAGGTTTAATGCGTCATGGATCAGATAAGTTTCAACGCTACACATTGAATGGTAAAATCACAACGGCTGTCACTGATTGGTTCAAGGTGACGTATTCTACTAAATGGACCCGTGAGGATTTTGAACGTCCTACTTACTTGACAGGAAGCTTTTTCCATAACTTAGCTCGTAAATGGCCTGTGCATCCGGCTTATGATCCTAACGGATTCCCTATGGACGAAGGTGAAGTGGAACAGATGGAAAATGGTGGAAAGCAGAATAGCCAGAAAGATTTTTATACGAATCAGTTGCAACTGGTTTTCGAGCCTATTAAAAACTGGAAAATCAATCTTGAAGGTAGTGTACGTACCACTACTCAATATCAGCATTGGGAAGTATTACCTGTTTATGCCTACAATGTGGATGGAGATCCCTATTATACAGTGTGGGATATGGGATATGGTTCTTATGCGGCAGGTTCTTCTCGCGTGAATGAATATAGTTGGAAGGAAAATTATTATACCACAAATATTTATTCGGACTATTTCAAACAGTTCGATAACGGACATTATTTTAAAGTGATGGCCGGTTTTAATGCAGAGTTATATAAAACCAGAAACATCACGGCAGAGAAAAATACATTGATTACCCCGGGGGTACCTACTATTAATACGGCAACTGATGATCCGCAGGCTTATGGTGGTTATGCTGACAACTCAGTAGCCGGTTTCTTTGCGCGTGTTAACTGGAGTTATAAAGATCGTTATATGTTTGAGGCTAATGGCCGATATGATGGCTCTTCCCGCTTCGTAGGAAAAGAACGTTGGGGATTCTTCCCATCATTCTCTGCCGGTTGGAATATTGCTCGCGAGCCATTCATGGAGAGCTTTGCTGAAAAAATTAATATGGGAAGTTTAAAGTTAAGAGCTTCATGGGGTCAGTTGGGTAATACGAATACCAATGATGCGTGGTATCCATTTTATCAAACGATGCCTGTAGGGTCTAATTACGGTTGGCTAGTAAATGGCGAACGTCCTAACTATGCTACAAATCCGGGTATTGTCAGCTCTAAGAAAACTTGGGAGACAGTAGAGACTTGGGATGTCGGTTTGGATTGGTCTTTCTTCAATAACCGTTTATCCGGTTCATTCGACTATTTCGTACGTTATACTTATGATATGATCGGCCCGGCTCCCGAACTTTCAAGTTTGTTGGGAACTTCAGTTCCGAAGATTAACAACTCGGACATGAAATCGTATGGTTTTGAATTGGAGGTAAATTGGAGAGATCGGATCGGTGAAGTTTCTTATGGAGCAAAATTTGTACTTTCTGATGACCAACAGAAGATTCTGCGCTATCCGAATGACTCGTATGACGTAGGTTCGTATTATAAAGGTAGACATTTGAATGATATTTGGGGATTGACAACAATCGGTATTGCTAAATCACAGGAAGAGATGGATGCTCATTTGGCAAAAGTCGATCAATCTTCTGTAGGAACCAATTGGGGTGCCGGTGATATTATGTATGCCGATTTGGATGGTGACGGAAAAATCAGTAACGGAACCAATAAATTAGGAGATACGGGCGATTATCGTATTATCGGTAATTCGACTCCTCGTTTTAAATATGGTATTACACTGGATGCTGCTTGGAAAGGATTCGATTTCAGCATTTTTATGCAGGGGATCGGAAAACGTGACCTGTGGCTGGACGGATGTTATTTCTGGGGAGCCAACGGACAAGGAAATGAGTGGCAATCTACCGGCTTTACCGAACATTGGGATTTCTTCCGTCCGGAGGGTGACCCGTTAGGTGCTAATTTGAATTCATATTATCCGCGCGTCAACTTTAGTGGGGGCCGTAATACCAAGATTCAGACACGCTATTTACAGAATGGAGCATATTTGCGTTTGAAGAATGTCCAGTTGGGTTATACATTGCCTCGGGTATGGACAGAGAAAGCCGGAATATCTTCTGTACGTGTATATGTTTCAGGTGATAACCTGGCAACTATAACCAGTCTTTCTAAGATTTTCGATCCGGAAGCTACCGGAAGTTTGGCCGGAACAGGATCCGGTAAGTTGTATCCTTTGCAAAGAGTGATATCTGTTGGTGTTAACGTTAATTTTTAAATTGAAGTATTATGAAGCTTAAAATAAAAAATCTGTTTGTACAAGCATGTTTTGTTGCGGGAGGGGTAATGGCGCTCACGTCCTGTAATGACTTTCTTGATAGAGAACCTCTTTCTTCTGTCACACCGGAAGTCTACTTTCAAACGGTGGATCACTTTGCCGCTTATTCCATAGCGAGGTATCAAAACTATTTTCCTTCGCATGGTGGTTATGGAGCAGGTATAGCGAATAACGATGGTGGAACGGATAATATGGTGGCCGGAGGGCGTAGTAGTCGCTATGTAAAAGGGCTTTGGAAAGTTCCTTCCAGTGATGGTAACTGGAGTTTCAGCAATATCCGTTATTGCAACTACTTCTTTGAGAATGCTGTGCCTAAATATGAAGCGGGTGAGGTTGCCGGAGCAGATGCCGATATTCGTCATTATATTGGCGAAATGCATCTGATGCGTGCTCTTGTGTACTATAATTTATTGCGTACTTACGGTGACTTTCCGATCGTAACAGAGGTTTTGCCCGATGACAAAACGGTGCTGATGGAAAAAGGTGTCCGCCAACCTCGTAATTTGGTTGCCCGCTTTATCCTGAAAGATTTGGATGATGCTGCCAATATGATGTACAGTAAGGGATTTAAAAATAATACCCGTTTGAATCGTGAGACAGCTTTGCTGATTAAATCTCGGGTGGCACTGTATGAAGCCTCTTTTGAAAGATACCACAAGGGTACAGGACGTGTACCGGGAGATGATAACTGGCCGGGAAAGAAAGTACATTCTAATTTCTCATTGGATGTAGAAGCTGAGGTTGACTTCTTCTTGACAGAAGCCATGAAAGCAGCGGAAGAAGTTGCAGATAAAATAACTTTGACCCCTAATACAAAGGTTGAAGATCCTGCTAGTCCTTCTATTACATCCGGATGGAATCCTTATTTTGAAATGTATGCCAATGTTGATTTAAGCGGCTATGACGAAGTGTTGTTCTGGCGTCAGTATGCAAAAACCGGTAGTTTCTCTATCATGCATGGTACTCCGGCATGGATTGCGTCCGGTTCTAATCATGGCTTGTTGAAAAGCTATGTTGAAAGCTTCTTGATGCAGGATGGTCTGCCTTGGTATGCGGCCAGTAGCGCAGCACCTTATAAGGGGGATGCTACATTGGATGATGTGAAGGCCAATCGCGATAACCGTCTTCAGTTGTTTATGTTTGGTGAAAGCAATTTTGTACCAGTATATTCGACCGAGGAACCGGGCACTGTGAAAATGTTTGCTCCGCATCCTGTATCTAACCGTGAAGAGATGAGAGACCAGACAGGATATCGTATTCGTAAATATGCCAGCTTTGATATGGCACAGAATGTATGGGGAAAAGCTGAGTCGACTACCGGATGTATTATTTATCGTGGCGTAGAGGCTTATCTGAATTATCTGGAAGCTTATTATATGAAGAATGGTAACGTTACAGGTAAAGCAGCTCAATATTGGAGAGCCGTTCGTGAACGTGCAGGCGTAGATCCTGATTTTACAAAAACAATCAATGCGACCGATTTGAGTCAGGAAACAGATTGGGGTAAATATTCGGGCGGACAAGTTGTAGACGCCACCTTATTAAATATTCGCCGTGAACGTCGTTGCGAATTTATTGGTGAAGGGATGCGTTGGGATGATTTGGTACGTTGGCGTTCAATGGATCATCTGCTGACAAAAAATTATATCCCTGAAGGATGTAATTTCTGGGATGAAATGTACAAATCGGCTAATAAAGATGAGAATGGTGCTGAGGTTACATTTAAAGATTCTGGTGAAGAAGGTTCTAATATCTCTTCACGCTCCTTTAAATACCTGCGTCCGTATGCCATTTTGAAAACCAATAATGATGTATACGATGGGTATACCTGGCAGAAGGCACATTATCTCAATCCTGTGCCGGTTCGTGAGATGGAATTGCTGTCTCCGGATGAAAAAGCAGAGACATCTGTATTGTATCAGAATCCTTATTGGTCAACTAAGATTGGAGAAGTGGCTGAAGAATAATTGAGTTTTCAATAGATCACCGAAATAAGATAAAGGAGAGGGATGTTGCTCGAGATAACATCCCTCTCTTTGTTTTTAAATACAATCCAAATCCTGATTGATGGGATAGTCTTCAATGACCGCTTTGAATATGTTTATTTCCGATGGTTTAGTGCTTTGCGTCGAATAGTGTCTTGTTTATTAAATCGACCGTATATAATAAAATATTTAATTAACATAACCGTTATATAATAAAAAATACTATCTTTGCTCCCGATAACATAAATATTAATTAGTCGATACCATGAAAAAAGCCGTAATTCTATTTTCGCTTTTCTGTTTTCTGTGTGCTATACCGGTAGTTCAAGCAGCAGATACCATTTTTGTTCGTGAAACACGTATTCCTATTTTGATAGAAAGACAGGATAATGTCTTATTCTATCTCCGTTTGGATGCTAAAGAGAGCCAGACCCTGAACGATGTAGTGTTAAACTTGGGTGAAGGAGTGAATCTTTCTGAAATTCAGTCCATAAAGCTTTATTATGGAGGTACTGAAGCATTGCAGGATAGTGGTAAAAAACGTTTTGCTCCTGTTGGATATATTTCCAGTAACACTCCGGGGAAAACACTTGCCGCCAATCCGTCTTATTCAATCAAAAGATCGGAGGTAACTAATCCCGGTAATCAGGTTGTTCTGAAAGGAGATCAGAAACTGTTTCCTGGAATCAATTATTTCTGGATTAGTTTGCAAATGAAGCCGGGCACTTCGCTTACCAGCAAGGTGACTGCGGATATCGCTTCAATTACTTTGGATGGCAAAAAAGCCCTGTTGGATGTAGTTTCAGAAAATGGGATAGAACACCGTATGGGAGTAGGAGTGCGCCATGCCGGAGACGATAATTCTGCCGCATTCCGTATTCCGGGATTGGTGACTACTAATAAAGGTACGTTACTGGGAGTTTATGATGTACGTTATAACAGTAGTGTTGACTTGCAGGAGCATGTTGATGTTGGTTTAAGCCGCAGTACAGATGGTGGAAAAACTTGGGAAAAAATGCGTTTGCCTTTGGCTTTTGGAGAATTCGGTGGTCTGCCTGCCGGTCAGAATGGGGTAGGAGACCCTTCTATCCTTGTTGATACAAAAACAAATAATGTTTGGGTGGTTGCTGCCTGGACACATGGTATGGGTAATCAGCGGGCATGGTGGAGTTCACATCCGGGTATGGATATGAACCATACAGCACAACTTGTTTTAGCTAAAAGTACAGATGATGGTAAAACATGGTCTGCACCTATTAATATTACAGAGCAGGTGAAAGATCCTTCTTGGTATTTCTTGTTGCAGGGACCGGGTAGGGGTATCACTATGAGTGACGGTACTTTGGTATTCCCAACTCAGTTTATCGATTCGACACGTGTGCCCAATGCCGGTATTATGTACAGTAAAGATGGTGGCAAGAACTGGAAGATGCACAATTATGCACGTACGAACACCACAGAAGCCCAGGTAGCTGAGGTCGAACCCGGAGTGTTGATGTTGAATATGCGTGATAATCGCGGAGGAAGCCGCGCTGTGGCTATTACAAAAGATTTGGGTAAAACATGGACGGAACATGAATCTTCTCGTAAGGCATTGCCGGAATCTGTTTGTATGGCTAGTTTGATCAGTGTGAAAGCAAAAGATAATGTGTTAGGCAAGGATTTATTGATTTTCTCTAATCCTAATACGACAAAAGGACGCTATAATACTACTATTAAAATAAGTTTGGATGGCGGTGTGACTTGGTCACCCGAACATCAGCTGTTGTTGGATGAAGGCAATAACTGGGGTTATTCTTGCCTCTCTATGATTGATAAAGAGACGATTGGTATTCTTTATGAAAGTAGTGTGGCGCACATGACATTCCAGGCTGTGAAGTTGAAAGACATTATTAAATGAGAGATTTCCCCCATAAACTAAATAAATACCGATGAGAAACAAACAAATTTTCTTAATCAGTTTCATTATTTACTTATGCACAATTTCTTCGGTTCGGGCAGGTGAATATCACCTGCTCCCGGAACCGCAAAAGTTTACCCCTTTAGGTTCCAGTTTTGTGCTGGGCAGAACAAAGCTTTCTACTCCGGTGCTTCGGCAAGAGTGGGAAGCTTTTGTTGTTGATAGGGGTGGAGTGATTGATGACAAAGCTCGTGCAAGTATTGAAGTGAAACTGGTACCTTCGTTAGAAGAGGTACCTTTGAACGCAGACGAAGCTTATCGCCTGGTGGTAAATAATGGCAAAGTTACGGTTGAGGCTGTGACGGAACATGGTGTGTATTGGGCTATGCAGACTTTGGCCCAGCTACAGGATGTACAAAAGAAAAAGGCAACATTCAACGGTTGTTCAATTGTTGACTGGCCTGCTTTCCGAATACGCGGCTTTATGCAGGATGTAGGGCGTACGTATATGTCGATTGAAGAATTGAAACGTGAAATTGCTGTTCTTTCACGATTTAAAATTAATGTTTTTCATTGGCATCTGACTGAAAATCAATCATGGAGATTGCAAAGTAAAATTTTTCCGATGTTGAATGACAGTGTGAACACGACTCGTATGCCGGGTAAATACTATACATTGGAAGAAGCGAAAGATTTAGTCGCTTTTTGTAAAGCGCATAATATACTTTTAATTCCGGAATTTGATATGCCGGGGCATAGTGAGGCTTTTGTCCGTACATTCCGTCATGATATGCAGAGCCCGGAAGGAATGAAAATTCTTAAATTGCTGGTAGATGAAGTTTGCGAGACTTTTGATGTACCTTATCTTCATATTGGTACGGATGAAGTTCGGTTTACCAATCCAAAGTTTGTTCCGGAAATGGTCGAATATGTCCGTGCCAAAGGAAAGAAAGTCATTTCGTGGAATCCGGGATGGCATTATAAACCTGGCGAGATTGATATGACGCATTTGTGGAGTTATCGTGGAAAAGCCCAAAAAGGTATTCCCGCAATTGATTCTAAGTTTCATTATCTCAATCATTTTGATACTTTTGGCGATATCATTGCATTGTATAACAGCCGTATTTATAATGTTGAGCAAGGAAGTGACGATATTGCAGGGACAATTCTTGCCATCTGGAATGACCGTTACGTAGCTAACGAACGCAATATTATACTTGAGAATAATTTCTATCCTAATATGCTGGCTATTGCTGAACGTGCATGGAAAGGCGGAGGTACAGAATATTTTGATAAGAATGGTACTATCTTACCTTCTGAAGACTCTCCGGAGTTTAAAGAATTTGCTGATTTTGAGAATCGTATGCTTTGGCATAAAGAGCATACATTTAAGGGATATCCGTTCGCCTATGTAAAACAGACAAATGTAAAATGGAATATTACTGATGCATTTCCTAATGGTGGAGATTTGAATAAAGTCTTTCCTCCGGAACAGGAATTGAAGGATTCTTATTTATATGAAGGAAAAGAGTATGGGGTACACCCTGCCATTGGTGCGGGTATCTATCTTCGTCATGTATGGGGGAAAATGGTACCTACTTTCTATAAAGATCCGCAAGAGAATCATACGGCTTATGCCTATACATGGGTTTACTCTCCGAAAGATCAGGAAGTAGGGCTGTGGGCTGAATACCAGAATTATGGTCGTTCGGAAATGGACCTGGCTCCGTTGCAAGGCAAATGGGACTATAAAGGCAGCCGTATCTGGATCAATAATGAAGAAATACAGCCACCTGTATGGACAGCTACTCATCGTACAAAGAGTAATGAAATAGCGTTGGGAAATGAAAATTGTGTGGCACGTCCACCTATCGCCGTACATCTGAATAAAGGCTGGAATAAAGTTTTCCTGAAATTGCCGGTTGGTAAATTCAATATGCCCGAGGTGCGGTTGGTGAAGTGGATGTTTACTACAGTTTTTGTAACTCCTGACGGAGAAAATGCAGTGGACGGACTTATCTATTCGCCCGACAAAACGAAGTGATTGAGAAAAAATAAAAACGAATGAAGAAAATTTTATTAATGATGTTGTTGCTCGCCTCAATGGTGGGCAACGCACAGGAACGCAAATATTCTACGTTCTATTATCAACGTGCAACTCTGTTTGAGGAGTTGCCTGTGACTTCAAAAGATATCATTTTTCTGGGTAATAGTATTACCAACGGGGGAGAATGGAGTGAATTATTGAATAATAAGCATGTCAAGAACCGAGGAATCAGTGGTGATATCTGTATGGGTGTTTATGATCGGCTGGATGCGATTTTGAAAGGAAAACCCGCCAAAATATTCTTGTTGATCGGCATAAATGATGTAAGCCGGGGCACCTCTGCAGATACAATTGTGAACCGTATTGGTATGATTACTCAAAAAATTAAACAAGATTCTCCAAAAACAAAGCTATATTTGCAAAGTGTACTTCCGGTAACCGATCATTATAAGATGTTTGGCGGACATACGTCACGCTGGCAGGAAGTGAAAAAGATCAATGAAGGACTGATGTATCTTGCTGATAAAGAGAATGTGACCTATATTGATCTTTATTCTCATTTTGTTGACGAGAAGACCGGGAAAATGAATATTGAGTACACCAATGATGGTTTACATTTACTGGGAAAAGGCTACTTAAAATGGGTTGATATTGTTAAACCTTATATAAACAAGAAATGAAAAAGATACTATTCTTATCTCTGTTTTTGATGGTATGCACCATTTTATCCGCACAGAAGCGGGTGAAAGTGGCTTGTGTAGGGAATAGTATTACATACGGATATACTCTTCCGAATCCTGCAACGGACTCTTATCCATCACAGTTGCAACAACTCCTAGGGGAGACTTATGAAGTTGGAAATTTCGGGAAATCAGGAGCTACCTTATTGAATAGGGGACATCGTCCTTACATGCAGCAAGAAGAATTTAAAAAGGCAATTGCTTTTGCCGGTGATATTGTTGTTATCCATTTGGGTATTAATGATACGGATCCACGTGATTGGCCGAACTATCGTGACAGTTTCGTGAAAGATTATCTGGCGTTGATTGATTCTTTCAGAGTTGCTAATCCTAAATGTCATATTATTATTGCCCGTTTGACACCGATCGCTGATCGTCATCCTCGTTTTGAGTCAGGTACCCGTGATTGGCATGGAGAAATTCAACAAAGTATTGAGACGATAGCTAAATATGCAGGAGTTCAGTTAATGGATTTCCATGAACCGCTTTATCCTTACCCCTATCTTCTTCCGGATGCTGTACATCCTAACGTAGAGGGAGCCGGTATTCTTGCAAAAACGGTATATTCGGCGATTACAGGAGATTTTGGAGGGTTACATCTATCTGAGTTGTATACTGATAACATGGTACTTCAACACGGAGAGCCGTTGGCTATCCGAGGCAAAGCAAATGCGGGTGAAAAAGTGACTGTTTCAATAGCTAAACAGAAGTTGACTGCAAAGGCTGCTTCCAATGGAGACTGGGCTGTCACCATTCAGCCGTTAAAGGCCGGTGGTCCATATACACTGACTGTCTCTGCCGGAAAACAGAAACAAACATTCAATAATGTTTTGGCCGGAGAAGTGTGGCTTTGTTCCGGACAATCTAACATGGAATTTTATTTGAGTTGGAGTAAAACGGCTAAAAGAGATATTCCGCAGGCTGCTAATGATCAGATTCGTTTGTTCGATATGAAGGCACGCTGGCGTACGGACGCAGTAGAGTGGGATGCATCCGTATTGGATTCGTTGAATCATTTGCAGTATTATAAAGATACCGAATGGACGGTTTGTTCACCTGCAACAGCAGGTTCTTTTTCTGCTGTGGCCTATTATTTTGGCAAAATGCTGCAGGATAGTCTGAAAGTGCCTGTAGGATTGATTTGTAATGCGATTGGTGGTTCGCCTACTGAAGCATGGGTTGATCGCAGTACATTGGAGTATAAGTTCCCTGCTATATTACGTAACTGGACTCAAAATGACTTTATTCAGGATTGGGTGCGCGGTCGCGCTGCTCTTAATGTGAAAAAGGCTGCTAATAAGCAGCAACGTCATCCTTACGAACCTTGTTATTTATATGAGGCAGGTATTCGTCCTTTGGAGCAATATCCTATTAAAGGCATCATCTGGTATCAGGGTGAATCGAATGCACATAATCGTGAGGCACACGAGAAATTGTTTAAGCTCTTGGTTGAGAGCTGGCGTAAAAACTGGGAAAATGAGAATTTACCTTTTTATTATGTACAGTTGTCAAGTATCAACCGTCCGTCATGGCCTTGGTTCCGTGATAGCCAGCGTAGAATGATGTATGAAATACCTCATACGGGTATGGCGGTATCGAGTGACCTGGGTGATTCACTTGATGTGCATCCCAAACATAAGCAGCCGGTAGGCGAGCGTTTGGCTCATTGGGCTTTGAATCAAACTTATGGAAAGAAGAATGTTACACCTTCGGGACCAATGTTCCGTAATGTAGAGTTTCGTGACGGCGCTGCTTATGTATCATTCGATTGTGCCGAGGGTATGCATGCATCGGACGGAAAGCCGTTACAGACATTCGAAGTGGCAGAAACAGAGGATATTTATTATCCGGCCACAGCCGAAATCGTAGGAAATCAAATTAAAGTATATAGTAAAGAAGTGAAAAATCCTCTTCACGTGCGTTACGGTTGGCAACCTTTTACCCGTGCCAATCTAGTCAACGGTGACGGTTTACCGGCGTCTACGTTCCGTACGGACTGGGGAAAATAAACTTGAAAAAGTGAGCAGTTTATGATGAAAAAGTTATTGTATGGACTTGTATGTTGTTGCAGTTTAGCCTATGGGCAAAACCAAGACACTTCGGATGTGTTAATGCTGAATGACGATTGGTCGTTTTCACAGGTAGGAACAGAAAAATGGCTGCCAGCTACTGTTCCGGGCACAGTTCATCAGGATTTGATTCATCATAAACTGCTACCTGATCCGTTCTATGGGACCAATGAAAAAAAGATTCAGTGGGTGGAGGACGAAGATTGGGAATATAAAACTTGTTTTGTCGTTACAGAGGAACAATTAAAGAGAGATGCCGCCCAGCTTTTCTTTGAGGGATTGGATACCTATGCTGACGTTTATCTGAACGGTTCTTTGGTTTTGAAATCAGATAATATGTTTGTGGGTTATGCGGTTCCTGTAAAACAGGTGTTACGTAAAGGTGAGAATTTGCTGCATGTCTATTTTCATTCTCCTATAAAACAAACTCTTCCACAATGGTCATCCAATGGATTTAATTATCCGGCTGATAATGATCACCACGAAAAGCGTCTTAGTGTATTTACTAGAAAAGCACCTTATAGTTATGGATGGGACTGGGGAATCCGCATGGTTACAAGCGGTATCTGGCGTCCTGTGACTCTTCGTTTTTATGATGTTGCCACTATTGCCGATTATCATGTGAAACAGTTGAGCCTGACAGATCAAGTCGCAAAACTTTTTAATGAATTGGAAATTAATAGCATTTCAGAGAAGGAAAAATCTGCTGAGGTTTTGATCTCTTATTCATTGCAAGGAGGGAAAGAAGTAACAGTAAAGGAGAACGTGACGTTAAAACCGGGTTTAAATAAGATTCATATTCCGTTGGATATTCAGAACCCTGTGCGTTGGATGCCCAATGGATGGGGAGAACCTCATTTATATGATTTCTCAGCACAAGTGATATGTGACGGTAAAACAATTGCCTCGCGCCAGCATCGCATCGGACTTCGTACGATACGGGTGGTAAACGAAAAAGATAAAGAGGGAGAATCTTTTTATTTTGAAGTGAATGGTATCCCGATGTTTGCCAAAGGAGCCAATTATATCCCTGATGATGCATTGCTTCCCTGTATAACCACTGAGCGTTATAAGACTCTGTTCCGGGACATGAAAGAGGCCAATATGAATATGGTACGTATATGGGGGGGAGGAACTTATGAGGATGATCGTTTCTATGATCTGGCAGATGAAAATGGTATTCTTGTTTGGCAGGATTTTATGTTTGCCTGTACTGCTTATCCCAGCGATCCTACTTTCTTGAAGCGGGTAGAAGAAGAGGCTGAATATAATATCAAACGTCTGCGCAACCATGCTTCATTGGCCATGTGGTGTGGAAATAATGAGATTCTGGAAGGATTGAAATATTGGGGATGGCAGAAAAACTATACTCCGGAAGTGTATGAAAATATGTTCCGGGGGTATGATAAGTTGTTCCGGGGATTGCTTCCTGCCAAAGTACAGGAACTCGATGAAGGCCGTTTTTACAAGCATTCTTCTCCTTATTTTGCAAATTGGGGACGTCCGGAGTCGTGGGGCATAGGTGACAGTCATAATTGGGGAGTGTGGTACGGCAAAAAAACATTCGAATCATTAGACACGGATTTACCGCGATTTATGAGTGAATTTGGTTTCCAGTCGTTCCCGGAAATGAAGACGATTGCTACATTTGCTGCTCCGGAAGACTATCAGATTGAGTCGGAAGTGATGAATGGGCATCAGAAAAGCAGTATTGGTAATGACTTGATACGTACCTATATGGAACGTGATTATATCGTTCCTGAGAAATTTGAAGACTTTGTGTATATCGGACTTGTGCTTCAGGGACACGGCATGCGTCATGGGATGGAAGCACATCGTCGTAACCGCCCTTATTGTATGGGGACATTATATTGGCAGCTTAATGATAGCTGGCCGGTAGTTTCCTGGTCCAGTATAGACTATTATGGCAATTGGAAAGCGTTGCATTATCAGGCAAAGCGTGCTTTTGCGCCGTTACTGGTCAATGCAATACAGGAAGGCGATAGCTTGAATATTTATCTGATATCCGATATGTTGGAAAAGCAGAGTCAGCTTACACTTGAAATGAAAGTCATTGATTTTAATGGCAAGACATTAGACAAAGAAGTCATCAAGGCAGTTGAGGTACCGATGAATACTTCTTCTTGTATCGTGCGTAAACCGTTGGACACTTGGGTGAATCCGGAACAGCGAAAGAGCAGTTTTCTACTACTTAGCCTGAAAGATAAATCAGGTAGGAAAGTGGCTGAAGAAGTTTATTTCTTTGATAAAACCAAGAATTTGGAGCTGCCTCAGACAGCTATTTCCATGAAAGTGAAGCAACTCGATGGGAAGTGTGAACTGACCTTGTCATCTCCTAAGCTGGCAAAAGATGTCTTTGTCCAGATTCCTGTTCAAGGAGCCCGTTTCACTGATAATTTCTTCGATCTGTTGCCGGGTGAAAACAAAAAAATAACGATAACGTCTCCGGAGATTAAGAAGGGAGAAAGCTTGAATATCACAGTGAAACATGTACGAGATACCTATAACTAACACCTATTAAATAATTTGTATGAGAAATCTTTTTAAAATTGCCGGTTTACTGGCGCTCACGGGATTTATTTCTTCGTGTAACGACAAAGAAACTACAGCTAATTACCAGGTAATTCCTTTACCTCAGGAAATTACGACTGCTCAAAGCCAACCATTTACATTAAATGGTAGTGTAAAAATCATCTATCCGGAAGGAAATGAAAAGATGCAACGCAATGCCCAATTCCTGGCTGATTATCTGAAGAAAGCCACAGGTAAGGATTATGCCGTTGAAGCAGGTACTGAGGGCAAAGGTGCTATTCTGCTTAAGTTGGGTATGGAATCAGAAAACCCCGAAGCTTATCAGTTGAGTGTGAACGCAGATGGTGTAACTATTGCTGCTCCTACTGAAGCTGGTGTATTCTATGGTATCCAGACTTTACGTAAGTCTATTCCGGTAGCTATCGGTACAACTCCTTCATTGCCGGCTGTCGAGATTAGCGACTATCCTCGTTTTAGTTATCGTGGTGCCCATTTTGATGTAGGTCGCCATTTCTTCACAGTAGACGAAGTAAAGACATACATCGATATGATGGCTTTGCATAACATGAACCGTTTACACTGGCACTTAACCGAAGATCAGGGATGGAGACTTGAAATCAAGAAGTATCCTAAACTGACTGAGATCGGTTCAAAAAGATCGGAAACTGTAATCGGACGTAATTCCGGTGAATATGACGGAAAACCTTACGGTGGTTTCTATACTCAGGAAGAAGCCAGAGAAATCGTAGCGTATGCTGCAGATCGTTATATCACTGTTATTCCTGAAATCGACCTTCCGGGACATATGCAGGGAGCATTGGCCGCTTATCCGCATTTGGGATGTACAGGTGGACCGTATGAGGTTTGGAAAATATGGGGAGTATCTGATCAGGTGCTTTGTGCCGGAAACGACAGTGTGCTGACTTTTATTGATGATGTCCTGACGGAAGTAATGGATATCTTCCCTTCTGAATATATCCATGTCGGAGGTGACGAATGTCCGAAGACTGAATGGGCGAAATGTCCGAAGTGCCAGGCTCGTATCAAGGCCTTGGGAATCAAGAGTGACGCTAAACATTCAAAAGAAGAGTATTTGCAGAGTTTTGTTATCAATCATGCAGAAAAATTCCTGAACGAACATGGACGTCAGATTATTGGCTGGGACGAAATCCTGGAAGGTGGACTGGCCCCGAATGCTACAGTGATGTCATGGCGCGGCGAAGGTGGCGGTATCGAAGCTGCCAAGCAGAAACATGATGTTATCATGACCCCGAACACTTATCTTTACTTTGACTACTATCAGACCAAGGATACAGAGAATGAACCTTTGGCTATCGGTGGTTATGTGCCTTTGGAAAGAGTTTATGGTTACGAACCGATGCCTTCTTCATTGACACCGGAAGAACAAAAACATATTATTGGCGTACAGGCTAATCTTTGGACGGAATACATTCCTACTTTCTCTCAGGCTCAGTATATGGTGTTGCCGCGTTGGGCTGCTTTAGCAGAGGTGCAATGGTCTAATCCTGAAAAGAAGAATTATGAAAACTTCCTGAGCCGTTTGCCGCAGTTGATTAATATTTATGAAGCTGAAGGATATAATTATGCCAAACATGTATTTGATGTGAAATCCGAGTTTATTGCTAATTCGGCTACAGGAGCAGTAGACGTAGTGATGACTACTATTGACGGTGCTCCCATTCATTATACATTAGATGGAACTGAGCCTACGGCAGCTTCTCCTGTGTGCGATAGTATTCTTACAATCAAGGAAAGTTGTACTCTGAAAGCGGTTGCTGTCCGTCCTACCGGAAACAGCAAAATGCTGACTGAACAGATTGCTTTCAGTAAATCTACTTCAAAACCTATTAAAGCCAATCAGCCTGTAAACAAGCAATATGAATTTGGTGGTGTTTCTACATTAGTAGACGGACTGAAAGGAAATGGCAATTATAAAACAGGTCGTTGGATTGCTTTTTATAAAAATGATATGGATGTAACGATTGACTTGCAACAACCTACCGAGATCTCCAGTGTAGCTATCACTACTTGTGTTGAAAAGGGCGACTGGGTATTTGATGCACGTTCTTTCTCAATTGAAGTATCAGATGATGATAAGACTTTTACAAAGGTAGCTTCTGAAGCATATCCTGAAATGAAAGAGACGGATCGTAATGGTCTTTACGAGCACAAATTGACTTTTGATCCGGTAAAAACCCGTTATGTGAAAGTGATTGCAACATCGGAACACTCAATTCCGGCATGGCATGGTGGTAAAGGTAATCCGGGCTTCTTATTTGTAGATGAAATTACGTTGAATTGAAAAAATAGAAATGACAGAAACTAAAACGATTCGTTTTCTTTCTATCATTGGATGTTTACTTGCCGGGATGGCTGTTTCGTGCAGCTCCCGGCAAGTTGCGCCTAATGAAGAAGGGATTAGCGTGCAGAAAATGACCGGATTCCCCGAAGGAGAACCCGGTTTTTCTTTGGGTGTATCGGCATGTTATGCCGGCATCTATCAGGGAGAATTATTGATTGCCGGCGGATGTAATTTTCCGGAAACTCCGGCAGCTGAAGGAGGGAAGAAGAAATTCTACCAAGGTATTTATGCTGCTGATGCTTCTGCAGATTCAGTTTTCGTGTGGCGAAAAGTAGGTCAGCTGCCCGTTGCTGCTGCTTATGGAGTCTCAGTATCGACTCCTCGAGGGATCGTGTGTGTGGGTGGATCGAATGAAAATGGATCCTTATCTGCCGTTTACCGCCTTTCTTTGAGTGATGATAAACAAGCTGTGATTGTAGATACGCTGCCATCTTTACCTTGTACGATGGATAACATGAGTGGTTCGGTTGTTGATTATACCCTTTTTGTAGCCGGAGGCAATGTGAATGGCAAGCCTTCGAATGGGCTTTATTGCCTCAATCTGGGCAACCCTGAGACCGGCTGGCAACAACTTCCCGATTTTCCGGGTGCTCCCCGTGTACAGCCTGTATGTGTGGGGCAGCGTAAAGAGAATGAGACACTTTTATATCTATGGGGAGGTTTTTCCGGGGCATTCGATGGGCGGTCTGCAACTCTTTCTACTGACGGATACTGTTATTCCCCCTCTTTGCAACAATGGCAACCCGTCTCTACTCCGATAGGGAGTGATTCTGTGCCTGTAGCTTTAGGTGGAGGTGCAGGTATAGCTCTGACAGACAGTCTGATACTTTGCACCGGTGGGGTTAATAAAGATATTTTCTTGTCTGCCCTGCAACGCGAGGAGATGATGAAAGCAGCAGTGACCGGCGGTAATCAGGCAGCTGTAGACAGTTTGAAATCTGAAGCAAAAACATATATGTTGCATCCGGCTGAATGGTATCGTTTCAATGACCGTATCCTGATTTACAACACACGTCGGGATAAATGGGAAGAGGCTGTTCGGAGCCAAGATGTCGCTCGTGCCGGTGCTGCATTGACAGGACAGGGACAGACCTTCTTTAACATCTATGGTGAGTTGAAGCCGGGGATCCGTACTCCGGAAATAGCTAAGATAATGATTGACTAATTGCAGATAATCTGACATTTTACTTATATTTGTGCATTGAAAACAAAAAACTAAAACCAATCATATCATGATAAAACCTACAATGAGAATTTGTACTTTCTTGCTTGCAGCCGGTTTGATGATAGCAACAGCTGGTATGAAAGCGCAGTCTGTCATTCCCATACCTCTCCGGATGGAACAAGGAAGCGGAACTTTTCAGTTTTCCGGTGAAACCCTGTTGTATACCAATCTGAAGGGTAAGGAGAAGAAAATGATGATGGATTATCTGGAGACATTACCCATTCACTTTAAAAGTTCCAAAAAACAAGCCAAAGAGAATGTAGTCTCGTTGCTGATAACAAAGGATAACTCTCAGTTACCCTCTCCCGAGAGCTATACCTTAGAAGTTACTCCCCGTAAAATAACAGTGCAGGCTACTTCCGGAGCCGGATTATTCTATGGCGTACAGACCCTTTTGCAAATGGTACAGCCTGCAATGGGAGATACTTGGTCAGTTCAGGCTACGACGATTCAAGATTCACCACGATTTGAATACCGGGGGCTGATGCTCGATGTTTCAAGGCATTTTCGCTCCAAGGAGTTTGTAAAAAAGCAGATAGATGCATTAGCTTATTATAAACTCAATCGTTTACATTTACACCTAACAGATGCTGCGGGGTGGCGTATTGAGATTAAGAAATATCCTTTATTGACAGAATTTGCCGCCTGGCGTCCGGAAGCTAACTGGAAAAAATGGTGGAATGAAGGTGGACGTAAATATTGTCGTTTCGATGCTCCGGGGGCTTCAGGTGGCTATTATACACAAGATGATATTCGTGAATTGGTCAATTATGCACGCGAGCGCCATGTTACCATTATTCCTGAGATCGAAATGCCGGCTCATTCGGAAGAAGTTCTGACCGCTTATCCGGAACTGTCCTGTTCGGGAGAGCCTTACAAGAATGCCGACTTTTGTGTCGGAAACGAGAAAACCTTTACGTTTCTTGAGGATGTGTTGACGGAGGTTATGGAGCTTTTCCCTTCTCAATATATTCATGTTGGAGGCGACGAAGCCGGTAAGGTAGCCTGGAAAACCTGTCCTAAATGCCAAAAGCGCATGCAGGATGAGCATTTGGCTAATGTGGATGAATTACAGAGTTACCTGATCCATCGCGTAGAAGTGTTTCTCAATGCTCATGGACGTAAACTGTTAGGATGGGATGAGATTTTGCAAGGAGGACTGGCGCCCAATGCTACTGTGATGTCATGGCGTGGTGAACAAGGAGGTATCGATGCCGTAAAATCCGGTCATCAGGCGATTATGACTCCCGGGTCACATTGTTATATAGATGGTTATCAAGATGCACCTTATTCCCAACCTGAGGCTATTGGCGGATATCTGCCCTTGGAAAAGGTATACTCTTATAATCCGATCCCTGCCTCACTTACACCTGATGAAGCGAAACTGATTTATGGTGTCCAAGCCAATCTTTGGGCGGAATACATCCAGACTGACGAGCATTGTGAATACATGATTTATCCTCGTATTCTTGCGTTGGCCGAAGTGGCTTGGTCTGCTCCCGAACGAAAATCATGGACTGATTTTCGCCCGCGTGCTCTAAAAGCCGTAGCATATCTACAATCCAAGGGATATCATCCGTTTGATTTGAAAAAGGAGATCGGTAATCGGCCTGAAGCGTCAAAACCGGTTCAGCATCTTGCCCTGGGCAAAACGGTTAAATATAATGCTCCTTACAATGCATCTTATCCGGCGCAAGGCGATAAAACCCTGACTGACGGAATCCGGGGTAGCTGGACTTACAGTGATGGGGTATGGCAGGGCTTTATTTCCCGTGATCGTTTGGATGTAACTATCGATATGGGTGAGTCGACTGCTTTGCATTCGATTGGCGCAGATTTTATGCAGGTAGTAGGTCCGGAAGTCTTTTTGCCTATCGAAGTGATAATTTCTGTTTCGGAGGATGGCAAGAACTTCACCGAATTGAGTCGTCAGACACATAAAGTAGTGAAGTCGGATGCTGTGGTCTTTAAAAACTACGCATGGAATGGGGAAGCCAAAGGACGATACATCCGCTATCAGGCCCGTGCCGGAGAAGAGTTTGGAGGGTGGGTGTTTACCGACGAAATCGTTGTAGAATAACCTTCCTCACAGAGCGGGTGAAACCAAACGTATATATTAATAAATTATAGTATTGAAAGAATGAAGAAACTACCTTATTTTGTATCATTTGCAGCTGCCTGGCTATTTATAGCAGTGGCTTCTGCGCAAGAGAATCCGGTAGATTATGTAAATCCGTTCGTCGGAACGACGAATTACGGAACAACGAATCCCGGAGCTATCTGTCCGCAGGGAATGATGTCGGTTGTTCCTTTTAATGTGATGGGGGACAAATCCGTTGGTAATAAAATAGATAAAGACAGCCAGTGGTGGTCTACACCTTATGAACATACCAATACCTATTTCACCGGATTCTCACATGTTAATCTGAGTGGAGTAGGATGTCCGGAGCTGGGCTCCTTACTTTTGATGCCCACAACCGGAAAATTGAACGTTGATTATTTACAATACGGAAGTGCCTATAAAGACGAGAAAGCCACTCCGGGTTATTACTCAAATGTTCTGACTAAATATGGGATTAAGAATGAGGTTTCGGCTACTTTGCGTACCGGAATCAGCCGTTTTACTTTTCCCAAAGGAGAAAGTAATATCCTTTTGAATCTGGGTGAAGGATTGACCAATGAAACCGGGGCTACCGTTCGTTTTGTCAGTGACACCGAAATAGAGGGGAGTAAGCTGCTCGGTACATTCTGTTATAATCCGCAGGCCGTATTTCCCATTTATTTTGTGATGCGTATTAACAAAACTCCTCGTGCACGTGGCTATTGGAAGAAGATGCGTCCGATGACGGTGGAAGCGCAGTGGGATAATACTTCCGGTAAAAATAAGCTGTATACTGCTTATACCAAAGAGATGAGTGGCGATGATATCGGTACTTGGTTTACGTTTGATACCGACGAAGGTGAAACGATCGAAGTCAGTATGGGAGTGTCGTTTGTCAGCATAGCCAATGCCCGTCTGAATTTAGAGAAAGAGCAGGCCGGAAAGGGATTTGATCAGATTCGTGCCGAAGCGCGTGCCATGTGGCAGAATGATCTTTCACGGATTCTTGTAGAAGGTGGTACCGAAGAGCAGAAAAGAGTATTCTATACCGCCATGTATCATTTGTTGATTCATCCGAATATTTTGCAGGACGTGAACGGACAATACCCGGCTATGGAAGGTAGCGAGATTCTTACGACAAAAGGCAACCGTTATACTGTATTCTCACTTTGGGATACCTATCGTAATGTACATCAGTTGATGACACTGCTTTTCCCCGATCGGCAGTTGGATATGGTTCGTACAATGGTAGATATGTACAAGGAGCACGGATGGTTGCCCAAATGGGAGCTTTACGGGCGTGAGACACTTACCATGGAGGGTGATCCGAGTATTCCCGTTATCGTGGATACCTGGATGAAAGGGTTGCGTGACTTTGATGTACAAGCAGCCTATGAAGCTATGTATAAGTCTGCTACGACACCTGGCAAAGATAATTTAATGCGTCCCGACATAGATGATTACATTGCGAAAGGATATGTGCCCCTGACAGAGCAGTATGATAATTCTGTATCGCATGCACTGGAATATTATATAGCCGATTATGCGCTCTCACGTTTTGCCCAGGCGCTGGGAAAGAAAGAAGATGCGAAGTTATTCTACGACCGTTCGCTGGGATATAAACATTACTACTGCAAGGAGTTCGGTACATTACGTCCCATTTTACCCGATGGAACATTCTACTCTCCATTCGATCCGATGGAAGGAGCCAATTTTGCTCCGAGTCCCGGTTTCCATGAGGGGAACTCCTGGAATTATACATTTTATGTTCCCCATGATATTGCAGGCTTGACCCGATTGATGGGAGGTAAGAAGAAGTTTGTGGATAAACTGCAGAAAGTATTTGATGAAGGCTTGTATGATCCTGCCAACGAACCGGATATTGCCTATCCTTATTTATTCAGTTACTTCAAAGGAGAAGAATGGCGTACCCAGAAACAGGTGAAGCGTTTGCTTGCCGAATATTTCACTGACCGGCCTGACGGTATTCCCGGTAATGATGATACCGGTACGATGTCAGCATGGGCTATTTTCAGTATGATCGGTTTGTATCCTGATTGTCCGGGAATGCCTGATTATACGCTGACTACACCTACGTTTGACAAAGTAACCATTCAGTTGGATCCGAAATATTATAAAGAAAAAGAGCTGGTCATTACTGCTGTCCGTCCGGGAGATAATGCCGATCTGATTAAGGAGGTAAAATTGAATGGAAAGAAACATGCAGGTTATCGTATCAGTCATGAGGAGTTGGTACATGCCGGGAAGATAGAATTTATATTAAAATAAAAACAAATCAATCATGAACAAGAAAATCAAAATTGCATTTGCTTCGATGCTCGCTGTGCCGCTGTTGGCGTGTGCGCAAGTCCGTACGGAACAAACCTTTGAGAAGGGATGGAAGTTCACTCGTGAGGATAGTAAAGACTTTAGTAACTCTACGTATGATGATGCGAAGTGGCAATCTGTGACCGTTCCGCATGATTGGGCTATTTACGGACCATTCAGTATTAATAATGATAAACAGAACGTAGCCATTTCTCAGGATGGACAGAAAGAGGCGATGGAGCATGCCGGACGTACCGGGGGACTTCCTTTTGTCGGTGTGGGATGGTATAGGCTCAATTTTGATGCTCCTTCATTCAGTAAGGGCAAAAAGGCTACTCTGGTTTTCGATGGAGCCATGAGCCACGCACATGTCTATATCAACGGACAAGAGGCCGGTTATTGGCCTTACGGTTACAATAGTTTTTATGTGGATGCCACTCCTTATTTGAAACCGGGTGAAAAGAATACATTGGCGGTTCGACTTGAAAACGAGAACGAATCTTCACGTTGGTATCCGGGTGCCGGATTATATCGCAATGTACATCTGGTAGTGAACGAAGATGCCCATATTCCTACTTGGGGTACTCAGTTGACTACTCCTGTAGTGAAAGATGAATTTGCAAAGGTAAACCTGAAAACCAAACTCGATGTACCAGCCGGAAAAGCATTCGAAGGATATCGTATTGTTACCGAACTGAAGGATAAGGATGGTAAAGTGGTGGCAGCCAACGAAAAGAAGGGAGGTCCGTTCGATGACAATGTTTTCGAACAAGATTTCGTAGTGACTTCTCCGGCTTTGTGGACTCCGGATACTCCGCATCTTTATAGTGCCGTTTCTAAAGTATATGAGGGGAATACTCTGAAGGATGAATATACTACTTCATTCGGTATTCGTTCCATTGAGATTATTCCGAATAAAGGTTTCTTCCTGAATGGAAAGAAAACCATGTTCAAAGGTGTGTGCAATCACCATGATCTCGGACCGTTGGGAGGTATTGCCAATGATGCCGGTATTCGCCGTCAGATTCGTATCCTGAAAGACATGGGCTGCAATGCCATCCGTACTTCACATAATATGCCTGCTCCCGAATTGATTAAAGCTTGTGATGAAATGGGCATGATGATAATGGCCGAGTCATTTGACGAGTGGAAAGCAGCCAAAGTACAGAATGGTTATCACAAAGTGTTTGATGAATGGGTAGAGAAAGATCTGGTGAATCTGATTCATCAGTATCGCAATAATCCGAGCGTGGTTATGTGGTGTATCGGTAATGAGGTGCCCGACCAGTGGAACGGTGACCGTGGACCGAAACTGTCGCGCTTCTTGCAGGATATCTGCCATCGTGAAGATCCTACACGTCCTGTTACTCAGGGTATGGATGCTCCCGATGCAGTAGTCAATAATAATATGGCGGCTGTGATGGACGTAGCCGGTTTTAATTACCGTCCTCACAAATATCAGGAAAACTACAAAAAACTTCCGCAACAGATCATCCTGGGTAGCGAGACAGCTTCTACCGTTAGTTCACGTGGCGTTTATAAATTCCCTGTTGTCCGTCGTGCGATGCAGAAGTATGACGATCATCAGTCTTCATCATATGATGTAGAGCATTGCGGTTGGTCCAATCTTCCTGAAGACGATTTTATCCAGCATGAGGATTTGCCTTATTGCATTGGTGAGTTCGTATGGACCGGATTCGATTATTTAGGCGAACCGACTCCGTACTATACCGATTGGCCCAGCCACTCTTCGTTGTTTGGAATTATAGACCTTGCCGGACTTCCGAAAGACCGTTATTATCTCTATCGCAGTCATTGGAATAAAGATAAGGAAACGCTGCATATCTTGCCTCACTGGAATTGGGAAGGACGTGAGGGTGAAGTTACCCCGGTATTTGTATATACCAATTATCCTTCGGCTGAACTGTTTATTAACGGCAAAAGTCAGGGCAAGCGTACAAAGGATCTCTCCGTTACGGTAAACAATAGCGGTGACTCTACTTCTGTGGCCAACTTCAAACGTCAGCAACGTTATCGCCTGATGTGGATGGATACGAAATACGAGCCGGGTACTGTAAAAGTGGTTGCTTACGATAAAGATGGCAAAGCCGTTGCTGAGAAGGAAATTCATACAGCCGGAAAGCCCGATCACATTGAGTTGGTGGCAGACCGTAGCGTGATTGACGCCAATGGTAAAGATCTCTCATTTGTGACAGTGAAGGTAGTCGATAAAGAGGGTAATCTTTGTCCGCTGGCAGACAATGAGATCAGTTTCAAGGTGAAGGGAGCAGGTACTTATCGTGCAGGAGCCAATGGTAATCCGGCTTCTCTTGAGTCATTCCAGACCCCGAAGATGAAAGTATTCAGCGGTATGATGACAGCGATTGTGCAGTCTACTGAAAAAGCAGGAAAGATCACACTTGAAGCAACAGGAAAAGGCCTGAAAAAAGGTACATTGCTGATCGAAAGCAAATAATCTGTTCAGATAGAGTAAGAAAGGAGGGCATCCGGGCAACCAGATGCTCTCTTTTTTTGTTATATTTTATATGCGAACCCTTCAAATGTTAATAGTATGAAACAACACCGGATCATCTGTATACCGACATTGACTTTTGCCCTGCTTCTGATGTTTACTCCCTCTATCTTGCAGGCGCAGGATAAGCCTGTTTTTCCCATTGATTCACTTATTACAGTAGGATATGCTACCGGAAATAAGAAAAATATTTCCGGTTCAGTAGAAAAAATTACGGAGTTGGGCATGAATAAAGATCAGATAACCAATCCGCTGGAGGCGATTCGCGGACGTGTTCCCGGACTTACCATACAAAAAGGAACCAACGGACCGGCAGCTTTGGATGCCGTACGTTTGCGGGGAACTACTTCATTGACCAGTGGTAACGACCCTTTGATCATTGTCGATGGTGTATTTGGTGACCTCAGTATGCTCACTTCTATTTATCCTACCGATATAGAGAGTTTCACCATTCTCAAAGATGCTTCCGAGACAGCTCAATATGGCTCCCGCGGTGCTTCCGGTGTTATTGAAATCACGACAAAGAAAGGAATCCGGGGTAAAACCAGGGTTAGCTACAATGGGAGTTTTGGTATCTCTTCTGTCTACAAAAATCTGGAAATGCTCTCCGGAAATGAATTTCGTAATCTGGCCCGGCAGCAAGGTGTTGCCATACTCGACAAAGGAAATGAAACGGATTTTCTGAAAGAGATAGAACAGACTGGTTTGCAGCAGAATCATCATGTTGCATTTTATGGCGGGACGGATGCTTCCAGTTATCGTGTTTCGTTGGGTTTTATGGATCGTCAAGGTATCATTCTGAATGAAGATATGAAAAACTTCACTTCGAATATGAACATGACCCAACATGTGTTTGATGATTTTTTAGTCTGTGAACTGGGTATGTTTGGCTCTATTCAAAAGAATCATAATTTGTTTGACCTTCAAAAAACGTTCTATTCGGCTGCTACTTTTAATCCTACTTATCCCAATCACCGAAATCCGGAGACTGATTCCTGGGATCAGATTACCAATGCCAGCCAGATCACTAATCCACTGGCTTGGATGGAAGTGAAAGATCATGATGCTACATCACATATCAGTACCCATGCCCGGCTGACTTTTAATTTATTTCGTGAACTGAAACTGATTCTTTTCGGTTCTTATACCTATAATATTGTAGAAAACTCCCAATATCTGCCTACGGCTGTGTGGGCTCATGGACAGGCATACAAGGGGACCAGGAAAATGGAGTCACTGCTTGGCAATCTGATGCTGACTTACAAAAAGAAATGGAACAAGCATTATTTTGATGTACTGGCACTGGCCGAACTGCAAAAAGAAACTTATAGCGGCTTTTATACTACTGTGACCAATTTCAATACCGATCAGTTTGGTTACAATAATCTTCAGGCAGGTGCCATACGACTTTGGGAAGGAACAAATTCTTATTTTGAACAGCCCCGACTGGCATCTTTTCTCGGACGTTTCAACTATACGTTTGCCGACCGGTATATCTTCACGGTGAATGCACGTACCGATGCTTCTTCTAAATTTGGTGCCAATCATAAATGGGGATTTTTTCCATCCGTATCGGGCGCTTGGGTTGTCAGTGAGGAAAAGTTCATGAAGCGTATTCCGTTGGTTGATAATTTGAAACTTCGCATTGGCTACGGTTTAGCCGGCAATCAGAGTGGCATTGACTCCTATACGACACTTAATTTGGTGAAACCCAATGGAGTGGTACCTGTCGGTAGTTCACAAGTGGTGACTTTGGGTAATATGCGTAATACCAATCCCGATTTGAAGTGGGAAGTAAAACGCACTTTCAATGCGGGAGTAGATCTTGGTATGTTTGGCAACCGGCTTCTTTTCTCTCTTAATTATTATAATTCCAAAACCTCTGATATGCTCTATCTGTACAACGTCAGTGTACCGCCTTTCACCTATAACACTCTTTTGGCCAATATTGGTTCCATGCGTAATAGCGGTACGGAGATAGCTGTCGGCCTCACCCCCTTGAAGACTCAGGATATGGAACTGAATGTTAATGTCAATGTTACTTTTCAGCAAAACAAGTTACTCTCTTTAAGTGGGATGTACGGTGGAGAAAATATCTCGGCGCCTGAATACAAAAGTCTGGCAAGTCTCGACGGAGCCGGATTTCATGGTGGATACAACCATATTGTCTATCAAATGGTAGGTCAACCTTTAGGTGTTTTCTATCTGCCCCATTGCAAGGGACTTATTGCCGATGGAAATGGCGGATATACCTATGACATTGCCGACCTGAATGGGGGAGGGGTAAGTCTTGAAGATGGTGAGGATCGTTATGTAGCAGGACAGGCTGTCCCTAAAACTTTACTCGGTTCCAATATCAGTTTCCGCTATAAGCGTTTCGATGTGTCGGTACAGGTGAACGGCGCATTTGGTCATAAAATCTATAACGGCACTTCACTGACCTATATGAATATGAATATTTTTCCCGATTACAATGTGATGAAGAAAGCTCCCGGACGCAATATCAAAGATCAGACTGCTACAGACTACTGGCTGGAAAAGGGAGACTACATCAATTTTGATTACGTTACTGTCGGATGGAATGTTCCGGTAACGAAGTGGAAAAAGTATGTGCAATCTTTCCGTCTCGCGTTCACTGTCAACAATCTGGCTACTATCACAGGCTACTCCGGTCTGTCACCCATGATCAACAGTTCTACAGTCAATTCTACCTTGGGTGTGGATGATAAACGGGCTTATCCTTTGGCGCGTACCTATACTCTCGGTTTAAGTATTAATTTTTAATGGGAGGATGAGTTATGAAAAGTCGTTATATATGTATGTTCGCCTGTCTTTGGGGACTCGGTTTTCTGTTTTCATGTGATGGTTTTCTGAATGAGAATCCTAAAGATAAGATTCCTGAGGAAGATGCTTATAAGAATCTAACAGATTTATATTATAATGCAGTGGCCTCCTTGTACAATAACATCGGAGGTTACAGTGATAGCCAGGGTTTGCAGGGGACCGGCAGAGGAATTTACGATCTGAATACTTTTACCACTGATGAGGCTATTATGCCTACACGTGGCGGTGACTGGTACGATGGCGGGTTCTGGCAAGGACTTTTCCTGCATCGGTGGGGAGTGGATAATGATGCCATTCAAGCCACGTGGGAATATTTATATAAGGTGGTCAGTCTTTGCAATCAGTCACTCGAACGGATCGATACGTACCAGCAGACCCATAACGATGAAGAACTGCCTGTCTATCGGGCGGAGGTCCGCGCTTTCCGTGCTTTGTATTATTATCATTTAATGGATTTGTTTGCCCGTGTCCCTTTGGTTCTTTCATCATCCACTCCTTTGAAAGAAGTGAAGCAGAACAGTCGCAAAGAAGTTTTCGATTTTGTAGTGAAAGAGCTGCAGGAGTCTGAACCCTTGCTGGAAACGGCATATAGCAATCGTTCCGGCAATTATTACGGACGCATTACACGTCCCGTAGCCTGTTTTTTACTTGCTAAACTTGCCTTGAATGCTGAAATATATACGGATAATAATTGGACCGACGGTCAATTTCCCGATGGAAAAGATATTTATTTTGAAGTAGATGGCGAGCGGCTCAATGCCTGGCAGACGGTAGAGGCTTATTGTGATGCCATCACTGCAATGGGATATCGGCTGGAAGATAATTATGAAGCGAACTTTGCTGTTTACAATGAATCCTCTGTTGAGAATATCTTCACCATCCCGATGAGCAAGACTCTGTATACCAATCAGATGCAATATCTTTTTCGCTCCCGTCACTACAATCATGCCAAGGCCTATGGGTTGGGAGGAGAGAATGGTTCAAGTGCTACTGTGGAAGTCCTTCGTACGTTTGGATACGATACAGAGGCAGTCGATCCTCGTTTTGACAAATGTTATTTTGCCGGTATTGTATATGACCTCAAAGGAAAAGTCGTCACACTCGATGACGGTACCGAGCTGGAATATTTCCCCTGGAAGGTGGATGTCGATATATCTAATACTCCTTATGAAAAGACTGCCGGAGCGCGGATGAAAAAGTATGCGATTGATGAAACTGCCACCAAAGACGGTAAACTGATGGAAAATGATATTGTACTCTATCGTTATGCCGATGTATTACTCATGAAAAGCGAAGCCAAGGTGCGTAATGGAGAAAATGGAGATGAAGAATTGAACCTTGTCCGCTCTCGTGTGAATGCTCCTTTCCGGACGGCTACATTAGCTAATCTATTGGCCGAACGTCAGTTGGAGTTTGCATGGGAAGGGTGGCGCAGGCAAGATTTGATCCGGTTTCGTCAATATACCCGCACTTATACGGGCAGACCTCAACTTTCGGGTGAGAAGAATGGTTATACTACGGTATTTCCCATTCCGGAAAAGGTTCGGTTAATGAACCCCAATCTGACACAGAATCCGGGGTATTGAGCTAACAAGGACGGGAAGTTGGAAGCGGCTGTCTCTAAATCGTAAGATAATCCATCATTATAGCAGAAAAGTCTATTTATCAGGTAAATCGTTCTTTCTACTTTTGTGTATTGACACAAAATCAATGAAATAACACTGTTTTTTACCTTATAGATCATATGGAATCATGAAGATTAAAACACTTGTACTTTTCTCTTTTTTATGGACTTCCTGTTCTCAGCAGGTCACAAAGATAGACCTGTCGGGAAGTTGGCAATTTACGACTGATTCTACTCGTTGGGATAATACGATCCGGTTACCCGGTTCCATGACTTCCAATGGTTTAGGAGAAGATATTACTGTCAGTACTCCGTGGACGGGTGGAATCGTAGATTCGGCCTATTTCCGTAGCGATGATTATGCCCGTTATCGTGAATCGGGACATATCAAAGTTCCTTTCTGGTTGCAACCTGTAAAGTATTATAAAGGTGTAGCCTGGTATAAAAAGGAGATCACTGTTCCGGCAGGCTGGGAGCAACAGGACATTCACTTGTTTCTGGAGCGTTGCCATTGGGAAACTCGTTTGTGGGTAGATGATATAGAGGTCGGTATGCAGAATGCGCTGGGTGCTCCGCATCAGTATGATTTGTCGGATGTGCTGCGCCCCGGCAAACATACACTGACTTTGCGTATTGATAACCGTATAAAAGACATCGATCCCGGTGAAAACTCACATAGCATTTCAGATCACACCCAGGGAAACTGGAATGGGGTTGTCGGAGATATGTATCTGCAAGTCCGTCCTAAGGTGAATATTGCGCGCACAATTATTTATCCCGATATATCCGATAAGAGTGTTCGTGTAAAAACAATCCTCCGTAATCGTAAGAAAAGCCAAGCGACAGCCTTATTGGCTTTAGAGGCCGATGGCAAACGGATGCAAAAGAAGGTAACTCTCCAGCCGGGCACCAATGAAGTGGACGCCGTTTTGTCTTTGGGTGATGAGATTCGTTTGTGGGATGAATTTCACCCGAATTTATATCAGTTAAAAGTAAGCCTCACTGATGAAGAACAGAACACGACCGACTCCCGTGAAGAATCCTTTGGTATGCGTGATTTTAAAGTGGTCGATGGTTGTATTACGGTCAACAATCGTCCCGTCTTTTTACGTGGTGCGCTGGATTGTGCCGCTTTTCCGAAGACCGGTTATCCGCCTACTGACCAAGAAGCCTGGAAAAGAATATTCACCGCTTTTCAGGCTCATGGACTGAATCATGTCCGTTTTCATTCCTGGTGTCCGCCGGAGGCCGCTTTTTGTGCAGCCGATGAGATGGGACTTTACTTGGAAATAGAATGTTCTTCCTGGGCTAATCAATCTACAACGATTGGTGATGGTAGACCACTCGATCGGTTTATCTGGGACGAAAGCGAACGGATTGTCGCTACCTTCGGTAATCACCCTTCATTTTGCATGATGATGTATGGTAATGAACCGGCAGGTGAGGGAAGCAGTGCTTATTTGTCCGAGTTTGTTTCCACCTGGAAAGAGCAGGATAATCGCCGCTTGTATTGCAGTAGTGCCGGATGGCCTGCATTGCCGGTCAGTGATTTTTTAAGTGATCCTGCTCCACGTATTCAGGGATGGGGGCAAGGACTCAGAAGTATTATCAATGCACAGTCTCCACGTACCGATTATGATTGGTCGGAATATATCAGCCGTTTCAGCCAACCTGTTGTCAGCCACGAGATCGGGCAATGGTGTGTCTATCCTAATTTGGAAGAGATAAGTAAATATGATAGTGTCATGCGTCCTGCTAATTTGGAGATCTTCCGGGAAACTTTACAGAAGAATGGCATGATTCATCTGGCAGACAGTTTCTTATTGGCATCCGGTAAGTTGCAGGCGCTTTGCTATAAAGCGGATATTGAGGCTGCTCTGCGTACTCGGAATTTCGGTGGATTCCAGTTGTTGGGACTGAACGATTTTCCAGGACAGGGCACTGCATTGGTCGGTGTATTAGATGCTTTCTGGGAGGAAAAAGGATATATTTCTCCCGAAGAGTACCGGCGTTTCTGTGCACCTACCGTACCTTTGGCACGTTTGCCTAAACTTATTTATAAAAACGATGAGACTCTGAAGGCCCGGGTGGAAGTTGCACATTATGGTGAAACTCCTCTGAAGGAGATAACGGCCGAATGGACTTTGGCCGATACATCGGGTAGTGTACTTCGGTCCGGACAATGGGAGGTCGATTCCCTTCCTATAGGCAATAACTTCCAATTAGGAGAGATTTCTGCCTCTTTGGCTGAAATAGAGACTCCCCGGTGTTTGGTATTGGAGGTTGCAGTGGACGACAAGAAAAATAGTTGGAACATTTGGGTCTATCCCTCCACCTCGCCCAAAGTGGAAGGAGAAGAGAATATCCGGATGGTCGATCGTTTGGATGCCGTTACCCTGAAGGCTCTCAATAGTGGCGCTTCCGTACTGTTATCTTTGAAGAAAGGGGATTTGAACCGGCAGATGGGAGGTGATATTCAGGTTGGTTTTTCCAGTATTTTCTGGAACACCGCCTGGACAAGGGGACAAGCACCTCATACATTGGGAATTTTGTGCAATCCGGAACATCCGGCTTTAAGTGAGTTCCCTACCGAATATTACAGTGATTATCAATGGTGGGATGCTATGAGCCATTCAGGTGTCATTGAAATAGCCCGGGTTTCTTCCCAAATTTCTCCAATAGTGCGTGTCATTGACGATTGGTTCACAAATCGCCCTCTTGCCTTGTTGTTCGAAGTAAAAGTAGGCAATGGTAAATTACTGGTATCCGGCATTGATTTCTGGCAGGACATGGATAAACGTACCGAAGCACGTCAGTTGCTGTATAGTCTGAAAAAGTACATGGCAAGTCCGGCTTTTACTCCTGCCGTATCTGTACAGGCCGAACAAATACAGCGTTTGGTTTCTGATAAATAGAACTTTTGTTCAGATATAAAATTGCCCGGGCAACATCAGGAGATGTATGTCCGGGCAACATTTTATAGGGTACTCTCTGTATAAATCAGAGTAATTGGCAACGGAGCCGATTAGTCAAAGAGGCTTCTGAACTTCTTGAATATCTTTTCTTTGATTGAAGTACTCGGTTTAAAGTTCTTTGATTCCTCCAGTTTCTCCAGAGTGCTTTTTTCCTCTTTGCTCAACGTTTCGGGCACATATACACTAACGTTGACCAATAAATCTCCTGTACCGTAGCCGTTTACGCTTGGCAGACCTTTGCCACGCAGGCGGAGCACTTTACCCGGTTGTGTACCTGCTTCTATTTTCACTTTTACTTTGCCGTCAATGGTCGGTATTTCTACCGCACCTCCGATAGCTGCTGTGGGGAAGCTTAGCAATAGGTTGTACACCAGGTCATTTTCATCACGGATCAGTTCCGGATGTGGTTCTTCTTCTACTAGAATCAGCAGATCACCCGGTATACCGTTGTGCTTCCCGGCATTTCCTTTACCCCCCATAGAGAGTTGCATACCTTCTGCTACTCCGGCAGGAATCTTTACGGTTACTACTTCTTCGCCATATTCGATGCCTTCTCCTCCACAAACCTTACACTTGTCTTTAATGATCTTACCTTCACCATTACAAGTCGGACATGTGGTACGCGTCTGCATAGTTCCCAAGATCGTCTGTTGGTTGCGGATGACCGATCCGCTTCCTTTGCAGGTCGGGCAAGTCTCAGAACCGCTGTTTCCTTCCGCCCCGGTTCCATGGCAATGCGAACAAGGCACATATTTTTTCAGCTTAAATTTCTTTTCAACTCCTGTAGAGATTTCTTTCAAATTCAGCTTTACTTTCACTCTGAGGTCCGAGCCACGGAATTTTCTCTGTTGAGAACCTCCGCCTCCAAATCCGCCAAAGCCTCCGAAACCACCACCGAATCCGCCGCCGCTATGGCCGCCAAAAATATCACCGAACATAGAGAAAATGTCGTCCATAGACATTCCGCCGCTGAATCCGCCGAACGGTCCACCGTTTCCGGCTGCTCCGCTCATTCCTGCATGACCAAACTGGTCGTAGCGGGCACGTTTATCCGGGTTGCTCAGTACGTCGTAGGCTTCGGCTGCTTCTTTAAACTTTTCTTCCGCTTCCTTGTCACCCGGATTTTTGTCCGGATGATATTGGATGGCTTTTTTCCGGTATGCTTTCTTTATTTCTTCGACTGTTGACTCTTTCGTGACTTCCAGCACTTCGTAATAATCTCTTTTTTCTGCCATATTTTAGTTTCGTTGATTTTAGTTATGTTAGCAAGTTCGTTCATGTTCCGGTTATTCTCCCACAACTACTTTTGCATGGCGGATTACTTTACCGTTCAGTGTATATCCGGTCTGTACACAATCCAATATTTTACCTTTTTGTTCTTCTGTCGGGGCAGGAATCACAGCAATGGCTTCGTGATAGTCTGTATCCAACGGCTGGTCTTTGGTTTCAATCACCTTCACTCCATCCTGTGACAGGATAGACAGGAATTTATTGTATATCAGCTCAACACCCTCTTTCACGGCATTTACGTCTGTGGCTGTTTCCATAGTTGTCAGTGCACGTTCCATATCGTCGATTACCGGCAGAATGCTTTTGATACTTTTCTCACCACCATTCAGAATCAATTCGGCTTTTTCTTTGACGGTACGTTTGCGGTAGTTGTCAAATTCAGCCGAGAGCCGGAGGTATTTGTCTTTTTGATCTTCGATTTGAGCCTGAGCTTCTTTTAGCTCTTTTTCCAACTTTTCCTCTGCGGTCAGCGGTTCGGTTGCTTCAGTTGCTTCTTCGTTTTGCGACTGTCCTTCAACGGTATCCTGAATATCGTCTACTTTCAACTCTTCTTCTTGCTTGGTTTTCTTTTCTTTCGGATCCATATCTATTCTGTTTTTATTCTTGTTAAACGGATTTAGTTTCATGTCAATACGGCATTTTGATGTACTGGCTTTGCAGCAAAAACTTTGCCAGTTTGTCTGTTTTGCCAAAAAACGCAGCAAAGGTAATACTTTTATGTCAGATTGACACATTCCTGATAGTTCGTTATTCACTAAAAATGTCTACCTTTGTCACCGCGTTATTTTGATAATAAATAAATTAAGGAATAATAATAGAATGATTACAGTTTCTAACGTTTCGGTACAGTTTGGTAAAAGAGTCTTGTTTAATGATGTAAATCTGAAGTTTACAAGTGGAAATTGTTATGGTATCATCGGTGCTAACGGTGCCGGTAAATCTACTTTTCTGCGCACGATTTACGGTGACCTCGATCCTACAACCGGAAACATTACATTAGGTCCGGGCGAACGCCTTTCGGTGTTGAGTCAGGACCACTTTAAATGGGACGCTTTTACGGTAATGGATACCGTAATGATGGGGCACACAGTGTTGTGGGACATCATGAAACAGCGCGAAGCCCTTTATGCTAAAGAAGATTTTACGGACGAAGACGGTTTGAAAGTTTCCGAACTGGAAGAGAAGTTTGCCGAACTCGACGGATGGAATGCCGAAAGCGATGCGGCGATGTTGCTGAGCGGTTTAGGTGTGAAAGAAGACAAACATTATACATTGATGGGTGAATTGAGCGGTAAAGAGAAAGTGCGTGTGATGTTGGCACAGGCATTATACGGAAATCCCGATAACCTGCTGCTCGACGAGCCTACCAATGACTTGGATATGGAGACCGTTACCTGGTTGGAGGAGTATCTCTCCAACTTCGAACATACCGTGTTAGTTGTGAGCCACGACCGTCACTTCCTCGATTCTGTATGTACACATACCGTCGATATAGATTACGGAAAAATCAATCTTTTTGTCGGTAATTACAGTTTCTGGTACGAATCCAGCCAGTTGGCTCTTCGTCAACAGCAGAACCAGAAGGCCAAAGCTGAAGAGAAAAAGAAAGAGTTGGAAGAGTTCATCCGTCGTTTCAGTGCCAATGTTGCCAAGAGTAAGCAGACTACCAGCCGTAAGAAGATGCTCGAAAAGTTGAATGTCGAGGAAATCAAACCGTCATCCCGCAAATATCCGGGTATCATCTTTACTCCGGAACGTGAGCCGGGCAATCAGATTCTGGAAGTTTCCGGTTTGAGTAAGAAGACCGAAGATGGAGTTGTGCTGTTCAACGACGTGAATTTCAACGTGGAGAAAGGAGATAAGATTGTATTTATTTCACGTAATCCGCGTGCGATGACCGCTTTCTTTGAGATCATCAACGGGCATATGAAACCCGATGCCGGGCATTTCAACTGGGGAGTGACGATTACAACCGCTTATCTTCCTTTGGACAATACCGAATATTTCAATACCGATCTGAATCTGGTCGACTGGCTGAGCCAATATGGCGAAGGCAACGAGGTGTACATGAAAGGTTTTCTGGGGCGTATGCTTTTCTCCGGTGAGGAAGTACTGAAAAAAGTTAGTGTTCTTTCGGGAGGCGAGAAGATGCGTTGTATGATTGCCCGTATGCAGTTGCGCAATGCCAACTGTCTGATTCTCGATACTCCGACCAATCATCTCGACTTGGAGTCTATTCAGGCATTCAATAACAATCTGAAGACTTACAAAGGTAATATCCTCTTCTCTTCGCATGACCACGAATTTATTCAGACCGTTGCTAATCGTGTGATTGAATTGACTCCGAATGGTATCATCGACAAGATGATGGAATATGACGAATACATTACTTCCGACCACATCAAAGAGCTGAGAGCCAAGATGTATAAGTAACGATGAACGTTTTTTGAACGATAAACGATGAACAGGCTGCACATAAATGGGTGCCTGTTCATCGTTTTTTTTGTTTGCATTTACTGTAGTTTATCATCCATCGTTATTTTACCTTTCTCCATTTATTGCGTATCATATATAAACAACATATACAGTGTGAGCTATGGAACAGAATGAGATACAGGTATTGGTAGAAAAGAGCAGGAGGCAAGATGCAAGTGCATTTGCTTTGCTTGTGGCGGAGTATCAGACTTTCGTTTTTCGCTTGGCTTTCCGTCTGTTGTGCGATGAAGAAGAAGCCCGGGATATGGTGCAGGAGACTTTTTTACGTGTCTGGCTTTCATTGGATAAGTACCGGCCGGAATTCCGTTTCTCCACCTGGCTTTACAGGGTAGCATGTAATATCTGTTATGATCGTCTGCGGGCTTTGCAGCATTCTCCGGCCGGTGCGCTCTCTGATATTCCATTTGCCGAACTGCCTGTCTGTTCCGATGATAATATTGAAGCCACGTTAGTCAACCGGGAGCTGAAAGCCCATATCCTGTACTTCATGCAACAACTGACCCCTAAGCAAAAGCTTGTATTTACATTGCGGGATATCGAGGAGTTGGAAATCAAGGAAATTGAGAAGATCACCGGATTTACATCTGTCCAGATCAAGGCCAATCTCTATCTTGCACGAAAAAGTATCCGCAAGAAGTTGAACGAAAGAAATAAAGAAAGATGAAAAAGGAAGAAATGAATTACGAAAAATGGTTGGAGCAATTAAAGAAGGCTCCACCTGTTTTAGAAAATCCGGACGCACTGACCGAGGATATTATGCGTGCTGTCAAAGCAGCGCCTTTCAGGAACAGGCCCGTCCGCAGATTGAACTTTGCTGCCTGGTGTTCTGCTATTGCTGCAACCCTGCTTCTCGGTTTATGGGTGGCAGAGGCAGTTGCTGTCGATCCGATTCTATCCTCAGAGGTGACTCGTATACCGAAGCCCTATCAAGAGCAAACACTCACCGATGAGCGAAGCTATGAGAGATTGATGACAGGAGAGAAGCGGGAGATCTTCTTTTCCACGTCCCGAAGCCGGAAAAAGGAGATGCTTAAACGGGAACGGCTTTATACCCGGTACGAACAGATAATGAAGAATGAATAACCTTTAAAAACAGATGCATATGAAAACGAATAGACTTTTATCGATATTGCTGCTGGCGGTTTCAATGGTGTCTTGCACCACTTATTATCAGGTGAAAACCCAGATTCATCCTGACGGTTCGGCCCATAGGGAAGTATATGCTTTTGCCGATTCTGCATTCATGGCCGGAGATCCGATGAAAAACCCCTTTATGTTTTCTTTGGATTCCGGTTGGGTAGTGACACGTTTCGATTCTGTCCGTACTCACAATTATTTTGGAGAAGAGGGGAAGATTAACGTATGTGCCGGCAGGGAAGAGCCTTCTGTCAGCATGTTTGCGGAGCAGGTTCATCCTAAAGATCCGATGTACCGTCCTTTGGTGACTCCTCAGGAGACACTGACCAAACATTTTCGTTGGTTCTACACCTATTATACCTATACCGGCATCTATCCGGAATTGGCAGATAAAGGCCCCGTACCTCTAAAGAACTACCTGAATGAATCGGAACAGAAGCTTTGGTTCCAGGGTGACGACACAGCCTATCGCGGAATGAACGGATTGGAGATGAAAGAATTGCTCGATCGGTTGGAAAAGAAATTTTACGACTGGTACAACCGAAGTCTTTATGAATTAAGTTTCGAAGTTGTCCGGCCTTTTATCGCTGAGATAGATCGGGGGAAGTATATGTCCCGTCTGGATGAAGTTAAGGATTCATTGTATCTCGGCTATCAACCTAAAGATGATGATCCGGATCCTGATCCGGAACTCATTTGCCAATTGCTCGATACGCATTATCATACCGACTGTTTTTCTCTGCTTTATAAGGAAAAGCAACAAGAAGTAGATAAACGCTTTGACGAAGAGACACGTCCGATCGAATTGTTCGGAGCCGTGATTCAATATGAACTTAAAATGCCCGGACAAATGATCTCAGCCAATACAACTTTCAGAGATCGCGAACATCTGGTCTGGAAAGTGGATGCTTACCGTCTTTTGGCGGGTGAATATTCCTTGACGGCCCGATCACGGGTACCCAATGTCTGGGCCTTTATTCTTACCGGTGTACTGATTCTTTTGGGAATAGGCTTTTGGATAAAAAAGCGATGAACAGGAGAGGAGTGAGATAATGTCAGAACTCACTACAGATTACGCAGTTCTTCACAGATTATTCATGTGGTCATCCATGATTTAAATTCACTCTGTGTTACTCTGTGTGCTCTGTGGTGAGTTCTGACAGCTCTTGTTTTTATCGTTTATAAATCAACTTATTTTTTCCTTCTCCAAAAAGGTTATCTCCTATCGTTGTGATTTTGTCTCCATGAGCAACTACGTACCGCAACCTGTCGCATCCCATGAAAGCTCCATATTCGATAGCAGTAATGCTTTCCGGTAGTTCTACCGTTCCACAGAGACGGCCGCAATTGCTGAAAGCCCGTTGTCCGATGCTTTTTAGTCCATGTGGCAGACGGATGCGGAGCAGATATTTTTTTTGTGAGAAAGTAAAGTCGGGGATGGCCGTTGCATTGGTTTTTTCAATGTCTACAGCTACCAGATTCGGCATATAATCCCGTATCAGCTTGAAGTCGGCTGCATCCAGCTTGCCTTCGATGGTCAGGAAGTTGATTTCTTTCGGCTGTAGTCCTGCTTTCTGAATTTCATTTTCCAGCGTGCTCAGTGCTCCTACCTCTATTTTAGCTTCCAGTGGTTCGCCTTCGATGAATGCAAAGTTATCCCAACGGTTTTTCAGCCGGTATTCATCACTTGCTCCCAGTGGTACAAAGATAGCAGTGATGCTGTCTGCCAATGCTTCCGGCAGTAGGTTAGGAGGAGTTTTCTTTTTAATCTGGCATATATTCAGATTTTCGCAGCCCATAAAAGCCGCATCTTCAATGTTTTTGATCTTTTCCGAAAGAATGATCTTTTTCAGAGTGGATTTTCCTTTGGCAGTGCCGTTTTCCATCTTACAGAAAGCGTATGCCGGAACAAAATTCGGCATATAAATATAGAACTTATCCGGATAGGTACCTTCTTTACCCGAGTACATGCTGATGCTCGCATTAGCTATGTCGAGCACTTGTAAGTTTTTAAATTCATCGCGCAGATGTCTGAAGTCCACTGCATTGATCTTTCCGGTCAGGGTCAGGTGGGTGACCTGGTTCGCTTCCTCTTCCGTCATCATCGAAATCAATGTTCCCGGTTTGCTGACGAAATACGTTTTCTTAACTTCTTGTGCCGTAGCTGCAAATAGATTGGCAGTAAGGGCTATTCCTATAAACAGATGTTTTATTTTCATATTTATGATAAATGTTTAGACAAATATAGCGAATCATACTTTATCTCGTCCAGAGTTTTAGAAAAATATAGTTATTTTTGTCCTTCAACCAATAAATTAACAAAATGGAACAACAGGATCACGAATCATTCTTTTCTCCGAAAGGGATTCCGGCATTTGCAAGCATTATTATCTTTTTGGTAAGCTTCTTTATCGTCATGTCCCTATTCCGTTCCGTTCTGAATCTTTTTTCGGAAGTAAGAGGGTACGGAATGGGTTATTTCTTTATTGGAGAGGGGATTATGTTGTTGAGCGTATTTATTGTAACCTTTCTGATGATGCGATTTCTGGATCGCCGTCCCTTCTCCGATTTAGGATTCAGTCTGAAAGGGCGTGGCAAAGATATTCTCTACGGTTTCCTGATGGCAGTGCTCATTTATGCCATTGGTTTTGGTGTTTGCCTGCTGACCGGGCAGATTGAGGTTGTCGGTGTCCATTTGCATTGGAGCGATTTGCTCTTAAGCGGGTTGTTTTTCGCCATGGTTGCCATTGTCGAAGAAACTATGATGCGCGGATATGTTCTGGGACGTTTGTTGCGTACGCGTCTCAATAAATTCATTTCTCTTCTCATCTCTTCCCTTTTGTTTGCGTTGCTTCATCTGATGAATCCCAATGTGGCTTTTTTACCCATGCTCAATCTGGTGTTGGGAGGGTTGTTACTGGGAGCTTCCTATCTTTACACCCGTAATCTTTGGTTTCCTGTTTCGCTTCATTTCTTTTGGAACTGGATTCAAGGGCCCGTACTTGGCTATGAAGTCAGTGGCAATCGTTTCTGTGAAACCTTGTTTTCACTTCGTCTGCCTGCAAATAATCTGATTAATGGAGGGGCATTTGGTTTTGAAGGTTCGTTGGTTTGTACCGTATTGGCAACACTCTTTACACTATTCATTATCTGGTGGTTCGAACAATAAAAAAATGTCCCATGTTCCGCTGAACTTTGGGACATTGATAAAACAAACACCACATTTACTTCACAGTAAGTTAGAGTGGAACAGCAAGAGCGCATTTACTTCACAGTAAGTTCGTTGCGCACTATTAAACACAAACAAAACAAAATAAAAGCTGTACAACAGCCATTATAACACTTGCATCAATGTATGTTTATATTAATTTTCCCATAACAGAGGGCATAAAGTATGTGGGGGTGAATCTTATTCTAAAATTTATACGTCGTTCCCACCATTAACCCTACTGTTCCCCGTATGGGTTCCTGAAGGTCTGCCCGATAACTTCTGTCTTTGAATATATTGATCCGGGGTTCCAGCCAGAGTCCGCTATGTGCCGATAGCCTGATTTCTCCCTGTAGTCCGATGCGTCCGTTCAAGATAATTGAAGACGATGATTCCGCTCCGGGAAAATAGCTCCCGATGCCACCTGCCACGATCAGGTTGAACACGTGGCTGTCCCGATCGGAAAAAAGCCTTGTGAGGCTGCACAGATAGTCAATGTTGAGGCTGATATTAAAATCGCGGTTGCTACCGCTGTCTTCATTATCCAAAAAGGCGGTACTACTACCGGCACTGATCCGCATCCCGTTAAATTTGTCGAACCATTTACCTAAAGCGAATTCCGTGTCGAACAATACATTTCCGGTGTCTCCGGTACCGGCTGCCAGCGAAGCAAAACCTCCTTTAAGGAAAGTCAGGGTAGTGTATCCTGCCGGTTTGTAAGTAATACCTGCCATTAGTGATCCTGCCAGGTTATATCTTTTCCACGATGACTGGTTGTCCACCCGGTCCGGATAAAGTGCCAGTTGTGGCTCGATAAACAGGTTAAAAGCAGACGATACATTCAGTTTTCCTTGTAATCCTGCCCTCAATCCGTATGAATGGATTGTTTTTTGGTCTTTTACGATAGTGGCCTGATAACTGAGTCCGAGAGCGCCGATCACTTCGAATACTCGCTTCGGGTTGTATCTGGCGGCAAATGCACTGATATTGATCAAATAGTCTACATTGGCTCCTGCCAGATGCATATCCGTATCTCCCTGTTTCCATTGTGTATATTCCCCTCCGGCCCGTAGTCCTATGACGGGGGTCAGCCAATTACCTGCCATGAATGATGCCCGTGGCCCGTGGGCGGTTTGTCCGCCTCCTACGTTAAACAGATAACCGATACCCGATCCGACAGAGAAAAACAGATGTTCCGATCCTCTCTTCGAATGGAACTTTTCTGCTCCCTTTCGTTTGGGCATCAAATATTCTGAGGCCTTTATATTGTTTTTTCCTTCTGTTGAATCTTGCTTTTGCTCTTGTGCTGCCAGAGTTCCGCATAAGATGAAACCGATTCCTAGCAGCAGGATTCTTTTATAGCTCTTTCCCATATTCTTCATTGCTTTATCGTTTTTTCTTCATTCAAGCCGCTCTCTTCCGTTTCGGTGTCTTCCGTTTCGGTTTTTTCTTTTGTTTTCTCCGCTTTTTCCTTCAGTTCTTTCTTTTCCTCTTCCAGCTGTTGCAGTAGGTCGGTTACGTCTCCGTCTATCTGCGCAATCTCTTTCAGTGACGGATCTTCGTTCAGGGCCCGTTTAATGAAAGCGTATGCTTCGCTCACTTTGTCCAACCTGTTGGCACATGCCGCCCTTAGATAATAGCTGAGTGGTTCATCCGGTAGTTCTTGTGCCTTTTCCCATGCTTCTTCATTTTGCTTCATGGCCATTAATAATACCACTTCATTTATGCCGCCTTGCGTTCCGAACCGTTCATAAGCATCCTCAAAATGCCCGTTGTAAGCTCCAACGATGGCTCTTACGTCTTGTGTCATGTCGTTGTCCGGCAGAAAGTCTATAATCGAGTCCGCCCGGTTATAAGCTCTTTCGTCCATTAAGGCGATTACCTGATTACAGAGTAGTTCTGTAGGAGCCGATCTGCTGACAAACGGTTCCAGCAATTTGCTGTCTGCTTTCTTTTGTTCTATCAGCAACGCAGCCAATTCGTTGGCCATAATCATAAATTTAGGATATTGTTCCAGTGCCTGTCGGCAGATCACTTCGCGTGTAGAGTCATTATCGGCATTCAGGTATATCCGCCAAAATTCATAGGGTACCAATTTTTTATAGTCCTGTTTATACATTATGCGTATTTCTTCATCGTTCAGCAATCTCATCACCGAATAGTTGAAACTATATTCCACCCGGCGCAGCCGTGGTAAGTAAGTCGTTAGAATGACATTCCGATATTCCGGTAGTCGTAGGATCCGGCTGTACTGTGAGGCCATGTTGTCCGGATAGCAATTGATGATTTCCCGTAACTTGTCTGTAGGCAGTGAGTCGCGTTCCATCAATTCTGCTACCTCTTCCCATGAGGCCACCACTCCTTCTGTATATGTACTGTCTTTTATTGCGTTTATAGTACCTTCGTTCAGAAAACCAAAGATACGTTTCAGCGTACTGTCCGTGCGTTTTTTTGCCAGTTTCAGATTCGATTGATACGGACCTTCAGGCGAAGATACCCCTTTGATCGAAAACGACAGGAATTCCGAGTTCGGATCGTTTTCTATTTCCTGCAGGCGCAAGCGCATTTTCTCCAGTTCTCTTTGGTTGTTCGGATCTTTTTCGTCTATCGTTGCCGAGTTGATCAGGAAGTTCAGCTTCACTTCTCCTCTGTCGCCTCTTTGTTGTTTTTGAGGTTTAGGGATGTATTTTTCATCTCTGATTTTCATGCCATCTGCTTGGTACGTAAAGAAACGCATCGGATTTACCGTACCTTTGGCTATCACTACCGTATCTTTGTATGCCAGTTTTTTATATTCTACCAGATACATGTAGATGTCACACCGGCATTCATCGTCCGGGTTATCCATATAGAGGGAGTCTATGTAGGCAATCACTTCATTCTTATCAATCTTTTGCGTTTTCTCCTGAAAAGCTGCTAACGGATCTCTGCTCAGGTCGAATTCCATCATTCGTTCCAATGTGATGGCATACTCCTTTCCGGTCACCACTGCGGGGCGGAACAGGCTCTGTGTTTTACGGGTAATATTCACCAACATCGGTTGCACTACGATACGTGTATTCGGCTTATACATTTCTTTGGGAATTTTTACTTTAGGGTGGATGATGTATTGATTTCCGACGATTTCGATGTCGGTTGGTTCCGGTAGCAGTTTGTCCACCACTTTTTTGGCGGTGATCACCACTTCGTCAATCATTGATGCTTCGTACGAGATCACTACGTTTATCGTTGTCTTTCCTTTTAGTTTTACTGTTTTTGATGCGTAGGCAAATCCCGAGAAATGCAGGGTCGTATTGGGATCTGCCATGATCTTGAACTTTCCGTCGAGGTCTGTGATGCCGTATACATCTCCCTTTTCATTCTGATCTCTGATTACGATAGAGATGGCAGGCTCTCCCTCGTCATCGATTACGCTTCCGCGTATTTCTACTTTCTGGGCTTGTCCCCATGCCGGAATAATGGCGTATAGGGCCACTATCCCCAATAGCAAAAATCTTTTGATATTCATTAGGGTTATATTTATTTGGCTATATAAATAAAAGATACACTTAGTTTAACCGGTATGGGGGCCCATCCCGATTCATTCGGTTCACCATGAGTGCTTCCCGGTTGGTAGCGCACCAACCTGTAGCGTGCCACACCCACACCGCCTGATACCTCAAGGTTCCAGCGACGTGACAGAATCCAGTTGTATCCATACGTGACACCCGCGGCCGCGGCATCTCCATAATATGCCCTGCGGTTTATTCCCACATCGAACATGGAATAGAATCCTGTGATACCGATGTAATGGCGTGCCAGCAGGTTCCGAAGCCAATATTTAGCTTCAGCTTGTACGCGTCCATGGCGGTAGAAAAGTTTATCTGTAATCTTCCAGGGATTAGCCGATGCCGAAATTTCAGCTGTCATCCAATCGTTTAATGGGAATTCCACTCCCAGATTGGGGGATGCCGCCAACCATTCCAGCGTATTAGTCTTGATGGCCATACGTTGGGCGGATACTTGAAAAGATATTGCTATGAAAATAAAGAATATAGCCCATTTCCCGAATAGAGACGGGAAATTATATCCGGCTATCTCCCACAACAAGTTGGGGAAATCTAGTTTTAAATTAAATGTATTCATAAACGCGCTCACTTCTGTCTAAAGCGTGCTGTCGTTTATTCTTGTCACCGACAAATATAGAGGTTTTAATCGGGACTTTCCAAATAATCAAAATCTTTTTTTATCAGTTCTGATAAAAAGGTTTGCAGGTCGGTTTCCTGATTCAGTTGTAATTTCTGCCGGAGCCGGCTCCGGTTGCTTCTCACGGTTGAAGTGGCTATGTATTGGAGTGCTGCTATTTCTTCGGTTGTTTTGTTTTCCAGTATCAAGCAGCAAAGTTGTATTTCTTTGCTACTCGGTTGCAGGTGCAAAGCATTGAAAGCAGCCCATAGTTTTAGCTCGGATGTCATTCTTGCCTTTTGTCGTTGCATGGTTCGTAGTATTTCCTGTAATCTTGCCAACATGATGGGAGGAAAGATATATGCCACTGCCAGGCTGGGCAGACTCATCAAATAAAGTTCGGATGATGTATAGACCCCGATGAACATATACAAAAGAATCGGGGCGAAAGATAATATCATTACGGTGTGTCGACTCACAGAGATGGAAGCCAGACCACAAGTAACCATACCGATCATCAGATCTTGTGACAAAAAGAAGCCGGTCTCTTCCGGTGGGAGGTAGATACGGCAGTACATCGATATTAGGATATTGCTTTGTATGGTATAAAAGGTGCATTTCAACAAAAAAGTTATCTGTTTCTTTTTTCGAATCAGCAGGTAAGTGAACAGTAAGAATAACCCCAGGGATAATATGTTACATAAAGCCAGTAACAGGTCTTTTCTGATCAGGTAGATGCAAAGGTCGGCGATGATTCCGATACTAAAGCAGCCCACTGTACCGTAATAGACGAAATAAATTGTTTGTCGCTTCGGATTTCTTATCTCTTTGAACTGTAGATATTTCTTTTGGATGTACTTTTTTGTTTTGGTCAAAGACAGGTATTTTGAATTCATGTTTTTTTAGGTTTCAATAATCAATGTTTATAAACCAGCCCATGCAGGCGAGTATACTCTGACAGAAAGACTTTCGAAATGGCTTTTTTATCCCATAATAAATATAAATATGAATGAAAATATAACGGAGGAGATATTTACCATAATGATATCGCCTTCTGCCGGATGACTGTAAGCGAATCAGTTAGAGAGAAAAAGCCAATCAATTAAAACAAGAAGAGAACGGCTGCTCAAAAATCGTTCTCTTTATTTTTCCGGAAAAATAGAATGATTATAAATAACAAATATCTGTTTAACCATCATATTTATAACACGCTGTATAACCGAGATTTTAGTGTCGGTTTTGTAATTCAAATTATTAATAATCTGTGTGTTATAATTGGAAATAATGCTTGAAGTATTAAACGTTGGTTTATTCGTTGGTTTAATTCGTCACAAAAGTACGTCTTTTTTTCATTTTAAGCAAATTACGAAAGAAGTTTTTCTTTCCACGCAATCAATAGATTACCCCATTTTCGTCCGTTGCAGACACTGAGAATAATGCTGTATTATTAAACGAACGATTAAACCACGATTTTATCACGGTATTTCGTCGGACTGTTGGAGTGTATAGTAGGAATACGGAAATGCACGGTGCACGACAGTGTCTTATCAAGTTGCCTTCATCGATTGCGATTCCTCTTCCTAATTACGTGCAATACAATATTTATAGTGCGTTGTATTTATCGAACAATATAAAATGTAATACTGATGAAGAAAATTTGCATTATCGCATTTTTGTCTTTGCTATGCTGTGTATCCACCACGGCAACGGCACAGGTAGGCATTAAAACGAATTTGTTGGGTTGGGCAACGGCCAGTCCAAATCTGGGACTGGAATGGGGCTTTGGTCGGAAATCCACGTTGAACGTTTCCGGTTCGTTCAACCCGTTTGAGTTTAACGAGGGCAAGCAGTGGAAGCATTGGCTTGTGCAACCCGAATACCGTTACTGGTTTTGCGAAAAATTTAACGGGCATTTTCTCGGTTTCCATCTGCTCGGGGGCGAATACAATATGGCGAAGATAAAGCTCCCCTTCGGCATTTATCCCAATCTCGAGACGACCCGTTATCAGGGTTGGGGTGTCGGTGCCGGTATCACCTACGGTTATCAATGGTTGTTGTCAAAACATTGGGGGATGGAGATGGCAATCGGTGTGGGGTATGTCTATAGCGAATACGACCGCTTTCCCTGTGCGGACTGCGGCAAAAAGATAGAGTCCGGTGCCAAACATTATTTCGGCCCAACAAAGGCTGCCATCAGTTTTATTTATCTTTTTTAAACCGGTCGCGATATGAAAGCAAATAAATATATGATAATGATTTGCCTGCTGTTACTCGGTATGTCAGGCAAGGTACTCGCCCAGAAAGGAAATACCGGTGATGTGCGGATCGCCGGGAAGTCGGTACGGAAAGTCGATAGTTTATTGCAAATCAATCTTAAAATAGATTTGACGGGTCTTACCGTGAAGTCGAATCTTGCAGTAGATATTATTCCGGTATTGTCGGGGATGGATGCACAGACTCTGCGTTTACCCAAGTTGCTGGTCACAGGGCGTATCCGCCATATTGTCTTTCAGCGCATGCCGGAAACGGAAACTGCCGGGCAGCGGGAGATGCGCCGCTATAATAAAGAGGAGCAATATGCCGATTATATGGCCCGCATTCCCTACGAGCAGTGGATGGAACGCTCGTCCTTGTCTCTCGCACTCGATCTTTGCGGTTGCGGATGGGAGGTGATGGAGAAACACATGGTACCTGTTATGTCACTCGATTTCAGAGAGCGGGTTTTCGAACCGCGGATGGCTTACATTGCTCCGGAGTACGAGGCGGTGAAACAGCGTAAACTGGAGGGCAGCGCTTTCCTTGATTTTCCGGTAAATCAAACGATAATTGATCCCGTCTACCGTAATAATCCGCGCGAATTGGGGCGCATACGGGCCACTATCGATTCGGTGCGTGACAATCGTTTCGCTACGATCACAGCCGTCGGCATCAAGGGATACGCTTCACCCGAGGGCACGTACGAAACCAATGCCCGTCTGGCGCAGAAACGTGCCGAGGCTCTGCGGGATTATGTGCGCAGGTTGTATGATTTCAGTGGAACGGTGTTCACTGTAGCTTCCGAGCCGGAGGATTGGGAAGGATTGCGCCGCATGACGGAAGCTTCGGATCTGCCCGAGAAAGAGCAGGTGCTAGCCATTATCGACGGGGTGGATATTTTTGATGGTCGGGAAAAGAAACTGATGGAGCTCAGTGGCGGAACAGTCTATCGGTTCATGTTGCGTGAGTGGTTTCCGGCACTGCGTCATTCTGATTACACGGTAAGATATACCATTCGCAATTTTACTGTAGAGGAAGCCAAAGAACTGCTCCATACCGATCCCCGACAGTTGAGTCTTGAAGAAATGTATCGTATCGCCCAGACCTACGAACCGGGTAGTGATGCCTTCAATGAAGTGTTTGATATCGCTGTGCGTATGTACCCGGGCGACGGGATTGCTAATCTCAATGCCGCGAACACTGCATTGATGCGTCGTGATACGGCTGCGGCACGCCGCTATCTTGAACGGGCTCCTGACTGTGGTGAAAAGCTGTTGGCCGAAGGTGTGCTGGCGTTTTACGAAGGCGACCGCGAGACGGCACGCAGGCTTTTCGAGCAGGCAAAGGCTGCCGGTGTGACCGAAGCGGATGCCAATCTCGCATTTTTCCGTCCGGTATACTAAATATACTAGAACAGATAGGGATATATTAACTAAAATCTAATTAATAATTTGGTATTATGACAATCAGAAGTCTATTATTGGCAGCCTCAGTAGCTGCATTGTTGGCCGGATGTGCCAAAGAAGACGACTCTCCGCAGGAGGGAGCGGGCGGTACGACAACTGTTCCTGCCGGCGCCACGGGTACGATGAACGTATCCTTGAAGTACGCTATCGAAACACGCGCTGATCAAGAGTATGATGACGGCGAGGATTCGGAGTCAACAGCTCAGGATCTCACCATCTATTTTTTTGATAAAGACAAAAACTATCTGGGATCAAGTTATGTTTCCGATCTGAACCAGGAGAATGAAACTCCTGAAAACAATAATGTCACGTCAACGATCACTGTCGATGTTCCGACAAATATCGTACAAACGTTATACGACAGTTCGGAGGAGGAGGCTACGATGTACGTAGTGGCCGTGCTCAACAAAGGTACTTTTGCACCACAATTTACGGCTGGTCAGGACTATGACGCTTTCAACGCAGCTTGCCAGATAGCTCTTGCAGATGCCGCAAAAGCAGATAATTTTATGATGACCAGTTCCAATTACATGGGTAATATTAACGGAGCGGAGATAGAAATGGCACTGACTCCGATCACGAAGGAGCATGTTGGTCTTAAGAGTGACGACAAGACTACTGACCCCACACCTGTAACAATCGCCGTGGAGCGTGTGGTTGCAAAGGTTATGGTGCAAAAGAAAGAAGACAAATCGTTGAATATTCTCGGCTGGGGACTGAATGTCACCAACAAAACGTTTTATCCGGTCAAAAATTTCGGAGGGAATCAATTCTTAGACCTACTGGCAAGTAAGTATAATACTTGGCAGCCGAATACAATCAATAAGCCGTGGAATAACCCGACAGACATGCGTTCGCACTGGGCCGTAGACCCGAACTATGTTATAGGGGAGGCGACAATCGAAGATAAGCCGACTGATTTTAATAAATTTTCTTTCAGTGATCCATCTTCAGCAAAAGCAAAAGAGGCGTTGTATTGTTTTGAGAACACAACCGTAGAAACGATGCAACAACGTAACGCAACTACTTCGGCGGTTATTGTAGCCCAGTTCTATCCTCAAGATTTCAAGGAGACTGATAAGGATGATTCGTGGATTAAGTGGAACGATGCTGCCTATTCGGGTGACAACTCTTATGCAGCGTTTGTTGAGGCGGTTGTAAAAGAAGTTGACGGTGATAATCAGGCGATTACAAAGTATTACAGGGAAGATGTGAATGGTACTACTACGGATAACGACGGTAAAAAATATTCCCCTCTCTCAAAAGAGGATTTCATATGTACTTATACCACTGAGGGGAAGGAAGAGATTACATTTGGTGAGAAGGACACAAGAATTGGTTATAAGGATGCTGAACTGAAGGTCGCGCTGGAGGATTCGGAAATAAAGCTTTATACCATCACAGACGGTCTGGCGTCAGAGGATACATCCGCACCTGTAAAGATCAACGAGGCTATCAAAAAGGCATTGACTGATAATCCCCCTACTGTATATTACAAGGGTTACTGTTACTATGTGGTGCCTATCCGCCATTTCGCAAAGAGTGAGGTGGCTGATTACACGGGTGGAGAGTATCAACCTAACCATCTGGGTCGTTACGGTATCGTACGCAACAATTATTACCAGATTACGATCAACGACATTACGCAGCCCGGTGAGCCCATTACGGACCCGACTGTAGATCCGTCTACCGATAAGGATGATGAAACCAATTACTGGATTAATGTTTCCATTAAAGTTCTCTCCTGGAAGGTAAGAACGCAAGATGTCATCCTCTAATGTGGTGAGTCATATACTCTTCAGAGGATACGTTTTCCTCTGAAGAGTATTCACCAGGTAAATCATTTTCAAATTCAATAAATTATGCAGGTCTTTTTACATCATACGATCAGAAATTTGTTATTGGCTGCAATGGCATTCGGTGCGACTTCCTGCGAGTGGGTAAAGGACGACCTGCCCGAATGTCCCCCGACGGAGTTACGCATCGGGTTCAAATACGATTATCATATGTTCGGCGGTGATGTGTTCTATGAACACGTGGGCGCCCTTTATGTCTACCTTTTCGACCGGGACGACAAGTTCTTGTCCCTATACACGGAGACCGATTCCGAGGTTCTGGGTGAACGCGGTTACGAGATGGTTCTCAATGACCTGGAACCGGACCGTTACCGGTTGGTTACCGTAGCTTTCCAAAAAAGCTGCGAAGAGATGTACGGATGCGAAGGCGCTAAGTTCCGCATGCCGGAGATGCAGGTGGGTGACCCCATCGGGAAACTGGAGGTGACGCTCGACCGTGAAAAGAATACGGGTGACGGGCGCAGCTACGTCGTACACGAAAATACACCGCTCGACACTCTGTGGATGAACCGTACGGAGAATATTGTCGAGACGGAATTCCGGCAGACTACCCGTACGACGGTCGATCTGATGCGTCACACCAAGCATCTGACCGTTACCTTGCGGCAGGTGGACGATCCCGCCAATATCGACTGTGAGGATTTCGACATCAGCGTCACGGATGACAACGGATGTGCGCGCCACGACAGTTCGATCAGGGAGAATGATGAATTATTGACTTACACGCCACACAACACGTGGACTTCGGAATACAGTAACGGGACACAGGCCGGGATACAGCGTGCCGCACATGCCGACCTGAGCCTCGCACGCCTGATATACTCGAAACAGGGAACGGAGAATGCGTTGCTCACGATACTGAATAAGGAGACAGGTGAGACAGTGGCCCTTGTGAACCTGCCCGAGATACTTGTTTCGGGTCGTAACACGGCCGAGCAGGGGTTCTCCGCACAGGAGTATCTGGACAGGGAACACAACTATAAACTCGACTTTTTCCTCGTGGGCGATACGTGGCAGTACATCAACGTGACGGTCGGTGTGTTGAGTTGGCAGATACGCAACCAGAGTACCGATCTGTAGAGTTTTTAATGTCCGTGAATTTGGCAGATGATGATAAAGACTAACATATATGATATACGAAATTCGTTGCTCACGATAGCATTCGTCATGTCCGTAGTCGGTTGCGGGTATGACGGTCTTGTCGGGACGCAGGGAGCCGTAGACACACCCGAAATGATGTCGGGTGAAATTAGTCTTACGCTGAATCTGTCGTTAAACGATAACGGAAGCGCAACTCGTGCCGGTGAGGACGATCAGGAAGTGACCCGACCCGGTGTCGATCAATCCGGGATTGATGAGAACAAGATACATACCATATATCTTTTCCTTGAAAAATTGAAGGACGACGACACTTCAGCTGACAACGGTAAGAAGAAATATATCCGTTTTACAAATTGGCAAGGGGCAGTCAATCAAATTAAAGTGCCGATCGATGCTTCTCAACTCCAGGTCGGTCCTAACAGAATATATGTCGGTGTCAACCTCACGGAAGAGCAGGCCAAACATTTTGCAACCGGCGATAACCCTCCTTATACCATTCCAACGGCATATCAGAACTTGAACTACGGTCTTTCGGAGGTCTATGCCCCGGGTGGAGGTATCGGGTTGAATACCGGTTATCCGGGAATTTATACACGGAAAGATATTGCCATGTTCTGCACGGAAGGACAAAAACTCGTGTTCGCAAAAGGCACGATGGAGTACAGTTGCGATGTTCCTTTTGTTTTGAAAAGAAATGTGGCAAAGGTGCTGACCACCTGTAAGGTAGCTGATGATCCGGTCGTGGATGGTGAACAGGGGGTGAAGTATTGCATTTTGCAAGGGGACCTGTGTTATCCCGGGGATTACATGGAGACGGATTTACGTGGTCAAGATCGCGGTTGGATACGGCAGTCGGACGTTCGTTTCCTGGTCAATGCACTCAACCTGAAATCGTTTATCATGGAGAAGAGTGAGTGGGATTTCGATAAGCAAAAGTGGAAGTACATGGACCCGAATTATGAAGGGTTGGATCAGTATTTTACGATAAATTCAAGTGGCGTTCCTATTCCTCAGCTAAAGGGGGAGTTCTTGTACAATGCCGTACAGATGCTCAACCAGCAGAGTGCCTATTATGCGGAGACGCTGGTGCATGATGAAAACCGATTGCCGGAAGCGGGCAAAGACAATTCCGGCAGCTATTACGCAGGGCTTTACTGTCCTGAGAATACGTTCACTACTGATCAGGTGAGTGATGCAAACCTGTTGATTTTGGAGGAATATGACTATCCGTGGCCCATGATCACACATGTCAGCATCACGGCCAAGTTCACGCCGAGAGAGTTGTATGTGGAGAAAGAGATGGCAGACTGGATTATGAACGAAGAGGATGACAATGTGCCATCCGAAATGCGCGGGAAAATCAAACAAAAGGTGGAGAACGGCCGAGAGTTCCTCACTGTGGAGGGCGGCAGGACGATCGTTATAATAAACACCGATTCGGAGAAAGAATCGCAGGCTATCCTCACCGCTTCGCTTCGGAAACACTATGCGGTACAGGAATCCGGTATTTACGACCACCAAAAAAAAGGTTTTCCGGCGAATACCTACCTGTCCGTTGTCGACGAGCAGGGATACACGGAGTTCTATACCTATGGTGCAGCGAGGATCATTGCCGAAGCCGCAGGATGGGAAGAGGATCCGGATGATGAGGATAACTATAAGCAGCTGGCATCGTTCAAGGCCATGCCCCGTGGCAGAGGCTATTATTATACCTATATCGACAACCGTAAGGAGTCGGAACGTAACAAGCCGGTGACTTATGCCGATAGCCAGGTAGAACGCAATATGTATTATATCCTCACAATCAACTCCTTTTCGAGTCCCGGCCGTACAGGGTCCGAACCCGAGTACGTGAAGGTACATACCCACATAAAAGATTGGAAGTCGGGCGGAAATGCCTCTGTAGAATTGAATTGATAATAAATGCAGTATGAAACAGACAGCACGAAATACACTTATAGGAACTCTTGTCCTGCTTTTCGGAGGGTGTGATAAAGAAACGGTTCCGCTACCGGAGCAGGGAGAAGGGGTGCCCATAGCATTTCACACGCACGTGGTCTCGGAAGAGAGGCCGTCCGCCGGAGAGTCGGCCCGCCTGCTCTTTTGGGGTGACGATGACTTTCATGACAAATGGATCCGGAATATAGTAGGAGTACGCCCCCACTATACGGTATTGCTTGACAAGGAGATCAATCATTACACTTACGAAAGCAAGATCTATTACCAGACCCCGTACACATATCCGTATAATTATGAAAAGATACATGCCACGGGATATGCGCCGGATTATGCGCTGAGTGCCGAACAGACCGGAGATAGAAAGGATTACCGTAAACTGACGGTAAAGGAAGAGTATCAGGACGGAAGTGTGGATTTCCTTACTTGTGACGGGTGTATTGCACATTCTGCCAGTATGAATCCGGACAATACGTTTCTTAAGAAAGATGGTGAGAAGGAGCTCTGGTTCCGTCACCTGACCGCCAAACTCACCTTTTACGGCAAACGTGATCCCGAAATGTACGGGCTGGTGGGGGTGCGTAAGGTTAAAATCAAAGTTCACAATTCTGAGGCAGATGATAGATTGATGGTGCCGGCAGCCTTGGATTTGTACGCGTATGATGCTCCGGATGATGGCACAAAGCCGGAGCCCAGACAAGACGATTATTCTACCTATACAGTATCGCAGATGGAGCCCTACCCGGATGATCAACCACAGTTCTATTACCAACCCATTATTCCCGCATATGACACCTCCGAGCTGGGGCGGTGTTACGTGTTGTCTGAGGGTATCCGGTATGGAACAGGAGAGGGGCAGTTCGATCCGATAAAAGGCGAATGGCAGGGAATTTTTCAGTCGGGACTACATCCGAAACTGACAATCGACATAGAGGCTGAGCTATACAATGCCGAACCGGGCAGTGGTTTGGAGTCTTTCATACCGGTAGAGTGGAAGAATGTGGAGGTGGAGAGCTGGTCGGATGTCGATACCGGAAACATGCTTTTGCCGGGCTATGAATACAATGTGACGATACTGTTTAATCGTCTGGGGATAGCCTTGCGTGCCGAGGCTGTACCCTGGAACAGCGAAGAGTTGCACGAATATCCGGTACACCCGCAAAAGTCGGTAATTAAATAAATGTTAAACAATGACCATAATGATGACCATGATAAGACGATTGATGTATACCGCCTTTTTGCTTTGGGGAGGTGTGTGTGTGATGACCTCCTGTCAGCGAGAGACGTTGTCTGATATGCCGGACGGAGGAAGCGGCAGGCTGAAGGCACGTAAAACTACCCTTATTACGCGTAGCGTGCCTCCCAATGCCTATTTCAAGCAGAATACGGCGTACCGCTTGTGGGCGTATGACCCGGCGAAGGAACAAGACGGGTATATGTTCTTCGGCTCGACGAACGGTATCCTTGCCAAAGAGTCCAAAGGGCAATATATAGAGATGCCGCAGGATTATGCGAAATTGTTGCGCGGAGCTTTCGATATATACGGGTTTACGGATGATGTATCGCAATTAGATGATGATTCCGGAGATGCCGTACTAGAGGCCGGGGGTACTGTAGATGCCCCGACCTATACGATTACTTACGATGAAAATTTGCCGGAAGGTTATCGGGATTATTACCGGGCTTATTTGCCGTATGATTCTGAAGACGAATCGAAACTGTCCTCCATCATGGAATTCACGCATATTCTTTCCCGGGTACGGGTACAAGTTGTCCAACAGGATAATGGAAAAGAAGGGAAGGATAAGGAGGGAGTTTACGCAGATCTGCGCCTGCATACCGTTACACTTTCGGGGGTGTACGATACCCAAGTGTACAATGTCATTGAAAATACGTTTTCGTTATCTTCCACAGGGGAAACACCTTCCCCAAACCGGGTTCTGAAAGATTCTTCTGTAGGTGAGCCAATCATTCCGGCTGAAGCCGATACTACAGTCAACCCGTTCTCCGAGTCGTTCGTCTTTCCGACCCTGGAGGCGGATAAAGACAAAGTACTGCGATTGCGGTTGACCATTAGCGGGAAGGATGCCGACAAGTTTAGTACACAGCAGGACGAGCAAGGGAGATACTATGTGGAGGTGGGGTTATATGATCGCTACCAAGTTGAGGACGACGGTACTTACCGGACTCCGTTGGTGTTCAAAGCCAATCACTCTTATCTGTTGCGGGTTATTTTCGCAGACGACGGGGTGGTCACTTTCATGCCGATGGTCTATCCGTGGTTCGATGGCGAAACCGATGCATGGGAAAATGGTGAAGGCTACGAAGAACAACCGTTGGGAAACACCTTCCTGTTCGATAACCTGATCTGGTCGGACCGTAATCTCGGTGCCGATCATTTCTATCCGATGGATCGGGCGAGCTTTGAGAAGTGTACAGGATTCTTTTATCAGTTTGGACGAAATATTCCTTACTTTCCGATGGATAACAAAGATAATGTGCTAACAGATCTGCTACAAGATGGTACCGATATGTATCCGGTAGTTTCCGATCCAAAGGGAAAATTGCAAGGACCATATCAAAAAAATAATACTTCTGACGACACTCCGGCATCTATCCCGTTCGTAACCGAACTGGAGAAGATGGATCCTAAACAAATAGCAGATAGTACCCAATTATTGAGTTATAATTGCTGGCCCAACGGATTTGACAACAATTTGTGGGACGATGTGCTGACGCAGCCAACACCTCCGGGGTGGCGCCTTCCCATGCAGGAGGAGTTGTTCAGTATTCTACCCTCGACACCCTATGCCGGGAATATTACGTTTATGAGAAATATAAGATGGCGGAGTGCTACTGATGAAGCCGGAGGCGCCAAAAGTGCGGTTTTTGATGACAGGTATAATATTCTTTACTTGAATATTCCGCCAGATTCGGATCATCCGAATTATCCCCCCAAAGACCTTCCCATTACTGATCCGGGTAGTTATTTGGGTGGAGGTGCTCCGGATGACGGTGTGAACTATATGCCGGCGGGAGATCCTTATGAAGGGTATAGCTCGGAATATCTTATTAGTAAAAAATATACGGATGAATTCAGCAAACCTGTAAACTCTTTATATGATGACGATCGTAATTATTGGGGTGTGATTTACGCGATCAAGAAAGTAGGGACCGATGAAGCTTATCGTATGCGGTGGCGTATTGAGAATTCCGATCCGTCGGGAAACTTTTACGTATTGGTCATTGAACGTTATCCGGCTACTGCCAAAGACCGTTTGAGTTATAAGGAGAATGATTCCAATTATTACCGCAAATATAACTGGGAACGTCCCACTGCCGTACTCTATATTCCTCTTGTAGGTATGGTGGGCGATGCTAAATGGACTCAGCGAAGTGGTCAGTTGGGTAATTTCGGGGTGGAGACAATCCTTGCTACATCAGAAGGGATAGATGGGAAGATTCAACATAGTGGTTATCCGTTCAGCGCCTATAAAACTTATCGTATTAAGATTCATGGTACCGATCGACTGAACCAGTTTCTCTATCCTGCTGTAGACCGAAGAGGTTCGGGGGCACAGATACGCCTTGTGAGAGAGTCGACTTACCAACCTGACAGATAATAATGAAAAGGATGAATAAACTAAAGAGATATCCGGCTTGCATGTTAGCGGTAGTGTTACTGTTAGCCGCAGGATGCGGTAAAGAAAAGAATGAAGTATCGGTTCCTAAGGGAATGGTGCAGGTCAATTTTTGCCAGCAGGGTACTTTCGGAGCGCCCTTCTCCGATCTGACAGCAGAAAAAGGGTTCGTGAATCTCACACGAGGCAGTGTGCCGGTAGGATATGACCCGAAACCCATCGAGGACGGAACAACGCTTTGGGTCGTTGTTTACAAGGGCGCACAGGAACAGGAGGTGCATGGTGAGATAGTGGAGGTGAAGTCCTACCGTGTAAGTGGCCAAAGCCTAATTCCCTGCGAGGTGGATGGCGAAGGGAATGTGACAAGTGAGTATGATACGCCGCTCTATCTGCCAGAGGGAACTTATGTTTTCCGCGCTTTGGGACCTGCCCGCAAATTGGTAATGGACACGGACGGCCACTATGCCCTGAACATTGACAATGGTGATTGGGTGATAGCCAATGACGAGCGCTACGAGGAGACGGCGGGCGATGTCACGGTGACGCTTACTCCGGAGACTCCGGATTGCCTGGTACAGCTCAAGCCGCTTATCAACCAGACTGCCCGATTGAAGTTTACGCTCTACTCGGCGGAGGATGACCCCTTTGTGCACTCGCTGAAGATGCATCCTGTGGGTGTCGAGCTGTCGGGGTTGCAACGGCATTACTCAAATAATGGGCCCGACACCGCTCCGTGGAACTGGAAATTCTGCATACCGGGAGATACGTTGAAAGCCTTTCCGGGCACCAAGAACGTAGTCATATACCTCAACAAACCGCTTATCTCCACCGACGACCGTTTCGTGATCGAGGCATCTATTCTGCCTACCGATGCGACGGCCACCCCGCTGATGGCACTGTTCAACATAGAGGTGAACGGTAACCCTACACAATTTGACATGATGCTCAATCGCAAGATATTCCGTGCCGGCTACTCGTATCATTACCGGGGGAGAGTATATATCGACAAGGGCGTTACCGTAATGGATTGGGAGAGTGTGTCGTGGAGTGCGGATATTCCGTTCTTCGACTAATTTTTATTCGCCACTGATATGATGAACAGATATAATAATATTTTACAGATAGCCTTGTCCGCTATATTCCTGCTGGCAGGCTGCGAGAAAGCGGATACTGCCGCTGATTCGGATGCCCGGCATACAACTCTCCGGGTCACTACCGTCCCTATGACAATCGTAGGGGAGCAGGTACCTTACGATACGAGGGCGTCCAAACCTCTTAATCCGGAAGACGAAAATGTGATCTATTCGTTGGCCGTGCTGGTTTTTGATGAGAGCGAGGGAGTGTTGCACAAGTTTGACAAGAGCGGCAAATATTATAAATACATCGATCTGAAGGATGAGAACGGAAACGGTCTGCTGAGTACTAAGTTACCGATCGAGGACTTCCCTGTCCAGCCTGATGAAACGTATACGATTTGCCTGGTAGCTAATCTTTCGGAGGAACAGGTCGAGAAGATCATTAACGACATGATGGCAGACGGTACAGCATTTATCCATGAGTTTCAGGAGGTGAGCGTGATGATTCCGTATGTCGCTCCCGATAAGGCCGATGGACAGCTGGAAACGGGACATGTCAGGGAGATCTACATGTTCGGGTATTACCGGGGAGAGGTGTCTGCACACGGGGAAATTTCGATTAGCTTGGGACGTATCATTTCCCGTCTGGAGATAGCCTTTACAATAGATAAAGAACCCGATCCGGAGAACACTTTCTATATGCGCATGAATAATCTGGAAAGTCATGCGCATCTGTTCCCTATCGAAAAGTCTCCCGGAAAATATGCTCCGACGGGAATATCTCGTGTGTCAAGTTTGGATAACAAGCGATATACACTTTATTTCTATGCAGCGCCCAATTCTGCATTGGATACAACCAGGGCATTGAACCTGGAGGTATGGTATGGACCTAAAGATTTGGTGGACTTGAATAGTATCACGACCCAGCACATGGGATATACAACTATTTATTTGTGTAATGACCAGCCGGGAGTGGAGAATCGTAATTACCAGCTCAACCGGAATAGTGTTTACCGGTTCAACATCAAACTGACGGATAAAGAGTAATGACCCACACTGTGATAACGATACATAAAAGGATAATCGGGTCCGTAGTCTTTTGAAAACAACTCGGACCTGCCAACTTTGAATAGAAGATATTTATGAATGAAATCCGGTATTTGACAGATGAGACGGTAGTCATACCAATGGCAACAGGCCCTTGATCCGGGAAGAGACGGAAATATCCCCTGGGAAGGTTACGATATCGTCCGTCAAGAAAACAAATGTCATACGGAAGAAAGGGGCGGGTCCTCAAACCGTGAGATGATACCGGGAGGTCATCAGCTTGTACGAAACAATCCTGAAAGATTTGAAATCCATAGCGAAGAGCTTGGGATTACAATACAGTTCGTGCGGCGGTTTTATACGACGTAACTTCCCGGAAACGATAGAAAAACATACTGCCCTGTTTTGGGCCAAACAAACAAACAAGCATCTGGAATATGAATAAGGAAGAACTGATACGTGTTATCTCCATTTCCGCAAGTACGCTAAGACTTATTAACCGATGTGTACATAGAACCGACAGAGAATTCTCCATCGTGGGAAGGTTCTTTCTTCGTTATGGTTCTTTCCACTTTTCGGAAAAAAATATAGTGCAATACGTTACTTGTCAGAATCAACGGGTTATTTTTCACGCGCGAGGGCAACTCCGCTCTCATTTAACATGTAAAAATAATGATAACAGGTTATTTAAGGGTTAGTACGAGTAAACAGAATCTGGCTAACCAACAGGATGAAATTCGGCGTTTCGCCGAGAGTAGGCAACTCACGATAGATAACTGGGTTACAGAAGTCGCTAGCGGCAAGAAACACGAACGTGACCGGAAGCTGGGTGGGTTGCTTCGACGCATGAAACGTGGGGATACGATCATCGTGACTGAAATTTCGCGATTGAGCCGCACACTGACCGACGTGATGGCCATCATGGGTAAATGCCTGTCTAAGCAAATCAACCTTTACACGACCAAGGAGAAATACTGTTTCGACAACAGCATCAACAGCAAAATTCTCTGTTTTGCATTTGGGTTGGTGGCAGAAATCGAACGCAACCTGATCTCCATGCGCACAAAGGAGGCACTGGCTTTACGTAAGTCCGAGGGTGTGGTGCTCGGACGAAAAAAAGGCAGCTATACCAAATTGAGCATTCTGATGGAAAATAGAAAAGAAATAATCCGCATGTTGGACGAGGATTGGTCTATTACCGATATTTGCAAGCGGCTCAATGTATCCAGGGATACGTTTGCCACATTTAAGGGGAAATGTCCTGCTGTGCAACAAGCCCTGTCGGACAAGGAAAAAAGACGGGACTTAAAATCCGGAAAAGGCAGGGTCCGGTAATGTTTTGTTCCGGCTCTTATAATCCGCCTCCCGATATCCTCTATCTATCGGGGGGCTATGACTGTTTCCCTGTCCCGAACCACCATTTCAGTATAAATACAAAAAAGTTTCTTATCCGGAACAAAGGTAACGGTCAGGATCGATAGTCTTTACTTAATATTGCTTTCTATTTGCTCAAAAATCTTTCTTTTTTGTGACGTATACCCTATTTTTTTCTTTTGTGATAGAAGTTGCTTATTGTATATATATGCAAAAGGAAAATGTTTTTGAGAGTCTGAATAATATGTTATTCACTTTTTTGCCCATAGGAAGTGAATAACGTAGTTGCAAAGAGTTCGTTCTTTGCCGGCAGAAAGTTAATTCTTTGTTTATACGAAGTTAACTTCTTGTCGGCGGCAAGTCGGCAGATGATCGACAGTAGTCTTTTTTCTCCTTGAAAAGCGGCTGAAAGTACCGGATTTTCTCTGGTTACTTCTCAATTTTGATTGGCGCAAATCTGTGAAAATGTTTCTCTTTTGTGCCGATCTCTTTAATGTTGTCTCTGTGTTATGTGCTTTTTGCTGTCTTTATTGTAATATGTACTTTGTTTTTGTTTCTTTCTGTATTCTTCTAATGCTGATTTACGGGCTTTTTTCCAGCTTCCCAGTCAGTCGGGCAGGAAAAACAAATTCTATCGCAGGTAAGATATACAATTTGACAATTGTCAGATTCTTGCCTTATATTCCTAAGCAAGCATAAGTCCGCATTCGTTTCATGTCTTTCTATAATGTATATACTTTTCTTATCTGTCACATGGGGCGTGAGATGTCGTTTTTCATGTTTCCCGGGCTGTTCAGAGACCCGGTTATGCGATATTCCGTGGTTTCCATGCCCTCTAGGGGAAGCCGGATAAGGTGCTTTTTACCTTTGGCGGGAGAAAAAGAAAGAGAGGTGATACTTCAGGAATCGTCCATTCCATCGGTGAAAAACCGGTATTGCACATTTGCAGCACCCCGAAAAGGGGAGGTGCTGCAAAAATGCAACGCTGATTTTTAGGTTATCTTCAGGGCGGAGGCTACATTTGTCCTACCCTTTATGGAGGGAGATGCAAACAAAATGTATAAGATTATTTAAGATAGTGAAATTGGGAAGCTGCCAACATATTGATAGCAGGTGTTGTTTTACTTTTGTAAACCAGTTAAAAGTAAAGAAGAAGATGACATCAATTACACCGCGGCTCAATCGCTCGCGCGAGGGGCGTGATGGCAGTTATCCGCTTGTGATACAAATTATTCGCCATCGAAAGAAGAGAGAGATTTATACGCCTTACCGTTTCTGGGAGGCAGAGTTTAACACCCGTTTGGAAATGGTGGAGAACGTCGGAGGCAATCGCCGTCGTCTGCTCATTGTCCGCGAAGCCAATGAATACCTTATATATATAAAGAAGGAGTTGGAGGCTATTTGCGGATCGCTTGAAGCGGATAAGGGGAGTGCTTATACGGTGGACGACATTGTGAACGTTTATAACTACCACAATGATCTGAGCCAGGTGTTGGTATATGCCGACTCGGTGATTGCCGGGCTGGAGAATAAGGGACGTCAGGGTACGGCTGCCAATTATCGTAGCGCCCGCCGTGCGTTTGAGATGTTTTTGGATGGCAGTCCTTTTTCGTTTGAGGAGTTGACTCCCGAAGTGCTGGACCGCTTTGTCACCTTTCTCCGTGAGCGGGGCAACCGGCCCAATACGGTTTCGTTCTATCTCCGTCAGTGGCGTGCCATCTACAATCGTGCCTGCGCCGATCATGTGGTTTTTTCCGATCAAAAGCCTTTCCGACGGCTGAACCTCAAAGAGGAGGTGACATCCAAACGCGCCATCTCCCGGGAGAAGATTGCGCAGATCGAATGTGTCGACCTTACTGCTTGTCATGCTGATATGCAGCTTGCCCGTGACCTGTTCCTGTTTAGCTTCTATACGCGCGGAATGTCCTTTGTAGATATGTGCTATTTAAATAAGGAGAACCTGCAGGGAAATTATCTTCGGTACAAACGGCAGAAGACAGGGCAGGAGTTACAGATACGCATTGAAAAAGATTTGCGTGTGTTAATCGACAGATACGCCAGCCCTTTGTCGGGCTATCTGCTTCCAATGCTTCGAAACGGTGACCGTTATCAGGATTATCGGCGCAGGCAGCGGAGGCTTAATAAACTGATTCGCGAATTGGGCGACCGGTTACAGTTGGATATGCCACTCACATTTTATGTGGCGCGCCACTCATGGGCGACACTCGCTCACGAAAATGATGTGCCCGTCTCGGTGATCAGCGATTGTATGGGGCACACATCGGAGAAGACTACCCGCATTTATCTGGATCGTATAGACACTAAGCGACTTGACCGGGCCAATCGGTTGGTGATTAATAGTCTGCGGTAAAGAGGTGGAAAAGAGGGATAAAAAAAACTCTTTCTTATAATGAAAGAGCTACTCAAGAGATTCTTCTTATCTCAGATACATGTCGCAAAGATACGCATTAAATTATTAATTAAACAAGTATTATTTTAATTTTTTTTATTTCTAATGTAAAATATTTATTTTTCTTCTTTCACTTGGATAAAAAACTCCCCGGTACACCTTCTTTCTGTCTCCCGACCTCTTCAAGAAAGCATACGATGTATGTCTACTGTTTCTTTTTCAACGGTTTTTCATCTGTCTGCCTCCACTGCTGCAAACACATGCCGTCACCTATTCACAATAATGATAATCTGTTAATAATCAATTAATAACAGATTGTATATTTCGTTTTGTGATGCTCTTTCACAACCTTTTTCTTTTATGTTTCTGAAAGCGTTTCTGAGTCAATATTAAGTAATGTATTATTAATCAATATGTTACATTCATACACTTTTTCTTTGTTTCTGAAAATAAAAAAACTCAGAAACATTTTCAGATGGGATATGAAGTAACTTACTGTATTATAAATGCTTATAATATTTATGAAGTCATTCTCCCTTTCATTATAAGAAAGAGCCGCATAATTATCAAACAAACGGCAAATATGAAAAAAATACTATGCATATGGGTCTTAACCGTTACTTTCCTTGGGGCATTTCCTGCTTTGGCCGACGCCCAGCAATGGGGATTGACTGCCAATGGTCTTTATTGGGCGACAGCTACTCCGAATATAGGTGTGGAATATGCCTTCCATTCAAAGATGAGCATAGCAGGACTTGTTCAATATAATCCGTTTACTTACGCTAAAAACCGGAAAATGAAACATCTTGCCGGGCAGTTAGAGTATCGTTATTGGTTGAGTGATGTGTTCAAGGGGCATTATCTGGGTGTGCATGCCACGGGCGGTATCTTTAATTTTGGTAATCTCCCTTTGGGTATCCTCAAAGACTATCGTCTCGAGGGGCAATTGTATGGTGGCGGACTCACCTACGGTTACCAGTGGATCATCAGCAACCGGGTCAACATTGGCGTCGATATCGGATTAGGATATCTCTATGTTGATTACGATAAATTCTATTGTCCCACTTGTGGGGAACGTGTCGATCACTACCGGACCAATTATCTGGGGCCTACCAAGGTAGGTGTATCCATTATTTATCTGTTAAAGTAGGGGAGGACAGGCTATGAATATCAAACAGGTAATTTTCATAAATATCTCATTTTTCATCTCTCTAACAGTGTTAGCAGCAGATAGGCCTACACAGCCTGTCCGTACTGAGGTGTATCGCTTGGAGCGTCTTGACTCCGTTCTGCTGGTCGATCTGGCTGTCGACCTGACAGGGGTACACCTGGCGCCGGACTGTACGGTCTATCTGTTTCCGCTACTCGCTTCGGAGAATACCGGTGATTCGTTGTCTCTTCCTCCCATTGTGCTCAACGGCCCCCAAAGCGATCTGATGTATCGCCGGCGTCGGGCTTTGGGTACAACTTCGGGATTGGAGAAGATTACTCCCTACACCGTGCTGCGTGAGGGAGACCATGCTTTGCCTCGCATCCATTATCGGACTGAGGTGCCTTATGCGGCATGGATGGACGATGTTAAAGTATGGATGCGCGACACGAATTGCAATTGTGATGCCCGTCTGGTACCTTTTGCCATGCATACGGAACATATACCGCCGTTGGTTGTGGAACGGGTGGATACGATTGTGATACATGACACCATCCGCCTGGCTTCTGTTGCATCCGGACAGTCGACCGTAGCTTCGGATATTCCCCTTCGTAAGAAGGTGACCCGTATTCAGGCCGGTTATGAGGCTGATATTTATTTTCCTACGAATGAAATGCGTATTCTTCCCGATCATGAGTTGAACCGTGCTTCATGGATGCATTTCGTTAACCAAGTGGATTCTATTGAACAGGATAACCGGAATTCCATATCGGGAGTTACCGTTACCGGTTACTCTTCTCCCGAAGGATATACTTCTAATAATGAACGTCTGGCTGAAAAACGTGCCAAGGCCCTTCAAGCGTTCCTGGAAAATAAATATGGTGAACGTATGGAGGTGGCAGTCGAGTGGGTCGGTGAGGATTGGAAACAGTTTGAGAAAGATATAGAGGTTTCTGACCTTCCGGAACGTAATGAAATTCTTTCAATCCTGCGTACTGTGAGTGATAGCAATCAACGGAAGAGTAGGCTGAAGGCACTGAATAAGGGGAAAACATTCGAAATTCTGCTTCGGGAGTATTTTCCGAAACTCCGTCGGGTGTCATGCCGTATTAGATACGTAAAATAAGAATATGAAAAGAATGTATTACATAGGATATATGCTCTGCTTGTTGCTTGCCGGTTGTGTAGTCGGTGAGGAAGCGGACGGCCTGTTGGAGCAACGTCTGTCTGATCGTACCCTTTTGGTCTATATGGGAGGGGATAATGATTTAGCCGACGAGACCGACGAAAAACTGTCAGCGTTAACAGAGGCGTGGGACAGGTTTCCGGGGCATCTATTGATTTATCAGGATAAAAAAGGAGCGGATAGTACCCGCTTGTTAGAGGTTTGTTTGGATGAACAGGGAGAAAAGGTAACAAAAATATTGGCTAAGTATAAACAGGAGAATTCAGCCGGTGCCTCCGTGTTCGCACGGGTTGTCAATGAGGCTATGGCCCGGTATCCCTCTATTGATCCGGGATTGATCGTATTCTCCCATACCAGCGGATGGTTACCGTCGGGGACGGCAGTGGTTCCGGCCGGTATTACCCGCTCGGTTATCAAGGACAATCATTACGAGATGAGTTTACAGGATTTTGCTTCAGCCATTCCGGACGGGCAATTTAATTTTATCCTTTTTGAAGGGTGTTTTATGGCCGGACTCGAGGTGGCATACGAACTGAAAGATAAAACGCAATATATTGTGGGTTCATCAGCCGAAATGCTTTCACCGGGTTTTACTCCCGTCTATCAACAAATGTTTCCGTTGCTTTATAAAAAAGAAGCGGATCTTCCGGCAGTGGCTGCTGCCTATTACGATTATTACAACAGTATGGAAGGAGACAATCGTTCGGCTACCATCAGTGTGATTCAGACGTCCGGCCTGGAAATGTTGAAAGTTCAACTTCGGGCGGCCGAGACTCGTGTGGAGCGTTGGGAATGGATAGATCGTAGCGGATTGCAGGCTTTTGACCGCTTATCGGACGGGCGGCACCTCTTTTATGATGCTTCGGCCTATATAAAACGGATTGGAAGTGTTGAAGAATCTGCTGCTTTTGACGAGGCTCTGGAGCAAGTTATCATTTATAAAGCGGCCACGGAGAACTTTATGCCGGAGAGTGTAGGGGGATTTATCATTGACGAACATTGTGGCATGACGTTGTATATACCCGATGCTACTGTTCCCACATTATTGACCGAAAGAAAGAAACTGAAGTTAATGCAATAGTATACATAGTTCAAATTAATTAGTGAATGGTAATAATAAAATTAAAAAAACTGATGGAAAGGAATATTTGATTAACGAAACAGACAGTGACGGTTGGCAGATCGATGGAACAGGGAGTATCCGCATTTTTCTCTCTGCTTTTTTCCTTTCACAGTCGAAAGGGAAAAAAGGAATATCCAAAGCGGATAAAAGTATAAACAATTCGAACTTATATCTATAATTAAATTTTTTAGTAACATGAAATTAAACAAATTGTTTACGTTTACATTGGCAGCCCTTGCGATGGCTGCATGTAGTAATGATGACGAACCGGGTATTGATAAAGGTGGTCAGAAAGGTGAATTGATTGATGCTATCAGCATTGCTTTTACCAGTTCTTCAGCTCCTGCTACCCGTGCGGACAAAGGCGAGATAGAAGGAACTGGTAGTGAAAATGATGTATATGTAGCCTATCTCTTTGCTAAAGAGAATGATCCCCAACATGAAGGTGCAAAAGTGGGTGACTGGACTGTAAAGCGTGTAGCTGGTGATGCTAGTGCGGACAAGGATGAGGATGTCTCCACTGCAATCCTAGGTGGTGATGTGGCAACTCCCGGGACGAAGAAAAATATGTGTACGTTCAACGGTGTACGCCAGGGAGATAGTGTTTATGTGGTTGTGAATGATCCTCAGATGACCCTTGCTACCGCTCAGACATTGGCGCATCAGGGTGACAAGTCGGAAGCCGCTATCCGTGCTTATATCTCTAATCTCTCTAAAAGTTATCTGAATGAGCTGACCGTTGCTATAGACGGGAAGCAAAAGGGGAAATATATCATGGCAGGTGTATCGGCTATTCCTACCAACCCGAATATCCCGAACGGATCTACCGTGAAAGTTTCGATTCCTCTGAATCGTGAATTAGCCAAAGTATTCTTTAATGCCTCTGTTACTACCAACCCCGTATACGAGGCTTATGGTAAGATGGCAATCAAAGATGGAGTATGGGAAAATCCGACAGGTACTAAAGACCCCGATGGTATTGTCGTAGTACGTATTCCGAGACGTGTTTCTCCGTTCACGGCACAGGCTCGTGACTGGTATTTCCCGCAGAGTGCGGATGCAACTGCTAAAGACTGGAATGTGGAAGATTGGTTGAAAGCATTTGCAGGTGAGAAAGAATCTGAACCTGCTGTTGCGGAGGCTTCCGGAACTCCTGCATTGAATAAGGGAGAATACAATGCAGACGCGAAAGAATATCGTCTGACATGGGTTGTAGGTGAAAAAGCATTGGCTGATGGAGATACTCCTCAAGAAACTTCGATTGTATACGTTAAGAGTGACAAGTTATATTCTCCTTATTTTTATGTAACTCCTAACTATGCCGACAATGCCGGTTGTGCTACTGTTGTAGTTACTCAGGCTACTTATATCGGTGCTAATACTCTGCTTGAACCGACTATTACAGAACAGATGTTGAAAGAAGCTTTGCTTGATTCTGATTTCAAAACTGCTACTTCTACTGACGGTGTCACCTATGATAAATTGGCTGCTGATTTTTGGAATACTGGTGCGAATGTAACAGCATTGGTTGCGTTCCTGGAAAAGAATGCAACATATAAACTTGCGTTGAGAGGTGAAGTAGAACAAGCCAAGAAAGAAGCTGCCATTACGATTAAACCTAACGATAAACGTTACTATCGTGCTGATGTTGCCAACTATAGCGATGACGAAACAACTTCAATGAAGATTACCGAACGCAACACATTCTATCATATAACTGGTACCATCACTACACTGGGTGCCAAGAGCATTGAAGATGCTATCAATTCGGATAATATCGACATGCTTGTACAGGTAGTTGTTAAGCCATGGAAATATGTTGTTAACAATATAAATATGTAATCAGAACCTCTTTTTTATATAATCCGGGGCGGATGGAAAGTCCGCTCCGGTTGATATCTTTTTCTTGTCGGAAAGAGAAGAATACGAAACTAAAATGAAGAAATTGCTACCGATACTTTTGGGGGTTACCCTACTGCTGAATTCATGTATTAAAGATGATATGGATGCTTGTGCCGGATATATGCACATCTATTTCAGCTATATTTATGGTGGATCCAACCGCTTTTTTGAGACGGTTTCTACTCCTACGCAACTTCATTTTTATAAACAGAAGCATAAATATCGGGAGTTGGAAATAGCCGTGGATGAAATAGGACTGACCGAACCTTATCGCTTCCTGAAAAACTTTGATGATACGGATAGCCTGGAACTGATAGCTTGGACACAGGATGAGGCGATTGATTATGTGGATACTCCTGATACTCCCATAGGAGAGGGGTATGTGAAATTAAAAGAAATTACCGATGGCAGCGGAATCTGCCGACCTGTAGACGACCTGTTGTACGGACGCATTGCCATAGATGCCGGTTTGCGCGAAAATCGCAATATTGTAACCATTCCGTTTGTACGTGCTGTGTGCCGTACACGTATAACGATGATTCCTCAGACAGTAGAGGATCAGGTCGTTGAAGAAGGAGGAACGACGCGTGCTGCAAGCAGCATTATTCCTTCACCCGAAGATTTTAAATTCCACCTTTACGGTACGCGTAGCGGTGTCGATTATAATAATAAAGCAAATGCGGATGAGGTAGTACTTGAACCCCAGTGCTATTACGAAGAAAGTACCGGAAATGTGCTCACACCCTGGTTCGGTTCTTTTTCTTCAGAAGGAAAGTATCTGAAAGTGAATGTGTTTATTCGTGATGAACAGGTCGCTTCATTCGATTGTGCACCTATCGAGCTGACTTCTGTTCCGGGCAATTTCATTGATCTGGTGATTGACGGACATTATGTGAAGCCCGTTATGCAAGTTCGTGTCAATGGCTGGAAAGTGGCGACAATAGAAAGTAATATGTAGGCAAGTTGATAAAAGGAGAGTATAGCATGAAAAGAATTCTGATATGTCGATTGATGGTGTTTCTGACCGTGGCTTTGGTTTCGTGTTCGGATGATACTTCCGAAAGTATCCCTCAGAACCCGGATAAGGATATGTACCTCCGTGTGAATGTTCCCCGCACTTATGCTTCCGGAGCTGATGAGACAGATAGTAAAGAGACGGTGATTAATGGCATTGACGTATTGGTATTTGCTCCGGGAACAGCCTCCCAGAGCGGATTGTTTCTGAAATCGGTATCCGAAGGAACACCGGTTACCGGTAAGAATACGTTTCAGGTGACTATGCCTGTGGGGGAAGGATTGGAGGTACATGTATTTACGAATTGCCATGAAGAGTTGGTGCGTAGCGGTGCCTATAAAGGACTGGGCATGAAGATGGACGCTTTACTGGAAAAGATGATATCTAAGGTAGAAAATAATTCGACAGGAACTGACTGTTTGCCGATGCACGGCTTTTTGTCAGGTGTCACTGTAGCGAAAGAATCGGTGGGTAAAACGCTTAGCGTACCGGTGTTGCGTTCCGTAGCTGCTGTCCAGGCGAAAGTGGATGAAGCGCATACGGGAAATCCGGGTGAGTTGTTGGATAGCGAGGGTAAAGTGATTTTTAAGTTGCGTGAGTTTTATGCTTATTTCCCGGCAGATAGCGGTAGGCTGGCACCGTTGAAGGAGGTTTATGAAACGGCAGTCGCTGGTTCGGAAGAGGAGAAAAAGACCCGTAACGTCGTTAAAACAACTTTACCCGATAAATTGGGTGTCCGTCCGATAGGGGATAAGCTTTTCCTGAAAAGTGAGGCTCCCGTGGCACTTGCGGGACCGCTCTATCTATACGAAAACACTTATTATTCGGATAACGGTTTTGATCAGCCCGGATCTGTTGCCGGCAATACCCAAGTGGCTACTACCCGTCTGGTGGTAGGCGGAGTGTATGGAGAGGATACGGAGGTCAGTTATTACCGGATTGACCTGACAGATCCGGACGACCCGAAAAAATTGGTTGAAATATTACGTAATCATAAGTATACCTTTCAAATCATGAATGTCTCGGGATCGGGCTATGACAATCCTGACGATGCGGCTGTAGGGGTTCCGATGAATATCTATGTAAAAGTGATTGACTGGATCGATGTAAATACCGAAATTGATTTTGACCGTGAGAACTGGTTCTCTTCGGCTACAAAGAAGATTGTTTTGTCCGGCTATGCAGATTCACAAAAGTCGGTTTCCATAGACAGTGATGTCACATTCGGTCCTTTCTGGCAATTGAGTTTTAACACGTCGAGTACGGTTAACGGTAATGCTTCGGTTGTGCCTGTAACGGTGGCTGAAGGTGCTGCATCGGCTATGATCTCCAATGACCGTTATGAAATAACCGTTACAGGGAACACTCTTACCGTAAAGGCCAAAAAGCCTTACGGAGATCTTCCTGCCGGGCAGGCTTATGATGACGATTTCTATATAAAAGTAAAGAATTTGACGGTGCATTTTAAACTGACTCAAGTGGATCGTTCACCCGATGATTGGGGAAACGGCGGGACTCAGGAAGATGAACTGTAAAAATAAACATAGATTAGTTGACTCATGAAACGATTGAAAAAAAATATGCGGCAAGGATGTATGCTTTTAAGCGTATTTTGCTTGATAGGGATCATAGCCTGTTCAGGTGAAGAGGGACATGATATACAAATTCCTAATCCTGTCATTTGTACGCTGAACTATACCATTCCCGATACTGAAATACCGGATACCAGAGCGTCCGATACGGGAGGGAAAATATCTGTGGCCCGTCCGGAAGAAAGTGCGATAAAGGATGTGAAACTTTTATTCTTCATTTATGACGAGCATGGTAACGGTTTGTATGCCGGCTCGTTAGACGGAACCGTAGATGGCGATCACCTGGCTAAAACAGGAAAAATATCGGTGACTATACCGGGAAGCGGAAGCATTGACAATCACACGGATTACGATGTATTGGTACTTGCCAATGCTTCGGTCTATTTTTCCGGAATGGATTGGGATGCCTATTGTGCCGGACAGACAGAAAATGCGGTACGGGTACGACTCCGGGGAGAGATGCCGTTGCATTCACCAACGGACAGGACCTATAAGGTTACGGACGACTGTTTGCCCATGAGTGGAATCGCATTCAAAGAAGCGGGAAAAGATATGAGCGTTCAATTGCTGCGTGCCGCTGTACGCATAGATGTACGGGTGGTTGAGGATAAAAAGGGGACGGTTCTCCTGAAATCGGCTGTACTTCGTAACGTTTCACCGGACATACCTATGTTTAATGATCCGCAGGATGCGGCTTTTACTCCGTTGACATATGCGAATACGAAAAGTGCACAGGAGCAATTCAGCATCATAGGCGGTTTGTATGCTACCGAAGTATTGCGCACCCTGCATACTCCTTATCTGAAACAGACACAGGCAGTATGTTTGCTCTTGGAATGTGAAAAGTCTTCTTCTTCTTGCAGTGGATGGTATCGGGTGAATATTAATATCGATACAGATGATGTCCAGTATTTACGGCGTAACAATGTTTATACAGTAATTATTAAGGATATTTTGAGCCAGGGGGCTGATACTCCCGATGATGCTTACGGAGCCGGCAGCTTTGGAGGCATACAAACTGTTACTGTTCCTACGGATTGGAAAGTTCCTGACGGGATAGTGACTCCACCGGATGTAGAAGTGAATTGAATGGTTTCATAAAAAATAATCAGAACGATGAAAATAAAGAAGTGTAAAATAGATTGTTTTCAGAAATCCTGCATTCTTCTGTGTATGGCGCTCTTCTCCTGTTCGCAATATGATTGCGTTGTTCCGGATAACGGAAAAACAGGAGAAGGGGAGCGCGCTTCTTTAGGTATAGGCGGTGTTTCAACGGGGCGGTCAGAGGTACTTACGCGTTCGGTGACTGCCGAACTGACTGCTGCGACTGATGCTATCGGTATATTTCGAAAAGAAGATACCGGAAAGGGTTATGAGCCCGTTCATAACAGAAAGTATACGTATGGAACTCCACTTTGGGAGACAGACGGGGAAGAGGTGGTGTTGATCGATGAACCGGCGGAACTGACGGCTTATTATCCTTATAGAGAAGATGGGGCGAGTAGCGTAGGGCTGAGCAGTGAGCTCTATGTGGCTTCGAAAGAGATTTATTATTGTCCTTTTAAGGCCTCAAATTCAACCGGGCCCATTACACTGAATTTACGCAGGGCCTATGCGCTGCTGAGATTCAATTTTATCAGGGGGATAGGAGATGGGACTCCGACTTCTGCCAAAGGAGAGTATACCGGGGACGGGAAGATTAGCTCATTTACCTTCAAGGCAACCTTACGGATTGCCGGAATTCTGGATCTGTTTACCGGAACTGTTGAAGGAGAAGCGCGGGAAGTGACGTTCAATTATAACGTTCCGATCAGTATCGGGACCACCGCGGCTCCTGCCGTTCTGGATTATATGGTGGTACCTTCTGACTTTACCGGAGAGCTTTCTTTTACATTGATGGTAGACGGAAAGGAGATGAAAGGTAAAATCAGCGCTTCGGCCCTTTGCGGTACGAGTGGAAAATTGGCGGAAGGGACAAAATATGAGATAAATGCCATTATTCGTCCTACTGAAGTAGAGATAGGAACTGTGGAGGTGGAAGAATGGATAGGGGAGGTGGTCAAAGACCCCTCCGGTGATCCGTTTGTGCCGGAATAAAAAGACAGAAAGGAATAATTATGTTTTTAAGAAAGCAGATAAAGATGAAACAGATGCTGACAAATATCGGGATGGGAATATTGCTGACAGCCTGTGGCAACGGAGGGATGGACCCGGTGGATACCGGCGGGGAAGAAGAGTATGTTCCCGTCAGGGTAGAAACCGTTACGGACAACGGCATTGGTACACGTGCTGTCCCTTTGTCGAATGCCGCTATCGGAATATTCCGTACGGCACCTTATAGCGCTACGTTTCCGCAACAATACAATGTGGAGTGCATTCACGACGGAACTGCATGGAGCCTGGCAAGCAAGATATATGTCGGGAGCACGGATGCTTCTTTGCATGCCTATTATCCCTATGGTAAGGTCACTTTCGGCGCTAATAGTACGGTGACTGCTCTGACAGTGAAAGATCATACAGCGGATAATGATTTTTGTTATGCTGATGCTCCTCTTACGGCAGTCAATAACCGTACGCCGGTTGCCTCCTTCTTGCTAAAGCATGCTTATGCCGGTTTGAAGTTCAGTATTGCTTGCCATTCCACTTATCCATTGAAGAAGTGCAAGTTGACCAGAATAGTGATGCAACCTGTAACGAGTGGAAAAACATTTTATGTGGAACGTAGCATGGATATCAGTAAATCCGCTGCGGATGCGGGACAGTTGGGAGGGAGTACCGCTTCCGGTTGGATGCTGGATACATCTGCGCTTGCTGTGGGGACAGCGGGTATCGCCCAAGGAAGTACGGATGAGAGTATCAGCAAATTGTTTCCTCCACAAGATTTTGAGGATGATACCCGGCTGATATTGACCATTGACGGTAGTGAATATTCCGTGACGATTCCCTATAAAGTTTTGAAGGCTCTGAAAGCCGGATATTTATCTACCATTTCTCTGGAGATCAAAGGTACGGGAGTAGATGTCTCGGGAGTAAAAGTATATCCGTGGGATACTTCTGTTGTACCCGGAGGTGACAACGATGCGACTTTAGATTAATAACTGATTGTAACAAAAGGATAGTAATGAAAACCAAGTCTGATATGAAACCATTTATAATAGCTGCTTTATCGCTGACTTTGCTGGTGGGTTGTGGTAATGATGATTTTCCGGCAGAAGAACCGAAAGTTCCTCTGGAGATTACTTCTGCGTTTGTAACGGGGGATGTGCAGACGCGTGCTGTTACGCCGGAATTGCTTACATCAGGTTCGATAGGAGTTTTTTTGGAAGGCCGGTCCGGAACCGGTTATGACAAAAAAGACAATATACAGTATGATTATAATGTAGGCTGGAAACCCAAAACGGAAACGATTTACCTGGGTGGGGAGGATGCCGATGTATGTGCTTATAAGAAAACACCGAAATTAGATTTATCCGCTAAAGAGGCTGTTCCCTTGGTCTCTCAGATTTACGATGCTGAAATCGATTTGGTATATGCAACCAATCAAACAGTGAACGGTACTTCTGCCGGTAAGAGCGTTGAATTTACTATGGGGCATGCCTATTCGCAGATCGAATTTGTCTTTAGCAGAGAGGATTATCCTAATACATGCAAGGTGACTGAGATTACTGTAAAGAATGCAAATATTATTAAGACTGCTACGTTGAATCTGGCAACGGGAGGCTATACACCGGTAACAGTGGAGAAGGTCAGTTACTCGACAAATGTGGCAAAACACGAAGATGGTATTGCGGTTCCTGAATCGGGGACTGTAAAAAGTAATGTATTGATGATTCCCTGCACATTGGCGAATGCCGGAGGTACGGGGGTAACACTTGAATTGACGGTGGACGGTAAGCTGATGACAGTTCCGATTGCGCATGATAAATTAGGGGCATTGACTGCGGGTGTTATTCATCAGATCAGCTTGAAGTTAAAAGGAACTGCACTTGAAATCAGTGTGAAAGATACTCCGTGGGATAATCAACCGGTGGATGGTGAATATAATCCCGAACCATAAAATGGAAGAATCATGAAACGAATTTATACGCATAATCCGGGTTTTCGTTTGGCAGGATGTCTGTGGCTGATGTGCCTTTTAATGGTAGCCTGGAGCTCCTGTTCGCAAGCGGAGGTTGCAGACTCCATTGAAGGCGGGAATGGAGAGGCACCTCTTGAAGTACGGGCTGTAACCGGCGCGGAGGTTGACACCCGTGCACCCGCTGCTGTAGAGATGACCGAAGGGACATTAGGAATTTTCCGTTTAGCCGAAGCGGATTATACGGCATTGGATAATATTCGTTATGACCGTGTGCCGGGGGGAAATTGGCATCCGGTTTCCACAGTGATCTATGTGGGCGGTACCTATGCCAGGCTGTGTGCTTATGCTCCCTATAACTCTGTGGAGTTTAAAAATAGTTCGTTGAAAACAGAAGCCGGCCTGACCATGCAGACTTATGCGGTGGAGAAAGATATGCGTTTTGCTGTCAGTGGGGGAGATGAAGTCTGGAAAAAGACTCCTACTGCAAATTTTGAATTGAAGCGTGCTTATGCCCGTTTGGTATTGTCTGTGGTACGGGATGCCACGTATCCGAACACATGTAAGATAACGCAGGCAAAAATAAAGGCTTCTACCGGAAATATAATCACAGCCAATACGGTTGACATCAGTACCGGAACCGAAGGAAGTGGAACACAAACACCTCAATATACTCATACTGTGACGACCGGTTTAAAAGACGGATTTGAGATCGGGGTCACAGATGATACGAGTTTTGACTGGCTGCTGCCCCAACAAACTTTTTCCGGAGGCGTAGTTCTGACACTTACGGTGGATGGCATGGATTATTCCGTCACTATTCCGGTCGATAAACTGAGCACATTTGTAAGAGGTACTAAATATACTGTGTCATTGGTTGTCAAAGGTGGAAAGTTAACTTTGATGAGTGACAAAATCCTGATTGACAGGGATTGGACAGAGGTGCAGACAGGGACCGGAGGCAGTGGCAGTGATTATGATACCAGTTTTAATTAGAATATGAAGATTATGAAACATTTATTATTGATCCTGGTGGGAGGTATTTTATTGAATGCCTGTTCTGATGACCGTGAGATGGATGACGGGAGATGGAAAGCATCTGCACTTCGAGTACCGCTCGAGGTATCTTCGGCAGTCATTAAGCAGGAGGTGGTTACACGTTTAGCTCCCGATCCGGTACCTTTGACGGAAGGGGCCATAGGGATTTTTCTGTCGGGCACAGAACCTGAAATCGGACAAGCGGATAGCGGATATAAAGTTATTGACAACCGTAAATACGTTTACAGCGAAGGTCATTGGGGACCTCCGACGGCTAATGATACAATTTATTTAGTGGGTAACGATGCTGATGTCTGCGCTTACTACCCTTATAAAGATTCGTATACGGACAAGACGGTCATTCCATTACAATCACAGGATTATGTGGAAACTGAAGATATCTATTATGCATTGAATACGATGATAAATGGTTTTACTCCTGCGATTACTTTTGATATGGTACATGCTTATTCTTTGGTGGAGTTGAAGATCAGCCGTGAGAACTACTTTATGCCTTGTGAAATTAGTAAAATAACCTTGAAGAATTCCAATCTAATAAAAAAAGGCACTATTAACATAGCTGTTGACGGAAGTATACACTCCTCGGAAACAGGGAATTATGATTTGACAACAGTAACTGATGCTTCACCTCATACATTGTCTGTTGGCGAATCTTATGTATGCCGTGTACTGATGATTCCGGTTCCGCTTAAAATTGAGCGGACAGATGCGGAAGGAGGAGAATTCGGGCTGTCTGTCAGCCTTGTGATAGATGGTCAACAGATGCTCGTGGAGATCCCGTATTCCGAACTTGGGGAGTTCAGGCAGGGAGAAAAGTATGTTATCGGATTAAAGATCAAAGGAACAGAAATCGTGCCTACCGTCAAAGCATTGGAATGGGAAGATGAAGAGGTTAATGGCGGGAATAAATATCCTGTTGAATAAAATCATATTTAAAACTGAGCTGCTATGAAAGGAGTACTATACATAAGTTTTTTAGTTTGCATATTGCTGGGGTGCAGCGATAGTGATGGCTTGCCGGACGGGGAAAAAGACAAAACAGCCCGTACTGAGCTGGAAATAGTGTCTGCTTCTATTGTGGAAGGCAATACACAGACTCGTGCCGAGGTACCTTTTACGCCCGGAAGTTCCATTGCTTTGTTTTGCCACGGGCAGGCAGCCGAAACGAGCTATACGCCTGTGAATAACAGAAAATATACGCTAAATTCCGGTGATAGTAAGTGGACAGCCGAGTCGGAGGCGACTACCATTTATTTAGGTAGCGAGAAGGCGGATGTGTGCGGGTATTATCCCTATGTGGAAGGGACAGTTGGGACTGCTGATACTCTTTATAATGTCCGTACTACCATTCCTATGGATACGCAAGATTATGATCCTTCAAAAGAACTGTATTATGTGGCTAACCAAGAAGTCGATGCTAAGGAGTATTTTGTAGAAATGCGTTTTAAGCATGCTTATTCACGTTTAGTATTGAATATAGGGGTCGAAGATGATTATCCGGCTACATGTAGTATTAATTCAGTGGCTTTGGCAAACGACTCATTGTTTCGAAAAGCGGTGATAGATATTACGAGTGGTACTGTTGGCATCCATCCGGATGATACGGAGAAACAATTCAGGGGTGGATATAACATTACAAAAGACCTTCCTTATCTTTTAGACAGTCCTGATAAAAAATACCAGGCTGATCTGCTTATGATTCCTACAAAATTATTGCCTGACCCTTTTGAACCCACTAAAGGGCTTAGCGTCATAGTGAATGTAAGTGGATTTCCGGCAACGGTGATCATTCCGATAGACGATCTCTCTGATTTCGAGAGTGGTAAAAAATACGTTGTCTCTTTGAAATTGAGAGGAATCGCAATTAAATCGGTGAACGTAACCACTACTGACTGGGATGAGAAAATACTGAATGAAGGTGTAGATTATGAACCGCTTCCCCAATCTTAATGATTATACAAAAATGAACAGCATGATTATGAAACTCAATATGAATATAAATACTTCTGTGGCTGCCATATATGCAATGATGTTATTATTGGTTGCCTGTTCGCAGGAAAGGACTTTATTTCCGACAGAAAAAACGGACAGGGTGCCTTTAAGCGTATTCACTTCGTTCAAGGCGGATGTGACTACAAGAGCTACTGCTCAACCATTGCCTGAGGGGAGCAGTATCGGAGTTTTTTTGATAGCGGATGCTAACTATACCCCTCAGAGTAATGTGAAATACACTTGTCAGCCCGATGACGAATGGACGTCAGAGACCTCTGTTTGGGTGGGCGGGGCAAGAGCCGGTCTGTGTGCGTATTATCCGTTTGGTAAAGTTACTTTTTCTGCAGATACACGGACTACACTAAAAAACCAAGCTTACACGAAGGATGCGGATTGGTGGTATGCTAAAGACAATGTGGCTGTCACAGTCACTAATCTGTCATCTGAGATAGTATTTTTTTTAGAGAAACCTTATTCTCAGCTCTCTTTGGAGATGATTCGTAACGGAAGGTATCCGTTGCAATGTAAAATAACCAATGTACGTATAGAATTGGAAAACGGGGACTCGATGGTTGACACCGGGACGTTCGATATACAAAACGGGAGCCTGCAAAACACAACAGATGTTGCTTTTTATTCATATCCAACCTCCGGACCTATGCATGACACGGGATTGGGGGTAGGAGAAGCGGCGAGAGATACCACTTGTAACTATCTGTTTATTCCTCAGATTCTCGCGTCCGGGTTGAAACTGACTTTGACCATCGATGAACGTGAGTTCAGTGTGCTTGTGCCACAGGAGCATCTTGGCGAGTTGATAGCAGGAAAACGCCACGTAGTCCGATTGGATATCAGAGGGGGAATACCGATTAATATAGTGGATGTTACCACGAAAGAGTGGCAATCGCTCCCCCCCCTTGACGGTGGTGATGCCACTACTATTAAAGATACAACAGAGATCATTATTGATGGTGGTAAAGTGGGAACAGAAGATTGGACGCCGGATCCTACAAAAAATGGATCAGGAGCACTGTAATTTAATATTAAACGTATGAAGACAAACCTATTATTTTTTATTTGCATCCTATTTGCATTAGTCTCTTGTGAACAAGAAGATAAGGTATCCGGAGAAAAGGCACTGGCTGTAGTGTCCGCTTCTTCTGACGATAGGCCCTCGACACGTGGAATAATAAACGATGATACATACGCTTTAGGGGTCTTTCGGACCACTGCGAATGCTTATGAACCTTTATACAATGTGAAGCATATTTATTCGGGAGGAGAGTGGGGAGCCGATGATGTAATCAAGGTAGATTATCGGAATGCTACTTTTTTTGCCTATTATCCTTATCATGAAGCGACCGGAAATTATGACGGACTGGCAGGTGGCACTACCTTGACCCTGCAAGCACAGCTATTCAATGCCAAAGAGGATATTTGCTATGGAGCAGGTGAAGGCTCGGGTGGAGGTCCGGTTAGTGTGTACAATCCGTTTGTTGAGTTTCTGAATATGAAACATGCGTATGCCCGGTTGAGGTTGACACTGACCCGCGGGGAAAAATTTGATAAGACTAAAAAATGTAATATACGGAATATTACTTTCAAATCGAATAATGCCAATTTTTATCTGAAACGTAGCCTCGATATCGCTTCCACTGCCGGAGCTACCGGAGGAAGCGCTGTGGCTGCCGGATATGTTCATGATCCTAACGTTAGTATTGCCACCAATAAAAGCGTGACATACGAGTATATGTTTCCTCCGCAACCACTGGACGGTAGTAAACTGACTATTCTTGTCACTGTCGACGGGGTAACTCGGAGTTGTGACATTTCAACGTTAGGCAGTTCTTTGGATTCGGGGAAATATTATGGAGTATCACTGACATTTACGGATGTGGGAATCATCCTGTCATCGGCGGTGGTTACTGTCAATGATTTTGGCGGACAAGGAAATACTCAGGTAAATACGGAATTATAACATAAACGGAGGATAAAGATGATACAACTGAAAGATAAACTAAAAGTAAGTGACGGAACGAGACGGTACATGGAAATGATTGGTTTAAGCCTGGCATTTTCTCTTTTCGCAGTGAGTTGCACTCAGGACAGTGATACGTTTTATCCATCGTCTCCGGAGGAGGAACATCCCGCCGTGGATGAAAGCCGGATGATTCCGATACAGTTGAGTGTGGACGGGGTTGATCAATTTTACGGAGGGGCAGTGACGCGTTCAGGAGAAACTGTTACCCGCCTGGTACAGCCTTTGGATTCTACTTATGATACCGGATATGATGTGGAGACAACAGTGGAATCAATTCCATTAGAGAATATTGTGTCGACCCGTGCCAACTTGGGCAATGTACAGTTTCGTGTGGTGGCTTACAGAACAGATGCTTCGTCTGCCGATCATTATGCGGGGACAGCTGTTTATAAGACAAATGGTTCGGGAGTCGCAGCTATTGTAGCCAAGACAGCTACTCCTGTCAATAGTGCCGGACAATGGATATTGGGGCCGGGCACATATACTTTTGTGTGCTATTCTTATGGACTGAATAGCGCACCGGCTATGTTATCCGGTAATTGGTCTGCAACTGTTTCGCACAATCAGGATTTTATGCTTTGCCGGAAAGAAGGAGTTGTAGTAGCTCCCGATAATAATGGAGAGTTTACACTGGGAGGAATCAGCTTTACGCGTCAGTGCGCTATGCTCCAACTGGCTGTCACGGCCAATGATTTTACTAATAATACGGTTCAACAATGTGCAGCCACTGTATCCTACCTGAATAGTAATAGCATAACCTGGGATGCCAGTCAGACAGCCCTTTCAACAGGTGGTACAGGGGGAACTGTAAACTTTTCCTGGAGCAGCTTGAATGCATCTACGGTTAATAGTAATCAATATAAGGTGCTGCCACAGAGCAGCCGTGCGTTAACCATTAAGCTCACGACTTTGCGAATTGGTAATATACAATATAATAACCGTGTGACGGTGACAACCTCCGGGCTTCAATTTCTGGCAGGAGGTAATTATAAGATAACTGTTAAGATAACAGGAAACGGTATTACCGTGGGAGGAGCTACGTGGGCAAAAGGGAATGTCTACAAGAGTGGGGATAATTTTTATTTTGAGTCTTCACAAAATAGTTATCACAGGGGTACAGAAAGTGGATCTTTTTTCGGCTGGAATACTCTCTCTGCCACTAATAACACGTATGGAGGAAGCTCTTTTTCTTCCGATAATGATCCTTGCTATCAGGTTGCTCCCCGAGGAACATGGTGTACTCCGACTGCTAACCAGTTACAAAATCTGGGAAATAGTGGATATAAGCTTACAACCATGGACGGAGTCAGGGGAGGATATTTTGGCGGTAATAAGGTTTTTCTGCCCACAATGGGAAACAGAGGTAAGAATAATGTAAACTATTGGCCTGAAGCGGGGTTTTACAGAAGCAGTACGGGCGCCAGTGGTAAGCGTTGCTATTATCTGGAGTTTAATCAGAGCTATGCTATTAAGAATAACTATTATTGGTATTGGGACGGATTCCCGATAAGATGCGTCAAAAGATGAAAATTATGAAAATGGTGAAGTCTAATATCGTAAAAAAAGAATAATGAATAATCTAAATGATCTGATCAGGATTTGGTGTTTGCTACTGATTTTGGTCGCCTGCAACCAAGATGACAATATGGATGGTATACCCGATGATGCCACCGTACCTTGTGTCATCAATAGCGTGAGTGTAATCGAACCGCATAAGGTCAATACTCGTGCTACGATAGGAGACGGGGATTCTATCGGTGTCTTTTTGACGGATGATGTGATGAAGAATGCAGGTAACAGCCGGAAATATTCGGATAGGAATAACTGTAAATATACCAAGGTGGCAGGAAAGTGGACACCGATTGACGATGAAAACACAGTGTCACTGGCCGAAGGAGTTTTTGCAAATCTTTGGGCAATCTATCCTTATCATGCCGATAAGGAAAACGGATTGGATTATACGGATCGGACAGCCATCCCTCTAAAGTCAAGACTGTATTCGGCTGCAAAAGATTTGTGCTATGGGAAGGGAACCGGGGCAACCGATGAGACCAGTTTTGCTCAGCCTGACAATAGTAAAAAACCTGTAGATATTTCTTTCTTAAATATGGAGCATGCTTATAGTTGGGTCGTTTTTCGGATAAACAGGCATTTGTATACCAAAGAGGCTAAGTTGTCTAAAGTAAAAGTGTCTAATGTATTGACATATACAACACTGGATATTACAACCGGAACTTATGCCGGCAATGCATCCACCCCGGAGCCGGGAATCGCTGAGAAAGTGGACGAAACGATTCCGGAACTGGAAACTGATTATGTAGAGGTGGGCTTTCTTATCGTACCTTGCACATTAGGATCGATCGGAACCATTCTGGGAGTAGCTGACTGTGGCATGAAAGTAGACCTTACAGTAGACGGTGACGTATATACATTGGGGATTCCGCGTTCTAAATTATCTCAATTGGAAGCCGGGAAAAAATACTTGATTGAGATCACCGTACAAGGAGCGCATGGAATCGTCATTGCTCCGGATGGGGTTTCTACTATTGACTGGCCTGCGCCAACCACTGCTTCGGGAGACTTGATAGGTGAGGCTACTATACATACAAATTCTGTTTTAAACTGTTTTTGGTCATGAAAATTAATAGTATGTTTTTTATTGCCATGTGCGGATTGTGTATATCATGCGGGGCAGAGATTACAACGGACACTTCATCCGAAATATTATCCGACAGGCAGATTCCTATAGGAATATCGACTGTTGCCGTTCCTGAATACGGTGCGGAGACTACACGTGGGCTGATTGCTAACGCCACTTATCAATTGGGACTGTTTCGTACCGGTGACAAAGGTTACCCTCCTCAGTATGATGCGCCTTATACGTATACAGCAACCGGATGGACGGCTTCTACAGAAGTGAAGGTGGATCATCGAGAGGTGAGTTTGTATGCTTATTATCCTTATCAATCCGTTTCCTTTGTAGACAATACGACAACAGCCGTCCTAAATGCGCAACTTTACAGTGCGGACAAAGATATGTGCTATGGGAAGGGGCTACCTGTGGGGAGTGCAAGCATGATCAATAATGATGCTCCGGAAGTGGAGTTTACAGCTATGAAACACGCTTATGCCCGGCTCAAACTGACATTGCTGCGTGGAACGAATTATGATAAGAGTAAGGCATGTAATATAAAGAATATTACTTTAAAATCTAATAATACCGATTTTTATCCGCAACGTCATTTGGATATCACCACGGCAGCCGGTGCAACCGAAGGAACTGCCGTGACAACAGGTTATGTTTATAATCCGAATGTGAATATAGCGATTGGGGAGCAATCGAGCTATGACTTCTTGTTGCCTCCGCAGCCACTTGCCGGCAATACATTAACAGTTCTTGTGACGGTGGACGACGAAGTGCGTTTTTTGAATATTGCGGGATTGGGCAGTTCGTTGGATGCCGGGGCGTACTACAATGTATCTCTGACGATTACAGATATACAGATGGTACTTACGAATGCTTTGACAGTGAATGATTACGGGACTCAAGGGAATACTAATTTTGATTATAAATATGAGATGCACAATTGACAGGACGCAAACGGGAATACTTAAAAGTATGATTCGCCTAATGGCTTGTTCATGTTCTTTGTTCTTGATTTTGCTTACAGTGACAGGGTGTGACAGGGAGGAAGATGAAAGATTTCCTTCGGGACATCATGATCCGATAGAAGGAGATGGGAAGATGGTGCCTATCAACGTAAAAGTGGATGGGGTAGATGAGTTTCTGGGTGGTGCGGTTACCCGTTCCGGAGAGATTTTGACAAAGATAGTGCAGCCTTTGGACAGTACTTATGATTCGGGCTATGATGTAGAAACGACAATTGAATCTTTACTTCCCGTTAATCCGGTACAGACGCGCGGCAATATGGCCAATATGCAGTTTCGGGTTGTAGCCTATAAAAACAATTCCATAACGGCTGCTAATTATGCGGGTACAGCGGTTTATAGTACCAATGCTTCCGGTATTGCCTCGATTGTAGCGAATACAGCCACTCCCGCAGCTGTTTCCGGACAGTGGGTGTTAAGGCCCGGGACGTATGCGTTTGTCTTCTATTCATACGGAACCAATTCTGCTCCGGCTGCTTTGTCCGGTAATTGGTCGACGACAGTGACGCATAACCAGGATTTCATGTTGTGTCAGAAGACCGGGGTAGATGTAAAGGCCGATGCAAGCGGGCAATGCCTGTTGAGCGGCATTAGTTTTTCAAGGCAGTGTGCCCAACTTCAGTTGTGTGTAGTGGCTAAAGAGTTTAATAATAATACGGTTCAGCAGTGTGCGGCAACTATCTCGGGACTTAGCAACAGCCCTGTGACCTGGAATGCGAGCCAGACAACTCTTCCTGTAACGGGGACAAGCGGGACATTGAACGTGGCATGGACTAATCCGAATGCTACCACGGTGAATAGTAATGTGTATAAGGTACTTCCTCAAACCAGCCGTACGCTTACGATTAAGTTTACTACTTTAAAAATCGGTAACGGACAAATGAATAACGCTATTACGGTTAGTGCTACAAACCGTATATTCAGTGCAGCCGGTAATTATAAGATAACGGTTAGCATTGTGCCAAATTATATTTCAGTGAGGAGCTATAAATGGGCAAGGGGAAATCTTTATAAAAGCGGATCTAATTTCTACTTTGAGGCTTCTCAGTCAAATTATCATGGTGGTGCGACAGAAGGAGGATTTATCGGATGGAATACTCTTGATATCGGTGTAGGTAAATATAATAGTGGAAATTATTCTACGGCCAATGACCCCTGTTATCAAGTAGTCCCTCCCGGTACTTGGGAAACACCTTCTGATGGACAACTACAAGATCTGATTAATGCGGGAATTACCTATAGCGGCTCTCCTAAAGGTTTTTGGTTCGGAGGGAACAATGGGGTATTCCTGCTTGCTTTGGGAAGCCGGGATCAGTCCTCTACTCCAATAAACAATACTATATCAGGAAGCGCTTCTTGGGCATTTTATTGGTCCCGGACTCCTTCCGGAAAAACAGCTAAAGGGCTTAATGTCATGCAAGGCTCGCCAAGTAGCGCCGGTATAAACGATAGCTGGGCGCGGGCTGATGGCAGAACGATAAGATGTGTTAAACGATAAATGGTATATTCTATGAAACAGGTATTAGAATGTTGTTTGCTTTCATTAAGTCTATTCCTCTTTTTCTCTTGCGGGAAGGAGGAAGAAGGACCTATCCCAACCGATAGACAAGTGCCTATCGGGGTTATGGAAGCTTCTTTGAGTGCGAGAGTGTCCACACGCGGAGTCATCAATACTGATATTTATAAATTGGGTATTTTCCGTACGAACGCTAATGGATATCCACCTCAGTATGATGCTCCCTATAGTTACAAAGCAGCCGGTTGGACGGCTACTACAGAAATACTGGTGGATCACCGTTCGGCGAGCCTGTACGCATATTATCCTTATCAGTCTGTATCATTTGCCGATAACACTACGGAGGCGATTTTGGTTGCCCAAATTTATGATGCAGCTAAAGATATGTGTTACGGTACCGCTACGTCTGCAGATGGATCAGGCATGATAAATAATGATCATAAAGGAGTGCGATTTATTGATATGAAACATGCGTATGCCCGATTGAAACTTACATTTGTCCGGGGGACGAATGTGATGTCAGGCCGTAAATGTAAAATCGAAAACATAGTGTTGAAGAATAATTCAACCAATTTTTATCTTCAGCGGCAAGTCGATATAACTACCGGCACGATTACCGAAGGGACCCCTGCGGCAGAGGGATATGTACACAATCCGAATGTAGAAATTGCATCCGGGAGCCAAGTTTATGAATATTTACTTCCTCCGCAATCTTTGACTGATAATAAATTGACCATTTCGGTAACGGTAGATGGTGAAGTCCGTACGGTCACGGTTACTGCGTTTGGCGGTACATTGAATGCAGGAGGATACTATCATGTTACATTGACAATCAATGATGTGCAGATTGTTCCGAGCGCGAATGTAACCGACAACGGGTATGCGGCGGATAATACTACCATTCAGAATAATACTCCAAGTGTGGTTTAAAATGACTGATAATAAATGATAGGAGAGGCTCGCTAAGTGTGAGGTTTATACGGGCTATCCACACCTTTTAATAAATTGATTTTAGATAGATAAAATGAAAAGAGAACTGAGCATGGTCTTGTGTCTGCTGCTGCTTCCGGGCATGGCAGGAGCGGGGACCGGTGCCGACTCGCCGGAAAAAAAAGCGGCATCGGCAGTGAACAACAAACGAAACGTACGACAGAAAATAACCCCGGTGGGTACTCGAAAGTCTACCTCGGTACGCCCTTTGTCCGTATGCGAGGTGAAAGTTGACCTGCCTACGGACAGCATGCTGCTCTCGTGGGTAGGCTTTTTGTCGCCTTCGGCTACGGAGGCACCGAAGGTTGAGGAGGTGCGGCAGACAGTGAGTGGCAGCATCGTGCTGGATTACAGTCGTGGGCAGAAGACGAAATATGATGAGCGTAACTTTGTAGAAGCTGTTTACAAACTTTTGGCTGTGACACGTCCGCTTAAAGAAACACCGGGTGTGAGTCTGGAAGGTATTCGTTTGACAGGTTATACGGCTCCGGACGGTGACTATCGGGCGAACGAACGTCTGGGTTTACAACGCGCACTGGCATTGAAAGATTATATTCGGCGGGAGAAAAGCTTCGGCACAGTGCCTTTTGAGGTGAACTGGATAGCGGAGGATTGGAAAGGATTGACCGATCTGATAGTTGGGTCGGAGATGGCATTCAAAGAGTCCGTACTCGATATTATCCGTACAGTGGATGTGGTGGATGGTCGTGAACGAATGCTGATGGATTTGGCCGGTGGGACTGCCTACCACTATTTGTCGTCGGCTTTTTTCGGGAGGTTACGTCGCATTGAGTACGAGGTAACCTACGTGGACGGAAGCATCGCGACACAGCCGTCGACAGGCATGACAGAAGGGGTGTCGGTTGTTACTTCGGGCAAACCGGAAGCATTCTCGGTGGCGGACTTCTGCCGCTTGGCAGAAGCACATGCCGTAGGTTCGGCTGAATTCAATGACTTGATGGACTTGGCGGGGCGTCTTTATCCGGATAGTCCGGTGGCATGCATCAACGCTGCCGGAGTAGCCTTGTTGCGCCGCGATACGGAGCGTGCCCGGAAATATCTGCAACGCTTTGCCACCCTGCCTGAAGCCGGGTGTAACATGGGTATTCTTTGCCTGCTTGAAGGTGACCGGGGAAAGGCGGAAGTCTACCTGAGCCTGGCACAGGCAGGAGGAAGTGTGCCGGCAGGAAGGGCACTGCGTTTCCTGCAAAGTAAGTAAAGGCTCACCGCAGAATACACAGATTCACATGGATTCGTTTTTTTCTCTCCGTGTGGTTTCGCTAAATAAAGGATAATAAAGAATCGGTGTAACCTGTGGTGAAAATAAAAATGGAAAACACAAACTGACGAAAGTTATGGATATAGCGGAAATAGCAACAATGGCGTTTATCGCTTCGGGGATGACATACAATGCCGTGAAGTATTGGCGGGTGAACCGAAAAGTGCATCTCGCCCGTGAATGGCCGGTGCATCTGATTCTGAAGCGAACGGATGATTTGTCGGAAGAGTGCCGGAGAGCGGTCTTGTTGGTTTTTGACCGACGAGGATATCTGGTGCGCAAGTACCCTGAGGCGGATGTACTGAAACGGAGAAAAAGGTGGCGGTTGCGTTGTGCCGTACAAGAAGGAATGTTGAACTTCTGTGTGCTGTTTACACCCCATGCGCTCTGCCTGAGCGGGATACATCATCGTGATGATGTGTCCCGCCTGTTTGCCGGTCATGCCGGCATCTGTATTGCTGAAACGGGACTGCAGGAGATTATTCATGGCACATCGTTGGAGTTGATAGTGGTCGGTACGGAAACAGACGAGGAAAATGAAAAGGTCGATTCTGCCACACTGAATGCATTGCTTCCGACAGAAGTGATTACGGACGCAATGGCAAAGGAGCTTCCGGTGGAGTTGAAGGGGTGTAGCGAACAATGGAATACGGGAAGCGTGCATTATGCAGAAGGTGAACCGGACAACTGGCTTGCCGTGCGCCGTGAGGGGGACCGGTTGTTGATGCAGTTTCGTACCAATTTTTCTGCCGTGGAACGGGAGGCAACCATTGAAATAGGGAACGGTGAGGGAGTACATTTGCTCAAGGTGCGTCAGCAAGTGATGGGCATTCATCCCACGTTGACGGTCAGTCGCCGGCTCTACGTCAGTACCGGGCGGAAGAACGAGGCGGTGACGCTAACCGTTATCCCCGACAACGAACAGGCATGCTGGTGTGTGAGGAGCGCCAACGCTAACGACGGCGGATGTTGGTATTCGGTCTATCCGCCCGTAGGCCTGCAACAAAAAGGAAGCCAGAACTTGAAAGTGCACCTTGAAGCGAAACCTGCCAGTGTGCGTTCGCGCTCGCTGGTACTGACACTCGAGACGGGGACATATCCTTTCAGCCAGACAACTGATCTGCTATTGATGCAGGGTGTCTGCTTTGACTATTATATAGAATATCCGCCGGAGGATCCTTGCGCACGCCATAGCAGGGTGATAGAGACACCACCGGACTATCGGGAGGAGGAGGGAGTGAGGACGTACATCGTGTGTGTGGACAGTAATCAGTCATGGCGCATCGTGAGTGACAAGGCGGCGGACTGGGTGGAGGTGAGTGAACCCGAACTGTTGCAAGGACATTATGACGGACGGTTCACGGTGAAGGTGCATTCTAATGCCGGATACCGGGTGCGTGGTGGATTTCCGGCAGCGCGTCACACGGTGCTCTCGTTGGTGAATGATACGGGCGTGGTACGCGATATCCTTATTTATCAAGGTGGTTACGTACGTATCCGGGGTAAATATTGGCTGGACCGTAATCTGGCGGCAGGCGGGAAATTAGCACAGGTAGCCATCCCGTTGGGGTTGGAAGTGGATACCACGCTTAATCAGGGTACGTATTTTCAGTTTGGCTGTCCTACTGATCGATGGGAGGAGAACTTTACGCCCTGTCGCGGCAGTTGGTACGATGGCACGGCAGAGAGTCCTGCACGGATTAATGAGTTGGACCCTTCGCCGGAGGGGTGGCGGCTACCATCGCGTATCGAAATGGAGGCGCTGATGAACAGTCCCGCTGCTCCGATGGAGCTTCAACGGGAGGAGGACCGGACGAATATCTGCCTTCTGAGTGACGACGGAGTACCGGTGTATTTGCCGCTGTGCGGACACCGGAGTCACATCAACGGCTGCCGGATTGTGATTCCGCATGGGCATCGCTACTGGACGGGGAGCAGCCAAAGCCCGGTATATGGTTATTCGCTCTGCGTGGAACCCAGCCGGCAGATGTATCTGATGCACGATATGAAAAAATATGGGTTTCCGGTGAGAAGCATTTTCAACGATGAACGACAAATGGTTAACGATAAACTTTGAAAGATATGATAGAGATAAGAAAGATCGAGGAGGTGTGGGGAGGTGTCGACATTCCGGAGATAACCGGAATATACGATCCGCTGAGCGGGCTGAGAGACGGGACTATTACATCGCAGGCACCGATTGTAGTTTCGGGTTACAATCTGAACCGTTATGCGTTGGAGAATATCAGATTGTGCCTGGTGACACATGCCAAACCGGAACAGGTGATCGATATCAGGCTTGTGTATAGGTACTCTGAGGGGAAGGTGGTTGTGGCTTTACCGGAGTTGAAGCCGGGTGAGTATCGTCCTGCGGTGATACTGAAAGGAGATGAAAAAAAGGTGTATGTACTGCCTATGCGGTGGGTGGTACGGGGAAGGTGGAGAAGATAAGGAACGAGTAATTCTGCGGTGCAGAAATAAACATAAGCAAAATGAATGCGAAGAAGAATTTAATGGCATTTATATTGACGGTATCTTCAATAGCGTTGATGGTGATTTGTCTGGGCCTGGGGATGGTGAAAGCCTGTGCGGGAGGAGACGGGAGCGAATGGAAAGAGAAGGTGGCGGCAGACACGCTGCATGTGGTGCATTATACACGGCCGGATTTACCACAGATAATGACCGATCCTGCGGAACGTGCGGTCTACTACGTGAAACATTATTGGGATGGTTATCTGACAGGTGATACGGCATGGGTGAATAGTGGAGACACGGAGCAGTTGTATGTTGACTTTATCGATGCGCTGAAGTATGTCGAACCTGAGACCGGGCGAAAGGCATTGCATACCATGATGGTACGGATGGAGGCAGACAGTACGGCATACCGGCGCTTTTGCCTGCTGGGAGAAAAGTATCTCAACGAGCCGAATTCACCGATGCGCAACGAAGACTTTTACATCGCGGTACTGGAACAGATGCTGCAATCGGACAGATTGCAGGAATGGGAGAAGATCCGTCCGGCAGACCGATTGAAGCAGGCACACAAGAATCGCCCGGGAATGAAAGCGGCGGATTTTACATATGTCACGGTACATGGTGACAATAGCCGGATGAGCAGGCTGAAAGCCCAATATACGATGTTGTTCTTTTACGATCCGGACTGTTCGAATTGCCGGAAGTTTGAGAAGTTATTTGCTGAAATACCTGCTTTCGTTGAGATGGTGGAAAACGGGACACTGCGGGTGCTGGCTATCTATCCTGACGAAAACAGGGAAGAGTGGGCGGCAAAGGCAGTGTATATGCCGCAGGGATGGATCGTGGGCTGGAACAAAGCAGGCGATATCCGAACCCGGCAACTTTACGATATCCGCGCTACGCCGACTATCTATCTGCTTGACGGGCGGAAACGGGTGATACTCAAAGATACTTCGATGGAACAGTTGATAGACTATCTGGCGACACAGGCCGGAGAGTGATATTAGATAACACAAGTTTGCAGATTGCCCCGGTACTCTCTTCCGATAAAAGTATGTACAACAGTGGTTGTCGTTTATTCTTGTCAGGAATCACCGGAAGGGAGACCGGGGCTTTTGATTATTTTAAACCGGTTTACTCCTCCTTCATCGTCAACTGTATCCGTTTACGTTCGAGGTCTATGCTCAGTACTTTCACCGTGACGTGTTGGTGAATGGAGACCACCTCGGTGGGATCGGTGATGAATCGGTTGGCAAGCTGGGAGAGATGGACAAGCCCGTTCTCCTTGATGCCTATATCGACAAAAGCTCCGAAGTTGGTGATGTTGCTGACAATACCGGGTAGAGTCATCCCTTCGCGGAGGTCGTTGATGGTACGCACGTTACGGTCGAACTCAAATACCTGGATGGTATCGCGCGGGTCGCGTCCCGGTTTGTCGAGCTCTTGCAGAATATCCTTCAAGGTAGGGAGTCCTACGGTGGGGGTGATATACTTTTCCATTTCGATACGGGTACGCAACGATTTGTCGGCAATCAGTTGAGGAACAGTACATGACAGATCTTTGGCCATCTGTTGCACGATCCCATAACTTTCGGGATGCACAGCGGTGTTGTCCAACGGATTTTCTCCTCCGGCGATACGGAGGAATCCGGCGCATTGTTCAAAAGCTTTAGCTCCCATGCGGGGCACTTTCATCAACTCTTTACGTGAGGCAAAGGCGCCGTTGGCAGCGCGGTAGGCTACAATGTTCTGTGCCAGTTGCGGACCCAGACCGGAAATGTAGGTGAGCAGATGACTGCTGGCTGTGTTGAGATTGACACCTACCTGGTTGACACAGTTCTCTACTGTCTGGTCGAGTGATTTTTTCAATTTGGTCTGGTCTACATCATGCTGGTATTGGCCGACACCAATGGACTTAGGATCGATCTTGACCAGTTCCGCCAGCGGATCCATCAGCCGGCGAGCGATGGAGACGGCCCCACGGACGGTGACATCATAATCGGGAAACTCGTCACGGGCCGTTTTGGAGGCCGAGTAGATGGAAGCACCCTGTTCGCTGACAACAAACACCTGTACGGGACGGTCGAACTGTTGGTGCGTGACGAAGTTTTCCGTTTCGCGGCTGGCAGTTCCGTTACCGATGGCGATGGCCTCTATCTTGTAAGCTTCAATCATTTTGCGGAGTTTCGAAGCCGCTTCGGTTTTCTTGTCTACCGGCGGGTGAGGATAGATGTTTTCATTGTGTACCAGATTGCCTTGTGCATCGAGGCAGACCACCTTACAACCGGTGCGAAAGCCGGGATCGATACCCATTACCCGTTTTTGTCCCAAGGGTGGGGCAAGAAGCAGTTGGCGCAGGTTTTCGGCAAAGACCCGGATCGCTTCGTCATCGGCCTGTTCTTTACTGAGGGAGGCAAATTCGGTTTCGATGGAAGGTTTCAGCAGACGGCGGTAGGCATCCTGTACGGCTTCTGCCACCTGGCGGCCGCATTCGTTATTGCTACGGACAAACTGGCGGTCGAGCCGTTCGAGGCATTCGTCATCGTCGGGGGTAATGCTGACCTTCAGCAAACCTTCGGCCTCGGCACGGCGGATGGCCAGCAGGCGATGGGAGGTGCAGCGTTTCAAGGGAGAAGAGAAGTCGAAATAGTCCCGGTATTTGGCGGCCTCTTCGTCTTTACCCTTCACTACTTTAGCGCTGATGACAGCCTGGCGGGCAAAGAGATTACGCACTGCATTACGGGCACGTTCGTCTTCGCTCACCTGCTCGGCGATAATGTCGCGGGCACCTTTCAGAGCGTCCTCTGCATCTTTGACATCGCCTTTGACGAACGCAGGAATACGGGAGCCCAGGTTGTTCTCGCGCTGCATCATCAGTAGCAGAGCCAGCGGTTCGAGTCCTTTCTGGCGGGCGGCTTCGGCGCGGGTCTTGCGTTTGGGCTTGTAGGGCAGGTAGATATCTTCAAGAGCGGTGGCATCCCAGGTGGCATCGATGCGTTGCCGCAACTCAGGCGTCAGTTTGCCTTGCTCGCCGATGGTGCCGAGAATGGTCTCTTTGCGTTTGGCGAGTTCTGAGAGTTTATCGTACTGCGTTTTGATAGATTCTATCTGCACTTCGTCGAGTCCGCCGGTGATTTCTTTACGGTAGCGGCTGATGAAAGGGATAGTGGCTCCCTCGGCTAACAGCCCGAGAGTATTACTGATCTGCTTTTCCGGCAGGTTGAGTGCTGCCGAAATCATTTTGTGAAAAATTTCCATAAACTATTTTTAGGACATTGAGCGACAAATGTACGCAATAAATCTGCTATAACCATCAACTTTTACTATCTTTGCGGGCATAAAAAAGCGGATACACACACTCTAAAACAGATGAATATGCCGGTATCGTTCAAATATATTCTTTATTTACTTCTGTTAGTTATCGGTTGCTGTCCTCCCATGGCAGGACATGCTGCTACCGGTGAGAAACCCATACTGATGATCTGTTCGTACAATCCGGGAGCGTATCCGACTTCTGCCAATGTATCCGACTTTATGGACGAATATCAGAGGTTGGGGGGCAAACGGGGAGTGGTCATTGAAAACATGAACTGTAAGAGTTTCTCAGACTTTCCCCGCTGGAAGGGAGTGATGGAGAATATTCTGGATAAATATCGGGGAAGCCAGGAACCGGCGCTGATCATTCTGTTCGGACAGGAGGCGTGGGCGTCTTATCTGTCGCTGAATGACTCGGTGACAGGAGAAGTGCCGGTAATGTGCGCACTGACCAGCAGGAACGTGGTGCTTTTGCCGGACGACGGGAAAGATCTGGCACACTGGATGCCGGAATCCTCCGATTTTTATGAAGACAGTCTGAAGCACCAGGTATGCGGCGGTTTTCTGTACGAATACGACATCGCGTCGAACATCCGCATGATCCGGGCAATCTATCCCGATACGAAGAACATTGCTTTTATATCCGACAATACTTACGGTGGCGTCACTTTGCAAGCTCATGTGCGAAAGGAAATGAAACAGTTTCCGGATATGAACCTGATTTTGCTGGACGGGCGCGAACATACCATTTATACTATTGTGGATGAACTTCGGAAATAGCCGAAGCATACGGCCGTTCTGTTAGGCACATGGAGAGTGGACAAGAACGAAGGCTATTTTATGCGCAATGCTACGTATTCGATGATGGAGGCGATTCCGGATGTACCGACGTTTACGGCTACTTCCATCGGTCTGGGTTATTGGGCCGTAGGCGGAGTGGTTCCCGTTTTCCGGACGTTCGGTAAGGAATTGGCGGAGGAGGCGGTCAAGTTGTTGGATAATCCTGAAGATCCGAATATGCGGGTGGAAGTAGTGGGTACGGAAGCGTTGCTGGACAGTAAGAAAGTGAAGGAACAGAAGATAGACGTGGCCGCTCTGCCGATGAAGGTAAAGTTGGTCAATGAATCACCCTCTTTCTATAAACAGTACCGGTATCAGATTTGGGTGGGTGTAGGTGTCCTCTGCATTCTGGTGATAGGATTGCTGGTTTCTATCTATTTCTATCTGCGGACAAAGCGGTTGAAAGACGATCTGGAGCGTTCGCAAGTTGCTTTGTATGAAGCGAAGGACCGGGCGGAGGAGTCGAACCGGCTGAAGAGTGCTTTTCTTGCCAATATGAGTCATGAGATACGAACACCCCTGAATGCGATTGTAGGATTCTCGGATGTGCTGGCTTCGGGTGGGAGCTCGGAAGAGGATCAGCGGAATTATTTCAGAATTATCCAGTCGAACTCCGACCTGCTGTTACGACTGATTAATGATATACTCGATCTGTCGAGGCTGGAGGCGAACAAGGTGATACTGACACCGGAAGACTGCGATGTGGTTCAACTGTGCAGGCAGGCATTATCGTCGGTGGAGATGTCCCGCAGGGAATCGGGTAACCGGTTTGTTTTTGAGACAAAGACCGACTCCTTTGTTCTGCAGACAGATATTCAACGTTTACAGCAAGTGCTTATCAATCTGCTGACCAATGCGGCGAAGTTCACCAAGAATGGTACGATCACATTGCAGTTTGAGGTTGAGAAGGAGAAGAACCGGGTGTTGTTTGCGGTGGCGGATACCGGATGCGGCATTCCGAAGGAGAAACAGAAACAGGTATTCGAACGGTTCGAGAAGCTGAACGAGTATGCGCAGGGAACCGGATTGGGACTCTCAATCTGTAAACTCACGGTAGATAAATGGGGTGGCGATATCTGGATCGATCCGGATTATGAAGATGGGGCGAGATTTGTGGTTTCGCACCCGTTATAAGAAAAAGAGACTACCACAGGGTCACACAGAGTCTCATAGAGTTTATTCCCTATTTAAATTCTCCCGGTGAGACTCAGTGTTATTTGGTGGTAAATCAAATTTAAAAGATGATTATGATGAAAAGATTGATTTGTATGTATGCTTTCTTGCTCTGCCTGGTATGTGTGTTGCCGGCACAAGAGAGAGAGGTGAAACTGAAAATTGTGCAGACCAGTGATGTACATGGTAATTACTTTCCATATAACTTCATTACACAAAAGGAGTGGGGCGGAAGTCTTGCACGTGTATATGCATTGGTGCAAAAGAACCGGGAGGTGTATAAGGAAAACCTTATATTGCTGGATAACGGAGATATTCTGCAAGGACAGCCTTCGGCATACTATTATAATTATATAGATACAGTGGCACCTCACGTATGTGCCGAGATGATGAATTTTATGGGATACGATGCCGGGAACATGGGAAATCATGATGTGGAAACAGGACGCGCTGTATTCGACCGCTGGATTGGTGAGTGCAATTTCCCGGTGCTGGGGGCAAACATCGTTGAAACGGCTACGGGAGAGACCCATCTTCCTCCTTATCGGGTGTTGGAGCGCGACGGAGTGAAGATTGTGGTGCTGGGAATGATTACGCCGGCTATTCCCGCGTGGTTGTCAGAGAATCTGTGGCAGGGACTGCGGTTTGACGATATGGAAGAGACAGCACGGAAGTGGATGAAAGTCATCCGTGAGAAAGAAAATCCGGACCTGGTGATCGGGTTGTTTCATGCCGGACAAGATGCTTTTGTGATGTCAGGCAAGTATAACGAGAATGCTTCGCTGAATGTGGCGAAGAATGTACCGGGATTTGATATGGTGCTGATGGGGCACGACCATGCGCGGGAGTGCAAGAAGGTGGTGAATGTGGCAGGCGACTCCGTACTGGTGATCGATCCAGCAAGCAACGGAATCGTAGTGTCGGACATTGACGTGACTTTAAAGTTGAAAGACGGTAAAGTGGTGAGCAAACAGATAGACGGTGTGCTGACGGATACGAAAGAATACGGAGTCAGCGAGTCCTTTATGAGACATTTCGCATTGCAATACGGGGCGGTTGAGAAGTTTGTATCTAAGAAGATCGGGGTATTTACAGAAGATCTGTCTACCCGTCCCGCCTATTTCGGTTCGTCGGCATTTATTGATTTTATCCATTCGTTGCAACTCGATATTTCGGGAGCGGATATTTCGTTTGCCGCTCCGTTATCTTTCGATGCAGAGATAAAGAAAGGAGATATTCGTGTGAGCGACATGTTCAATCTGTATAAGTACGAAAATATGCTTTATGTGATGAAGTTGTCGGGCAAAGAGATTAAAGACTTCCTGGAAGAGTCCTATTATATGTGGACGAACCGGATGAAATCTCCCGAAGACCACTTGTTGTGGCTGAAAGAAAAACGTAGGGCAGGTGCCGAAGACCGGGCTTCGTTCCAGAATTTTAGTTTTAATTTCGATTCGGCTGCGGGAATTATCTACACAGTGGATGTGACCCGACCGAAGGGAGAAAAAGTGACTATTGTCAGTATGGCGGACGGTTCTCCGTTCCGGATGGATCATATCTACAAAGTGGCGCTGAACTCTTATCGTGGCAACGGTGGGGGAGAACTGCTGACAAAAGGATCGGGAATCCCGCAGGAGAAACTGAAAGAGCGTATTATCTTCTCTACGGACAAGGACCTCCGTTTCTATCTGATGCAGTATATCGAGAAGAAAGGTACGCTTGATCCGCGTGCGCTGAACCAATGGAAATTTGTGCCGGAAGAGTGGGTGAAACCTGCCGCAGAGAGAGATTATGAATATCTGTTTGGTGGAAAATAAAATAATATGGCTGAAGAACTGACATTTATATCGGGTAGCAAAGAGGAGCAATATCTCTCTTTGCTACCTCAGGTGAGATCCCTGATAGAGGGCGAGGTGGATTTAGTGGCCAATTTGGCCAATGTGGCTGCTGCCCTGAAGGAGGCTTTTGACTTTTTCTGGGTGGGTTTTTATTTGGTGAAGCAGGATCAGTTGGTACTGGGCCCGTTCCAAGGCCCGGTGGCTTGTACACGTATCCGGAAAGGCAAAGGAGTTTGCGGTACTGCCTGGCAGGAGGGTGCCACGCTGTTGGTGCCGGATGTGGAAGTTTTTCCGGGACATATTGCTTGCAGTTCGTTATCCCGATCGGAAATAGTGGTTCCGCTGATAAAAGACGGTGAGGTATGGGGAGTGCTGGACATAGACAGCGATCTATTGAATTTCTTTGATGAAACAGATCGGAAATATCTGGAAGAAATGTGCGGCTATTTATCAAAATAATGACTATCTTTGCCGCCTTAAAATAAGAGTATAGTAGGTGGGACACATCAAAAAGATTCTATTATCGTTTCTGTTATTGACGCTGTTCGTAACGTACCAGGTAAGCATTACAATGTTTACTCATGTGCATTACGTGAACGGTGTGATGATAGCTCACTCTCATCCCTACAAAGGTACCCACTCGCATACTGCTTCCAACATTATTGTTATTGCACATTTTGCCTCATTCCATTCTTTGGAAGTCGATGTGCATTATGATTTTACACCCGAACGCCCGATTCTGTTCACCGTAGAGATACCGGAGAGTATACCGGTGACGGCCGGAACACATCTGCAGGTGATTTCTCTGCGGGCCCCTCCGGCAGAGTTAGCTTAAAAATGGGGATATGTCAAAATTCGCATTCACCACATAATCGGTGGTGGGCTATGCTCTCCTCTTTTCTTTTACTCATTTACATTTAAATATACAACTGCGAATCAGTATTTGGGAGTGAACGTAATGCTTCCAAAAGGTGGGTACTGCGTGTAAGTGTGTTACATGTGTTACTGCTGATTCGTCTTTTATGGTTAACAAAAAAGAATGAAACATTATATAGTTATGCTTGTGCTTGCTTGTGTAAGCATGAGTTCGTATGCGGTCAATCCGATTAAAGAAGGTAATATGATTGCCGGACACGTTATTGTGAAGGGCACTGAAGAAAGTATCCCATTCGCAACAGTGATGATTCTGGGAACCAACCGCGGTGCGGTGTCCAATGAGGAAGGACAATTTGAATTCCGTAAACTGGCTGCCGGTAAATATACGCTCCGTGTACAGGTGATGGGGTATAAAACACAGGAAAAAACAATTACGGTCAGTGCAGAGGCTACGTCCGTAGTTCATTTCCAAATGGAAGAAGTAAGTTTTACGACAGATGAAGTGGTGGTTTCGGCCAACCGGAACGAGGTGAGCCGAAAGGCGGCACCGGTGGTCGTAAACGTGATGAGCGCTAAACTGTTTGAGACGGTGAACTCTACTGATCTGGCTAAATCGCTGAACTTCCAGTCGGGTCTTCGGGTGGAGAACAATTGCCAGAATTGCGGTTTCCCACAGGTGCGTATCAATGGGTTGGAAGGTCCTTACTCGCAAATCCTGATTAACAGCCGTCCTATCATCAGCGCTCTCTCGGGAGTGTACGGGCTGGAACAGATTCCGGTAAACATGATCGAACGTGTGGAAGTGGTACGCGGTGGTGGTTCGGCGCTGTTCGGTGCCAATGCCGTAGGAGGAACGATCAATATTATCACGAAAGACCCGATTAATAATTCTTTCCAGGTGGCAAGCACGATGTCTAATATGAATGGCAAGTCGTGGGAGCAATATATGGGAGGAAACGTTTCTTTGGTGGCAAAAGACAATTCGTACGGCATCGCCCTGTACGAGACCTATCGTAACCGGAATCCTTATGATGCCGACGGAGACGGTTTTTCGGAACTCGGTAAGCTAAATATGAATACATTCGGGATGCGTGCTTATTATCGTCCTAACTATTTTAGCCGTATCAATGTGGAGTATCACACGACAAACGAATTCCGGCGGGGAGGAAATAAGTTCAATTTGCAACCCCACGAGGCGGATATTACTGAACAAACGAAACATATCATCAATAGTGGAGGAGTGAGTTACGATCGTTACTGGGGCGAGAAGCATAAAATGTCCGTATACGGTTCTATCCAGCATACGGATCGCAACAGCTATTACGGTGCACAGAAAGACATGAATGCCTATGGTAAGACAAACGACCTGACTTGGGTAGTGGGAGGTATGTATGTGGGCAACATGGACCGCTGTCTTTTTGCTCCGGCTACGTTTACCGGCGGTGTAGAGTATCAGAGCAACTCACTACACGATGTGATGACGGGATATCACCGCGACATGCAGCAGGATGTGCGTATTGCCGGAGGCTTTGTACAGAACGAATGGCGGTTGAACCGCTGGACGATGCTTGTAGGGGCACGTCTGGACAAGCATAACCTGATCGATCATCCGATTTTTAGCCCGCGTGTGAATTTTTTATATAAACCGAGCGATAATTTGCAGGCACGTCTGACATACTCTACCGGATTCCGGGCACCACAAGCATACGATGAAGACTTGCACGTAACGGCTGTGGGGGGTGAAGGAGTACAGATCCGGTTGGCCGACGGACTTCGTGAAGAGCGCTCCAACAGTTTCAGCGGTTCGGTGGATTGGTCGTTCCCGATGGGGCACTGGCAGTCAAATATTCTTCTCGAAGGGTTTTATACGGATTTACATCATGTATTTGTGCTCGAAGATATCGGTGAGGACCAAAACGGAGATAAGATAAAAGAGCGCCGGAACGGCAGCGGGGCCAAAGTATATGGTGTCAATCTGGATGCAAAGGTAGCCCACGGACGCGAAGCGCAGTTGCAGTTGGGATTTACGGTGCAACGCAGCAGATATAACCGGGCGGAAGTATGGACCAGTGAAGGAGAAGAAGAGCAGACTACGAAACGCATGCCCCGTACGCCGGACTACTACGGTTACTTCACTTTTACGTCGGCACCATTAAAGAATTTCGATTTCTCGCTTTCGGGTACTTATACCGGTAAGATGATTGTGCCGCACATGGCCGGATACATCGAGAAGTCACGCATGGAGCACACTCCACAATTCATGGATCTCAACCTGAAACTGAATTATACTTTTGTGCTGAAAGATCATATCAAAATGCAGGTAAACGGAGGAGTACAGAATATATTTAATAGCTTCCAGAAGGATCTGGACAAGGGAGAATTCCGGGATGCAGGTTACTTCTACGGACCGACTCAGCCGAGGACTTATTTTGTGGGGATAAAGATTATGAACTAAGTTTCTGATTTTATTCATATCTTTGTGATATCACATTTGAATTCTAAAAACAGAAGACCATGAATAAAGAAGTAGATCTTTCAGTATCCTGCCTTGGTAAGGTGAAAGAGCTGAAATATGATGTTATTATTTTGCCGTGGGGAGCTACGGAACCCCATAATTTACATTTGCCGTATCTCACCGATTGCATTCTCCCCCATGATATTGCCGTGGAGGCAGCCGAACTGGCACTTAGCCGTTCGGGTGTCCGTTGCATGGTGATGCCGCCCGTACCTTTCGGAGCGCATAATCCCGGGCAGCGTGAATTGCCGTTCTGTATCCATACCCGATATGCCACCCAGCAGGCTATTCTGGAAGACATCGTATCGTCCCTTCATGTACAAGGATTTCGTAAGCTGTTGATTTTGAGTGGACACGGAGGGAATAATTTTAAAGGGATGATTCGTGACCTTGCTTTTGAATATCCCGACTTTCTGATTGCTGCCGCAAACTGGTTTGAGGTGGTGTCGCCCAAAGGCTATTTTGAAGCGGAGATTGACGACCATGCCGGAGAATCGGAAACTTCCGTGATGATGCACTATCATCCGGAACTGGTGAATCTGGCTGAGGCCGGTGATGGTGAATCGAAACCGTTTGCCATTGCTTCGCTGAACGAAAAAGTAGCTTGGGTACCTCGCCATTGGGATAAAGCAACAGTAGACAGTGGTGTAGGAAACCCGAAAAAAGCAACAGCGGAAAAAGGAGAGCGTTATGTGAAACCGATCGTAGAGAAACTCGCCGGACTTTTTGAAGAAATGGCACAGCATGATCTATATGAATGATGGAAAGTGTCTGATAAAAAACAGGCAGCGTCAAATAGTTGACGCTGCCTGTTTTTTTAATTGTTACCTAAAAACTAATCTTTATTCCTATAAAAAACAACCTATTTATTAACTGCTGCAAAAATACAGCATGTAGTTGAATTACGTTTTGATATAAATCAAAAAATGTTTTTTACAGTACTCCCGAACGAACACGACTGAGTGTTTCCGGGGTCATCAGCAGGTAGGATGCAATGTGTGATAACGGAGCTCGTTTGATGATCTCCGGATGATGGTGCAAGAGTAGGTTGTAGCGTTCGCGTGCTGTTTCGAAACGCCATGAATCGGCCTTTATTTGCGATACGATGAGTGAGTATTCCAGTACCTTACGATAGAAAGCATTGATTTCTTTGGATTGTTCCAGCAACTTTTGCAGGACGTCATAAGGGAGCATATATACTACCGCCGGTTCCAATGCTTCAGCCATCAGGCGGGTAGGTTCTTGTTTTAACAGGCTTTCGATGCACATCAGGATACATCCTTCGTATGAGAAGTGCTCGGTGACATCTTTTCCGTTTTTATAATAAAATTGCCGCAACATCCCTTTACCGACAAAAACCATGTGGCGGCTTATTTGTCCTTCGTTCAACAACATTTCACCCTTTTCCAGCTCTTTGCGTATCAAGACCTGTGCCAGTAGTTCTCGTCCCTCTCTGTTCATCTCCGGATATCTGGAGTTTACAACAATATCCACTGTCTCTTTCAGGTTTTCCATTATGTTATATATTGATAAGTTATTATAGATTGCGGGGCAAAAGTACGAAAATCGGTTGATATAAATCAATTTTTCAAAGTAAAAAGATTCGTTTTACTCCGATGTCCGGCCGGAGGAAGAAGTGTATGAAAAAAAAGTTCTCTCCTTTAACATTTGAAACTTAGCCGGTTAACTTATTTCGCATAAAATCCTTGAAAAAAATGTTGCAGAAAGATTTGCGTAGTTCAAAAGTTCCCTCTATCTTTGCATCGCATTTGAGAGGAAATGCGGTTAAAAAGGAAGTTTGGGTGAGTGGCTGAAACCACCAGTTTGCTAAACTGACGTACGGGTAACCGTACCGGGGGTTCGAATCCCCCAGCTTCCGCACCAAATCTCAACTTTAAGATGACAAAGAAGAGCTGAGTTTATTGCTTAGCTCTTTTTTGAATCTAATTTTCAATCGGGTGGGTTCGTCTAACGGTTAGGACACATGCCTCTCACGCATGTAATACGAGTTCGATTCTCGTACCCACTACTGTATGATAATCAGCCTTTTACGGTAGCGTAAAAGGCTTTTTTATTGCATCTTGGTTATGAATGATAAATATGAAGAGAGGCTTGGTACGGACCGTATGTTGCCACTTGTGTTCAGGATGGCACTTCCTGCGGTAATTGCACAAATCGTAAATTTGCTCTATAATATTGTGGACCGCATCTATATCGGGCATATCCCGGGAATCGGTACTCAAGCACTTGCAGGTATCGGGGTGGCAGGTTCTCTGATTATTTTGATTTCAGCTTTTTCGGCTATTGTAGCCGGAGGAGGTGCGCCTCTTGCAGCCATAGCGTTAGGGCAGGGCAACCGTACCCATGCCGGAAAAATATTGGGTAATGGCTTCGTGTTACTGCTGTTTTTTACACTTCTGACGTCCGGCTTATCTTATCTGTTTATGGAACCGATTCTTTTGTTTACCGGTGCTTCGGAACAGACGCTCGGGTACGCAACGGCTTATCTTTCGATTTATCTTATCGGTACCCTTTTTGTCGAAGTCTCTGTCGGGTTGAATACTTTTATTAATACACAGGGACGTCCCGGCATCGCTATGCTGTCGATTGTTATTGGAGCGTTGCTTAATATCTTGCTCGATCCTCTGTTTATTTTTGTCTTTGATTGGGGAGTGAAAGGAGCTGCGCTTGCCACTATTATTTCGCAGGCTTGCAGTGCTGGCTGGGTATTGTTCTTTCTGACATCCCGGCGTGCTTCTTTGCGGCTCGAGCCTCGTTATATGAGGCTGGACCGGAAGGTTGTTGGAGCTATATTGGCGTTGGGAGCCTCACCGTTTATTATGGCAAGTACCGAAAGCTTGGTAGGATTTGTGCTGAACGGTTCATTGAAGACATTCGGTGATATCTATGTGAGTGCATTGACAATCATGCAGAGTGCCATGCTTTTTGTCAGTGTTCCCCTTGCTGGCTTCGCATTGGGATTCGTACCCATCGTAAGTTATAATTATGGTCATGGAAACCGAGAAAGAGTGAAGGAATGCTTCAAAATAGTGATGACCTTTATGTTTCTGTTCAATCTCGTTTTGATCCTGCTGATGATTTTGTTTCCCTCTGTGATTGCTTCGGCCTTTACTTCTGACGAAAAGTTGATAGAAACCGTAGTACAGGTGATGCCTGTCTTTTTGGCGGGGATGACTATTTTCGGGTTGCAGCGTGCTTGTCAGAATATGTTTGTCGCATTGGGGCAGGCCAAGGTTTCTATCTTTATTGCATTACTTCGTAAGGTGATCCTGTTGATTCCCCTGGCCCTTATGCTTCCATACCTGATGGGAGTGATGGGGGTATATGCTGCCGAAGCAATATCGGATGCTGCGGCAGCCATTTGTTGTACGGTCATCTTTGCAGTTCAGTTCCCAAGGATCATGAATAAATTGACGGTTCGTTCCTGACGAAATCCTGTAACACAACAAGGGGAGGCGTCAAGAGTAGATTTACACTAAGTAAGCTTCCAGGCAATGGCTTCATAAGGCCGTAACCACAGCCTGTTACCATGCAATACGGCCGGATACTTTTTATCTTCATAATTATGTAAGATGACAGTCGCTTTTCCATCCATACCCGTTGTCGTCATTCGGAGAAGTATAAATGGGGATTTCTTTCTACAAACACCTTTTAGCAGGAAGATATTCTTAAATTCTTATGAAACAGTAGTGTACAGAAGGAGGGAGAGGGTGGTCAGGATAGTCTGAAGCTGATCCGGAGGAAAGGGCATAAAAAAAGGCTACTCTCACGAGCAACCAATCTTTGTTAACCTTAAATCTAATACTATGAAAAACACATTGCAAATATACGGATTTGGAGAATATCGGCAAATTATCCGGGTATAAATCGTAATTTTGTAACGTTATTTAGTAAATCTGTTTTTCTTGTTAATATTTGATATGTCCTTTTTAGAGCTTTCTGCCTTCTTTGTCCTGTTTCCCTCTTTTATTTAGGTGATTCCCTCTGCAGATGTAGGTTTTTTCTTTTCATGCAAATCATTTCTTTCCCTACTTTTGTTCACATCAAACTGATATAACTAAAAACTATACGATATGAAGACTTTAACTTTTAAATACTTAAAATTGTTTCTGCTGGCAGTGGCAATGATAAATCTTACTTCTTGTGAGATTGAGATAGATGACTTTTATGATGATGACAATATCGGTGGTTCGTATTATAATAAATCCCTTGATCTTTGCAGTCGTCCCTGGGCAGATACGTTTTATGATGCCAACGGGAACTATTGCTATCAGGAACTGAATTTTTATCTCGATCGCCATGGAGAAGATTATATCCGGGTGGAATATCCCAACGGACGTTATTCCGAATCGGTGTACTCCTTTACCTGGAATTGGGAGGACCGTTCGCAATACTCCCTTCGGATGGTATATGGTCCCGGTGATGTCTCTTATCTCGACGATGTCTGGATTCGGGGGAATGTGCTGAGCGGATACCTGGATGGACACGATAATTATGTTGACTTTACCGGAGTGAGATAACCTAAACTTTTATATAGATAATTGCAGGCGGATTGATATATTCTTGATATATGTCAATCCGTCTTTTCAGTGTTTTTAGATACCTTTGCAGCCCGAAACGGATAAGGTAAAATGACACACAGAATTCAACAGGAAAGCATAAAGAGACGTCTGGCAAAATTGGCTGCTCCTATTTTTATTGAGACATTACTGATTATGATGCTGGGAGCGGTGGACACCATTATGTTGAGCCGTCACTCTGACAATAGTGTAGCCGCTGTCGGAGTTGTCAACCAGATTATTATGCTGACTTTTTTGGTGTTTGAGGTGATCAACCTGGGGACATCCGTACTTTGCTCGCAGTACCTCGGCGCAAGGCTTGAAAAGAAGGTGGTTCAGGTAGTGGGGGTGTCGTTGCTTGTCAATTTGTTGGTTGGTGGAATAATCAGCCTTATTCTGTTTACAATGGCCCGCACCATTCTGCAATGGATGGGCTTGGGTCCGGAACTGATGGCCGACGGTATGGATTACATGCGTATCGTGGGTGCATTCGCTTTTTTCCAGGCTATTTCTCTCACTCTTTCCGCTTCATTGCGCAGTGCCAATAAAGCCATATATCCGATGTTGGTGACGGTAGTAGTCAATATTCTTAATATTATCGGTAATTATTCGCTGATTTTCGGTAAGTTCGGCTGTCCCGAACTCGGGGTGGAAGGGGCGGCTATTTCTACAGCCTTCAGCCGTGGAGTATCTATGGTGATTCTGTTTGTCATTCTGTTCCGCAAACACATTCATCGTTTCCCGTTGGCCTACTTCCGTCCGTTTCCTTTTATCGAATTGAAGAATTTGATGCGGGTCGGTCTGCCTTCTGCCGGAGAGCAGCTCTCGTACAGTTCATCGCAAGTGGTCATTACTTTTTTTATCAATATGCTTGGAGTCGAAGCGCTGGCTACCCGTACTTATTGTGTCAACATTATCATGTTCGTCTATTTATTCAGCATCTCCATGGCCCAGGGAGGAGCTATCTGTATCGGACATTTGATAGGGGAGAAGAAACCCCATGCAGCTTTTCTGCTCGGTAAGTACGTCATGAAGAAATCCGTAATGATTACGCTGATTCTTTCCGGTATTATTGCCGCTTCCGGGCATGCCATACTGAGTTGGCTGACTTCCAATCCGGAGATCATCCGTATGGGAGTGATTGTATTGCTGATCGATGTGGTGCTCGAGATAGGGCGTCCCATTAATATTTTTGCGACAAATGCCCTCCGTGCGGCAGGTGATGTGAATTATCCTTTCTATGTAGGATTGGTTGTGATGTGGAGTGTGGCTGTCGGCATAGGTTATTTATTTGGAATTTATTGGGCTTGGGGCATTTGCGGCATGTGGGTTGCCTTTGCTCTCGATGAAAACATTCGTGGAATTATCTTTGTCCGTCGTTGGTATGGGATGAAGTGGGTGAATAAAAGCTTTGTGAGGTCATAAATAGTTGCTATCTTTGCCGACGCTAATGCATCCTTATGCGTTTAACGGATACATTGGCTTATGGATACATTGGTAAATTATTCACATGGAGTGGTTATATAGTCTCTTTATCGAACATTCTGCTTTGCAGGCAGTTGTCGTTCTTTCCCTGATTTCCGCCATTGGGCTCGGATTGGGCAAAATTCATGTTTGTGGCATTTCGCTTGGCGTTACCTTTGTCTTTTTTGCCGGCATTCTGGCCGGGCACTTCGGATTGTCCATTGATCCGCAGATGCTGAATTACGCCGAGAGTTTCGGGCTCATTATCTTTGTATATGCCTTGGGGTTGCAGGTTGGTCCCGGCTTTTTCAGCTCATTTCGCAAGGGAGGGGTTACGTTGAATATGCTTGCCATCGCAGTAGTGATTCTGGGTACGTTTCTTGCGGTTGTTTGCAGCTATACCACCGGGGTTTCATTACCCAATATGGTAGGCATTCTGTGTGGTGCCACCACTAACACTCCGGCTTTGGGAGCAGCCCAGCAGACGCTGAAACAGATGGGGCTTGAAAGCAGTACACCAGCTTTGGGATGTGCCGTGGCCTATCCTCTCGGAGTGATCGGGGTGATTCTGGCAGTTCTGTTGATCCGTAAATTGCTGGTACGCCGGGAAGATCTTGAAGTACAGGAGAAAGACGATGCCAACAAAACCTATATTGCCGCTTTTCAGGTACACAACCCTGCTATTTTTAATAAAAGCATTAAGGATATCGCTCATATGAGTTATCCAAAATTCGTCATTTCCCGTTTGTGGAGAGACGGCAATGTCAGTATTCCCACTTCCGAAAAGATTATAAAAGAAGGCGACCGCTTATTGGTTGTTACATCCGAAAAAGACGCATTGGCCCTTACCGTACTGTTCGGTGAACAGGAGAATACGGATTGGAACAAGGAAGATATCGATTGGAATGCTATCGACAGCCAATTGATTTCGCAACGCATCGTCGTCACCCGTCCCGAATTGAACGGGAAGAAGCTGGGAGCTCTTCGTCTGCGCAATCATTACGGAATCAATATCAGCCGTGTCTATCGTTCCGGGGTGCAATTGTTGGCTACTCCCGAACTTACCTTGCAGTTGGGTGACCGTCTGACAGTGGTCGGCGAAGCGGCTGCCATCCAGAATGTGGAGAAGGTACTTGGAAATGCCATCAAAAGCTTGAAAGAACCCAATCTTGTGGCTGTATTTGTCGGTATCATCCTGGGATTGGCCCTGGGAGCCGTACCTTTCTCAATTCCCGGTATCAGTACTCCTGTCCGGCTCGGACTTGCAGGCGGTCCCATTATTGTAGGCATCCTGATCGGGACCTTTGGACCCCGTTTGCACATGATCACCTATACCACTCGCAGTGCCAATCTGATGCTCCGTGCCTTGGGGCTGTCCCTGTATCTTGCCTGCCTTGGGTTGGATGCAGGTGCCCATTTCTTCGATACGGTATTCCGTCCCGAAGGACTTTTATGGATCGGCCTGGGCTTTGGGCTGACCCTCGTGCCTACGGTGCTTGTGGGGTTCTTTGCTTTTAAGATTATGAAGATCGATTTTGGCAGCGTTTCCGGTATGTTGTGTGGCAGTATGGCCAATCCGATGGCATTGAATTACGCCAATGATACCATCCCCGGAGATAATCCGTCGGTAGCTTATGCTACGGTCTATCCGTTGAGTATGTTCCTTCGCGTCATTATAGCCCAGGTGCTGCTCATGTTTCTTCTATAGCCATTCGGGCGAAATTTATAAATTGTAAATCGTAAAATCGTAAATCATATGACTGCTCAAAGTAATATAACCCCCGAAAGTATCGTTGCCGATCTGCGTTATCTGCAACTGCTTTCACGTAGTTTCCCTACCATTGCCGCTGCCAGTACAGAGATTATCAATCTTGAAGCCATCCTGAATCTTCCGAAAGGGACCGAACATTTTCTGACCGATATACATGGCGAGTATGAAGCTTTTCAGCATGTATTGAAAAATGCTTCGGGAGCGGTGAAGCGGAAAGTGAACGAAATATTCGGCCATACTCTCCGTGAGATCGAGAAGAAAGAACTCTGTACGCTTATTTATTATCCGGAAGAGAAACTCCAATTGATTAAAGCAACCGAAACCGATATTGACGATTGGTACCTGATCACTCTCAATCAGCTGGTAAAGGTCTGCCAGAACGTATCATCCAAATATACCCGTTCGAAGGTTCGCAAATCATTGCCGGCCGAGTTCTCCTATATCATCCAGGAGTTACTTCACGAATCGACCATCGAGCCCAATAAACATGCTTATATCAATGTGATTATCAGTACCATTATTTCCACTCGTCGCGCTGACGACTTTATCATTGCCATGTGTAATCTGATACAGCGTCTTACGATCGATTCACTCCATATCGTGGGCGATATCTACGATCGTGGTCCGGGTGCCCATATCATAATGGATACTTTGTGTGATTATCACAATTTCGATATCCAATGGGGAAATCACGATATCCTCTGGATGGGTGCAGCATCGGGTAATGAAGCTTGTATGGCCAACGTGATCCGTCTCTCGATGCGTTACGGCAATCTGGGGACATTGGAAGATGGGTATGGCATCAATCTTTTGCCTCTTGCCACTTTTGCGATGGATACTTATGCGGATGATCCCTGTACCATCTTTGCACCTAAGACCAACTTTGCCGATTCTACTTATAACGAGAAGACCTTGAGGCTGATAACTCAGATGCATAAAGCTATTACCATCATTCAGTTTAAGCTGGAGGCAAACATTATTAATCGTCGTCCGGAGTTCGGAATGGGTGGTCGCAAGTTGCTTGAGAAAATCGACTTTGAACGGGGAGTATTTGTCTATGAAGGTAAAGAATATCCGTTGCGCGATACCAACTTCCCTACGGTAGATCCTGCAGATCCTTATCGTCTGACTGATGAAGAGCAGGAATTGATAGAAAAGATACATTACTCGTTTATGAACAGCGAGAAACTCAAAAAACACATGCGTTGCCTCTTTACCTATGGAGGTATGTATCTGGTGTGCAATTCCAATTTGCTTTATCATGCCTCTGTGCCTCTCAACGAGGATGGAAGTTTCAAGCACGTGAATATCTGCGGTAAAGAGTATTGGGGGAAGAACTTGCTGGACAAGATAGACCAATTGATTCGTACGGCTTATTTTGATGAAGATGATGAAGAAGAGAAACGCTTTGCCATGGATTACATCTGGTATCTGTGGTGCGGACCGGATGCCCCTTCGTTCGACAAAGACAAGATGGCTACGTTCGAACGTTATTTCATTGCGGATAAGAGCCTGCATAAAGAGACGAAAGGATATTATTATGCTTTGCGTAACAAAGAAGAAATCTGTGACCGGATTCTTGAAGAATTCGGAGTGACAGGGCAGCATACTCATATCATCAACGGTCATGTGCCGGTAAAGACCATTAAAGGAGAGCAGCCGATGAAAGCCGGTGGAAAATTGTTGGTCATCGACGGTGGTTTTTCGAAAGCTTATCAGCCGGAGACCGGTATTGCCGGATATACGCTGGTATATCATTCACATGGTTTGCAGTTGGTGCAGCATGACCCTTTCCAGTCTACACAGAAAGCCATCGAAGAGGGACAGGACATTAAGTCGACTACCTTCGTCATCGAGTTCAATTCACAACGAATGATGGTGAAAGATACCGATAAGGGAAAAGAGCTCGTAACGCAAATTCTGGATTTAAAGAAGTTGTTGGTAGCATACCGGATCGGTTTGATAAAGGAGAAGGTCTGATCAGGTTCACCACAGAATAACACAGCGTCTCACAGAGGAATAATTTTAATATAAACTCTGTGAGACGCTGTGTCGTTTGGCTGTGAATCAATTAGAACAGAACCACTCCTGCTTCCGCAATCACGCCTTTGTCGTAGGTCCTGGCTTTGTTATAGTAACGGCTGCCACCGTATCCGCCTGTGACGAACAGACCGAATTTATCCGTAAACCGATACTCCAGGTTGAGGCGTGCCTGCAAGGCATAAAGACGTGCCGGAATGCCTTCCACCTTTTTATTCCGGAATGTTTCGATGTGCTGATAGCCTAAATCACCGCTTACAAACAAGTTTCTGTAGAGTGGAAGTTCAAGGCCTGCCCGGTAGAATAATGCCGCAGAAAATTTATCGTCAAAATCAAGATAGTGTGTGCCTCCACCGAGGATAGTGTAGAAGAGTTTGTTCTTGAAACGTGCACCTACATTGATTTTGGTGCTGTTTCCTCCGAAGACCATTAACTGTACCTTGGTCTGCGGGTTGGCATTGACCAGTCCCAGTTGAAGTCCTTTCATATCCTCCTTATGATAGTTGAACAGTCCGATCTGCAAACCTTTTGCCTTAGAGGCAAAATTGAACAGTCCCAATTGCATTCCGTTCATTTGTCCTCCGGTTACATTGGCAAGTCCGGAAAGTTGCAGTCCGTTCATTTCTTCTCCTACCACGTTGAGCAATCCCGACATCATAAGTCCGTCATATTCCTCACCGGTTACGTTGGCAAGGCCTGCCAATTGTACACCTGCGGCTTTATCTCCTGTGATATTCATGATACCACTCATCATCAGTCCGCGCATATTGTCTCCGGCAATGTTGCTTAAACCCGTAATCAGTACACCCTTTGCTTTGTTTCCGGTGATGTTGACAAGTCCCGAAACAGACAATCCTGCCAGATTGTTGCCGTTTACGTTACTGATACCTCCAATCTGCACTCCATGCATGCTTCCTCCCGCAAGGTTGGCCAATCCGGAAATCTGCACACCGTTCATATTGTTCTGTACCATACTTCCGAAGGCATTGAAGCCTACACCGTGCAACTTATGCATTGCCGAGAAAAGCCCCAGGTTGACATATGTAGTCTGTGTACTGTCAAGTGGTTGCGTACATGCTTTTTTCCATAAAGAAAGATTGATTCCCCCACTTTTGTTTCCGCCTTTATTCTGTGCAGGCAGACAGACTGCAGCCGAAAGAAGGGCTGCTACAAGAATTATTTTCTTCATAAGCTAAATTTTTAGAACGCAAATTACGCAGATTTGCACGGATTATCCTATTAAAATCTATGCAAATCTGCGTAATCGATGTTTTTTTAAGAAAGATAGAGACTGCTTTTATCCTTTTGCCTCTTGATATAAGAAGCGTTTGATACTCTTCTTCGGAGTCTTTTCAAACTCTTCCGGATAGATTTTCATTTTCGAAATCTGGCTGTAGGCAGGAAGCATTTCGTTCAAGGTAACCCGGTTTTCTTCCATCACCCGTTCCATGTCTTCATTTTTCAGACCATGCGCAAAGGCTTCGTCAAAATCCGGATAAACCAGGCCCACCAGTTTGTCATTCTGCTGTACGATAATACTTTCGGCCACGTACGGTAGATTGTTCAGCTTATCTTCTATTTCTTCCGGATAGATATTCTGTCCGCTGGCACTCAATAACATATTCTTGCTGCGTCCCTTAATTGTGATGTTGCCTTCAGCATCTTCTAGGGCAAGGTCGCCGGTATGTAACCATCCGTCTTTATCGATCACTTGGGCGGTAGCCTCTTCATTCTTATAGTAGCCTAACATTACGTTCGGACCTTTGCAGACAATTTCGCCTACTACGTTTTCCGGATCGGGTGAAAGGACTTTCACTTCCATGTTGAGTGCTGCTTTTCCACATGATCCCGGTTTGAAGCGTTTCCAGTCTTCATAACAAATGATAGGACCGCACTCGGTCATACCATAGCCCACTGTATAAGGGAAGTCGATCATTCTCAGGAATTGTTCCACCTCCTGGTTGAAGGCGGCTCCACCTACAATGACAGCTTCAAAGTTGCCGCCAAAGCCTTTTATCATCTCTTCGCGTACCGTTGCTTTAATCTTATCATTGATAATCGGCACTTTAAGCAGCAGCTTCATGGTAGGAGTCTCCAACTTCGGAAGTACGCTCTTCTTGATGATCTTTTCAATAATCAGCGGAACAGCCACGATCAGATTGGGTTTCACATCGGCAAACGCTTGGAAGATAATCTTCGGGCTCGGCATGCGGGTGAGGAAGTAAATCTGGCAACCTACCGCAAATTCATACAGGAACTCGAAGGCCAGTCCGTACATGTGTGCCATCGGCAGCATGGATACGATCTTATCACCTGCTTTCAGTGGAAGTACCTCGAAAGCGAAAGCCGTATTCGACCATAAGCTGCGATAGGGGAGCATTACACCTTTTGAATAGCTGGTGGTTCCCGAGGTATAGTTGATAACAGCCAATTCTTCAGGCTGATCCTTATGATATTCGATATGTTCCTTACGGAAATTTTTGGGGAATTTCTTCCCGAACATTTCGTTGAGGTGTTCACGTGCGTGAGTCAGTCGTTCGCTACGTGATACCAATAACGTAAAATCGTTCATCATCAGGATACCTTCAAGCAACGGCATGGCAGACTCATTGAGGTTTTCCCAGACCACGTCTCCTACAAAGAGGAGTTTGGCTTCCGAGTGATTGACGATGTTGTGTACGTTATCAGCTTTGAATTCGTGTAAGATGGGGACGATAACCGCTCCATAAGTGAGAGTCGCGAGGAAAGTAACTCCCCAATGGGAACTATTTCTTCCGCAAACGGCTATTTTGTCTCCTTTGCGGATTCCGCTTTCTTCAAAGATGATGTGGAGCTTTTCTATTTTGCGGGCTACGTCTTTATACTGTAGGGTGGCACCTTTATAATCTGTCAGGGCGTCCAAATCCCAATTATTCTTAATACTATTTTCAATGTAAGCTATAAAACTTTGTTCCATTGTTTTTTGCACATTTGATGATAAATTGTGCAAATATAGCTATTTAATTGAGATTTGAAAGCTTGGAAGCTATTTAAATTTTTCTTTTGCAGGTTTCACTGTATTCACTACAGGGTACACGGAGGATATAGAAGTTCTGTTTTCATTTCTATTTTATCACTCTGTATCCTCCTATGCCCTCTGTGGTGAATGATTATCCCAGATACCACTCGTACATTCTCTGTACCCCCTCTTCAATATCGATCTTATGATGCCATCCGAGGTTGTGCAATTTCGACGGATCGGTAAGTTTTCGCATGGTTCCGTCCGGTTTACTGCTGTCAAAAGTCAGTTTACCCTGATAGCCGACTGTATTTACAATCAGTCCGGCCAGTTCGCGGATTGTAATTTCTTTGCCGGTACCTATATTGATGTGGCAGTTGCGGATGTCTTTTGCACCGGTTTTGTAGGTATCCTTGAAGTCCACATGTTCCATTACGAAGACACTGGCATCTGCCATTTCTTCACTCCAAAGAAATTCCCTTAGAGGCGTTCCTGTTCCCCAAAGTGTCACCTCCGTTTCAGTAATGCCGTATTTCCGGAGAATCCGGAGGATTTCTTCGTTGGAGTTGGCACCACTGATGCCTTCTACCGGACGCAGGTTCATATCTTTACGCACGGCCTCCCAATCTCCTTTTTTCAGGCAGTGTGCCAAGTGAACTTTACGGATCATGGCAGGCAGCACATGACTGCGTTCCAAGTCAAAGTTATCGTTCGGCCCATAGAGGTTGGTCGGCATCACGGCGATGTAGTTCGTTCCATATTGCAGGTTGAAGCTTTCGCACATTTTCAGTCCGGCTATTTTGGCTATGGCATAAGGTTCATTGGTATATTCCAGTGGAGAAGTGAGCAAGACGTCCTCTTTCATCGGCTGTTCGGCATCCCGCGGATAGATGCAGGTACTTCCCAGAAAGAGCAGTTTTTTCACCTGATGCCGGAAACTTTCGCCGATCACGTTCTGCTGTATCTGTAAGTTCTTATAGATAAAGTCCGCACGGTAGATACTATTGGCCATGATCCCTCCGACAAAAGCGGCAGCCAAAAACACGTACTCCGGCATTTCCTCATCAAAAAACTGCTTTACGGCCGCACCGTCCAATAAGTCCAGTTCCTTATGTGTGCGTCCCACCAGATTCGTATACCCCTTTTCCTGCAGATTTTTCCATATAGCCGAACCCACCAGTCCGTGGTGTCCGGCTACATAAATTTTTGCGTTTTTATCCATTCTGTCAATCATGTTTAGTCGCAATCATTCTTTTCACTTTGGCCATATCGTGGCGTACCATGATTTTTACCAGTTCCGGGAATGGTGTTTTGCATGGATTCCATCCCAATACGGTTCTGGCTTTGGTCGGGTTACCGAGCAATTGTTCCACTTCGGCAGGGCGGAAGTATTTCGGGTCGACCTCTACCAGTACTTTGCCGGTGGCCGTGTCGATTCCTTTCTCATTAACGCCTTCGCCTTCCCAACGCAGGTTGATGCCTATTTCGGCAAATGCCAGTGTACAGAATTCGCGGACGGTATGCATTTCGCCGGTAGCGATTACGAAATCTTCGGGTACGTCATGTTGCAGGATCAGCCACATACATTCTACATAATCTTTGGCATAGCCCCAGTCACGCTTGGCATCCAGGTTACCCAAATATAATTTATCCTGTTCGCCTTGTGCGATGCGTGCTGCTGCCAGCGTGATCTTACGGGTTACGAAAGTCTCGCCACGGCGTTCACTCTCGTGATTGAATAAGATACCGTTTACGGCAAACATTCCGTAACTTTCACGATAGTTCTTAGTGATCCAGAAACCGTATTGCTTGGCTACTCCATACGGAGAACGCGGATAGAACGGAGTCGTTTCGCTTTGCGGCACTTCCTGTACTTTTCCGTAGAGTTCGGAAGTGGAAGCCTGGTAGATGCGTGTCTGTTTTTCCAGTCCCAGGATGCGGACAGCTTCAAGCATACGCAATGTACCGAGTGCATCCGCCTCGGCGGTATATTCCGGTACGTCGAACGATACTTTTACGTGGCTTTGTGCCGCCAGGTTGTATATCTCGTCGGGTTGTACTTGCTGGATGATGCGGATCAGTGAACTTGAGTCGGTCATATCTCCGTAGTGCAGGTTGACTGTACGTTTCTGTTTCATATCGCGCACCCATTCATCAAAGTACAAGTGTTCGATCCGGCCTGTATTGAAAGAAGATGAACGGCGCAGGATGCCGTGTACTTCGTAACCTTTCTGAAGAAGAAACTCGGCGAGGAATGAACCATCCTGTCCGGTAATACCTGAAATAAGAGCTTTTTTCATGTCTATTGTTTTGAGTTTATAATCTTTTTGACGATGCAATATTCGGTATTTTCATAAGAACGGGCAATCTATCTGCTGAATTATTTTCTTTTTTCAACGGAAAAAACTTATCTTTGCTGTAATTTATTAAAATAGAAATGAATATTATGCTTTTTAATATTAAAATATCTATTCTATTTTATATAATGAATTTTATTTTAAATAAATTCGTATATGAATGATATATTTGATGAATTGGTATCATCCAACTACTGGAATGAAAAACTTCCGAAAGTGGAATTTGCCCGTAAAAGTTACACAAACCGTATATTCGGGTATGTAGGTAACCGCCTTGTAAAGGTCCTGACCGGACAGAGAGGGGTAGGTAAAGGATGCCTGTTGCGGCAGATCATCTATCAGTTGATTGCCGATGGTGTTTCATCACGGAACATTCTATATATAAGTAAGAAGTTCACAGATTCGGGCGTACTTTCCGGATATCGTGATCTGGACGACTTGCTTTTTATCTATCGTGAGAAAATCCATCCGGTAGGTAAAGTCTATATTTTTATTGAAGAAATACAAAAAGTGGAGGGCTGGGAACATTTTGTCCATTCCCATTCACAGGACTTTGTAGATACTTGCGAGCTGTTTATCAGTGGTTCCAACCAGGATATGCTTTCGGGTGAAGCCGAGAAGCTTTTGGCCAGACATTACGTCAGTTTTGAGATATTTCCCTTTAGCTTTTCCGAGCACAGGATATTGGAGAGGGTAGAGGCTACCGGCAAAAATTACGCGGAATATATGGGTAAGGGGGCACTACCCATTCTTTTCAATCTTCCGGATGCGGAGGCCGGATGGAAAGCCATTTCCGCTCTCCGCGATACGATTCTGTTTCGTGATATCATCCGTCGATATCGGATTAAGGATGCCCGCCTGCTCGAAGATGTGTTCGTCTATTTGTGCACCCATCTCGCTGAGTTGATTACCATCGGTCAGCTGGTCAGTCACTTTGCTGCCCAGAACCGGAAGACGAGTTATGATACGGTTGCCAATTATATCTGCTATCTGGAAGACACCTCTCTGATTCATCGCGTGGAACGTTATCAGATCCGCAGTAAAGAGATTCTTCTGGGTAGCTGCAAATACTATATTAACGATTGGGCATTCATGCGCCATCTGTATCCTTTTTTTGCCGGTTCCCGAAAATCCTGCTTTGAGAACCAGGTTTATCTGGAACTGCGGCGTGCCGGATATACCGTTTTTGTAGGTGTGCTTCGAGGAGGCAAACTGGTCGATTTCGTTGGCAGGAAGAAAGACCGCATTGTGTATTTGCAATGTGCACCTCTGCTCAATGATGATTTTCAAGTGGAGCAAATGTACAACACGCTGGAGATGATACAAGACAATTATGAAAAGTGGGTCGTTTCTATGGACGATACCACATTGCCCTCCAAAGAAGGGATTCGTCACATACAAGTCTGGCAACTGCCTGAAATACTATAGTCTGACAATATTTTTTGATTGCTTTGATGTCCGGATGATGCCGTTTACGAAGTTAACATCTTGTTGTTTACGAAGTTAATATCATAATTTTACGAAGTTAAAATCGTATCTTCGGGAAGTTAACTTCCTGAAGTCACGATTTTAACTTCGTATTAGTGCTTTTTGAATCGCTTTTCAATCCCTTGAGAATCAGTGCCCGTTTCCGGAGGAAAACAGCTGCGTTCTTTAATTGATTGCAAGCAAACAGCATTTTCCAGAATATAAAATGTACTGTTTGTCAGAAAAGTTCTTTTTTAGGTTCCGCTTCTTTTCTTTGCCCGGTTCAACGCTGCGATCATGTATTTTCCTTTTGCTCCGATGTTACTCCAGTTCGTGCTGCAAATCAGTTTCCATACAGGGGTTCCTTTTCTCCCGTAATCTGACAGTCGCAGGATTGCTTCGATCTCTTTTTCGTCTGTTATTCCGAATCGTTCCAGGTTTCCCATTAATCCCACGTAGTTGTGTGTCATTGTATTAAATGCGTATCCGGGCATACTGACCGGCGTAGCATTGACTTCCTCTTCCTTCCCCCTTGGGGGAGCTGAGGGGGGAAATTCTCTACTTTGCTTTACTTTACTTTGTTCGGTATTGCATGCATTTTTTGCATCAGAGCCTGCATCCTGCTCTACATTTTGCGTGCAGACAGTCTTTTCTTCATTACATGTCTCTTTCGGTTTTATCAGTAGATAAGGCATGGCTGTCCAGTTCCTCTTTCTTCGCTTGGTTGCCTCTATCCATACTTTTTGTATTGCTTCAGAGGTCAGTACTTTATGTTCCGCATAGCTTCCCCTGTCTATCATTCCTTTCTCGATCATTATCTCGATAATCCCCTGCACCTCTTCTGCGTCTGCCTCTTTTCCCGTCTTGTTGGCGAAAATAAGGCATTGTTCCTCACCCCACGGAATATAATATCCTTCTTTATATATTTTGCATAGAAGTTTCAGTACAATCGCGAGTCCTTTCATGCCATATTTTGCTTCTATTACCTCCATTGCGTTCTCTTCCATAAAATTCACAGCTATCGGAAAGTAATTTATTCCATCGTATGTTGTTGCCATAATTGTTAAGTTGTTATGTTACTGATTAATTGGTCACTGAAAGATTCTCCTATACGATCGCTCTCCATTCCATGAAATTCTCTATTTTGAAGGTCATCCACCTTTGTTGCTCCACATCCCGGTAGACCACTGTGTTTCTTATTTCCATCGGATCATACTGCTTTCCGAAATCTTTTTCGTATCCCACCAATGTTCCTTTCACCAGTTTGAATGTTCCGTCCTGTTTCATATAAGCTACGGCTGCATGTCCATATTGCATATATTCTATGAGGGCTTCCAGTCGTTCTGCCATCCATTCGGAGCACTGTTCTGTGTAGTCCTTTTCGAGCATGATTTGTCTTTTCCATTTTCCTTTCATCATTTCGTTTTTCGATACTGCTTTCCTGTTCTTTTTCATAATTGATTTTTTTAAGTTTATTAATGAGTTATTGTCGGGCTTTTATTTTTACCCGTGGCAAAGTACGGTAATAAGTTTTGAATAGACTAATCCTGTAAAAGTACTTTAGAAAGGGACTTTTACAGGATTTTAACAATCGGTTATTCGCTTTCATTTCGCTTTTTCCGGAATGCTCTGGCATATTTTTTCAGCTCTGATAGAAAAGAACGTTTATTAGGCTCTGTAGCAATGCCTTTGCGCTGATATTCAAAGGTGAGATATTCTTTTATTGTTTCCTGTAGTTCTTCAATGGGTCTGTTTTCCATGTCGTTGATTCCGCCTTTGATAAAGCTTTCGGTAAGTGCCTCCATTAGCTTTCCTTTGCCTTTTGTGATGCGTAGTGGTTCTCTAACCTTTTGATTGAGGCTGAATTGCAAGTCGGCTTTACCCGCAAAGATTACTTTTCCATTTACTTCGATGGTTACTAAGTTATCATTCAATGAGATAACTACTTTTTTTCTTCCATAATGTTAGTTATTAAATGAATTTATGAAAGGACAAAGTTTGTATAAAAAAATATAAATATAAAAGAATACCGGAGTTTTTTTAGTTTAAAGGGAGAATCTTGAAGTGTAAGGATCTTGTTATCAGTTATTTATCTTAAGATATAGGTGTTGTTTCAAAAAACGTTCGTCTTTTGAAACAGCATTTTTTGAGTTTTTTTCGATGAAAAAATGAATATTGTAAAGTTGCTGAGCAGAGAACTTTTTTTGCTCTATATGTGTTTGAAAATCAACAATATAAAATCTTTGATAAAATTTTATCCACTAAATATTTTGTACATTAAAACAGACTCCTTACCTTTGTTCAATCAAACGAACGTTTTTTGAAACACATTCGTTCGTTCTCAACTTCTAAAAATGTTTCGTAAAATTTGACGGTTTGAAAGAGAAAAGATGTCTCGTTCAAACCGCGAAGCGCACCCGAAACAAAGGAAAATTTCCCCAAGTATAAATCGTAAATGTCTGAACAACAGAAGTATTGGTTTGCCGCCCGTACCCGAGATAAACAAGAGTTTGCTATTCGTGACTCTCTTGAAAAATTGAAGACTGAACTTGATCTCAATTACTATCTTCCCACTCAGTTTGTCATCCGGCAGTTGAAATATCGTCGAAAACGGGTGGAAGTCCCTGTTATTAAGAATCTTATCTTCATCCAAGCTACCAAGCAAGATGCTTGTGATATTTCTAATAAATACAATATCCAGCTTTTTTATATGAAAGACCTGCTTACCAGGGCTATGCTGATAGTTCCTGATAAACAGATGCAGGACTTCATATTTGTCATGGATTTAGATCCGAATGGCGTCAGTTTCGATAATGACCATTTATCTGTCGGTAGCAGGGTTCAGGTAGTTAAAGGTGATTTCTGTGGTGTCGAGGGCGAACTTGCCAGCGAGGCCAACAAAACTTATGTTGTTATTCGTATTGCCGGTGTATTGAGCGCCAGCGTCAAAGTTCCTAAAAGTTATTTACGTGTCATTTAAGTTATGAATACACTCACTTCTCAAATTGAACAATTACAGAGTCTCGCGCACGAGTTACTCTATTTAGGTGTGGATGGTGCTCCTATTTATACCGATCATTTCCGTCAGTTGAACAAAGAAGTTTTAGAACAATCCGATGCGTTGTATCCTCAGCGTGGTGCTACTCCCGAAGAGGAAGCAAACATCTGTCTGGCATTATTGATGGGTTACAATGCAACCATTTATAATCAGGGTGACAAGGAGGAGAAAAAGCAAGTTGTTCTCAATCGTTGTTGGGACGTGCTTGACCAACTTCCTGCTACTTTATTGAAATGCCAGTTGTTGACTTATTGTTATGGTGAGGTGTTTGAAGAGGAGTTGGCGAAAGAGGCGCATACTATCATAGAAAGTTGGAAAGATAAAGAACTTTCTGAAGATAAAAAAGAGGCAATCAATAATTTGAGAAATTTGGAAGAGAATCCATATCCTTATAGTGAAATGGAATAACTAACTAAGTGTCTGAGTATCTTTGTGCTAAATAAGGAACATGGATATAGAAGAGCTATATATCCGAATATCAATACGAGGATGCACCTTAAGCGACAAGGTTTGAAATCTTCTTTTGCCGCTTATATTCCTTGTGCCGACATGGAACCTGATGAAATGAGATATTACATCTACTTCCTTTTGGCTCAATTGGGAGAGAAGTGGGAACAGCTAACTCGCGTGTCGGATGATTATCGGAGTTTAAAGCAGTCTTAAAAGCTTAAGGAAAGATACTTGAGCGTATGGTGGTTTTGAGTGATGATCTGAATCTGCTTTGTAAGGTGAATTCTAATTTATCTTGCTTCAATAAGAAGCTGGAAGAACGTTTGGGTGTAGTCAGTAATGACCATATATAACACTCCTGAAAACCGTAAAGGTATTGAAAAGAATAAAGGGAAAGAATGATGACTACTCAAATTTTGACGCTCATTTTCTTCTTCTCAACAGAACATCTTAGAAATTAATAATTATATTTATGAAGACAATCATGCTAGTGTTTGGAACTCGTCCAGAGGCAATAAAGATGTGTCCTCTGGTCAAAGAGTTGCAGAAACATGAGAGTGAGTTTAAAACCGTTGTTTGTGTAACTGGTCAACATCGCGAAATGCTTGATCAAGTACTTCAAATCTTCGACATTAAGCCAGATTATGATTTAAATATCATGAAACAAGGTCAAGATTTGTATGACATTACTGCACGAGTGTTAACTGGTATGCGCGACGTTTTCAAGAAATGCAAACCTGATGTTGTTCTCGTTCACGGGGATACCACAACTTCTACAGCATCTGCTTTAGCTGCTTTTTACCAACAAATACCTGTTGGACACGTTGAAGCAGGTCTTCGTACTCACAATATATATAGTCCCTGGCCTGAGGAGATGAATCGTCAGATTACAGGACGCATTTCAACCTATGATTTTGCTCCAACATTGCTTGCAGAAAGTAATCTGAAAGAGGAGAAAACGCAAGGTAAAGTGTTTGTTACTGGCAATACTGTAATTGATGCTTTACATCTGGTTGTAGATAAACTTAAAAATGATGTATACCTTGCGAATGAGCAAATAAACATCTTGTCAAAAGCAGGTTACGATGTTACAAGATTGAGTAATGGTAGAAAACTTGTACTTATTACTGGACATCGTCGTGAAAATTTTGGAGACGGCTTTATTAATATGGTTACAGCTATTAGAGATTTGAAGAATAAATACCCTGAGGTTGATTTCGTTTACCCTATGCATTTGAATCCGAATGTTCGTAAACCAATTCACGAAGTGTTTGGAGAAGATTTGAGAAACCTTGGTAATATGTTCTTCATTGAACCTCTTCAATATCTTGAATTTGTCTATTTGATGGAAAAATCTACCATCGTTTTGACAGATTCAGGAGGGATTCAAGAAGAAGCTCCAGGACTTGGCAAACCTGTACTTGTAATGCGTGATACAACTGAACGTCCTGAAGCTCTTTTAAGTGGAACTGTACATCTCGTTGGGACTGACTACAACAAGATAATGGATGAAGTAAGCCGCTTACTTGATGATGAAGGAGCATACAAAAAAATGTCACAAGCAGTAAATCCATATGGTGATGGAAAAGCATGCGAAAGAATAGCTAAAATTCTTAAAGGTGAAGCAGTAGATAAATTCGAAATATAAAAAACACAACAATATGATTAATGTAATTGGATTGGGTTATATAGGGCTCCCAACAGCACTGATGATGGCATCACATGGCGTCGAAGTAATTGGTACAGATTACAACAAGGAGCTTGTTGCCACATTAAATGCAGGTCACACAACGTTCAAAGAAGATGGACTTGATGAATTGTTTAACGATGCCCTTAATGCTGGTATCAAATTCTCAACAGAATATCAAAAGACTGATATGTACATTGTGTCAGTTCCAACCCCATATGACAAGTTTTCAAAGAAAGTAGATGCTTGCTATGTTGTAGCTGCCATCAAAGAAGTTATGAAAGTTTGTCCTAAAGGTGCAATCGTGGTTGTAGAGTCAACTGTTAGCCCTGGTACAATGGATAAGTATATTCGTCCTGTTGTAGAAGCTAATGGATTTAAAATTGGAGAAGATATCAACCTTGTTCATGCTCCAGAGCGTATCATTCCAGGTAATATGGTATATGAATTGATTCATAATAACCGTACTATTGGTGCTGATTCAAAAGAAATTGGTGAGAAAGTAAAAGAATATTATGCTTCTTTCTGCCAAGGTGAGATTGTTGTTACAGATATTCGTTCTGCCGAAATGTCTAAGGTAGTTGAAAATACGTTTCGTGCTGTAAACATTGCATTTGCTAATGAACTTTCTCGTATCTGTCGTCACGATCACATGGATGTTTACGAAATCATTAAGATCTGTAACATGCACCCCCGTGTAAATATCCTCCAACCTGGTCCAGGTGTAGGTGGACACTGCATTTCTGTTGACCCTTGGTTCTTGGTAGGCGACTATCCACAGCTTGCTAAAGTTATTGATGAATCAATGAGGACGAATGATTCTCAGCCAACATTTGTTCTTAATCGTATCTATGAAATAATGAAAGAGAACAATATAACAGACAATCGTCGTGTTGGTCTTTACGGTTTGGCTTATAAGGAAAATGTTGATGACTATCGTGAATCACCAACTTTACAACTTCTTGAAGCCCAAGAACGTCACTTGGCTCGTCCATTGAAATGCTATGATCCATTTTTGGAAAATCACAAGATTGCCGAAAATCAATATTCTGATTTCGATGAGTTCTTAAAAGACATAGATATGGTTGTGATTATGGTAAAGCATGACCAAATCAAAGAAAACTGGGATAAACTGAAAGACAAAGTAGTAATGGACTGCTTTAATATCTGTCCATTAGAAGGTGCATATCATATTTGATAATAGTTTTCAGGGATAAGGCTATTGAATCTTATCCCTGAAAACTTATAGTATAAACGTATATAAATACTTCAATTGCAATAATAATTGCTGCTTATAATGCTCAAAATTATATAGGCGATTGTTTGGAGAGTATTTGGGCACAAATATATCAGAATTGAGTTGTTTATTGCGTCAATAACGAATCAACTGATTCTATGGCGAAATCATTGATTTATATGCGGTTAAAGTAAAGATAATAGAATGTTTTTTTTGTAAATCGAATAGTGGAGTGTCTTCCGCAAAAAAAACAGATGAAGATTGGGGGGAGATTCTGATGACTGTATATATCCTAACATGTATTCTAATATTATGTTAGAAATAGAAAGTTGTCAATCGAAAGACTGAATGATAATATAGCTATAGCCTGCTTATTCATAAACCATCTATAATTATAAAATATATAATGGTTAAAGTTATAGAAGCACTAAGAAATATTCATTAAAATAGAACTAACTTCATATCTTCTAAGAAAAGGTGTTGGTTACTTTTAGAGCTATTATGTATTAGATTTATTGGGGTATTTGCCATTGTTGTTATCTAGCATAAGATTGAAATCTTTTTCCAATCATAATTTTGGGGAATTATTGATCTTGCCATATTACTTTCGTAGGAATTGGAATATATATAATACAAAATGATTCACCAATTGTTATTTCTCCAAAATATGGATGTCCACCATATGGTTATTATTAGATTTATAGATTAGGGCTTTAATATTGTCTAGGTCATTATCGATATTAGAAAGGTCGGAATGTAATCTATTCTTGTTCGTTGGTTAGAATGCATGTTGAATATATCTATACCATATTCTTCCTCTATCAGTTGTAAGATACTTTGTTCGTAGTTGAATATTTCAATTTGTTTGTGTATTCTTTTTTTATAATTATTTATACTATACAAAGTCTAATTGCAACTAAATATGTAAATAAATATTTTTTTTATCTTATTTAGATGATAAAAGAAAACCAAAGTAATTTTCATCAAGCATTATGGTTGGGTGTAGGGCAGTTATGCTCATTTGCAATAGCGTTTGTGACAGCTCCAATTTTAGTAAGATATTTCGATAAAGTCGAATATGGTACATATCGTCAAATATTGTACGTATATACAAGCTTATTGACTCTATTCACAATGGGTTTGCCAAGCGTTTTTGCCTATTTTATACCTAGATTAAACACTGGTCAACAAAAACAACTGATTGACAGACTAACATTTGTGTTTCTGTGTTTAGGTGCTGTTTTTTCAATAGCTTTATTTATTTTTTCGGACTTGATAGCTGAGTTACTTAAAAATCCAGAGTTATCGTTTGGCTTAAAGTTGTTTTCACCATTTCCATTGTTTACCCTTCCAACAATGGGTGTAGAAGGAATATATACAGCAATTCATAGAACTAAGGAAATTGCTATATATCAGGTGTTTTCGAAAATTCTGATGTTTGTTTTCATTGTTTCACCTGTAGTTATATGGCACTCAAGTTACAAATCTGCAATTATAGGATGGGGGATTGCTTCTTTTATAACTTTTATAGCTTCTATTTATTTAAAGAATAAACCATATAAAGGTATTGAAAAGGAAATGATACCCAATATGTATAAAGATATATTTAAATATTCATTACCTCTAACCGGAGCTGTTGCAGCAGGCTTCTTTGTTAATTCAGCAGATCAGTTTTTTGTAAGTAGATATTATGGGACATCAATTTTTGCAGATTTTTCTAATGGATGTCTAAGTATTCCTATTGTAGGAATGATTGCAGGTTCAGTAAAAAGTGTCCTTGTTCCTCTTTTTTCTAAGGCGGACGCTGAGAATAATTTGAGTAGTGCTCTTGAATCATATAATAATGCAGTGAAAAAAACTGCCACGATATTAATCCCGATGCTTTTATTCTTTGTTTTTTTTGCAGGAGATGCAATAACTGCTCTATATGGTAATCAATACGTAAATTCAAAGAATTTTTTGAGGATTTTTATAATACGAGATTTCCTTCAAATATTTCCATACTTTGCAGTTTTGATGGCTTTAGGCTACTCCAAATTTTACATGCGTATGCATGTTGTAGGAATTTTTTATATTTGGATACTAGATTATATTCTTGTCCAATTACATCTGGGAGCACCTTTAATAGTATTAATAAGCTCAATGTTTTTTGTAGGATGTAGTTTATCGGCTTTTTTATATATATATAAGAAAACATCAATTTCACTGATAACTAAAGATATTATAAAGTATTTAATGAAGATGATTTTACATTGTACAATAATACTTTGTATGTTATCGTACATTAGGTATCAATCTATGTCCAATATAAATAATATATTGGCCTTGTTGTTGTTTGGATCTGTATATTATTTCTTTGTTATAACAACAGGTAAATTTATTAAGATTAAGTATTATGAGTCAATTTTGATGCTAATAAATTCGAGAAAAAATAAATGACAAATACAAAAATAAATATTGCAATAGCAGGTGATTTTTGCTCATTTTATCCTCATGAGAATGAGATTTCAAATGCTCTAAGAAGTGAGTTGTCCTCTCATGAACTTCGAATCGTAAATTTTGAGGGGCCATTGCAAATTGGAGATTTACATACTGCAGGAAGTTATTTTTTAAAACAATCTAAAGACTCTCCTAGTTGGTGCTTGAACAATGGATTTAACATAATAAATTTGGCTAATAATCATGCTTACGATTTTGGAAAAGAAGGATTGAAAGCTACAAAACAATCTTTTGGTAATATACTGACTCTTGGTAGTGGATATTGGGACGAAGTATATAGTGTGACACGTGTTGAAATAAGTGGCAAGAAAATAGGTTTTTTCTCTGCAACATCAGCAGACCTTTCCTCACTAAAAGATAGATGGACTGATTTAGATAAATATGGTTGTCCATGGATAAATCATCCATGTGTAAATAAGGTGATCGCTGACGCAAAGAGCAAACTGGACTATTTAATTGTAATTGTTCATGCAGGGGTTGAATATATGGATGTCCCATTGCCTGAATGGAGAGATAGATATTATGAATTGGTAGATATGGGTGCTGATGCTGTTGTTGCTACTCATGCACATGTTCCTCAAGGATTTGAATATTATTCAGATAAACCAATATTTTATAGTCTTGGAAATTTTTGCTTTTATAAAGGAGAAGATGAAAGGTATCCAGAAAGATGGAATAACGGAATAATTGCTTCTCTTGAAATATGTGAAGATAGAATACATGCAAAAGCTATTCAAACCTTTTTCAAGAACAAAATAGTAGATATCGATAATTCTAAGTCTGCCAAAGAATATTTGGATAAGCTAAACTCTTATCTAAAGGACAATGAAAAGTATCTCAAAAGAGTTGATGAAAATGTTATCAATCTATATAAGAAATACGAAGAATGGTTGCTATTAGGAATGAATTCTTATAAAATAAGACCGTTGTCACTTCGTAATGTTTATCATTTGTTAAGAGCGTTGATTACTGGTGGATTAAGTCAGCGTGTAGCTCTTCATCAACTGAGAGAAGAAAGCACAAGATATGTCCTTGCTCGCGCTTATAAATTATTATCAAAAACTAATTTATAGAACAATGGCAATTAAAAGTAAAATTAGTTTAGTTCTAAGTGAAATTCCCATTTTGAGAAATATTCTTGGAGCGTATAAGCGTTACAATTTTCGAAGAATTGCAAATAGAGATCCTCGCATCAATGCTAATAAAGTATATAAATCTGTATTCCATAACGATATAAATTGGAATAATCCAGGTAATTTGATAGAGAAAATTTATTGGCTTCAAATTTATACAGATACTTCTTTGTGGACAATCTGTGCAGATAAATTTAGAATGAGAACATACGTTGAATCTAAAGGATTTGCCTGTATCCTTCCCAAATTATATGGTCATTGGGATGATGCTAATCAAATAGATTATTCTAAATTACCGGAGCGATTCGTTTTGAAGACGACTAATGGTTGTGGGCAAGTGCTGTTGGTGAAAGATAAAACAAATCTGAATATTAACGAAACCAATGCACTATTAAATGAATGGCTGAAATTAAAATATGGATATACTGATGGTCAGATACATTATTCTCGAATTACCCCTTGTATTATAGCTGAAGAATTTTTGTGCAATACGACACAGTCAAATGAAAAATCATTGGTGGATTATAAAGTTTGGTGTTTAAATGGAAAACCTGAGTATATATTGGTTGTTTATGACCGTATTATATTAGGCCCGAATCAAGGATATAAATTATCAGCATATGATTTGAACTGGAATAATATTTCAGATAAAGTTTTAGTTCATAACAACAAGCATTATGATGGTACGCTTGTTGAAAAGCCACAAAGATTGGACGACATGATCCGCTACGCTGAAAAATTGTCTTCTGATTTCTGTGAGGTCAGAGTGGATTTTTATGAAACAGATGGCAAGCTACATCTAGGAGAAATGACATTTTCGACTGGCTACGGCTATCATAGCCAGTCGTTTTATGAATTTCTCGGCTCTAAACTTGATTTATCTAAGGCAAAACGTATCGAAGGTATAAACCGACCACCAAAGGTGTGACGGCTTATGAATAGGAATAAAAGAAAAACTTTTCTAAATGAATGTATGAATATACACACTATGTGTAAAATTTCACATTATTCATCTCATTATCATTGTTGTTTTAAAGCATATAAATACATCGAAAAGACTTTTGTGGAACTACTAAAAAACAATAAAAGTTTGAGATACATGTTTTTATGGCAGTCTATTATGAGTTTAGAAATAGGGCTTATAAATTAGATATAACCCGAAACAAATTAGATAAGCTATGATTATTTACATATGAAAAGTACAAAAAAATACATATTATTATATATTATATTGTTTATCATATGGCCATTTGGCACTTTTATATACAGTTTAGCTACTGTAGTAAATAAGAATTCACGTATAGTATTAATATGTTTCTGTATTCTATTTGGGTTTATTTTTGATCCAACTAATTTAGTTGATTTTGACGGAAATTATTATATGTATGAATTCTTAAGATTTTCTAATATAAGTCTTTCTGAATATTTTATAGAGTTAAAATCGTACTTGTCATTAGATGGATCATATAAAGATTTTTATGAATACACTGTGAATGCTTTAATAAGAAATTTTACTCGTAATTTCCATTTTATGTTTTTATTTCATGCTTGTGTGTTCACATTTTTTATGTGTAAATCCGTAAAAAAATTAGATATAACAAGAGGCGAATCAATAATGTGCTCAACAATCATATTATTGTGGGTATTAAGTTCTAACTTCATTTTTAATATCAATGGATTTAGATTTTGGGTTGCTTTTTGGATAGGTATATACAGTTTATTATTAATTTTCAAGGAGGACAACAAAAAGGGATGGTTTATTCTATGCCCATTATTTATGCTCCATAATAGCATGATTATTCTACTATTGCTGGCACTCATAATAAAACTATCACAAAAATGTTTGAAGATGTGGCTAATATTTATGATTATGTCGATAATTTTCTCTGCAATTGCTGATTCATTCTTATTGAATATATCCAGTAGTCTTCCTCTAATATTTCAAATGCAGATAGTTTCATATTTAGGTAGAACAGAACTAGTAGGTGAAGCTATAAGGGAATCTAATTTTGCACAATATTTCAAAGTTATAACCTCTGTTTATATTTTAATTTGTGGTATGTATTTTTATATAAATAAGCAAATAAGGCTATCAAGACATAGCGAGAAGATATTGCCTTTATGTTTTGGTATTATTTCGTTTACCAATTTTTATTCTATAATACCTTCATTAGGTTCAAGATTTTCTTTTATGTGTATCCCTTTCGTCGCATATATATTGTCGTTAAACAGACAATACAAAATGATAAGGATATTAATCTATCTTATCCCATTTGTTTATAGTTTCCATTTCTATCAGACTATAGACTTATTTGTATTATTATCACCGAGAAATATTTATACTGCCAATATTGTATCATTGATATTTGAATCATTTTAAATGAAAAAGATATATATAGTGTCTGGATACTATTATCCGGAACAAACACCTAGAGCTTATAGAACGACGGAGTTAGCTGAAGAGTATTCAAGAAGGGGGTATGCTGTAGAGGTCTATTTACCCAAGAAGAGTGGTGTATTATATTCTACGGGTGACGATAATATTACTATTAATTACTTTTCAAACAATGATGTTTGGAATTTATTGAGTGGTAGTTCATTCGTTTCTAAAGTTATAAATAAAGTATTGAATAACGTGGCTTTTTATATTAACTATCCTGTTATTCAATACTTATGGTTGATTCCTCACAATATTGTACTAAAGGATAATATTAATAAGATAATTTCTATAGCACAACCACATTCTATTCATTGGGGTATAGAACGACTTTTGGCAAAACAAAAGGAAGAAAAAATTTTATGGATTGCAGATTGTGGTGATCCCTTTATGGGTAATCAAGTTAAACGACCACCTTTTTATTTTAAATATTTAGAAAAAAGATTCTGTTCAAAATGTGATTTTATAACAGTGCCTACAGAAGCCGCGATTAATGCTTACTATGAAGAATTTCATTCGAAAATTAGAGTAATACCACAAGGTTTCTCATTTAAAAATATAATTATTGATAATTATGCTAAAAATAGTATACCAACTTTTGCTTATGCTGGTATATTTTATAAAGGTTATCGTGATCCAACAAGATTCTTTATCTATTTGAGTTCATTAAAATTTGATTTTCGATTTATTCTATACAGCCCTGAATCTAGAGTCATATGCAAATACAAAAGAATTCTAGGGGACAAACTCATTATTAAGCAGCCTATCCCTCGCGAAAAATTAATTAAAGAATTAAGTAAACTAGATTTTTTGATTAATATTAATAATACTGGCTCTTTTCAAACGCCTAGCAAGCTGATTGATTACAAACTGTCGAGAAGACCTATTCTTACAATTGATAATTCTAAAAGAAACTATGCCGATTTATTATCCTTTATTAAAGGAGACTTCTCTCACGATACTCAAATAGACAATCTTCAAGATTATAATATAGAAAATGTGGTTGATAAATTTGAGAAACTTGATAAATAGTGATTCCATTATAAAAAGTACCCTTTCTATTTTTTTATTTTCATTATCATCAGAGTGTTGGAAATCATGAAACGAATTATTGTGATATCCCCTTCCAATATAGGAACTATAGCATCTTGTACTGCAAATATAATTAGTTCTTTGCAAAAGTATTCAGATGCGAAGGTGTTTTCCGTAGTGCTTTACAAAGAGAAGAATGGCATTGACATTTACGAAAATTGTATGTTTATTGTAGATAAAACAAAATGTGCGACCAATAACTTGTCTTTTTTAAAAAAAATAAGGATTCTTCATTCTCTTAAAAAAGAAATAAATCCTGATATTTCAATATCAACGTTACTATCTGTAAATACATTGAATGTGCTTACAGCTATTGGAGAGACAACTATCGGAATTTTTCATGCCCCACTAGCTCAAACTCGTAATGTCAGTTTTAAAAATTATATTCTTTCAAAATTATCTTATAAATTTATTTTCTCAAAACTCAGTAAATTATATGCAGTAAGTGAGACAATAAGACAAGATGTTGTGAATTTTACTGGAAGGAATGTAGAATTAGTTTATAATATTCATAACATAGAATTAATAAGGGAGAAATCAAAAGAACCGTTAAGTAGTGAAGAAAAATTGATATTCAATAAGCCTTCAATACTTTATGTCGGACACCTCTATGACACTAAAGGTGTGAGACGTCTTATAAAAGCTTTTCGTAATGTTAAAACTGCGAGCAATCTTGTCCTTGTTGGCGGAGATGTCAATGGGAGTATTCCTGACGCTTATTTAGACTTAGCCAAAGAGTATAATTTGTCTGATCGAATTTTTTTCTTAGGGTATAAGACGAATCCATATAAGTATATGGCAAATTGTTCTCTTTTTGTTCTACCTTCATATAGTGAAGGACTTCCAGGTGTCTTAATCGAGTCACTTTCTTTGAATAAAAAGGTTATTACAACTAACTCATCTATGGGGAATTGGGAAATTTTGCAATGCTACAAAGATTACAGAGAAAAATTAAATGAGCCGTATGAGAATGAATTAGGATTAATTGTGTCGAATGACGATACACAAGATGAAAGTGTAAGACAATTAGCTAAGTCAATAGATAAAGTTTTGACAGAGGATGAACATGTTCAATTACCTTTTGATAAGTATAGATTTGAGGGTGAACATTTAGTGAATAATTATATGTAATTGAGTGATGAAAAATAATGCTATATGTTTTTTTGTGGATTCTGTGACATGGAATTCATTAGGTACAAGACAAGCTAAAATTAGTCCCACGCCATTTTTAGATTCATTGAAGGGTGAGAGCATTACTACCACAAACCTTTATTCACATGGGCCATATACTGATGCTGCAACTCATAGTTTATTTACAGGTCGTGATTGTTTGGATGATTTTGGATATTTTTTTAAGTTAAATACAGCACCGGTTCATCATTACAAGGCTTTCCATGATGCAGGATATGAAACTTACGATTTTAACTATCCTTATTACATCATAGGGAACGACGTTAATAAGTATATAGATCATTCAATTTATTCAACAGGTTTTATTTATGGCAGCGAATGGAGAGGTATTTATAGCTACTATCATGATATCATCAAAGTGCGACCGTTAAATGAATATGAGCATCTTTTATTAAAAAAACGTCTTCAAGTGATGTTTGATTCATGGATACGTTATTTAGACGATACTATCAATAAGCCAGAAACAATGATTATCCACAAAGAAATCCTTAAAACCTATGATAGTAAAGTCGCTCTTCAAACATTGAAATCAGAATATACCAAATTCTGCACAAATCCGATTGACTATATAGATAATTTTATCACCCTCGGGCAAGAACATGTTCTTGCAAACCTTGATACATCTGGGATTGAGACCTATATTGATAAAAGTTTTCTGGAAAAATATATTGTAAAGAAATATGGACGATTTTTTAGTGAAATATCTAGGAATAACTTTAGGGCAAATGTATGGAGAAGTCTACCATCAATAAAGCGAGTAGCTTTTGGTCTAAAAAAATATATCCAAACAAAAAACTCCGACAATATTCTCTTTTTAGAGAATTATGTAGGTAATCTTGCTATTATGCAACTAATGCGTAAACGTTGGAAGAAAAAAGGATGGCAGAATCAACATACTGCGCATACTATGTATCAAGCAGGACTTGATATTCTGAAGGAACGTAGAAGCGAAAAACCATTCTATTTTTTTTTCGATGTAGAGGAACCACATAATAATATCGCCTTTTTCTCATATGATACACAAGACAAAAATATAATTGATGATGAAATGCGAGTTTTGCAAGAATACGTAGATGAGCTTGGCACAGATTTCAAAGGAAATCTTGTATATCTTCTCTCATTACGTTATTCTGACTATAAAATTCAAAAATTTTGTGAGTCGTTAAAAGATATGGGTCTATGGGATAATACATCTATTCTTGTAATAGCAGATCATGGTTCATCTTATACTTTCAATCCTATACACAATAGACGCGTGAATAATTTTGACGATGAATGTTATCATATCCCAATGCTTATTCGACACCCAAGAATGAAAGGAATTGAGATAAATTCATATCAATATTCAAAAGATGTACTACCAACTTTTATGGATGTTTTAGGATTGGAGCCTTGTAAAGAATTCAAAGGACGTTCAATGCTACGTGAAAAAGAACCAAGAAAGTTCGTAATTGGCGAATATATGGGACCTGGATGTCCTGATATGTTAAAACGACGGATTTGGTTCAGTTCACGGGACAAACACTATATTGTAGCATATAAAGTTGGTGTATACGATGCTTTTGAAAATGGAGAGCTTGCAGAAGTTTATGATTTATCAAAGGATCCAAATGGATATTACAATATCAATGATACAATTGATATATCGAAGATTGAATATCTGCTTGAGCCTCTAAAACAACGTCACGCAGAAATCAGAAAAGATACGGAAGCATTTATGACCAATTTAAGAAAAGCATAAAATGATAATGGCAAACTCAATAGAAGCTAAATTGAAAGAATACAAATTTATTATATTTGGTTCAGATCACTACCAAACTTTAGGTGTAATTCGTAGTTTAGGAAAGAAGGGGCTCAGGCCTGATGTTATTCTTCACCCCAAATACAGTGATCATCCCTTTATGTGTCCTAATAGTAGGTATGTAGGTGAGGTGCATATTGTAGATTCTGTGGCAGATGGATATATTTTGCTATTGGAAAAATATGGTAATGAAAAATTGAAGCCTTTTCTATATACATGTGATGATTGGACAGAAGGTTGTTTGGATATGCATTATGGAGAAATTATTGATAAGTTTAATTTCTTTAATGGGCATGAGAAAGGGTGTGTCTTAAAATACATGGACAAGGATAACATTTCAAAACTTGCCATGCAATGTGGTTGTAGAATACCTAAATCTGAAACTCTCAACAAAGGTCAATTGCCCACATCTCTAAAATATCCAATTATTACCAAATCCATAATGTCAACGACAGGTGCATGGAAAAATGATTCACGTATATGTTATTCTCCTAATGAATTAATGGAGAATTATAAGACAATAAAAAGTGATGTTTTATTGGTTGAAGAATTTATTGAAAAGAAAAATGAATTATGTTTAGATGGTTTTGCTGTAAACAATGGAAAAGATATTTGTCTACCTTATCAGGCAACTTATTTGAGATTATCTCCTAAGAGTTACAGTAACTATATGGTCATTGAACCTTTAAGATATAGACAGGTTAAGCAACAAGTTACAAATATTTTATCTAAAGTAGGATTTAATGGTATTTTTTCTGTGGAATTTTTGATTGGTAAAGATGAACAGCTATATTTTCTTGAGGTAAATTTCCGTAATTCGACATGGAGCTATGCCTATACTGTTGGTGGTGTAAATCTTCCCTATGAATGGGCAAAAGCTACATTACTCGGTAATTTGAAATCGGAAACTATCAGGCCAAGAAAAAAACCATATAAAGCTATTGCAGAATTTACAGATTATGTACAATTTGTTTCCACGAAGAAGATTTCAAAGTTTGAGTGGATTAAGAATGTTATAACAGCAGATTGCAGGTTTTATATTCTTTTTTCCGATCCCAAACCTACTATTGCAGGTGTGATTATGAAAATAAAAAGAAAATTCAAATGAAACCGAGAACTCTATTATTAGTAATAACATTATTTGTAATTGAAATTACACTAAACGCACAAATACCATATTTTTCTGGAACTGCTGGAAATGGTAATCTCTATGGCTATACCTCATTAAAAATTAGGCCTGGGATGAATGCTCAAGAAACATACTCTTGTTTTCAATACGGAATAGGAAATCATTTGGTAGCAGGGACGGACATTTATACTACATGTGGAAGTGCTTATTGGGGATTCTTAGCGAGAGCTGGAAAAGTTATCAGTCCATACTTTGGAGTTGGCGTACAACTTACTCCATCATTTAATCTAAATCATAATTTTAAATATAGTTACACTACAGTAGCTCTATATATGAATGGACAAATTATCGATGATGGCAAGTTGTTTTGGTGTACCAATACTTGGTGGGGCATAAACAAAGAAGCAAATAATACAATCTTCAATTGGGAATACATTGGTTATTCCTTTTGTCTACCAAAAGGACGAGCTATTACTCCAATGCTTGGGTGTTTACATTCTTTGACGTTTGATCAGGCCATTGATATTGCAGTTGGGGCATATTATAGTGTTGGGAAGTGGAACTTTTATTTATGGGGCAATGATCTATTAAAAGATAATCCAAGAATTGTTGTAGGTATTGATTTTAAATTACCAATGAAATAATATGGGAGATAAAATTTTGAATAATTGGTATAAGCACAATTTAGTGTTTTTTTGGACAATTTTAATTGCTCTTGCTGTCGTAGTTTTTGGAGCATTATACAGTATGCGTTTAAGCAATATTTCAAGTGACTTAATGAACTTTGTGAGTTATAATTTTGGATGGTTCTATATACTGTCAATTGTTGCTTTTATAGGTTTCTTGTTCTTTATATCTATCAGTAAATATGGAAAAATAAAATTAGGTGAAGATAATGATGAACCAGAATTTAGCACTTTCTCATGGTATGCTATGCTCTTTTGTGGGAGTACAGGTATAGGACTTGTGTTTTGGAGTATTGCAGAGCCTTTGTCACATTATGCTGCTCCGCCAGTCGGAATAACACCTGCATCTATGGAGGCTATTGATTTTTCTCTGAGGACATGCTATTTACATTGGGGAATTACACAATGGGTTTGTTTTGCTATTGTTGGTCTTGGCGTCGCATTCTTTCATTTCCGGAAAGGGACAAATTTTCAATTGAGTAATATACTCTCTCCATTAGTTGGGAAGAAACACATCGATGGATGGTTTGGTAAATTGATTGATGGGTTTGCTGTTGTCGTTTCATTTGCAGGCATTGCCACTTCATTAGGTTTAGGTGTTTCTCAAATATGTGGCGGTCTTGATTATTTGTTTGGTATTGAGAGAACAAATCAAACGATGTTGACTATTATTATGTTGGTAACGATGGTCTTTATAGTTAGTGCAATAACAGGTGTATATAAGGGTATAAAGATACTATCTAACCTTAATACATATATAGCTTTAGCTCTTTTGATTATTGTTTTTATTGTAGGTCCTAAGATTACGATATTAAATAATCTAACTAATAGTGTTGGATTACATATTCAATATATGGTAAAGGATTTGTTTATGACAAATGCTTTTGGCGATAATAGTTGGATTATGAATTGGCGAGTATTCTATTATGCTTGGTTTGTAGCTTGGACTCCTTTTGTTGGAATGTTTTTAGCACGTATCTCTAAGGGTAGAACTGTTCGTGAATTTATTGTAGGTGTCGTTATTGTTCCATCTATCTTTACGATAATATGGCTTGCTGTATTTAGTGCGATTGCATTGGCAAGTGTTAAAGGTTGGGATGTAGCAAGTGTTCAACGGTTAGTAACATCTCCGGAAACAGCTGTATTCATTGTTTTCAGCAAGTATCCATTGGCAAAGTTAATCTCCCTAATGATTATCAATTTATTGGCAATATTTTTTATCACATCAGCTGATTCCGCAACATATTCATTAAGCGTGATGACAAGTAATGGAAATATTGCCCCTCCCACTTACAAAAAAGTAACTTGGGGAGTTGTCGTCGCTGCAATTGCCTACATTCTTTTGTCAGCAGGTAGTTTAAAGCCTCTGCAGGTGATTTCTATTGCAGCATCTTTACCCTTTTTGTTTGTCATGATTGCAATGATGCCCGCAATATTAAAAGAGATGCGTCGAGATAAAAAAGTACAAAAAAATAGAGAAGGATAAATACATTTGATATATAGGCTAAAATATTAGATATGATAAATTTTACAGTGGGTCCAGTACAATCATCAGATGCTGTACGAGCCATTGGTGCTGAACAAGTACCATATTTTAGGACTGCAGAGTTCTCCAAAATAATGTTGGAGAATGAAAATCTTATTAAAAAATTTGCAAATTGTTCAGAAGATAATCGTGTGGTTTTTATGACTTGTTCAGGTAGTGGTGGTATGGAAGCTGCTATTATGAACTGCTTAACAAAAGAGGATAAGGCTCTTGTTATAAATGGTGGGAGTTTTGGTGAACGCTTTGTGGAGTTGCTTACTCTCCATAATATTCCTTTCACTGAGATTAAGTTAGAACATGGAAAAGCATTGAAACCTGAGCATCTTGCAAAGTATGAGGGCAAAGGTTATACTACATTCCTTATGCAGAAGCATGAGACTTCAACTGGAGTGCATTATGACATAAATTTAGTAGGCGACTTTTGTAAACAAAATAGATGTTTCTTGATTGTTGATACAATAAGTACTTTTCTTTGTGATTCGTTTGACATGCAAAAGTGTGGTGCAGGTGTTATGGTTACTGGTTCACAAAAAGCCCTTGCTTGTGCTCCTGGTATTGCGGTAATGGTTCTTGCTCCTTCTGCAATAGAGCGTATTGAAAAAAGTAATTGCTGTTGTCAGTATCTGGACCTTAAGCTTGCTCTTAAAAATATGGAGAGAGGACAAACTCCTTGGACTCCTGCTGTGGGTATTCTTCGGCAGATTAATGTTCGTTTAAAAGAAATAGAAGCAAATGGAGGAGTAGAAGCTGAAATAGAACGTTGCGCAGTATTGGCAAAGTATTTTCGTGATAAGCTAGTCGAAAATAACCTTCCATTTGAAATCGTTAGCGAAAGTCTTAGCAATGCAGTTACTCCACTTCATCCTACAACACAATCTGCCTATGAAATATTTCTTAAAATAAAAGACGACTATGGTATGTGGATTTGTCCTAATGGTGGAGGTATGAAAGATTCTATATTTCGTGTGGGTCATATTGGACATCTTTCCAAGTCCGATTATGACAAACTAATATCAGCATTTTTAGATTTGAAAGATAAACAATTCATTTAATGAAAAAAGTTATTACATACGGAACGTATGATTTGTTCCACCAAGGTCACTACAATCTGTTAAAAAGGGCTAAAAGATTAGGGGACTACCTAATTGTCGGTGTAACAACAGATAATTTTGACTTAGAGCGCGGCAAGATGAATACATGTAATAATGTGATGGAGCGTATTGAGTCTGTAAAAGCTACTGGTCTTGCAGATCAAATAGTCATTGAAGAATATCGCGGACAAAAAATTGACGATATTCAGAAGTATGGAATAGATATTTTTGCTATAGGTTCTGATTGGAAGGGTTATTTTGATTATCTAAACGAATTCTGTCAGGTGGTTTATCTTCCACGCACACAGGGAATATCTTCAACTCAGTTACGAGAAGAGCGTCCTACCGTTAATATAGGTATTATTGGAACTGGAAGTATTGCATCACGCTTTGTTCCCGAATCAGCCAACGTCAATAGTGCCGTTATTGTATCAGCTTACAACCCGAACAAAGGAGAGAACATTAGCTTTTGCAAGAAATATAGCATACCAGTCATCGCACAAAGTCTAAAAGAATTGTATGACAATTGTAATGCTGTATATATAGCTTCTCCACATTATACACACTATGAATATGCAAAGTCTGCTCTGAATGCAGGCAAGCACGTCCTTTGTGAGACACCTTTTGTTTTTAGTAAGGCTCAAGCTGAGGAATTATATCAAATCGCAGAAGATAATAAATTAGTTTTAATGGTAGCTCTTAAAACAGCATATACTCCTGCTTTTAGTCATCTGTTCTCTATGCTAAAATCTCGTATCATAGGTGACATCGTGGAAGTAAATGCAAGTGTCACAACTTTAACTGATGAGAATTCTGATAAATTAAACAGTAAACATTTAGGTGGTAGTATGAGTGAGAACGCATGTTTTCCTTTATTACCTATATTTAAATTTTTAGGAACAGAATTCCGGGATGTCAGTTTTTATTCAAAAATGAAGAATAATGTTGATATGTTTACTAAGGTAATTTTTCGTTTTGATCATGCTGTGGCGAGTTTTCAAGTTGGTTTAGGTGTAAAAACAGAAGGTGCAATGACTATTGCTGGAACGAAGGGGTATGTGTATGTTCCAGCGCCATGGTGGAAAACTGATTATTTTGAGATACGATATGAAGATCAAAATCAGAATAAAAAATACTTTTATCCTTTTGTTGAAGAGGGACTAAGATATGAGATAAAAGATTTTGTTACGGCAGTATTATCAAAAGGTTATTATTATAATAAGATTTCTAAGAAAGAAAACCTTATGATGGCTCAGGTGCAAGAGATGTACATAAAAGGTGAAAATTTGTATAAATTGTAATGGTGAACAGCAATTATAAGCAATGTTTTGAATTAGTAAAAAGCAATTATTTTAGATATAGAGGAAAATATTCTTCTTTAGTTGTCAATAATGCTTTATGCTTGTTAGAATCATTCTTTCGCTTACTCTTTTAAAATACAATTTTCTTCAAAAATAGGATAGCTTTATCCTTTGAGATGCTTTATGTTGAATGTACTGTCTCGTAAATATGGCTTGCAAATTCTTCGTAATACCCAAATAGGTTGTGGATTGTATATTGTCATGGGATAGGGATAGTTATAAATCCTGCGATAATCATAGGAAATAATTGTAATTTGAGTCAATTTACGACGATTGGTGCAAAGCATGGAAAAGCGGCTATTATAGGAGGTAATGTCTATATTTGAAATTTTGGCGTGTATTGTTGAAAACGTAATTGTAGGTAATAATGTAACTATCGGAGCAGGTGCTATTCTGGTAAAAAAAGACGTGCCTCATAATGTAACGGTAGCTAGCTGTCCGGCTAGAGTCGTATCTTATAAAACTCTGGGAAGATTCATTCATAATAGTTATATGATAGAAAAAGAAAGATAGTTTATGGTAAGTGGTAAGCATCCAATTTTAATGTATTGCTCTGAATGAAAAAATGACTTATTCTATTGTGTAATAAAAAAATGTAATATAATGTGCAACTATGATAATTTTGAACATTTTGTACTCATTATAAGGTAGGGGTAATTCTGGTAAATGTCTTCATTCAGCCTTTCTATCTGTTCAATAAAGTACCTTATAATTTATTTGTAAAATGGTATAAAGATACTTTGATATTATTCTTTTCTATATTTATCACTACGATAGTGAAAACTCTCTTTCAAATAAATGTTGTTGCTAACTCTGGTTCCACCGGCCATATTGCAGAGGAGTTAGGGCGTTTGGTTATTGCTTCTGGCTGGAAAAGTTATATTGCTTACGGTCGTTGGGCCTGTCCCAGCCAATCTATGTTGATTCGGGTTGGAACTAGATTTGATCTCTTTGTCCATGGCTTGAAATCCATGTTTTTTGACAGGCATGGTTTTGGTTCACGGAGAGCTACCTTGCACTTAATCTCAAAAATAGAGAAAATAAAACCGGACATAATCCATTTGCATAATCTTCATGGCTATTATTTAAACTGTGAGGTTTTATTTGACTATCTATCTACAGCTAAAATACCTGTTGTTTGGACTTTGCATGATTGTTGGAGTTTCACGGGACATTGTGTCCATTTTCAGAATATCGGGTGTGAGAAGTGGAAGACAGGTTGTTTTGTATGTCCCAATATACGAGATTATCCCAAAGCTTTAGGTTGTGATAACTCTCGTATGAACTTTATAGAAAAGAAGAGATTGTTTACTTCGGTTGAACGTATGATGATTGTACCTGTTTGCAATTGGCTAAGTGATATGTTGAGTAAGTCATATCTTTCTCAAATAAAACGGCAGACTATTGTTAACGGAATAGATTTAGATGTGTTTAAGCCGTCAACTGTAATATCTGAAACAGTTAAACAGTATGCTTTACAATCAAAGTTTATTGTGTTAGCTGTAGCTTCTAATTGGAATTCAACAAAAGGAGAATCTGATATATATTATTTTTCAAAGCAAATGCCTGAAGATCTCTTTATAATGATAGGCTTGAGTAAAAAGCAAATAGGAAAATTACCTCCTAATATAATAGGATTTGAACGAACTGAAAATATAAGTCAGCTAGTTGACTTTTATTCAATAGCAAATGTTCTTATAAATCCTACTTATCAAGATACATTTCCTACTGTAAATTTAGAAGCTATGGCTTGTGGTACACCTGTGATAACTTACGATACAGGTGGATGTAAGGAAATGATTTCAGAGCAAACTGGATTTGTAATAGCAAAGGGGGACAAGGAAAAATTCTTGAGTAGTTTGAATAAAATAAAACATGTATCTAAAGATTTCTATCATGAAAATTGCAGGAGGCATGCTGTTGATTTATATGATAAAGAAGAAAGATATAAGGAGTATGTAAATCTGTATTATGATCTTTTGAACAATGATTTATAATTGCTAAATAAAAAATTCCATTTTATGAAATTTTCTTTAATAACCGTTACTTTTAATAGTGGGCAAACACTTCGTTGTACTCTAGATTCTGTATTAAAGCAAACATATAAGAATATTGAATATATACTTGTTGATGGCTTGTCTCATGATAATACAATAGATTTAATTAAAGAATATGAACCATTATTCAAAGGACGCATGCATTGGATTTCTGAGAAAGATGAGGGATTATATGATGCAATGAATAAGGGGTTTTCTATGGCAACAGGGGATGTTATTGGTATAATTAATTCTGATGATCTGTTTGCTGAAGATACAGCGATAGAAAAAGTTATAAATTGTTTTGAAACTGATATATCAATTGATGCCGTTTATGCTGATTTGTATTATGTCTCTCGAAATAACACAGATGCAATAGTCCGTCGTTGGATCACGGGAAAACAAAAGAGTTTTGCTAAAGGTTGGCATCCTGCACATCCAACTTTCTATGTAAAAAGATGTATATATATGAAATATGGATTATTCGATCTGGATTTTAAGTTTGCTGCTGATTTCGAATTAATGCTTCGATTTGTAGAAAAGGAGCATATTAGTTTATTGTATTTTCCTGAACCTTTAGTTCGGATGCGTTTAGGGGGAACTACCAGTAGAAGTCTGAATAATATTAGAAAGGGAAATATTGAGTGTTTCAAGGCATTTAAAAAGAATAGGGTACCTGTTAGTCTTTTATATCCATTGTATCGCTTATTTCCTAAACTTAAACAATTTTTCTAGATATATGAAACTCTTATTTACCGGTGCCTCCGGATTTTTGGGAAGAAACATCTATCAGCTTTTGGAAAAGACGTATGTAATCAAAACGGTTGGACTTACTCCCCAAGATGATTATAAGATAGATATAGCTCGGAATATTCCTGTCTTTACAGAGGTATTTGATATTGCGCTGCATGCTGCAGGTAAAGCGCATTCTACTCCTAAAACAGAAGAGGAGAAACAGGCCTTTTTTGATGTAAACTTACAAGGTACTAAGAATTTATGTACCGCTTTGGAACAAAGTGGTATTCCTAAAGCTTTTATTTTTATAAGTACTGTTGCTGTTTATGGTTGTGATTCGGGTGAGAATATCACGGAAGAGCATCCTTTAAATGGAACTACTCCTTATGCTTTGAGTAAGATTAAGGCTGAGAAATACCTGCAGGGATGGTGTGCTATGCATAATGTAAAGTTAAGTATACTTCGTCCTTCATTGATTGCCGGACCTAATCCTCCTGGAAATTTAGGAGCGATGATTCGTGGGATTAGAAATGGTAAGTACTTAAGTATTGCCGGGGGAAAAGCCCGGAAAAGTGTTCTGATGGTTCAGGATATTGCAAATCTTCTTCCTATGTTAATAGAAAAGGGTGGGATATATAATGTTTGTGACAGTTACCAGCCGAGTTTTCGTGAACTGGAGATGGTGATATGTAAGCAATTGAATAAAAAAAGACCAATATCTATTCCTTATTGGTTGGCTAAAAGCATGGCTGTCGTTGGAGACTGCCTGGGTGAAAAAGCTCCGATCAATTCATTGAAACTTCGTAAAATCACAAGCTCTTTGACTTTTAGTAATGAAAAAGCAATGCGGGAACTTGGGTGGAAACCTATGAATGTCTTGGGGAATTTTCAGATAGAATAAAGAGGTATTGTAAGTGGAATTTTTTTTGATTATGGGACTCCTAATAGGGGGTATTTCTTTTACCTTTTTAGGACTTCAACTTTGGTTTTATTTCATTAAAAAGAACGAATAGTTTATGTATTATCTGCTAATCTTAGTTCTGCTATTCCTGGCAGAACTTTTTTATTTCCGTATTGCTGATAAATGCAATATCATCGATAAACCGAACGAGCGGAGTTCGCACACCCGGATCACTTTGAGAGGGGGAGGAATCATTTTCTTCTTTGGCGCATTAGCTTACTTTCTGACGAATCAGTTTGAGTATCCTTGGTTTATGCTGGCTCTGACATTGATTACTTTTATCAGTTTTGTAGACGACATTCGTTCTACTTCTCAGGGGTTACGTTTGGTGTTTCATTTTACGGCGATGGCTTTGATGTTCTATCAATGGGGGTTGTTCAGCCTGCCTTGGTGGACCATTGTGGTTGCTTTGATTGTTTGCACAGGGATTATCAATGCCTATAATTTCATGGATGGTATTAATGGCATTACAGGTGGATACTCGTTGGTGGTGCTGGCGGCATTAGCATTTATAAATGGGGTATATGTTCCATTTGTAGAGCCGGCTTTGATTTATACCATGCTTTGTGCTGTGTTGGTCTTTAACTTCTTCAATTTCCGGAAACAGGCAAAGTGTTTTGCGGGGGATGTAGGTTCGGTTAGCATTGCTTTCGTGATCCTCTTTCTGATCGGTATGCTGATAATCCGTACGGAAAATTTCAGCTGGATTGTCTTGTTGGCAGTCTATGGGGTGGATAGTGTGCTGACAATAATTCATCGGTTGATGTTGCATGAGAATATTGGTTTGCCACATCGGAAACATTTGTACCAGATTATGGCAAATGAGCTGAAAATTCCTCACATGGTGGTTTCGTTGGTGTATATGTTGGTGCAGGCAGTAGTTATAGTCGGGTATTTTCTATTTCCGGGGAATGAATATGGGTATTTGTCGGGTACCATTATTGCGCTGAGTTTGGTCTATATTCTATTTATGAAGCGTTTCTTTTGCTTGCATGAAGCGAAGTGATATTGTCTTAACATCACACTGTACTAAACATAGGCCATATTGTATTAACTAGAAAAGCCGTGTCAATCAAAAATAGTAAATATGTTTATCAGGGAAAAAAGGAAAAAACATGTTGGTAGGGGGAGTTGAAGATTTGTAGTCATATTATTTGTGACTGTTTTGCTCATTCTGCACCCTTGCTTCTACCTCTTTATTCCATTGTTTCAATAAAACCTGCTTGATTGTGGAGGAGAGTGTATTAAACTCAACCAATTTGTTACTTAAAAAATTTAAAGCAAGTTTTATAAATACAGGTTTACTAACAGGCATTTTACCTTCATGCCCTTTATACAGAATATCAACCTCATCAATGAGTTGTAGCTTGTCTTCTGATAGATTTATAAATTCCCCATCAGTCATAGCCATAAGAAAACGATTAGTAATTGATCCAAATATAGCATCACCAAACTTTTCCTTCATCTCATCTTTGGATGATTCTCTATTGCAGAAGTTAATAGAGTTATTTAGATATGGAGTTACCATGCTCTTCCATCCCTTTGAATAATATGGTTTTGGTTTTGTATATTGATGCCTCTGTATGAAAATACAAAGATCAAGCTCTTTGTTAAGTTCAGTTATTATGTCTGAATAAAGTTCTTTTCTTGTATAACGGTTTAGAGGTATTTTTTTATTTCGAATGTAAAGAATGATGAGATATGTACCGTTTTTTTCAAACAAATCATCGTTTTCGCATATGTAAGCTATTTCTTTGTTTTTCAATATAGGGTGGACACTAGATTTGTTATAAATTTCCATCCTTCGAATAGCAATATTCAAAATTGGTTGAAAATCTTCTATAGAATTAGTAGCAGTCCATCGTTCCCCTTGCCCATACGGGTTTGAATACTCTGGTTTAATACCATCTTTTATTTTATGTAGAAAACTCCCATCATTATGATATGACATTTCTGCCCGATAGATAAATCTTGATCTATCTATCTCTTCTTCTGTTAAATACCCTTTTTCATCATTGGAATTTTTAGATACGATAACCATAACGCTATAGTAGTCTGTTATTTTCAAATCAACTATCCCATCTTTACCCATCTGAATAACATTAAATAGTCCATAGCAGCGACCGTCCATTTTAAAATAAACCTTTATTTTTTCTCCTTTATTCATGATGTAGATTAATTGTTTGATAATTAACACAAAAATACGAATAAATATTAAACTTGTGATTCATATTATGATAATTATTTTGTCTCTCCATATGTGAAATGTTTATCACGGAAAAAAGGGAGAATATCTTGTTGGGACGTGTGGTGAAGCCAACTGTAGCCAGTTCAGTCCATTGCATACACAGTTTCCGAAACCAGTGCTTTTTATTTCTTTCTTTGCAGCAAATCATTGCAATGACAGTAGTTTATAACAATCTAAAACAACACCAATATGGAAATTGTAGCCATCGAAAAAAGAACCTTTGAATAGATGATGCAGAGGCTTGAGGGTTTCACGAAGCAAGTAAACGCATTTTGCGGACAGAATCGAAGTAATGAAAATTGGTTAGATAACAAGCTGGTTTGCGAATTGCTTAAAATCTCTCCCCGTACCCTGCAAACTTACCGAGATACCGGAGTTTTACCCTATACGCAAATCGGGCGTAAGTGTTATTATAAAGCTACCGACATTGAACAGTTTATCAATCAGCAACAAATCAAGAAATAACGGTTATGGAAAGAAAACTTTTTGATTTGGAAATGCTGGTCGGGAATAGGGAGAGTATTAAACTAAATCCCACCGTGATGATTCATCGGAATGGTGAAAGGTACTGGTTAAGCATCATCTATATGAACGAAACTACCAAATAAGCAAGTCCATCAACTTATGAGATTCAGGAGGATGAGGACGGATATTTTATGCATCTCAATGGAAAACGACTTTGATTACCCATATAATCCAATATTAGATATACTAACTATTGCCATGATGGGCGATTATATGAGAAACTAAGATCCATCCCGTACCCTCCCAAACTGGAGACATAGGGAAAATACCATTTATCAGACTGAAAGAGAAAGTTCTATATAAGGAATCAAATGTATTTACTTTTTTATAGAGTCTAATAATTTAGGAATTTCATCATAATCTTCAAACCAAATAATGTTTGTCCCCAAACTTGACATCATCATCTCTTGAACAACATGATGGGTTTGTATTATTTTATTAGCAGATATTATATCTATTTTCTCTTTATCTCCCTCATCTATAAGATCATCATTACTTAACCGTTGCATAAAAACATAATGTCGGTTATTTTTGGAATGCTTTTGAGCTGCAATTTCTAATAAACGACGTAAATTAGGGTCACTTAGTGACAATCCAATCATTAAACAGTTATTTTCACGTAACGTTGCTAATTGGACAAGATTAGACCAATGGTAAGGTTCTGAATAAACCTTATGATATGCTTCCTCTGAAAAGATTAAAGAAACATCTTTTTCAATGTCTCCTCTACTTGAAATAAAACCATGCACATGATATATAGGCAGTTCGTCTGAATCATGTTGCTCTTCATCCTTATATATCGTTTTATATTCCAGCTTTACTTTGTCTAAATATTCTTCGACTAAGTCATCAAAATTATATGTAATTACAGATTTAATTTTTGCACCACTTCTTTTTGGAGTACATAAATTTATAATCGCATTCATCAATGGTGACGGTTTTCTCGGTGAATCATAGAGAGCTTTTTTTACAGCTGTTATAAAATGTACATCATTGTCTTTTTGAGATAATCCTGCTTTCAGATAGCGAGCTGCTGCTAAGGTTGAGCTGTTATTAATTTCAATAAATTTCTTTGTAATAGATTGAAGAGTATCATCCGATACAACATCATTATTGAAAACTTTATTAACAAAATTAGCATATAAAGAGTTTAATAAAGTCCCCCAGTTTGGGAAACCTGCACTACAAGATACGCCAGCACCTAAAAGCAATGATATATTACCTTTTTTATATGCTTTCTTTATCTCATTGAGGATATCTAATCTTGACTTTTTCCAATCATCACTACTTTTTCTTATTTCATTTTCTATATCTAACTTAAACAAGTTGTTCACAATAGACTCTATAGCGTCAGCATTTTCCTCTATTAATTCCTCTATTTTCTTATTATCCCAGAAAATAATTTTGGGGGATTCGTTTATTATCCCTTTATAACGTATTGGAGGGCTAGGGCAAATAATAATAATATATTTAATAGGAGAAGTATGCAACAACTCTGTAAATCGCTTTAGCATAGAGCTCATCATCTCATAGTTCATATGATGAACATACTTTATCTCAAAGCCAATCGGACCATCATAGATATCTATGCCCGTTTCAATATAGCCATCTAATCTAATCTTACCAATCTGGAAGTCAGTAATAAAGTTTTTCCCTTGCTTATTAAAATGTAATTTGAGCAAGTTTTGAATCAACAGCTCAAAGTAAAACCCAGATCTGGATTTATTAGCATTATTTATTTTGTTAATAATATTTTCTATATACATATTTTTATTGGATGTATTTAAAATTTGTGGTCCTCAAATACAAAGATATAGCATTCTTTTTATTTATAATACTGATTTTTACCAAAATCCTCTGGCACATCATCTTTCGGCAACTCATAACAATTTTCAATGCGGCTGGAGAGGATTTTCATATCCTCATTCTCCTTTTGGTTAGTGATTTTGGCATAAATTTGAGTGGTTTTAACTGAGTGATGTCCCATCATTTTACAGTGCGTTTCAATCGGAACGCCTTGTGATATACATACTTATGTGGCATACGTGTGTCTTGCAAGGTGATAGATGAGTTTACGCTCTATATTACAGAGTTTGGCAATTACTTTTAAGTTCTTGTTCAGGCTACCACAACTAAGCATCGGGAGCAGTTTACCATCTTTGGCAATACCCTCGTATTTCTCTATAATCTGTTTGGGTAGTTCCAACAAAGGAATATCACAAGGCGTTCCAGTCTTTTGTCGGGCGGTTCTAATCCACAGTACGCTATCATCGGCTAACTAACGACACTCACCAAAGAAAAGCAGCACATATAGCCAAATCCGTCTAAAATTCAGTATTTTACCTCATTTTTCTATTTGAAAAACAGGGAGCGGATAAGTAACTGAACGTTTTCCTAAATCTGCTTTTTATTGCATTTAAGGAGTTAGATAGTTAAAGCCACTAGGAATGACACAAATAATTGTATTAGTGTGAGTTACGCTCAACTTCTAATTTCCGCTTTTCAGGTTTACATTTTTTGCATCATGATTACATAGCATCGTTTATATCCGTAACATTTACCCGACTGCCATCATATTAAAAAGTGAGTTTGCAAATTCAATTGAACGAAGAGCTTAGAATTATGATACAGATAATAAGCGTGTTATAAGTTTTTCTGAGAAAACTGCTTTCCGGACCGTTTTTTCCTTTGCCGATAATTTGTAAATCTTCATCTTTGCAGTGTTGATCAACGAAGCATGAATGAAACGTAGTAGTAACATTAGTAAAGAAGGAGAAAAATTATGCCTTTATTTTATAGAGCGAGACAATCGCAGTTGAAAACTAAAGAGGGAAAGAAACAGTGGCACCTGACTCTGGTGAAAGTTGGAAAAATGGTAACTTCACAACAGTTGGCCGAAGTAATAGCTGAAAAATCATCGTTGACACCGGGTGATGTTCATAATGTGATTCGTAACTTGATGACTGCCATGCGTAAAGAATTGTTGAATAGCCGTTCGGTACGTCTGGAGGGATTAGGCACTTTCACGATGAAAGCTTGTACACAAGGGCATGGAGTGGATCAAGAGGAAGAGGTGAGTCCGAATCAGGTGGCGGCTCTTCGTTGTCTGTTTACTCCGGAATATACTCGTCCCGCAGCTATCGGCACTACCCGTGCTTTGCTTCAGGGAGTGGAATTCCAGAAAGTCAGTGCGATAGGGGGAGCAATTAATGGCGGATCGGGTAGTGGAGATATTGTGGATGATCCGACAGCCTGATAAAATTTATTGCTGATATAATAATTATTGACAACGGAAGGAGGATAAAGAGTATGAAGAAAACGGGATGGAATATTATATTGAAGTTGATTATTGCTGTGGCAAGTGCTGTAGCCGGTGTAATAGGCGGGCAGGCTATGACATTATAAAACGGAATTAATAACCAAACAGGGTGAACTCCCGATAGCCATTAGAGGCTTTCGGGAGTTTTTCTTTTCCCCATGATCTTGTCTATAATCAGAGCGATGGCTCCATCACCGGTTACGTTACAAGCTGTACCGAAACTGTCCATGGCAATGTAGAGGGCGATCATCAATGCCTGGGCCGATTCATCGAAACCGAGCATGGACTGGAGGATGCCTAAAGAAGCCATAATAGCGCCTCCAGGAACGCCGGGAGCGGCAATCATCGTGATGCCGAGCATGAAAATGAAACCTGCAAACAGGGAAAAATCGAAAGGTATGCCCTGCATCATCATTAAGGCTAAAGCACAGGCCACAATCTTCAGGGTGCTTCCGGATAAATGAATGGTGGCGCAAAGCGGGATAACGAATCCGGCTATATCGGGCGAAACACCGTTCTTCTTGGTCTGTTCGAGTGTGACAGGGATGGTGGCAGCTGATGACTGAGTACCTAAAGCGGTGAAATAAGCCGGCAGCATCCGTCCCAACAAGCGGAACGGGTTTTTACGGACAAACAATGCCGCAATGCAATATTGAAAAACCAGCAAGAAAATATGTAGTATGAAAATGACACCGATAATTTTAATAAACACCATAAGGATGGAGAATACTTGTCCGGAGTGTGTCATATTGAGGAAAATACCAAAGATGTAAATGGGCAGCAACGGGAGGATGACTGCGCTTATCATACGTACGATGATCTCTTGAAAGTCTCGTGCTACGTTTTTCAGGGCGTCACTATGCAGGCTTGCCAACCCCAGGCCGAGGGTAAAGGCAAGGACCAGTGCCGTCATGACATTCATCAAGGGTGGAATGGCAACAGAGAAATAGGATAGGATTCCTTGCGCCTCACTCACTTCGTCGAGAGGTACTCCCGGAGTAATGAGCGAAGGGAAAATGGCGGCTCCGGTGAAGTAGGACAGAAATCCGGAGAAAAGAGTGGCACCATATGCAATGAGTGCCGTGACAAGCAGCATTCGTCCGGCTCCTTTACCAATATCGGCTATGGCAATGGTAACCAGTCCGAGAATGATAAGAGGTATGGAGAAATTGAGGAATTCTCCAAAGATGGAGTTGAAGGTCACGAACAGCCGTACCAAAGGTGTCGGCAGGAAATTTCCGATAGCGATACCAAGTATAATAGCTATGATGATACGTGGCAAAAGTCCTATGTGTATTTTCTTCATTACGAGGTTTTAGCAGTTTGTTACAAAAGTAATACTTTTTTCTGAAACTATCCGAACAAATATTTTCGATATGTGTTATAGATAATAAGAAAAAGAACAAAAAATCAACCAATTTAGATACATATTACAATTATGGCAACTCAGAATAAAACAGATATAGGCCTGATTGGTTTAGCTGTGATGGGAGAAAATTTAGCTCTGAACATGGAAAGCAGAGGTTGGAGCGTATCGGTGTATAATCGTACGGTACCGGGTGTGGAAGAAGGCGTGGTGGAACGTTTCATCAACGGAAGGGCTAAAGGCAAGCATATAGAGGGCTTCACGGATATAGAGGCTTTTGTAGAATCGATCGCTTTGCCTCGTAAGATAATGATGATGGTACGTGCCGGTAGTCCGGTGGATGAGCTGATGGAGCAACTTTTCCCGTATCTTTCTCCGGGTGATATATTGATTGACGGTGGTAACTCGAATTATGAAGATACGAACCGAAGAGTGAAACTGGCAGAGTCGAAAGGTTTTCTGTTCGTCGGTGCCGGTGTTTCGGGCGGAGAAGAGGGAGCTTTGAACGGAGCTTCTATCATGCCGGGCGGTTCGGAGAAGGCATGGGAAGAGGTGAAACCGATTTTGCAGAGCATTGCGGCCCAAGCGCCGGATGGTACTCCGTGCTGTCAGTGGGTGGGACCTGCCGGATCGGGACATTTTGTGAAAATGATACACAACGGGATAGAGTATGGTGATATGCAGTTGATTGCTGAAGCTTATTGGGTGATGAAGGAGCTGCTGGATATGACTAACGAGGAGATGGCATCTGTGTTCACCCGTTGGAATGAAGGTAAACTACGGAGTTATCTGATAGAAATTACAGGTAATATACTCCGCCATAAAGATAAGACAGGGGCCTATCTGATTGATAAGATCCTGGATGCCGCCGGACAGAAAGGGACAGGCAAATGGTCGGTGATTAATGCCATGGAATTAGGTATGCCACTGGGATTGATTGCTACGGCCGTTTTTGAACGCAGTTTGTCGGCCCGGAAGGAACTGCGTGAAGCCGCTGCCCGGCAATATCAATGCAGGCACTCGATGGCTGTATATAATAAACAAGATACGGAAAAAGAGATTTTCTCGGCATTGTATGCTTCGAAACTGGTTTCGTATGCTCAAGGGTTTGCGGTGTTGCAACGTGCTTCCGATACATTTGGATGGAACCTCGATCTGGCTTCGATTGCACGGATGTGGAGAGGCGGTTGTATTATTCGCAGTGTTTTCCTGAATGATATTGCTGCGGCATTTGAGGCAAAAGAAAAGCCTAAACATCTGCTGCTGGCCCCTTATTTTGAAGAAGAGATCAAAGGTCTGTTGTCCGGCTGGAAGAACCTGGTGGCACAAGCCATGCGTGAGGAACTGCCTGTTCCGGCTTTCTCTTCGGCTTTGAATTATTTCTATTCGTTAGTGTCGGCTGATCTTCCGGCCAATCTGGTACAGGCACAGCGCGATTATTTCGGTGCTCATACATTTGAGCGGAAAGATGAGTTACGAGGAGTCTTTTTTCATGAAAACTGGACAGGACACGGAGGAGATACAAAGTCGGGTACGTATAATGTATAAGCAAAAAAAGAAATATGAGTAAATTTGTAATGACTATCTTTGGTGCTTCGGGTGACTTGACGAAGCGTAAGTTGATGCCGGCATTGTATTCGTTGTATGTGGCCAAGCGTCTTCCGGAAGAATTTGAAATTCTCGGGGTGGGACGTACGGTTTATGAAGATGCGGACTATCGGACTTACATTTATAATGAGATGGAGAAATTTGTGAAGTCGGAAGAGCAGAATAAGGAGAAGATGGACGCTTTCGTTGGACATCTTCACTATCTGGCAATAGACCCGGCATTGGAAAGCGGATACGGACAGCTTCGCCTACGCATTGAAGAACTGAGCGGAGATAGCCGGCCGGATGACCTGCTGTTTTACCTCGCTACGCCTCCATCATTGTATGGTGTGATTCCGTTGCACCTGAAGTCGGTGCATCTGAATAAAGGCCGTGCACGAATTATCGTTGAAAAGCCATTCGGGTATGATCTGGAATCGGCTGAGAAACTGAATAAAATTTATGCTTCTGTATTCGACGAACATCAGATTTACCGAATCGATCATTTCTTAGGTAAAGAAACGGCTCAGAACCTGTTAGCTTTTCGTTTTGCCAATGGTATTTTTGAGCCTTTATGGAACCGTAATTATATAGATTATGTGGAAGTGACCGCCGTGGAGAATCTCGGAATCGAGCAACGCGGCGGTTTTTATGATACTACGGGTGCACTGAGGGATATGGTACAGAATCATCTGATCCAGCTCGTGGCATTGACTGCTATGGAACCTCCCGCTGTGTTTAATGCGGATAATTTCCGTAATGAAGTGGTGAAGGTATACGAGTCTCTGACTCCTTTGACCGAAACGGATTTGAGTGAACATATTGTCCGGGGGCAATATACGGCAGGGGGAAATAAAAGGGGGTATCGGGAAGAGAAGAATATTTCACCCGACTCACGTACCGAGACTTATATTGCAATGAAACTGGGTATCAGTAACTGGCGGTGGAGTGGAGTACCTTTTTATATCAGGACCGGAAAACAGATGCCGACAAAAGTGACTGAGATAGTGGTGCATTTCCGTGAAACTCCTCATCAGATGTTCCATTGCGCGGGTGGTAATTGTCCGAGAGCCAATAAGCTGATATTGCGTTTGCAGCCCAATGAAGGTATTGTGTTGAAATTTGGCATGAAAGTGCCGGGACCCGGATTTGAGGTCAAACAGGTAACGATGGATTTCAGTTATGATCAGTTGGGGGGTGTCCCCGGCGGAGATGCCTATGCCCGTCTGATAGAAGACTGTATCCTGGGCGACCAGACCCTCTTTACACGGAGTGATGCAGTAGAAGCATCCTGGCATTTCTTCGATCCGATTCTGCGTTATTGGAATGAACATCCCGAGGCGCCGTTGTATGGTTATCCTGCTGGAACTTGGGGACCTTTGGAGAGTGAGGCTATGATGCATGAGCATGGTGCCGAATGGACCAATCCATGCAAGAACTTAACAAACACAGATCAATATTGCGAGCTATGAAACCCTACATTTTTCCTTCGTCCATAGAGACGGCACGTGCACTGATATTACATTTGGTGAAACTGATGTTAGATGAACCGGACAGGACCTTTTGTATCGCGTTTAGTGGTGGAAGCACTCCGGCACTGATGTTTGACTTATGGGCGAATGAATATACGGATATCACTCCTTGGGAACGACTGAAAGTGTTTTGGGTAGATGAACGTTGTGTGCCTCCCGAAAATTCGGACAGTAATTATGGCATGATGCGGTCGTTGTTGCTGAGTATTGTACCTATTCCGTACGAGAATGTGTTTCGAATACAGGGGGAGAAGAATCCGAAGAAGGAGGCTGCCCGCTATTCGAAGCTGGTGATGAAAGAAGTGCCGGTGGAGAATGAGTTCCCGGTATTTGACGTAGTGCTGTTGGGAGCGGGTAATGACGGACATACGTCGTCTATCTTTCCCGGACAGGAGGAATTGCTTTCAACTGATCATATATATGAGGCGAATTTTAATCCGAATAACGGTCAAAAGAGAATAGCTTTGACAGGACTTCCGATTTTGAATGCTCGAAGGATTATCTTCCTGATAACAGGAAGGGTGAAAAGTCCGGTTGTAGAAGATATCTTCTATTCGGGAGATACCGGACCGGCCGCCTATATAGCGCATCATGCCGATAACGTGGAACTATTTATGGATAATGCAGCTGCTGAAAAAGTCATTCGCAGATAAGAAATAAAAAAAACGTCCGACCTTCACAGGCCGGACGTTTTTCGTTCTATTTGAATACGTTATTTACATACAACAATTAAACAGTATGATAATTAAAATAACAACTCAACAAAATGGAATCCGGGAGAATCACTTCGGCCGGATTGGCTTATCTCACTTAAATGTGACTTACGTAATAATTATGACTAATTAATGTATTGGCAAAGATAGCTGGTTCTGTGTTGCGGGGCAATCACTTGATTTAGGTATTGTGAAGAAAGCAATCACTATAAGTAGGGATTGAACCGGGAGGAAATGAGGAGGGAGCTTTGTTTTATGCCCTTTAAGTTGTAAATTTGCGGAAAAACAAGAGTAAGATGGAATATAAGTTTGACGAACAGAGTGTGAAAGAATTAATGGAATGGGCACAGACTGCACAGTTGCCTCAGGAACTGGAACTGAGTAAAGCGGAGCGTATTTTTGATGTAAAACTTTGTATAGAATCTGATTTATCGTGTATCAGGGCCCATTATCCCGATGCTTTCTACAATCCGGCTATAACTCGTCTTTATCGTATCAGGGAGAAGCTGGAGGAGAAATGAGGTACGGGGATGCCTAAGTAACTTCGCAAAAGTACGTAACCCACTTGATTTCTGTGGAAAAATTCTACAGAAAATGTGGAATTTTTCTTCGTATTCCACTATTTCAATAAAGGCTGTTATAATATAATTCTTTGAAAATGAAGATCTAATCCGGATCTACACAAGTCTGGCATGTGCATTGCATAACAATATTCAGATGTTTAGTTATAGTTAGTAGATCTAGAACAATTAAGTTTTCAAGAATTATGAAAAAGGTATTAGTAGCATTGGTAATAGTAATGGGATTGGTATTTTCAGTAGCAAAAGCAGATGAACCTCTAAAGAAAAAGTCCCCGAAAGTGGAACAAAGAGATTCGCGGGAAGACTTTACACCTATTGAGGTTAATAATCTTCCTGAAGCGGTGATTGATGAGTTATCCTGCGAAGGAGCACTGATTAAAGAAGCTTTTATTGCTTATAGTCGTTCGGAGGGTAAACTCTACAAAGTGATTATATTGTCGAGTGATTTTCATGAACAGGCTGTATTCTTGAATGAAAGAGGGAATATACTGAATAGATAGTTTCCCAATCTTTGAAGAAAGCACACAACTTAATTTATGTTAAGCCTCGGTTCGAAAGAACCGGGGCTATTTTTTTGTTCAGGAGAAATGATTCTGTATTTGAGAGGTAAATAGAATGGTTTGAAATTTATAATTGTTTCCGCCTTTTCTCTTTCATACTTTTGTACTGTAAGCTTACAAGAGACAGGAGATTTATAGGCGGATTCCGAAAAGCCTGATAGAAAGAGTAAGAACAAAAAGGGTATTATGATGAGAATCAATGGTAAATTAGTGGGGAATTTTTTGACAGAAGGTATGATTACGGCTTTGCCTGATTGGTTTGTTGTATTAGGTAAGTGTGGTAGTGGTAGTGAAAAAGAAATGTTCATGAATAAAGAGAGTGTCGTGAGAAGTTGTATAAATACTGCTTGGCCTCAAGAAATTGTGCCGTTATGCTATGTACCTGGTAATATTTCATATGTGACTTTAGATAAAATGGGACAGTGTGCTATGAGTTCTCAATTCACTGGTTGTCTAATGAGTTCGTTTTGGTTAAATAAAACAGTATATGGTTTGCCGGTCAATAAACAAATTATTTGTCATATCGCGAATGGAGACGATATAGTTAACGGTGAATGTATTGCAAAGGTTAATAAGTTAATTCCTGATAATATTTCTTTTAAGCCATCTTTGATCATCAATCTGCCAAAATGGGGGGATGATTATCAAAATGCTTGCAACAAGTTAGGATACATTGTTAAAATAGAAACCAATATATGTGGGATTATTACTGAAGATAACGAATTATTTTCTTTTATTATTGGACAAAAGAATAGCGATAATAAGTTATATGTTATGGCGTGGTGCCGTTGGGAAGTTGATGGGAAGAACCAAAGAATGGTAGAAGCGCTTGCAATAGATGATGAATTGAATACATATTGGGGTTAAATATGGGAATTCGATATATAAATTATCAGGATCGGTTAGAAAATGCTTACTGTGGCGGATATGCTTTGGCGGCCATGATTAATCTATTCGATTCGTCACTGACTCCGAATAGACCTTATGGCAAAAATATTTATGATCAGATTCAGGTTATACAAGATAAAACTCTCGATAAGAACAGGAAATGTTTCATCGATAAGATGACTCAGTATTTGCATGATCAGAATATTGAAGGGACATACTCTTTGCCCTCCTCAGTCTCTAAGTGTGCAAAAAACATGGGGTTGAATCCGAGAGTCAGTTATAATGAGTCAAAGTTGAGAGAAAATCTGTTATTGGTGATAAATAATATAGGTTTAGAACAATTTAATGTTGATGATTTGATAGGGGAAGAGATATCTCTGATAGTCTCTTCGGGAATACCAGTTGTTGAAAATGTTACTAATTTCTCTATTATGAATTCTCTGTCGTTGGTGGAAGGGGGAATGCATTGGATTGCTATTGGCGATATAAAAGTCGCGAGTGGAGAAAATATGTATTACGATCCTGAATCAGTGGGAAAACCTCCTTATGAATATTCTGGCTTAAACATTGTATTGAATCCTTTTCAGTGATTTTGCCGTGTTTTATAGGCGGATTCCGAAAAGCCTTGAATAGAGTAGGAAAAGCTTAAGGGTATTATAATATGAAAGTATGTATGTCGTCTAAAAAGAGAAACAATGGTTCTGTTGCTAAAATTCAAGGTCATTACTACAATAATAATGATGACTCTTGTTTTCAGGAAATAAAGGAAATGGCCCCAATTTCTATTAAAGCTTGTAAGGGGAATCAGTTGCTTATTACGCTTACCGTTTTGGATACTTGGTGTGAGAAAGCCGGTGACGGAGCATGGTTTGCTATTAAAGTTAATAATAAAATTGTAGCACGGGGATTGTATTCCGTGGCAATGGATGGACAACGTGTTCCCATTACTTTACAGGCAATGGTTGATGTCATTTCGTTGGAAGAAGATATTATGATTAGAGCTATGTGGTGTAATTGTGAGGGAACTTCCGGCAGAGCTTGCTGCATAGGAGAATTCTCAGAATCAATACTTACTGTGTTAGTGAATAACTGGAATGTAGTTAATTCAAAATTAGAAGAAATGACTAAGAATTTATCTAAAATTCCAGGTTTGAAATAAGGCGGACAACGATAAGTCATGGATTATGCGGGCAGTGAATTAATGGCGGCATTTGTTCACTGCCCGTTTTGTCGGATTTATCAAAAAAGTAAATAAAAAAGTCATATTTACTTTATGGAAGTTATAATTATGGGGGGGTATTATTTACGGGTTTCAGAATAATTCATATCTTTGAAGCTGTAACTAAAACTAATCAATAATGAAGCAAATACATTTAGATTGCCTGGCAGTGAAGCTGTTTCTCTTTTTTTCTCTTTTTAGTTTGCCGTCCGGGGCACAGAGTATTTTTCAGAAATACGAGCGTTTCCTGACTGAACCTCGTTCATATGTGTGTTATCGTACGGATGGTAAACTGAAAATAGATGGCAAACTGGATGAAGTTTCGTGGCAGAAGGCAAAACCGACAGCTCCGTTTGTAGATATCAGCGGGGAGGGGTTTCCTACACCTAAATATGAAACTACGGCCAAGATGCTGTGGGACGATGAATATCTTTATATAGGGGCGATGTTGCAGGAGGATGATATCAAGGCACGTCTTACACAGCGGGATACTATTATTTATTATGATAATGATTTTGAGGTTTTCATAGATCCTGACTGGGACGGGCACAACTATTTTGAAATAGAAACCAATGCGCGTGGGGTCATATTCGACCTAATGCTGGACAGGCCTTATCGGTCCGGTGGAAACTTTATGGTACAATGGGATTGTCCGGGATTAAAGTTGGCCATTCATCGCGAAGGTACGCTGAATAAGTCGAAAGACAAAGATAAATATTGGAGTGTGGAGATGGCTATTCCACATAAAGCATTGACTATGAATTTCAATAATCCATTGAAAGCTGGTAATTGCTGGCGAATTAATTTTTCACGTGTACAATGGCTGAAGGCAGGAGGACCTGAAGAAAATTGGGTTTGGACACCTACCGGAAAAGTTGATATGCATATGCCGGATCGTTGGGGATATTTGTTTTTTGCTGACGAGAAAGTAGGAACACCCGAACATACTGTTGCATTACCGTATAATGCTTCTGTGTATAAACTGCTTTGGGCTATGTTCTATGTACAACAGGAAAGGTATGCGAAAGAGAAAAACTATCTGCGTACGGAACAGGATTTCTTCCTGACAGATGCCGAATTGAAAGGTCTCCCGCAAGGTGCGCAAATCTCGGTTGAAGCCACTCGGAATACATATCAAATAGCCATTACTGTTCCGGGTGAAAGCAGACGTTACATCATTAATAATGAGGGACGGTTTTGGACAGAAAAGGTTGCTCCGCGTCAAGTGAAGAACTGGGTGTGGACACGTATAAATAAGAGTAAAAGTGAAACGGATTACCGCCAATGGTTTGCCCTGCTTAAAGAGTGCGGCATCAGCGGGGTGATGTTTGAAGGATATGATGAAAACCTATACCGCATGTGTAAGGAAGCCGGTCTTGAAGCTCATTTCTGGAAGTGGACAATGAATCGTGCCGAATTGCTCAATGTACATCCCGATTGGTTTGCGGTGAATCGTAAGGGGGAGTCTACGCATGATAAGCCTGCTTATGTGGATTATTACCGTTTTCTTTGTCCCAACCATGAAGGAGTGGCCCAATATTTGGCAGATGATTATGTGAAGATAGCTCATTTACCCTATGTAGATGGAGTACATTTGGACTATGTTCGTTTCCCGGATGTAGTTCTGCCTGTCAGCTTGTGGAAAAATTATGGAATAGAACAAACAAGTGAACATCCTGAATACGATTATTGCTATTGTGATGTTTGCCGTACTAAATTTAAAGAACAAACAGGGCGTGATCCGTTGGAGTTAAAGTATCCGATGGAAGATCAGTCATGGATCAATTTCCGCTTGGATGCGATCAGTCGTGTTGTCGACCAAATTACAAAAGCGGTGAAAGCCGATGGGAAAGCAATTTCTGCTGCTGTATTCCCCGGGCCTTCTATGGCCAAGAAAATGGTGCGTCAGGATTGGGGTAACTGGTCGCTGGATGCTTATTTCCCGATGATCTATAATGGTTTTTATTACGAAGGACCGGAATGGATCGGGCGTTCGGTTCAAGAGAGTGTTAAGACCGTTGACGGACGTGCGAAAGTGTATGCCGGACTGATGTTTCCCGATATAAAGAACGATTTTGAGAAAGCATTGGATGAAGCATTTGATAACGGTGCATCCGGTGTTTCATTCTTTGACGGACCATCAGACGAATATCTGCATCGGTTTAAAGCCTATCTGGACAAGAAAGGATTAAAGACGGAATAAAAGATTCGAATGTACTTTGTATTTATGAACAGAGGCGGCCCCGATAAGGCTGCCTCTATTTGTAAGATGTTGATTCTTAAAGTGTTATTTCCGTGATAAATATCCCTGTTTTGTTTTTCGGCTGACATTATATACATTTGCAGCATAGAAACAATTACATATGTATAAAAACATTTTAATATTAGGTCGTGGAATTGGGCAAGTGATGTTTCAGAATAATGCTCTATCCGGTGGGTTGATGTTATTAGGAATTGCTTTTAATTCATGGCAACTCGCAGTTTTATCTGTACTCGGTACAGTCGTTAGCACTTTGACAGCTTCATTATCCGGATATGATAAGGAGGATATTCGTAACGGATTGTATGGTTTTAATGGGACATTGGTCGGTATTGCAATTGGAGTCTTTATGGAAATCAATGTTACATCTATATTATTGCTTATCTCAGGCTCTGTTTTCTCCACATGGGTTGCGCGTTGTTTTCGTTATCAGAACAGAGTATCGGGATTGACAGCACCCTTTATTTTTGTTGTATGGCTTCTGCTTGTTGGGTGTCATTATCTATACCCTTCTTTACTGTTATCTTCATCGTTGGAAAAGCCTGAACTAACAATGGATATTTTCCGTTCATTCTGCTTAAATATCGGTCAGGTGATGTTTCAGGGAAATATACTTTCGGGATTATTTTTTCTTTTAGGGATCCTGATTAATTCTCGTATGAATGCTCTGTATACACTGACCGGTGCAATACTTCCTTTATTTATGATTTTATATCCACATACTGATCTTGCTGCATGGAATTTGGGATTATTAGGATATAACGGAGTGCTTTGTGCCATAGCCTTGGGAGATAAGACAGGCATAGGAGTAGTCAAAGCGATATTTTCTATCATACTGTCTATCGTTCTGCAGTTAACGGGTATGCATATGGGCATAGTGACTTTAACGGCACCATTTGTCTTTTCCGTATGGATTACCGGGGGCCTGTTCAGTGTTTTCAGAAGTAAATCCTGAGAAGCTAAATAGGATATAATAGCGGTATCGATGTTTCTAGTACCGTTGTAAAACGGATATGGCGGCTTATCAGGCCGCCTTTCTTTTTATAATATTCTTTAGATTACAAGGTTTCCATCCAATTATATATTAGATTTCATTTTTATCAGTAGTAAGATAATGCTGATTTACAACCACTTCATGATTGTATCTTATTTTAAAACTACTGATAAAATTATTTATTTTTTACCTTTTTATTTAACCTCTTTTGGGTTAGTATGCCCCTTGCTTCAAATGTTTTTATAGTATAAAGGAATTAAAAGTGTAAGAATGTTCGGATTTTAAAAAAACAGACCTTTAATTATATATTTATCTTTAAAAACAATTGAGTATGAAAATGATTTTAAATTTTTCTGAATGTATTATTAGTTTTTTCTCGTTATGTTTATTGTGTGTTGTCTTCTCTTGCGATGAAATGGATATTGACCAAGGTCCTCCAACTTCCGTTACGCGTAATCTGATGACATCAGATGGGCCCGGTTTTAAGATCGATACAGTTACGTACGATAAAATTCCGGCTGAATATGCCCGGAAAATATTGTCTCTTGAAGAACCTACTTCAGTTGTAACTGATAAGAGCAAGCGCTCTTTCAGAGTGAATGAACTTTTTCAAATTAGAAAAGCAAATGATCAATTGCTTTCAATTACCAGCTATTCCGCCAAGACGGTTTATGATCTCACACTTGAAGTCTATGTAGAAGGTGGTTCCCAGTATGTTCCTATTGCTTATCTGGACTCCATACCGGGATTCTCACAATTTGAGTTTAAGCCATCGTTGATCAATGGAAATTTCATATATAAAAAGGATAACGGTGTGGATACTCTGTCCCTTTCGAGCCTGAACGAAAAGAGAATGAAATTTCGTTTACTTAGCGATGATAAGCATTTTGAAATGCTTTCTAAAATAGATGCGGAGTGGAATATTTCTTTTTCAAATTATGATTGGAAACCGGGGTATGAAAGTGGTTCATGGCGCGAGTTGAGTGCCATCTATGCACGTGAGTGGGTGGTCATTATTACAAATTATGCCTATATGATGACTACTCCCGAGTATGCTTTTATCATGAGAAATTTTAGTAAGATATTTGGTGGAGAACTTTATGATAATAACCGTGTTAAGTTCACACCGGAAAAGTATTTATCAGAAGAAAAACGTTTCAAACAACCGCATAACTTTGTTTGTGGACGATCTAAACCCTCTGTTGGCGGTTTGGGCGGAGGAAACGTGTGGGGAGTAACTCACTGGAATTATTATGGTCATTATGCTTCTTTTAGCGGTTGGGAATCAATTACACATGAATTTATGCACTGTATGGGATATGGTCATTCTAGTAACATGACTTATGCTTCCGGTGGAGTGGGATGGACCGAGTTCATGTGGCAACTACATACTTATTTGAGAGGGAATGATTGGCTGCCATATACGGATCGGAATCTGTTAGGTTTTCATAAGCCGGAAAACGCGAAATATCGTGATGGTGGAATTGACCCTGATAAACTGAATGATAATAAGATTCTGCAGTTTTATAATAAAAGTAAAGTTACCCAATATTTTTTAGCTAATCCGTTGTCTAAATAAGTAATAACCATGAATAATGATTAAAGGTCTGTTTCTGATTATAATTCATCTTCTTTACTATTATTACTTTTTTATTGTTGGTGTTTTTTTAAGGTAAAACATACGGGTGGCTATGATTAAAAAAAGTGATAAGAAAAATGTGAAAAAATGTATAAGAACGAATTTTAATTTTTATCTTTGTCCAAATTTGTATGCGATGCTTGTCCCAACCATGACCACCGAAGAGGTGTGTAAAGAAATAAAGAATGACTATCCGGCTTTTTATGAAAAAATGTTGGATAATAAGGCTAGTAACTACCGAAAGTTTATTAAAGCTGTCCTATTTCCGGTTATACATCAGTTTTCATGGAAATCGTCATCGGGTAATATGTGGAATGTGATAATGTTGGCTCGTTATCGTAATGAGAGAAAATGTCCCGGTATTGTCCCTTACCTTAAATATGAAAATTGGGGTATGGGAATTATTTATCCTAAAAATATATATAGTAATCTGTCTATAATTGACTTTAAACCTCATTTTTGGAAAAGGTATCGGGAGCGTCAGCTAATAGCCAACGGCTTAGAAGGGATTTCTTTTGATGAACAAATAAAATATTTCTTTTTAAATAGCGGTCTCTTTACTTTTGATTTCAGAGAAGGCTCTAATAAAGGACATGAGGGTTTTGTCGGGTATACTAAGACCGGAATTTTCTTTGGTGTCGTAATAAAAGAGTTGGATTATCTCTGTGTCAAAACTTATGTGTCTGCTAATATGCTTTTTGATAATCAGATAGAAAGCTTGGATAGCGCTGATGAGTTAAGAGAGAAGATATTGTCTCATCCGGACTATTTTCAGAAAAGAGGGAAACTCTTTCATATCATGAATGACTCTTCTTTTTGGATGGATGAGACGATACGGTAAGCAGCTTTTTTCTTTCACAATATTTCTCTCAAATTATATGCGGGACAGTACAATTTTCCAGGTAGGTTATGTATCGGATTCTATCTAAAGTGCTTGTTCCGTCTTACGAAAGTTCAGCTATATTGTTTTCGTTGACATGCAGTTGGGTAAGTACAATTAATGCTTATAATCTGATTGATGTCAGTGGTATAATGCCCTGATAGCTGTTTTTGTTTAAGCTTCCAATTCCTCCCTGTACCTTGAATCGCTAATTTGACGAGTCGGCTGTGTTTACCGTTTATCTTATCTATTGTTTGTTGAAGACGTTCACGTTTCTCGCGATCTACTGAATCAAACAGTCCCAATTGGGTGCTATCGGTGATTTCGGTGATAATAACTCCGGCTTTCTTATATTGATAGCCTTGCATGAAAATCGTTTTTAGCCCAGCCAGTGCATAATGTACAATTTCTAATGTGTCATTGGTTGGTATCGGAAGATGTACAACTGTATTCCTCCAATATTGTGGCGAATCTTTACGGAAGTTATTCGTATGGATGAATACCATTAGTGACATTGCATAGCCTTTCTGTTGTCGGAGTTTCTTTGCGCATGTAGAAGCGTGAGTGGCGATTGCTTCCGACATTGTATCGATGTCCTCCACCATCTTGCCGAATGACCGACTTGTACATATCTGCTTTTTGGCCGGTGGTGTGGTTTCCATATCAATACAGGAAATGCCTTGAAGTTCTTTCCAGGTCCTTTCTCCGACTACAGTCATGTTCTTACGCACCCAAGATTCGGGCAACTCGGTAAAGTCATAGGCTGTTTTGACTCCCTGCTTTTCTAACTTGGCAACTTGCCGGTGACCGATCCCCCAGATGTCTCCAATTTCAGTAAGCTGCAGAGCCTTGGTGCGCTTTTCTTCTGTATCGATGATACATAAACGATTGTAAGCAGGATATTTCTTTGCAAATTTATTGGCGACCTTTGCGAGTGTTTTGGTTGGGGCGATACCCAAACTAACAGGTATGCCGGTTCCGCGGATTACTTTGTTTATAATGTCTGTTCCGAGTGACTGAATATCCCGAATCCCTTCCAGGTTAAGAAATGCTTCGTCTATACTGTATACTTCCATTTCCGGCACTTGTTCTGCCAGTATGGACATCACTCGTCCGGACATGTCGCCGTATAGCGTATAGTTCGATGAAAAGACAGATATGCCATATTTCTGAATATCATCTTTGATCTGATAAGCCGGAACTCCCATTTTAATCCCCAATGCTTTCGCTTCGTTACTTCTGGCAATAACACATCCGTCGTTATTACTTAAAACAACGATCGGCTTACCGTTCAAAGCCGGATTGAACACTCTCTCGCAACTTGCGTAGAAGTTATTGCAGTCCATTAGTCCAAACATTATCTTTTTCTCCTGTTCTTTTTGATGGTATAGGTCACTATTCCCCAGACGATAAATTCATTCTCCTTTGTTACTTTAATCAAGGAGTATTTCGGATTCGCCGGTATTAACCAGACGGCATTAGGTTCAATTCGTACCCGCTTTACAGTAAAATCTCCATCAATAAAACACACGGCAAGGTCGTCATCCTGTAATTCCAGTGATTTGTCGATGACCAGAATGTCTCCTTCTTCTATGCCTTCATCCCGCATCGAATCGCCTACTACACGTCCAAAGAATGTACTGGCAGGATGTTTGATTAGCTCTTTGTTCAGATCTATGGCTTGCTCCATATAGTCTTGTGCCGGTGACGGGAAACCGGCCCGTATACCTTCATCGGCGTATGGGATCGGCAAACTGCTGGATACGTCAATCTTATGTATTTCAAGTTTTCTTTTCATCATTCTATTTCATTTGAGTTGTACCTTAACAAAGCATTGCGGCATTTGATTTGCTGACTTGGATATTTTAGGGAAAGATAATGTCTATTTGTACGTTTTCTGGTACTTGTCCGGCTGATAATATTTATCCGGCCCCTTTCTCCGTTTAAGAGAGTATGCTATCATTTACTGTTTAGATAATGTTGCTTTCGTCCAATAAGGAACTGATGTAATATGTCTGTCTTTATAATAAATCTATGTTAACGCTATTTTGTGTCTATTAAAAGAGTCATAAGGTTTTAACTTCTTTTTGCGCTTTGCTTTGAGTATGGTTTTAACATGAATTGTATTATTAATATCAAGCGCTTGTATTAAGATTTGTAGTATTAATTAATAATTTGTTTTATATGAGAATAAAAAGGTTATTGTATGCTATTGCTACAATACTTCCCTTTCTGTTTCTCTGTTCATGTTATGAAGAACAGGAACCTCAACAGGAGAAACAGGGTAAGGAAAAATGGACAATGCAGGTTGCCGGTAATCAGTTAAATGAATTTTTAAATATTAATCCGGATTTACGGAACCTTTACGCTTATCCGGACTGGGATGCTGCGCAGATTATAAGGGAGCGGAGCGATACAGTTTCATATTACGTCCCTGTAGTGGATATAACAGCTGATACATGCTCTTATTTAATAATAGCACGCGCTTCGAATGATGTTTATTTGTACATGGTAAGACTTCCTGAGGAATACTCCGGCTTTGATTCCTTTTTGGAAGAACATTTAAAAATATTACGGATTATTGATGGTGCCCGGAGAGTCCCTGTTGGATATTTGCATAATTTTCCGGATGATGTACTGACTCGTACCCGTTCTTCAGGCTCTCTGTTTAATCGTGACCGCGAAACGAATACGGAAATTCTTGAAAATAACACCTTTGTTAAAGACGATCTTTTTGGTGCCGGTTTTTCGTTACCCGAAGTGACAGTAATCGGTAGACGTCCTACATCTTCTGAAGACCCGTTTAAATGGCCTTTTGGGGATATGCCTTCTGAATCTCCGAAAGCGCTTCCCGGACTTGATGACTTTTTTCTCCTCAAGGAGGCGGTTCATCTTCGTTATCTTCGCCACAGCAATCAGGCTCTTTGCCTAAACCTGAAGAAGTCATTAAGGATGCAACTGTAAAAAAGGCTTTGGAAGAAGCCTGGAGTGATATGCTTAAGCGTTCCACAGAGGTCCAAAGACAAGAAGTTGGTTTCTGGATTTATTATGATCCGGTGAAAAAGCAATATTACATAGGTAAGAAACGATATGGTATAGCAGTGAAGAATGACGGAAAAGCAAGAGGGAATATAAGCCTTGGAGACAAATCCCCTTCTGTAAATGGTGTGCCTGCCACAGCAAAAGTGGTTGCTTCTTTTCATACACACACTCCAATGACTGAAATAAAAGGCATGAAAAGAAAAGTAGGTCCATCTAAAGAAGATAAAGGGAATGCTGATAAAAATAGGATTCCAATCATTGTTTATGATTACATTGGTACAAAAGATCCTCGAACAAATGATTATTATGTTATTGGTGGACATAAAGTAAGTGACCCCAAAAAAATGTATATTTACCAACCTAAGAAATAACTAAGTTAATATGTATATGAAGACTTTATTTTTAAAACGATTGATGTTTATTTTTCTTCTTTTTGTAGCATGTTATTCAAGTGCTCAGTCTCTGAGGTCCTTGCCCTTTCAAAAAAGAGACAGTACATTGATTCGGATTGCAAAGGAAACGTTGAAGAAGAAAGCGCCTGAGTATTTAATTGAAAATGGTGCCCCGATTATTTCGAAGCACCGGGTTCGCTATTTGACTCCAGCAGAAGAAAAAGAAGTGCCTGAATTTAGTACGTTTTATGGGGCCAAGTCAGGCCAAGTCTATTATATTGTCGAATTTCCTCAAGATGAATCAATAGAATCTTTTGATGCTGGATTTGTAGCCCAAGTTTACATTTGGGAAGATACCTCAAGACCTTTTTCTATTGCTTTAGGAAATAGTCTGATTATGGATTTGAAGTAGGAAGTTAAGTTTAATATCAATTGCCCTAACTCTTTGGAGGTGAGGCAAATTCTTATGTGCCTATGATCGCTATTCGGCCGCGTTGTATCACTCTGCAATTGATCGGTTTTATCAAATTAGTGCGGAGAATAAAGGCACCGTTTTTAAGCGATGCCTTATACAACTTTCCACGCTCAACAACGCACACTCAACTACACAGTAGAGGCTGTATATAATGTATTACTGACTAATTAGAAATAAGTTCGGTACCGGCATAAAAAAAGTGAGGGGAACCACCCCCTCACTAAAGTCAAACCAAAATAATTCGAATTATGTCCGTATTATCTTGATTCTGCAAATATACAGTATTTGATCAGTTGTGTGCAAGTCAACGTATTAGCATATTCTATTTTCATGCAACGTTCATAATACATATCGTATATTTTCTTTAATCGTGCATTTAATATGTCCTTATCAGGTCTTTTTACTACTTTCCCGTTTTTGAATTCATTCTCAGCATCTATTATGATGTTAGTTGGTATATATCTGGTTGCTAAGTTGTGGGATACGGCAATCCGTACTTTGTGTTTGCCGTTCAACATTTTTTTTGTCGGCACTATAGTTATGAATAGATTAGCCATAATTTCTTTGTAATTAGATTATTTTTGTTTTTGTTTTATTGCCACGGCAATGTAACGGCAATAAAATAGCGTCAAAAGTGACGTTTTTAACTTTCTAATACAGGTACTAATGAAAATGAATATAGTTTGATTTTGTTTATAAGTAGTTGATAATCAATTAATAGAAAGGGCTTCTAAATCCTCCTCTGAGGTAGAAGCCCTTCAACACAAAAACTAAACTAGACTTAACTAAACTATTCTATTCTTGGAAGTTTCACAACTTCCGTTCTGTTTGTTACAAAGATAGATATTTTTTGTTTATGTATAAATAATAATCGACAAATACTCACATTTTACCGATAAATCAGCTACAAATCCTTTCAACTTCGCTCATCGAGGAATGTTTGGAAAGTCTGCTTGTAGCTATCGCTGACGGGGATATAGGTCTTATCAAATACGATACGCCCGCGGTCGATGATGCGTATTTTGTCTTTCTGGACGATGAAAGAACGATGTACACGCATAAAGCGGGCGGGGGGAAGCAACTCTTCCATGGACTTCATGCTCATAAGTGACAAAATGGGTTTGGGGGCATCTTCGGTGTAGATTTTGATGTAATCCTTCAAACCCTCTATATATAATATCTTTTTGAGTTCTACCTGCACCAGTTTATAGTCACTTTTGACAAAAATACTGTCTACTTCTTCGGGCTTCTGGACCAGTTCGAACCATTGCAACGCCTTGTTGGCTGCCTGCAGGAAGTCAACATACGAGATGGGTTTGAGTAGGTAGTCGAGTGCGTTGACCCGGTATCCGTCGATGGCATATTGACCGAAAGCAGTAGTGAACACAATACGGGTACGAGGGGATACCATTTTAGAGAATTCCAGACCGTTGAGTTCCGGCATTTGAATGTCAAGGAACAACAGGTCGATCTGGTTCCCGGGAAGTTCTTTCATGGCCTGTACGGCACTGGAATACTTTCCCGCCAGTTCGAGAAAAGGTGTTTTGTTGACATAACTCTCCAGCAGACTGAGTGCCAGAGGTTCGTCGTCGACTATGGCGCAACGTAATTTCACGGCTATGGATGATTAAATATTAATAATTTCGATATATATTCTTTGCCATCCGGGGAGATGGCTTTATCCCATTGATAACGTCCGGGATAAGAGAGTTCGAGGCGCTTCCTTACCTGTTCGAGCCCGATACCCGATCCGCTTTTGTCCGTGTTGGTTTTGGGATGATAACTATTGCGTATCTCACACCGGATCTCCTCTTTGTTTTCAGAGATGAGGATGTGGATGAAACTCAGTTCGGTGGGGGAGATGCCGTGTTTAAAGGCATTCTCTATCAGTGAGATGAAGATCAGTGGAGCAATCTCCGTCCGGCTGTCCGGCTGTATGTCGAATTGTGTAATGACCTCTACATTTCCCGAAAGACGGATACGCATCAGTTCGATGTAGTTGCGAATGAAGTCTACCTCTTTACAAAGGGGTACATAGTTCTGCTGATTGTCATAGAGCACATAGCGTAGCAACTTGCTGAGCTCCTGCACGGCCTGCTGCGCCTTGTCGCTGTCAAAGGCGATGAGTGCATAAATATTATTCAGCGTGTTGAGCAGGAAATGCGGGTTAAGTTGGTTTCGCAAGTTCTTCAACTCTGCTTCGGTGCGACTTTTCTCCGCTTCACGACGGGCGGCTTCAGCTTGTCCCCAACGGGCACTCATGCGGATGGCCGCACTCAGTCCGATGGTGAAGATGAGGCTTAGAATGTCTCTTACGAAAAAAATCCATCCGGGAGGCATGTGCGGCTTCTTAAGAGTGGGAGCCGGGGCATTCAGGCTTTGCCAGATATGCAGCAGCAGTCCGATGAGGCAGACCAATAAGATGTTGTAGATGATGTATTTATTCTTCTGTTCCCGGAAGAGGAGATGAGGAACGAGGAGGAAATAGTTTAAATAGAATACGGTGACAAAAGAGAGGGGTACGGCAGAATGACGCAGATAGGCATGCCAATTGATACTGTCTCCTGTACGATCGATGAAGAAGAACGGGAAACCGAACACAATCCCCCAACTGATGATGTGTATCAGGATTTCCAGAGGACGGCGGGCTGATGTCAGAGATTGTTTCATGGGAACAAAGATAATAATTTTAGTTTACCACAGGGGCACAGAGACAGAGTTTCTGTCATCCTATCCGGTATACATCAAGGAATTCTTTCTGCCTCTGTGCTCTCTGTGGCGAACAAGTAAACTGATGATGGCTTATTCGTATCGGATTGCCTCGATCGGATCAAGGTCGGCGGCTTTCTTGGCCGGATACCATCCGAAGAATACTCCGGTGACAGTACAAACCGCAAACGACAGGAATACGCTCCAGGGTTGGATGAAGATGGGCCAATGGGCGACACTTTTCACAACCCAGCTGGCACCGCAGCCGATGATTACTCCGATAAGGCCTCCGGTGATGCTGATCAGGATGGCTTCTATCAGGAATTGGCTCAGGATGTCGACGCCACGTGCACCGACCGACATGCGCAGACCGATCTCACGGGTACGCTCTGTGACGCTGACGTACATGATATTCATGATGCCGATGCCGCCTACTACGAGCGATATGCCGGCAATGCAGGCGAGCAGTGTGGTCATCAGGTCGGTGGTAGAGTTGAGCATGCTGCTCAATTCCTGCTGGCTCCGGATGGTGAAATCATCGTCATCCGCCTCTTTCAGCTTGTGATTGCGGCGGAGAAGTTCGGTAATCTCTTCCGTAGCATTGTCCGTCATGTCTTCCGAAAGGGCAGAAGCGTAGATACCTTGCAGATAGGTCTGTGCCAGCAGACGCTTCATCACGGTGGTGTAGGGTGCCAGTACGATGTCGTCCTGGTCCATACCCATAGAGTTGTATCCCTTGGATTTCAGTACGCCTACTACACGGAACGGTATTTTGCTGAACCGGACAATGCGTCCTACAGGATCTTCTCCATCGGGGAAAAGATTGTCTACAATGGTTTTTCCTATCACGCATACCTTGGCGCTCGACTGGATATCGGCTTCGCTGAACATCTCTCCATTGTCTATCGAGAGCTGTCGAATTTCCAGATACTCCGTTCCCACGCCATTCACGGATGACGGATAGTTGTTGTTGCCTGCAATCAACTGCCCGGAGCTGGAAACATTAGGACTGACCGCAGCCAGAAAGCTGGTTTCATCCCGCAATGTTTCGTAGTCGGTCAGTTTCAGTGTCTGCATGGCACTGGGGTCCTGGCGAACACCTCCGCGCATGTCTGCTCCCGGATGAATCATAATCATATTGGAGCCCATCTCGGAGATTTGTGCCTGGATACTTTTCTTTGATCCCTGGCCGATGGCGAGCATGGTGATGACGGATGCCACACCGATGATGATCCCCAGCATCGTAAGGAACGCGCGCAACTTGTTGTTATTCAAGGCGCGCAAAGCTATTTTAAATAAATTGGTTCCGTTCATAATAATCTGTCTGTTATTCTTCTTGTACCGGCAGAGCGGCCAGTGCTTCGGCTGCGGAAAGAATGTCCGGGTTAGTGCTGTCTTCCTTGACTTGTCCGTCGCGCAACACGATGTTACGGCTGCTGTATTGGGCTATTTCCGGATTATGCGTTACAAATATGATTGTGCGGCCTTCGGCATGCAGTTTCTGAAACAGTACCAGGATCTCGAACGAAGTGCGTGTATCCAGGTTACCGGTTGCCTCGTCCGCAAGGATGACTGCCGGATTATTGACCAACGCACGGGCGATGGCTACACGTTGCATCTGTCCGCCGGACATCTGATTGGATTTGTGTTCCAACCGTTCGCCCAGTCCTACGGCTTGCAGCGCCTCAATGGCGCGCCGCCGCCGTTCGGAAGCGCTGACTCCCGAATTATACATCAGCGGGAGTTCTACATTTTCCACAGCAGTCGTCTTTGGCAGCAGATTGTAACTTTGGAAGACAAAGCCTATCTTTCGGTTGCGCAATATGGCACGCTGAGGTTTGCTCATGGTACGTACCGAGATTCCATCCAGCAGATATTCTCCGCTGGTAGGTGTGTCGAGGCAACCCAGCGTATTCAGTAGCGTTGATTTGCCCGAACCGGACGTACCCATAATGGTGACAAACTCTCCTTCGGTGATGGTGAACGAAACCCCGCGCAATGCGTGAACGGTTTCGTCTCCCACCTGGAAGTTACGTTTGATATTCTGAAGTTCGATGACTGTTTTGTTCATACTTATTTTCCTTTCTTCTTGCTACCCGGATGGCTAGGCATAAACGGACTTTGTTCTCCTCCGCCTTCCTGTCCGCCTTCAGGCGATACATTGCCGCCCGGCATATTTCCAATGGTGGCTTCGGTGACAACTACCATGCCTTCGGAAGCACCTTGGGTGATTTCTGTATGGATGCCGTTAGTGATCCCTATCTGCACGGGGTGTGCCGTGAAAGTATTTCCTTCACGTGTCCATATTTTATGTTCGCCCTCACAGTCCTTCACTATGTCATTATCGCCGATCAGGGGTTTCTCCGGTGTGAAGCGGAGTGCACGTGCCGGTACAGAGAGCACGTCCTTTCTGTCCAGTGTGTAGATCGTGACATTAGCCGTCAGGCGGGGTTTCAGTTTCAGGTCCGGGTTATGGGCGGAGATCACTACTTCGTATGTGACTACGGTAGTAGACGAGCTGCTAGTGCTGGTACTGCTTGCGTCTCCCAGACGGATTTGGGTCACTATTCCTTCGAAAACATCGTTCGGATAGGCATCTACGGTAAATGTGGCCCGTTGTCCTTCTTCCACGCCGCCTATATCGGCTTCATCTACGTCGGCCACTACCTGCATCTGGGTCAGGTCGGCTGCGATGGTGAACAAAGTCGGTGTCTCGAATCCGGAAGCCACCGTTTGTCCTTCTTCCACATCCCGGCTGATGACAACGCCATCGATCGGAGAAGTAATGGTGGCATAGGACAGGTTGCGTTCTGCCTTGGCCAGTGAAGCCTGGCTGCTTTCGAACGAGCTTTTGGCCTTCTCGTAGTTGTAGAGCGATTGCTCGTAATCGGTATCGCTGATCAGCCCCTTTTCGTGCAACCCTTTGTTGCGCTCATAGTTCTTCTTTTGGTATTCGTATTCCGCCTTTGCACCACTGTAGGTGGCACGTTGAGAGGCGAGTTCACTTTGCAGTGTCACACGGTCCATCTCAGCGATAAGTTGTCCCTTGGTCACTGCCGCGTTATAGTCCACATAGATTTTGTCGATAATTCCGGATACCTGTGTACCGACTTCTACTTCTGTTACCGGTTCGATAGTTCCTGTGGCGGTTACCGACTCCGATATCTCGCCTTTGCTTACGGTTGCCGTGGCATAGGTTACTTTGTGCTTGGCCGTAGAACCGCCAAAGAGCCAAATCCCTCCGCCTGCCAGTATGGCGAGGCTTACGGCAATAAGAATGATCTTTTTCTTCTTCATATCGTTATAACGTTAAATGTTTTATTCCTTTATTGTCTACAGTGTTATCTTATCTCCCTGGTAGAACTTCAGCAATTGTGTATTCAAAATAGCCATGTACTTAGACTGTAACAGCTCTTGCTGTGCTTGTAGCAGATTGTTTTTTTCGGTCAGAAGCTCCACGGTATTTTTCATTCCGGCATTAAATTGCTCGCTGACCAGTTCGTAGCTGGTCTGTGTGCTGTGCAATTTCTCTATGGCTGCCGCATATCGCTGCTGGGCGCTGTTGGCGTCGAGCCACAGTCCTTCGATGGTTTTATACAATGTTTTCTGTTCGTCGAGCAGAGTCAGTTGACTGGTCTGATACTGAAGTTTGGCTTTTTCTACGGCACTTTTGGTCTGTCGGTTGTTAAAGATTGGGACGCTGATGCTGAGTCCGATGGAGTTGTTCCATCCGTTTTTCACTTGTTCGCCGAAGGTGAAGTCGCTTCCGCTGGTATGGTTGGTACCGATACCGGCTGTCAGGCTGACGCTGGGCAGATATCCCGATTTGGCGATTCTGATCCCCAGTTCCGATGCCTCTACACTGAGCTTGCTTGCCTCTATTTCCGGGCGGAGGGCTACAGCGGAACGAAAGACATCCGTTTTGGTGGGGAGGGGCGACAGTACATTTTCGTCACCCAATGCAGGCAGATAGACCTGCATTTCCTGTTCGCCGTCCAGTTCGAGGAGTTGCTTCAGTTGCAACTTATAGTCCTGAAGTGTGGCCTGTGCGGTCACCAGTTGATAACGGTCAGTGCTGACTTGGGCTTCCAACTGGGCATAGTCGCTCCGGGCAATGCTTCCCGCATCCAGCAGTTGTTTGCCACGGTCCCGTTGGGCTTCGGATACTTGCAGGGTGTTTTCGTTCACCTTGACTGATTCGGCGGCATAGAGAATCTGAATATATACCTGGGCGATCGATTGCTCGATATCATTTTCCGAAGTGGCTACATCGAGGTCTGCCACGCGGTTGTTCAGCTTTTCCTGTTCGATTGTTTTCAGGCGTTTACTGCCGTTATATACGGTCCATTGCGCGTTCAGTCCGTAGTTTCCGTTGTAGGTGGTCTTGTTGCTGCTCTTCAGTACTTCCGAGCCACTGATAATGCTGCTGGACTCTTGGTAGGGACGGTTCACCAGATTTTGGCTGCTGGAGAACGAGAGGCTGGGGAAGAGGGCCGCTTTGGCTGTCTTTACGTCCACCTGTGTGCTCTGCGCATTGATCCGGTTACGACGGATGCTGATGTTTTGCTGCAAGGCATAGTCGATGCAGCTCTGCAGATCCCATTGCGCGGGCATGGATACCGAGTCGGCGGTTTGCGTTGTTCCGGTAGCTTCCGTCTGTTGTGCCCACAATCCGTTGCCGGGCAAGATAGCTGCCAGGCAGACTGTTATTAGGGTGATTCTTTTTACGTTCGTCATACTCTTGCTTCTTTTTATTTTATAGAAACAAAAGTACGCTGCAATAGAAAGATGTGCAAAAGCGATAGACGGGAGGGGAGGTTTTGTCGCTAAAGGCAGGTTTTATGTCGATAAGTGGATCTGCCGATATTGCCTATGAACTGAACGATCGGACGAAAATAGGGTGTAGCTATCCCGGCCGGATGGCTACGCCCTTTGCTCCTTAAGGCTACACCCTAAGGTATCCGTGGCTACACCTTCCCATACTTAAAATCCGATTAGTGGATATACCTATGCAAAGAGTGTATTATGGCAGTTTCATTTTTTAATTTATATATATAAGGTATAAAGGGTGTAAGCAGGCTTCGGGGGCATAAGAATAGTTTATTTTATTCGTTTCATCAACATTTTTAAGACTATCTTTGTTATTTATTACATAAACGCTAATTTTGAGATGTTATAAACCCTGTATTATGAAGAATACACTGCTCCACATCTGGAATTTCTATGTAGAAGGCTTTCGAAGCATGACCCTGGGACGTACCCTGTGGCTCATTATACTTGTGAAACTCTTTATCATGTTCTTCATTCTCCGCCTGTTTTTCTTCCCCAACTTTCTGAGCAGCCAGCCCACCGATAAGGACAAGGGGGAATACGTTGCGGGCGAACTTATAGAACGCGGGCAATAGACGACTGACGTTTAACTCTAACTACTAATGATATGATTGAAAGTATTGACACTTCACTGATTGACTGGTCGAGAGCCCAATTTGCTCTGACAGCCATGTATCACTGGATCTTCGTGCCTCTCACGCTTGGTTTGGCGGTTGTTATGGCCATTATGGAGACCCTTTATTATAAAACAGGCAATGAATTCTGGAAACGAACGGCTAAATTCTGGATGAAACTTTTCGGTATCAATTTTGCCGTGGGAGTGGCCACCGGGCTGATCCTGGAGTTTGAGTTCGGAACCAATTGGAGTAACTATTCCTGGTTTGTAGGCGATATTTTCGGTGCACCTCTTGCAATTGAAGGTATTTTGGCTTTCTTTATGGAGGCCACGTTTATTGCTGTCATGTTCTTTGGATGGGACAAGGTGAGCAAGAGATTCCATCTCATTTCAACCTGGCTCACGGGCTTGGGAGCTACGATTTCTGCCTGGTGGATTCTGGTTGCCAATGCGTGGATGCAGCATCCGGTAGGCATGCAGTTCAATCCTGACACCGTACGCAACGAGATGGTCGACTTTATGGCTGTTGCGTTTTCGCCGGTGGCTGTCAATAAGTTCTTTCATACGGTACTTTCAAGTTGGGTGCTCGGAGCTGTTTTTGTGATTGGCATCAGTTGCTGGTTCCTGCTGAAGAAGCGTGATAAGGAATTTGCGGTGGCGAGCATCAAGATAGGTGCAGTCTTCGGGCTGGTGGCTTCTTTGCTGACGGTGTGGACCGGTGATGGTTCCGGTTATGCCATCGCACAGACACAGCCGATGAAACTGGCTGCTGTGGAGGGCTATTACGAAGGACAAAATGGTGCCGGACTGGTGGCTGTCGGACTTTTGAACCCGGAGAAGAAAACCTATGATGACGGTCAGGACCCGTTCCTCTTCCGTATCGAGATTCCGAAAATGCTTTCGCTGCTGGCCGAACGTAAGGTGGATGCCTTTGTGCCGGGTATAAAAAATATTATTGAGGGAGGATATGAACTGAAAGACGGTACAAAAGCTCTTTCGGCTGCCGAGAAGATAGAAAAAGGCAAGAAAGCGATTGCTGCCCTGGCCACTTATCGTACGGCTAAAAAAGAAGGTGATGAAGCTGCCGCCAAGGAGGCTTATACCACTTTGCAGGAAAATGTGCCTTATTTTGGCTATGGCTATATTAAAGATGTAAATCAGTTGGTACCTAATGTACCGCTTAACTTTTATGCTTTTCGCGTGATGGTGATCCTGGGCGGATATTTCATTCTGTTTTTCATCCTGGTGCTTTTCTTTGCCTATAAGAAAGATTTGTCGAAGATAAGATGGATGCAGTACGTTGCTCTGTGGACCATTCCGTTGGCTTATATTGCCGGACAAGCCGGTTGGGTGGTGGCCGAATGTGGTCGTCAGCCGTGGGCGATACGGGATATGCTTCCTACGTCTGTGTCTATCTCTAAGCTCGATGTGGGCTCTGTGCAGACCACTTTCTTTATTTTCCTCGTTTTGTTTACCGTGATGTTGATTGCTGAAATTGGCATTATGGTCCGTGAGATCAAGAAAGGACCGACGGTTAATCATTAGTCACGAACCAATAATTATTTAAACTATGGGTACATACATTTTTCTACAACAATATTGGTGGCTGGTAGTCTCACTACTCGGGGCCATACTCGTATTTTTACTGTTTGTGCAGGGTGGCAACTCTCTGCTGTTTTGTTTGGGCAAAACCGAAGAGCATCGTAAGATGATGGTAAACTCTACCGGACGCAAATGGGAATTTACATTTACCACGCTGGTCACTTTCGGTGGCGCTTTTTTTGCTTCGTTTCCTCTGTTTTATAGTACCAGTTTCGGGGGGGCCTACTGGCTGTGGATGATTATTCTTTTCAGTTTTGTGTTGCAAGCTGTCAGTTATGAATTTCAGAGCAAAGCGGGCAACTTGTTGGGAAAGAAGACCTACCAGACTTTTCTGGTGATTAACGGTGTGGTGGGACCCTTGCTCTTGGGAGGCGCTGTGGCCACTTTCTTTACCGGTTCGGATTTCTATATCAATAAGGGGAATATGGTGAACGAAGTGATGCCTGTGATCAGTCATTGGGGCAACGGTTGGCACGGACTGGATGCACTGACCAATATCTGGAATGTGATTCTGGGATTGGCCGTGTTCTTCCTGGCGCGTGTTTTGGGAGCTCTTTACTTTATCAATAATATCGCTGATAAAGAGTTGGTTGCCAAATGTCGTCGTTCGTTGATAGCCAATACCGTCCTGTTCCTGGTGTTCTTCCTGGCATTCGTGATTCGCACTTTGCTGGCCGATGGATATGCCGTCAATCCGGAAACAAAAGAGATCTACATGGAGCCTTATAAATACTTCAATAATTTTATTGAAATGCCGGTGGTGCTTATCGTGTTCCTTGTGGGAGTCGTGCTGGTGTTGTTTGGCATTGGCAAAACCCTGCTGAAAAAAACGTTTGATAAAGGAATCTGGTTTGTGGGTATCGGTACGGTGCTGACTGTTCTGGCACTGCTGCTGACAGCCGGATATAACAATACGGCTTATTATCCGTCGAATACGGACATACAAAGTTCGCTGACCCTTGCCAATAGTTGTTCCAGCCAGTTCACGCTCAAGACCATGGCCTATGTTTCTATCCTCGTTCCGTTTGTCATCGCCTACATTTTCTATGCTTGGCGCAGCATCGACAACCGGAAGATCGATGCCAAGGAAATGGACGAAGGCGGACATGCTTATTGAGATTCTTGTCGGATAAAGGTATAAGGTATCAAAATTTTATTATTTTTGCAGTAATGCTTATCTGTTTTTGGAGAAACAAAGGCAGATAAGCATTTTTTATATCAGTAATTAAACAGACATACTATGAAACGAGTATTTGTATACCAGGACTTTAAGTCCCAGAAATTTTGGAGCATCGATGTCCGGGGCACTGACGTAATAGTGAATTACGGTAAGTTGGGGACGGATGGACAAACACAGGTGAAGAATTTTTCGTCGGCAGGGGAAGCCGAAAAAGCCGCCGGTAAGCTGATAGCGGAAAAAACGAAAAAAGGATATGTGGAGACCTTGGAAGAGGTTGCCAAAGAAATGAAAGTGGAAGCCAAAAAGTATGCGTTGAGCTATGACGAAGCGGAAGAGGGCGTAAACTTGATGGACAAGATATTGAAAGACAAAAAACTGCCGTCACTCAAGCAGATCACAATAGGCTGCTGGGGATATGACGGGGAGGACTCCTCGGTCATTGCCGATGGCATTGTGGAGAATAAAGAGAAGTTTGCCCATCTCGAAGGTTTGTTCTGGGGAGATATGGATTCAGAAGAACAGGAGATTTCCTGGATTGAGCAAGTCGATTTGAGCCCGGTGCTGGATGCGATGCCTCTGCTGAATAACCTTAAAATCAAAGGAACGAATAATCTGAGCATTGGTAAGAAACCGCGTCCGAACTTGAAGTCACTTGAAATTATCAGTGGCGGCCTGCCCGATTCGGTGGTGGAAGATATCCTGGGTTCCGATCTGCCGAATCTTGAAAAGCTGGTTCTCTATGTAGGAGTGGAGGATTATGGGTTTGATGGCGATATGAATGTATTCAGACCTCTGTTCTCTAAAGACCGTTTCCCTAACCTGAAATGGCTGGGCATTGTCGATGCCGAAGAGCAGAATACGGTTGTAGAGATGTTTCTTGAATCGGATATCCTGCCGCAACTGGAAACAATGGATATTTCCGCCGGTGTGTTGACGGATGAAGGGGCACGGCTATTGCTGGATCATGTGGATAAAATCAAGCATCTGAAGTTTATCAATATGAAATACAATTATCTGAGCGACGAGATGAAGAAAGAGTTGCAGAAATCGCTGCCCATGAAGATAGATGTTTCCGACTCACAGGAATACGATGACGATTACAGTTACCCGATGATTACGGAGTGAGCGGATGAGAATACTTGTTGCCAGTAACTCGACTTCCAAGCGTACGGACTATTTTATCAAAGCGGGTAGAAGCCTCGGGGCGGACACCTGCTTTGTCACTTATGACGAGTTGTCGGCCGTTCTTCCCGATTGTCGCGATACGGTTGTAAAGCTGGAGCCTCCGGTATTTCGGGAGGCGGACTTTCGGAAATACAATTTGCTCTGCGAGGAGTATAGAAGTCTGTTGTCCCGACTGGCCGATACGGATAAGTCGGAAAGTGTACACTTTCTGAATGAACCGGCTGCAATTCTTTGTGCACTCGATAAAGTGTATACTCAGCGGAAACTGACCGAGGCCGGCCTGAAAACAACTCCGTTGCTTTCGGATGCGCTTAGCACATTTGATGATTTGGCCGCCATACTTTGCCGGCAGAAGAGGGGAGGATTTCTGAAACCCCGTTATGGTTCCGGGGCCGGTGGGATTATGGCTGTCAGGTATAATCATCGCCGGGATGAATGGGTGGCTTATACGACGATGTCCTGGGAAGGAGGGCGCGTTTGTAATGCGAAACGTATCTGCAGGCTGACGAACCGGAAAGAGATTGCCACATTGGCGGAAGAGATCATATGGTGTGGGGCTGTCCTTGAAGAATGGATGGCAAAGGAAAAGCTGGAAGGTGAGAATTATGACTTGCGTGTTGTCTGCAGGGGGGATGAAGTCGATTATGTAGTGGTGCGTTGCAGTGACGGTGCCATAACTAATCTTCACCTGAACAATAAAGCGAGGCTGTTCGAAGAACTTTCGTTGGCTCCTTCCGTTCGTGAAGAGCTTTTCTGTCGGAGCATCACTGCCATGAAGGCCTTGGGGCTGCGATATGCGGGCATAGACGTGCTGATAGCCCGGAATACGGACACACCTTATATTATAGAGGTCAATGGGCAGGGAGACCATATCTATCAGGATATGTATACGGAAAATAAGATATATGCCAATCAGATAAAAACGATAGAATCACTTTTCAATGGAAATAGATGAATTACCCTCCGGCACGCAGGATCAGAAGCCGGACATAGATATGAATGAAATTGTAGGTACGCATGATATACTGATGCTCTGTTTCGATACTTTGCGTTATGACGTCAGCGTGGCCGAAGAAGCCTCCGGGGGGACTCCTGTACTGAATAGCTGTGGCAACGGTTGGGAGAAACGGCATGCTCCCGGTAATTTCACTTATCCGTCTCACTTCGCTATTTTCGCAGGATTCTTGCCGTCACCCGCCGAGCCGCATATGTTGCGTAACCGAAAGTGGCTCTTTTTCCCCTTTCAGGCTGGTACGGGACGTATACCTCCCAAAGGCAGTTATGCTTTCAAAGAGGCTACGTTCGTACAGAGTCTGGCTCAGGTAGGTTATGAAACAATCTGCATCGGAGGAGTCAACTTTTTCAGTAAGCGGAATGATATAGGAAGGGTATTTCCCGGCTATTTCAATAAGAGTTATTGGCTGCCGACTTTCGGTTGCACGGATAAGAACAGTGCTGCCAATCAGGTGGACTTTGCCGTCGACAAACTGGAAAAGTATCCGGCGGACCGGAAAGTATTTATGTATATCAATTTTTCGGCGATTCATTATCCGAACTGCCACTACGTGGAGGGAAAAAAGAAAGACGATAAAGAGTCGCATGCGGCAGCTCTACGGTATGTCGACAGTCAGCTGCCCCGCCTGTTCGAGGCTTTCAGGAGGCGCTCGGACACGTTGGTCATTGCCCTGTCCGATCACGGGACCTGTTACGGTGAAGATGGTTACGAGTATCATTGCATCTCTCACGAAAAAGTATATACGGTGCCTTATAAACACTTTATTCTCAGAAAATGAACGAACAACAGCAGATTTCACGATATGTCAGCTATATGTACAGTTATCCGCATAAGACGGCTTACCGTACGTTGACTCCTCAGGTCTCTCTTTCTCCTTATCTTGAACGGCTGGAAGGAAGGGAGGCTAGTTTATATTTCCACATACCTTTCTGTGCCCATAAGTGTGGCTATTGCAATCTTTTTTCACAGCAGTGTTGCGATGCGGAGCGCATTTCATTGTATCTCCACACGATGCGCCGCCAGGCCGAACAGCTGTCTGTGGCGGCACAAGGCCTGAAGTTTACTTCGTTTGCCGTCGGAGGGGGTACTCCGCTTATTTTGGATGAAGGACAGTTGGAAGAGTTGTTCTGCCTGGCCGAACTGTTCGGTGTGCATCCTTCCCGGGTGTTTACTTCTGTCGAGACTTCACCGGAATATACGCAAAAGAGTGTTTTGAGGCAGTTGCGGGCGAGGGGAGTGGAGCGGTTGAGCATGGGGGTGCAGAGTTTCAATGAGACGGAGTTGAAGAAACTGAAAAGAAGACCCGGACTCGGTACAGTAGTCGGTGCACTCGAAAATATTGTGGAGGCAGGTTTTCCGCAGTTTAACCTCGACCTGATTTATGGTATCGAGGGACAGACGGTAGAGAGCTTTATGCGCTCTCTGAACACTGCACTTACTTATCGGCCCAACGAGTTGTTTATTTATCCTCTTTATGTCCGGCCGGGTACACGCATCGATGTACGTTCGACGGATGACATAGGTTATGCTATCTACAAATCTGCCCGTGAGTTACTGGTAGGGCAAGGATTTGTACAAACGTCCATGCGCCGTTTTGTCAGGCGCGAAACAACGGAAACGGAATTTTCGTGTGGTGACGAAGTGATGCTTTCCTGCGGGGCGGGAGGCCGGAGTTATTTGGGAAACTTACACTATGCCACTCCCTATGCTGTACGTCAGCAGGCAATAGCCGATGAAATAGACCATTATATCCGGACTACCGATTTTATGACTGCCGCTAATGGTTTCTTGCTTTCCACAGAAGAGATGCAAATCAGATTTATTATAAAGAACCTGATGTATCACCAGGGAGTGGACTTGGCGGAGTATGAAAAACGTTTTGGTGAGAAGCCGGACCGGAATCTTTTCCGGGAGTTCACAGATCGTGGATGGATTGAAGAGACTGGCCGGATAGTGCGTCTCACGGAGGAAGGAATGGCTTATTCCGATTATATCGGACAGGCATTTATTTCACCTGCCGTGAGGAAACTGATGTCCGAATATGTATATCCCTGATCCGAATAGAATGATGTCCTCTTTGAGTACTGTCCGGAGTATCTATTATAGAGGTAGTCTGGAGCATTGCAATTATACGTGTTCGTATTGTCCGTTCGGCAGAAAGTCTGTGTCTGCCGATACGACAGAAGATCAGGAAGCATTGGATCGCTTTATTTCCCGTATCGGCGGGTGGAAATACGGTTCATTACGCATCCTGATTATTCCTTACGGGGAAGCGATGATACATCGCTACTATAGAGAGGGCATCATGCGCCTGGTCGCTATGCCCCATGTGATTGGAGTCTCTTGCCAGACCAATTTGTCCTTTTCGGTATCCCGTTTTTTAGATGAGGCTGAGGCGGAGCAGGCAGATGTGTCTAAGTTCAGGTTTTGGGCGAGCTATCACCCGGAGATGGTTGGGGTAGGGGAGTTTGCATCCAAAATAGAGATGCTTCGTGCGGCCGGCATCGGGGTATGTGCAGGGGCAGTCGGTGATCCTTCGGCAAAGGAACAAATCCGGAAACTGAGACAGCTGCTGGATCCGTCGGTTTACCTGTTTGTGAATGCCATGCAGGGATTGCGGAAGCCGCTGTCGGAGGAGGATATCCGTTTCTTTGGTGAAATAGACAATCTGTTCGATTATGACCGGAGAAATGCAAAGGCGTGCTTGGAAGGCTGTGTGGGAGGCAGGGAAACACTTTTTATCGACCGGAAAGGGGATATGTATGCTTGCCCGAGAAGTGGGATACGGATGGGAAACTTTTACGATGACTCCACTTCGGATTTTCAGCCCTTCTGCCTTCGTAAAGTTTGTGATTGTTACATTGCTTTCAGTAATTTGTGCGATACGCCTTTAAGGAGAATGATGGGGGATGGGGCTTTGTGGCGCATACCGGAAAGGAAAAAGGTGGAAGCTGTCTTCTTTGATGTGGATGGTACGCTGACGGATGCTCAGGGACGGATTCCGGACCGTACGGTTTCGGTATTGGAGTATATGGCTAAGCGTTTGCCTTTATATCTGAGTACTGCTTTACCGGTGTCGCATGCTAAAAAACGGCTTGGCAATGTGTTCGGCCTGTTCTCGGGCGGAGTTTTTGCGGACGGAGGTCTGTTATGCTACGGGGAAACTACCGAATGTGTTCCGATTGCAAATCCTGTGACTGCCGGTTTTCCGGGTTGCAGGGTGACCCGTTATACCCGGGAGGGGAAAGTCTTTAAATATGCTGTGCTTGCACCGAATACCCGGGAAGCTGTCCGGTGGCTGACCGAATTGGATGAAGAGGCGTATCAATTGTATCAGGAGGGACGATTGCTGACGGTGGTAGACAGTAAAGCCGGTAAGAAGAACGGTCTGATTACTCTGTGTGCTCGATTGGGGATTTCTCTTAGGGAGGTTTTGGTAGTAGGCAATACGATGCATGATTGGCCGATGATGTCCGTAGCCGGCTATTCTTGTGCCGTGATGGATGCGGAAGAAAAGTTGAGGAAACTATCGGGATATGTTCTGAACCCCGATAGTATTCCTGTATTTTTTGATATCTGACTTTATTTGGCCACGTTGTTCACAGGCTTGCCGCCGATATAGGCTTTTAGGTTGTCGACCAGGATAGCCATCAGGCGCTCGCGGGCAGCCGAAGTAGCCCAGGCTATATGTGGGGTGATGAAGCAGTTTCTGGCAGTCAGCAAAGGATTGTCGGCACGGGGTGGCTCGGTGGAGAGCACATCCAGTCCGGCGGCATAGATTTTGTAATTATTCAGAGCTTCTGCCAAGTCATGCTCGTTGACCAGCGGACCACGGCTGGTATTGATTAAAATGGCATTGGGCTTCATCAGTTCCAGGCGACGGGTGTTAACCAGATCACGTGTTGATTCCGTCAGCGGGCAATGCAGGCTGACAATATCACATTCGCGGAAAATCTGGTCGAGTTCTGCTTTTCGGATTTCAGGAGGCAGTTGGAGACGTGATTTAGATGTATAAGCCCACACTTTCATACCAAATCCGATAGCGATACGGGCTGTGTTGTATCCGGTTTGTCCCAGGCCGATAAGACCTATCTTCTTTCCCAACAGCTCGATAAGCGGAGTATCCCAGTAACAAAAATCCTGACTCTGAGTCCAGCGTCCTTCACGAACCTCGTCGGCATAATGCTGTACTCGCTGAGTGATGTTCAGGATATGGGCAAAAACCATTTGTCCGACGGAGGGAGTGCTGTAGGCAGGGATATTGGTTACGGTAATGCCACGCTCTTTGGCTGCGGCAACATCAATGATGTTATATCCGGTGGCTATTACGCCAATATACTTCAGGTTGGGCAAGGATGCCATGTGTTCTGCCGTGATCACCACCTTGTTGGTAAGAATCGCTTCTGCATCCTTCGAGCGTTCAAGTACCTCGTCGGGAGCCGTGCGGTCATAGATTTCACACTCACCCAAAGTTCTCAATTCGTCCCAGTTCAGATCTCCGGGGTTGGCGGCATAACCGTCTAAAACTACTATCTTCATAAATTATTAGGTGTTAAGTATTCAGTTTAGATACTTGAATACTGAATGAATAACTTTTTATCTGATAAAACAATTGCAGATGGTTAATAGTTCTTTTCATTTCCCCATAGTTGCTTCATTCGCTCGGCATGTTTTTGTTCTGCCGGATTGTGTTGGGGTTGCCATAGTTGTTTGGCCTTGATTTCATCCGGTAAGAACTGTTGTTTTACAAAATTGCCTTCGTAATTATGTGCATATTTGTACTCCTGGCCATATCCCAACTGCTTCATCAGCTTGGTGGGAGCGTTGCGCAAGTGTAGGGGAACAGGCAGATTACCGGTTTCGCGTACCAGTGCCAGTGCATCGTTAATGGCATTGTAGGCCGAATTGCTTTTAGGGCTTGTTGCCAGATAAATCGTTGTTTCTGCCAGTGTAATTCTTCCTTCCGGCCAGCCGATTTTCATCAATGTGTCAAAACAGGCATTAGCCAATAACAATGCGTTCGGATTGGCCAGGCCGATATCTTCTGCGGCAGAGATGACCAGGCGCCTGGCGATGAATGCCGGATCTTCGCCTCCTTCTACCATACGGGCCAGCCAATAGATGGCGCCATCAGGGTCACTTCCCCGTATCGATTTGATAAACGCCGAAATAATGTCATAATGCATTTCACCGTCCTTATCGTATGCGAGCGGGTTTTGCTGCAAGCGTTCTGTTACCAGGTCATCAGTGATGATTACGGTTTCTTCTGTTTCCGATTCTACCACGAGTTCCAGTATGTTCAGTAATTTGCGGGCATCGCCTCCCGAAAAGCGAAGTATGGCACCGGTCTCTTTCAATTCGATTTTCCGTTCTTTCAGCACTACATCGGTAGTAATGGCACGTTGCAGCAATTCCAGTAAATCTTCTTTTTCCAGAGATTTCAGTGTGTAGAGCTGACAGCGGGAAAGGAGCGGACGGATAACTTCGAAAGACGGATTTTCGGTGGTGGCACCTATCAGCGTGACTGTGCCATGTTCGACGGCTCCCAGTAACGAATCTTGTTGGGATTTGCTGAACCTGTGTATTTCATCGATAAACAGGATAGGGCTGGATTGAGTGAAAAACTTATTGCTCTTGGCGCGATCTATCACTTCGCGCACATCTTTCACCCCGGAGGTAACAGCACTCAAAGTGTAGAAGGGAGTTTCCAGCTTATTGGCAATGATCTGGGCAAGTGTGGTCTTACCCACTCCCGGAGGTCCCCAAAGAATAAATGAAGAGATACGCCCTGCGTCAATCATTTTGCGCAGGATAGCACCCGGTCCCACAAGGTGTTTCTGACCGATATAATCATCCAATGTCTTTGGGCGAAGTCTTTCCGCTAATGGTTGCATATATTTGTAATAAATCTGTTATTTTAGTCAATTACCGTTCCGATGACCTGTACGTCTGTAATAGCAGCTTTCTCTCCTGTGAAACTGATACGTACGAAACGTCCTTGTATACCGGGAACAACCTGAATCATCCGAATGTTCTCGTTCTGCTTATTATTGGTTTGATCCGGTATGAGCGACCAGTGTTCTCTGTCCATGGATACCTCTACTTTGTATTGATAAGGGGTTAAATCCGGAAATGCGATTCGGATGTGACGTATCGACAATCCTTTTTCGGTATCCAGTGTCCAGGAACGTTCCGGGTCGTTCTCTGAAGCTTGCCAGTATGTAGATTCGTCTCCGTCGGCTGCAAAAGCGGATGAATGTCCGTTGGCAGACGAACTGCAGAAAGTCGGGTTGTTAGGTCCGAAGGTTTGCAGATTATCCGTTTTTGTCGGAGTTTCGAAGCGTGTATAGGGACGTTCTTTTACTTTGAAGGCCTCTGTATAGGGAGTGCTTCCGGTGAATCGGATTTTTACTTCGGCCGGTTCCAGTCCCGGTGAAGTAGCACGGATAACAGTTTCTCCGGCATAATATGACCGGAATTCAATAGCCGCTTTTCCGTCGAGTATGCGGATATCACTCTCTTTTTCAAACAGTATCGAGGTTCCGGTGGGAAACTCTCCCGGGCCGGATAGAATGTCGAGCTTAACTGCCGGAGAATTGCTGACCGGCTTTCCGCTTGCATTCAGGATGGTTATTGATAACATAACATCGTCCGTTCCGTCCGCTTTTATGTTATCAGTCCGGTCGGCAACCAGGCTGATGCGGGCAGGTGTTCCTTCTTGCGGCCATTCCGGAGGGGTAATCCCTTTGTAGGCATTCCGATACCAGTACCAGGCACGCTTGGGAATCCGGAAGTAATCGATGATGCCCATTTTGCCAAGGGCACTACCGGCAATGCTTCCGTGGTCGAATGCGCACCAGATGGCTTGTCCGCTACGCCATGGAAAACCGTTCTGTGCATTATTCTTAGCCAGGTCTCCCCATCCCGGATCATATTCTCCCGGACGATCGGCTGTAGTACTGCCATATTCCGAAACTACTGTTGGCATGCCCGGTTGCTGAAACTCCGGAATGTAGCTGCCGTCACCGTTATATCCGGCTATGTCGCCCAACTTATCGATTCGTTTCTCTCCCAGCGGACGCTGCGCACCACCGACAGCTGCCGGGCGGGTAGGATCGAGTTGTTTGGAAAGTTTGACGGTTTCTTCCAGTAGTTTACGCATCGGATTGATTGTCTCGGGTGCTGTGAAAAAAGGCTCGTTACTCATGCTCCATACGATGATGGAAGGATGGTTGCGGTGGATGTGAATCAGCTCTTTCAGTTGGGCTTTTACGCTGTTTTCGAATTCTGCCCTGTCGGATTCGTTTACAGGGTATGCACTGGCATTCCAATAACCGTCTCCTTTGTGTCCTCCGATTCCCCAAAATGCGTTTTCTGCCCAGAATAACATTCCTATTTCATCGCATGCTTGTGAAAAAGCCGGTGAATGGGGGTAGTGCGAGCCTCTTATTAAATCGAAGCCGGCTTCTTTCACTAACCGGATATCTCTTCGCATTCCGGTCTCGGTTACAGCGTCTCCCCATCCGGCATGATCCTGGTGAACATTGGCTCCCTTAAAATAAAGGTGCTCCCCGTTCAGGAAAAATCCCCGGTCTGCAGTCCATTCGAACCAGCGGAATCCGAATGCTGTTTCGTAACGGTCTATCAATTCTTGTCCGTGATAGAGGGAGCTTATCACTTTATATAGTGCCGGATGATTGGGATGCCACAGTTGAGGTGCCTGAATTTCTTTGGTTTGTTGTTCAAATGTGTAAGTTGCATTGTCCGGCAATACTTGGGATGTGGAAACCGAAGACACTTCTTTGCCTTGTGCATCGACGACGGTGGTCAGGAGTCGGTAAGTGTCTGTTTTTCCTGAAGCATTACATACGTCTGTCCGTATGTGGACGCTTCCCGATTTACCTTTGTTCTCTGCCAGGTCCGGGGTTGTGACCCAGGTGCCATACCAATCGATGTAAGTGGGGGGCTTTATTACCAGACGTACGTTCCGGTAAATACCTCCGCTAAATACATGTTCGCCTGCACGCGGGGCAAGGTCAGGGCGCCAACAGTTGTTTACCCGGACGGCTACCAGGTTTTTCCCTTCTTTCAGGTAAGCTGATATGTCGATGGAAAATCCGGTATATCCTCCTTTGTGAGTGCCTGCCAAGTGTCCGTTGACGAAAATCTCTGCTTCTTGAAATACGCCATCGAATTCAAGAAAACTTTTCTTGCCAAGAATCTCTTTTTTTACCGGAAAAGCTTTACGGTACCATCCGTAGCCTACATAAAAGTCCTTCGACATGAAATATGGAGTACTGAAAGAGTGGGGAAGTCCTATTTTCTCCCATTCTGAATCGTCGAACCCCGGTCGGGCAGCATGATCGAAATCCCCCTGACAATATTTCCATCCCCGGTTAAAGTTGATGGTTTGTCGTGGAGAATCTGCCCGGCAAACATTGATTGCGCCACTAAGTAAAAGAAGTACCAACCACAGCTTTATGCCATTGAGGGTATGTAAAGTGAAATTCATCGTATTTAGCTTTTATTTGTGTAAATGATATCAGATCAAAATACCACTTGAATCATAAACCGGATACCTTGCTTGTTGATTCCGGGGTGATTCAGATAGGTCAGACGGCGTACGTATTCAATATGTAACAACTTAAAGATGTTGTAGATACCTACACTGGCTTCCAGATAGGGTACTTTCGGGTCCATTACATAACTGGTGTAACTACCGTCCCGTTGCGGAAAATCGAACAGTTCCGGATTATTGCTCTTAAACGGGTTATTCTTTTCGGTCAGGTTACCATACAGAGCACGGAAACGGAACACTTCTCTCCACTTCAATTTTTTGATTAGTGGAATACGATTGAAAAGTTTGCCATTCATGTCATATGTCAGTGCCAACGATGCATAGCGGTCGTTGAGGAACTCCATATTGTTGATCAGGTTGAAAGTTTCTTTTTGGGTAATATATGAAAGGTTGGCAGCCGGCAGAATGAGTAACGGGAATGGAACGGTATTCCATTGCGCCCCACCTTTCAGGGTGACGTCTACTTTGCCCCAAGACGAAAGCCAGAAGCGCTTCCAGATACTTGCTTCCGTCAAATTGAAATTATACTCTCCTCCCAATACACCTTTGAATCCGGTGGTGTGAGAAAGGGTGAAGATGGGGGCATCCAGCGACACCGGACGCCGACGCTGTTTCGTGTTTACAAAAGTCTCACCCGGAGCATAACGCAAGGTCAGTCCCAATTCGGCGGTGGTAATGTCCGGAACAATTGTTTTGGCAGCATCGTTACGGATGTATTGAAGTTTACCGGCCGGAGTGTCTTTCCGGTGTCGTGCCATAGCTGCGACCGAGAAGCCTGAAAGAGTTTCCATTTCATATCTCAATGTAGCATCCCGTACGTACGACATCTGGTCGACAGTAGTGGTTTTCCAGGCCACGAATACGTTATCCTTATCCGTGTCGAGAAATTTATCCATCGGTGACATGACATCATAACGGTAAGAAGCGGAGATATAGTGTTTCGGGAACTCCCAGGGGAAGAATTCACATTTACGGAAAGAGTAGGTTACATTGCCTTCATATTTCCATTTTTTGTCTTTAAGTCCGTAGGCTCCGTATCCATTAAAGAACCAGTGAGGATTCAGTTTGGCTGTGGTCATACCACTGAGGCGGAATCGGGTGCCGTCCACATAGTTACTTGATATCATGGTATTGATCGGACCGAAATCGAATTTGCTCGGATGTTTTTTGGTTCCGGTTTCCACATAATTTTCTATCAATGCTTTTGCGCCGAATATGACATATTTGAATCCGGGAATTTGCTCCAGCCGGTTCATGAAAAGATCCATGCTACTCTCGGTTTTTGTTAACGGTACTTGGCGCACTCCGGCCCAGTATTCGTCACTTTTGGTGAGCATGTCCGCTTCTTTGATAACATTGCCTTTTAGTCGGAAGAGTCGTGGCTCGATGGGTTCGAAGACATAGTTGCTATATTTCGTAGTCCGCTTTACCTGAATCCCCTGGATAGCTTTCATTACTAAAAGATCTACGGTCATATCATCATCAGTCAGTACCCAGTTGCCGTTGGGGAGTTGTTCGTACTGCTGCACGACATCCAGATTCTCCACAAAGTTTACCCCTGTTTTTTTAGGCAAATTCATGGTGCACTTTTTTACAGCGTAGGTTGAATCATCCAGCACATACAGGTGTCCGGTGAATCCGAAGTCCTGAGGGTTCTGTGGAACAAACGTGAGGTGTACACATTTGTTTTTGTCTACCATCACGGTATCCATCAGGTAGAATTTATAGAAAGAGATGGCCCCGCTTCCGATCGGACTTACAAAACGGCGTTGCAACAGACGGATATCGTCATCGTAGATATTGATATCGGCAAATACATCGTTAAGGATAGTACCCAACATATCACCGGTAGAGAAGAATTCCTCTACACCATTTGAGTTCATACCTTCGATGATGGTCTTTTTACTTTCCGGATCTTTTCTGTAGATGGTTTTTGAAGATGTTTCCTGTACGGAGATGGGCAAAATCAGTTTGTTAGTCTCGGGCGAAACCTCGACCTGGTCTTTTAGGAAAGAAAACTTTTTATAGATCCCTTTCTCAAGACTCTCGGGTGTCACGTCATTGAGTGACATCTTCATCTTCTGATATTTGCTGTATTGGTAATAGTCATTGGTTTCCAGCTTCTGAGCTTTTTTATGGTCGATTACCTTCCGCATAAACTCTACTGCCGGATTGTTTTTTCGGGAATATTTCTCCTTTTTAGGTTTTACAACCACCTCTTCCAGCATTACATCATCCGGTGAGAGTACTACATTGAGTTCTTTGGCACCCGCCGGAATCTTCACTTTCTTGGTGATATATCCCACCGCAGAAAAGGTCAGCTCATTCCAGCCTTTGCGGGTTTCCACCTTATATTCTCCGTTAGCGTTGGATATGCCACCTACTCCTTTCCCTTCATAGAAAACGGAAATGTACATTAATGGTTCATGTGAAATAGAATCGGTGATTACTCCCTTTAACTGTGCGAAAGCCTGTGGCGCAGAGAGTAGAAGGAAGATTACTAATAATAGTTTAGAATATTGTTGTTTCATACACACTTCATCTCATCGTGAGACTGCAAAGGTAATAAATTCCTTTTGATTGAAAGGACTATATAACCTTTTTTGTGTATCTTTTGACTCCTGTAAGGAGGGGGAATATGGTATTATTCCCCCAATAATATTTGTACAATTCGCTCTGCGGTTCGTCCGTCCCAACGTTCGGGTAAAGTTCCTTGTTTCCACTCTCCGTTCATCAGTTTGTCCATACAGGCTCCCAATGCGGCCGGGTCTTCACCGACCAGTTCATTAGTGCCTGTTCGCCAGGTCTCCGGATGTTCGGCAAACGTATTGAGCGTGATGCAGGGAATTCCCAGGAAAGTGGCTTCTTCGGCTACATTGCCCGAGTCAGTCACGATGGCTTTTGCCTGATTCATCAGATAACCGAAAGAGAGATAACTCTGTGTAGGCATGATGTGCAGGTTGGGAGCGGTGATCCCCAATGCTTTGATTGCGTCGCGTACATAAGTGTGCAGCGGTGCGACAATGGGCATGCCATTTGCTTTTTTAAGCAATGTTTCCATCAATTCCTGTAAGTTCTCCTTATTGTTTAATAGTACGTGACGATTGAGGGTCAGCAGAATGTATTCATGTTCTTTCAGCCCCAGCACAGAGAACCATACCGGTTTTATCAGTCGATTGCGATTATAACGTATCGTATCGATCAGGATATTCCCTACATAATAGACTGTTTCGTTTTCCGTACCTGTCTGGTTTAGGTTACGGTTGGCTACCATGCCGGCTGTGAAGAGGTAGTCGGACAAGCCATCTGTAATCATACGGTTGATCTCTTTGGGCATAGACATGTCGAATGAACGGGTACCGGCTACGAGATGTGCTACTTTTATGTTTTGTTTCTTGGCTACGATGGCACAACTCATGGTTGCTGTGAGGTCATCGACCACCAGGACTACATGCGTAGGGTTTTCTGTCAATTCACGTTCGAAAGCGATCATGATTCCCGCAGTCAGTTCTGTCGGGTTATTGCCGTTTACTCCCAAATAGGCATCGGGAGCTTTCATGTGCAGATCTGCAAATAAGGAGGCGTCCAAACTGTTATCATTCTCTACTCCCGTGTATACCAGGCGATAAGAAATACGTTTACCCTGTGCCTTTGCGGCATCGATAGCCCGGGTGATAGGGGCGATTTTCATAAAATTAGGGCGAGCCCCGGCAACAATCGTTATCTTCATCTTTGTATTCTTACAATTTTCAAGGAACAAATTTACACTTTCTTGCGGAATTATTTGTTTCTTTGCACACAAAAAACTTAATATATGCCAACTATCTTTCAGATTCCGACTTTTATCCAGATTCTGGAGTTTATCGGAACATTCGCTTTTGCCATTAGTGGTATTCGTCTTGCATCTGCCAAACAATTCGATTGGTTTGGCGCTTATGTAGCCGGTGTGGCTGTAGCCATTGGCGGTGGTACCATACGTGATGTTTTATTGGATGTCACTCCGTTCTGGATGACGAATCCTATTTATTTAATTTGCTCGGCGCTGGCCCTGCTGTGGGTTATCTTTTTTCGGAAGCATTTGATCCACATGCACAATACGTTTTTTATTTTCGATAGCATTGGTCTTGCGTTGTTTACAGTAGTTGGTATCAGCAAGACGATCGATTTGGGATATGCCTTTTGGGTAGCCATTATTATGGGAACCATGACCGGTGCGGCCGGTGGAGTTATCCGTGATGTATTTATCAACGAGATTCCGTTGATCTTTCGTAAGGAGATTTATGCCATGGCATGTGTTATCGGTGGAGTCATTTATTGGGGGCTCGATCGTTTGGGGGTAGATGCCGCCTTGACGCAGGTCATTAGTGGCTGCTGCATTTTTGTAGTACGTGCTTTGGCTGTAAAGTACCAAATTTGCCTGCCTATCTTGAAGGGGGAATAAAGTCGGTAAGACTTTATTCCGGCAATATCAGGTCACCTGAAAAACTGATCGATTCACGGTTTTGCATATCGACATCTATGCTGGATGAACCGTTGGAATAGATTGTTATCCTGAATTTGAACTGATCTTCGGGACTTTTGGCGGTAAAGTTGATTTTTGCTGCTCCGCGTTTTCCCATGGACATGGTGTATTGATCGATTGGGGCATTAAACATCAATCCCTGTCCTCCTCCGTAAGGGATAGAGTAAGCGCGTCCGAAGTAAGGTAGTTGTGAAAAGACAGAATCATTCCGAATTGTTACGGAATAGATTGATGTCAATGGAATCATACGTCCCCTACGCGGGTATGCCGTATTTATGTCGATCCGATAGTTTTCCGATTCAATCTTCTCTTTTACAGTCTGTTCCTTCAGCTCTTTCCTTTCTTCCCGGTTTTGAGCCTGAAGTGTGAAGATACCTGTTCCTGCAATGAACAATATCAGAAGCATGATACGTCTATTTGTTTTCATATCAATGATTATTTAGGAGAATATTTACATAAAGATAACGATCGGAAGAGATAAAATGTACAAAGCGTACAAATGATTTAATATTATTTCGTGTTTGTCGGAGCAGATTTCACAAAGAATAAAAGAGAGAGTTTCAAAACTCTTTTTTACTATAGATTGCACAGATTTACACAACTCATCTTTATAGATAGTCGGTTGTTTACTTTTGATGTAGTGTAGCCCTGTGTATTTTGCGGTGACAGGCCTTTGGTGTTCTTTCTTGTACAGCAAAGGCCTGTCACTATTAGAATTGTTCCAGGATAGCTATTCGCTTTTCGATAGGAGGATGGGTGGCGAATAATCCGCTTAATCCGCTCAGGGCACTTTTGGCTTGTTTGCCCGGATGCTGAATGAATAACTGTGCCACATCCTCGCGTTCTACAGCTTCTATATCGGGATCTGCGGATATTTTTCTTAGAGCACTGGCCAGCGCCAACGGGTTCTTTGTCATTTCTGCTGCACCTGCATCAGCCATATATTCACGTTTTCGTGAGATGGCGAAACGCATCAAAGTGGCGAAGAAATAACCGATGGCAGCTACAATCATTGCCAAAACCAGAATAAGTATGGCTCCATTATTCTTATCATTTCTACTGCGTGTCCACGAAGAGTAATAGACGGAACGCAATGCTATTTGTGCCAGCATAGAGAAGATACCGACAAATACAATCGAGATAATCAATAACCGGACATCATGATTGCGGATATGTGTCAGTTCATGTGCGATGACTCCTTCGAGTTCTTCATCGTTAAGCTTTTCAATGATACCTTTGGATAGGGTAACTGTATAGGTCTGTTCATTGATTCCACTGGCGTATGCGTTTAGTGAATCATCATCGATAATGTTGATTTTGGGCATTTTCATACCTTGCGACATACAGAGATTCTCTACTAAATTGTAGATACGTTTATTCTCTTTACGTTCAAGCGGACGCGCGCCTGTGGCAGCTTTGATAATACTGGAATTGGTAAAGTAAGCTATGATAAACCAAACCAGAACACCTCCTATAATATAAGGAATCAGGTTGATAAACATTTGATTGGTCATTGCCAGTGTATTGTACTGCCCATAATCGTCTTCCACGGTAAAAGTGATAAGCAGATAGCAGAACAGGTAAGTCAATACCGCCACCAGGCATGGAAAGAGAATGAGTAAGATACCGGAACGGAGATTGTTCCGGCTCTGTTGTGTCTGTATTCCGACGTATTGCATGTGCCTTTACTTTCCTGAGGATTAAAATTTTATTTTCGGAGCCTCTTCTAAATTGGCACGTTGTTCTGTGCCCAAGTCGAACATCATTTCTTTATGAAAGCCAAACATGTTGGCAATCAGGTTGGAAGGGAATGTCTGTACAGCATTGTTCAGTTCCTTTGTGGCCGAATTAAAGTAGCGGCGTACGGCAGCCAGCTTATTTTCTACGTCCGAAATCTCTTCCTGTAGCTGAAGGAAGTTTTGGTTGGCCTTCAGGTCCGGATAAGCTTCCAATGTAATCTTCAATCCTGCGAGGGCGGAACTAAGTTGATTTTCAGCTGTAATTTTTTCATCGATTGTCCGGGCACTGACAGCTCCGTTGCGGGCTTGGATGACGCGCTCAAGTGTTTCTTTTTCGTGAGCTGCATATCCTTTTACTGTATCTACCAATTGTGGAATAAGGTCGTGACGCTGCTTCAGTTGTACATCAATGTCGGCAAATGCGTTTTCGCGATTATTTCTCAATTTTACCAATGAGTTATACATGGAAGCAATGATAATGGCGAGGATGATTATAATCCCCAGAATGATAAGTAAGTTCATAATTCTTTTGATTCTTAACGTTATTAAACTTGATCCAAAGGTATGTGATTCAGTCTCTATTTACAAAAAGCACATAATAAAAAACATTAATTATCAAACAAACCTATCAAAAGCTGTCTAACTCTTTAAGAAATAACACCCAAAAACTATCAAATAGCACCCAAAAACTATCATTTGATAGTTTTTACCCCAAAGATTGGTGAAAATTACCCTACTGAAATCTAAAATAAGCCTTAAACTTGCAATATCGAGAAAGAAACGAAATATTAACCGCTTAAAAACCGCAACGTATGAAAAGTTTAAGTTTTAGAAAAGATTTAATAGGAGTACAAGAAGAGTTGCTCCGCTTCGCTTATAAATTGACTGCTAATCGCGAAGAAGCAAATGACCTGTTACAAGAGACCTCATTAAAAGCATTAGATAATGAAGATAAATTTATGCCAGACACTAATTTTAAGGGCTGGATGTATACTATCATGCGCAACATCTTTATTAATAATTACCGTAAAATTGTGCGTGATCAAACTTATGTAGACCAAACCGATAATCTTTTCCATCTGAATCTTCCGCAGGACTCCGGTTTTGAAAGTACCGAAGGAGCCTATGACCTGAAAGAAATGCACCGTGTAGTAAATGCGTTGCCCAAAGAATATAAAGTTCCATTTTCAATGCATGTTTCCGGATTTAAATACCGTGAAATAGCCGAAAAATTAGAATTGCCACTCGGCACTGTCAAGAGCCGTATCTTTTTTACCCGTCAGAGATTGCAACAGGAACTGAAGGACTTTGTTTGATTAGGTATTTTTCATTAATAAAAAGATTGATTTTAGGTAGTGATTTAGTGTAATTTTTTAGTTGTGCAAAAGAAGGAGTAAGTGAGGGACCCCCTCCTTGCTCCTTTACTTTTGTGACAATATGATATATAACATATCTTTTATGGGAACTTTTTGATGGTCTGATTTGTCTTTATGTCAAATATCTCACTATATTTGTAATATAGCAAGTTAACCTATGAATGTGAAATCACTTATAACTTACGGCAATGAAAAAGGAAATTAAATTCAGTCTCGTATATCGGGATATGTGGCAGTCGTCCGGTAAGTATCAACCCCGTGTCGACCAGTTAGTGCGAATTGCCCCTTTGATTATTGAAATGGGATGCTTTGCCCGTGTGGAGACCAATGGCGGAGCGTTCGAGCAAGTCAATTTATTGTATGGTGAAAACCCCAATAAAGCAGTGCGGGCTTTTACCAAACCTTTCAATAATGCCGGAATACAAACCCACATGCTTGACCGGGGACTGAATGGTTTACGGATGTATCCCGTTCCTGCCGATGTCCGTCGGTTGATGTACAAAGTCAAGCATGCCCAGGGAGTAGATATCACCCGTATCTTTTGTGGGTTGAATGAAGTAAGGAATATTATTCCTTCCATACACTATGCACTTAAGGGAGGAATGATTCCGCAGGCAACTTTGTGCATCACCTTTTCACCGGTACATACAGTAGAATATTATACGGCTATTGCTGATAAGCTGATTGAGGCCGGTGCTCCCGAGATTTGTCTGAAGGATATGGCAGGTGTCGGACGTCCTGCCATGTTAGGACAATTGACAAAAGCCATTAAGGAACGTCATCCCGAAGTGTTGATTCAATATCATGGCCATAGCGGGCCCGGATTGTCAATGGCTTCCATTCTTGAAGTTTGTGAGAATGGTGCTGATATTATTGATGTAGCCATGGAACCTATGTCTTGGGGAAAAGTTCATCCGGACGTGATCTCTGTACAGGCCATGTTGAAAGATGCCGGTTTTCGTGTACCTGAAATTAATATGAAAGCCTATATGAAGGCGCGTGCCATGACACAGGAGTTCATCGATGATTTCCTTGGTTACTTTATGGACCCGACCAACAAACATATGTCTTCTTTATTGCTGAAATGTGGCTTGCCCGGAGGAATGATGGGGTCTATGATGGCCGATTTGAAAGGTGTGCACGCCGGTATTAATATGATATTAAAGAGTAATAATCAGCCTGAACTCAGCATTGACGATCTGCTTGTGATGTTGTTCGATGAAGTGGAATACGTATGGCCTAAGTTAGGTTATCCTCCACTGGTAACTCCATTCAGCCAGTATGTGAAAAATGTGGCATTAATGAATGTAATGGCACGTGTGAAAGGTGAGGAACGCTGGAGCATGATAGACAATAATACCTGGGGGATGATTCTGGGTAAAAGCGGTCGTTTACCCGGTCCGTTGGATCCGGAAATTGTAGCATTGGCCAAAGAGAAGGGGTACGAATTTACAGATGAAGATCCGCAGAAGAACTATCCCGACCAGCTTGATGAATATCGTAAAGAGATGCAGGAGAATGGTTGGGAGTCCGGACCCGATGATGAAGAACTGTTTGAACTGGCCATGCATGACAGGCAGTATCGTGACTATAAATCGGGAGTAGCCAAGAAGAGGTTTGAGGAAGACCTGCAACGTGCCAAGGATGCGGCATTGGCCAAACAAGGTTTCTCAGAAGAAGATGTGAAAAGGATGAAGCGTGCCAAGGCAGAGCCAATCACTGCGATGGAAAAGGGTAGGATTATCTGGGAAATAGATGTTGAATCGCCTTCCATGCCTCCGGAAGTAGGGCATAAATATGAACCGGATGATGTATTTTGTTATATTGCCACTCCATGGAACACTTATGATAGAGTATTGGCTAATTTTAGTGGACGCATCATTGAGGTATGTGCCAAGCAAGGTGCTTTGGTCAATAAAGGTGATGCTTTGGCTTATGTAGAAAGATGTGAAGAACCGGCATAACGTTTTAAAAGTTGTATTGTTATAGAGTGGATAAAGGCCGTTTCCGGTGTAAACCGGAGCGGTCTTTGTTTTTTAGCGCCATTCCAAAGTCCGGTTCTCTGCTTCCTGAAGCCCGGCTTTCCGCTATTTTTATCCCGGTGCTTCGATGTCCGGAGCCCGGTGCTTCGTTCCCCGTCTTATTTGCTTTTCTTTTTATTTCGACTGCCACCGCAGTTATCATATAAGGCTTGGTTTGTATATGACATTTGTAATATCTTGTTTCGGTAGAAATCTACCGACTCTTTTTCGTAGATAGTAAATAAATATTGGTTTTATATTCAGAAAAGGATAAGAAATTGTTTCTGGTTTTCTAAATCTGGATGGAACTTTTACTTGTAAATAGTGATCAAACCTCGTGTATATAGTTAATTTGAGAAATGACACATATCTTTCAAATCCCTTTGGAATGGATATATAAACAGATCAACCAAGTTCTCTTAGAACTCAGTTCTAAAACGCATTACAAGCACTTTTAAAGGGATTCTGAGAGGTGGTGAATAGCGAAGAAAAAAAAGTAGAAATTAGCATTTAAAAATATTATAGTATATTTATTGTATTTTGAAACTTTATATCTATCTTTACTCCGCGAAATAAGATTGGCAACTCCTTATTTTAAAATATACAACTAAATCTGATTGACAAATGTAAAATTACAGCGTAATAAAGTATTTAATATTGTATATAATTTACATTTTTCAAGAATAACTAAGTTCTAAGAGAACTATAGCCATTATTATAACCTAAATTAACACATATTGTTTAACTAAAAAAGAAAAATGAATGAATAACTCGAAAATTATCAATGTGAGATTGATGAAAAAGGTGTTAGTGCTTGTTCTATCTTTTTTGTCTGTTACTGCTTTTGCGCAGAATATAACAGTGAAAGGAATTGTAAAAGATGGAACCGGTGAACCGATTATCGGAGGGAGTGTACTTGTTAAAGGTTCATCGATCGGTACAGTGACAGATGTTGATGGCAATTACACTTTATCTAATGTTCCTGCAGACGGAGTTCTGGAGTTTTCTTACATCGGCATGAAGAAACAGGATGTAAAAGTAAGCGGTAAAACTGTTATTAATGTTGTGCTTCAAGAAGATACCCAGATACTGGACGAAGTAGTGGTGACAGCCTTAGGGTTGAAGCGTGAACAGAAAGCTTTGGGGTATGCAGTGACCGAGGTCAAAGGCGATGACCTGAAAGCTGCCAATACGATTTCTCCGGTAGCCGCCTTACAAGGAAAAGTAGCGGGTGTCGAGATCCGTCAGTCAGACGGAGGTATGTTCGGAGCGACGAAGATTCAGATTCGTGGTGCTTCTACTTTGAAAGGAAACAATCAGCCGATTTATGTGATTGACGGAGTTATTCTCGATAACTCGACTTCGGGAAATACCACGATGGACTGGGATGCCGGAAACAATAATGCCAATGACTATGGTAATGAACTGAAGAACCTCAATCCGGATGACTTTGAGACAGTTTCGGTCCTGAAAGGTGCTGCTGCGACTGCCCTTTACGGTTCACGTGGTCTGAACGGAGCTGTGGTGATTACCACCAAATCGGGAAAAGGTTTCAAAGGCTTCGGAGTTTCTGTATCACAAACATTTGGTATCGATCATGCTTACCGGACACCGGATATCCAGACTGAATATGGGGTGGGGTTGATGCCTGGCTGGAAAGACACGGACAACAATGGTTCTGTATGGGATCCTTTTCAGTTCAAACTCGATGATAAAGGAGACCGGACACTAATAGGCGCAGGCAGTTATGGATGGGGACCTAAATACGATGGTCAGCCGATTCGCAACTATGATGGTACCTGGACCAATTATTCGCCCCATAAAAACAACATGCTGGATTTGTATCAATTGGGGCTGAACTCCAATACGAATGTGGCTATTCGCGGTGGCAATGATAAAACATCGTATTACACTTCTCTTTCTTATAAGAAAGCAAGATCTACCAGCGAAAAGAATACATTTGAGCGTTATTCGTTTTTATTGAAAGGTTCGCATAAAATCAGTGATCGGGTGGAAGTTTCGGCTGCTATGAGTTTCACCAACTCAAATCCGAAGAATTCTCCGCGAACAGTAGGAGAGCGTTTTGTCAATCCGAACGGAACCATTATGACTCCGATGCTGGATGTGAATTATTTCCGCGATAAATATCTGGGTGAGCATGGTGGACTGGCATCTACAAGTTATGGTGACAAGTATGGTTCAGTTCCGGGACGTGATTTGTTTTTTATGATCGATAAATACGATTATTCCCAGAAAGAGACTGTGGTTCGTCCCCAAATGGAAGTGAATGTGCAGATTCTGGATTGGCTGAGATTTAAAGCCGATGCCAATATGAATTACTATTACACTAAGTTTGAAGAAAAACAACTGGGTAGTGGATATGCAAATGAAGGCGGTAAGTATACTATGGGGCAAACCACAAAAGAGCAGGCTACCTTTGGCGGAACATTTACTGTCAATAAGCAGATACAAGATTTTAGCGTAGGTGGTTTCGCACGATATGAATACTATACAAGTCGTTCGGAAGCATATAAAGTATATACAGATGGCGGTATGGTAGTACCGGGACAATGGTTTGTCGACAACTCAAAGAACCCTAAAAAGTCGGAAGCGAGCATTTCAAATACAAAGAGAATGATGTCTGCTGTCTTTGCTTTGAATCTGGGATGGAAAAATCAGGTTTATTTAGATGTAACAGGACGTAATGACTGGTCGTCTTCTCTGGTATATCAAAACGGGATGGGTACATATTCTTACTTCTACCCGTCAGTATCCGGTTCATGGCTGCTCAATGAAACATTCGATTTGCCGCATTGGATTACATTTGCTAAAGTACGCGGATCGTGGGCACAGGTCGGTAACGATACCGATCCCTATTATGTGAACTCGGTATATGGCTTTGAAACTAAAGAAATGTATGATGGCAATATCTATGTGAACACTCTCGATAAGACAATGAAGAGTTTGAAGCTGAAACCGGAGCGTAAGAATGCCTGGGAAGTTGGTTTGGATTTACGTTTGTTTGACAGCCGTTTGAACTTTGACTTTACTTATTATAAAGAAAATACGAGAGACCAGATCATGTCGATTGAAGTTCCTGCTATTTCGGGTGTGAACACTCAGTTGATAAATGCTGGTAATATTCAGAATAAAGGTATTGAAATTGCTGTAAACGCCACTCCGTACAAAAATAAAGACTGGCAGTGGGATGTCGCAATGACATATACAAAGAATAAAAATACTATTATCTCATTACATGAAAATGTAGCAGACTACATCGCATTGAGCGGCTATGCTAATGATTACGATTACCATATCGGTTCGGTTGCCAAAGTAGGTGGCGACTACGGATTATTGATGTCCGACATTCTTCCGGCTAAAAATGAAAAAGGAGAAACATTGTTGGAGTGGGACGACAGTTGGCGGGGAGCTTACGAAGCACGTAGCGGAAAAGTACAGGAAGTGGGTAAAATGACTCCCGACTTTTTAGGCTCTTTATCTACTACTCTGTCCTGGAAAAATTTGAGCCTGCATATTGCTACTGACATGCGTTTTGGAGGATTGGTAGCTTCTTACTCTAACTTGTATGGTACACAGGCCGGATGGATCAAGAGTTCTTTAAAATGGCGTGATCCCGAACATGGTGGTTTGTCTTGGACCAGCCAGTACGGTGACAGTAAAGGAATCTCTTATGGCGATGGTGTTATCCCCGACGGAGTATTTAAGAATGGTACGTTCGCAACACTTGTAGACGGAACGAAAATGGATGTGAGCGGTATGTCCTACAAACAGTTGGTGGCAGATGGGAAACTGGAACCCACACATGCCGGAACTTATCATGTAAACCGTGCGGCCTGGGGACAAAATACGATATTCGACACTTGGGTACACGAGTTGAACTATATTGCTTTGCGCGAGATCACCTTATCGTATCGCTTCCCGAAATCAGTGGCAAGTAAGTTTGGTGCCCAGGGATTGGGATTGAGCTTCTCTGCACGTAATCTGGGATATCTGTATAACTCGTTGCCTAACCATCTGAATCCTGAGAGTGTTCGTGGTAATACGGCTTCTGAGTTCCGTATCCGTGGCTATGAACCTTACACAGCTAATTATATGATGACTATTAATGTAGATTTCTAAACCTTTAATGTGATATTTAGTATGAAACAAATGATGAAAAAATATCTATATATGGCAGCTGTGGCTGTTGTAGGTACAGGCTTCCTGATGTCGTCTTGTAAAGACGAATTTGCCGGACAGAATACCAATCCCTCCACAGTCTCAAAACCGAACGTACGCTATTTATTTACTCAATGTGCCATGAGTTTTCAGCCGGCCGATTATCTTCAGTGGTTTGCTGGTTTCGATGCAATGTCTACCTGGGTGCAGGCAACTGCCTCAGGAGGTGGAAACTCCAGCAAATTGAATATGGTAACTCAGACCGGCTGTGGCTATCAGGTCAACGAGGTGCTTCGTTATACGAATGAAATAAAGCATCAGATCAGTCTGATGTCGGATGATGAAAAAGCAAAATACGAATATATTGCTTATTTATGTAATCCGATGCTGGTGTACTTGGGACTTGAAGACTCGGATATGTATGGATCCCGTCAATATTCAGAGGCAGAAATGGCCCGTTATGGTGGGACTCTGACTCCGAAATACGATACACAGGAAGAATTGTTCGAACTCTGGCTGAAACAGCTTGACGAGACAATTAACTATCTGAGAGAGAACAATCCGCAAGACGTGCTTGGTGCGCAGGATTTTATTTATAGAGGAAAACTTGATAAATGGGCTAAACTGGCAAACTCATTGAAACTCAGAATTGCTGCACGCCTGATTAATAAAGACAAGGCTCGTGCGATTGCCATTGTGAATGAGGCTGCCCAGAATCCGGCCGGTCTTATTTTAACTCTCGACGATGATTTTGTTTTCAATAAAGGTAAAAGAGACAATAACTGGAACAATGATATTTCCGTTGGTGCGGGAACTAAGCAGTTAATCGATTTTATGGTGAGCAATCGTGACCCTCGTTTGTTTTACTTTTTCCAGAAGAACGATTACAACTCTAATGTAGTTCAAGGTTTCTTTGATCAAAAAAGAGCTTTACCGTCTTATGTAGAAGCCAATGTGAACTATACGGTCGATGCGGACGGAAAGAAACACTTTGAGAGCTGGAAAGCTCCCGGAGAGCCTTGGGTACGCTATTATGGAGTTCCTTGTCAAGTGGATATCAATAAAAAGGAAGAGTACAAAGACTATTTCGACCCCAATAACGAGTTGTTCTATTTGCTGAGCAAAGACGGTGCGAAAAAGACCTATACTCCGATTGCCTACCGGAATACCGAAAATATTAAAGGTCTGTTGATTTACACATTCCCCGATGTTCCCGATGTAGCTCCCGTACAGGATAAAGAAGAATATGGCTGGTACGGACTGTACTTCTCTGCAGGTGAAACCAACCTCCTGCTGGCGGAATTCAAATTATTGGGTGCCAATCTGCCGATGACCGCACAACAGTATTTGAGTGCAGGTGTCGAGATGTCTGTTCGTGGTTATGATTTTGTTTCCGCTAAGAATCATATTCCTTATTATGATAAAACCTACACAGGCGATGTACACGATAAGACAATCAGCCTGAAAGAAGGCATGATTGATGAAATGCTGTCACATGATGCATACCATCTGACAGGTGATTTGAGTAAAGACCTTGAGAAAGTTTATATTCAGCAATATATTCACTATCTGATGCTTCCGATGGACATGTTTGTTACCGCCCGTCGTTCGGGAGTGCCAATGAAGAACAGTACCTTGTTGCCATATCAGGATTTTGATCCGTTATTGGGTGACCAGTACGTCATTCCTCGACGTTTCCCGGTAAGCAAACCTCTTGATTCTGATTTGCTCCGTGACATTACAATTGCAGCCTATCAGGCACAGGGCTATACGTATGAAGGTGAGATGAGTAATTCACCTGTGACGTTAAGCAAAGAACGTGTCTGGTATGATAAAGAGGCACCGGCTTTTGGTACAGGTCCTCAACAGTAATTTTCTGTTTTACATAAATCTCCGGGGCTGCTTCTGCTTTTTGCAGAAGTGGCCTCTTTTTTCTATATTATCCTCACATTATCGGGGCGGTTTGGCGAAGTTGTTATTTCTTCTTTTTCTTATTCTTTTGTTTTTTTGTATCTTGTCCTTTCGCTTTTTCCTTATCAACAGGAGGGAACTTCGGAACCAGATTCATCAGTCGCAGAATTTGTCCTTGGCGTCGTTTGATATAAGGTGAGGGGTGTGCCGAGTCGAATCGTATTGGATTTGGTAAAGTTGCTGCGATCAGGGCACACTGTCCCCGGGGCAGTTTGGCAGCTGTCGTTTTAAATTTATATTTAGCGGTTGCCTGAGCACCGTAAATACCTTTACCCATCTCGATGGAGTTTAGATATACTTCCATAATCCGTTCTTTCGACCAGCAAGTTTCAATCAGAAATGTAAAGTAGACCTCAAATCCTTTTCGTATCCACGAAGATTGTGGCCAAAGAAAGACGTTTTTCGCTGTCTGCTGGCTGATGGTACTGGCACCCCGTTTCTTTTTCCGGGTTTCGTTTTCCTTCATCGCTTTTTTGATTTCTATCATGTCGAATCCGTTGTGAGAGGCAAAGCGGTTATCCTCCGAAGCAATCACCGCCATGGGCAGGCTGGGAGAGATTTTATCAAATGGTACCCACGTATGCTTGCATACCACTTTTTCTCCCGAAACGAGTTGCTGGACAGAGCGGATAATCATAAGTGGAGTGACATATACCGGCACGAATCGATAGAAAATGACGGCACCGATCGAGGAGATAAAGAAAAAAAGGATCAGATTGCGCAGAATGCGAAAGGGTTTCCGGAGTTTCATTGTGTGTGATCTTGTTGGTTATACGAATGTGCCAATATACTGACTTACCATCCTTTTTGTATGAAGGAGTAAACAGTATATTGGCACATGGCATAAAACACCCGGGGGTGTATTATGAAATCGTTATTTACCGGCTTCAGCGTTTTTAATCATCTGTTCACTGGCGTACATAAATATTTCTACACGACGGTTTTGTTCCGGTGTTTCCGACTCGTTGTATTGTGAGTAGCCTACACCTTCCACCTTTTTGAATTGGTAAGGTTTAACGCCACATGCCTGAAGATAATTTTCAACGGCGTATGCACGGTTGGCCGATACTTTCTGGTTAGCTTCGTAGCTGCCTACTTTATCGGTATGACCGATAATGGCTACATCGACTGTCGGATCTTCTTTCAGGATATTGGCAAATTCAGCCAACGATTGTTTAGATGCTGCACTTAGTGCAGAAGAGTTGAATGCAAAAAGTATACCTGAGGGGAAAGTTACCTTTACGGCAGCCAGACCATTGTTATCAGTAACTTGTTCTACTTGTGCGTCTTTGATCTTTGCAGCCTCAGCAGCTTTCTTGTCCATCTTACGACCAATGAGAACACCTGCTCCGGCACCTACGGCAGTACCTACTGCAGCACCGATAGCAGCACCTTTTCCTTTACCGGCAATACCACCGATAATAGCTCCCAGGGCCGCTCCCGAACCACCGCCGATGACACCACCCTTAGCTGTATTATTCATGCTTCCACAACTTCCGAAAACAAGCGCCATGCTTAGAAACAAAGCCATAAATTTAATTTTCTTCATAATTAAGCTCTTTTTATATAGTTAATAATTAAATGGATACTTCCATTTTATAAAAACGTGGCAAATATACAGATTATTTGTTTTGCCTGTCATTTACCTTGTAAAAAAAACAAGAAGATATGTGCTTTTGTTGTCTAAGCTGTGCTTTTTCTTTTCAGAGTATCGGGCGCGACAACACTTTCCGTTTAATCAATGCAAACCAACCGGCCAGAATAAGCCCTTTGGCAACAGTAGTGACGCAAACAGCCCACCAGATACCTTCTACTCCCATGCCCATGCGGACAAACAGAATGGCGAGCGGAATACGCATGTAGTTGCAGGTGATGCTGATAATGGCAGGTGGAATGGTGCGTCCGATACCGTAGAATACACCTTGTGTCGTGATCTCGAGCATCATAAAGAGTTGTGAATAACCGTCGATGCGGAGAAACACGCCTCCTGCTTCATAAGCGGCCTGTTCGGGCACAAAGAGAGCAAAGATTTCGTTTCCGAAAAATACAAAAAGCAGGGTGCAGAGCGTACCGAAAATTGAAGTCATCAACAAAGTCGTATGCCACGATTTGATCACACGGTCTGTTCGTCCGGCTGCATAGTTCTGGGCAATGAATGCGCTTAAGGCAGTAGAGAATCCTTGTGATGTATTCCAGGTGATAGCCTCAATTTGCCCTCCGGTGGTAAAGGTCATCAATCCGATGTGCCCTCCTTGTTCGGATGCTGTACGGCAAAGGAACATATTGACGAAAGCAAACAAGGTGTTAAGGGTAGCTACCGGTAAACCTAATTTAAGGATACGATGGGTATATTTTTTCTTTAACCGGGTAAAGAAAGAGAATCGTCCCAGTAAAGCGTCTCTGCAACGTAATTGATAGATAAAAATGCCGAATACTGCTGCTTGCGAAATCCAAGTAGCATAGGCTGCTCCGTTGGTACCCAGCCCGAAACCGAAGATGAAAAGGGGATCGAGGAGGATATTCAATACCAATCCGGTACCACTGATGTAGAATGGTATCTTACTTCTTCCGGCGGCATTATAAATACCGGTAAAGGCTGCCGAAAGAAAAATGAAAGGTAATCCGGTAGAGATTATGCGCAGATAAGCGATTGCATTTTCGGTGATATGTGCTTCCAGTTCGTAGATACCGATGATGGGACGTGCAAGCAGGAAAAGCAGTCCACCCCAGCAAAGTGAAATAATAAGGGCGATAGTAATGTTGTGTGAGGCGAAATTACGGGCATCTTCATGATTTTGTGCTCCGATGGACTGACCTACACTGACCTCGGAACCTACTTTGTTCAGTAAGGAAATGGAACCCGACATCCAGGTCAGGATACCTACCGAACCGACGGCGGCGACGGCTTCACTCCCCAAACGCCCTACCCAAGCCATATCTGTCAGGCTATATGCCATTTGGATAAACGAGGTGGCCATAATGGGCATCGCCAGGTTAAACAATTGTTTATTGATAGGACCTTGAGTCAGATTCTTGATTCCTTGCATGATATTATTTAATAAGAAATGAGTGGCAAAGATACGACTTTCTTCCGGCTGCAATCCTTATCTTTGCGGAGAAAATTTATAGAAGAATATGAAAACAACTCAGAGAACGGTCGGATGGTATCATGTGATGGCAGCGGTGACAGTAATGATATGGGGAACAACTTTCGTTGCTACTAAAGTTTTAATAAAATATGGCCTGTCACCTGTCGATATTTTATTCTACCGTTTTTTATTGGCATATATTTGCATCTGGTTTTTCTCTTCTCGTGTGTTGCTGGCTAAGAGTTGGCAGGACGAGCTGCGGTTTGTAGGACTCGGACTATGTGGAGGTTCGCTCTATTTTGTAGCCGAAAATACGGCATTGGGTATGACGCTTGCTTCCAATGTATCGTTGATTATCTGTACGACTCCTATTCTGACTGCACTGTTGGCACCCTTTTTCTATAAGGGTGATAAATTAAAAGCACGTCTGATAGGCGGTTCTCTGATGGCGCTTATCGGAGTGGGACTGGTTGTGTTTAATGGTAGTTTCATTTTGCAGCTTAGTCCGGCCGGTGATATTCTGACCTTGATAGCTGCATTAATGTGGGCTTTTTATTGCTTGCTTCTCAGGAGGATGAATACTCATTATCCGACATTGTTCATTACACGGAAAGTTTTCTTTTATGGTTTGGTGACTCTTTTACCCCTATTCTTAGTGTATCCTTTACAGACGGATATACATATCCTGTTCCGGCCCGTTGTCGCTCTAAATCTGCTTTTTCTGGGGGTGATTGCTTCGATGCTGTGCTATATTATGTGGAATACGGCAGTGAAACAATTGGGAGTGGTTTGTGCCACCAGTTATATTTATGTAGTTCCCCTTATTACTTTGCTGACCTCTGCCATTGTGATCGACGAAACCATCACAATAGTTGCTTTATTGGGATCGGCACTGATTCTGAGCGGAGTATATATTGCCGAAAGGGGAGTGAACTTGAAGAAATAAACAGTGTCGGCAATTGCTTTAATTTTCTGTCTCTTCGATTTTCGATGAAATCTTCTCTATGGCTTCACTCAACTCTTTTTCAGGAGGAATTACATTGAAATCTTCCCAAAAGCTTTTGTCGTATACAAATGGAGTTTCCGCAAAGATGGTATGTACGGACAACCGCTCATTATGGTCGAAACGGCTGACATTATCCGTTTCTATCTTGCAGGTGACCATTTCAAACCATGTATGTAGGATGGTATTGTTGAGCCATTTGTTCTTTTGTTTTATTTTAAAGTGTAAGTCTCCGCGTACATGGTGGATGTAATATGTCTGTTTCCAAGGTTTATAGGATACGGTATAAACCACCTTTTGGGGAATAATCCGGATGTTGCGGCTTCTTTTCTCAACCAGCATGTTGGCTGCTTTATGTATATACCGTGGAGTCAACTCGAATCGTGCCCGGAGCAGGGCGCTGTTTTCCGAGTCGATGTAGAGTTCACCGCAATAATAGGGATACTTGATACTTGGACGCTGTTCAAAGGAGACTACATGGGCAAGCCGGTTATCGATAACAGCAAGGTCGCTGGAAGTGTAGACATAGACACATTCTTTGGAGTCCGGAAGCAGAAAATCCGGCAAACTTTTGATTAGGTCTAACTCGATGCTGGCATGAATACCCGATTTCATTTTAGCAATTAAGGTATCCTTTACAGCTTGGTTAGTGATACGGCGCATTTTCAACAACTTTACCTGGTCGGTCTTTTCCGGGGTACTTGACGAAGCCTTATATATCTTGAATATTCCCTCAGTCAGGCTGACAAACCGGTTCTTTTGCTCGATACCCTCCCTATAGAAAGAGGTCAGATAGACAGGGACTTTGGAATAATTCTTTTTTCTGAATTGCAGCATCTCTCTCAATAGACGCACCGGATTGACAATGCGTACAATAACCTCTTGCAGGGGAATTACCTTAGGCTCCAGAGCAAAAGTTCCGTTTCGTCCGGCAAGTAGGGATGCATCCGTGGTTTGCGGTACGTAGCCCAGATGTGAAAAGCGAATCCGGCCGTTTCGGAGGGAATCGGGCAGATGAAGCCTGAAACTCCCGTTTTGATTGGTGACACTACCGATGGAGGAACCCTCGGCACCTACGGTAGCATAGGGGATCGGCTCTCTGGATAGCTGGTCTATTAATGTTCCTTCAAGAGTGAATGAGAGTGTGCTGTCTCTGCATAAACCTTCTTCCTTACTTATACTTAATGTCGTTTCCGGTCGATAAATGATGATGTGTTTGTCTACCGAACGTAGTTTAAGGTTGTCATTACCAATTATACTGTAAATGGCTTGCCGTACGGTCTGTTTTCCACCTTTCAACTTTACCGTACGTTCATTGTCAACCAGTTTGCTGTCGTAGATGAACAGGTATCCTGTCTCTTCCGTTATTTTAGAAAGTAGTTTATAAACGGTCATTTCACTTTTCGGTAACCGGATGATACGATCGAGTATACCGGAGTCATCCGCCTTTACCCGGGCTGCTATGAATAATAGCAGACAGGTGAACAGGCATTGTAGGCAGAGACTTTTCGAGGCTTTCATTGTTTTTGGGTTTTGATTCCGGGATTACTCGGAGAGGGTGATTATGTTTTGATTGCGTGTGCACTTCAGGTTCAGTGCAAGGCCGATTAGCTCGGCCATTTTCTCAGGAGAATCCTCTGAGAACGAAACCGTCAGTACATGTTTCCCCAGTTCCGGGGAACTTTGCAGATGTATTTCCGTCTGGCGAAGGTTGATGGCATGCAGGATGTGATCCAACTGTTCGTCTTTGAAACGCATATTTTGCATGTATCGGGTAAACTGTTCGGAATTCTCGGTCACAGTCAACTGCCATTCATCGCCCAATAAAGTAGCGGTCTCTCCGGCCTTGACATGTATTTCCTGGCCATTCTGCTTTTGAGTAACTTTTACCTCACCTCTCTGAACTGCTAATTCGAATGGAGAGTTGCCACTGTTTCTCACATGAAAGGCGGTACCTATCACCTCGATCTGTACTTTTCCGGTTTCGATGAAGAAAGGACGTGCACGATTGCCCGCTATGTCAAAAAGGGCGTTTCCTTTCAAACTCACTTCTCTTCTTTTTTTAGAAAAATGTTTGGGATATTCCAGTGAAGTCTGCTCTGACAGATAGACAACGGAACCATCCTCAAGCGTGGTGACCAGTATGCTCTCTTCTTTGTTTGCTTTGACCAATAGTTCACCTCCGGAAAGATGGCGGTCGGTCCGTAACACCGTAGGCAGGTAAACACATAGGCTTATAATAGCTACAATGGCTGCTATGCCGATCCATGCGGTCGGACGTGTGGCAAAACGATGTTCTGTCACCGTTGGTAACAGTCCGTCTGTCTCCAGGCGATTGTGTAATTTGTTCCACGCCTGATCGGTTTGGGTCTTGTTTTTTTCGATTCGATTCATGATATCTGGATATAATTCTCAATTTCTTTTCGTAAAGTCCGGAGTGCCCGGGTCATTTCTTTCTCTACTGTTTTTACCGATAGTGAGAGGAGAGAGGCTATTTCCGAATACTTTTTTCCTTCTGTGTGGTGTAGTCGGAAGATATGCAAACGGCGCTCCGGTAGTTTCTCAAGGGTTCGGTTTATAATTTGTTGCAGTTCTTTGTACTCAATCTGCTCTTGCGGATCGGGTGAAGCTATATTTATCGGAACGGATAAAATCGCATCCTGATAGCGCCTTTTGACATCCTGATGTTCGCAATATTGGATAGAGCGGTTACGTACAGACCGATAGAGATAGTTCTTGACAGAATGAAAAATCTCAAGTTTTTCCCGATCCTTCCAGAATACATAGAACAATTCTTCGACGATTTCTTCGGCTACGTCCGGTTCACCCGTTATGCTGGCGGCGTATAGGCGAAGCGGAGTATAATATTGGCGGAATAACGTTTCAAATGCCTTTATATTGCCTTCTTTTATTTGAGTAAGTATAAATACGTCGTTCAGCATATTGGGGGATATATCGGGAGTTAGAGTTCGTCAAAGATACTATAAAAAGTGATTACTGCTTCTGCTGCTTTTTTAATTTGTTTACTGCATGCTCCAATGACTCTGTAGGCTCTATGATATTATAGCCTCCCCAAAAGTTGTCACTGGTAAAGTTATCCACTTTGTCTGAGAATACATGATTTTGTTTGAATGCTGCTTTATATGGAATAGCTGTAATATTGTTTTCTTTCCTGTCCGTAACCACCATTTCCGATAAGATGGTATAGTTGGTAGAAAACAGTTTACGCTTCCAGTCACACTTAAAGCGGATATTGTTCCGGATATAACTCAAGTAAGTGATCCCTCCCAGGTTTTTGTATGATATCAGGTATGATACTTCTACCGGTTTGAAACGCAGTCCGAAAGGTTTTTTTCTTAAGATAGCTTGAGTGGCTTTATTCTTATCATCCATGCTGAGGTTAAACTCGGCGCGTGTGAATGACAGTCGCTCTTTATCGATGTAGAGTGTACCATAGCATAAGGGATAGGATAATTTTACTCTTGGACGGAAGCTGATGACATGCTGGGATCGGTCGTCAATGCTGGTCGGGTCTTCCATTCGAAATTCGTAGAACAATAGGTCTTCTTGAGCCAACAGGCAGTCCGGGTTCTTTACTATATCCATATAAATGGCCATATTGGGGCCTCCGAGTAATTTTACAGCCAGTGTGTCACTCTGTTTTTGGCTCAACAGTCTGCGTCCTCTGTAAATCTGAACCCGATCGTGTTCGGCAGTTTCATTGTAGGGCGTTTTATAAATATCGATTACAGCCTCTGAAATATTGATATAGCGACGCCCTTTTTGAGCCAATTCCCTGTAGAATCCTGTGAGCATGTTGCTCTGAGGACTATAATTGGCCGGAATCTTGCGAAGTGCTTCTTCCACAATGCTGCGTGGATCTCTGGCTCTTACCAGGATTTCACTAAGCAGGTTGGCATAAGGAGTGAGCCAGACAATCCGTTCTGTGGGATTTTCTTCTTTTAAAGGGATACGGGAATTGAGATAACCTACATGTGAGGCTTCAATGTCTTTGGCCTGAACCGACTCGGGAATCTTTAGAGTAAACTCACCGTCTGCGTTGGTGACGGTACCGACACTGCTTCCCGGTATCGATACATTGACATACTCCAGTTTCTTTTTGTTGAGTTTGTCTTTGACCACTCCACTGATCGTGGTGTATCTTTCCGCATTGTCCTGTGCAGCCAGTGGCATGATGCCCGACAGAATCAAAACTGCCAGTATACATCCGATTGATCTTATCCATTGCGTTTTCATCTTTTTCAGAGTTTAAAGGGTGAATAATAGTTTGCTTTCTGTATATAAGATCGTTCAAACGGAGAATACCCTACGAATTTCTGAAGAAAAATGAAAAAACTTCAATGAAGAGTCTTTTTCAAGGATAATTTAATCGTTTTACTTCAAAATCTCATTCAAATCCTTGGTGAGACATCCCCATTTGAATTCATGGTTAGGTGTCAGATAGGGATACTTGGCATAAGAATTTTGGGTGACAACTTTAAATTCCACTATTTGCTTTCCTCTGATCCAACCATAAAAGCCAACTTCTTTTCTGTTGAAGTCTACCCAACCTACAACGACGTAATCTTTGGTTTCGGGGTGCTGCTCTTGTGGATAACCATAGGTCCAATTGTCGGTTGGAGGGTTGGCAGTTGTTTTCTTTGCTACTTTGATATCAATTTTGGCACCGTTTACTTTTACGTCAAATTCATCGGAGTGATGGGATTGGAAATCTGTCTGGTCCAATTCGAATGGGATTCCCAGATTTTTCAGGTGTTTTTGGAATGCCAACTCTCCGATACAGCCTAGAAGGGCTTTGTCCAGTCTCTCTTTTTCGGATAACCCGAAACGTGAATAAAGTCCGTTTTGTATCATGCTTTCCGCTTTGGCTTTTGCCATGGCGACTGTTTGATCAAAATTTAAATCCTGTACGATCATAGTAATAAGGTGTTTTATTTTTTAATAAATCAGCAGGAAGGATGCCGGCTCAAAAAATAAATTCTCAAGAGGCTTTGAAGTATTGCGCTATCAAACAACTCCCTGCAAACAAAGATACGTAAAAATTCTGAAATGCAAAATAGGAAGAGTGGTTTATTGTCCATTCATTTCTTTGTCCTTCTTATTCTTTCATTTCTTGCGTCTGAATCTGCATCTGCCCCATGCGCGAATCTGTCTGAACTGTTTTGTACAGTTTTAAATGATTCGTACATGAGGCAGGGATCATCTTTAGCACTCCGATACCACAATCTTTTTTGTTGCTTTTATACAGGCGACTTCGAAACTACAATTGGTCAATAGTCCAATTTACTGATCCATTCGCGGATATCGTTTTCGTTCATTCCATTCAGCAGTTTTCCCTCTTTCCAGATCAGTTCGGGATAACTTTTCTTCAGAGTTGCCATACTGTTAGTGATGCTACTGCTTCCCGATGTGGCGAACAAGATGATTGTCTTGTTTTTCAAATGATAGCTCTCGATGAATGTATTGATAATACGTGGAGCAAGATTCCACCAGATAGGATAGCCGACGAAAATCACGTCATAATCGGCGATATCTATGGAAGATTTCCGGATGGCCGGACGTGACTTCGGATCATTCATTTCCAACGAACTGCGCGATTGTTTGTTATTCCAATTGAGGTCAGCATTTGTATAGGGTTGGGCTGGAGTAATTTCATAAAGTTCTCCACCTGTAACCTTAGACAATTTTTCAGCAGCACCTGCTGTAGTTCCTGTCGCCGAGAAGTAGGTTATAAGCACTTTGTTATTGGGCTGCTTTCTGTTTGCGTCTTGTTTTTGTTGGGCACATGATGCAGTGGCTATGCCCATTATTGCCAGAAATACGAATATAATTTTGTACATAATTGATCTGTCATTATTGGGGGAGTTTATTGTATTCTTTATTAGTCACAGGTTCCAGCCATTCGTTAGAGGAGTCTTCCCCGGGAATTTCGAATGCAAGGTGCGCGAACCAACTTTCGGCTGTTGCACCATGCCAGTGTTTCACGTTGGCAGGGATATGTATGACTGTACCGGGAAGAATCTCTACCGCCGGTTTACCCTCTTCCTGATACCAGCCGCGGCCTGCTATACCGATCAACATCTGTCCGCCACCTTTCTTCGCATGATGAACGTGCCAATTATTTCGGCAACCGGGTTCGAACGTGACATTGGAGATATTAACCTGTTCATGCGATATGGGTGCAAGGTAGCTATTACCGGTGAAATACTGTGCATAGGCTGTGTTAGGTTCTCCTATCGGGAATATCATTTCACGCTGGAAAGCGGCCTTTGCATCTACCTCGGTTGTATCTTTTGCCCATACCTCCTTGGCAAGCCGAAAAGCGGCCCATGCTTTCGGCCATCCTGCATAAAAACCTATATGTGTGATGATTTCGGATATCTCCGTGCGACTGATACCGTTATTCTTGGCCGACTGGAGATGGAACGTCAGTGAGTTATCCGTTATACCTTGGCTAATGAGTGAAGTGATCGTAACCAAACTACGGTCACGCAGACTGAGTTTGTCAGTGCGGCTCCAGATTTCGCCGAAAAGGACATCGTCGTTGAGTTCCGCAAATTTAGGGGCAAAATCACCAAGTTGATCGCGCCCGGCTGTCTGTTTGATTTTTTCTTGTGCCATACTTGTTATTGTTAAAAAGCTGAATAATAAAAATAAAAAAACTTTGTTCATAATGATATATGTTATAATGAAGTGATTGTTTTATCGGATTGTTTTGATAAACTTTGCCGGCACTCCACCGACGACGGCATCAGACGGGACATCTTTGGTTACTACTGCTCCCGCTGCGACAATGGCATTGTCTCCGATGCTTATTCCTTGAAGAATGGTGGCATTGGAGCCTACCCATACGTTCTTGCCGAGTACGATTGGGGCGGGTTGGGTGGACTTGCGTTCTTCGGGTAGCAGTCCGTGGTTGAGTGTGGCGAAAACTACATTATGCCCGATCTGACAACCGTCACCGATTGTAATCCCACCATGATCTTGAAAGTGGCAGCAGGCATTGATAAACACATCTTCGCCAATAGTAATGTTCTTACCGAAATCCGTGTAAAACGGAGGAAATACACGAAATGAAGAGGGAACACGATAACCGAACAGTTCTGAAAGCAGTTCTCGTACCTCGTTGGGCGTATGAAATGTCGTGTTGAGTTGAAATGTGATACGTCTCGCTTCGTTACTCATGATATCCATGAATTGATGGATTTCTTCTGTATCAAGGAGTTTCCTTGTTTTTACGTGCTCTTTAAATTCTCTGATCGTCATATTTATTTCTTTTCTATTATTACATTGATATTATATGCAAAAGTACCGGGTATCAGAGAAAGTGCTGTATCCGAATTACAGATTCTCATACCATTTTTCCATTTTAACTCACTTCACCATTATCTTTTTTATATCGTAATTGTGGTATGAAAGCTAAGTATTCACTACATTTGCGCAGATTAAGATTGCCTATAAATTATGAAAAGAGGAAAACGATTGATACTTCCCTTACTGGGAACTCTTATACTGACAAGTCTTTTTTCCTGTGGTGTAGACCGCTGGCCGGAATATTATCCGGAGACGGGACGCGATATTTGGATAGACAGTGTGATGCGTCAGGAGTATCTGTGGTATAGAGATATGCCATCACCTGCTGCTCCGGACTATTTTCAGAAACCGGAAGCATTTCTGAAAAAAGCCGTTGCTTCCATGGATAATGGCTTTAGTAAGATCGACTCCTTGCTGGATGAACCCATTCCGAGCTATGGTTTTGATTATACTTTATATAAAGTGCTTGATAATGATACAGCGTATAACGCTTTAATCTCTTATGTGGTGCCCGGATCTCCTGCCGAAGAAGCCGGATTGCAGCGTGGTCATTGGATTATGATGATGAATGGAGATTATATCACTAAAAAGGTTGAATCGGAATTACTGCAGGGAAGTACCCGTCAACTTCAGATAGGTGTTTATAAAGAAGTTGTCGGTGAAGATGGTGAGGTAACCGGTGGGGTGGTGCCGATAGGAGAGACGACAATGCCCGCTTCACGTTCTTTGGCGGATAAGCCTGTTCACCGTTTTGAGATTATTCCATGGAATGGGAAAAAGGTAGGCTATTTGATGTATAATGAATTTAAGGCAGGGCCGACGACAGACAGTCAGGCTTATAATGATGATTTGCGTAGGGCCTTCCGGGATTTCCAGACAGGAGGGGTAAATGAGTTTGTATTAGATTTACGCTATAACACCGGAGGCAGTTTAGATTGTGCCCAGTTGCTCTGTACGATGCTTGCTCCGGCTGATAAGATGAATCAATTGTTGGCTCTATTGAGATACAGTGATAAACGCGTGGAAGCAAATCAGGATTTGACATTCAATCCGGAGCTTATCCAATCCGGTGCCAATCTTAACCTGTCTACTGTTTATGTACTGACTACCAATGCTACCAGAGGGGCGGCGGAGATGGTTATCAATTGTCTTAATCCTTATATGAAGGTTGTATTGATAGGTACTAAAACGGCGGGGGAATATGTTGCTACAAAGCCTTTTGTTCATCCAACGGATCGGTTTATATTGAATCTGGTTGTTTGCAATGTATACAATGCAGAAGAAAAGTCAGATTATGCCACCGGTTTCAAACCTACATACGAATACAATGAAGATTCTTATCTGAGTACTTATTTGCCTTTTGGCAATGCGAATGAAACTTTATTGAATGCAGCATTGAAAATCATGAGTGGAATAACGGATAAGTAATCGATTTGTCATTTTGTATTTTGAAAATGCGGAGAAACGATTTTTTCCGGCCTGAAAGATTGGAATAGAATAAAAACGCATGGATTTTGCAATAGCATGATTCGTGCGTTTTGTTTTTTTTAAAGATTGTGTTCTTTAAGAAAGGATATAGACTGTTTTTTGTGATCAAGTTAAATCGAATAATCGATTTGATTGCAAAATGCTATTTAAAGAATAAACGTGTGTAAATGAACTCCAGAAGAAAAAGCTTTCTTTTTTATTGGATTCTTTCTCTGTTTTTCAATTTAATGTAGTTTCGTTCCGTGAAATTAATATCCTGAAAGCAGGAAGTTAACTTCCTGCTTTCAGGATATTAATTATCTCTTGTCAGTGAGTTCGTTTCTTGTCTCTACGATATTAACTTCCTATTGCCTCCTTCTACTTTATTTCTTATAAATATACATAATTTTTGCATAAAGACATTTGATTGATCCCTGTTTTGCATTTTTTGTAAAAATGTAGAGTCAGCAAGAAAGGACTTTTGAGAACTTTTTTTATCGAGATATCTATCTATTGCTTACTTCATGTCAATTGATAAACCAAAATCCGTTTACTTATGAATTGCTTGTACCGATTCTTCATCAAGATACTTTTGTACAAATGGTATTGCGAGGCATCACTTACCTTCCCCTGCTGATACTGGTCATGGCGGTCATGGGTGGGCTGTTATGTATCATCGGTTTACTGCTGTTCGCAGACCGTAACAAAGGAATTGGTCATGAGTACGACTGCAACGAACTTTTCGGAAGATAGATGCGTAGGAGCAAGGAAAGCAGAAAATTGCAACGTTACTCCACGGGGTATAAAGGGTAATGTCGCTTTCAGAGGGAGATGTGAGAGAAAGTCCTGTGCTGCAGCATTACTTTCCATTGTGGCGGTGATCATGTGAGTATCTATATCATACGTAATCAAATGCCTCTTATCTGCTCATATTCTTGTTTTTTATTCTTATTTTTGTCGAATAATGAAACCCGAAATGATGAAACAATTAATTGCATGTTGCGGATTAGATTGCGAAAATTGCGATGCCCGTATAGCCACTGTCCGAGATGATAATGAATTAAGAGAGAAAACCGCCCAAAAGTGGAGCATAATGAACAATGCACCGGAAATTACACCGGCAACCATAAATTGTATGGGGTGTCGCACGGACGGAGCGAAATTTGCGTATTGCAATGATTATTGTTCAATTCGAAAATGTGTAAATGAGAAGGGATATAATACCTGTGGCGATTGTAAGGAGCTGGATGATTGTCAGATAGTAGGTGCTATTTTTCAGCATGCCCCTGATGCGAAAGAAAATCTTCTATGATATGCAGCTCTTTTTTTTGTTGACTTTATCAACAAAGGATTTATCTTTGTGCCATGAAGCAAGAATATATAAGTCGTATAAGATCTTTCAACAGATTTTATACGAAAATATTAGGTATACTCAACAAATACTATTCTTTCTGGCTGTTATAGATGTAGATGCCCGATGAAAGTGAGAGTTCATCTTTCTCGGGCGATTTCAACAGCCTGTTTGATGCGGTCGGCCATGCCGATTCCTCCTTTGAGATTTCCTGCTACCACCAATCCGGGATACTGTTTTTGCAGTTCATTGATCGCAGCAAATCTGTCGGTACTGCTGCTTTCGTATTGGGGAATGGCTTTCTTATGCCGGAAGATACGTATAAGATCAGGTACTATTCCGGCAGGATAATCTAACATTTCATTCAGGCCGGTGGTTATCAACCTGATAATTTCGTCGTCACTTTTCTCTAGAAGTTCAGGGTGTCTCGTCCCGCCTAAGAAGTATGAATATAATGCACCTCCTTCGGGGGAACGGTTATCGAAACAGGCCGATGGAAACAGAATACCTAAAACTGGTTTTTGTTCACAGGAAGGAACCAATCCGCCAAAGGCATGAAACTCTTTTTCATAAGTATTACGCAATCCCACGGAGACTTGCATCACAGGGGCATAGGTAAGATTACTTATCCGATTCATCTGTTTGTCAGGGACGAAAGGAAGAAGTGAAGGGAGGGCAAAGGCAGGTGCGGTGGTTATCACCTTTCGGCAGTGGATTCGGTTAACTATTCCACAGGAATCTGTGAAAGAAACTACCCATCCTTGTTCACATGGCATTAGGGAAGTGGAAGTAGCTCCCAGGGAGAATCGTTTGATTCCAATGGCCTGTTCCAATGCTTTTGTCAGGTTACTAAGTCCCCCATAAGTAGAGAAAACTTTTCGTGTAGCCAACCGGTCGCGTTCACTTCGATGTGAAAATGATTTTGCAATACCACCGAGAATGAAACTGCCATAAGTTTGTTCTAGTTGATAAAGTTTAGGCAGGGCATGACGGGTAACCAATCGCATAGGGTCACCGGCATAAACCCCGGAAATGAATGGGTCTACTGCATAATGTAGATAAGAGATACCCAGGCGCCGCTGTACCAGTTCACCAATCGTTTCATCGGGATTGTTTCCTTTTGCACGGAAGGGTTCACCCAGTATATTGAATTTATCTTTTGTACTGAATAATGGGGTGGTGATTGCACTGAACAGTCCTGAGGGGAGAGAATGAAAGCGATCTCCTTTCCATATAAGGCGTTGCCTGGACGCTTCACGGGCCGTTTCTAAACGGCAGGTGGGGGATAGTTCCGCCAAGAGTTCGGCTACTTCAGGGTGGGAGATTACACCGGTATTGGGCCCACTTTCAAACGTAAAACCATTTTCGTGGTAGGTACGTATCTGGCCGCCTACGCAGGGGCTCTGTTCAATTACCTCGATATCACATCCCTTACGGGTAAGGCAATAGGCGGTAGTCAGACCTGTTAGACCTGCACCGATGATGATGGTATCTCGCAAACGATGATTTTCTGTTACTGTCTGGTTCATTGTTATAAAGGTTTTGAATATGAGTGTGGAGAGTGGAGCATCAGTTTGTCAAGTGAAGCCGCTACGTTGCGTACAAATGCCGAACCTGCGGTTGTCATCTCAAGATAGTCGTCTGTATAATAAATCAGTCCGTCATCGGCAAAGCCAGATAGTTTTTTTTCATCGTAGGCAGTGGCAGCCTTTAAAGTGGATACCGATACATGCAGGCGCTTTGAAAGATTTCTCCAATCGATACAGCCATTGCACATTAGGGTTTCGATAACCTCTCTGGTGAGCTGTTCGGTTGGAGAAAGGGCATAACCTTTGGTAATACTTAGTTCGCCTTTACTGATAGTCTTGATGTAATGGGGAATATCTTTCGTATTTTGAGCATAAGCCGATTCAAGCTGACTGATAGCGGTTACGCCCAAACCATATACCTGTGCGGTAGTACGCCGGGTGCAGTAGCCTTGAAAATTACGATGTAATTTTTTAGTTTGCATGGCGATGCTCAGCTCGTCATTGGGGCGTACAAAATGATCCATTCCGATAGATTGATAACCGGATTTATGCAATAGTCCGGCAGCAGTGTCAAACATTGTCTGTTTTTCATGGTTGTCGGGTAGGCCTGATTTCTCCAGGAGCAACTGTCGCTTATTAATCCAAGGCACGTGGGCATAACTGAACATAACCAGTCTGTCGGGTGATAAAAGAATAGCCTGCTCTATGTTGCGGGTGAAGTTCTCCACAGTTTGTTTGGGTAAACCATAAAGAAAATCAAGGTTGATACTTATTCCCTTTTCGCGTAGCAGGATAAATATATCTTCCATCGGTAATAAAGAAGGGCGGCGATTGACTGTTTTTAGTACCTCGATATTAAAGTCCTGCACACCAATACTGAGACGGTTAAAGCCGCATTCGGTAAGTTGCAGCCAGTCTTTTTCTGAGAGATAGCCTGGGTGACATTCAATGGCTATTTCAGGGCGGTCGATGGCTGGGAATGATGATAATAAGTGAGCATTCAATTCTTTGATTAAAGCAACGGGAATGGCTGTGGGGCTTCCACCACCATAATGTATCTGCGCGATCGGACGATCCTTATCTAACAGAGGAAGAATCAGATCTATCTCTTGATGCAAAGCTTTTACATATGACTCAATAATCTCGGGACGTGCCATGGGATACGAATTGCATCCGCAATAGTGGCATAAGTGCCGACAAAACGGGATATGCAGGTAAAACGATAATGCGCGCTCTGAAGCCTGATTCGACTGCTGTACAGCCTCCAGGTAGCGGGCGTTGGTAAATGGCTCAAAATAATTGGCCGGTGGATAACTGGTGTATCGAGGTACCGGTACATTGTATTTATTGATTATTTCAGTATACATATATGTTAAGAATGAATGGGTTGAGATTCTTTTCTGAAGAAATAAAATATATAGATCAATGATATGGAAGCCAATATAACTTCGAAAATAAAGAGACCGTGGTAACCGGTTCTATCGGCTACCACCCCGCTAAGAAAGGCTATTAGTAAGCCGCTTAAGTGTGTGAGTACTGTTTGGATGGTAAAGTCGGTTCCTTCACATCCTTTGCGTACACAATCCATAGAAGTGGTATACACTACAATAGTTGCCATTCCATAGGCACTCCATAGCAGGACGATCCCTAAACAAAGCATTGAAAATGAAGGGACTGTCCATGAAATACACATAAAATAGAGTGTAGTAAGCAGGATGAATATTGCAAATAGTATTCTGGAATGATATCGCCCGATTTTACGAACCAGTAATCCGGCCAGGAAAGATGATGCGAAGGCAGCTCCGGTACCTCCGATACCTATCATAATGCCTATCTCTTTCATTGAATAACCCAAATCGACCAGATAAGAGCGTAACACCGATAAAATTCCGATAATACTGGCATAATATAGTAGTAGGAATCCTATTTGTTTCCAGATGTTACGACGGGCAAAGAACCAGATAAAATCAGTGAATTGTGCCCGTTTCGAAGGTTCTTTGGGTATTATTCTCATATGTTTGTTTTTCAATAACGGAATAATTGCCAATAGTACAAAAATGCATAAGCATGGTATCACCACATGCCAGCCATAGTGCTGAAGAACGAGGAGTAATATACCTGTTCCTATCAATGTACCTCCGAAGCTACCCATTGATTGCATGCTGTTGACCAAACTTTTATCCGACTTACCAAAGGAGAGTACTGCAAGTGTGTCTGTAGCTATATCTTGTGTAGCTGAGGCTATCAATGATAGAAATACTAATCCAATGATAAGGTAGAGATCTGTTTGGATATCGAGCAGGCCTACCATCAGGATCAGTAATGCATATACGATTTCGGATGTAATGATACAGCGTTTATAGTCTTTTAGGGTGATACAATGCCGGTCGACAAGCGGTGCCCAAAGAAACTTCAATATCCAGGGGAGTTTGATGAGTTGTAATAAAGCGATGGAAGAAAGAGAGTAATCGGCTTGCCTCATTAGTACTTGTATGGCTGTAGAGAAGAAACTCATCGGGATGGCTTGTGCAATGTATAAGCAAAAAAATGTACTGAGGTTCAGTGTTTTCCGGGAAAGCGGTGAAAGCTTGTTTATACGCATGTGATTCATATCGTTTGGTTAGAGACTAATGCTGACTGATGTACCTAAGGTAATGGGTTTTCCCTTTTGAGCATAGGCTTTACTGGTTACGAAGTAGTAGCTCAGGTAGTCGGTATTTGTGAGATTCTTGCTCCAGGCTTCCCATGTAAAGCATCCTTTGTTTATGCTAATTCTTAGATTGACCAATGCATACGGGCTTTGTTTGGCTTGGTTATCTTCATACCAATAAATGGGACCTGTTACCGATACGCCGGCGTTGAGGGTAAGGCGGTCGATCCAGGAACAGATGTCATAAAATGAATATCCGGTTGTCAAAGAGAAAGTGTGGCGGGGAACCATAGGCAGATAGTTACCTTCATAATCTTTTAGGATACCGCGTTCTTCTTTTTGATAGTGAACAAATCGTGCATCTGTATATCCATAATTCATATACATCATCCATGATTTCGTCGGACGAGCTTGAAAACTGGCTTCGATGCCTTTATTACGAGAGCGACCGGCATTTCGGATTACGTTACCTACAGTTGGAATAGTATTGGTTATCTGCTGATTGCGCCAATCTATATAGAACAGGCTCAAATCAGCTGATAGCCGATTGTTCAGGAATGATAGTTTGGTACCTATTTCGTAATTCCAGTTATATTCGGGGGAATAAAGGTAGTCGTCATTGTTGAGGAAAGAGACATTGAATCCTCCGGCTTTATATCCTTTGGATACGGAGGCATAGAACAATTGATTGTGAGAAGAAAGGTACTGCATACTGAACCTAGGAGTAAACTGCCCGAAGTGAAGCGATCGGTTGAATTGTTCAAGCGATTTTGTTTCCCCATTTCCATTTAATGGCTGCTGTACTTTGGAAAAATCGCATCGGGCGTGTTCATAATCGTAACGTAACCCTACAGAACAAGACAGTCCTTGCAACAGATCGAGTGTAGATTGATGATAAAATGCGATCCCTTGTGTGGGAATTCCACTATTAGTAAGGTGTCGGGTGGTATCTGTAAAACGACTAAGGTCAACTTTCCTGTTTATGGTCTGTCGGAAAACAAACGCACCCGTTATCCAATGATAGCGGCTCTTATTGACCGATTTAACCGTAAATTCCTGGCAATACATATGTTGCCGTATCTTATTTTGACCATAGAATATATTGCGAGGCGAGAAATCTTGATCGATTCCCATCTTGTCCTGTATATATTGATAGGATGTTTGGCTGTTGAAGCTGATATGGGGGCCGTTATACCGTATGTTGATTCCGGAGGTTAGCAGATTTCGTCGGTATAATCCTTCATTGTTGTAGTTTACGGCTTCTGTTGTTCCCTTGTCGGCATTATACAATCCGTATGGATATCCTCCTTGATTGGAATATTCGTAGGAGGTTATGAAGCGGGTAGTCCAATGGGCTGCGGGTTTCCATGTGAGCCCGATTCGTCCGGCTCCGTTATCAAGTTTATCTGCCTTTTTATGGGTATGCAAATTGGTAAAAAAGCCATCATTGTGATGATAATTACCGCTAAAGGATAAACCTAACTGCTCGTTCACCTTTGTATAGTTCGAAGCTATTAATCGCATATCATTGTAACTGCCATATCCCAACCGGAAATATGTACCTTGATAATCGAGGGGCGAATGGGTATATACATTGATGGTTCCACCAATAGAATTACGTCCGTAGAGTGTGCCTTGCGGTCCGCGAAGTACTTCTATACTACTTATATCCGACAAGTCAATATCGAAAGCGGACGTTTCAAAATAGGGAATGCCATCTACGTAAAAGCCTACTGATGGAGCATCCTTTTTGGCTCCTATCCCCCGAATATAAACCGGAGAATTCTGCTTGGACCCATAATCGGGCATATAGAAATTAGGAAGTAAGGAACTTAAGTCTTTAGCTCCCGATATTTCATTCTCTTTCAGGAAGCGATTATCTAAGGTAGAGATAGAAAGTGGCTCACGATTAGGTGTGTTTTGTTTAAAAGCTACTATTGTAACTTCATCCAGATCGATACGCTTAACCTGTATTGTATCGGGCTCATTGGCCGAGACTATCGTAGAGAAAGGTAGGAGGAAAAATAATCTTTTTATCATATTTTAGGGTTTGCGGCAAAGGTAGGGCATGTCCCTAGAGTTGGCAATCCTCATTTCTTAGGATTTTATCTGCCAGGCTTGGCTTCTTGGGTATTAACGTTCGGGACTGACGTGCATATACAGTTTTTGTCGTTTCGTGGTAAGTAGAGGTTGGTAACTGATTTATACTGTTCTTTTGCGGAGTCTTTTATTTGACTTTTTTCGAAGCGTTTTGTGTCTATTTGATATGTAACCGGCTGCAGGGACTCGTATTCTGAAATTGTCTGATACATATAAATAGTATTCTTCTTTATGTAAATATATGTGTTTGTGGGGCATTACCTTTGCATCAAAAAGTACGTACTTGTCAAACGCAGTTCTGAATATGATTTTTTTTGGACTTATAGATGTGTTCTAGACTGTTGTTTGTATAATTCTTTTGTGTAATTTATTGATATAACAAAATGAACAATGCTAAATTATTACATTTAATGGTTTACATCTTAACCATTATTTTAGGGCAGTCTTGTACAGAAGTGGATATTACGATGCCCAAAGGACCGAAAGGTGATAGAGGAATGTCAGCTTATGAATTTTGGAAAGAGAATGTAGAGAATGGAGTGATTTCTTGGCCTAAGAAAGAGACCGAAATAACTGATTTTTTTAAGTATTTAAAAGGTAAGGATGGTCTGGATGGAAAAAGTGCTTTTGAACTGTGGAAGGAAGAAGTAGCTACTGGTGTTCTGGATAATCCTCACCGCCCGGGAAGTATGTGGCCTGTATCCCAGAATAATCTTAGAGATTTTTGGTATTATCTGACAGGAGCGAGTGGCGAGAATGGGCAAACACCTCATATTGGAAATATTCTTAACCATCTTAAAAATACACACTTAAATATTTTATAATCAATATGTTATAAGAAAGGTGATTTTAATTAAGAAACAAATAAGGAACAAAAATAGGAATTAAAGTGATTTCTCATTTTTCTATTTGCACTCTGTTTCTTTCTTTTCGTTTGTTTGCTTTCAGAGTGCATTCCGAGCAATTTTATTTGCTCTCATCATTCGAAGAATTTGCTCCTAACTTTAACTAACAAATTATTTGCAGCTCATAAAGAGAATACAAATTATTATCTCTTGAAGTTGTATTGCTTATAGCAAAGATAATCTTTTTTGTACAGGCAGCCAAAAATGCCTGCCTATATTTAGTTTAATTTAGTTTAGCATATATAAGGCTAACAAACTAAACCAAACTGGATTTTCATGTTACTTTTTGTGATTTTCCCATTCTACCCATACAGCCAAAAGAGAAGATAAGCTCTTGCCTCTTTTCTCTTTTCGCTGCGATCCTCTTTTACTTCATAGCCACCTTTTACACACATCCGTACCGAGCAAACTCCCACATGCTCGCAT